>Ga0214917_10000050_pt1 | contig 129797 bp, 130 predicted proteins | sample LL_1208_BB_MetaG_FD_177983 | JGI IMG/M metagenome (GOLD analysis project Ga0214917, IMG submission 177983) | Freshwater microbial communities from Lake Lanier, Atlanta, Georgia, United States - LL_1208_BB | ecosystem: Environmental > Aquatic > Freshwater > Lake | place: USA: Georgia...
AAGCATTCGAGCATGCGCACCGCTGTCAGCCCATCCAAGCCCTGTCCCATTCAAACCACCCCCTTGGCAGAAGGCAGCAAAGTGTGTGACTCCACCACGCCTATGGCGTTGCAGCGTTCCAAGCGAACCTGGAACTCAAAGACCGAACCCGTGGGCGCCCCCTCGTTTTGGCTGCAGTGCGCCCGCACCAGGGCCTGAACCAACTTGTAGGTCACCAAAGCGCGCGCATCCCTCTCGGGGGCCAAATGATTGAGGTCATGGGCCAAATGGTCGACCAGGTTTTGTTGCGATAGCGCCAAATTGACCCAGGGGTTGTGCACCAAACCCCAGGCCGAGCGTGGGCAGCGGGGGTACAGTCCTTGCCAGGCTGGTGGGGCATCAGCGATCCTTGGGCCATCGCCGCTGGCATGGGGCGGCCACCACCGGATGTACAAGCGTGGTTCATGGCCCACCGCATGGAAAAACTTCCAATTGGGGAAAAACGCCCGCAATAAAAAAAGCCAAGGCCCTTGAATGAACCGCGGCCCCCACCACAAGGTGACCAGCAGAAACCCAAAATACAACAGGATCAATGCATGCGTGACTTTCACGGGGTGAAAGCATACCGCAGCCCAGGTCATGGCCTAGGCCTGCAGCAACCTGGCCGCCCAAGCCCTATGCTTGGTACCTGACCATCCAACGGCGCTCGCCCCCCATTGTGATTTGAGCACCAGGGCAGGCCATTCCACAAATGCTTTTGTTCAAACAACACATCGCCCAGCGCTTGCGGGAGATGACCCACACCCGCCAAACGCCGGATGTTTTTTTAAAACCGGCGGGAGACCCTGGCTTGCTTGGGCCCGATAGCAGCGCCTGGCTGGTGCATGCCCATTTCATGTCGATGATGGTGGGCGGCATCGCCTCTTTGGTGGTCCAAGCCTTGCACCCGCGCGCTTTGGCCGGTGTGTGGGACCACTCGAGTTTTCGCGACGACATGGCCGCCCGATTGGGACGCACGGCTTTTTTCATTGCGGCCACCACCTATGGGGGGCGGGAAATGGCTGAACAAGCGATCGAGCGGGTGCGACGCATTCACCAGCAGGTGCAAGGCTTTGATGCCCAAGGCCAGGCCTATCGGGCCGACGAACCGCAACTGCTGGCCTGGGTGCACCTGGCCGAGTGCACCAGCTTCATGCGGGCTTATGACGTGCACGGGCGGCCAGCCCTCGACACCCACCGTCAAGACCGTTACTTTGCCGACATGGCTGTGATGGGCCGCGCCATGGGCGCTGGCGATTTGCCCACCCACAGGGCGTCCAGCGAACGCGCCTTATTGGCCTATTTGCCGCATTTGCGCTGTGATGAACGCACCCGTTATGTGCTCGACTTGTTGGACCATTACCCCACGCAACCCCCTTACCAAAGCCTGATGAAATGGGTGGTCCGTGCCGCCCACCACAGCCTGCCCCCATGGGTGCATGGCTTGTTGCAAAGACCGGTGCCCGATTGGCGCGAGGGCTTGGCAGTCCGACTGGCCTTGTCCCAGGTATCGGTCCCCATCCAATGGGCGCTCGACGATGTGGGGGTGGCCGCCTGTGCCCGACAACGCATGCGACAAGCGAAGGAACAGGTCCCCACAGAAACAAGGTAAGCTGGCTGGGTGGATACCAACGCATTCAAAGAAATATGGGCCCAGCGCAGCTTCATGCGCTACTGGGGTTACCGCATCACCACCACCTGTGCCAACCAAATGATGATGGTGGCTTTGGGCTGGCAAATGTATGAAACCACCCAAAGCGCCTGGGACCTGGGCTTGGTGGGCCTGTACCAGTTTGTACCGGCCTTGATGCTCACTTTGTGGGCGGGTCATGTGGCCGACCGACTCAATCGACTGCACATCATCTTGGCTTGTACGGGGGTGCAAGCCACTGTGGCGGCGATTTTATTGGGTGCCAGTGCCCAAGACGCCATCAGCAAAGAGCTGATTTTGGCCCTGGCCTTGGTGATGGGCTCGGTACGCGCTTTCCAAATGCCTGCCTCCCAGGCCCTGATGCCTGCATTGGTGAGCGAAGCCATGTTGGCAAGGGCCATGGCCTTTAACTCTTCGGGCATGCAAGTGGCCATCATTTCGGGCCCGGCATTGGGTGGTTTGATTTTTGCCCTTGGGGCCAGCGCGGTATACGCGACTTGCTTGGGATTGCTGCTGTTGGCCTGTGCCTTGCTTTGGGGCTTGGGCTACCAAAGGCATGTGGTGGCCAGCCAAGCGGCCACTTTGCAATCCGTGCTGGTCGGGGTGCGCTTTGTCTGGCACCACAAGCTTTTGCTCGGTGCCATTTCACTCGATTTGTTTGCGGTCTTGCTCGGCGGTGCGACCGCCTTGTTACCGATGTTTGCCAAGGATATTTTGATGGTGGGACCGTGGGGTCTGGGTTTGTTGCGTGCCGCGCCGGCTTTGGGAGCGCTGACTGCGTCCATGTGGCTGACCACCCACCCTTTGCAACGCCGGGTCGGCCATATTTTGCTCGTTGCGGTGGCTGTTTTCGGTGTCGCCATGGTCATGTTTGCCCTGTCCACGCATTTTTGGATGTCCATGCTGGCGCTGGCCATCAGTGGTGCGGCCGATACCGTCAGCGTGGTGATTCGCATGACCCTCATGCAATTGGAAACCCCCGATGACATGCGCGGGCGGGTTGGGGCGGTCAACTCCATCTTCATTGGCGCGAGCAACGAACTGGGTGAATTCGAGTCGGGCGCAGCGGCGGCCTGGTTTGGTCCGGTGATGGCCACCTGGATCGGTGGTTTGGGAACTGTTTTGGTGGCCATACTGTGGTTGCGTTGGTTTCCCAAACTGGCCCAAAGGGACCGCCTGGAATGACCGCTGGTTTGGCCCGCCTGAGGCTGTGGAGCCTGTGCTTTTTGGCCTTGTCGGTGAGCCTGGGCACGGCCCTGGTCTCATTGGGCAAGTTGTTTTTGCTCTTGGTGGTGCTCGCCCAAATCTTCACCGATGTGCGGCAGCGAAACAAACCCCGCGACTCGCAAACGGTCTTGGCCCAAGCTTGGCCCAGCAGCCTGTGGTGGGGCGCAACGGCATTGCTGTGGATGGGCTTGTCCATGGCCTGGAGCGCAACGCCTGTCCATGAAGCATGGCCCTCGCTGGCCCGACATGCCCGCTGGCTGGTTTTTCCCGCCGCCTTCTACCTGATGCGCGCTGGCACACCGGCCCAGCCAGTGCTGCAAAGCTTGGTGCTGGGGCAATTGTTTGTCCTGGTCAGTTCATGGCTGATGGTGTTGGGCATTCCCCTGCCTTGGGCCATCTCTGTCATGAGCCCCGACAACGCTGTGGTGTTTAGCAGTTCGATAGAACAACCCATCACCTGCACCTTGATGATGCTCGTGATTTGGTATTTTCGTGATCAATGGCCACTGGCGCAGCGCCGTTTTTGGTTGTGGACCGCCATGGCCTTGGCCACCGCCAATGTGCTCTTGGTGGTGACTGGGCGCACAGGACAAATGGCGATGTTGCTGGCTTGGGTGTTTGTGTTGTGGGGCTGCTTGCCCGGCCGCTACCGCTGGGGCGTGCTGCTGCTGCCGGTGCTGGTGGCCCTGGGCGTGGGCTTGGGCTCTGAACGCATGCAGCAACGCTGGCTCAAAGCCAAGGCCGAAGTGTTGGAGTTACAGGCTGGGCCGTTGAAAATAGACAACTCCATGGGTTTTCGCATCGATGCTTGGCAAAAATCGGTGCATGCCTTTGCCGAAAAACCCCTTTTGGGCCATGGCGTGGGTGCTTGGCCCAAGGCTTATGTGGACCAAGGTGGCACGATTGCCAAGGCCAACGACCCGCACCAGCAATTTTTGCTGTGGGCGGTTGAAAGTGGCTTGGTGGGCCTGGTTTTGTTCATGGGATTTTTGGTCGGCTTGTGGCGCAATGCGCAAAACCTGCCCTGGCATGCGCGCTGGTGCCTGCGCAGTGCGGTGGCCATTGAAGTGTTGACCGGCTTGGTCAACAGCACCTTGCTGGGTGTGAGCATTGGAGAGTTTTTCTTGCTGCTGTGGGCTGGCTTGCTGGCTTGCCACAAGCAGTTCCCTGATGACCGATCACAAGGATTTTTGCCGCCAAGCCAATAGCGCACCGAGCAACAATGCGCCGGCTGAAAACACCAATCCACGGGCCAAGCCACCAGGGCCATCTGAGATCCAGCCCACCACCACTGGCCCCAAGATTTGCCCCATGGCAAACACGATGGTGAAAGCGCTGATGCCCGCTGCCCATTGGGCAGCGGGCAAGTTGTGCCGCACCAATGCGGTGGTGGAAGCCACCACTGACAAGAAAACCGCACCAAACAGCAAGCCGGAAGCCATGACCGCAGCAGGGTGTTGGGTCAGGGCAGGCACGAGGGTGGCGACACCGAGCAAGCCATTGAGCATGGCCAAAGCCCCCCCCGCTTTGGCGCGGTTCAGCAAACCCGACCACAGGCGCGAAGACACCAGCACCGCGCAGCCCAACAGGGCATAAAACAGCATCAAGTCGCTTTCAGCTTGGCCCTGTTCGCGCAGCAAAGCCACCACAAAAGTCATGTAGCCGATGTAGCCCACACCAAACAAACCGTAACCCATCAGGGCAAAAGAAAGCACAGGCCAGGCAAACGCTTGGGGCGCTGACGTGCCCACCACAGGCGGCGGGCTGAGCCATCCGTCGCGATGCCACTGAGCGCAGCGCAGCAAAGGCCACCACATGAACACACAGCACAAGGTGCACAGCACACACAAGCACCACCAAGCCCACACCCATGGATGCGCCAAGCCCACCGCTTGTGCCTGCGCCATGATGGGTGGCAGCGTCAGCGCCGAAAAAATGATGCCCCAACCTGTGCCGCCGTAGTACAAGCCCAGCAACCATCCGGCACTGGCTGGGTGCCATTGCCCCAGCCGGGCGGTCAGCAAACCGCCCGCCACAAACACCCAAGCACTGGACAAGCCCGCCAGTGTGCGTTGCAACAGCAAGGCCTCGGCTTGAACGAAAAAACCACTCAGGCCCATGAACAAACTGGTCAACACAGCCCCCGCCGCGAACACCTGGACCGCATCCCAGCGTCGCAGCATGCGCGGCAGAGCCAGCGCCCCCAGCAAATAGCCCAAGGCGTTGGCGGTGTTCATGGCCCCGGCCAAGGTGTAACTCCAGGCCAAGTCTTCTCGCATGGGCGGCAGCAACATGGCATACGAAAAACGCGCCATGCCCAGCGATATGGCCGCACCCAACGACAGCGCAAAGGCCATGCCCCAGAGACTGCGCACCGTGGGCATGGCCATTTCAAACCATCAGCGCTGGGGGTTGAGCACGAAGTCGTATTCCATCAAATAAGTGCCGTCGGCTTGCGCGACCCAATCGGTCACCAGCGACTGGCGCACACCAAAGACGGCATCGGAATCAAGGTATTGGTCGTGGTCGCGAAACACATGGGTGATCAGCCGCTCGTAGCCGGGCGCTTCCACCATGAAATGCAGGTGCGCAGGTCGCCATGGATGGCGCTTGGTGGCATTGAGCAAGGTACCCACAGGACCATCGGTGGGGATGGGATAGGCCTCGGCCAAGATGGTTGTGAAATGAAAGTGGCCTTGCGCGTCGGCCTGCAAAATGCCACGCGCCTGCGGCTGCGTCAGGTTGTCATACTGGACATCGTATTTGCCGTCGTCATCGGCCTGCCACACATTGAGCTTGGCATTTTTGACAGGCTCACCGCCCAGGCCCTTGACCTGGCCACGCACCAAGCACTTTTGGCCCGATGCACCGTTGGACACATCGGCACCTAACTCAAAGTGAGGGGCGTTTTCCAAAAAGAAAGGGCCAAACACCGTCGGTTCGGTGCAACCGGCGGGTTTGTCTTGGTTCATCGCAATGGTGAGCATGGACAAGCCCAACACATCGCTGAGCAAGATGAATTCTTGCCGCACATCGGTGCATTTGTGTCCCGTGGCGGTGAGGTATTGGATGCCTTGAAACCATTCTTCCTCGGTCAGTTTCACGTCACGCGCAAAGTCATGCAAGTGCTTGACCAGGCTGAAGATGATTTGTTTGAGCCGCGGATCGGGCGTGTTTTCGAATCGGGCCAACACGGCCTCGGTGATGGTGTCTTGGTTCAAATTGCGCACGGTTTACTCCTGGTGAATGCCTGCGGATTGTTCCACCACCTTGATGATGGCGGCGTAGTCTTGTTCAGCCCAACCCTGGGCCAGGGCCGACAGCATCATTTGTCGTGTGATGGCCGTTTGCAACAGCGGCACTTGCAGGGCATCGGCTTCAGCCAAAATCAAATCAATGTCCTTGAGCATTTGCGGTACGGTGAATGTGGGAGTGAAATCGCGCGTGGACAGTTGCACCGCTTTGGCCTTGACAATGGGCGAGGCTACCGCACTGGCACCAATGACCTGCCACAAATCACGCCATGCCAATCCGCCTTTGTGACCCAAGCTCAAGGCCTCTGCCAACATGGCACTGGTCTGACCAATCATCAGGTTGATCACCAGTTTCATCAAGCGTGCTTGTTCGGCAGGACCCAAGTAAAACTGCACCGTACCCCAGCGTTTGAGCATGGGTGCCACACGCTGCCAAGCGGCCTGAGGGCCTGAAGCCATCAGGGTCAACTGCCCGGCATGGGCCATGTGGTTGTTGCCCGAGACGGTGACACGCAAATAGTCGCAGGCGTTTGGGGCCAACAAATCGGCCACGGCAGCCGATGCGGCCACCGAGACCGTGCTGGTATCGAGGTAAAAACCGCCTGCGCGCAGGTGCTGGGCCACCCTGGTGGCCGTATCGATCAGGGCTGCATCATGAGGCAAAGAAGAAAACACCCCATCGGCCTGGGACAGTACAGCGCCCAGGTCTTGCGCCACAACCAGGCCTGCGGCTTGGGCCAAGGCCAGGCGGTGGGCATCGACGTCGTACACCTCCACCGCATGGCCATCGGCCAACAAATGGCTGGCCATGGGCAAGCCCATTTTGCCCACGCCCAAAAAAACCAGTTTCATGCCGCAAAGGCCAAAGCGCTGGCCATCAATTGGCTTTTAAGCCAGCGGCCTTGACGATGCGCGCAGCGGTATCGATCTCGGTCTTGATGTAGGCGTTGAACGCATCGGGCGACATGCTCAACGGGTCGGCACCGAGCTTGGCCATGCGCTCCTTGATATCGGCATTGGCCAAAGCTTTGAGCGCCTCCTCATGCAAGCGCTTGACCACCGCAGCGGGGGTGGCACTGGGGACGATCATGCCCACCCACAAGGTGTAGTCGGAAGCGGGTAGACCGGCTTCAATGCTGGTGGGCACTTGGGGCAGGGTGGAGGCGCGCATCTTGGTGCTGACCGACAAAGCTTGTAATTTGCCGTCTTTGATCAAGGGCAAGGCCGATGCCAGTGGGGCAAAAAACCAATCATTGGAGCCACCTATCACATTGGTCATGGCATCGGGTGTGCCTTTGTAGGGCACGTGCAAAGCGTCGATGCCCGATTGCAAGCGAAAGATCTCAGCATTCAAATGGGTGCCGCTGCCCACACCGGCCGATGCATAGTTGAATGTGCCGGGCTTGGCCTTGACCGCCGCAATCAACTCGGCCTGGGTCTTCCAGCCTTTCGCGGGGTTGACGACCAACACATTGGGAATGGCCGCCAAGGTGGTCACACCGGTCAAGTCTTTGAGTGTGTCGTAACCCAAGTTAGGGTAGAGCGAGGCGTTGAGCGCATGGCCCGATGAATGGATCAAAACGGTGTAACCATCGGCTTCACTTTTGGTCACCATGGCCGCCGCAATGGTGCCGCCAGCACCAAGGCGGTTGTCGATGACAATGGATTGCCCCATGGACTTGCCCATCGCATCGGCCACGGTGCGCGCCACAATATCGGTGGCGCTGCCAGCGCTGAATGGCACCACAAATTTAATCGGCTTGCTGGGATAAATCTGGCCCCAAGCCTGGACCTGGAAACACAAAACGCCAAGCGCACTCCAAGCCAACAAGGCGCGGCGCACAAAACCTGGTGAGTTCTTCATGGGCAATCTCCTGAATGATGAAAAGTCGAGCCGTCTCAATACTCCAAGCCGTCGCTGATGGTCTTGTTTTCTGACCGCAAATCCAATCCGGCATCGCGGGCGGTTTCAAGGAGCAAAGCGGCAAAGTCAATGTGATCGTAACCTCGCCCCACCATGCGCGCCACCGACTCGCGGGTGGCAGCGGCGGCGGGCATGGACACGCCATGGGCCTTGGCAGCGGCCATGCCCAAGTCCATGTCTTTGAGCAGTAACTTGGGGGTGAAAGTGACTTGATCAAACGTCAAGTTGGTCAGCACAGGGGTTTTGTAGCGGGTGTACATGGAGCCCAGCACCGAGTCGTTGATGCTCTCCAAAAACAAATGGCGTGGGATACCGGCCTTTTCCGCCATGACGGTGATTTCGCACAGGTTTTGAATCACCACGCCAAACATGGTGTTGTGGGCGATCTTCCACACTCGGGCCAATTCGCCTTCGCCCACCCACATGGTTTTGCGCGACATGGCCTGCAAGTAGGGCTCGGCCAACTCATACAACTGGCGAGGGCCTGAAGCCACCACCAGCAACTTGCCGGCCTTGGCCACCTTGGCATTGCCCGATACCGGGGCGCACAAATAGGCCACCCCCAATTTTTCCAAGGCCGTGCGCACTTCGGCCGAGCCCTCCTGAGAAATGGAGGAGCTGTCGACCACCATTTTGGGCAGGGTTTGTCCCGTGACCAAACCGCCCGGGGCAAACAACACTTCTTTCAGATCATCGGTGGTTGAAACCATGGTAAAAACCACTTCGCAGGCGGCCAAGTCCAGTTTGTGGTCCACGATGGTGGCGCCGTATTCGGCCAAGGGCTCAGCCTTGCTGCGGGTCCGGTTCCACACATCCACACCGTGCCCAGCTTTGGTCAAAAGTTTGACCATGGCCTCTCCCATTCGACCCAAACCAATCCAGCCTACTTTGTTAGCCATGTTGTTTCCTCATGCTTGTTGAAAATTGAAATTCAAACGTTGATCGGCAAACCCACCAAGCGCTCCAACTCACTGCGCGACAAACCGTCCACCGCATCGACCCATTTCAATCCTTGGGGCGTCACATCCAAGGTGGCCAGGTCGGTGTAAATGCGTTTGACACAAGCCAAGCCAGTGATGGGGTAGCTGCACTTGGGCACCACTTTGCTCACGCCTTGCTTGGTGAGCAGGTCCATCATGACCCAGGTTTGTTTGGCCCCGATGGCCAAGTCCATGGCCCCACCCACGGCGGGAATGGCGCCGGGCTCACCGGTGTGCCAATTGGCCAGGTCACCGTGGGCGCTGACTTGAAAGGCTCCCAACACACAAATGTCCAAGTGCCCGCCGCGCATCATGGCAAAGCTGTCGGCGTGGTGAAAAAAAGCCCCCCCCGGCAACAAGCTGACGGGTTGTTTGCCCGCATTGATCAGGTCAAAGTCCTGCGCCGATTCTGCGGGGGCAGGGCCCATGCCCAATATCCCGTTCTCACTGTGCAAGATGATCTCCAATCCAGCGGGCAAATGATTGGCGACCAGGGTGGGCATTCCAATGCCCAAATTCACATATGCCCCATTGGGTATGTCTTTGGCCACCAAGGCGGCGATCTGATCTTTGCTTCTGCGTTGCTCAGTCATGGGGACCTCATGCCTTGAAACCGCCGCCTTGCGTTTGCACGCGCGGCACCTGCACCACTTGGGACACAAAAATACCGGGGGTGACCACCGTCTCAGGGTCCAACTCACCCAAGGGCAGTACCTCGTGCACCGTGGCCACAGTGCGGCGTGCGGCCATGGCCATCACCGGCCCAAAATTGCGAGCTGCTTTGCGGTAGGTGAGGTTGCCCCAACGATCGCCGCGCTCGGCCTTGATCAAAGCCAGATCGGCATGGATGGGATGCTCCAGGACATGCATGCGGCCATTGATTTCACGCGTTTCACGCCAACTGCCATCGGGGTTGCGGGCCAACTCGGTGCCATAAGCCGTGGGCGAAAAAAAAGCACCGATGCCCGCCCCTGCGGCTCGGATGCGTTCGGCCAAATTGCCTTGCGGCACCAATTCCAGCTCCAATTGGCCGCTGCGGTAGAGGGCATCAAAAATCTGGCTGTCGGATTGCCTGGGAAAGCTGCAAATGACTTTGCGCACCCGGCCAGTTTTGAGCAAGGCGGCCAACCCGGTTTCCCCGTTGCCGGCATTGTTGTTGACCACCACCAAATTGCGCGTTGCGCTGTCTTGCAACACCCGCATCAATCCTTCAATCAGTTCGTTGGGAATGCCCGCGGTGCCGAAACCGCCCACCATGATGGTGGCGCCGTCGGCAATCTGTCCCACAGCCTCCTCCACAGAAGCGGCGATTTTGTTGATCATGCTTGGCTTTCAAATCAGATGGGTCACGCATGACCCAAGTCAGCGGTTCTGTACAACTGGGTGAGTGGCCCAATGCGAACGCTCACTGGCCCATTTTAGAGAGATGATCATAAAGCCCAACGGACAGAGCCACCCCCGTCAGTGGCCTATGATGGAATGCGAATGCGTCCCTGACATGGATGCCTCTTTGCAACTTCATGAAGGAACAGCATGACCGTCGCACCTTCTCAGGAACTTTTGCACGCGCTGGTGATGCGCGAAATGCAGCAAGGTATACGCCGCGATGGCTTGTGGGCCCAGGCCCTGGCCGAAACCAATGCCGATCACTCAAAAGCACAAGCGGTCTACATACGTTTGCGAATGGAAACCCTGAAACAAGAAACCACTGGTTTGCTGGTGAAACAGATCAAAGGGGCGGTGGCTGAACAATTCAGGTCACCCCCTGATTTCAAATCATCGCGCGACCTTTGAAACTTTTTCATCCACTGTTTTTCCGGTGTGAACCACAACCATGTACTGGAGATTTTTTTGATCCGTGCTTAGAATAAAACCGATTTAGTGTTGGTTGAAAGGCGGTATGAGGTTCCAGTTTCTACAGTTTTTTTTGTTGGCAGCAGCGCTTTCTGCCAACCCGGCCTTGGCCGAAAATTGCGATAAAAAGCCCACCAAAGACATGCGGTTGATATGTGAAGCAACCGAGCAAAACAACCCCCGAATTTGTGAAGACGTTGCATCCAAAGACTCGCGGCATTACTGCCATGCCCGCGTTCAGCCCAACTCCTACACCTGCGATCAAATCTCATCTACCAGCTTGCGCTTTGATTGTTTGGCCTATGTGAAAAGCAAGCAATTCAACTTGATCTGGTCTTTCAACGCATCTAAAAAACCCAAAAGCTGATTCGCCCCTCCTTGGGGGCAGGCAAACCCCAGCGCTTGGGGCTGACATCTTGTGGGAAGATTTGAGCCTTACCCACCCAGTTGGTTGGGTTTGCTGAGAAAGGATTCAGATGCGGGTCACAGGTCAATCCATTTTGGTCACAGGTGCGGGCAATGGCATTGGCGAGGGTATCGCCAAGCGACTGGCTGATCAAGGCGCTTGTATCACTGTCAACGACATCGATGAAAATCGTGCCCAGCGGGTCGCCAGGGACATCACTGAAGGCGGGGGACAAGCTTGGGCTTGTGCAGGTGATGTCACACGCAGTGCCGACTGGGCACACATGATTGCTTTTGCCCAAGACCAGGGCAAAGGGCTGCATGGGGTGGTCAACAATGCGGGTTGGACCCACCGCAATCGACCAGCGCTGGAAGTCTCGGAGGCCGAGTTTGATCTGGTCTATGCCATCAATGTCAAAAGCATTTATCTGTCCACTGTGCATGCGGTTCCAGTTTTTCGCCAACAAGGTGGAGGCTGGTTCATCAACATTGCGTCGACCGCAGGTGTTCGCCCCCGCCCTGGTTTGACCTGGTACAACGGCTCCAAAGGGGCCGTCATCATCACCAGCAAATCGCTGGCAGCCGAATTGGGGCCCGACAACATCCGGGTCAATTGCATCAACCCTGTGTTCAATCCCGACACGGGTTTGTCCGCAGAGTTTGCCGGTGGCCCGGTCGACGAAGCCCGGCGCCAAAAGTTTTTGAGCACCATTCCACTGGGTCGATTTTCCAGCGCACTCGACGTGGCCAATGCCGCCTTGTACCTGGCCAGTGAAGAGGCATCATTCATCAGCGGTGTTTGCATCGAAGTGGATGGTGCCCGTTGCGTGTGATCATCTCTGAACCCTCACGGCCATGACCAAAGTTTTGAAAGACATCCGTGTAGTGGAATTGGGCACCTTCATCACCGGCCCTTGTGCCGGCATGATGCTCGCAGACTTGGGGGCCGATGTCATCAAGGTCGAGCAGCCCGGTGGGGGGGATCCCTTCCGGGGTTACCAAGGGGCTCGGTACAGTTCCCAATTCCAGACCTACAACGCACGCAAACGCAGCCTGGCCTTGAACCTGAAGTCGCCACACGCCAAAGATATTTTGGAAAAACTGCTGGTCCAGGCTGATGTGCTGGTCGAAAACTACCGCCCTGGCGTGCTCGATAAATTGGGCTTTGGCTGGGAAGCGGTGCACCAACGCCACCCCCGTTTGGTTTATTGCTCTGTCACAGGCTTTGGCGCCTCGGGCCCTTATGTGGATCGGCCTTGCTACGACACGGTGGCCCAGGCGTTGAGCGGTTACTTGAGCCAAACCATGGCCCCCACACCACCGCGAATCTTGGGCCCTGCGGTGGCCGACACCGTGAGCGGCATGTATGCAGCCTATGGCATTTTGGGCGCCTTGGTCGAGCGCGGGCGCACCCAAGTGGGCCGGCGGGTTGAGGTGGCCATGCTGGACAGCATGGTCGCTTTTGGTGCATCGGCCTTTGCCGCTTTCTTTGCCGATGAACAAGTGCACGGTCCGATCAGCCGACCCCGCACTTCTCAGTCATACGCCTTGCAATGCGCCGATGGCCAATGGCTGGCCCTGCACCTGGCATCGGTGGACAAATTTTTTATCAACCTCACGACCGCTGTGGGTCATCCAGAGTGGGCCAGCGACGCGCGTTTCGCCAACGTGCTGGCCCGCCAAGCCCACTACGAATTGCTCACCGAGTTCTTGCAAGTCGCTTTTGCCCAACACAACATGGCCCATTGGCAAGCTTGTCTGACCCAGCACGATATCCCCCATGCTCCCATCGCCTCGATCGAACAGGTGGTGAATGACCCACAGGTGCTGCACAACGGCGTGTTCACCGAACTGCACCATCCCACCCAAGGGACGGTGAAAAACACCCAGCGACCTGTGCGCTACGATGGACAAAGATTTACCAGCGACATGGCGCCGCCAGTCTTGGGCGAACACAGCCGAGAAGTGCTCGAGCAACTGGGGTTTGACAGCGCCAGCATCGATGTCTTTTTGCGCGAAGAGGCCATTGCTGGGCCCAACCCCAACCCTTGAGCCCACACCATGAAGCCACAAAACCCATACACCGAAATATCCACCTTTGACGAAGCGGGCATTACCATCCGCGGCAAGGACCTGGTGCGCGACTTGATCGGTGAGGTCAACTTCACGCAAATGATTTACTTTCACATCCTGGGTCGCATGCCCACGCCAGGCCAAATGCGTGTGCTCGATGCGGTCTTGGTGACGCTGGTGGACCACGGGGTGCTCGCCACCGTGGGTGCGCGCATGGTCTACATGTCCTCTCCCGAGGCCATTCAAGCGGCAATTGCCACAGGCATCATGGGTCTGGGCAGTCAATTTGGTGGGGTCATGGAAATCACCGGTCAACATCTCGAGACCATCATGAACGCAACCGATGGGGCTCAGGCCGCGGCCGACATCGTGGCATCCTATCGGGCCGACAAAAAACCTGTGCCAGGATTTGGCCACCCCCACCACAAACCGGAAGACCCGCGCACCCCCAAGTTATTGGCCGTGGCCGATCAAGAAGGTGTGGCCGGCGCACATGTCCAAGCGCTGCACACATTGGCCGCCGCCGTCGATGCGGCCATGGGCAAACACATCACCATTAACGCCACCGCTGCCATGGCCGCCTTGCTGGGCGATATTGGGGTGCCAGGGTCCATCATGCGGGGCTTTGCCGCCATTTCGCGCACGCCTGGCATCGTCGGGCATTTGCTGGAGGAGCAACGCCACCCGGCGGCCTACAGCATTGGCATGAAGGCGCAAGAATTGGTGCCCTACACCGGCAGCATGCCAGTCCAAAATTAGTTCATGCCAACGGCCGATCAAGCCTGGGGCATGGGGACAGACTGCCAAGCAGCCATCTGCCAGCCGGCACTGCGCTTGGCCCAAACTTGCAAATATCGGCTATTGACCACCTTGGGCGTGCCAGCGACTTCGACCTCAATGCGAATATCACCATTGACGAGCACCACATCACCCATCACACGCATTTCGCGTTGTAATGTTTTGAACGATCGGTAGGCATAGTGGCCGCTGGCCAACTTGGCCAGGTATTCGGTCTTGTTTTCCAACACGGCGCTGGAATGAACATAGCGCAAGTCATCGGCAATCAAAGGCTCCAGCCCTGCAAAATCACGCGCCAAAATGCAAGCTGCGCGCTGGTCATCCAAGGTTTCAATTTGTTCAATGGTGGTTTGATCGCTCACGGGGTTCTCCTTAGTAAGGATGCATTTTGACACCATGCAATCTTGAATGCCCCTCATTTTTCGACTGGGCATTACACGCCAACATCGCGAGCCCCACTGAGGCTTGGCATCAAAACAAAGGCATTTGCCGACGCTGCAACAAATAGTCGGCGACAAATTGCCACAGCATGGGATGGTGCGCGTTGTGGTGCCAATGCGCTTGCATGACTTTTTTGCCGTACCAATGGGCCTGGCTCTCCAAATGGCAACCGATCAGGCCCAAGGCCCCTTGAACAATCGCCATGGGATCGCCATTCGCATAGCTGGCCACAGTTTCAAATTGACCGCCCAAAAATGTAGGCCCGTCGTAAAAATACATGCGCTGGGCTTGGCCACGCCATTTGACGCTGGCCGTGGTGCCATAAGAAGAGCGGATATCGGCTTTGGGCCGCTTGATGTATTGGACTGCCCGGGTTTTGTGCAAAAAACCAAAGTAATGCGCATCGGCCCAATAAGCCCCCATGCAAATACCCAGGTACCTGCCACCGCGCTGCATGAAGGCGCGCACATCCTGTAAGTTGGGTTTGAGAAGGCTGCGAAATGCTGTGGCTTCACCGTCTCCACCCGGAAAAACCACCAAGTCCACGTCATCAAAAAAACCATTCAATATCTTTTGCTTGGTGAATATTTTGATGCGGCCCATGGGTGATAAAGCCGCCATCACGCCATTGACCGAGTCGGTCGAGCACGTGGGGTGATGCAAGAAAACAGCAATCGTATGGGTCATGATCGCAATGGCATCCCAAAAAGCCAGAGCATGCCAGCGCTTACCGATACCATCCCAAACGCCTCAGTGAATGGGCAACAATATTTCGTTGCGCCGGTTCCAAGGCAGGGTAAATGGGTCGTTGTAACGAGCCACCTGTGGCCGGTCTTCAAAGGAAATGTTTTGGGCCATTAACCAATCCCTCAATCGCTGGGTATTGTGGGCAATGCTGGCGGCGGTGGTCAGCCCGCTGAATCGCACCGCAGCCATGCGCTGCGCCGGCAGTTCACGCAATTGAACCTGATGGTCAATCGGCTGGGGCAAGGTGGCCAAACTCGTTCCTTGTGGCATGACAAAGTGCAAACGCCACTGCTGGCTTTGCGCTTCCATGGTCACTGGCGCGGTCATGGCAATTTTTTCGCTCTCGCCGCGCACATTTTGATTCTTGCCAAAGATATAACCCGCCACTCGGCGAAACCCAAGAGAGCCGGCCACATCGAAATCACCCTCCAAATGGGTTTCGGCAATGACCATCGGCGCATAGGCCCGCAGTTCAAAAGGATGCTCGCTTTTGATCAGGGTGTAGGGCGGTTCGCTGACAGTTTGGGCCATGGTGGGAAACGCCAATGCGAAAAAAAAGCCAAGAAAACACAACAAGTTTTTGTGATTCAGGGTCCGGGGCATGTACAAATTGACCTTGGGTTGAGGGCACACACATCACCGAATCGGCAAGCGGGCCTGTCAAAATGATTGGCGGAAGCGGTGAGATTCGAACTCACGAACGGTTGCCCGTTGCCGGTTTTCAAGACCGGTGCAATCGACCACTCTGCCACGCTTCCGGGATTTGTCAAAAGCCATTGTAAGGGCCCAGGAGCTGGTGCACTTTGGGGTGGCGCTCCACACGATGGGTAAGACCACCGGATGAACGGCACTACTGGCGTGCTGTGCGCACCGAGACAGGCAAAACGCCCGGATGGCTGCTGCGCCACGGGTTGATGTCCACACCGCCCCGACGGGTGTAGCGCGCATACACACTCAAACGCGATGGCTTGCAATGGGTCCATATGTCCATGAAGATGCGTTCAACACAATGCTCATGGAACTCGTTGTGGTTGCGAAAACTCACCAGGTATTGCAGCAAGCCACCTTGATCCATTTGGGGGCCGCTGTAGCTGATGCGCACACTGCCCCAATCGGGTTGCCCCGTGACCAAGCAATTGCTTTTGAGCAGGTTGCTGGTCAGGGTTTCGGTGACTGGATTTTCATGATCGGCACTGCGCAGCAATTCGGGGGCGGGTTGATAGCGATCGCAATCGATGTTCAAGCGGTCAAGGCTCAGTCCGTCCAATTCTTGGATGGGCTCGCGGTCAAACTGCTCGGGCAAGATCAAGCTCACACCCACGCTGGCACGAACAGGCCCGCCCTGCCAAACCGCTTGACTCAAGTCGTTTTGCAAATGGGCCTGCACTTCTTTGGCATCGGTAAAACGTGAATTGTTAAAGCTGTTGAGGTAGAGCTTTACCGATTTGCTCTCCACCAAATGCGTGCTCTCACAAGGCACCACCAGGCGGGCCAGGGCAATTTGAGGTTTGCCGCGCATATTGAGCCAACTCAACTCATAAGCGGTCCACAAATCGGCCCCTAAAAAAACTGGCTGGTCGACCACCCCGATGCTGCGGCGCTGGGTGGATCGGCTGATGGGATAGAGCAAATCCGGGGTGTACCGATCCACATAAGCAGACACTTTGCCCAACTGGGATTTTTCAGGGATGTTCATGCAAAAAGGGGATAAAGGCAGCGATGATGGATTGGACCACGGGCGGCGGTAGGTCATGGCCCATGCCATCCACCCCCAGCAAACGAGCCCCTGGAATTCGCCGCGCCGTATCTTCACCGCATGCATAAGGCACCAATGGATCGGCCTTGCCGTGTATCACCAAAGTGGGTGCGGTGATTTGGCGCAACAGATTGGCCCGTTCGGTATCGGTCATCACCGCATGCATTTGGCGTGCAATGCCATCGGGCCGGTAACTGCGCTGCATGCTGGTCGTGACCAATGCTCTGAGCAGGCCCACATCCGGGGGAAATGCAGGGCTGGACACAGCCATCAAAAACTCAACCGTGTGGTCAATCGCCGCTGGCAGGCCAGGACGGGTTGGCTTTCCCAACAACATCTGCAACACTTTGGCATCGGGCAAGGGCAAGTCAGGTGCGCCACTGCTGCTCATGATGCTGCACAGACTGGCCACCCGGTGAGGCGCTAGCAGAGCCAGCCGTTGGGCAATCATTCCACCCATGCTGATGCCCATCACATGGGCTCGTTTCAGTTGCAATGCGTCCATCACCCCCAATGCATCTTTGGCCATGTCCAGCACACCGTATGCGGGCTGCGAAGGCAAGCCAAAGTGGGTTTTAAACCCTTGCCACAACACATTGGGAACGCCAGCATGGTCGAAATGCGAGGACAGACCGGCATCGCGGTTGTCAAAACGAATGACCCTGAAACCCGCCTGGTGCAGGGCGCGCAACAAGCCGGGTGGCCATGAAATCAATTGCATGCCCATGCCCATGATGAGCAAGACAGCTGGCTGTTGGGGCTCGCCGCTGTCTTCGAGCTCTATCTCAATTTGGTTGGCACTGATGCGCATGCAGGCAGAACCGGCGGTTACTCACTGGTCGAGCGGCGAAACACCAGGCAGTCTGGTCGCGAAACCTCGGGTGCAAATGCATAACCCTGCGCCTTGAAGCCTTGCAGGTCTTGTGGCGTTTTGACTTGGTGTTGGATGGCGTAGCGCGCCATCAAACCGCGCGCCCGCTTGGCAAAAAAACCGATGACTTTGTACTGCCCGTTTTTGCAATCTTGAAATACGCATTCGATGACTTGGGCTTGCAACACCTTGCGGTCTACCGCCTTGAAATACTCTTGCGATGCCAAATTCACAATCAGGGGTGTTTTCTCATGAGCCAATTGCTGGTTCAAGTGTTGGGCAATTTGCGCCCCCCAAAATTGGTACAAATTGTGGGTCTTGCCATGTTGAAGGGCCGTGCCCATCTCCAAGCGATAAGGCTGCATCAGGTCCAAAGGACGCAACACACCGTACAAACCACTCAAAATAGCCACATGGTCTTGGGCCCATTTGAGATCTTTGGGCTTGAGGGTTTTGGCATCCAAGCCATCGTACACATCACCATTGAAGGCCAACACCGCAGGGCGGGCGTTGGCGGTGCTGAATTGGGTCGACCAGGCTTGGTAACGGTCTGCATTGAGTTGGGCCAAGGACTCGCTCAAATCCATCAGCGCAGCAATTTGCCGGGGGGTTTTCTTTTTGAGCGTGGCAATCAGCTCGGCAGATTGCCGCACAAACTGCGGTTCGCTGGGTTTGATCGCCGGTAAAGGGGATTCGTAGTCGAGCGACTTGGCGGGAGACAGCAGGAATAACATACCCAAATTATTTCAAATCACCGACCAGGGATACCAATGCGTCCTCGGCGATCAGGGTGTGGGCCGGATAGTTGGTGTGGTCACAACCCAGCTTCACGGCCGCACCGGCCTGGATGGCGGCCTTGGTGGCCGCATCAAACTCAAACCTGACAAAATGAACCGCTGATGTTTTTTCATCGTTCTCGCGGTCCAGATCTTCGTCGGCCATCGCGTACACACGGGCATGGCCCTCAACCTCGATGAACATGCGATCCTCGACACCAATCAAGCGCGCCAACTCCCTTTTGCGTTCATTGACATCGGGGTATTCGATCAGCATGGTGGCCTTCCAGTTGCTGCCGTCTGGCACCAGCGGCGCATAAGCATCGATCTCTTGCTGAATGCCCTCTTCTTCGAAGATTTTTTCAATGCGCAGCATCTCTTGGATTTGATAGCGAATTGTGGTTTCGCTCTCAAATTGCAAGGTGATGTGATCCCCCAAGTGCAGGGTTCGCTGCTTGCGGTGGGCCAGCACTTCGGCCTTGTGGGTCTTGCGAAATTTGCTGTAGACCTCCAGGGTCATGAGGCTGTCTGGGGTGATGTGTCCGGTCAGTTGCATGGTTGACTTTCAAACAAATGTAATGTGTTGCGCTTCACTTCAGCCCGTAGGCTTTGGCCACCAAACTGATGGGATGCTGCAGTTCGGGCACGGCTTGGCCGCTGGCTTCAAAACCTTGGGCAATGTGGTGGCCCCCAAGCGGGCAGTCCGAGCTGATGTAGTCGGGTCTGCTGCCGTCCTTCATGGAGGCCATGGATTTCACCACCGGCTTGCCAATTTTCATGGCGTTTGCGTGGGTGGCCTTTTTGACCCCGTAGGTGCCGGCATGGCCAGAGCAACGCTCAATGGTGTTGATGGTCGTATCAGGGACCAACTTGAGCATTTCTTCGGTTTTTTTACCGATGTTTTGCACGCGACCATGGCAAGGAATTTGGTAGCTGATATTGCCCAGGCTTTGGGGAAATTCTGTTTTGAGCAGGCCATCGCGCTTGCGCGCCATCAGGTACTCAAACGGGTCCCACATGTGTGCTTTGACCAATTGGGTGTCTGGGTCATCGGGGTACATCAATGGCAGCTCTTGCTTGAACATCAGGGTGCATGAGGGGACAGCGCTCAAAATGGCATAGCCGTCTTGGGCATATTTCGCCAGGATGGGGATGTTGACCTTTTTGTTGGCGTCGACCGACTGCAGGTCGCCCAACTCCAGTTTGGGCATGCCACAACATTTCTCCTTGGACACCAACTCATAGGGAATGTGGTTGTGATCCAAAATTTTCAGCAAGTCCATGCCGATGCCAGGTTCGTTGTAGTTGACGTAGCAGGTGGCATAAATCACCACCTTGCCAGGCGTTTTTTCACCATTCACCACTTGCTTGGATTTGGCTTTGGGCGCTGTGGGGCGAAATTTTTTCTCAGCCAGCGCGGGCAACCAGGCATTTTGGTCCACGCCCAAGGCGGACTCCATGACCGAGCGAGCGGCCTTGGTTTTGTTGATCGCATTCACCGCTTGCACCACGATGGGAATACCGGCAAATTGACCATGGACGTCGGTGGAGGCCAGGAACTTTTCGCCCACGCCGACACCGCCCTTGTTGAACTTGATGGCCTTGGCCCGCAGCATGGTGTGGGGAAAGTCCAGGTTCCACTCGTGAGGGGGCACGTAAGGACACTTGGTCAGGTAGCACAAATCACACAAATAACATTGGTCGACCACTTTCCAGTAATCTTTTTTGTCAACCCCATCCATTTCCATGGTCGGGCTTTCATCGACCAAATCAAACAAGGTGGGGAAAGAGCTGCACAAACTCACACAACGGCGACATCCATGGCAGATGTCAAAGATCCGCTCCATCTCGGAGAAGCAGGCCTCTTCGTTGTAAAAGTCAGGATTGAGCCAATCCAAAGGATGGCGTGTGGGTGCTTCAAGGCTGCCTTCGCGGGCCATGGTGTTTTCCTTCAAACGGCGGGGAGGTGAGAAAGAAATCTTCTCTGGTTGAATCAGAACTCAGAGAGGGACGCTGGCCATGCGAAGCCAGCGCCCTACCCTCAATGCTGATGCAAGTTCAATCGACCAATTCGGCCAAAGCCTTGGCATAGCGGTTGGCGTGGGAGCGCTCCGCTTTGGCCAGGGTTTCAAACCAATCGGCAATTTCGTCGTGGCCTTCTTCACGCGCGGTCTTGGCCATGCCAGGGTACATGTCGGTGTACTCGTGGGTTTCACCGGCCACAGCGGCTTTCAGGTTGTCGCGGGTGGCGCCAATGGGCAAGCCCGTGGCGGGGTCACCGCACTGCTCCAACCACTCGAGGTGGCCGTGGGCATGACCCGTCTCACCTTCTGCGGTCGAGCGAAAAAGCGCTGCCACATCATTTTGTCCTTCAACGTCAGCTTTGTTTGCGAAATACAAATAACGGCGATTGGCCTGGGACTCGCCTGCGAAAGCGGCCTTGAGGTTTTCTTCCGTCTTGGAGCCTTTGAGTGCTGCCATGAGAATTCTCCTTGGGTGGTTAATACCTTCGGCACAGCATGCGCCGAAGGATTCAAAGGGTACAAGGATTGGCGATAGCCCGTCTAATGGGTTGTTTCAATCCCTTAGATTAACTTTGTCTATTGACACAAGCATGAAAATCAGAATTATTTATGTCAAACCGCTTGCCCAGCAAGGATTTGATCCAACGATGGTATGGATTAGGATGTTTCACCTTGAACGATGCCCCACCGAGGAGACACCATGTCTACGGCCACCACCACGCCCATGCAGGCCGCCGATTTGCCCGCGCCTGCACCCATCCATCAATTGCACCATTTTGCGTATCGCGCCAAGGATGCAGAGGAAACACGCCGTTTCTACGAGGACATCCTGGGACTGCCCCTCTACCACATCATCCAAAGCGATCATGTGCCCAGCACCGGGGAGTTTTGCCCTTACACGCATATTTTTTTCCGCTTGCAAGATGGCTCCTTCATTGCCTTCTTTGATCTCGGAGATGACGTCGGCGCAGCGCCTTCACCCAACACCCCCCCATGGGTCAATCACATCGCATTTCGGGTCAGCCAAGTCAGTGACCTGGAGGCCACCATGGCGCGCCTCAAAGCCCACGGTGTGGATGTGATTGGCATCACGGATCACCACATTTTCAAAAGCATTTACTTTTTTGACCCCAATGGCATCCGACTGGAGTTGACAGCCCAGTTGGCCGATGAGTTTCAAATGATGCAAGAAAGCACCACCGCCCATGCCAGACTGAACGCGTGGAATGCCCGCAAATCCCAGTGGCGTGCCGAACGCGCCAACGGCCAAGCCGTTGCGGCCCTCAAACCACCGCCAAGCGTCCGGCCCGACTTCAACCGAACCACCTTCTCATGACCCAGCCTGCTTCCATGCCCCCTGTGGCCCACACCAATGGCTACGAATTCACACAAGGCACAGGGTATGCGCTGCCGCAATACCCTTTTGTGCCACCCCCCGAGCTGAAAGCGACCCATTGGGTGCGTCACCCAGTGGTGGTGGTGGGTGCGGGCATCACTGGACTGACACTGGCATGCAGCTTGGCCCAACTGGGCGTGCCCACCGTGGTGCTCGACGAGGACAACACCGTGGGTGTCAAGGGTGCCTCGTCACGTGGCATTTGCTACACCCAAAAATCATTGGAAATTTTTCAACGTTTGGGCATTTACGAACGCATCAAAGCCAAAGGCATTGAGTGGAGCGTGGGCCGCACCTTTGCCGGCCACGATGAAGTTTTCTCTTTCGACTTGAGCCAGCAAAGCCAATTCAATTTGAGCCAACAACCCCCGTTCATCAATATCCAGCAGTTCTACATCGAAGGCTATTTGGTGGAACGCATCCATGAAATCCAATCCACCCACACCCCTGTGGATTTGCGCTGGATGTCGCGGGTGGTGGGTTTTTCACAAAACGACGCATGCGCCACCTTGGAGGTGCAAACCCCTGCGGGCAACTACCACATAGAGGCCGAGCATGTGATCGATGCCACCGGCTCACACACCCCTTTTCACGCTTGGTGCCAGACCAGCATGGATGCCAAACGGGGTGACGACCGCTGGTGCATTGCCGATGTGCGCTTTCAAAACACCCCGCCCACCGAGCGCCACACTTGGATTGAAGCCCCCTTCAACGAAAACCGGGCCGTGTGGCAGCATTTGATGGGCGACCAAGTCTGGCGCATCGACTACCAAATGGCACCCCACACCGACCCCGCTTACGCAAGCCGGGAAGACGTGGTGCGCGAGCGCTTGCAACGCCAGTTCGGACCGGATGTGGCCTGTGAAATTGTGTGGGTGGGGCCCTATGCCTACAAGTCCCAATGTCTGCACCAATTGCGTTCTGGACGGGTTTTTTTCGCGGGCGACACCGCCAAAGTGGTCAGCCCTTTTGGTGCGCGCGGGGGCAACACGGGGATTGCCGATGCCGATAACTTGGCATGGAAACTCGCCGCCGTGGTGCGCGGCGAAGCTCCGCCTCAATTGCTGCACAGCTACAACGATGAGCGGCTGCAAGCGGCCCAGGTCAATGTGTTGGTGACCCAGCGCACCGCTCGTTTTTTACGCCCTGCCGATGGGGTGGAGCGCTTGTTTCGCAATGCCGCAATCACCTTGGCCAAGCGCCACGCTTTTGCCAGGCCCTTGGTCAACACCGGGCGCATGGCCGAAGCCAACGCCTATGGGCGCTCCCGTGTGTGCGATGCCAGCGGCGGTGTTTCTGTGCAAAACGTGGGGTTTCAATGGGCCAGCGGAGAGGCTGCCTGCCTCAACGATTTATTGCGCTGGTGCGAAGGCCGTTTGCTGTTGTTGCTGTTTGGGCCCATATCGGGTGCCGAAAAGAAAAAACTATTGCAACTCACCCCTTACGCGCCTTTGCGCGCGGTTCAAGTCGTTCTCAACCAAGGTTTGGCCCAGGCCAAAGAGCATGTGCGCGACCCTTCACAGCGCCTGCGCCAAGCTTGCCGTGCGGATAACGCCCGCTGGGCCCTGTTGCGCCCAGATGCTTATTTGGCCGCCACCGGCCAGGCGATGGACGGCCGTTTGGTGCAGGCCGTGGCCCAGGCTTTGGCCATGTCGGACTGACCCAGCGCGCGCAGGCCAGACAAAACAGGTTTTTTCAAGGATGATGCACCACCCCCACCACAAAGTGACCCACCATGACCACCCAACTGACCATTGATTTCGTATCTGACATTGCCTGCCCCTGGTGTGCCGTTGGCCTGGGTGCCTTGGAGCAGGCCATGCAGCGCCTGGACGGCGCGATCAAGGTCGAATTGCACTTTCAACCTTTTGAACTCAATCCCCACATGGGGCCTGGCGGACAGGATTTGGGTGAACACCTGACAGAAAAATACGGCTCCACCCCTGAAAAGCAAGCCCAGATCCGGGCCATGATCACCCAGCGCGGCAAAGAAGTTGGCTTTGATTTCCACCCGGATGGCCGTGGCCGGGTCTACAACACCTTCGATGCCCACCGCTTATTGCATTGGGCCGGTCAAACCGGGCGCAAAGGTGACCAACATGCGTTGAAAAAAGCTTTTTTGGCCTCTTACCAAGGCCGGGCCGAAGCGATCGAAGACCATGAGGTGATGTTGGCTGCGGTGCAAGAAGCCTGTCTTGATGTCGAACAAGCCCGAAGCATTTTGAACAGCGATGCCTTTGCACAAGATGTGCGCGACGCTCAGCAGTACTACATGCAAGCGGGTATTCGCTCAGTGCCTGCGGTCATCATCAATCAAAAACACCTGATCTCTGGCGGTCAACCGGCCGATGTGTTTGAGCAAGCCCTGCGCCAAATCGCCCAACAAGAAGCCTTCGCCTGACAAGACCAGGTCTCGTTAAAATGCGGTACTATTTTTGAAGTACCGCCACACGACCCAGCCGGGTCGTGAACCCCATTCCCCCATGAGCAACGCCCTCGCGCAACCCGGCTTAGACAGCCTGTCCAAATCCTTTGAACCTGCCGCTTTGGAGGCCCATTGGGGCCCAGAATGGGAACGACGCGGTTACGGCAAGGCAGGGTTCCGTGGCACCGGACAGCCCCACACGGGTCAACCGGCTTTTGCTGTTCAGTTGCCGCCCCCCAATGTGACGGGCACCTTGCACATGGGGCATGCCTTCAATCAGACCATCATGGACAGTCTGACGCGTTACCACCGCATGCGCGGTTACAACACGGTCTGGATTCCAGGCACGGACCATGCCGGCATCGCGACCCAAATCGTGGTCGAGCGACAGTTGCAAGGCCAAGGCATCAGCCGCCATGACCTGGGCCCCACACCCGAGGAAGCCCGCAAAAACTTCATCAGCAAGGTATGGGAGTGGAAAGAGCAATCGGGCAACACCATCACCCAACAAATGCGCCGCATGGGCGACAGCGTGGACTGGTCGCGCGAGTACTTCACCATGGACGACCAACTATCACCCGTGGTCACCGACACCTTTGTGAAGCTCTACCAGCAGGGATTGATTTATCGGGGCAAACGCCTGGTCAATTGGGATCCTGTGCTGATGAGCGCCGTGTCTGACTTGGAAGTGGAGAGCACCGAGTCCGAGGGCAAGATGCATTACATCTGCTATCCGTTTTCCAATGGGCCGCAAACCATCGATGGAGTGCTCCAAAAAGGCATGACGATTGCCACCACCCGGCCGGAGACCATGATGGCCGATGGTGCCCTGGCGGTTCACCCCGAAGACCCACGCTACCAACACCTGGTGGGGCAGATGGTGGACCTGCCGCTGTGCAACCGCCAAATTCCCATCATTGCCGACGACTTCGTTGACCGCGAATTCGGTTCGGGCTGCGTCAAGATCACCGGCGCCCACGACTTCAACGATTACGCCTGCGCCCAACGCCACAACCTGCCCCTGATCACCATCTTCACCTTGGATGCCAAGGTCAATGAAAACGGTCCTTCGGCTTACCAGGGCATGGACCGGTTTGAGGCGCGCAAAGCCGTCAATCGCGACTTGCAAGCACTGGGCTTGATGCTCGACATCAAGCCCCACAAAATGATGCTGCCCATTTGTGCCCGCACCGGACAAGTGGTAGAGCCCATGCTGACCGATCAATGGTTCGTGGCCATGAACAAAGTCAGCCCCCAAGACCCGACAGGCAAAAGCATTGCCCAAAAAGCCATTGACGCGGTGCACTCAGGCGCGGTGACTTTCGTGCCTGAAAACTGGATCAACACCTACAACCAGTGGATGAACCACATCACCGATTGGTGCATTTCACGCCAACTGTGGTGGGGCCATCAAATCCCAGCGTGGTATGACGAAGAGGGACATGTGTACGTCGCGCACAACGAGCAAGAAGCGCAAGCCCAAGCACCGGGCAAAACACTGCGTCGTGATGCAGACGTGCTCGACACCTGGTACTCCAGTGCCTTGGTGCCTTTCAGCACTCTGAACACCTCGCCAGAGGATCGAGATTTGTACCTGCCCTCCAGTGTCTTGGTGACGGGCTACGACATCATCTTCTTCTGGGTGGCGCGCATGATCATGCTGACCACGCATTTCACGGGCCAGGTTCCTTTCAAACAGGTCTACATCCATGGTTTGGTGCGCGACGCCCAAGGCCACAAGATGAGCAAGTCCGAGGGCAATGTGCTGGACCCGGTCGACTTGATCGACGGCATTGCATTGGAGTCCTTATTGGACAAACGCGCACAAGGCTTGCGCAAACCCGAAACAGCACCGCAGGTTCGCAAAAACACCCAAAAAGAATTTCCAGACGGCATCCCAGCCTATGGCGCCGATGCCTTGCGATTCACTTTCGCGGCTTTGGCCAGTTTGGGACGCAGCATCAACTTCGACAGCAAGCGTTGCGAGGGTTATCGCAACTTTTGCAACAAGTTGTGGAACGCCACCCGCTTTGTGCTGATGAATTGCGAGGGCCTCGATTGCGGCCTGATGGAGCACACCAAGGCCGATTGCGCCGTGGGCGGCAAAGCCCATGGCTACATGCACTTCAGTCCAGCGGATCGTTGGATTTCATCGTTGTTGCAACAAGTCGAAGCTGATGTCGCCAAGGGCTTTGAAGAATACCGCTTGGACAACGTGGCCACCGCCATTTATGAGTTTGTCTGGAACGAATACTGCGACTGGTATTTGGAAATCGCCAAGGTGCAAATTCAAACTGGCACCGAAGCCGAGCAACGCGCCACCCGCCGCACCCTGATTCGCACCCTGGAAGCCATTTTGCGTCTGGCCCATCCCATCATCCCGTTCATCACCGAAGCGTTGTGGCAGAAAGTGGCGCCTGTGGCGGGCTTGCCCGGCGAGTCGGTGAGTATCGCCCGCTACCCCGAGGCGCAAATGAACAAGATCGATCCTCAGGCCATCGCCAGCGTGAATCAACTCAAGGCGCTGGTCGACGCTTGCCGCAACTTGCGCGGCGAAATGAACGTGTCACCGTCCACCCGCATGCCCATGTTCGCCTTGGGCAATGCCGAGTTCATGCGTGCCAATGCACCCGTCTTGCAAGCCCTGGCCAAGCTCAGTGATGTGAAGGTGTTTGAGGATGAGACTGCGTGGCAAGCAGTTGCCCAGGCCGCACCGGTGGCGGTGGTCGGTGATGTCCGTTTGTGCCTGTTCATCGAAGTGGACGTGGCGGCTGAGAAACTGCGCTTGGGCAAAGAAGTCGCGCGTTTGCAAACCGAAATCGCCAAGGCCCAGGGCAAGCTCGGCAACGAGGCTTTTGTGGCCAAAGCACCAACAGCGGTGATTGCGCAAGAGCGCCAGCGGGTGGCCGAGTTTGAAGCCACCTTGATGAAAATCCAGGGCCAGTTGCAACGCATCGGTCAATGAATAACTTCCAGCAAACAAAACCATGACACAAACCCTGCGCAAAGCGGTATTCCCGGTGGCCGGTCTGGGCACACGCTTCTTGCCCGCCACCAAAGCCAGCCCCAAGGAAATGCTGCCGGTGGTTGACAAACCACTGATCCAATATGCCGTGGAAGAGGCCTACGAGGCTGGGATTCGGCACATGATTTTTGTCACCGGTCGCAGCAAACGCGCAATCGAAGACCATTTCGATACCGCCTACGAACTGGAGTCCGAGTTAGAGGCCGCTGGCAAAAGCGCTTTGCTCGATGCGGTGCGCAGCGTTCAACCCGCAGACATGGTGTGCGCTTATGTGCGGCAGTCCCATGCCCTGGGCTTGGGCCATGCCGTGTTGTGCGCCGAAGCCTTGGTGGGTGATGAATCCTTTGCGGTGTTGCTGGCCGATGACCTGATGCGCGGACCCAGCGGCGGGCCTGGGGTACTGCAACAAATGGCCCAGGTGCATGCGGTGCATGGCGGCTCGGTGTTGGCGGTCCAAGAAGTGCCCCTGGAACAGGTCAACCGATACGGCATTGTGGCGGGTCTGACCCAAAGCGATGGCTTGATCGATGTGCAGCAAATGGTGGAAAAACCCTCACCAAACAAAGCGCCATCGCGCATGGCCGTGTCAGGCCGTTACATTTTGACCCAAGCCGTGTTTGATCGGATTCGCGCAGGTGGCCGAGGTGCAGGTGGTGAAATTCAACTCACCGATGGCATTGCCGGCTTGATTGGCCACGAAAAGGTTTGGGGTTATCCGTACGCTGGCCAGCGTTATGACTGCGGCAGCAAGCTGGGCTTTTTACAAGCCACCGTGGCTTTGGGCCTGGAACACCCGCAAGAGGGCGCGGGTTTTGCGGCTTATCTGCAGCAACTCAAAATTTAAGCCCGCCTGCACAGGATCGTTGGCTGGGGCTGTGGCCTCAACGTCGCTTGAGGGTGTGGATAAATTCATTGCCCACGGTTTGTTGCGCCATCAATTCATTGCCGGTTTGTTTGGCAAATGCGGCAAAGTCGCGCAATGAACCTTGATCGGTTGAAATCACCTTCAATAATTGGCCGCTTTGCATGCCATTGAGTGCCTTCTTGGCCTTCAAAATTGGCAAAGGACAGTTCAGCCCACGGGTGTCTAGCTCTTGATCGATCAGCATCTGGTCATTCCAAACTTTGTGCGGCGCGCTCTTCCCAAGTCATGAAGCGCGGCTCTATACCTTGCGTGCGCAGCCAGTCTCCCACGGCATAGCCGGTGCCCGCTGGCCAACAAATCACATCTTTGGGTTCGTACAGTTTGTACTCCGCCAATTCGGGTGAGAGTTTAACCTCTCCCTCGGCCACAGCGTGATAGGCGATGATGACTTGGTTCATGCGTTGGAAATCGTAAACACCCACCAATTGAAGGGCGCTGGTGTGCAAGTTGGTTTCTTCGGCAATCTCACGGGCCATGCCCTCTTGGGGGGATTCGCCTGCCTCCATGAAACCGGTGATGAGGGCAAAGCGTCGACCCGTCCAAGCGGCATTGCGGGCCAGCAGAATTTTCCCTTGATACTGAACAATCGCGGCCAGCACTGGTGTGGGGTTGTTCCAATGCGTCCATTGGCAAGCCGCGCAACGCCATCGTGCCTTGGGCCCACCATCCTCTTGCTGGGTGATTTCGGTCAAAGGCGTGGCGCACTGGGGGCAAAACTGAAAAGCACTCATGCGGGAAACACCCCGGTGGATAAATAGCGATCTCCCCGGTCGCACACGATGAACACCACCGTGGCATTGCGTTCGCGCTGGGCCACCTGTTGGGCCACCCAGCAAGCCCCTGCGGCAGAAATGCCGGCAAAAATACCTTCTTCCCGGGCCAACAGACGGCACATGTTTTCGGCGTCCAACTGGCTGACCAAAATCAATTCATCGATCACGGATGGGTCATAAATCGATGGCAAGTAAGCCTGCGGCCATTTGCGAATGCCCGGGATGCGCGAACCCTCGCTGGGTTGGGCACCGATGATGCGCAACTTTGGGTTTTGTTGTTTGAGATAGCGGCCAACCCCGGTGATCGTCCCTGTGGTGCCCATGGCACTGACAAAGTGAGTGACTTGACCTTGGGTCTGGGTCCAAATTTCTGGGCCGGTGGTTTCAAAATGAACGCGCGGGTTGTCGTCATTGCCAAACTGGTCCAACACCCGCCCCTGCCCCTGAGCCTGCATTTTTTCGGCCAGGTCGCGGGCGTATTCCATGCCGCCTCCTTTGGGTGTCAAGATCAACTCGGCCCCAAAAGCTTTCATGGTTTGGGCCCGCTCGATCGACAAGTCCTCGGGCATGATCAACACCATTCGGTAACCTTTGATGGCGGCAGCCATGGCCAGCGCAATGCCGGTGTTGCCCGATGTGGCCTCGATCAAGGTGTCGCCGGGGCGGATGTCACCCCGCTCTTGGGCGCGCTGAATCATGGACAAGGCCGGTCGGTCTTTGACCGAACCTGCAGGGTTATTGCCCTCGAGCTTGCCCAGTATCACATTGCCACTCTGGGCATTGGACGCGGCACCGATGCGCTGCAGCGCCACCAAAGGGGTGTGGCCGATGGCATCTTCAATGGTTGGATATTTCATCATCCCTGCACTGTGCCATAATTCGCCCCTCTTCTCCTGCCGGAGTGGCGAAATTGGTAGACGCAGCAGATTCAAAATCTGCCGGTGCAAAACACCGTGCCGGTTCGATTCCGGCTTCCGGCACCACGCTCAAAAACCAGCCCCAAAAGGGCTGGTTTTTTCCGATTCGCCTCGGGTATTTGGGTAGGCCAGCGCGATTAAGTCCAGGTTAAAGTGGGGCAGCTTTTTGCCAATGCCCATGGATGAGTCCCCCTACCCCCGCTTGTTCAGCCCCCAAATATTGGCTGGGCATCGGCTGAAAAACCGCATCACCCACGCTTCCATTTCTCCCCGCTTTGGCGCGCACCAAGGTTTGCATCCGCGCTATTGGCACTATTACGTCAACCGGGCCAAAGGCGGCGCGGCCATGGTGGTGACCGATCCGATGGGCATTTCGCCGCAACACGGACCAGAGCGTTTGTGCGCCTATAACGACAGCATGTTGGATGACTTGCGCCGCTTGTCCGATGGGGTGCGCACGCACGACAGCTTGTTGATTGGCCAGGTGCAAGACACCGGGCGGGGCCGCCATGTGCCAGGACGCACTTACCAGGCCATGGGCGCATCGGCCTTGCCTGACGACTTGAGTTACTCCATGCCCCGGGTCATGGACAGCGATGAAATCGAGCGCTTCATTGCCGATGCCGCGCAATCGTGCCAACGCATGCAAGCCTGCGGTTTTGGTGGCGTCGAAGTCTCGGCCGGCCATGGCCATTTGTTCCACCAATTTTTGTCGCCGCGATCCAACCAACGCGATGATGCTTACGGCGGCGATGCGCCAAGGCGTCTGCGTTTTTTGCTGGCGTTGTGCCAAGCCATCCGCGCGGTGTGCGGCAGTGGCTTCATCATCGGGGTGAAGTTGCCGGGCGACGATGGGGTTCCAGGCGGTATCACACCCTGCGCAGCGGGCCAGATTGCCCAAAGTTTGGTTTCCATGGTGAAGATCGACTACCTCACCTACTGCCAAGGCTCTCACCACCGCAGTTTGGAGATGCACCTGCCGGACGACAGCTATCCGCGCCAAACCTATATGGGCTTGATTGGCCAACTCAAAACCCTGACACCGGGGGTTGCGGTGATGGGCTTGGGTCGCATCACCGACCCGGCCGAGGCCGAAGCGATTTTGCAGCGCGGAGATGCCGACATGATTGGCCTGGGCCGGGCTTTGATCGTCGACCCTGGATGGCCCAGCAAAGCGCAAGCGGGCCGTGCCAGCGACATCCGTTATTGCGTCTCTTGCAACACCTGCTGGAAAACCATCAACAACAATCGGCACATGGGTTGTGACAACAACCCTCGCTTGGCCCAGGCCAACGAACTGGATGAACGCTTGCCCGCTGCCCCTCGGTTGAAAAAAGTCGCGGTGGTAGGCGCTGGCATTGCCGGAATGCAAGCGGCGGTGACGGCTGCGATGCGTGGCCATCAAGTCATGGTGTGGGGCCAGTCGGCACAGGTCGGTGGCAAAGCGCGTGCAATGGCGCAGATGCCCTTGGCCGAATCCATGTCCAGCATTTACGACCACCAATGGATCACCGCCCAACGCCTGGGCGTGGGCTTTGCGTTGGGCCGGTGGGCGCACGCCGAGGAGGTGCTGGCTTGGCAGCCCGATGCGGTGGTGCTGGCCACCGGTGCCTGCATGACCTGGCCGCAAGACCTGCCCGGCCCGTTGCAATCGGTTGTGCCCGATCTGCGCCAAGCCATGGCGGATTTGATGGCCCATCCGGGCGCCCAAAAAGGCACGGCTGTCATCTATGACCTGGACCAAACCGAGGGCACTTATGCCGCCGCCGAATATTTGCGCGACCGCTTTGAGCGCGTGGTGGTTCTATCGCCACGCGAAACCATTGCCGAAGAGGTGGTGCTGGTGATGCGCCAACGCATCCATCGGCGGTTTTTTGAGCGTGGCATTGAGGTCAAAACTTGGGTTGACCCGGTTTGGACCGAGCGCTTTGAAAACCATGCTTGCCTGCAATACCGCAGTGTGTTTGGCGGTCCGCTGCACGACATTGAAAATGTGGCCTTTTTTGCCTATGCCACGCCGCGCAAACCCAAACTGGAACTGCACCAGGCCCTGTTGGCCAGCGGCTTGAGCCTCACCCTGGTGGGAGACTGTAAGATGGCCCGAGATGCCTTGTCGGCCACCGCCGAAGGCCACGAAGCCGGTATGAGTGTTTGACCCCCGCCCTTGAAAGAAAACCACCATGAGCACCCCTCGCCTGACCTTGGACCCAACAACCACTGCCCTGGTGCTGATAGATTTGCAGCACGGCATCGTGGCCATGGATGTGCACCCGCAACCCAGCAGCGCTGTGGTGGCCCAATCGAAACAATTGGCCGACGCTTTTCGAGCCGCCCATGCCCCCGTGGTCTGGGTGACGGTGGGCACCCTGGGTGCCCAAGATGCCTTGGCGCCTTTGGCCGACGCCATGCCCCCACCGGCTGCCGCCAAACCTGCCAATTGGTCCACCGTAGTCGATGCCGCCGGTGCCCTAGCCAGCGACCTGTACATCACCAAACGCCAATGGGGGGCTTTTTACGGCACCGAACTCGACTTGCAATTGCGCCGCCGTGGCATCCGCACCATTGTGCTGGCCGGCATCAGCACCAATGTGGGCGTGGAGTCCACTGCACGTGACGCTTATGAGCGCGGCTACCACCAGGTGTTTGTGTCCGATGCCTTGGCCAGCCCATCGGCCGAGGCCCATGCCAACACCTTGAAGTTCACCTTTCCGCGCATCGGCTTGACCCGCAGCACCGCAGAAGTTTTGGCCGCCATGACCGGCCATTGAACACTGAATCGTTTTTCTCCCATCCGCATGCAGGAGTGCCAATGACACACCCCACCCACGCCTATGCACTTTGGCAAACATTGAAATGTTTTGCCTGCGCTTTTTTGATTGCCTCCGGCTGGCCAGTCTGGGCCCAAAACACCGATTGGCCCAACCGGCCTGTGGTGCTGATCAATCCTTTTGCGGCCGGCTCATCGGTGGACGTGGTGGGCCGGTTGATCGCCCAAAAAATTGCCGCCAATACCGGCCAGGGCATCACCGTCGATAACAAAACTGGGGCCAGCGGCAATATTGGCACCGACTTTGCCGCCCGCGCGAAACCCGATGGTTACACCTTGTTGCTGGGTTCACCAGGGACCATGGCCATCAATCCCTGGTTGTTTAAAAAATTACCTTACGACGCGGTGAAAGACTTTGTGCCCATCTCAGTGCTGGTGTCGTTTCCGCAGGTGGTCACCACCAGCCCCAAGCAGCCGTTTAAAAATTTCACCGAGTTCGTTGCAACCGTCAAGGCCGCGCCCGACAAAATGGCCTACTCGTCATCGGGACAGGGTTCCACCTCGCACCTGGTGATGGAGTTGATCCGCGCCGATGCCGGCCTGAGAATCACCCATGTGAGCTACCGCGGTGACTCTTTGGCCACCCAGGCCATGATGGCCGGCGATGTGCAAGTCACTGTCGGTGGACTGCCATCCATGTCGCCATTGATCCGCGCGGGCAACGTCAGGCCTTTGGCGGTCACCTCCAACAAGCGCTCGCCGCAATTTCCCGACCTGCCCTCCATGGCCGAATTCATCCCTGGTTTTGATGCCACCGCCTGGGTGTTGCTGATGGCACCAGCGGGCACACCTGCGCCAGTGGTTCAGCGCATTTCTGCCGAAGTGGCCAAGGCTTTGTCCGACCCCCAATTGCGCCAGCAATTGGATGCGCAAGGCGTGACCCCTGTGGGCAGCAACCCAGCCGACAGCGCGGTGTTTCACCGCAAGGAATTGGATAAATTCAAGCGTGCGGTGGAATTGTCTGGCGCCACCATGGAGTGAGTCAGGCCGTAGTCGCCAAGGCCTGGGCCATGCGCCAGGCCAAACCAAAGGATTGGGCCAAACCATTGCCCGGCAAATAGCCATGTGCACCGCGCCCGGACAAACCAGCGGCGCAACCGCCCGCGGCCCAGACACCATGAATCCATCGGCCTTTCGCATCGCGCACACGGCCATCCCCATCGGTGAGCAAACCGCCTTGGGTGTGCGACAAAGCCCCGGTGACCCAGGAGGCCAAAAACGGGCCGCTGAGCACGCGGGCGAAATGCTGGCGACCCAAGGCATCTGTGGCCAGGCCTTGTGCGATGGCATTGACTTGGGCCAGTGTGTCTTGCAAACCCTGTGCATCCACCCCGGCCTTGGCGGCCAAGGTCGGCACATCTTCGGCGGTCACGACCTGGCTCGCGCGCCAGGCCTCTTGATAGGCCGAATGCTGGGCCAAACCGGCTGCAATGTGGGCATCAAACACCTCCAAGGCTTGCCCGCCCGCTTGGGCCATCACCCAAGGGGCCAAGGCAGAAGGTCCAATGTCCTCGCGCACAAAGCGCAGGCCTGATCGGTTGACCAAAATGCCGCCCATGGTGGGAATGGCCATGCCCAAGCGGGTCCGCCCACCCGGGTTGGTGTGACCCTGGCCTTGAAAGCCGTCCATGCCCCACAACTGAGCGCCCCAGGACACCCCCAAGGCCATGGTGCTGCCATCGCTGTGGGCAGCCCCGTTGTAGAGCGCCCCGCGCATGGCCGGTATGTGTTGCGCCACCCAATCTGGGTTGGCGCCAAAGCCGCCACCGGCCAGCATCACATGCGGTGCTTGCACTTGGCTTTGTCCGTCCGAGCCTGCAAAACCCGTGGTCAAGCGCTCTAACCCGATGGGCCGAGGGCAAACCTGGATGTTCGACCGCGCCGCGATCAGTTGGCGCAAGCTTTCGTGCAAAGACCTGCCCCCGGCGGGCTTGGTGCTGTGAAAGCGGCATCGGCTGTGGCCGGGGGAAACCACATCGGGCAGAAAATCAATCGGCGCATTCAATCGACTGGTGAAAAAATCCATCACTTCGGGCAGGGCGTGGGCCACCGAGTGGGCAATTGACTCGTTCACGCTGTCCCCGGCAAACGCCCTGAGATCGTCCAACCATATTTGCGGGCTGTCGTGCACACCCGCTTGGGCCTGCAAAACCGATCCGGCGGCCGGAAACAATCCGCCGCTGATGGCCAAGTTATTGGCCACATCCCAGTGGGGATCGACCAAACACACCCGCAGACCACGCTGATGGGCGGCCAAGGCGCCGAGCATGCCCGCTGCCCCCGCACCCAAAATGATGAGATCGAATTCAGCCAGGGCAGGGCCGCCAGCTTTGCGCAGGGGCATCAACCGGATTTATCCCAATGTGGCGCCAGAGCGGCGGATGATGGGCAACCATTTGGCCGACTCGTCGCGGATGAGTTGGGTGAATTTTTCGGCTGAGCCGCCCGCAGGCTCTAGACCCGCGGCTTGTAAACGCTGGCGCACCGCATCGTCTAGCAAGACCAGGTTGACCGCGGCATTGATGCGTTCCACCACAGGCCTGGGGGTGCCAGCGGCCACCAACACGCCGTTCCAGGCAATCGCTTCGAAGCCCTTCAAACTGGCCACACCACTTTCTGCCACAGTGGGCACCTCGGGCGTGAGTCCGTAGCGTTGCAAACCAGTGACCGCCATGGCTTTGAGGCGACCGGCTTTGATCTGAGGCGTGAGCAAAGTGGGCACGGCAGCGATCATATGGGTCTCGCCGCTGACGGTGGCCAGCACCGCTGGCGGACCGCCATTGAATGGGATGTGCACCGCAAACGCACCACTCAAGGCCTTGATATATTCCATGCACAGGTGAGAGGAGCTGCCGTTGCCCACCGATGCAAAGTTATATTTGCCAGGGTGGGCTTGCAACAAGGCCAACAATTGCGCCAAATTGCCGACCGGCAAGCCCGCATGCACTGCAATGAGGTTGGGTTGCGAGGTGGTCAACACCACGGGCATCAGATCGCGCAAAGGCACATACGGCAAGCGCGGATACAAATGCGGCCCAAATGCCAGTGGCCCGTTGTACGACATCACCCAGGTGTGGCCGTCTGGGGCCGACTGTGCGACTTCGGCCGTACCCGCCGTGCCACCGGCCTGTGGCTTGTTTTCCACCACGATGGCCGTGCCCAATTGCTCGCGCAATTTGTCTTGCATTGCCCGTGCAATCACATCCAGTGACGACCCCGCAGGGGCCACCACCACCCAGCGGATAGGCTTGGTGGCAAAACTTTGCGCCCGCACCCAGGGTGCAGCCAGGGCCGACGCAGCCGCCCCCAACAACCAGCGGCGTTTTGGAAAAAGATCAGTGGTTTTTTTCATGCGGACCATCCCTCGCCAAGAATCAAAACGCTTTGAGCCATGCCGCCACCCGCTGCAAGCGCAGCACGGGGTCGGCTTCGAGCATGGCGCTGTGCTTTTGCGCAGGACTCAGCGGCAACAACTCCAACCAGCGGTGAGCCACCCAAGCGCAATCGCCATATTCGGCATCGCCGCGCCAAGGCCATTGCGCTTCATCCATGCCGCGCTCTCGCCATTGCCCGGACATTTGCGCCAAGCGTTGAGCCACATGCGCCAGCTCCTCGGGCACAGGCGCAAAGGGTTCCTCGGGCAACATACTGACCTCGCCGCGCCATAAACCGTTGGGCGCTTGCACATGCTCGCCCAGGCGAAACCGCGCACCCCCTTGGCACAACACCCGCAACAAATTGGGCTGCAAAGCCTCTACCTCCAGCAAATGGGCCATGCAGCCTTGGTTCATCAACCGCTCTTGTGCGCCGGCTTGGCGCACTTCTTTGCCTTGGGCCAACATCACCACGCCAAAGGGGGTGTTTTGTTGCCGGCACTGACGGATCATGGTCAGGTAGCGAATTTCAAAAATTTGCAAATGCAACAAGCCCTGCGGCAATAAGCCTTGGCTGAGTGGAAACAAGGGCAGCTCTGACATCACTCATGGTTTCCATTTGTATTTGATCTGAACCGTCAAGGCGCCATGCAGGCGATTTTCGTAATCAGGCAACAAACTCACGCCCACCCCCCAACGCTGCCATTCGCGCGTGGCCACCGGCGTCAAAAAAGGGAATGCACCGCCATTGAGCATCTTGGGGTAGCCATCAACCACCCCAATAAAAGCCCCCCAACGCCAACCCATTGCCACCCAAGGTGTCCAGTAGGCGCCCACATAGTAGCTGCGCTCCCAATCACTGTTGTGGAAAAAACCTCCCGACCAAGATACCTCCTGCGATTGCCGCCATTCAATGCCCAAGCCGCTGTTTTCGTTGTTAAAGCTCAGGCCTTCTTTGGGAAAGTGATAAGAAATAAACCCTGGGTTGAGCCAAATATCACCCGCCTCGGACGGGCTTTGTGCCTCAGCTGACTCAGCCCAAACCGGTGCACAACAGAGAAACATCAATTTGAACCACAAAAAACGAATATTCTTGGCAAACATGTTTCGCATGAAATCTTTACAAAGGATGGTGACATCCTACCCGCTTGGGGCTACCGGATGCAGTTCCAACAACTGGGGCGGGTAAATCCGGCTAGGATCTTGCCCCATGACCCTCGGAGACAGTTGTGAGTGTACTTTTCAGCGAATTCGAACTCGGCTCAGGCCGCGGCCCCCTGCGCTTGGCCAACCGCATCGTAGTGGCCCCCATGTGCCAGTACTCCTGCCAAGACGGTTTGGCCGACGATTGGCACCTCATGCACTGGGGCAACCTGCTCAACAGCGGGGCCGGCTTGTTCACCATCGAAGCCACCGCCGTCTCGGAGCGGGGTCGCATCACGCCAGCTTGCCTGGGCATTTACAACGATGCCACCGCCCAGGCATTGGCCGATCGCTTGGGCCGCGCCAGGCGGCTGGCCCCACCGGTGCCGGTGTCCATCCAAATCGGCCATGCCGGGCGCAAAGCCTCCAGCCATGTGCCCTGGAACGGCGGCAAGCTGATTCCCCAAGCACAAGGTGGCTGGTGGCCCGAAGCACCATCTGCCCTGCCGATCAACGACGCAGAACCGGCCCCACAAGCCATCAGCCCCAATGGCTTGGAGGTGATTTTGAAAGATTTCGTGCGGGCCGCCGAACGCGTGCAAGACATGGGCATTGAAGCCATCGAGTTGCATGGGGCCCATGGCTATTTGCTGCATGAGTTTTTGTCCCCCTTGTCAAACCAACGCACCGATGCGTTTGGCGGCAATTTTGAAAACCGCATCCGCTTCCCTTTGCAGGTGTTTGAGGCGGTGCGAAAAGTCTATGACGGGGCCTTGGGCATGCGACTGTCGGCCACCGACTGGGTTGAAGGGGGTTGGACGGCTGAGGAAACCGCCGATTTCGCGCTGCGATTGAAACACTCCGGCGCCAATTTTGTGCACATCTCCTCAGGTGGCGTTTCACCTTTGCAAAAAATCAATCTGGCCCCGGGCTACCAAGTGCCATTTGCCAAGATGGTGAAACAAAAGTCAGGCCTGCCCACCATGGCGGTGGGATTGATCACCGAGCCCGACCAGGCCGAATCCATCATCGCCCAACAAGAAGCGGACTTGGTGGCCTTGGCCCGCAGCTTTTTGTACAACCCGCGTTGGGCCTGGACCGCTGCGGCTGAACTCAAGGGCTCGGTCCAAGCCACTCCGGCTTACTGGCGTTGCATGCCGCGCGAAGCACAACACATCTTCAACGCCGCCAAGATTGGCATGCGCTGAAGCACCCGCTTGTGGCTCACGCCCGTGGCTTGGGCTGTAAACCCTGGTGCACCGTGGGGTAGTGCAAGCGCAACTGCAGCTCTTGCTTCATGCGCTGGTTATCCAAGCGTCTGGACTCGCTCATGAAGCTCAGCAGCATCAAAGGCAGTTGGTCTTGCGCGGTATCGCGGGCCACACGTGCGGGCCTGGGCAAGCCCAGCAGATCGGCCGCCAGGTCAAAGTAGTCACCCATTTTGAGTTGGCTGTCGTCGCTGACATGGTAGATGCGCTGCGCTTGGCCGCGCCACAGCGCCAGCCAACAAGCGCGGGCCAGGTCATTGGCATGGATATGGTTGGTGTATACATCGTCCTTGGCCTGCAACACCGGCGTGCCTTTGCGCAAACGCTCCAGCGGTGTGCCGCCCACCCGGTCCAAAGCGTAGATCCCCGGGATGCGCAAAATGCTCACCCGCGATCCTTGGCGCAAACCCGTGCCTTTGCCATACCAGCGCAAGCGCGTTTCGGCATCGACCCGCCGAAAGGCCCGCGGGGTGAAAGGCGTTGCGGGTTGGGACTCATTAACCCAGTGTCCCTGGCAGTCACCGTACACACCGCTGGTGGACCCATAAACCCAACTTTGCGGTGCGTTGCGCCGCGCCAAGCTGCGCAGCAAGGCCAGCGTGCGGGGGTCGCCAAAGCCCTCGCCCGGTGGGGGGGCCAAATGCACCACGCGATGGGCCAAACCCGCCAAGCGGCGCAGCGTGTGGGGCTCATCGAGGTTGCCCCACAAAGGGGTGATCCCCAGGCGACGCAAATTCGCCATCTTGTCAGCCGTTGAGGTCAGGGCCATCACCTGCACCGGCTTTGGCACCAAACCGGCCAAGCGCTGACCGACATCGCCACAACCCACGATCAGCAAGCGTTGGCGGCGAAACCGGGCCGGCAAGGCACCCAGCGGTGAAGTGTTTGAAGGCAAAATCGCTGTTGACAGAAAAAATTCAATCCCGAGGATAACCAAACATGAGTTTCAGCGTCACGGTTCAACCCAGCGGCCGCCATTTCACGGCCGAAAGCTTTGAGACCTTGCTCAGTGCCGGACTGCGCCAAGGCATTGGTCTGCCCTACGGCTGCAAAGACGGAGCTTGCGGGTCTTGCAAATGCAAAAAAATCAGCGGCGATGTGATGATGTCTGAATACCAAAGCAAGGCTTTGAGCGATGAAGAAAAAGCCCAGGGCCACATCCTGACCTGTAGGGCCTGTGCTACATCCGATCTGGTCTTGGAGTCGCGCCAAGTGGCCGAAGAAGGCGCCTTTGCGATCCGCAAAATGCCGGTGCGCGTGCTCAGCCTGACACAGGCCTCGCATGATGTCATGGTCATCCAATTGCAACTGCCCACCAACGATGTCTTTCAATTCCGCGCGGGACAGTACATCGACTTCTTGCTGCGCGATGGCTCTCGCCGCAGCTATTCCATGGCCAATGCCCCCCACACCCTGGCGCAGGGCAGCCCCAGCATCGAGTTGCACATCCGCCACATGCCCGGCGGCAAGTTCACCGATCATGTGTTCTCAGCCATGAAGGAAAAAGAAATTCAACGCATCGAAGGCCCCCAAGGGAGTTTCTTTTTGCGCGAAGACCACAGCCTGCCACTGATCTTTTTGGCCTCAGGCACCGGCTTTGCACCGATCAAAGCCATCATTGAACACATGCGCCACGCCGGCATTGAGCGCCCCACCACCCTGTACTGGGGCGGGCGCCGTCCTGCAGATTTGTACATGGATGGCTGGGTGCGCGAACAAACCGCTTCCTTGCCGTGGCTGACCTATGTGCCTGTGGTGTCCGATGCGCTGGCCGAAGACGGATGGAGCGGGCGCACCGGCTATGTGCACCACGCGGTGCTGGCCGACTTTGCCGACCTCAGCGGCCACCAAGCTTATGTCTGCGGTGCCCCCATTGTGGTGGATTCGGCGCGGCAAGATTTCTGTGCCCAAGCGGGCTTGCCCAGTGACGCTTTTTTTGCCGACTCCTTTATCACCGAGGCCGACAAGGCCAAAGGCTGACCCCTAGGAAAAACACATGCTCCGATCCTCTACCCCGCAAAACCCCTTTTGGCGCTGGCTGGCCTTGGGCCTGATGGCCTGGGCCGGCATGGCCGCGGCCCAAACCACCTGGCCCGGGGGCAAACCGATCCGACTGATCGTGCCCTATGCCGCAGGAGGCCCGATCGATGTGACCGCGCGTTTTTTGGCCGAGCGGGTCAAAGACAGCCTGGGCACGGTGATCATCGAAAACCGACCTGGTGCGGGGGGCAATATCGGGGCCGACGCGGTGGCCAAAGCCATCCCCGATGGGCTGACCATCGGCATTGCGGCCACCGCCACCCATGCCGTCAACCCCTGGTTGTATGCGCGCATGCCTTACAAAGCGAGCACAGACTTTGCACCCATCACCCAGATGGTCAGGGTGCCCAATGTACTGGTGATGAATGCCGACACCGCCAAGCGCTTGCAAATCGATTCGCTGAAAAGTTTCATCGCCTATGCCAAAGCCCATCCCGGCCAGCTCAATGTGGGATCGGGCGGCAATGGCAGCGCAGGGCATTTGGCGGCCGAGTTGTTCAAAGCCCGGGCCGGTATTTTTGCGGTGCACATTCCCTACAACGGCGGCAACCCAGCCCAAATGGCTTTACTCAGCGGGCAAGTGGATTTCAATTTCGACAACCTGGCCACGGCGGCGGCCAATATCAAAGCCGGCAAGCTGTTGGCGTTGGCCGTGACCACCCCTCAGCGCAGCCCCTTGTTGCCTGAGGTGATGGCCCTGTCTGAAATGTTGCCGGGGTTTTCGGTCGACACCTGGTGGGGCTTGGTGGCACCTGCGGCAACGCCCAAAGACACGCTGGCCAAACTCAACCAGGCTTTTGTGGCGGCCTTGGGATCCACTGAAGTGCGCCAGCGTTGGGCTCAGATGATGGCCGAAGCCGTGCCCAGTGACAGTGACAGCTTTGGTCGATTCATGGCCAGCGAACTGGCCAAATACGAGACCGTGGTCAAGGCCAGCGGGGCCAAAGTCGACTAGGCCCCGCCGTGGCCGCTGGCATCAGCGGCGATGTCCCACCTCAAAATCGTTGCGACCCGAGACGTCTTTGCCGCGCAGCAACCACAGAGGGCGGGTGGCAAAACTCACCGGCACACCCGAGAGGCCGTCCACTGGTTGAAGGCTGCGGTCAAAGTGCGAGCTCGCCGGCATGTAGCGCAAGGCCACACCGGTGCGCCGCTGGCCTGAGGTATTGGCCTTGGCCCCATGGATCATGTAGACATCATGCATGGACATCTGCCCCGGCTCCAGTTCCAAATCCAGCGCCTGTGATTCTTCAAAAGTCCCATCGACCATGCGTTGATTCAGGGTCAGATCGGTGCGATCCTCGTGCAAATGGGGGTGGAGGTTTTTGCCCCGGTGCGAGCCGGGGATGACCCGCAAACAACCGTTGGCCCGGGTGCTGGGATCCAGCGCCACCCACACGGTGCAGGTGGCCAATGGCCGAATCGGCCAATAGTGGCCGTCTTGGTGCCAAGGGGTTTCGTAACCCTCGCTGGCGGGTTTGCAAAACACATGGCAACCCCACAAAACAATGTTGGGCCCAATCAACTGCGCCACCATGTCAACAATCGGCGGATGCATGGCCAGGTCCAGAAAGGCTTGGCTGCCGTGCACACCTTCATCGTTCTTGCCTTCAATGTGGGCACTGACCAGTTTTTCCGGGCGCACACCTGGGTTGTGGCGCAGCAACGTGTCCAAAGCGTTTTGCACATGGGCCAACACATCGGGTTCGAGCCGGTAGTTGGGCACCAAGCTGCCTTGCGCCTGGTAATGGGATATATCTTCGGGGCTCAATAAAGCGGTCAAGGGGCTCTCCTGGTGTCTCATTCACCCAAATAAGCGGCCCGGACCTTGGGGTCGTCCAACAGCAGCTTGGCCGCTCCTCCCAAGGTGATCAGGCCTGACTCCATCACATAAGCGCGGTCGGCAATTTGCAAAGCGCGGCGTGCATTTTGTTCGACCAGCAGCACCGTCATGCCCTGGTCAGAAACGCCTTGGATGACTTCAAAAATTTTATCCACCATCAAGGGTGACAAGCCCATGGAAGGTTCATCGAGCAGGAGCAATCGGGGCTGTCCCAGCAAGGCCCGGCCCATGGCCAGCATTTGTTGTTCACCCCCCGACAAGGTGCCTGCCAACTGGTTGCGTCGCTCCTTGAGGCGGGGGAAAGTGGTGAAGATGCGTTCCATGTCGCTGTCGATTTGCGCTTTGTCGTCGCGGACATAAGCCCCCATTTGCAGGTTTTCCAAAATGGTCATGCGGCCAAATATCCCACGCCCTTCTGGCACCATGCACAAACCCTGGCGCACCAGGTCCCAGGCACCCAAGCCTGCGATGTCTCGCCCTTGGAAACTGATGCGGCCCGCTTGGGCGCGCATGCCGCCGGTGATGGCTTTGAGGGTGGTGGTTTTGCCCGCCCCATTGGAGCCGATCAGGCTGACCAATTCGCCTGGAAAAATCTGTAAATCCACCCCTTTGACCGCCTGGATGCCGCCATAGGACAGGGCCAATTGCTCGACGCGCAAGAGCGCTGACGGATGCTGGGTGGATGGGAGGGGTACGGCCGTCATTCAGTGGGCCCCAGTGCCCAAATAGGCCTCAATGACCTCTGGGTCGCGTTGCACCTGGACGGGCGTTCCTTGGGCAATGAGTTTGCCGTGGTCCAGCACCGTGACCCGATCGCACAGGCCCATGACCAATTTGACATCGTGTTCGATCAGCAAAACGGTGCACTGGTCGTTGCGGATTTTGTCGATCAAGGCCCGTAATTGCACTTTTTCGGTGGCATTCATGCCCGCGGCGGGTTCGTCCAAGGCGATCAACAAGGGGTCGGTGGCCAAAGCGCGCGCAATCTCCAAACGGCGCTGGTCACCATAACTCAGGGTGCGGGCTTTGCAAGGCGCATAGTTGCCAATGCCCACATATTCGAGCAAGGCCTGGGCCCGCGCGGCGGTATCGGCCTCCTCGGCGCGAAAACGCGCCGTGCGCCAGATGGCCGCCCATGCCCCTGCATGGGTGCGGCAATGGCGTGCCACCATGACATTTTCCAAGGCAGACATCTCGGCAAACAGACGGATGTTTTGAAAGGTGCGGGCAATGCCCGCTTGGGCCACTTTGTGGACCGCGCTGGGCCGATAGGGTTTGCCACCCAATTCAAAGTGGCCGGAGTCGGGGGTGTACAAACCAGTGATGACATTGAAAAAAGTGGTTTTGCCCGCGCCATTGGGGCCGATCAAGCCATAGATCTGACCGCGTTCGATGTGCAGATCCACACCGCTCAAGGCCTGCAAGCCGCCAAAGCGTTTGCCCACACCCCGCACTTCGAGCACCACATCGGTCATGGCTTGCCGACCGATGGGTTGGCGGATTGGCCATGCTCGGGTGTGGGCCACAATCCCCTGGGCCGACACAGCATGATGGCGATCATGGCCAAGGCGATGAGCAGTTGGCGCAAGATGGCGGGGTCAAAACGCCCGCCGGTGATGTCTTGCAAAGGCGCGGCCACCAAGCGCAAGACCTCGGGCAAGGCGGCCAGCAGCACGGCACCCAAAATCACCCCGGGCAAATGACCCAGACCGCCCAAGACCACCATGGCCACAATCATCACCGACTCCATCAGGCTGAAGGATTCGGGGGAAATAAAGCCTTGAAACGCCGCAAACATGGCGCCGGAGACGCCCCCAAAACTCGCCCCCATGGCAAAGGCCAGCAATTTCAGGTCGCGGGTGTGGATGCCCATGGCCTTGGCCGCCACTTCGTCTTCTCGAATGGCCATCCACGCACGGCCAATGCGCGAGCGCTCCAGACGGTGACAAATGAATACGCTCAACAGCACCAAAGCCAAAAACAAGTAGTAATAGAGGGTCACCGAGGGCAATTCGATGAAGCCCCAATCAAGCCGCTTGGACAAAGGGTGGCCCATCACCGTGACGGCATCGATGGATCCCAGTCCCTTGGGCCCGTTGGTGATGTTGACCGGTTGGTCCAAGTTGTTCATGAACACCCGGATGATTTCGCCAAAGCCCAGGGTCACGATGGCCAGGTAATCTCCGCGCAATTTCAGGGTGGGCGCGCCCAGCAAAGCGCCCAAAAAGGCCGCCAACAAGGCCGCCATCGGCAAGACCGCCCACAAACTCAGGTGCAAGCCATGGGGAAACCACGCCATGAGGGCGGGAAAGGTGTCGAGCAAATGGGGCGACGCCAACAAGCCATACAAATAAGCGCCCAAGGCAAAAAAGGCCACATAACCCAAATCAAGCAGGCCGGCATAGCCCACCACGATGTTCAGGCCCAAGGCCAACATGACGTACAACAAGGACATGTCGGCGATGCGCACCCAGGCATTGCCAAATGTTTGCAGCACCAATGGAAGGGCCAACAACACCACAGCCCACAAAAGAAATTGTGCTTTGGACGCGAAGCGAATGCCCATGGCGTGCCTCAGGCCCGGTCAGCCACGCGCTCACCGAGCAAGCCCGAAGGGCGCAAGGTCAGGATGGCGATGAGCACCAAAAACGCAAAGATGTCGGTGTATTGGCTGCCCAGCACCCCCCCCGTCATGTCACCGATGTAGCCAGAGCCAATCGACTCGATCAGGCCCAGCAACAAACCACCCACCACGGCACCGGGCAAATTACCAATCCCGCCAAACACCGCCGCGGTGAACGCCTTCAAGCCCGGCAAAAACCCCATGTAGTGGTGCACCGTGCCGTAATTGGAGGCCCACATCACACCGGCGATGGCCGCGAGCACCGCGCCCATCACAAAGGTGGCCGAAATCACGGTATCGGGTTTGACCCCCATGAGCGCGGCCACCCGGGGATTTTCGGCGGTGGCGCGCATGGCCCGACCCAAACGGGTGGCATTGACCAGCCACATCAGCACCGCCAGCGACACCGCGGTAACCCCCAAAATCATCAACTGGGTGGGGGTCACGACCGCGCCGCCCAATGCAATCGGCTCAGACGGCAGCAAACTGGGATAGGGCTTGAAGTTGGGCTTCCAAATGATCATGGCCAAGGTCTGCAACAAGATTGAGACACCGATGGCGGTGATCAGGGGGGCGAGTTTGGGGGCGTTGCGCAAGGGGCGGTACGCGATTTTTTCAATCGCAAAGTTGAGCGCGGCCGACACTGCACAGGCGATCAACACGGCCAGCAGCAGCACCGCTGCCGGATGCATTTCGGGTGAGACCTGGCGCATCCACCCGATCACCGTCCAACTGGTGATGGCCCCCACCATCAACACCTCGCCATGGGCGAAATTGATGAGATTGATGATGCCGTAGACCATGGTGTAACCCAAAGCCACCAGGGCGTACATGCTGCCAATCACCAAACCATTGATGATTTGTTGCAGGAATATATCCATTCGGTCTTTACAGATTGGTTGATGTAGCGGCCCGGCACACCACGGCCCTGTGCAAGGGGTTGCTGAACCACCCGATCGCCCATGGTGGATCATTCTAGACACCAAGCCCGCCAAACCTTCACCTGTCTAACCCTGCCCCGCCACAGGCCCAGCGGCTATTTCGGGGTCGACCGGGCCGCTTGGTTTTTATCACGCAATATTTGCAATTTTTCGGCTATTTTGATTTCAAGTCCCCGCTCGAAGGGCTCATAAAGCTTGGGCGCTTGCATGCCGTCAGGCCAATAGTTTTCGCCGGCGGCAAAGGCATCGGGCTCATCATGGGCATAGCGATAGGCTTTGCCGTAATCCAAGTTTTTCATCAGTTCTGTGGGGGCATTGCGCAAATGCAGTGGCACAGGGCGTGTGCCATCGGCTTTGATCAGGCGTTTGACCGCTTGATAGGCCTTGTAGACCGCGTTGGACTTGGGCGCCACCGCCAGATAGAGGACACACTCGGCCAAGGCCAACTCACCTTCGGGTGAGCCCAGTCGTTCGTAGACTTCTGCCGCGTCCAAGGCCATGCGCAGGGCGCGTGGATCCGCCAATCCAATGTCCTCGGCTGCCATGCGGATCATGCGGCGCGCCATGTATTTCGGATCGGAGCCGCCATCGAGCATGCGAACCAACCAATACAGCGCAGCATCCGGGTCAGAGCCACGCACCGATTTGTGCAAAGCGCTGATGGTGTCATAGAACTGCTCTCCACCTTTGTCGAAGCGGCGCATGCGCTCACCCAGCACTTTGAGCAACCACTCGTCACTGATCAAAGGGCGCTGATCGCGTTGGGCGGCCACCGCCAAGGTTTCCAAGGTGTTGAGCAAGCGGCGCGCATCGCCATCGGCGTGGGCCACCAAACGGCGCTGAGCGGCAGGCTCCAACGCAGGCACGGCCCCCATGGAATGCGCCTTGGCCACAATTTGTGACAAATCCTCCTCAGACAAGGGTTGCAACACATACACCGAGGCCCGCGACAACAAGGCCGAGTTCACCTCGAACGACGGGTTTTCGGTGGTGGCACCGATGAAAATGAACAAGCCGCTTTCCACATGCGGCAAAAAAGCATCTTGCTGGCTTTTGTTGAAGCGGTGCACCTCGTCGACAAACACAATGGTGCGGCGAGCGTCCAAGCCATCGCGCGCGGCCTGGGCCAGGTCCACCGCTTCACGGATTTCTTTCACGCCGCCGAGCACGGCACTGATGGCCAGAAACTGGGCATCAAAAGCATCGGCCATCAGTCGCGCGATGGTGGTCTTGCCCACACCCGGGGGGCCCCACAACAAGCAACTGTGCGGCTGACCAGACTCGAAAGCCACCCGCAACGCCATGCCCTCGGCCAAGATGTGCTGCTGCCCAATCACCTCGCCCAGGCTGCGCGGACGCAGTCTTTCGGCAAGGGGAGTGTGCACAGCGTGGGCACTCATGGCCTTGGTTACAAACCCGTTTCAGGGCCTGAGCACTTCGGTGCCCGAGGGCGGGCTGAACTGAAAGGCCGCAGGGCCCAAGCCAGCGGGGTTGGTTTCGATGCGCTCGAACACCAGCAGCGAGCGCTGGCCCATGGCATCGGCCATTTCCAAGCGTGCCAATTGCACCCCCGCACCTTGCGCGCGAAAACCCAATCGCATGACCTGCAGGTTCGCTTCCTTGGCCAAAGGCGTTGCCTGCACCCACTGCAAGCCATCCTGATCGGGTTGTGCCTGCAACTGAAAATCCTTTTGCAAAGCGCTCACATCGCTGGCCATGGCAATCACGGCAACAGGTGTGGCCCCCAGGGCTTGGCCTTGCGAGCGGGCCGTGGCTTGTTGGAGCTCAGCGTCATAAATCCACAGGGTTTTTCCATCGGCGACGATGGATTGGGCAAACGGTTTTTGGTAGTCCAGCCTGAATTGGTGTGGCCGCATGAACGCAAATGCGCCGCTGGACTGTTTGGTGCGGGGTGCTTGTCCCGCCTTGGCAGGCAGGGTAACGGTTTGCACAAATTCAGCCCGTCCGCTGCGGGTGGTTTTCAAAAAAACACCCAAGCTGTCCAAGCCATCGGCTTGCGCCCGGGCGCAGGCGATCCCAGCAATCATCAGCGCAAGCACTTTGCGCATGTCATTGCGCCCGCGCAGGGACCAAGATTTCGCGCTGGCCACTGGCGCTCATGGCGCTGACCAAACCGGCTTTTTCCATGTCTTCCACCAAACGGGCAGCACGGTTATAGCCAATTTTCAAATGGCGTTGCACCAAAGAAATACTGGCTTTGCGGTTCTTTAAAACGATCTCCACGGCTTGGTCGTACAAGGGATCTTTTTCGCCACCCCCGGCACCCATGCCGTCGATGTCGATGTCGGCGCTATCTACCGTGCCACCTTCGAGCAGGCCTTCGATGTAGTCGGGCTCGCCTTGGGTTTTCAGGTAATTGACCACCCGATGCACCTCTTCGTCGCTGACAAAAGCACCGTGCACGCGGATGGGCAAGCCCGTGCCACTGGGCATATAGAGCATGTCGCCCATGCCCAACAAAGCCTCAGCCCCCATTTGGTCCAAGATGGTTCGGCTGTCGATTTTGCTGCTCACCTGAAAGGCAATGCGGGTCGGGATGTTGGCCTTGATCAGGCCGGTGATCACGTCCACACTGGGGCGCTGAGTGGCCAATATCAAATGGATGCCCGCAGCGCGGGCTTTTTGGGCCAACCGGGCAATCAGTTCTTCGATTTTTTTGCCCACCACCATCATCAAATCGGCCAGCTCGTCAATCACCACCACGATGTGGGGCAATCGATCCAAAGGCTCGGGCGAATCGGGCGTCAGGCTGAATGGGTTGGCCAAGTGCTCCTCACGGGCGGCGGCCTCATCGATTTTGGTGTTGTAACCCGCCAGATTGCGCACGCCTAATTTGCTCATCAATTTGTAGCGGCGCTCCATTTCGGCCACGCACCAAGTCAATCCGTGGGCAGCTTGTTTCATGTCAGTGACCACTGGCGCGAGCAAATGCGGAATGCCTTCGTACACCGACATCTCCAACATCTTGGGGTCGATCATCAGCAAGCGCACATCGCGGGCCTCGGCCTTGTAGAGCAAGGACAAAATCATGGCATTGATGCCCACCGATTTGCCCGAACCCGTGGTGCCGGCCACCAAAACGTGAGGCATCTTGGCCAGATCGGCCACGATGGGGTTGCCCACGATGTCTTTGCCCAAGCCCATGGTGAGCAAAGACTTGGCTTCGTTGTAGACCTGAGAGCCCAAAATTTCGCTCAGCTTGATGGTTTGCCGACGGGCGTTGGGCAATTCCAAGGCCATGTAGTTTTTGCCTGGGATGGTCTCCACCACCCGAATGGACACCAGGCTCAGTGAGCGGGCCAAGTCTTTGGCTAAACCCACCACTTGCGAGCCCTTGACGCCTGTTGCAGGCTCGATTTCATAGCGGGTGATCACAGGGCCGGGGGCGGCCGCGACCACACGCACTTCGACACCAAAGTCTTTCAACCGCTTTTCAATCATGCGGCTGGTCATCTCCATGGTCTCGCTCGACACCGTGTCTTGCCGCGCCAAATCGCCATCGAGCAAATCCACTTGGGGCAAGCGGCTGTCGGGCATTTCATGGAACAAAGGACGCTGTCTTTCCTTGGCCACCCGTGAGCTTTTGGGCACATCCATCACCACAGGTTCAATCATGACGGAGGGCGCAGCCTCATCTTCGACTTCGGGCCGAGCCTCCAGGGTGATTTCTTCGCGCTCGCGGGCCGCAGCCTGTCCCAGGGCCCGGTCTTGGGCCAGTTCGCGCTTCTCGCGCCAGGAAGCCACAAAGCCATCGATCGCAGCACCAATATCTTGCGCCACTTGCATCCAGGAAAAACGGAACACCCAGGACATGCCCACCAACATCAAGGCGATGTAGAGCATACCTGCGCCATTGAAACCCAACCAATGATCACTCAAAGGGCCGATGAAATAACCCACCACACCACCACTGATGTGGCCAGCCAGAGATAACTCAAACCGATACAAGCGACTCCACTCCAGGGCCGCGCTGGACAGCAGCAGCAGCATCAAACCACACCAAAAAGCCATTTTGCTGTGGCGCCAGGTCGAACCGACCGACAAAGCCGAACGCTCATCGAACCGATCACGCAGCGCACGCACCCAGACCGATAAGGCCGCGCCATAAGCCCACCAAACCGAATAACCCAGCAAGAAATAAGCAATGTCGCTCAACAATGCACCCAAGCGACCCGCCGCATTGCGAGGCGCCGCTCCATCGCCCGATGTGGTCCAAGCCGAATCACCGGGGTGGTGTGTGATCAAGGCCAGCAAGCCAAATGCCAGAATCAAAAAGCCCGCTGTCAAGGCCATTTCTTGCGCGAACCGACGCCAACCTGTGGGTTCGGACGCGGTTTGCGGTTCTTGTTGGAGGGTGTTGATGGAATAAGTCATGGCGTTAGCCTCAAGCTTACCCCAGGGCAAGCCCACTATCACCCCCAAAATATTGGAAAACCCACCCTTCTTACAATGGAATTTGTACAACGACCCCATGCACTGACACAAGGCCACCATGACCACCCACGCTCAAGTTCTCATTCTCGGTTCAGGACCGGCCGGCTACACCGCCGCCGTGTACGCGGCCCGCGCCAACCTCAAACCTTTGCTGATCACGGGCATTGCCCAGGGCGGCCAACTGATGACCACCACCGATGTCGACAACTGGCCTGCCGATGTGCATGGGGTGCAGGGGCCCGATCTGATGCAGCGCTTTTTGGAACATGCCCAACGCTTCAACACCGAAATCGTCTTTGACCACATCCACACGGTTGAATTGGCCCAACGCCCTTTTCGCCTGCACGGTGACAGCGGTGTTTACACCTGTGACAGTTTGATCATTGCCACCGGCGCATCGGCCAAATACCTGGGCTTACCCTCGGAGCAAGCCTTCATGGGCCGTGGTGTGTCGGGTTGTGCCACCTGCGATGGGTTTTTCTACCGCGACCAAGCGGTTTGCGTGGTTGGCGGGGGCAACACAGCGGTGGAGGAGGCTTTGTACCTGTCCAATATTGCCAGCCAGGTCCACATGGTGCACCGCCGCGACAAATTCAAAGCCGAGGCCATCATGATTGACAAACTTATGGAAAAAGTCAGTAGCGGCAAGATTGTGTTGCAACTGCACAGCGTGATGGACGAGGTGCTGGGCGACGCCAGTGGTGTCACTGGGGTGCGCCTCAAGAGCACCATCGACCAAAGCACGCGGGAGCTGAGCTTGCAAGGCTGCTTCATTGCCATTGGTCACCAACCCAATACCGATATTTTCAAAGGCCAACTCGAAATGAAGGATGGCTACATCGTTACCCTAAGCGGCTTGCAAGGCATGGCCACCATGACCAGCGTGCCCGGTGTGTTCGCCGCCGGCGATGTGCAAGACCACGTGTATCGCCAAGCCATCACCAGCGCCGGCACCGGTTGCATGGCGGCTTTGGACGCGCAACGCTTCTTGGAACAAAGCCATTAAGCCTATTAAGCCTGACCATGACAGTTGGCGGCTTGCCTTGACCTCGAAGGCCTTTGTCGCTGCATCGTGGGGATAAAGCGGGGCGAAGGTCTTTTACGGCTACAATGTCAGGTTTTCCGCATTCAGGTGCGATGGGGATACCGCCCCCCTACAGGCGAGGTCAGGTCCTCAGCGTCAGCTGACGGCTGTTTCAACGGAGTAAGCGTATGTCACGCGTATGTGAAGTCACGGGCAAAGCCCCCATGGTGGGAAACAATGTTTCTCACGCCAACAACAAAACCAAACGCCGTTTTTTGCCCAACCTGCAATACCGTAGATTCTGGGTCGAAAGCGAGAACCGTTGGGTGCGTCTTCGCGTCTCTGGGGCAGCTTTGCGTTTGATCGACAAAAAAGGCATCGATGCGGTCCTCGCTGATTTGCGTGCGCACGGCCAAGCCTGATCACCTTATTTTTTCAAAACGTCTGGTGCCTCTGCCGCCAGGCGCTGCTACCACAGACTGAAAGGATTTCACCATGGCTTCCAAAGGCGGACGCGAAAAAATCAAACTTGAATCAACGGCGGGCACGGGACACTTCTACACCACCAGCAAAAACAAGAAAACCATGCCCGAAAAGATGGCGATCATGAAGTTCGATCCCAAAGCTCGCAAGCATGTCGAGTACAAAGAGACCAAGCTGAAGTAAATCCTCTGCTGGCCCCTAGGTGCGCGCCATGCGCAAGCGCAGGGAAAATTCCTGCAAGGCCTCAACGCCGCTGCATTCCGCTTTGCGGCACCAAGCCTGTAAATCGCTGGCGAGCTGATGGCGTGAGCGGTTGGTGGACAACCACAACTCACTGAGCTCTTCGCGCATGCGCACCATGGTATCGGCATCGGGCAAGACAGCACGTGCCTGTGCCAAGCTTTGGCTGGCCCAACTGGGCACTTTGTCGGCGTCGCGGTGCATCCAGTGGCGCGCCACCGACAACACCGAATCTGCGGGTCGTTGGGGCAAACGGGCAATCTCTTGCACCACAGCGCGCTGGAGTTGGCGCGCATAACTGGCCATCAGTTCGTAGCGATTGACGATCAAAGCCTCCAGTGTTTTTTCATCCGGCACCGGTTGGATATCACCGAATTGCAGCTTGGGGGGGGTTTTCTTGACATGGGCCAGACCCAAGGTTTCCAGCACACGGATGTAACACCAACCAATGTCAAACTCATAGGCTTTGACCGACAACTTGGCTGAGGTGGGATAGGTATGGTGGTTGTTGTGCAATTCCTCCCCCCCGATCAGGATGCCCCAAGGGGAAATATTGGTGCTGGCGTCGGGCGCCTCAAAATTGCGATAGCCCCAGTAATGGCCAATTCCGTTGATGATGCCCGCTGCGGTGACGGGTATCCACATCATTTGGATGGCCCAAATGGCCAAACCCGAAACCCCAAAAAAAGCCAGATCGATGATCAACATCAGACCCAGGCCATGCCAGGGCAAGGGTGAGTAAATGTGGTTTTCCAACCAATCATTGGGGGTGCCGTGGCCATATTTGGCCAAGGTCTCGGTGTTGCGAACTTCGACCCGATATAGCTCAGCCCCTTGCCAAAAAACAGTTCGAATGCCACGGATTTGCGGACTGTGGGGGTCCTCCGGGGTTTCGCACTTGGCATGGTGTTTGCGGTGAATGGCTGCCCAGGCCTTGGTTCGCATGCCCGTGGTGAGCCACAACCAAAAACGGAAAAAATGTGCGGGCAAGGGGTGTAAATCCAATGACCGGTGTGCTTGGTGGCGGTGCAAATAAATTGTCACCGAGGCGATCGTGATGTGGGTCAAACCCAAAGTCACCCACAGCAACTGCCAGGGCGACAAATCCCACACACCATAGGCAAGCCATTCGAGCATGGCATTGATGATGGGAGAGTCAGTGATCCACATTGCAAGTCCTTTCAAACATATACAGAGAAATGCCAATTGATTCTAAGGGGCATGCCACACTGCGGCAAAAAACCCATCCGTGCCCTGCAAATGGGGCCACATTCGCAGGTACAAGCCGTTGTGCGCGCAAAGTTGCGATGCCTTATCCACCTTGAGATCGGTCAAAACCGCTTGCACTGACATCGGCACCCATTGGGGGTGGCGCTGACCAAATGCCTCGGCCACCGCCTCGTTTTCTTCCACCATGGTGCTGCAAGTGGCGTAAACCAAACGACCACCGGTTTTGAGCAGACGCGCAGCACTGTCCAATATGGCGTTTTGCAGCAACGCAGCTTGTTGCACCTGCTCTGGGTTTTGCCGCCATTTCAAATCCGGGCTGCGGCGCAAAGTGCCCAGGCCAGTGCATGGCGCATCGACCAACACCCGATCGACCTTGCCACTCAATCGCTTGATGCGCTCATCGCGTTCATGGGCGATGGCCACCGGGTGCACATTGGACAAGCCGCTGCGCGCCAAACGGGGCTTGAGGCCGTCCAAACGGTGGGCCGATGTGTCCATCGCATACAAACGCCCGGTGTTGCGCATGCCAGCACCCAGGGCCAAAGTCTTGCCGCCTGCACCGGCACAAAAATCAACCACCATCTCGCCTCGTTTGGCATCCACCAACAAGGCCAGCAACTGAGATCCTTCGTCCTGCACCTCGACCGCGCCTTTTGCAAAGGCTTCACTGTCGGTCACATTGGTTTTGGCCGGCAAACGCAAGCCCCAGGGCGAAAACGCAGTGGGTTCGCTGGCAATGCGCTCCTTGGCCAGCATGGCCTGGGCCTCAGACCGTTTATATAAAAAAGCATTGACCCGCAAATCCAGGCTTTGGGGACGGTTCAATGCGGTCACGTAGTCCCAAAATCGTTCACTCAACTGGGCCTTGAGCGAAGTGACCAACCATTCGGGCAGATTGTGGCGATGGCGTTCGAGCAAAGCACTTCGGTCAATGGCCGCACACTGTTCCAGCCACCTTTTTTCAGGCTCGCTGAGGGCGCTGCGCAAAAACTCCTTGGACCCTGGGCTTGCTCCGTTTGTGTGGTCGGGCTGATCCAGGTGATGGGCCCACCCCAAAATGGCCATGCGCCGCTCTTTGGGACCACTGCCAGATGGCGACAAATGGTCAAACAGCAACTTGTGGCGCAATACGTTGTAAACCGCTCCCGACAAGACAAAGCGCTCGCGCGGCCCCAGGCCCAAGGAGTTCCGGTGTTGTTTGAAGAATTGGGACACCACCGCGTCTGCGGCATGGTCAAATTTCAATACCTGGCGTACCAATTCGGTGCAGGCATCCATCAAGGCTTTGGGGTGCATGGTGCATTATCAATCCAGCCTGCCTACAAAGCCGCTTGTGCGGGCAGCATCAGGCCTTATGCTTGGCAGCATGTCACATACCGACCTGCCTCAACTGCCCTCCCTGCCCCTGGGGCCCTACCTGCACTACAAAGGCCTGCGCTATGAGGTGCTGGGCGTCGTCAGGCACAGTGAAAGTCTGGAGCCTTTGGTGTTGTACCGCGCTGAATATGGCGAGCGAGGGCTGTGGGTGCGACCCTACGCCATGTTCACCGAAGACGTGGTGATCGATGGGGTGAAGCAACCGCGCTTCAGGCCCACCTTACCCTGATCACCCAAGGTTCAGGCGAACACACCAGCCGTCTCTTGCATCTGCGCCGACACCTGGCCAAGGTGGTGGAGGCTGTCTCCCAAGCTGAGTTCAATTTGCGTCAAGCGCTTGAAGCAGTGGCTGACGATGTACTCGTCGGTCACTCCAATGCCACCGTGCAACTGCACCGCTTCTTGGCCCACATGGCGGGTGGAGCGTCCAATTTGGTATTTGGCACGGGACACGGCCAGGGAACGCTCGGCCGCAGGCGCATTCAACTTGAGCGACGCGTAATAGCTCATGGAGCGGCCCAACTCGAGTTGCATTTTCATGTCGGCCACGCGGTGGCGCAGCGCTTGAAAGCTGGCAATGTTCACGCCAAATTGTTGTCGGGTGTTCATGTACCCCACCGTGATGGCCAATGTGTGTTCCATCAACCCCACAGCTTCGGCGCACAAAGAAGTGGCACCCACATCCACTGCGAGCTGCAAGGCCGCCAAGCCGTCCATGCTGATCAGCTCAGCAGGGGCTTGGTTCAAATGCAACTCGCTCATGCGGCTGCCATCTTGCGCTTGATAGACATGGCTGGTGTTGGTGGCTGCACTGCGCGGCACCAAGAACATCGCCTGTCGCCCATTGACCAAGGCAGGCACCAAAAACCCATGTGCATGGTCGCCAGCGGGCACCAAACTCTTGTGGCCCGACACCTGCCATGCATCGCCCGTTTGGGTGGCCGTGGCTTGGCATTGGTTCAAGTGATAACGGGCACCCTTTTCATGGTGGGCCAACACCAGCAAGGCCTCACCACCTGCCAAGCGCGGCAACCACTCGGTTTTCAGTGCTTCGGTTGCATGGGCTTGCAACACCGCGGTGCTGATCCAGGTGTGGGCCAGCGGTTCGAGCACCATGCCCCGGCCAAGCTCCTCCATGACCACCATGCCCTCGACCGGCCCCATGTTCATGCCGCCATAAGTGTCTTGCACGTACAAGCCACACAAGCCCAACTCGGTCAAGGCTTGGTAGGTGCTGGCCGAAAAGCCGCCCGCTGCCACAGCGCTTCGACGTTCGTCAAAGCGGTAAGCCTTGTCCACCCATTTGAGCACCGCTTCACGCAGTTGCGTCTGGTCGTCTGAAAAATCAAAGTCCATGGTTCACCCCAAAACGGTTTGCGCAACGATGTTGCGTTGCACTTCGTTGGAACCACCATAAATGGTGGTCTTGCGCATGTTGAAATAGGTCGAGGCCAAAGGCGCACAGTGGGCCGCGCCCACGTGGTCGCCTTGCCATCCTGCATCCATGGCTTCTTCAATGAACGGCAGGCTGAACGGGCCAGCGGCCATCATCATGAGTTCGCTGTAGCGTTGTTGGATTTCAGAGCCGCGAATTTTCAACAGACCGGCGATGTCCAGCGACTGCTTGCCCGACTTCTCGGCGCTCAACACCCGCAGCACCATCATCTCCAGGGCGATGACATCGACTTCGAGCTTGGCGATTTCATCGCGAAACCGCATGTCCTCCCACACCCCTTCGGCCTTGGCGATGCGCTTCAAACGCTCCAACTCACGCTTGGCGCGGTTGACATCAGCGATGTTGGTGCGCTCATGGGCCAACAGGTATTTGGCGTAATTCCAACCTTTGTTTTCTTCGCCGACCAAGTTTTCAACCGGCACTTCCACATTGTCAAACCACACCTCGTTGACCTCGCACTCGCCGTCCAGCAATTTGATGGGTCGCACACTCACGCCCTTGGATTTCATGTCGATCAGCAAAAACGATATGCCGGTTTGTGGTTTGCCCTCGGTGCTGGTGCGCACCAGGCAAAAAATCCAGTCACCATGCTGGCCCAAGGTGGTCCAGGTTTTTTGACCGTTGACGATGTACTTGTCACCCACCCGCTCAGCGCGGGTTTTCAGCGAGGCGAGGTCAGAGCCCGAACCTGGCTCGCTGTAACCCTGGCTCCACCACACTGTGCCACTGGCAATGCCAGGCAAAAAACGCCGGTGTTGCTCGGGGGAGCCAAAGGCCATGATGACCGGCGCCACCATCACCGGGCCAAAGGGCACGATGCGCGGCGCGCCCGCCAAGGCACACTCTTCCTCGAACAAATGCTTTTGCACCGCGTTCCAACCAGGCCCGCCAAACTGGGTGGGCCAGCCGTAGCCCAGCCAACCTTTGGTGCCCAAAATTTTGGCCCAAGTTTGCATGTCTTCACGGGTCAAGCGCAGGGCGTTGTGGACCTTGTGCGAAAGGGATGAAGGCAAATGCGCGCGCACCCAAGTGCGTACTTCATCGCGAAAAGTCTGTTCTTCGGGGGTGAAACTGAGGTTCATCGAGGGTCTCCGTGGTGCGCCAGCGCGATGGGGCACATCATTTTTTATGGGCCTTGGTCGATTCTGCCCGAAAGCCGGGTGCTTTCACGACCAGCGGGATAATGCGCTTCATGCGCAATATCGTGATTCTTATCTCTGGCAGCGGATCAAACATGATTGCGCTCGCCAAGACCTGCGAACGCGACCAGTGGCCCATCAAATTCGGCGCCAGCATCTGTGCGGTGATCTGCAATCGGCCTCATGCCGAGGGCTTGTCAGCGGCGCGAAACATGGGATTGATCACCCAAGTGGTGGACCACCAAGCATTTGCCGGCCAAGCAGATCCACGCGCAGCGTTTGACCAAGCCCTGATACAGGCCATCGATGTCCATCAACCCTGTTTGGTCGTGCTGGCCGGCTTCATGCGGATACTGACACCAGCGTTTGTGGCCCACTACGCCGGTCGATTGATCAACATCCATCCCTCGTTGTTGCCCGCATTTCCTGGGCTCAATACCCACCAACGGGTATTGGATGCGGGCTGTCAATTCACTGGCGCCAGCGTGCACGCCGTGACCGCCGATTTGGACCATGGACCGATATTGGCGCAAGCCGTGGTGCCGGTTTTGCCTGGGGACACTGCCGACACGTTGCGCCAGCGGGTGCTCTCACAGGAGCATTTGCTCTATCCCAAAACCGTTGCCAATTGGTTGATGCGTTAACGCCAGCGCAAAAAACTCAAGCCGCCAATCGCGAGTTGCGCGGCAAATGCGCCATCAAAAACTCCATCTGGTCGTCCAAAATGCGACGGTTGCGCAAAATAAAGTCTTCCCACAGGCTGGGCACATAAGGCGTGTAGAGCAAGGGCATTTTGGCCTGCTCGGGGGTGCGACTGCTTTTGCGGTGGTTACAGGCGCGGCACGCAGTAACCACATTCATCCAATGGTCCACCCCATTTTGGGCAAAGGGGATGATGTGCTCTCGGGTGAGTTCTGACTCATGAAAATGATCACCGCAATACGCGCAGATGTTGCGGTCGCGGGCAAACAATTTGGCATTGGTCAGACCTGGGCGCAAATCGAAAGGATTGATGGACGGCACACCTCGGGTGCCAATGATGCTGTTGACCGCAATGACAGACTGAAGACCCGTGATGGCATTGTGGCCACCCCGAAACACCGCAATTTCACCCCCAGACTCCCAACGGACTTCGTTCGAAGCGTAGTGAATGACCGCTTGTTCCAAGCTGATCCACGACTGGGGCAAACCCTGGGCCGAAAGTTTCAAGACCTTCAATCCATACCTCCTGAATGGTTCAAAACCGGATGCGCTTGATGTGTGCGCTCATCCAAGATGGGCGCTTTTTTTTCTCAATGCGAGACAATATACCTTGTTTTGTTGGCGTCGCTGTGACGCTGTCCTCGCACCATGCGCATTCTTCACGGATTACATCACCCTCTGCGCGAGCCCCAATGCGCACTGACCATCGGCAACTTTGACGGCGTTCACCGCGGACACCAAGCCATGCTGGCCTTGCTGCGTTCAGAGGCCCGACACCGGGGCTTGCCCAGCTGCGTGCTGACCTTTGAACCCCACCCGCGCGACCACTTTGCCCGCATGACCCACAACCCGAACTTGGCCCCAGCGCGCATCGCCACCCTGCGCGATAAATTGAGTGAACTCGCTGCCTGCGGCATCGACCAGTGTGTGGTTTTGGCTTTCAACGAGAGGTTGGCTCACCAAGGCGCGGAAGAATTTGTTTCGCAAGGCTTGGTCCATGGTCTAGGCGTCAAGTACGTGCTGGTGGGTGACGATTTTCGCTATGGGGCTCAACGCCAAGGCGACTATGCCAGCCTGGACGCGGCAGGTGCCAGCCATGGGTTTGATGTGGCCCGCATGCAAAGCTATGAAGTGCGCGGTATGCGGGTTTCGAGTTCTGCGGTGCGTGCTGCATTGGGCCGTGGCGACATGGGCGCCGCCGCCCAATTATTGGGCCGACCCTACGCCATTTCGGGCCATGTGGTGCATGGGCGAAAGCTGGGTCGTACCTTGCAATGCCCCACACTGAACCTGCGGTTTCGGCATTGGAAGCCTGCGGCCAGCGGTATTTTTGTGGTTCAAGTCCATGGCCTGGGCGAACAACCCTTGCATGGTGTAGCCAACCTGGGTGTCCGCCCCTCCATCGACCCCAACGATGTCAACGGTGGACGCGTGCTGCTGGAAACCCATTGCCTGGCCTGGCCCAGCCATTTGGGTGAGGAGGGGGGCTACGGTAAAATCATCCAGGTGGACTTGCTGCACAAATTACACGACGAACTGAAATACGACAGCTTGGATGCTTTGCAACATGGCATTGCCCAGGACTGTTCGGATGCCAAGCTTTGGTTCCAGCAACACGCCCCCAGCCCCGCCCACAACCACCGCCAAACCAACCGCGACCGCATCTGAAGCGCTCGGGTGCAGCAAGCGTTGTGCAAGCCCCATGACGCCCCTTTGTGGTATCGGCCACGCCCCAACTTGTTCAAAACCGAATATGACCGAACCAGCAACCGACCACCGTTCCACCCTGAACTTGCCAGACACACCGTTTCCCATGCGCGGTGACCTGCCCAAGCGCGAGCCGGCTTGGGCCAAAGCCTGGTCTGAGCAGGGCTTGTACAAAAAACTGCGCCTGGCGCGACTGGGTCAACCCCTGTTTGTGCTACATGATGGCCCGCCCTATGCCAATGGCCAATTGCACATTGGCCATGCCTTGAACAAAGTGCTCAAAGACATGATCGTGAAGTCGCGCCAATTGGCGGGATTTGACGCGCAATACATCCCCGGCTGGGACTGCCATGGCTTGCCGATTGAAAACGCCATTGAAAAACTGCATGGCCGCCAACTCAGCCGCGACGACATGCAGGCCAAGAGCCGGGCTTTCGCCTCCGAGCAAATCCAACAGCAGCGCGAGGACTTCAAGCGACTCGGGGTGTTGGGCGATTGGGATCGCCCCTACCGCACCATGGACCCGCCCAATGAGGCTGGCGAAATCCGCGCTTTCAAACGGGTTATTGAACGCGGTTTCGTATACCGGGGTTTGAAGCCGGTTTATTGGTGCTTTGATTGCGGCTCCTCTTTGGCAGAGTTTGAAATTGAGTACGCCGACAAAAAGAGCGATACATTGGATGTGGCATTTTTGTGTGCCGAACCAGATCGACTGGCCAGCGCTTTTGGTGTGCCCAAACTGGGCAAACCAGCATTCGCGGTCATCTGGACCACCACCGCGTGGACCATTCCCGCCAACCAAGCCTTGAACCTCAATCCCGCATTGACCTACGCCTTGGTGGACACCGAGCGCGGACTCTGCGTGTGCGCGGAAAGTTTGGTGGACAAGTGCTTGGAGCGCTGGCAACTCAGCGGCCAGGTGGTGGCCACCACACTGGGCAGCAAGTTGGACTTGATTGAATTCCACCATCCCCTCGCACAGGTGGACGAGGGTTTCAAACGCACCGCACCTGTGTATCTGGCCGACTATGCCACCGCCGATGACGGCACCGGCATCGTGCACAGTGCGCCCGCATATGGTGTTGATGACTTCAATGCCTGCGTCGCCCACGGAATGCCCTACAGCGACATCTTGAACCCTGTGCAAGGGAGTGGGGCTTATGCCGCCGACTTCCCTCTGTTTGGTGGTCAACACATTTGGAAAGCCGTGCCCGTCATATTGGCGGCTTTGAAAAGCGCAGATCGCTTGATGGCCACCCATGGCATCGCTCACAGCTACCCGCATTGCTGGCGCCACAAAACCCCCGTGATTTACCGCGCTGCGGCCCAATGGTTTGTGCGAATGGACGAGGGCGAAGGGGTTTTCACCCGTGACAAAGCGCCAAAAACATTGCGCCAACTCGCCTTGGATGCCATCGAGCAAACGCATTTCTACCCTGAAAGCGGCAAAACCCGATTGCGCGACATGATCGCCAACCGACCCGACTGGTGCATCTCGCGCCAGCGCAGTTGGGGGGTGCCTGTGCCCTTTTTTTTGCACAAAGACAGTGGCCAGTTGCACCCACGCACCATGGCCATATTGGACCAAGCGGCAGCCATGGTGGAGCAAGGTGGCATTGAGGCCTGGAGTCGCGCCACGGTGGAGGACATCCTGAGCGAAGCGGGTGATCATCCCGAGCAATACACGAAAAGTACCGATATTTTGGAAGTCTGGTTTGACTCGGGTTCGACCTTCGAACACGTGCTACGTGGCAGCCACAGGGGCGCCTACGACCGTGTCCCTTTTCACGCAAGCGGCCCTGAAGCCGACTTGTATTTGGAAGGGCATGACCAGCATCGCGGCTGGTTCCACAGTTCATTGCTGCTGGGCTGCGCCTTGTACGACCGTGCCCCCTACCGCGGCTTGTTGACCCACGGCTTTGCCACTGACGGGCAAGGTCGAAAAATGAGCAAAAGCTTGGGCAACACCGTGGTGCCGCAAGCAGTGACTGAAAAGCTGGGCGCTGAAATTGTGCGTTTGTGGGTGGCTTCCACCGATTACTCGGGCGACTTGAACATCGACGACAAAATTTTGGCGCGTGTCGTTGACACCTACCGCAGGATTCGCAACACCTTGAAGTTCTTGCTGGCCAACACCAGCGACTTTGACATCGCGCGGGATGCCGTTGCCGTGCCTGACCTGCTGGAGGTGGACCGATATGCGTTGAGCCTCGCCGCTCAACTCCAGGTCGACATCCTCGGCCACTTCAATGCCGAACGCAAGGTGTTCGAGGGTGGCCATTTTGGGGCGTATGAATTCCATCCTGTGGTGGCCAAGTTGCAGATTTTTTGCTCTGAAGACTTGGGTGCTTTCTACCTGGATGTGCTTAAAGACCGGCTCTATACGACCCAAGCCAATTCTCAAGCCAGGCGCAGCGCTCAAACCGTGCTGTGGCACATCAGCCAAGCCATGTTGCGCTGGATGGCCCCTTTCCTGAGTTTCACCGCCGAAGAAGCCTGGGCCGTGGTGGGACAAGGGGACAGCATTTTTGCCCAAACCTATTGCGACCTGCCCGCACCCGATTCAGGCCTGTTGGCCAAGTGGGCGCGCATCCGCGAATTGCGCGAAATCGTGAACAAAGAAATCGAGGTGCTGCGCAGCCAAGGGCAAGTGGGCTCATCGCTGCAAGCCCAAGTCCGTTTGCACGTCAGCCCAGCTGACCTCGCCTTGCTGCAAAGCTTGGGGCAAGACCTGCGGTTTGTGTTCATCACCTCTGAACTTGAATGCAATGCCAGCGACACGCCCGCAGTGATGGTCTCCCCATCGCCGCACGCCAAATGTGACCGTTGCTGGCACTACCAGGCCGAGGTCGGACAAGACCCGCAACACCCCAGCCTTTGCAGCCGGTGCGTTGGCAACCTGCATGGCCACGGCGAAATACGTTTGTTTGCCTAAAGCCAAATGGTTGCGCGCAATGCTCCCTCGTTAAAGCTGTGGCTGACTTTGTCACTGCTGGTTTTGGTGCTGGATCAACTGACCAAGGTATTGATCGTGGGGCACTTCCAGTTGGGCGAGAGTTGGTTCATGACCGATTTTTTCAATTTGGTTCGGGTGCACAACAGCGGCGCGGCTTTTTCATTTTTGGCCTCAGCCTCGGGTTGGCAGCGCTGGTTCTTCATTGGTTTGGGAACGACTGCGGCGGCATTCATGGTGTGGATGCTGCATAACCACCCGCAGCAAAAATTGTTTTGCCTGTCGATTGCACTGATCCTGGGTGGCGCAGTGGGCAATGTGATTGACCGGATGGTGTACGGCCATGTGATCGACTTTGCCGACTTTCACTGGGCATTTTTATCACCCATTTTCACCGGCGGGCACTTTCCAGCCTTCAATGTGGCCGACAGCGCCATCAGCGTGGGAGCGGTCACCATGGTGATCGACGAGTTGTGGCGCGTGCGCCAAAGCAAAAAAAGCCGTCAATGATTCGGCTTAAACACCATGGCTTGCGCATTGCCGATTGAGCCTGCAGGGGGCTTGTCCTCGGGGGGCAAAAACAAGCTCACCAAATCGTTCAGAAAATCAAAGCCTCGTTCGCTGGGCTTGATCCGCTGCTCAAACCGCTCGATCAAGCCCTGCTGCAGTGCCTGCGCCAGTGCTGGCTCCAAGCTGCTCAATGGCAAACCGGTGCGGGCACTGAAGTCGCCCAGCGCAAATCCGGCAGCGAGGCGAAACGCATTGAGGGCAAACTCAAACGCCAGATCTTGGCGTTTCACCTCTCGGCCCTGGCTGACCGCTTGGCCCCGCATCGCCTGCTTCATGTACAAGGCTGGCTCACGGTAACGGATCAAGCGCAGCACCCGGTGAGGAAAACTGATTTTGCTGTGCGCACCTGCGCCAATGCCCAGGTAGTCACCAAATTGCCAGTAATTGGTGTTGTGCCAACAAGCGTGTCCGCGTCGGGCATAAGCCGACACTTCATAGCGCGACAGGCCCTGTTCAGCGGTGACCTGGGTGATCATGTCCAGCATGTCATAAGCCTCATCCTCAGCGGGCAATGCGGGCGGGTGTCGCTCAAACCAGGTATTGGGCTCTATCGTCAGGTGGTAGATGGACAAGTGTGGCGGCGCCAGACCCAAGGCGGTGTCCAAATCGTGCTGCAAGGCACTCAAGGTTTGTCCAGGCAAGGCATACATCAGGTCAATGTTGAAGGTTTCAAACGCCTGAGCGGCCTCTTGCACAGCGGCCACGGCCTGATCGGCATCGTGCACCCGACCCAAAGCCCGCAAGCTGTCGTTGTGAAAACTTTGCACCCCCACCGACAAGCGGGTGACCCCCGCGCAGCGATAGGCATGGAAGCGGTCGGTTTCAAAGGTGCCCGGATTGGCCTCCATGGTGATTTCACAATCCGGCACTAAGGGCAATAGAGCCCTGATCTGCCCCAGCAGTTGTTCAATCGCCCAAGGCTCAAACAAACTGGGCGTGCCCCCGCCCAGGAACACACTGTGCACCGGCCTGCCCCACACCAGGGGCAATGCTTGCTGCAAATCGGCCGCCAAGGCTTGCAGGTATGGGGCTTGGGGCAGGTCGGCTTTATCTGACCCAAGGGCGTGCGAATTGAAGTCGCAATAGGGGCATTTTTTCAAGCACCAAGGCAGATGGACGTACAAAGACAAAGGCGGCAAAGCCGGTAATTGCAAAGTGCCCGGTCGCAGCCAGTGCGCTGCTTCGCCCAGTTTGGCCAAATCAAAGTTGGCAGCACTCATCCCACTGGGTCCCACTGCGTTTGCATCAAAGCGATCAATTGGCGCGCGGCACGGCCTCGGTGGCTGTATTGGTTTTTGACCTCGGGATCGAGTTCGGCAAAGGTTTTGCCCAATTCAGGAATGAACATCACCGGATCAAAACCAAAACCTTGGCTGCCCTGGGGCGAAGTGGTGATCTCGCCCACCACACGCCCCATGGCGATCAAGGGTTCAGGGTCCAGCGGGTGCCTGACGGCCACCAAGGTACTGACCAATGCAGCGCGACGCGTACCAACGCCCTCAAGTTGTTCCAGCAATGCGCGCACATTGCTGTCGTCGCCCTTGGGATAACCAAACTGGGTGGCGTAGTGCGCAGTTTGCACGCCCGGCAAACCCTCAAAGGCGTCCACACACAAACCCGCATCGTCGGCCACGGCTGACAATCCGGTGTGGGCAGCGGCATGGCGCGCCTTGGCCAATGCGTTTTCCACAAAGGTGTGGAAAGGTTCATCGGCCTCAGGCGTATTGAAGGCCGATTGGGGCCGCAATTGCCAACCCAAGGGGGCAAAAAGAACCTGCAACTCGGCCAACTTGCCCGCATTGTTCGATGCCAAAACCAAACTGCGCATGGCCGCGCCCCTCAAGCCAGGGCTTGTTGCTGAAAGACAAACAATTCTTGAATGCCTTTTTCGGCCAAACCCAACAAGCGATCCATTTCAGTCCGGGTGAAAGCCACGCCTTCTGCGGTACCTTGCACCTCGACAAAATGCCCAGCACCGGTCATCACCACATTCATATCGGTGTCGCAAGCGGCGTCTTCGCTGTACTCCAAGTCCAGCAGTGGCGTGCCTTGCAAAATGCCCACAGAAATCGCGGCCACTGCATGGATGATGGGCGAATGGTTGATTTTTTCGTTGGCCAGCAAAAAACCCACCGCATCTTGGGCCGCCACATAAGCACCGGTGATGCTGGCCGTGCGGGTGCCGCCATCGGCTTGCAACACATCGCAGTCAATTTGAATCGTGCGCTCACCCAGGGCCCGAAGATCAAAAACCGCCCGCAAAGAGCGACCAATCAAGCGCTGTATCTCTTGGGTGCGGCCGCTTTGTTTGCCACGCGCGGCCTCGCGGTCGCTGCGTGTGTGGGTGGCGCGCGGCAACATGCCGTATTCGGCAGTCACCCAACCCTCCCCGGTGCCACGCTTGTGCGGCGGCACTTTTTCCTCCACCGAAGCCGTGCATAAAACCTTGGTTTGACCAAATTCAATCAACACCGACCCTTCCGCATGAATGGTGTAGTGGCGGGTGATGCGCACCGGTCGCAATTGATCAACGGCGCGGCTTTGGCGGGATGCGGGCAAGCTCATGGTGAAATAGTTTCAATGGTTCAGGGTTCAACCAAGCATTGTCGCCGCATCTCACACCCGTGTGTCGGCGTTCAAATCGACACTGAGATAATCGGCTTTTGACAGCCCCTCACTCAAAGTGCCCATCTACAGCATGACCGGCTATGCCAGCACCCAGGTGCTGCTGCCGTCCCCCGCACCATCTGCCACGCCCGCATTGCGCTTGGGTCTTGAAATTCGCTCGGTCAACAGCCGTTTCCTGGACTTGGGCTTTCGCATGCCCGACGAATTGCGCCCCCATGAAGCGGCATTGCGTGATTTGATCAGTGCCCAAATCAAGCGCGGCAAAGTGGAAGTGCGCATCCACCTGGAATCGCCAGATGCAGCGGGCTTGGTTGCGCCCAGCCCGGATTTGCTGCAACACCTAGCGCAATTGCAAAAACTGGTTCAGGCGGAATTGCCACAGGCGCGCGGTTTGAGCGTGGCAGATGTCATCAAACTGTCTGTTCAACCACCCTCCGAAGCCCTGGCCCTGGGTCCGGCCTTGATGAAAATAACCCAAGAGTCCATCGCCAGTTTGCTCCAATCGCGGGCCCGCGAAGGCCAGCGCTTGTCTCAGCACCTGCTGGCGCAAGTGACGCAATTGCAAGCCTTGGTGGCAAAAGCGATTCCCCTGGTGCCCAGCTTGGTGGCGCAACAGCGTCAACGGTTTTTAGACCGATGGCAAGAGGCCATGTCTTTGGGCCAAGAAGCGGTCAGCCCCGAACTGGCCCAAGAACGTGCTTTGAGCGAAGCCACGGCTTTTGCCATTCGCATCGATGTGGCCGAGGAATTGACCCGCTTGAGCGCCCATCTGGATGAAATCACCCAAAGCCTGCAAAACCCGCCAGCCAGAGAAGGTGTGGGCAAAAGACTGGATTTTTTAATCCAAGAGTTGCACCGTGAGGCCAACACCCTGGGCTCCAAATCTGCCGCCTTGGAGATGACCCGGGTGGGCATGGACATGAAAGTGTTGATCGAGCAAATGCGTGAGCAGGTTCAAAATCTGGAGTGATGACCATGGACTACCCGGGCAATGTTTATGTGGTGGCAGCGCCCAGTGGGGCGGGCAAATCCAGCTTGGTCAAAGCATTGATGGAACTCGATGCCGCTGTGCGACCATCTATTTCACACACCACACGCCCGCCCAGGGGACAAGAAATTGATGGGCGCGAATACCACTTTGTCGGCGATGCAAAGTTCGACGAGTTGATCCAAAACCAAACCTTTTTGGAGTGGGCCACTGTGCACGGGCACCGCTATGGCACCTCGCGCGAGTCGATCGAACAACGCATCACCCAAGGCACAGACGTGGTGCTGGAAATCGATTACCAAGGCGCATTGCAAATTAAAAAAATATTTGCCAATGCTGTGTTGATCTTTATCCTCCCACCCAGTTGGGATGAACTGCGCTCCAGACTGAAAAACCGCGATGAGGACAGTCCCGAAGTGATTGAAATACGCCTCAAAAATGCGGCGCATGAGATGTCACAAGCCCCGAAATTCGACTTCGTTATAATCAATGAACTGTTTGAAAGGGCTTTGTTTGATCTCAAAGCCATTGTTCACTCGCAACGGCTCAAATACAAAGCCTTGCGCCGCGCCCGGGCTGACATTTTTCAGGCCCTCAAATTGAAATAGCCCCTTTGGAGACCACCATGGCCCGCATCACCGTCGAAGACTGCCTGGAGAAAATCCCCAATCGCTTCCAGCTTGTGCTGGCTGCCACCTACCGCGCACGCATGATCAGCCAGGGCCATACCCCCAAGATCGAAAGCAAAAACAAGCCCTGCGTCACCGCTTTGCGAGAAATCGCCGCCGGCAAAATTGGGCTTGAAATGCTCAAAAAAGTACCCGGTTAATCCCGTCCTCAAGTCTGACAACACCGCTCCTGCGGTGTTTTTTTTCGCCCTTTTTCCCCTGTCAGCCACCAGCTTGGCCGAATTGATACAGTCAGGCTTGTGAAAACCTTGAGCCCCACCCAAACAGCCAAGCCCACGCATGCGGCCGCCAATGCGGCAGCAGCGAGTTTTGCTGCATTGATGGCCAATTTGGACTATTTGTCCCCCGATGAGATCGAACAAGTTCGACGCGCCTATCGACTGGCCGATGAAGCCCATCTGGGCCAGATGCGAAGCAGCGGCGAACCCTATATCACCCACCCGATTGCGGTGGCCGCGCAATGCGCCCAATGGAAATTGGATGCCCAGGCGCTGATGGCTGCATTGCTGCACGATGTGCTGGAGGACTGTGGCATCGTCAAGACCGAACTGATTGAAAAGTTTGGACCGACCGTGGCGGAGTTGGTCGATGGATTGACCAAGCTCGATAAGCTGCAATTTGACACCCGGGAAGAAAATCAGGCCGAGTCGTTTCGCAAAATGTTGCTGGCCATGGCACGCGATGTGCGCGTCATCTTGATCAAATTGGCCGACCGCAGCCACAACATGCGCACCTTGTCTGACGTGGCACCCGAAAAATGGCGACGCATTGCCAGTGAAACACTGGATATTTATGTCCCCATTGCCGACCGCTTGGGCCTGAACCAGACATACCGCGAATTGCAAGATTTGTCTTTTCGACACCTCTCGCCCTGGCGCTACAAAGTGCTGGAGAAAGCCATCACCCGCGCGCGCAATCGCCGCCGCGACCTGATGAAAAAAGTGCAGCACGAGGTGGAAACTGTGTTTCGCAAAGCGGGTCTGGCCATGCAAATCACCGGCCGGGAAAAAACACTTTTCTCCATTTACAAAAAGATGGAGAGCAAAAACCTGAGCTTTGCCCAGGTCAATGATTTGTATGGGTTTCGCTTGATTTTGGGCGGTGTGACCGAGTGTTACACCGCCTTGGGCTTGCTACACCAGTTGTACAAACCTGTGCCGGGTCGCTTCAAGGACCACATTGCGATTGCCAAACTCAATGGTTATCAGTCTTTGCACACCACCGTGGTGGGACCATCGGGCACCAATGTGGAGTTTCAATTGCGCACCCAAGCGATGAATGTGGTGGCTGAGTCAGGCGTAGCGGCACACTGGTTGTACAAAAATGATTGGCAAAGCGCCGATCAATCCGAGCGACTCGGCGCCAAATGGCTGCAGTCTTTGCTCGACATTCAGGATGAGACGCACGATGCGTCTGAGTTTTGGGATCATGTCAAAGTCGACTTGTTTCCCGATGCTGTTTATGTGTTCACCCCCAAAAGTCGCATCATGGCCATGCCGCGTGGTGCCACTGCGGTCGACTTTGCCTACGCGGTACACAGCAAAATTGGCGATCGCACCATGGCGGTCAAGATCAATGGCAACTCGGTGCCCCTGCGCACCGAATTGCGCAACGGGGATGTGGTGGAAATCATCACCTCGCCTGCTGCCACCCCCAACCCTGCTTGGCTGGGCTTTGTCCGCACAGGCCGTGCCCGATCAAAAATTCGGCATCACCTCAAAGGCCTGGCCCAAGCAGAGTCCACCCAAATGGGGCAAAAAATGCTGCTCCAGGCCCTGCGCGCCGAAGGGTTTGAAGACCTGCCCGATCACCAAGGCCAGCACGCAGCCATCTGGGACCGCTTGTTGCGCTTTACCGGCAGCCGCCATCGCGAGGAATTGCTGACCGATATTGGCTTGGGCAAGCGTGTGGCCCATATCGTGGCCAAGCGCTTGGTGGGTTTGCTCAGTGAAATGGGCGAAAAACCAGACCCTTTGTTGCTCAGCCGAGAGCGATTCACCGCCCATGAAACGGTGTCACAAGGCTCAGTGCTGATTGATGGCAGCGAAAACGCATCGGTACAGTTCGCCCCCTGTTGCCGCCCCCTGCCCGGCGATGCGATCCTGGGCTACCTGGGTCGCGGCGAAGGCCTGATCATCCACACCACAGACTGCGCCGTGGGGCAACGCTTGCAGCACAGGGACCGTGAACGCTTCATGGGGGTCGAATGGTCCGAAGAACCTGTCCGCACTTTCGAATCTGAATTGGTGGTGACCGTCACCAACGGCACCGGTGTGTTGGCGCGCGTGGCGGCGGCCATTGCCAAAGCGGAAGCGGACATCACCCGGGTCAACATGGCCGACGAATCCGGTGGCGAAGCGGCCATTGAACTGCGTTTTGTGATTGCGGTACGCGACGCCAGCCACCTCGAAACGGTGTTGCGCAGCCTCAGGCGAACCGCATCGGTCATGCAAGCACAGCGGGTAACTGCCTCACCCTTGCCTGCCCGCCATCACTGAGGGATGGATGGCCCCGCTGCAGGGTATGTTACGGCAATGACCTCTAGCTCTTGCACGCCGGCAGGGGAGACCAAACGGACCACATCGCCTACCTGGGCCTTCAACAAACTGCGGGCCACGGGCGAGACCCAACTCACCTGCCCTTGCAAAGCGTCTGCTTCATCGATTCCCAAAATGGTGATGGTGTTGGTTTGCCCATCAGGCAGTGCGTAGGTCACACAAGCACCAAAAAAAATTTGTTCCCGCCCATGGTGCACACTGGGGTCGGTGACCTCGGCCAGTTCCAAGCGCCGGGTCAAAAAACGAATGCGCCGGTCTATGTCGCGCAAGCGTTTTTTGCCATACAAATAGTCGCCATTTTCTGACCGGTCGCCGTTGCTGGCCGCCCAGTGCACCACCTCGACCACTTGGGGCCTTTGGACATCGATCAAATCAAAGAGTTCTGCCCGCATGCGGGCGAAGCCAGTTGGGGTGATGTAGTTTTTGCCACCTGCGGGGATCGGCGGCAAACCGTCATGCTCGTCATCTTCGCCAGCGGTTTCGCGGGTAAAGGCTTTGCTCATGAGAAAAACACTGAAAAAAAACCTGCCATCCAAGGAAAGCAGGTCAGGAGATTGGTGCGGCTGGCAGGATTCGAACCCACGACCCCTTGGTTCGTAGCCAAGTACTCTATCCAACTGAGCTACAGCCGCACGAAGCGTGAAATTCTAGCACGAAGCTTTGCGCACCCACCTTTCTCGGCCTTCCAACAAAAGGGATCCCGGGGCCAGCAGCCTGCGTGCTCTCAGACAAGCCTGAGCGGCAAATCCCGTGGACAGGCATCAATGATTGAGATAGATGTGCTTCACCGCTTCGATGGCCTTGGCCCTTTGGGCCGCATCGGGATGATTGAGTTCGCGCAGCGGGCTATTGAGAATTTTCTTCATCAAGCCCACGGACAAAGACTCGAGCACACTGTCGACCGATTGGCCTTTTTCAATCAGCTTTCGAGCGCGGTTGAGTTCTGCCTGACGCCAGGCATCGGCTTGCAGATTCAACGCTTGGATCATGGGCACCAGGCTTCTCGTTTCCAGCCAGGTCATGAATTTTTGAACCCCTTGATCGATGATGACTTCGGCCTCGGCCACCGCCTCTTGGCGATGGGTCTGCCCACTGTTGATCACTTGGGTCAGGTCATCAATCGTGTACAAGAACACACCCGATAATTGTTTAACCTCTGGTTCAATGTCACGCGGTACCGCCAGGTCCACCATGAACATGGGCCGATTCTTGCGTGCGCGCAAGGCCCTTTGCACAGCGCCCAGCCCAATCAGGGGCAGGGTGCTGGCGGTGCAACTGACCACCACATCAAAGTCGGACAGTCGCTGAGGCAAGTCGGCCAGGGGAATGCTTTGTCCACCGTTCAACTGGGCCAACATATCGGCCCTGGCCGCAGAACGGTTGGCAATTGTGATCGAGCGCGGTGATTTGGCCGCGAAGTGAGCCACACACAACTCGATCATTTCACCGGCCCCGACAAACAGCACATGGGTGTCTTTAAGGCTTTCAAAAATTTGGCTGGCCAATCGAACACTGGCAGCCGCCATGCTGATGGAATGGGCACCGATGTCTGTGGATGTGCGCACCTCTTTGGCCACGGCGAAAGACCTTTGGAACAGTTGGTTCAAGGTGGTGCCCAAGGCTCCCGAATCAGCCGCCAGGCGCACTGCATCTTTGAATTGACCCAGAATTTGAGACTCGCCCAACACCATGGAGTCGAGTCCGCTGGCCACCCTGAACGCGTGCCGAGCCGATGCATCGCCCTCCAGCGTGTAAACGTGGGATTGCAAATCGTCCACCTGTGCGTTGGCCGTGTCGGCCAACCACCGCAAGGTGTCTTGCCACTGCACTTGCTCGCCCGCACAGTAAATTTCAGTGCGATTGCAAGTCGACAAGATGGCCACTTCTTTGTGCGTCGCAAAGCGGCGGCGCAGGGCTTGCAATGAGTTCACCATTTGATCCGATGCAAAGGCAAAACGCTCGCGCAAATCAATTGGCGCGGTGCGGTGGTTCAAGCCAAGGGTCCAAACCGCCATTCATGCCCCCTCTTCCAAAGGGTGCGCTTTGTCACAGGGCAACCCAACCTGAGCCCTGTGTTGACAAATCCACTGCGCGGAAAGGCCATGGTGTTGTGTCACCACAGCGTTTGCGCCGCCCACGCAGGGCCCCTCTTGGAGGGTGATCAAACGCCCACGGGTTGGCTTTGTTTGCCGCTGCTTGTCTAGGTCCAAAGTCTTGTCCCAATGCATTGGGACCCGCGTGGCAATCAAGCTATCCCGCGCTTTGCGCCTTTGGCAGGCCCTGCCAGCGGTCATTGGCACCGCCTGCGGCTTGCCCACGCCGACGCCCTTATGGCGCGGTGAAAAGCCGCTCCAACCGCTCGGTTGGCGCAAGCTGGGGATGTGGTCCTGGTGGCCTTTGGGCATTTCAAGGACGTGGGTTTGGTGGCCCACATTCCGCATCCAACGCTCTTGCGGGATGTTGAGGACAATGTGCAGGGCATCGCTCCTGCCATCTTGCCCACATTGGCACCGATATATTCCCCCGATTGAAGCGCTGCATGGATTTCTCGATCGCGCAATGGATGGGCCAGCCAGCAGGCGCTCGACACAGAGGGCTCTTGATGGCGCTGGCGACTTGATGCATTCCCGCAGGACATCCATGGTGGGCGTTTATTCCGTGCTAGACCAAGCTTTAATTTACAGGCATTTGACAAAATGTCAAGTTCAATTGACACTGTACGGAAAAATTAGCTGACATCATCAAGGAAAACCCTGGGTTCAACGCGAACAGATCACATGCAAAAGAAACCACAAAATGACTTGTTCTTGCGCGCTTGCCTCAGGCAATCGACCGAATACACCCCGGTTTGGCTGATGCGCCAAGCCGGGCGCTACTTGCCTGAATACCGGCATACCCGCGCGCAGGCTGGCAGTTTCATGGGTTTGGCCACCAACCCCGGCTACGCCACCGAGGTCACCTTGCAACCGTTGGACCGATATTCCTTGGACGCGGCCATATTGTTTTCTGACATCTTGACCGTTCCCGATGCCATGGGTTTGGGCCTGGGCTTTGCACAAGGCGAGGGGCCCAAGTTTGAAAAAGTGGTGCGCGATGAAGCCGCTGTGGCCGCCTTGCAAGTGCCCGACATGGAGCGCTTGCGCTATGTGTTTGATGCGGTGCGCTCAATCCGTCACGCCTTGAATGGCCGCGTGCCCCTGATCGGCTTTTCAGGCAGTCCCTGGACCTTGGCTTGTTACATGGTCGAAGGCGGCGGTTCGGACGACTACCGCCTGGTCAAAAGCCTGATGTACAGCCGCCCCGACCTGATGCACCGGATCTTGCAGGTCAACGCCCTTGCGGTGGCCGATTATTTGAACGCCCAAATCGATGCAGGCGCACAAGCGGTGATGGTGTTTGACAGTTGGGGCGGCGTTTTGGCCGATGGCGCGTTTCAAACATTCAGCCTGTCCTACACCGCCATGGTGTTGTCAAAGCTCAAAACCCAGCACGAAGGACAGCGCATCCCGCGCATCGTGTTCACCAAAGGCGGAGGCCAGTGGCTGCATGACATGAACACCCTGGACTGCGAAGTACTGGGGCTGGACTGGACCACCCACTTGGGCCAGGCCCGCGCCAAAGTGGGCGGCAGCGTGGGTGGCCCTGGCAAAGCCCTGCAAGGCAATATCGACCCCAACGTGCTGTTTGCCCCGCCCGCACAAATTGCCACCGAGGTGCGCCGTGTATTGGACAGTTTTGGCAAGCCGCACACCGACCCGCACTCCAGCGGCCCGACCCACATCTTCAACCTCGGCCACGGCATCAGCCAGTTCACACCGCCCGAGCATGTGGCCGCCTTGGTCGAAACGGTGCATCAGCATTCGCGCCACATGCGCCAGGCATGACCGAGCGTCGCCAGCCAGAGGCAAAGGCGTGGCTAAACCCGCCAGCGCCTGCACCGACCCCCAACCGCAAACTGTGCACCGACTGCGGTTTATCACGCACCCAAGACCCCAAGCGCTGCGGGCAAGCGTGCCAATTCATCCAACCCGATTACCCTGGCCTGGAACAACTGGTGCACGGTCGCCAGCGTCAACAAAGCACCCCCACCCACGGCGCGCAAGCCGACGAATTGTTTTTTGGTCCGTACCAACAAATCCTCAGTGCACGGCTGGAGCCGGCCCTGCCCGGCGCGCAGTGGACTGGCATCACCACCCGGCTGGCCGAGGATTTGCTGGCCCAAGACCTGGTCGACGCGGTGATTGCCATGGCCGCCGACCCGTCCGACCGCTGGCGCCCGCGCCCGGTGCTGGTCACCCGGGCGCAAGACATGCAGCAGTGCCGGGGCATGCGCATGGGTTACGCGCCTTTGCTCAGCCTGGTGGAGCCAGCCCTGGCACAAGGCCACAAACGCTTGGCCGTGATCGGCATCCCCTGCCAGATCTATGCGCTGCGCGCCATCCAAGCGCAGTTGGAGCGCGAGCAAGGCTTGCAGCAGTTGTATGTGATTGGCACGCCCTGCTCTGACAACACCAGCACCGAAAACTTCCACCAATTTTTGGACCTGATCTCTGATCGTCCACAAGATATTTCCTACCTCGAGTTCAGGACCGATTACAAGGTCGAGGTGCGCACCGACCAAGGCGAAAAGCGCCTGATTCCATTTTTGAACCTGCCTTTGTCCACCTTGCCGCCCGACTTTTTCCCCCTGACCTGCCGCACCTGTGTGGACTACACCAATGTGTTGGCTGACATCACCGTGGGCTATATGGGTGGACATGGGCAGCAGTGGTTGCTGGTGCGCAATGCCCGTGGCCAGGCCATGCTCGATGGCCTGTCAGCCAAGATCATCACCAGCAGGCCCATCAGCCTGGGCCGCAGGGACGGCGCCGTGCGCGGTTTTTTGACCAACACCGCTCGCGCCGCAGGCGGCCTGCCCCTGCGGCGCATGCCCGCCTGGCTCAAACCCCTGGTCAACTGGCTGATGCCGCGCATCGGCCCGCGTGGCCTGGAGTTTGCCCGCGCCCGGGTAGAGATGAAGGCCATCGAATCGATCCTGCACCTGCGCCGCCAAGCGCCTGCGCGGCTGAAAAACATGCTGCCTGCCCATGTGTGGCAACTGGCGGCCCGCTATGGCCTGCATCCAACGACAACTGATGGGCGGGGTGAAACGCCCAAACGACATCAATCCCGTTAAACTGTAAATTTAACTTGACACTTTGTCCCGTCTTTTGGATGATGGGCTGAGAACAGTTTTTGGAACCCCCATGGCTTTGACTTTTCCATTCGCGGCCATCGTTGGTCAAGACGAAATGACCCTGGCCATCCAAGTGGTGGCGGTAGACCCCTCGATTGGCGGTGTGCTGGTGTTGGGCGACCGGGGCACGGGGAAATCCACGGCGGTGCGTGCCCTGGCCGATTTGCTGCCCCCCATCCAAGTGGTCAAGGGCTGCCCCTACCGGTGCGACCCGGCCCAAAACGCCCAAGCCTGCCCGGTCTGCCAAACCAAATCACCGAATGCAAAGTTGCCGCTGGAGCGCCTGCCGGTGGCCGTGGTGGACCTGCCCTTGGGGGCCACCGAAGACCGGGTGGTCGGTGCCTTGGATTTGGAGAAAGCCTTGTCCCAAGGCATCAAGCAATTCTCGCCCGGTCTGCTGGCCCAGGCCCACCGGGGATTTTTATACATTGACGAGGTCAACCTGCTTGACGACCACCTGGTAGATCTGCTGATTGATGTGGCCGCATCGGGCGAAAACCTGGTGGAGCGCGAGGGCCTGAGCGTGCGCCACCCGGCGCGATTTGTATTGGTGGGCAGCGGCAACCCCGAGGAAGGCGAACTGCGCCCCCAATTGCTGGACCGCTTCGGCCTGTCGGTGCAGGTGCGCACCCCCCAGGATTTGGCGTTGCGGGTGGAGATCATCAAACGCCGCGACGGCTTTGAAAAAGACCCGGCGGCCTTCAAGGCGCAGTGGCAGAAAGAAAATCAAAAACTGCAAAAACGCATTGTCAAGGCCCGCGAACGCATGGCCCATGTCTCGGTGAGCGACGACATGCTGCTGCTGTGCGCCCGGCTGTGCCAACAATTGGGCACCGATGGCCTGCGCGCCGAACTCACGCTGCTGCGCGCCACCCGTGCCTTGGCAGCGTTGCAAGGCCAGTCATCGGTGCAAGCCGTTCACTTGCAAAGCATGGCCCCGCTGGCTTTGCGCCATCGCTTGCGCCGCAACCCCTTGGACGACACTGACTCGGGCACCCGGGTGCAACGCAGTTTGCAAGAAGTGTTGGCCGCCTGAGCCAGCAAGCTTGGCTGGCCATGGACCGCGACCACCCCCCCCATCCACTCGATGCCTGGCACGATGCGCTGACCTGTTTGCAAATTTTGCAAATCGACCCGCATGGTTTTGGTGGGGTGTGCCTGCGGGCCCCGCACGGACCGGTGCGCGATCGCTGGCTGGGTGCCTTGGCGCAATTGGGCTTGCCCCTGGTGAAAGTGCCGGGCTCGGCCGATGGCCAGCGGCTGCTGGGCGGCATCGACCTGGCCCAGACCTTGCAAACCGGTGAACTGCGCATGCAAACGGGATTGTTGCAACAGGCCGATCAGGGGCTGGTGTGCCTGCCCATGGCCGAACGAATGCCAACCTCCCTGATGGCCCCACTGGTCCAAGCCCTCGATAACCAACAAGTGCCAGCCGCCCACCGCCCTAGCCCATCCAATGCCACCCGCTTTGGGGTGGTGGCCTTGGATGAGTCCTTGCCCGACGAAGCGGGCGTGGCCGCCGCCCTCAAAGAGCGCTTGGCGGTTTGGTTGGACCTGCAAGCCCTTTCGCCCTCGGACATTGATCTCCCCTGGACCGATGCTGCAATAGTTGATGGTGAAAGCGCAGCACTGCACATCCAACTCAATGCCCAGGCTTTGGGCTCAGCACGCGAGCGCTTGTCACGCATCCAAGCCAGCGACGAGCAGTTACAGGCCCTGTGCGCCAGCGCCATGGGTTTGGGCATTGGCTCTTTGCGCGCGCCCAGCTTGGCCTTGCGCCTGGCCTGCGGCCATGCCGCTTTGAACGGTCGCAGCCTGCTGGACCGCGAAGACCTGGGTTTTGCGGCCCGCTGTGTCCTCGCTCCGCGCGCCACCCAATGGCCCACTGAGCCCCAAAGTTCAGCGCCAGAGCCCACCGACACCTCCGAGGTCAGCGGCCCACCCCCACAGCCTGCGGCACAAAACCCAGAGAGCGAACTTGCGCCAGACAAAGCCGACGATACCCGCCCGCCCCCACCAAGTGCGCAAGACTTGCAAGAAATGATGGTCGCCGCCGCACTGGCCAGCCTGCCACCGCACATGCTGGATAAATTGGCCACCCTGGGGGCTGCGCGCCCCGGTCACACCGCGGGACGCAGTGGCCAAACCCGGGCCGGTCAGCAGCGCGGCAGGCCCTTGCCCCCGCGACCTGGCCGCCCGGGCGGCCATGCGCGCTTGCATGTGCTGGCCACCTTGCGATCCGCCGCACCGCGCCAGCGCTTGCGCCAACACCAACTGCCCGCAGGCGCACCGCGGCCCAGGCTGCAAATCAGGTCGGAAGACTTTCACCTCCAGCGTTACCAACAGCGCTCCGCCAGTTGCCTGATCTTGGCCTTGGATGCCTCAGGTTCTGCCGCCCTGCACCGCTTGGCCGAGGCCAAGGGTGCAGTGGAGTTGTTGCTGCAACAGTCGTATGCCCGGCGCGACAGCGTTTGCATCGTCGCCTTTCGCGGTGCACAGGCCCAATTGCTGTTGCCCGCCACCCGCTCTTTGGTGCGGGCCAAACGCGCCATGACCGGATTGCCCGGTGGCGGCGGCACCCCGCTGGCAGCGGCCCTCAAAATGGCCTGCGAACAAGCCGCCCAATTAAAGCGTCAGGGCGTGACCCCGATCCTGGTGGTGCTCAGCGATGGCCGCGCCAATGTCAGCTTGCAAGGCCTCGGTGGACGCGCCCAAGCCCAAGCCGATGCCCAGGTGTGGGTGCGGCAATGGCAGCAAAGTGGCCACCGCGCTTTGTGGATCGACACCAGTGTGCAAGCCGACGCCCAAACCCAGGCGCTGGCCTGCCTGATGGGGGCGCAATACCTGCCCATGCCACAGGTGCAAGCCCAACGCATGGCCCGCGCCATGGACCATTTGATCGCTGACCCATCGGCCCGATAAGGCCCTGAACTGCCCATGTATGAGCGCCTCTACCCCGGCATGTCATGGCCGCAATACAGAGCGCATTGGCCGCTCGCTCCGCACAGCCAGTTTGTGCATGCGGGGGCCATTGACTGGCATGTCCAAATCATGGGCCAAGGCCCGGTCATGTTGCTGTTGCATGGCACGGGCTCGGGCAGTTTCAGCTGGCGTGGCTTGATGCCGCTGTTGGCCCCGCACTTCACGGTGATCGCGCCCGACCTGCCCGGTCATGCCTTCACCAGCCGAGGCCCGCCCGAGGCCTTGTCCTTGCCCGGCATGGCCCAAGGGTTGAGGGCCTTGCTGGGGCAACTCCAATTGAGACCTCAAGTCCTCGTGGGTCATTCGGCGGGTGCCGCCATAGCCGCGCAGATGGTGTTGGAACAAGCCCCATTCGCCCATAGCCGTCTGATTGGCCTGAACCCGGCTTGGTTGCCCTTGCCCGGCGCAGCGTCTTGGTTGTTTGGGCCAGCCGCTAAACTGGCCGAACTCAACCCCTTGTCGGCCTGGGCCACGGCCAAACTGGCCGGCCAGTCCGGAGCCATGGACCGCTGGATGGCGCGCACCGGCTCACAACTCGATGCCCAGGGCCTGGACCTCTACACCCAGGTGTTGAGCCATCCCGGCCATGTGCATGGGGTGTTGTCGATGATGGCGGCTTGGCGGCTCAAACCCCTGGCGGCCCGCTTGCATTTGATCCGCAACCCGGTTTTCATGGCGATTGGCAGCAACGACCAAACCATTCCACCCGCTTTGGCCCAAGAAGCCTGCCAGCGCTTACCCCAGGCCCAAAAATCCTTGCAAATGGGGCTGGGACATTTGGCCCATGAGCAAGACCCGCTGGGCACGGTGCAACAGATTTTGCGCTGGAGCCAGCCAACGCCTGCCACACCCGCCTGACACGACCCCCGGCCAATCCCTCATCGGGCCCGAACCAATTGCTTGACCGCCGCCACCGCATCGTTGGCATCGGTGAAGATGGCATCGGCCCCCAGGTCCTGAGGGTGCATGGATTTGAGCGAAAAAATCGGTCCACCCAACACCACCAGGGTCTGGCGGTTGCCCGAGCTTTTGCGCAGGTTGGCAATCAGGCCCGGCAAGGCGGGCAACTGTGCATCCAGCGCCACCGAAATGCCCACCACATCAAACCATTCGTTGGCCACGGCCCGCAACAGTTCGGACTCGGTGGAGGATATTTCCAACACCACCTCGGTGCCGGCTTGGCGAAAAAACTCCGCCACAATGGTCAAACCCAAAAAGTGCTGGGAGCCTGGCGCACACGCCAGCATCAACCGATCTTTATCGCCCTCAGCATGGTGCTTCAGCGGCGACTCATAGCCCAGGCGGTAGATTGTTTGGTGCATGATGGCCAAGCCGCAAGTCACTTGGGTGAAACTGCAACGGTCTTGCTCCCACAACACGCCCAAATGACGGGCCGCAGGGGTGATCAACGCCAAAAAAATCTGGTCTTGTGGCACGCCCCTGGCGCTCAAGTCGTCCACGATGGCATTGGCCCTGAGTGCATTGTTGTCCAGACAGTGCTGGGTGAAGGTCTTGAATTCAGCTAACTCGTCCAATGGCGCGGATGGCCTTTGGATTTGCGGGCTTTTGGAGAGGAAGTTCTGGACATTGAGCAAGCGCGGGATGATTTGCTTTTCGATCACCGTCAACAAAGAGTCCTTGCAATCGTCCTCCAACCTGGGGCCAGGCTTGAAGCCTTTTGAATGCCCACCCAAGCCGTTGAACTCAGACATGTATGTTCCTTGCAGCAATTGCGCGCACCTTCGGGGAGGTGAACACCAGGGCGTCAGTGCGCCAGCGAAATAGCGATCCGGTTCGCAACTGCTGGGCAATTTATAGGATTTTTCAAGCCTTGCAACAAGCGTGGCAAACCCTAGCGCGGGCTTTTAGGGTATCTATAGGCCCTCAAAGGACCCAAAAATCAGTGATAACCCTTGGTCAAAATACCCATTCAACCAAGTTTGGATGTTCAAGGCGAGGGCAGGCCGCCAAAAGGGCCATTGAGCACCGTGGTTTGGTAGTTGAGCACCGAGGCAATCGACACCCACACCCCGTAAGGCAGCAGCAGCCAACTTGCCCAGCGCGACAAACGCCACAGGCCCAGCACCAGCAGCACGATCGAGGCCCACAAAAAAACCACCTCGATCAAAGCCCAATCGGGGCGTTGCCATTTGAAGTACAGGGCGCTCCACAACACGTTGAGTCCGGCATTGAAGCCAAACAAAACCGCGACCCGCCAGCGCTGGGCGCGGGTTTCGCTGGCCTGCCAAGCCAACCAGCCACTGATGGCACACAAGGTGAAGATGACCGTCCAGATCACGCCAAAGGCAGCGTCTGGCGGCTTCCATGGCGGTTGGCGCAATGAAAAATACCAGGGACCCAAATCGGTCAAGGCCGCACCAATGCCTGCAGTGGCATAACTCAAGGCCACGGCCACGGCCAAACGAAATAGCGCTTGTCGGTTCATGGCGCGTATTTTCGCCCTAAACCAAATCGACCTGGCCGAGCCCAGGCAAGCACTGGCCAGGGGCGAATCAGGTTCGCGCCAAGCCCAGCAAATGCGCCATGTCCTTGCAGAAGATGCGCACATGCGCCATCGGGTCTTTGCGGGTCAACTCTTTGTTCATGTAAGACTCAAAGGTCAAGCGCTGCACATCGCGATCCTCGCAAATTTTGACGAACTTCTCGCGCCGGCGATCGTTTTGGTACCAAAAATACTGCATCACCCCCAAAATCCAAAACACCTGGCCATGCTGCTTCATAAAGCTCTTTCGACCTTGCTTGAGGCAAGCGCTGTGACCGGTTTTCAGGGTCTGGTGGGCGGCTTGGGCCACCCGCCGGGCGCAGTCCATGGCGTAGTAAATGCCTTCACCCGATGACGGAGCGACCACGCCTGCGGCATCGCCCACCACCACCACATCGCGGCCGTTGTCCCATTGGGGCAATGGCTTGAGCGGTATGGGCGCGCCTTCGCGACGCAGGGTGCGCGCCTCGGTCAAACCCGCAATTTGGCGCAACAGCGCGGTGGCACCGCGCAGTGAGTAACCTTTGTCGGCACTGCCCATGCCCACGCTCATGGTCTTGCCGTGGGGAAACACCCAGCCGTAAAAATCGGGCGAGACCACCCCTTGGTAATAAACATCGCAGCGCGCGGCATCGTAGCCTGGTTGACCTATGGGTGACTCGATGATCTCGTGATAGGCGAATACATATTTGGTTTTGTGTGCATTTGGAATGGCTTGGCGCGCCACCTCTGAGCGCGCCCCATCAGCCCCCACCACCAACCGTGTGCTGACTTTGACCGGCACGTGCGGCTCGGTGGCGGCATGATCTTTGCGCGTCACCGGTGTGTAGTGCACCCACAAAAGACCGTTTTCATCGTGCTCCAGTTTGTCAAAAATCGCCTGGCAACGCTGCGCCCCCGCTTGTGCCGCGCGCGCGCGCAAATACTCATCGAACTCATCGCGGTCGACCATTCCGACAAAGCCGTTGTCGATCGGGATGTCCACTTGGTTATCGGCGGGCGAGATCATGCGGGCACAGCGCACCTTGGCCACCAGCAGGTGGTCTGGAATTTCAAAGTCTTTGATCAGCCGTGGCGGGATGGCACCGCCGCAGGGTTTGGTTCGGCCTTGTCGGTCGATCAGCAAAACACGCCAGCCTTGGCGCACCAGGTCATGTGCCGCCGTGGCCCCGGCTGGGCCGCCACCGACCACCACAATGTCATAGTTGGTCTCGTTCATGAGCGCGTCCCACCTTTCAGATACATGACAGGACCCCAGGAAAAGGCTTGTCGTTTGGCCACACCAGTGGCCAAAGTCGCAGAGACTGCAAACAGCAGCGCTTGCAGGCCAAACACGGCTGCATAGGCCATGCGTTGCTCACCCCACCACGCATGGGCCAGGTCGCTGGCCGCCGTGCCCAACAATCCGCCCAGTCCAAATGCCACGGCTTGTGCGGCACCCCACAAACCCATGCGGGTGCCTTCGCGGCCCGGCCCGCCCTCACCGGCCAGTCGCATCATGCTGGCGATGGCTGCGATGGAAAACGCCCCATTGGCCACGCCCAACAGCACCACATTGGCCTTCAAAGGCCAAGCCAGCGACAAGGCCGCGCTGCACAACCCCACGGTGGCCAAGGCCGAAGCCAAACATCCACCGACCATCCAGGCCTGCACCGAACCCAGTCGCCCATCTGCCCAGCGCGATCCCGCAGCGGCCACCGCCAGCATGCCCAACAACACACCCATGTGGTGAAAGCCCGAGAGTTGGGTGGTTTGCCCCGGCGAAAAGCCATGAACCGCCCCGGCAAAGGGCTCCAAAATCAAATCCTGGGCGCTGTAGGCCAGCATGGAGGTGAACACAAACACGGTGAAGGTGCGCGCTGCCGGCTCAGACCACACCTCCTGCAAGGCCGCTTTGAAGTTTTGCCGTTGTAAACCGGGCTGCGCCTCCGGGTCAGGTTCCGCAGGCGACGTTGCTGGTTTCTCCAACCCCCTCAGGCACAGCGCGGTGATCAAACTGGTCAAGATGCTCAAGCCAAGCGACACCTGCAACAGCACCTGCGGGGTGTAGGGATCGATCAGCTTGCCCACCACGCCAGCGGTCACAGCAAAGCCCAAAATCATCATCATCCAAACTGTGGTGGCGGCCGGCGCGCGCCGCTCTTGGGGCACCTGCTTGGCCATCAAGGCCAGCAAAGAGGTGCCGCAGGCGCTGACCCCCAAACCGATCAAGGCAAAAGAAAACAAGGCCAACAAGCCACCATACAAGGTCTGGCTGCCCATCCACACGGTGGCTGTGGCGGCCAACACACCACCCAACCCCAAGACCAGCATGCCCCCCATCATCCAAGGGGTGCAGCGGCGGCCTTTATCAGCGCCGAAACCCATGCGCGGCCGCACCATTTGCACCGCATAGTGCCAAGCCACTAAAAAACCCGGCAACAAAGCGGGCAAGGCCAATTCGACCACCATGATGCGGTTGAGGGTGGAAGTGGTCACCACCACCACCGCCCCCAAACACGCTTGGACCAAGCCCAAGCGAATAATTTGGAACCAGCCAAACATGGGGGTGCTCACACTGCCTCCAGCACCATGGGTATGGCTTGGAGTTGGCGCAGACCCCAGGCACTGACCATCATGCCGCTGACAAACAAGGGCACGCCAAACGCGCTCAGGTGCAAAGCACGCTCAACCGGTTGGCGCAAAAACCTGAACATCAGCGGCCACTGTGCCAAGGCCAAGCACAGCACCACCAAGGCATGCACCGGCAAGCGCCAAAAAGCCAATAAAAGCACCACGGCCAATTGCGCCAGCACCATCAAGCCACAGGCCATGCGGGCCGCACCATGGGTCCCCAACTGCACCGGCAGCGATGCCACGCCCATGCGGCGATCCCCCTCCATGGCCTTGAAATCGTTGAGGGTCATGATGCCATGCGCCCCCAAACTAAAGAGCAAAGCCAACGCCACGGATTGCGCACCGGGCGATTGCCCTCCCCACATCACAGCCGTGCCCGTCAGCCAGGCCAACCCTTCGTAGCTGAAGGCGCAAGCGGCATTGCCCCACCAGCCATTGTTTTTCAAACGCACCGGAGGCGCGCTGTAGGCCCAAGACAAGGCAATGGCCAAAGCACAGGCCGCAAATCCCCATGGCCCCATGAGCGTGGCCCACAAAAGCGATAGCAAGGTCCAGCCCACTGCAATGCCCAAGCCCCAACGCCCCGGCATGCGGCCGGATGGGATGGGCCGCATGGGCTCGTTGATGGCGTCGACATGGCGGTCAAACCAGTCGTTGACGGCCTGGCTGCTGGCGCAAACCAATGGGCCGGTGAGGATCAGGCCCAACACCAGTTGGACCCAATGTGCCCCCAAGTCTTGTCCCGAAGCCACCGCGCCACAGGCGAAGGCCCACATGGGCGGAAACCAGGTGATGGGTTTGAGCAACTCGGCCACCGTGCCCAAGCTCGGCCTGGCGGAAAGGGCGTTGAGGGCGAGCGGTTGGGTGTCCATGGCCCCATTGTGAAGACAAGCCAGAAAATGTCAACAAGGGTTGACACTGACCGCCCATTCAGCTTGACACTTTCAGGTGTTTTCCGCTTCAGCCTCTGCCACCATGCCGAATCGGCGTAGCTTGACGTACAGGCTTTGGCGCGACAAACCCAACATTTCCGCCGCAGAGGCGCGGTTGTTGTGGGTCAACTCCAAGGCGGCTTCAATGCACATGCGCTCAATCGTGTCCACCGTATCGCCCACGATGTCTTTGATCGGGCGGCGGCCCACCAATTGGGACAGCTCGGCAAAAGGACTGGCCAACACCGGCGTGTTCGCAACAAAAGCTGGCTGGCGGCGGTCCATGTCCCGCACAAAGAAAGCGTACAAGGGCTCTGGGCGGGCCAGACAAACGGCCGAGACCTCCACCGGCAAGGTCACACCCGAGAGGGTTCGCACCTCGGTGGCGAAATGGCGCACCGGCAACTGCTGGCGCAGGCTGGTATGGAGCACCCCCCAATCGACCGCGCCACGCAACAACCAGCGCTCGATGTTTTGGCCCACCACCTGAGAAGAAGCGGTCAACCCCAGCAAAGCCATGCCCTCTTCATTGACACTTTTGACCATCCCTGCGGTATCGGTGAGCAACCAGCCATCCGGAAAATGGGCCATGGCCTCACTGAGCACCGCATAGGATTGTGGATCTTTGCCAGCTTCTGGGCTGGTCTCGCGGCTGACCAGGCGCACCAAGCAATGCGCCCCGCCCTCTTGTCGAAACACCGTGGCCGATACCGTCCACAAGGTGGGCAAACCAGCCACCCGGGCCGAACACATTTCAATGCGTCCGGTGGCCAGGGCCATGCGCAGCAATGATTGCACTTCGCCTTGACTTTCAGCCTGAAAACATTCGCGCACATCTTTGCCCACCAAGCGCTTGCCCACTTCTTTGAGCAATGTTTGGGCCCCCAAATTGGCTTCCAGCACCCGCTGGTTGTTGGCATCGACCATCAACACCGCCTCGGAGGAGGTGTCAAACAACACCCGATAGCGCGCCTCGATGTGGCGCAAACGCAAGTAGTCGCGCTCCATCGATTGCTGGGTCTCGACCAAGCGGCGCTGCAACTCGGCCAGGCTTTCCAGGTCGCGCCCCATAGCCAACAATTGACCCGCCCCCAAAGGCAAGACCACATATTGCAAGGCCACCTCATTGCCCAGGGGCGAAACATGGTTCACATGGCGCCAGCGCATCTCTTGGGGCACCCCCTGCGATTGCAACAACTCCTGGATCTTGATTCGGCTTTCGCTGGTGACGGTGTCCAACCAACGCCGGCCAATCCAGCTTTGGCAGCCCAATGAGGCCAACTTGTCAGGCGCGGTTGACACGTCTTCAATCACCCCTTGCGCATCCATGACCAAGGTGATGTCCGACACCGCGCCAAGCAACTGGGAAAAGGTCGAAGAATCCAGCGCGGGCAATTTCATGATGCCACCCGAAGGTGATCAAGTATCAAAGAGTTGACGCTTGAATATGTCACTTCAATTTAAGCCTATGTCGTCTGAACAAAACCGTGAATTTGACAGTTCATTGATGTAAATTTTCACACTTCAACGGCGTGACCCGCCAACAATGGGGTCATGGGCATGCGCTGACGCATCCATTTCACCGTGGCCGGCGCTTCCATGGCCACCACCTCGGCGGGCATGCCCTTGAGCCGCGCAGGTTCACGCAAAGCCATGGGCCCACCGACAAACAGTTGCACGCCCTGGTTGAGTGAGCTTTCCTTGAGCTGGCGCAAAGCCGAGGTCAGGGTTTGCAAGTGGCGGTCGGTGCTCAGTGACACGCCGACTGCATCAAACCAGTCGGCCTGGAACAGGCGTTTGAACTCCGCCATGTCCTGGGGAACCGCCATCGTCACCGTCCAGCCATCGCGTCTGAAAAATTCGCTCAGCATGAACAAGCCCATGCTGTGCTGCGCCCCCGGCTCGGTGAGCAAAAGCACAGCCCAGCCATTCAGGGGTTGTGCCGACTCTTGCAAAAAATCGGCACTGAAGTCGTGCAAGATTTGCTGCAAGTGCGCCGAGACAATGGTGGTCATGGCGAAGTCAAGCCGATCGGCGCTCCACCACTGGCCCACCAAGCGCGCGCAAGGCGCGATGCCCCGCAAATAAATATCGGCCAGGGACTGGCCTTGGCGCTGCCACCCCACCACCACCCGCTTGGCTGCATCCAGGCTTTGCAAGCAGGCCTGCGCCAAGATCTCCACCTGCGCGTCGTCCAGGGCAGACTTGCCCGTGAAGGTGGTACCGCCGACCAAGCGCGGTCCCACAGGCCAGCTTTGCCGCTGCCCAAAAGGCGGGGAACTGTCGACATTGAACTGCGCCATGGCAAGCACCCATCTCGAATAAATAGACCAACTCAAAGACCCACAGCAGACCCCAACAGTTCGGTGCGATTGCCGCATGACAGGCATTAAACGCGGCACCCCATGCCGCCGTAAAAAACAAACTGAAGTGTGATTTGATTCCTGCGGCTTGCATTCAGTGTAAACCCTATAAAACTTATTTTATGTCAATTCATGTTGACACCACGTAGCGCTGGACTTACATTCTTTCTATGCAAACCGCCGACCCACCGCTTTTATACACGCCTGCGCAGCGCGAGCGGCGTGATGCAAGCGCTTGGACCTTGGTCCAGGGTGTGTTGGCACCGGTGCAGTTTTTGATTTTCCTCATCAGCCTTTACCTGGTGGTGCAAAGCCTGCAAACCGGCGACAACACAACTTGGGCGCTGGCATCGGTGGTGCTCAAAACCTTGGTGCTGTACCTGATCATGATCACCGGGGCAATCTGGGAAAAAGTCGTTTTCGGTCAATATCTTTTTGCGCCAGCTTTTTTTTGGGAGGACGTGGTCAGCATGGGCGTGTTGGCCCTGCACACCGCCTACCTGTGGGCCTGGTGGCACAACCTGTGGAGCGCCACCGACCAGTTGCTGCTGGCCTTGGCGGCCTACCTGACATACGGCATCAATGCCGCCCAGTACATCCGCAAGCTGCGCATGGCCCGGCTGCAAAAAGACATCACGCTCTCCCCTTTGTCGGGTGCAACGGCCAGCCCATGAACAGCGTCATCCCCATTCGATCAGAGACCACCGGTTGCACCGATGTCACCCCCTTGGTCCAGCGCGGCCAGCGCGAGGTCTTTTGCGGCCTGACGGGCATCATTTGGATGCATCGAAAAATCCAAGATGCCTTCTTTTTGGTGGTGGGCTCGCGCACCTGCGCCCACCTGATCCAGTCGGCCGCCGGGGTGATGATTTTTGCCGAACCGCGCTTTGGCACGGCCATCATCGACGAGCGCGATCTGGCGGGCTTGGCCGATGTGCATGAAGAGTTGGATCGGGTGGTGGGCCAGTTGTTGGCACGTCGGCCCGATATTCGCCTATTGTTTTTGGTGGGTTCTTGCCCGTCTGAAGTCATCAAAATTGATTTGGCCAGGGCCGCGCAACGGCTGGATCACATCCACCACCCCGCCGTGCGGGTGCTCAACTACTCCGGCAGCGGCATAGAGACCACCTTCACGCAAGGCGAAGATGCCTGCTTGGCCGCCTTGGTACCCAGCCTGCCCGAGAGCAGTGACCGCCAAGCCACATTGATGGTGGTGGGCACCCTGGCCGATGTGGTCGAAGATCAATTGAGCAGCCTGCTCGAGCGCATGGGTTTACCGGTGTGCTTTTTCCCGCCGCGCAACAGCCGCTCCATGCCCGCTGTCGGTCCCAACACCCGGTTTTTGCTGGCTCAACCCTTTTTGGCCGATACCGCCCGGGCTTTGCAGTCGCGCGGTGCGAAGCACCTGCCCGCCCTTTTCCCCTTGGGGGTGGAAGGCACCACCAATTGGTTGCAAGCGGCAGCCTCGGAATTTGGGGTCGACCCCAGTTTGTTCGACAGGGTCACAGCCGCTGCGCGCCAGCGGGCTGAAAAAGCCTTGGCCGCACAACGCCAAATGCTGCAAGGTCAGCGCATCTTTTTCTTTCCAGACTCGCAATTGGAGATCCCACTGGCGCGTTTTGTGCATCGTGAACTGGGCATGGCATTGGTCGAAGTGGGCACACCTTATTTGCACCGCCAACACATGGCCAGCGAATTGGCATGGCTGCCCAGCGGCACCCGCATCAGCGAAGGCCAGGACGTGGACCTGCAACTCGATCGCTGCTTGGCCGACGCACCTGACTTGGTGGTGTGCGGCCTGGGTTTGGCCAACCCGCTGGAGGCCCAAGGCATCACCACGAAATGGGCCATCGAATTGGTCTTCACCCCCATCCAGGGTTATGAACAAGCAGGCGATTTGGCCAGCCTGTTCAGTCGCCCGGTCAAACGCCGCATCAAGCTGGCGGCCTGAAAGCGCAGGGACACACCATGCAACTGACGCTTTGGACCTATGAAGGACCGCCCCACGTGGGCGCGATGCGCGTGGCCACCGCCATGCGCGATGTGCACTATGTGCTGCATGCACCGCAAGGGGATACCTACGCCGATTTGCTGTTCACCATGATCGAGCGGCGATCCAAACGCCCGCCCGTGACCTACACCACCTTCCAAGCGCGCGACCTCGGCGGCGACACCGCCGAGTTGTTCAAAGCATCAGCCCGCCAAGCGATGGCGCGCTTCAAGCCCGCCGCCATGTTGGTGGGGTCTTCATGCACCGCAGAGCTGATCCAAGACGACCCTGGTGGCTTGGCGCAGGCCTTGCAATTGCCCATCCCGGTGGTGGCGCTGGAGTTGCCCTCCTACCAGCGCAAGGAAAACTGGGGTGCGAGCGAAACCTTTTACCAACTCTGCCGTCACCTGGTGCAACCGCCTGGCAAGGCGGTGGCCAAGCCCCGGCCCAGTTGCAACATCCTGGGCCCCAGCGCCTTGGGTTTTCGCCACCGCGATGATGTCAAAGAGATCACCCAATTGCTGAACGATTTGGGCGTGGATGTGGCGGTGGTGGCCCCGCTCGATGCCCGTGTGGCCGACATCCAAAAGCTCGCCCAAGCCGATTTCAATGTGGTGCTCTATCCCGAAATCGGGCTCAGCACCGCCCAGTGGTTGCAGCGCCAGTTTGACCAGCCTTACACCAAAACCGTGCCCCTGGGCAGCCACGCCACGCGCGACTTCATCGCCGAGGTCTGCGCCCTGACGGGCTTGCCGGTTCCCGGCCATGACCCCGAAAACGCCCACGCACCCTGGTATGCCAAGTCGGTCGACTCGACCTATCTCACCGGCAAGCGGGTCTACATATTTGGCGATGCCACCCACGTGTTGGCCGCTGCGCGCATCGCCAGCCAAGAAATGGGGTTTGAAGTGGTTGGTCTGGGCACCTATAGCCGCGAGTTCGCGCGCGAAGTGCGCGACTGCGCCAAGCGGCATGGGGTGGAAGCCTTGATCACCGATGATTACCTGGAAGTCGAAGGCCAAATCCAAGCGCTGCAACCCGAGCTGATTTTGGGCACCCAAATGGAGCGCCACATTGCCAAGCGCCAAGGCATTGCGTGCGCGGTCATTTCGGCCCCGGTGCACGTGCAAGATTTTCCCGCCCGTTATGCACCGCAAATGGGTTTTGAAGGCGCCAATGTGCTGTTTGACACCTGGGTTCACCCCTTGATGATGGGCCTGGAAGAGCACCTGATTGGCATGTTCCGGGAAGATTTCGAGTTCCATGCCAGCGCCTCACCGTCCCACCTGGGCCGAACCCGCTCCAACCCAGCGCCAGCAAGCCCCATGCACGCTGACGCAACGGCTGGTTCATCCACTGCGGCCGTGGAGTGCGCGCCCCAGCCCGTGCCCAACTTGACCGAGCCCCAACCAGTGGCCTCCACCCCGGCCACCTGGAGCACCGAGGCTGAGAAAGAGTTGGGAAAAATCCCGTTTTTTGTGCGGGGCAAAGCGCGCCGCAACACCGAACGATTTGCCCTGGACCAGGGTGTTGCGACCATCACCGTGGAGACGCTCTACGATGCCAAAGCCCATTTCAGCCAGTAAGGCAGCCAGCGCCAATCACCCCCGCATGAGCGTGGTGTTGTTGACCATGGACAGCCATTTGGCCAGTGCCGCCAGCAATGCGGCCGAGCGCTTGGCCTCTCAATTGCCCGGTGTTCAATTGCAAACCCACAGCGCGTCGGCATGGCGCGACAGTGAGTCCCACCTGGCCGCTTGTTTGGCGGCGGTGGCCCAAGCCGACATCGTCATCGTCACCATGCTCTTCATGGAAGACCATTTCTTGCCGGTGCTGGAAGCTTTGCAAGCCCGTCGCGAACAATGTGATGCGATGGTATGCATCATGTCAGCGCCACAGGTCACGCAACTCACCCGCATGGGCAAGTTGGTCATGGGCCGCGAGTCTGGTGGGTTGATGGCCTTGCTCAAAAAGCTGCGCCCGAATGCCAAACACAAAGAGTCGGGTGAAGAAAAGGGTGCCTCTGCCAGCGCGGGGGCCCAACAAATGGCGATGCTGCGCCGCTTGCCCAAACTGCTGCGGTTCATCCCCGGCACCGCGCAGGACCTGCGGCTGTACTTTTTGACCATGCGCTACTGGCTGGCGGGCTCCGGGCACAACATTGAGCACCTGGTCAAAGCGCTGATCCACCGTTATGCACAAGGGCCACGCCAAGCCTTGCGCGCCTTGGTCCAAGTGGAAGACCCGATCGAATACCCCGAGGTGGGTCTGTACCACCCGCAAATGAAAAACCGCATCAGCGAGCACCTGAGCGACCTGCCCGGACACGGCCTCAAAGACAAACCCGCCGTCGGGTTGCTGCTGCTGCGCTCTTACCTGTTGGCCGGCAACACCGCCCACTACGATGCGGTGATCGCCGCCTTGCAGTCACGGGGCTTGCGGGTCATTGCCGCATTTGCCAGTGGCTTGGACGCGCGTCCCGCCATGGACCGGTATTTCAAATCCGGCACAGGCGCCGATACCACGGGCCAGATCGAGTTGCTGGTGTCACTCACTGGTTTTTCCCTGGTGGGTGGGCCGGCCTATAACGATGCCTCTGCCGCTGAAGTGGCCTTGCGCGAACTCGATGTGCCCTACATTGCGGCCCATCCGCTGGAGTTTCAATCCATCGAGCAATGGGGCCATTCCACCCGAGGCTTGTTGCCAGTGGAAAACACCATCATGGTGGCCATTCCTGAGCTCGACGGCTCCATCTTGCCCATGGTGTATGGCGGTCGCCCCGGTCCGGCCGGTCAAACCTGTAGCGGTTGCGAAAAACAATGCGTCTTTCCCACCGGTCCGCGCAGCCAAGATATGTTCACTTGCAGCGAGCGCACCCACATGCTCAGTGCCCGGGTCGAACGCTTGGTGCGCTTGCGCAACAAGCCACGCGCACATCGAAAATTGGCCATTGTGCTGTTCAACTTCCCGCCCAACGCAGGTAGCGTGGGCTCGGCAGCCTATTTGTCGGTGTTTCAATCATTGTTCAACACCTTGCAGCGACTCTCGCAAGAGGGCTACCAGGTCGATTTGCCCGCCAGCGTGGATGACTTGCGCCAACGCCTGTTGCAAGGCAATGCCAGCCGATACGGCACCCAGGCCAATGTGCTACATGCCATCGATGTCAACCACCATGTCAAAAACGAACGCTGGCTATCGGAGATTGAAGCGCAATGGGGCAGCGCACCGGGCAAGCACCTGACCAACGGGCAATCCTTGTTTGTGTTGGGCGCGGCCTTTGGGCAGGTGGTGGTCACGGTGCAGCCGAGCTTTGGCTACGAAGGCGACCCGATGCGCTTGCTGTTTGAAACCGGTTGCGCACCCACCCATGCTTTCAGCGCTTTTTATCGCTATTTGCGCGAGGACTACGCTGCCGATGCGGTGTTGCACTTTGGCACCCATGGGGCGTTGGAGTTCATGCCCGGCAAACAAACCGGCTTGTCGGCCCAGTGCTGGCCCGACCGATTGATTGGTGAGTTGCCCAATGTGTATTTGTATGCCGCCAACAACCCCTCAGAGGGTGCCTTGGCCAAACGTCGCGGCAATGCCACCTTGGTCAGCTACCTGACCCCATCGCTGACCCATTCCGGTCTGTACAAAGAATGGGTTCATTTGCAGCAGTCGATCGAGCGCTGGCAGCAAATGGGGCCCGACCAAGCGCAGGACCGCGCCGGTTTGACACAACTCATCCATGAGCAAGCACGGGCCATCGACCTGACGGTCCCCAGCGCCTTTGACCCGGCTTCAGATGACACCAACGCCCCATGGGTCGAATCACTGCAAAACCAACTGCTGGAGTTGGAATACGCCCTGATTCCGGAGGGCTTGCATGTCATCGGTCAGACCCCTACCCGCAGCCAGCGTTTGCAAACCCTGCAAGTCATGGCCGATGCCATGGGCCTGACCCAACTCAAAAACCAAACCGAATTCATGCAAGCCCTGGTCGATGGGGCCAGTGCGGCGCAACTCAGCGCCAAACTGAACCACCACGCCAATGACAAAGCGCTGGCCGAGTCTTTGCGCCAATTGGTGCGCACCAATGAATTGCTGGGTCAAGACCATGAAATGCAAGGCCTGATGCGCGCCCTGGATGGTCGCTATCTGCCACCCGCACCCGGCGGCGACCTGATCCGCAACCCCAATGTGTTGCCCACTGGTCGCAACCTGCATGGGCTGGATCCGTTTCGCATGCCATCGGCATTTGCGGTGCGCGATGGACAAAAACAAGCCGAAAAGTTGCTCGCCCGCTATGCCCAAGACCACCAAGCCATGCCCGAAACCGTGGCCATTGTGTTGTGGGGTACTGACAACCTGAAAACCGAGGGCGGTCCTTTGGCGCAGGCACTGGCTTTAATGGGTGCACAGCCCCGCTTTGACAGCTATGGGCGACTCGCTGGTGCCAGCTTGTTGCCGCTGGACACCTTGGGTCGCCCACGCATAGACGTGGTCATGACCTTATCGGGCATTTTCCGAGACCTGCTGCCCATGCAAATTCGCTTGCTCGCCGAGGCCTCCTTTTTGGCCGCCAGCGCCAACGAACCGGTGGAACAAAACTTCGTTCGCAAACATGCCCTCGCCTACATGGCCGAACATGCGGGCAGTTCCATCGAAGATGCATCGCTGCGGGTGTTTGGCAACACCGAAGGGGCTTATGGGGCCAACGTCAATCACCTCATCGACAGCAGTTGCTGGGAAAACGAAAACGAATTGGGCGACGCCTTCACCCAACGCAAAGGTTTTGCCTACGGCCGCGAAGGTCGCCCGGTGCGCAACACGGCTGTGCTGCAAAGCGCGCTGGCCAGCGTGTCACTGACCTACCAAAACCTCGACTCGGTGGAACTTGGCGTGACCAGCATCGACACCTACTTTGACACCTTGGGCGGCATCAGCCGTGCTGTGCTGCAAGCCAAGCACCAACGCGATGGCAACGGTGCAAAAGCCCCGCCCGTTTTCATTGGTGACCAGACCCAGGGTGAGGGCGTGGTGCGCAGTTTGACCGAACAAGTGGCGCTGGAAACCCGCAGCCGCATGCTCAACCCCAAGTGGCACGAAAGCATGCTGCAACACGGCTATGAAGGGGTGCGGCAAATCGAAGCCCACCTCACCAACACCATGGGCTGGTCGGCCACCACCGGGCAAGTTCAACCCTGGGTGTACCAGCAGTTGGCACAAACCTTTGTGTTGGACCCGGCGATGCGCGAGCGCATGGCCCAACTCAACCCCACCGCCTCAGCCAAATTGGCCCATCGCTTGGTGGAAGCCACCCGACGCCAATACTGGCAACCCGATGCCGAAACACTTTCAGCCCTGTTGCGGGCCGGTGCAGAGCTTGAAGACCGCCTCGAAGGCATACAAGAAGGACTACCCGCATGATCGAAACCACCAGCATCCCGGTGTCAAGCATTCAGCGCAGCCGAGGCGCCGACGGCGAGGGCAGCGTGCAAGTCCAGATGGATCCCTCTGTGAAGATCGGGACGGCCAAAGTATTTGCGGTATATGGCAAAGGCGGAATCGGCAAAAGCACCACCTCGTCGAACCTGTCGGTGGCCTTTAGCAAATTGGGTAAACGTGTGTTGCAAATTGGCTGCGACCCCAAGCATGACTCGACCTTTACCTTGACCAAAAAACTCATGCCCACGGTGATCGATGCCTTGGAAACCGTGGACTTTCATGCCGAAGAACTGCGCCTCGATGACTTTGTCTTCAAAGGCTACAACGGGGTGATGTGCGTGGAAGCCGGTGGGCCACCCGCCGGCACCGGATGCGGTGGCTATGTGGTGGGCCAAACCGTCAAGTTGCTCAAGGAACATCACCTGCTGGAAGACACCGATGTGGTGATCTTTGATGTACTGGGTGATGTGGTCTGCGGTGGTTTTGCCGCACCTTTGCAGCACGCCGACCGCGCCCTGATCGTCACCGCCAATGACTTTGACTCCATCTTTGCGATGAACCGCATCGTGCAAGCCATTGGGGCCAAGGCCAAAAACTACAACGTGCGCCTGGGCGGGGTGATCGCCAACCGCAGCGATGCCACCGACCAAATCGATAAATACAACGCGGTCACCGGCCTCAAAACCATGGCGCATTTCCCCATGCTCGACGAGATCCGCAAGAGCCGCTTGCAAAAGTGCACCTTGTTTGAACTCGAAGCCACCCCAGCGGTGAAAGCCGTGCAAGACGAATACCTGCGACTGGCCGCTGCCCTGTGGTTGGGTGCAGACCCCCTGCCCTCGGTGCCGATGAAGGACCGCGACATTTTTGACCTGCTGGGTTTTGACTGAGACACTGGCCTGCACACCATGAACACCACCGCCTACCAACAACGCCGCAGCCAGATCGAACACTACTTCGATCGCACTGCGGCCGAAGCCTGGGCCCGATTGACCTCCAACGAGCCCGTGGGCCGCATCCGCGCCACTGTGCGCGCAGGGCGTGAGTCCATGCGCGAAACCCTGCTGTCTTGGATGCCCCCCGATATGCACGGCCTGCGTTTGCTCGATGCCGGTTGTGGCACGGGTGCATTGGCCTTGCAAGCCGCCCTGCGCGGGGCCGATGTGGTGGCCATTGACCTGTCGCCCACATTGGTCAGCTTGGCGGCCCAACGCATGGCCGCTGATCATCCGAACCTGCCCGGATCGGTGCAGTTTTTGTCCGGCGACATGCTCAGCCCCGATTTGGGCGAGTTCGACCATGTGGTGTGCATGGACTCGCTGATCCATTACGACAGCGACCAGATCGCCCAAGCCCTGGCCGGACTGTCCCAACGCACCCGCCAGTCGATGGTCTTCACCTTCGCACCGCGCACGCCGCTGTTGGCCTTGATGCACAGTGCAGGCCGCTGGTTTCCGCGCAGCGACCGCTCACCTTCGTTGACCCCGGTGGCCCACGCCGAATTGCTGCGCCACATGCAAGGCCAAAGCCCATTGCGAAACTGGTCCGGTGCGCGCATGCAGCGCATCTCCAGTGGTTTCTACACCTCTCAAGCCTGGGAGTGGTTGCGCCAATGAAATTTCTCATCCCGATTCCACGCTGGCTCAGCGCCTACGGCACGCGTTTCCTGCCGTTTGCCGATGCCGCCACGCCCGAACTGCCGATGGCGCGCCTGCTGCGTTTGTCGCTGTTTCAGGTGGTGATTGGCATGGTGACGGCTTTGCTGGTGGGCACACTCAACCGGGTGATGATTGTCGAGTTGCAGGTATCGGCCTGGTGGGTGGCTTTGGCCGTGGCCATTCCCATGGTGTTTGCACCGCTTCGCACCCTGATCGGTTACCGCAGCGACACCCATCCTTCGGCCCTGGGTTTGCGCCGCATCCCATTCATGTGGACTGGTACCTTGTTGTTGTTTGGCGGTTTGTCCATCATGCCGTTTGCGCTGCTGCTGCTGTCCGAACCGGAAAGTGCCCATGCTTGGATGGGCCAGATCGGCGCATTCTTGGCTTTTGTCATGGTGGGGGCGGGCATCCAAGTCACCCAAACCGCGGGCATGGCGCTGGCCCACGACCTGGCCACCCCCGAAAAACGCCCGCGCGTGGTGGCTTTGCTCTACAGCATGTTGCTGGTGGGCATGATGGCGAGCAGCACTTTGTTCGGCCTGTTCCTTGACAACTTCAGTGCGCAAAAACTGATTCAAATGGTGCAAGGCTGTGCCGTGATGGTGGCGGCGCTCAACCTGATGTCGCTGTGGAAACAAGAGGCGCGTCAAACCAAACGCGGGCGCCGACAGGCCGGTGGGTTCTCGCAAAGCTGGCGGGCATTGATGACGCAACCACACATGCGGCGCTTTTTGTGGACCTTGGGCCTGGGCACCTTTGCTTTCAACATGCAAGACATTGTGCTGGAGCCCTATGCCGCTGAAATTTTGCACCTCGATGTGGGCATGACCAGTGCCCTGACCGCCATGAGCGCCGGCGGTGCCTTGCTGGCTTTCATGTTGTCGGCCCGTTGCCTCGCCGCCGGGGTGCATGCTTGTCGGTTGGCCAGTTTGGGCGTATTGCTGGGTTTGCCGGCATTTGCGATGGTGATTTTTTCGGGCCCGCTGCAAGCCGCTTGGTTGTTTCGCACCGGTGTATTCCTGATTGGCATGAGCGGTGGTTTGTTCTCCGTGGGCATGTTGGTCTCGGCCATGGGGCTGGGCCATGCCATGGACGGCGGGCGGCTCGGTGGCTTGGTGGTGGGCACCTGGGGCGCGGTGCAAGCCACCAGTGCCGGAGCGGCCATGGCTTTGGGCGGCGCTTTGCGCGATGGCATTTCGGTCTTGGCCATGTCAGGTGCCATGGGCGAGGCCTTGACCTCTCCCATCACCGCATACAGCTTTGTCTATCACCTGGAAATTTATTTGTTGTTTGTGGTGCTGGTGGCCTTGGGGCCCATGCTGCGCAACAGCCGGTTGAGCGCCAGCGCCACTGGCAACACCGCTTCCACCCCCTTTGGCCTGGCCCAACTGCCAGGCTGATTTTCGATATTTTTTAGAAGGAGCATTGGCATGGAAACAGGCGCAATCACACAGTACGTCGATGTGGCCCAAATCGTTTTGTACATGTTCTGGGCATTTTTTGCGGGATTGATTTATTACCTCTTGCGGGAAAACCACCGCGAGGGCTACCCGCTGGATTCAGGCCGCGAGAACGGGCCCAAGATCGAAGGCTGGCCGCCCGTGCCCGAGCCCAAGACCTTCAAAACCCAGGATGGTCACACTTATTTGTCACCCGATCTGGCCCGCCCAGACGGCCAGTACAGCGCAAAGCCCACCCATGGCTGGAATGGCGCGCCACTGGAGCCCGTGGGCGACCCCTTGTTGGCCGGAGTCGGCCCTGGCGCTTGGGCCATGCGTGCCGACACCCCTGACAAGGACCCCCACGGACAGCCCAAGATCGTGCCTTTGCGCGTGGCCGCCGACCATTCGGTGGCCCACCAAGACAACGACCCGCGTGGCCTGCCGGTCTGGGGAGCCGACAAAGAAATCGCAGGCACGGTGTGCGATCTGTGGGTCGACCGCATGGAAATGCTGTTTCGCTACGCTGAGATCCAACTCTCTGGTACTGACAAGCGGGTGCTGCTGCCCATGACCTTTGCCCGCATCAAAAAAGACGGCACCCATGTGCAAGCCATCCTGGCCCACCAATTTGCCAACGTACCCCTGACCCAATCACCCACACAAATCACCTTGCTGGAAGAAGAAAAAATCTGTGCCTATTACGGCGCCGGCACTTTGTACGCCACCCCTGAGCGACAGGAACCCCTCGTATGAGAGCCACCCACGAGCACGAATGGGAGGCCGCACCCGGCTTGCCCAGCGCCTTGCCTGCCAACGAGCATGTGGTCTGGCAAGGCGCACCCGATTGGCGCAGTTTGGCCGCGCATGCCTTTCATGTGCCCAAAATTGCCCTTTACTTTGGTGTGATGTTGTTGGTGCAATGGATCAATCTGGCCACGCCAGAAAGCGGCGCGGGTTGGAAATCCTGGCAAGAAACGGATTTCAAACCCATGTGGGTGGCGGGCAGTTTGTACGCGTTCGCCTTGGTCTTGCTATTGGGTACAGCTTGGTTTTCGGCCAGCACCACGCTCTATACCCTGACCAATAAACGCGTGGTCATGCGCATTGGCATTGTGCTGACCCTGACATTTAACTTGCCCTACAAACGCATCGCTGGTGCGTCGATCAAAGCTTATCGACAGGGAAGGGGCGATATTGCCTTGGCCCTGTACCCGCAAGACCGCATCGGTTGGGCCCACCTGTGGCCGCATCAACGGGCATGGCACATCAGCCATCCCCAACCCACCCTGCGCTGCTTGCCAGAATGCGCTCAAGTGGGCCAACAGTTGCTGCAATTGTGGCGCGCAGAACGCGCTGACGAGCGCCTGATTTTGGGTCAAGCACCCTCACCTGCTGCCGATCTGTTGGGCCGCCATGGCGGCCTGATGGCATGAATTTCATGGACAACGCCGCACCCGCTCACACCAACCTGTCCAAGCCCATGGCCTGGATAGGCGTGGTGTTGTTATCGGTCTTGGTGGCAGTTGGCCTGGCGCGTTGGTCCGGCCTGGACCCGCGAACGCCCGATGCCCCCATTCAGTGGCAGCGCGCCTTGCACTTCAAGGACCTGCCCAATGGCGACATCGCCGTGCTCGATGCCGACAGCGGTGCACCGGTGGCCCGCTTCTCGGGTGAACAAGGGTTTTTGCGCAGCACTTTGCGCGCCTTGGCCCGCGAACGCCACCGTGAGCGCATCGGTGCCGATGCCCCATTTTCATTGATTGGCCGCACCGATGGACGGCTGACCCTGTTGGATCCCAAGACCCAACAGCGCATTGATTTGGAGTCCTTTGGCCCCAGCAACGCCGCCTTGTTTGCCGATCTGCGCCTGGCAGGGCTTGACAAGCCCCCTCGCTGAACGCTTCAACCCATTACTACGCAACGGAGACCTGCCATGAATGTCAGCGCTGTCCAAACCATCGAAACCGCAGAAGACGCTAACCAAAAAGCCGTGCACAGCGACATGATCAGCCCGCGCTTCTACACCACCGACTTTGCCGCAATGGACCGCATCAACATTGAACCGGTGCGCGCCGAGTGGGACCGGATGATGGCCGAATACGAAGGCGACAACAACCACGATCATTTTCAGCGTGATGCGGCCTTTGCCGATGAAGTCGCATCCGGCATGGCCACGCTATCGCCCGAGATGCGCCAAGAATTCATGGATTTTTTGGTCAGCTCCCTGACCTCTGAATTCTCTGGTTGTGTGCTCTACAACGAGATTCGCAAAAACGTCAACAACCCCGACATCAAAAAGCTGATGACCTATTTGGCCCGCGACGAATCGCGCCATGCAGGCTTTATCAATCTGTCATTGCGTGATTTCAACCTGGGCATTGACCTGGGCAACTTGAAGCGAACGAAGAAATACACGTTTTTCAAACCCAAATACATTTATTACGCAACCTACCTGTCGGAAAAAATCGGCTACGCCCGCTACATCACGATTTTTCGCCAACTGGAAAAGCATCCCGAGAAACGGTTTCACCCCATCTTTCGTTGGTTTGAGTTGTGGTGCAACGATGAGTTTCGCCATGGTGAGTCATTTGCACTGATCATGCGCGCCAACCCGCAGTTGCTGCGCGGGGCCAACAAGCTGTGGATCCGTTTTTTCTTATTGGCGGTTTATGCCACCATGTATGTGCGCGACCACATGCGCCCCATGTTGCACGATGCCATGGGCCTGGATTCCAGCGAATACGACTATCAGGTGTTTCGCATCACCACTGAAATCACCAAACAAGTATTCCCCCTGGCCCTGGACACCGACCACCCGGCCTTCCGCCGAGGTTTAGAGCGCTTGTTCGCCATCTCGCAAGCGATGGAAAAAGCCAAGGTGCGCGGCGGCTTGATGGGCAAAGCACAACAAGGCGTTTGTGCGGTCCAAGCCTTCTTGACCTTTGCGCGCTTGTACTGCATGCCCGTGATTGAACAAGACCTGTCGCCCCAAGTTCGCATGGAACCCGCATGGTGATTGAAGTCGTCTGGGCTTGCATTTTCACGGCCCTGTGCTGGTGGCTTGGCACAGGCGTGATTTTGTGGCTAGACCGATTGAATCCGCGCAGTTTTCGATTCAGCCTGGCGGTGTGGAGTGTGTTGCTGGGGTTGAGCTTTTGGGGCGTGGCCCACAGCATGCGCGAAGTCAGCGTCCTCAACGCTTACCTGGCTTTTGGCAGTGTGATCATCATGTGGGGCTGGCACGAGTTGACTTTTCTCACCGGTTGGATCACCGGGCCGCGCAAAACCCCCTTGGACGCGGGTGCACAAGGTTGGCAACGCTTTGTGCAATCGGTGCAGGTCATTTTATTTCACGAGTTGGCCTTGCTGGCCAACTTTGCGATCCTGTGGTGGATGCAGCAGGACCAGCGCAACCATGTGGCCATTTGCACCTTTGCATTGCTGTGGTGCATGCGTATGTCGGCCAAGCTTAATTTGTTTTTCGGAGTGCCCCAGAACGGCTCCCACTACCTGCCCAAGCATTTGATGTACCTGGCCAGCTATTTCCGCACCCGTGCCATGACACTGTGGTTTGTGCTCTCCATGGGCGTGGCCATGGGCACTTGGTTCTGGCTGGTATGGCTGGCCCATCAAGGGGCCGTGGCCATCACCACCGGTTGGGTCATGTTGGCTACTTTGCTGGGGCTGGCAATTTTGGAGCACCTGATCATGATTTTTCCCTGGCCCATGGAACGACTGTGGGGATGGGCCATGGGCCATCCCTCTAAACCAGCTTTGACCATGCCCCCTTGAAAGTCCTTCATGAACGCATTTCGCACCGAAGGTTTTGACAACGGCATAGCCGTGCATGGGCCCAGCCAGCCTCCAGCGCGGACAGCTCAGCAACGACCGGTGGCCGTGGTCATTGGCAGCGGCTTTGGCGGTTTGGCTGCGGCCATTCGTTTGAGCGTCAAAGGCTATCAGGTCCAGGTGGTGGAGAAACTCGATGCCCCTGGGGGTCGGGCTTATGTGCACCGGCAAGACGGCTTTACCTTTGATGCGGGACCGACCATCATCACTGCGCCCTTCTTATTGGAGGAGTTGTGGGCGCTGTGCGGCAAAAAATTTTCCGATGATGTGCAACTGGTGGCCATGGACCCTTTTTACCGGGTGCGTTTCCATGATGGCACTTGGTTTGACTACAACGGTGACGCAGCGCACATGCGGGCCGAGGTGGCGCGTTTTGACCCCGAAGACCTGCCCGGCTATGAGCGTTTTTTAAAAGACGCAGAACGCTGCAAAACCTTGGGCTTTGAAGGCATGGGCGACATGGCCTTTGACAAGATCACCGACTTGTTGGCCGCCATTCCCGACTTCATGCGCATGGGTGCTTGGCGCAGCCTGTACAGCTTGGTGGCCAAACACTTTCGCAATGAAAAGTTGCGCATCGTGATGAGTTTTCACCCTTTGCTGATTGGCGGTAACCCGTTTGCCGTGACCTGTGCCTACGCACTGATCAATTCACTGGAGCGCACCTGGGGTGTGCACTCTGCCATGGGAGGCACTGGAGCCATTGTGCGAGGTCTGGTGAATTTGCTGGCGGGGCGCGGCGTGCACATCCGCTGCAATGCTCCGGTCACACGCATTTGCGTTGAAAACGGCCGTGCCAGCGGTGTCATGCTGGACTCTGGCGAGTTCTTGGCCGCTGACATCGTGGTCAGCAATGCCGATACCGCCTGGACTTACAAACACCTGGTGGCCCCAGAGCACCGCCAAGTGTGGACCGATCGCAAAATCGATAACGGCAAATACTCCATGGGCTTGTTTGTCTGGTACTTTGGCACATCGCGCCGATTCCACGATGTCCCCCACCACATGATGGTGTTGGGCCCGCGCTACCAAGGTCTGTTGCAAGACATCTTCAAACGCCACCACTTGGCCCAAGACTTCAGCTTGTACCTGCACCGCCCCACCGCCACCGACCCCGCTTTGGCACCGGCAGGTTGCGACACCTTCTATGTGCTCTCCCCCGTGCCCCACCTGGACAGTGGCACCGACTGGGTCCGTCAAGCCGAGCCCTACCGCGCCGCCATCGCCCAGGCTTTGCACGAAACAGTGTTACCCGGTTTGAAAGACTGCATTGTGTCGTCCAAAGTGACGACCCCGCAGGACTTTCAAGATCGCTTGTGGTCCTATAAAGGGGCGGGTTTTGGTCTGGAACCCCTGCTGCTGCAAAGCGCTTGGTTCAGGCCGCACAACCGCAGCGAAGATGTGCCCGGGTTGTTTGTGGTGGGGGCCAGCACCCACCCCGGCGCGGGTGTGCCCGGTGTGCTCATGTCGGCCAAGGCGTTGGAAACGGTGGTCCCCCATGTCCCTGTCTGAAAACTTGGCGCACACCCTGGGCCAGCCCGCCGTGACCGATACACCCGTTGGGCCCCAAGCGCTCAACTTTGATTCGCAAGACCTGCAAGCCTGCGTGTCCATGATGCAGGGGGGGTCCAAAACCTTTTTTGCAGCCAGCCGCTTGCTGCCCCCGCGCGTGCGCAGCGCAGCCATTGCCCTGTACGCATTTTGTCGGGTGGCCGATGATTTGGTGGACGAAGCCCAAGCCCTGGACACGCCCTTGGATGTGTTGCAAATCAGGTTGGATGCGATCTACAGCGGCACGCCCCACGACCATGTGGAAGACCATGCCTTGAGCCTGGTGGTGCAGCAGTACAAGTTGCCACGCCATTTGCTGGACGCCTTGATCGAAGGTTTTGCCTGGGACGCAGGCGGTCGCACCTACGACAGCATCGAGGACCTGCATGCCTACGGTGCACGGGTGGCGGGCTGCGTGGGTGCCATGATGAGTTGGATCATGGGACCGAAAAGCGCAGACACCTTGGCACGCGCCTGCGAATTGGGTGTGGCCATGCAGCTGACCAATATTGCACGCGATGTGGGTCACGATGCCCGCATTGGCCGCTTGTATTTGCCGCGACAGTGGCTCAGACAAGCCGGTGTCGACCCCCAAGCTTGGTTGGCGCAACCGAGTTTCACACCGGCGATAGCGGGGGTCATTGACCGTTTGCTCGATGAGGCCGATCGCCTCTACAAGCAGGCACATTCGGGCATTGCCGAACTGCCACCCGATTGCCGCGCCGCCATTTGCGCGGCCAGCATGATTTATGCCGAGATCGGTCACCAATTGCGGCGCGAAGGTCTGGATTCGGTCAACAAGCGAACGGTGGTGAGCACCCCCCGCAAGCTCATGCTGCTGGCCAGCGCCTGGACCCAGGTGCATTGGATCAGGGTGGCCGAGCACCGCCCAACCCCGCTGGCGGCCATCTTGGATTTGGTCAAAGGCTGTCAAGCGACGGCGCAGCAGTCTGGCCACACAGCCTATTTTCCCAACCGCGCCATGCCCCAACGCGTGGCCTGGATGTTGGATTTGTTCGAACGCCGCGAAGCCGAAAGACTCGACCGCAATGCCCTGCGACAGACGGCTTGAAAGGCATCGGGCATCGTTGGTCGTGATCTACCCATCAGATACCCGTTGCTCTGCGCTGACACCCGCTTGGGGCTGAGGACGCCAGCGCAATGATTTATTTGCGCTTCTTAAAAGGGCGGTTCAGCCAATTGGCCAGTACGAAAACACAAAAAACAGCATAAATGAGGACGAGAATGTGTTTGACTTCCATGGTGTTCCTTTGTGGGGTTGGTCTGGGTTGCAAAGATGAGATTATGCTGAAAGTGGGCGGCTTGGATCAGCGTGGCGGATCAAGGGCTGCATGGCCCACAGCGTCAAAGCCAATAATAGTATTTCAATGGCGTACACCGATGAATAGCCCACGAAGGAGTCGCTGGCCAGGGCCACACCATCGCGAATGACCCCACCCACGGCCATGCCCACCCCAGCGGCGGTGGCTTGCACAGCCCCCCAAGCGCCCATGGCCAATCCGGTTTGGTCAACGGGTGCCAATTGCATGGTGGCGGTCAAAGTGCCATGGGCAAAAACACCACCGCCCAAACCCACCCCAAAAATGCCCACTGCAAACAACAGGGGAGAAGTCCACAAAGGAGCCAGGATCACGGCCACAAAGGCAGGCACACCCACCCAGGCCCCCCAACTGGCCATGCGGTATGCGTCTCCGCCTTTGGACAGTACGCGAGACGCCCAGGTAAAGCCCATCAAGCCACCCAACGCCAAGGTGGCGGTGAGCATGGTGGTGGTGGACACACTTAAATGCAAAATCTCACCCCCGTAGGGCTCGAGCAACACGTCTTCCATGGTGAAGGCCATGGTGCCCAAACCCACCGACAGCAAACGACGCAAGGTGTGGGGGCCTTGGCAAAAACTTTGCCAGGCTTGGGCGAATGTTTGCTCCACCGGCGTACCGGGTTTGCGCAAACGGCTGCGGGCTTCTTGTTTCCACAAGGCCATCACATTGAGCGCCAATGTCATCACGGCCACCGCTTGCACCACGCGAATCAACCGGCCGTGGCTGTAGTCTTCCAACAAATGACCCAACATCAAGGCGCTGCCCATCATGCCCATCAATTGCATGAAATACATCAGGCCCACCACCTTGGGCTGACTTTCAACCGGTGCCAAGTCAGTGGCCAAAGCCAAACCTGCGGTTTGCACCGTGTGCATGCCCATACCCACCAACAGAAATGCCCCCCCCGCGCCCAGCAAGCCCACCCAAGCAGGTGCCTGGCTGGACTGTCCAGCCCCCGCTAAAACCAGCAGGGCAAAGGGCATGATGGAAAAACCACCAAACAACAGCAAACTGCCCATCCAGATGTAGGGCACACGACGCCAACCAAGTTCGGAACGGTGGTTGTCGGACTTGAAACCAATCAGGGTTCGAAACGGTGCTGCCAGCAAAGGCACAGCCACCATCAATGAGACCAAGGAGGCGGGCACCTTGAGTTCAACAATCATCACCCGGTTGAGGGTGCCCACCAGCATGACCATGGCCATGCCCACAGATATTTGAAACAGCGATAAACGCAACAGGCGCGACAGCGGTAAATCTTCGCTGGCCGCATCCGAGAAAGGCAAAAATCGAGGCGCCAAATTGCTCAGCGACTTGGACCAAGTTGAGTTAGATTTGCTCATGCGCAGAAAGGCCAAGCGCACTTGCGCTTGGCCATTCACCGGGTTCAGCCCGTTTACTTCTTGACGGCGTTGTCCGCCGCAGGTGCCTCTGCAACCATTTTGGCGCCACCGTTCAAAAAGTTTTTCACCCAGGTGGTGTTCAGGGTCAGTGCCAAGTGCACGCTAAAGGACGCAATGGCCACAGCGGCAATGAACACCGGCACCCCCACGGAAGGCTTCACCACGCACCACATTTTCGAGTAGATCATGGGGTATCTCCTTTACTTGAGCCAGGGTGAATAGATATAGGCCAGCAGATGGGCGAATGCGGCAATCATGCCGAATATCTGCGTGCCCTGGATGAGATTGCGGTGAATCTCTTCCGATTCGGCCTCGGTCAGTCCCGTTGGCCAGACTTTGTCTGAATTAGACATAGTTTTCTCCTTGCAGAAGACGTGCACGGCCCGCACGAGGGCTATTCATGGCCACCATGGCCAGGAATGGGAGTGGCTTGCACACAGGCACACGGCGGCACGCGCCGCTGGTGGGGGGGTGTACAAGGCAATGCATCTCAAGCCCGCCGTGGCATGCGCCAAGGCAGCATGGCTTGAACCACCGGCGCCACCAGGCGTGGCACCGACAAAGTTTCGTGAAAGGCCAGCAAACGCTCACCGGCGTGATGAAAATCCAGCACGGCACGCTGGTAAAAAGGGGTGTCTTCCAACTGCTCGTGGATGCGCACCTTGTCGTTGCTGCGCATGCGCCTGTCCAATCGCCAAGCGGTTTTGGGCAAACGCTGCGCCACCGGCGCTTCGATGGGCTCGACCGCGCCCGTGGGTGTGAACCGCAAGGCCAGCACACGGTCTGGCAAGGCGGGGGTCTGAATGTCATAAAACACCAAGGTGCTGCCATCGCGCTGGCGGGCCCGCGACCAGTCCCAGGTGTGAAAGCCACGGTCGATCGGTTCGTCCCCTTCGTTGGAGTCCAAATAGGCATGGCCCTGCCATTTCAAATCGGGTTGGTTCAATTCGACCTCGATGCGAGAAGCCGGCGCCAGGGGTCCCCAGCAATGCCGTCCGGCCGCATCCAATGGGGTTGAAAAATGAAACAACTGCTGCGGCCACAACTTGATGCGGCCTTGGATGCGGTGCGGAAACGGCACACACACCTCTTGGATATCGATGCTCAGGCAGTCGCCATCCCAATTCAACTGGCTTGGGCCAATGGTGAAATGCCGGGCACTGCGCTGGCAATGACGGCGACCGCGCTCGGTCATGGCCCAGCGACCTCGACCCTTGCTGTAGATGGCCACATTCAAAGCGCAATGGTTTTCAGGGTCGGGGCGACCGCGCTTTCTGGCCCAGGCGTAATACGGCGAAAACACGCTGCCGACAAAAGCGATCAAGGTGATGCCGTGTTGTCCATCGTCACTCATGGCGTCGATGTACCACCATAGGTAGCCCCCATCGGAAACATCCTGGTCAAAGCAAGGCTGTCCATCACGGCCTCTGCCGCCCTTTGTCCGGAAAGTGCCGCCATCGGCACGCCCGGCCCCGGGTGAACGCTGCCCCCCGCCAGAAACAAGCCCGGCAGGGCTGTGGTGGAGCCAGTTCGCTGAAACACGCTCATCCACCCGTGGGTGGCCTGCCCGTAGAGGGCTCCCCCGCTGGCCGGAAAGCGCCGATGGAAATCCTGCGGCGTTGTTCGCTGACAGTTGCTCAGCGTGGGTGTGAGCTTCAGTCCCAAACGGGCCAGGTGTTGAAAGGTGCGTGTTTGGCATTGCGTTGTGACCTCCTCGGTGAATGAATCACCCTCACCACTTGCCGGTGCATTGACCAGACAAAAAATGCGTTGGGGTTCGCCAGCGGGTACCCCCTGCGGTTGGTCTTGTGCGCACACATACACCGTGGGATGCTCGGGCAAACGATGGTGCCCAAAGATGTCTTCAAACTCGCTGGCATAGTCGGCCTGAAAAAAAACGTTGTGCCGATCCAGCTCGATGTCACGCACCGGGGTGCGCATCGACCAGGTCAGCGCCGACAAAGAGGGCTGTGTGCGGCTGGGGGGCAAGCTTTGTCGGGCATCCTCGCCCAACAGGCCCAGACGAAGTGCCTGTATGTCGCCATTGAAAATCACCCGGTCAGCGGCCAAAAACTCGCCCGACTGCAACCACACCCCACAAGCGCGACCGTGTCGCTTTTCAATGCGCTGGCAGGTGCTGTGATAGCGCATCACGGCACCATGGCGGCGGGCCACCCGGGCCAATGCCTGGGCCATGCCCACCATGCCGCCTTGCACCGACCAAACGCCGTCCATTTCTGCTTGGGCTATCAGCATCAAGGTGGCAGGTGCCTCCCAAGGGGATGAACCGCAATAAGTGGCATAACGCCCAAATAACTGACGCAAGCGGGGGTCGGTGAACTGATGGCCCAATTGCTGCCACAGGTTGCGCATGGGCCCCAATTGCGACAATACGCCCAAACCACGCCACCCCAAGTCCCACATGAAGCCAGCCATGTGAGGGCGCTGGGCGCGCATCATGGGTCCCTCCAAAGTGTCGTACAGGGCGCGGGTGGTTTGGCAGAATTTTCGAAAACGCAGCGCTTCTGCACCGCCCGACCATTCGGCAATCGCCGCTTCACTGGCCTGGGCATCGGCGGACAAATCCAAGCGACTGCCATCGGGCCAAAAGTGGCGCGCCAACACCTGCAAGGGAGTGAGTCGCATTTCGGCTTCCACACTGGTGCCCACCCGTGCGAGCAATTCATCCAACACCCAACGCATGGTCAATACCGTGGGACCGCTGTCGATCAGCGCACCGTCGACCTCCAGCGCATGGACCTTGCCACCCGGAGTGCCACTGGCTTCCACCACCGTCACATCCAAACCCTGGTGCGCCAACAACATGGCACTGCTCAGACCTGCCATGCCCGCACCCACGATGACCACTTTGTGATCAGACATGGCTGGGCTCCAAAGTGTGCACGTCCAAAGCCGCCTCGGGTTGCATGTCGCGGGATGGTGGTTGCCCCGGGGCCAGATTGGCCGGGTCAAAGCTTCGACCTTGCCAAACCCCCGACATCTGCAGCACTTGCATGCGCACAAACATGGATTCCGAAAAAAACTGGTGTTTATAGGCCGCCGCACTGGCCAACTGGTGGGCCCCTTGGTGGGCATACTGCACCATGGCGGCCGTGTCTTGCCACAGGCTGAAGGTGCACTGGCGCACCAAAGGCGCCTCGCCCAAACCCATGGCCAACAAACATCCGTCGGACTGGCTGAGACTGGCTTGTGCAGCCGGGGCATAACGCCAAAAGGCCATTGCCTTGGTCGGCACTATGCTGGCCCGCGTCAGTACCGCGAACGGCCCTTGGGCGTGGCTTTGCCCTTGCATTGCCTCGGCTGAAGTGGGTAACCATGCTTGGCGGTCCCAAAGGCCTCTGGCCGATTGCACGCTGAGCACACCGCACCACAGTTCGCGCGCTCGCTCCCGATAAGCTTGGACGCTATGGCTTTGCAAAAACTTCAAGGCCATGTCCAAGTGGCTGAAGGTGCAGATCAAACCCTGGTGACTGGCACTGGGGCGCAAGCCAAATCCGCCAGCGTGCCCGCTGCCCATCACTTTGGCCGTGGTCAATCCGGGCAGGTCTTTGTAAGGTGAGGCACCAGCCACCAATCGCAACCATCCCCAGCCCTGGTGCTGACGCAAAAAATCGGCCAGCAACACCACCACCACACCCGTCAAAGGGTCGTGCAGACGTGCGGCGGTTTCCATGACGGCAACTGGGTTCGGCGGGGGCGGTGGCTTATTTGGCGGCCACTTTGGTGGTCAACACTTCGGGATGCTTTTGCAATTCGGGGAAGTCCTTGGCCATCTGTGCGCCATTGAGCGGCTTGTAAGCCCCTTGATGACATGTCGCGCAGTTGAGCTTGGGTGCGTCGCCCGTGGGACCTTTGCGATAGTCCGGAAAAACCTCGGTCAAAGGCTCCAAATAAGCCAGATTCAGGTCACGCGCCATGCGGATCCCATGCCAAGCCTTGGTGCGCTGGGGCGGGCTGTTGGTCCAGTTTTGAAACGACTGGGTGTTGTGGCAATAAGTACAGTTCACGCCCAAGGCGGTGGACATATGGGTCATCAAACCGTAGGTCCATTCGGCTTGCTTGATCGATTGCCGGTTGCCAGAGGGCAGGGCCGTGGGACCATTGACCCGAATCTTTTGATCACCCAACAAGAAGGGCGTGAACGGATCGTTGGGCAAAGAGGACAAATTGACCACCTCCATAGGGGTGTTTTGGCCCGCTTTGTCGCCCATGAAGTTGGAACCGTAGGGCTGTGGATCAGACTTGAACCACACGGCGCTGGGCACCGGTTGACCGCGGTGGCAGGTGTAGCAGGTGACCCCGGTTTCGGCCACATGGGGTTTCCAATCGGCATTGATGTGTCGGGTCATCTCAACCATGCGCCGCGCCACCACCTTGGTGTATTTGCTGTCGTCGGCAAAGTTTTGCAACTGGTGGCAATAGCCGCAACCTTCTTGGGGAGCGATCCAAGAACTCATGGAGACCATCAAGCGATTGAATTCGCCCACGCTTAAATGACCCAGCACCTTGACATTTTTATAGACCTGCGATGCCTTGGGACCATCAGAACCGGGTGAAGGCAGCGCAACCGGGGGTTGGTTCTGCTCGGTTTTGGCCTCTAGCAGTCGGGGGTTGTAGACCTGCACCATGCCAGTGCCTCGGTAGCCCGTTTGCACCGTCTCAGGGATAGGCCGCTCACAACCTGCAAGCAACAATCCGATCAGCAACAGTCCCAGACTTTGCAACCAACGCGATGCGCCGGCTTGTTTCAATGCGTTTATCTTGAACTCACTCATGGCTTGCCTCCATTGCTCAGCGCTGGGTCCACCATCGCTGGAAAGATTTCTGGATAGGGCGGTGCCACACCGTGCTTGATGGCCCACAAATACCAGTTGTCGACCACCGTACCGGTCAACAAAATACCAATGCCCCCGGTGATGGGGCACAAGACGGCAAACCACCAGGCCCAGCGGTGGATCGATTCCATGGTGGCGTTAAAGCCCATGGTCCAACGCCAAAACAAAGCAGCCCGCTCTGAGGCCGTTCCCCGATCGGTGATTTGCTCGATCTCGCGTTCACCACCAAACCGCGTCACCGCCAAGATGGTTGCGCCGTGCATGGCAAACAACAGGGCTGAGCCGTACAGGAAAACAATCGACAAGGCATGGAAAGGGTTGTAGAACAAGTTGCCATAGCGCAAGGAGAAAGCCGCCGTCCAATCCAGGTGCGGGAAGATGCCGTATGGCACCGCCTCGCCCCACGAGCCCATCAAAATCGGACGGAACAAACCCAATACCAAAAACAACCAGATGGCCGCGGCAAAGGCCCAGGCGATGTGGGTGCCCATGCCCAGTTGAACCGCGCGGCGATAGGTACGGGCCCACCACAACAACACCGAAGCCGTCAAGAACAAGCCCACAATGAGAAACCAGCCACCTTGATTGAGCGGCGGAATGCTCAAGCCGTAACTGGGCGGCGGCGGCTCGAGCGAGAGCCAAAACAACTGCCGCACAAATTGGATCGGGTCGTAATTGACCGAGGCCAGCATGTTCATGCCAATCAAGGTGAATGCGATCAATCCGCAAAACAAGGAAGCCAGTCCCAGGCCCCCCAAATAGATGGGTCCCAGCTGGGCATTGCCCAACTTGCCAATCCAGTGGTTGATCAGCGGCTGTCCGGTTCGCGGGCTGTTACCGTGCCCCAGTGCCACCCCTGGGTGAACCGGTCCCACGGCTTGCACCGTGGTGAACAGATTTTGATATTCGGCCATTGACAGAACTCCTCAATTCGTAGATTTCGATGCGCGCTCAGCGATCCCGATCAGACCGGCCACTTGGACCAGATAGGCATGTTGAGCCACCAACTCCACCACTCGGGCCAGCCACGGCTCCAAAATGGCCCACTCAAAACAATGCACAAGGCGCTGAACAGCACGGCCGCCAGGGCCAGGAACAAGCCGAGCCGGTGGATGCCCAAGGTGCCGATGGAGTAGCCGATGATGTCGCGAAAGAAAGTGTCTTCGTGCTCTGGCGTTTTGACCGCATGGCCCGAAGCAGGATTGGTGGACGACAAAATCAGGCCGCCGTGCAGGGAAAGCGCAAACACACTGGCAAAGAAAAAGCTCACAGCAATCATGTGGGCCGGGTTATAGTGAAAGTGAAGGTACTGATAGCCCACGTTGGACACCCAATCCAAGTGGCTGAAAATGCCATAAGGGAAGCCATGGCCCCAAGCGCCCATCAAGATGGGGCGAATGACCACCAAGGTCACGTAGGCCAATATGGCCACACCAAAAGCCACTGGCACATGAAAGCCCATGCCCAGTTTGCGGCAGATTTCGACCTCGCGCATCATCCACGAGCCAAAAGCGCCAATCGCGCACACGGTGATGAGTTGCCACAGGCCACCTTCCATCAACGGCGCAAAGCGCAAACCGTAAGACAAATCAGGCGGTGCGATGCTGATTTGCCACAGGTTCCAAGTCGGGCCCTGTGAGGCGCCCCACAAAATCAGGGCTGTGCCCAAAAATGCAAAAAATAGGGTGGTGACACCAAAAAAACCGACGTAAAAAGGGCCCACCCAGAAGTCGAACAAATCGCCGCCCAACAGGGTGCCGCCGCGTACACGGTACTTTTTCTCAAAACTCAGCATGGCCATGGTTGGGTCCTCCTGCTTGTGTGGATAAACAGATGCTGCTTTGAGTGAATCAAAGGCAGCATCTGGATGTCAAGGCCTGGATCAGGACTTGGGCGCCGCGAGCGAAGCCACCGCGGTTGGCAGAGGCGAGTTTTGCGCCGCTGCCGCAACGGGTTTTTTCGCGCCATCGAGCCAATTGAATTTGTTGGTGCTCAGCAAAATGAGGTGAATCATCGCTGCCAGACCAAACAAGAAAATACCCTGCACCACCATGGCGCGCAAAGGGTCATAAAGTCGCCAAATTCTCCACATGATGAATCTCCTAAATGATGTGGGACATGAAGGTGTACACCGCAGCTTTGACACCTTGGCTCATGGTCTTGGCTTCCTCGGCACCGGGCAGGAGTTCTCGCCATTGCACGCCCACCAGTTTGGCCAGTAATGCAGCAATGAATAAACATCCGAAACCGATGAGATAGATCGTCCAATACGCATGGGACCCGCTCGCACGCGAATGGGTCTCATGGAGTTGCGTTGTGTTTTGCATGACAGTGACTCCGTCAATCAGTGAATGAAAAAAACCTGTTCCGAATCAGAACCAGGGACGCCACGCCCAGACCAAGACATGGGCCAGCACAGCAACTGCTGTGAAGCCCACTGTGCCCTGCATCCAGTAGTGGTGGAACTCCTGGGCTTCCTCATCGGTCAGTCCGGAAATAGATGTCTTTGATGACATGATTTGCTCCTGTTAACAAGGCCTTTCGACCCGGGTTGCGCACAGCCCGCGCAGATGGGCATCCGCAGCCAAAGGCCACGACATCTTGAGTGCAGTGACACGCCAGAAGGCGCTGCTGCTTGGCAATTCAGTTGTGTTTTCATGCAGCCGCTCCCAAACCGAGTTCGCGGCTGGCCGCTAACACATGTTGTTGGGTCACTTCGCTGTCGCCCGAGTCCTGCGACAACTGCTCGGCGTGGTCACGCAAACGCTTGGCTGCAGAAATTTGCACAAGCACCGGTTGGCTTTGCACCACATCGCGCAAACTTTGCTGCGCCTGATCTTGCCAACTGGCATTGGGCGGCGCCACGCCTCGCGCTTGGGTGGCCTCCGCCTTGTCCATATCGGTACCCAAGGGCAAGATGTGGAACAAGGCATCAAACAAAGCGTTGCAAACCTCTTGCACCACATAAGTGGCACCGCTGTAACCCATGAAAGGCGTGCCGGTGTGGCGGCGGATGATGGCCCCTGGAAACGAGGCCGGAATGTAAGCCGCACGCATGGGACTGCCGCCGGTGATTTCACTGAGGTACATGCGCTCGTTGTAACTGCCAAACATGATCAGCGGTGTTTTGGACTTGACCATTTCGCGCACCGTGGCGTTGTCGGTTTTGGTACCTGCCGTGCGTGATACGCTGAAGCGGCAGGGCAATCCCATTTCATCCTCCAGAAAGTGCTTCAAGCCACGCGCATAGGTCTCGCCCGCCACCACCGCAAAGCTGGCCGTGGCAAAAAAATCTTGGGTGACCGAGCGCCACAAGTCCCACAAGGGCTTCAAGGTGGTGTGCTTTTCACGCTCGATGAAGGGCTCTGGATCCAGGTGAAGCAGTTCGCCCAGCTTGCGTAAAAAATTGGTGGTGCTGTGCAAGCCAATGGGCGCTTGCAAATACGGCCGTTCCAAAGCTTCGCACAGCATTCGGCCAAACTCGCGATACATGCAAATGTTGACATCCGCTTCGACCAAACGCGACATGTCGGCCAAGTGGCTTCCCAACGGAAACACCATGTTGACTTCGGCACCAATGCCCTGCACCAAGCGGCGAATTTCGGCCAGGTCGCTGGCGCTGTTGAAGGTGCCGTAACATGGGCCGATGATGTTGACCCTGGGCCGCTCGCCAGCGGGTCGCTCTTCAAAGGGTTTGCGTTGAGGCACTTTGCGCAAACCGTATTCGCTCCACAACCAGTACATGGCTCGGTTGGCACATTGCCACTGGTCTTCATCAATGGTACGCGGCAAAAAGCGAGAAATGTTAGTGCCCTCTGGGGTCACACCACCGCCGATCATCTCGGCAATCGAACCGGTCACCACCACAGCGGGCAGTTCAGGGTCAAGGGTGGCATGGGCGCGCTTCATGGCGCCTTCGGTGCCCTCTCGGCCCAGTTGCTCTTCGGCCAAACCGGTCACCACAATCGGCAACTCGTGGGGCGGCAGTGCATCGGTGTAATGCAACACCGAGGTCACCGGCAGGTTCTCGCAACCCACGGGACCGTCGATCACCACCTGCAGGCCTTTGATGGCGGTAAACACATACACCGCGCCCCAGTAACCACCAGCGCGGTCGTGGTCCAGGATCAAGGGTGATTGGGGCAAACGGGACTGACTCATTGACCCATCTCCTCGGCCTTGCGCTTTTTCAGCAACTTTTCCAGTTGTCGGCGCGTTTCTGCTTTGAATTCGGGCCGGTCTTTGGGCACCGACTCCCACACCCCGGCGGCATGGCCTGCACCGACATCACCAAAAAAGCCCTTCATCGCGTCAAAGCGGCTTTGGTTACCCATGGCCGCTTGCACCACTTGGACCAAAGAGCCCGCACCCGCCACACCCATCAAGGGTCGCGCCGAAATCAGGTTGGTGAAATACAAGGAAGGCAGGCTGTTTTGTTTGGCGATTTGCACCACGGGCGTGGTGCCAATGGCCAGATCGGGCCGGTACATGTACATCGCATTCAGGTCTTGCTCAAGCGACGCACGCATTTGCACCTGCACGCCCTTGGCCTGCAGCCATGCGATGTCGTGGGCATTGAACTCAGTGGCCGGACAGGCCGAACCCACGTACCGCAGGTCGGCACCGCATTCCAGGAGCAATCGGCCGACCAATAATTCCGAGCCCTCATAACCGCTCAAGGTGATGCGGCCGGAAATGGGCTTTTGCATTAGCAAGCCGCGCATTTGGTTCAAAGCCTGGTTGCGCGCGACATCGATCTGCGCTTGGGCCAGGCCAGCGGCTTGACCCACTTGTTGCAACCAGTCTTGCGTGCCCTCCAAGCCCACTGGCGCAGAACCGACAACTGGTCGTCCCGCATTGCGAAATTCGCGCACACTGGCGGTGTAGAAAGGATGAATCGCCGCTGCCACTGTGCAGTCGAGTGCGGCATACAGTTCACGCCATTCACGGGTGGGCACCACCGGACCAGCGGCCAAGCCCATGGGCTCGAGCATTTGACCAATGATGACCGGATCGGCCGGGAACATCTCGCCGAGCAATGCCACGGTGGGTTTATCGCCCCGCCCGGTCCTGGGCGCCGCGACGGGTCCGCTGATGACTTCTTCGCGGGCGTATTTCAGCATCGCACCAGCCAGCACATCTTTGGCTTCGGCATGGGTGGGCACACCAAACCCGGGTACATCGATGCCAATGATGCGCACCCCATTGATTTCTTTGGGCAGCAATTGCAAAGGCACACCACTGGCGGTTGGCACACACAGGTTGATGATGACCACCGTGTCCACCTTGCTCGGATCGGCCTGGGCTTGCACCGCTTCGCGGATGTCTTCAAACAACTTGCCCGTGACCAGCGACTCGGAATTGAAAGGCACATAACCCACGCTTCGACGCGCACCATAAAAATGCGAGGTGAATGTCAAACCGTAGACGCAGCACGCCGAGCCCGACAAGATCGTCGCTGTGCGCTTCATGCGCAAACCCACCCGCAGCGAACCGAATGCGGGGCACATGCTTTGGGGTTGATCGTGCGGGCCGGCATCGGGCTGGCGCGGGTAATCGCGTGCATACTGGTCGAGCACTTCCGATTTACCGACCTGTTTGGCCGCCGCCACCATGGTTTCGGTGCCAGCATGGCAGCCCAACCCGTCGCCTTTGAGCCCTTCGGGGTTGACTGCTGGTGGGCTGGGATGGATGGGGATGATGCGTGTCATGGCCTGATCCTGTGCAAGGTGCTGGGGTGCAACGCTCAAGCAGCGTCGTAGACGACTTCCAGCGACGGCTTGATGGCTTCGTGCTTGCCCACCATGTCAAATACGGTGGCGGGTTCAAGCACCACATTGCGGCCCACCACATCGGCACTGAACAAGCCGAGCAACTGGTCCTGGGTTTGCGGCTTGGGTCGCTGAGGCGGCGCTTGCGCCACGTTCCTGGCCAGCTCTGCAAACAAGGGACCCCACTCGCCATCGGGGCGGCCAATGATTTCGTAACTGGCGCTTTTACGGCGAATGTCTTCGTTGGCGGGAATGGCCGCCAACACCGGAATACCAGCGTTTTGGGCAAAGGTTTGAGCCTCGCCTGTGCCATCGTCTTTGTTGATGACCATGCCGGCCACACCCACATTGCCACCGAGCTTGCGGAAGTACTCCACCGCCGAACACACGTTGTTGGCCACGTAGAGGGACTGCAAGTCGTTGCTGGCCACCACAATGACTTTTTGGCACATGTCGCGCGCAATGGGCAGGCCAAAACCCCCGCACACCACATCGCCCAAGAAATCGAGCAAGACGTAGTCGAAACCCCAGTCATGAAAGCCGAGCTTTTCCAGGGTTTCAAAGCCATGGATGATGCCGCGACCGCCGCAGCCTCGGCCCACCTCTGGCCCACCCAACTCCATGGCAAACACCCCATCGCGCTTGAAGCAGACATCCCCAATGCTCACCGCCTGGCCCGACAACTTTAGCCGCGAGGAGGTTTCAATGATGGTGGGACATGCCTTGCCACCAAACAACAAACTGGTGGTGTCGCTTTTGGGGTCGCACCCGATGAGCAATACCTTTTTACCTTGTTGCGCCATCATGTAAGACAAGTTGGCCAGGGTGAAGCTTTTGCCTATGCCGCCTTTGCCGTAAATGGCAATGATTTGGGTCTCTTTGGTCACCTCACTGGAGCTCACTGCGTCAGGCTCCACGTCGGCTTCGCGGCGCAGGACCTCGACAAATTTAATGGGTTGTGTGGCGGTGTTCATGCAATGGCACTCCAATCAAGAATCATCTTGAGACAACTCGCATCTCCGAAGGCGGTCTCGTAGGCAGAACCAGCTTGGGTCGATGGCTGGGTGTGGGTGATCAAATCGTCCAACGACAAACGCCGGGTGTGAACCAGTTCGGTGACAGCCAGCAAATCGGGGCGCTTCCACTCGGCTGCGATGCGGATGCGTGCCTCTCGCATGAAAGCGGGGGCGTATGCAAATTTCAGGTCCTGCTTGTAAAAGCCAGCCAACACCAGTTCACCCCCGGGCCTCAAGCGCTGAATCAGGCCGTCGAGCAAACTGCCGTCGCCGCTCACGTCATAGATGGCGGCGTAATCGCGACGGGGGTCATCGTCTGGATGAAGCACCGGATAAGCCTGGGCTCCCGAAGAGCGAGCAGCGTGCGTCTCCCACACTGCAGGGGCTGGAAATCCTGCGGCCACCGTCAAACGGGCCAGCAATCGACCCATGACCCCATGGCCGATGATCAACTCAGGCGGCGCAAATGGTGCCTGCTTGCCGCCGCCAGACACCGCGTGGTAGGCCGTGGCGGCCAAGGCCAGCAGCACGGCTTGTGGTCCCAGGCGATCGGCGACCGGCATCACTTTTTGGGCATTCACCACCAGATGGGATGCGGCCCCGCCAAACAAACTTTTCACCCCGGTAAAGCAGTTGGCGCCCGGTACAAAAACACGCTGCCCTTCGCGCCAACCACTGTCACTGCAGACGCGAACCACCCGGCCCACGGTTTCATAACCCGGCACCAGCGGATAACCCATGCCGGGAAATGGCGGCATGCTGCCGTCCCACAGCATGCGCTCGGTGCCGGTGCTGATGCCGCTGTACTCGACAGCGACCTCCAACTGCCCGCTTTGTAAGTCAGGCAGATCCAAGGACCGCAAACTCAGTTGTTTGGGGCTGTTGAAGACAACGGCATGGGATTTCATGGTTGTATTTTTTGCTTTACTGGTCTATCTGTCAAAGAAAACTGACACAATTTCATAAATACTAGGGTAAACACTTATTTTTTCTTCCCAAAAGGATCTGCGCATGGATGGGCATCGCATTGGGAACCCGCTCCACGTGCATGAAACCCGCCTCTTTCATCATGGCCATCAGTTCTTGGGGGGTGCGCAGGCGGCCATCGCCCATGGCCAGCAAGTAAAAATGAAAGTACGCGTCTGCCGAAGCATCGCCAGCGCCCTCAGCAGGATCGGCATGCGCCATGGGCTCAGCCAGCAAAAACGTGCCCCCAGGGGGCAAAGCGTCATGGACTTTTTGCAAAAGCTGGCGCACCACGGCATCGGGGTGGTCATGGGCCACCCGCACCAATGTGATCAGGTCGGCACCAGCGGGCAAAGGGTCATCCAAAAAACTGCCCGGATGCAGTTGAACCCGCTCTCTCAAACCTTTGGCACGCAGGTTTTCATCCGCCAAAGCCAGTACTGGCGGGAGATCAAACATTTTGAATTGCAGGTGGGGTGCGTGCAGGGCCAACTCGCTGACAAAGCGACCCCGCCCTGCGCCCACGTCGAGCACACATCGGTGTTCGCCAAACAAATACGACGACAAAATTTCTTGCAACACAAAGCCCTGAGAGGCCGCCATCAACGCCGAATAACGGGTGAACTTGTCCAACTCTTCGGCTTGCGGTGAAGCGCTTGGTTTGCCGTGCGCATAAGGCCAATATTGGGCCATGCCGCCGTGCCAGGCATTGGCCAAAAATTGCAACGGGTCTTGCATGTCTTGGTAGAGCAAATGGTTGTGCTCGATCATTTGGGCAATACCCTCGTGCTGGGCCAATGGCACACCCAAGGGACCCAAACCATAGCGATCCTGACCGCGCGTCTCCAACAGGCCCAGCGCCACGGCCGACAGCAACAATCGCTGCAGCACAGAAGGGGCCAGTTGGGTGCGGCGCGAGAGCTCAGCCAGATTGGCTGGCGCATGGTGCAAGACATGGAACAAGTCGAGCCGCACACATGCCAGCAGCACCTGGCTGTGCACAAATCCGGCCATCAAATCAAACAACTGTCGGGTGCGCCTGCGGGTCCACCAGCGGGTCAGAGGGTTGCGCAATGACCAACGGTACAAACCTGGGTGGGCATACCAGCGTTCCAACTGTGCTTGCCAAAGCGCTTTGATGCTGAGCTTGGTGGGGCGGGCGGCCAATGCGGCCCAATCAATGGGTTGAGACATCTGTGGCGCTGCGTCTTGTGCTGCAATAGGTTTGGGTGTCAGTGCGCTGCATTGGCTCGGCCACTGAGGGGAGTGGCGTGCGCCTGCAGGTATCCTTGGCACATGTCTTTGGGCACCAAGCGCACCGCCTCACGCTGCACCAACTGGCGCAGCAGTTCACGGTTGGTGCAAGCCGGAATAGATTCGGCTGCTTGGTCAATCAGGTGATCAAAGTGCGCGATCGCCCCCTCCAGGCCCAGGGCCTGCGCAGAGCTGGGTCGGGCCAGCAATGCATCTTGTCCAACCGGTTTGCCCAACACGGCGGCGTCGGCAATCACATCGCGGATGTCGTCGGCCACCTGATAGGCCTCTCCCAGATAAGCACCCAAACCCGCCCAGGGTTCGGGAGACTGACCGCAACTGAGCGCACCTGCCCGCGTGGCCGAGACAAACAAAGCCCCCGTTTTAGCGCGTTGATACTGACCCAGATCGGCACTGTTTTCACATTCCCAAGCTTGACCGGCCACGATGCCATCGGGCAAACCCACCCCTTGGGTCAGGTTGTCCATCAACGCCCACAGCCTGTTGCGGTGTTGAGCACCTGCAAGCAACATGACCCTGTAGGCCAGGACGATCAGACCATCACCGGCCAACAAGGCCAAAGCTTCGCCATGTGCTTTGTGCACCGAGGGTCGGCCCCGGCGGGTGTCCGCATTGTCAAAGGCGGGCATGTCGTCGTGCACCAAAGAGGCGCAATGCATCAACTCGAGAGAAACCGCTGCAGCGTTGGTCAATGCCGGCGCATCGTCGCCACAAGCAGTGGCCACTGCCATGCACAGTTGCGGGCGAATGCGGGCACCACCCGAAAAAACAGCGTGCCGCATGGCCGCCACCAAGCGCGGCGGCGCACCCACACCCACAGCTTGTTCGAAATACGTGATCAATGCTTGCTCGGTGCGCGTCAAAAGGCTCATGGGGTCTCCCAACCAAGTGTCAATAAAAAATGACATAATTTAATGTCAATATAACCGCTAATTCAAACCTGTCAAGTCTGACTGACGAAGGGCGGCCTTGAAAGCCCTCGCCACAAAGCATGCAGAGGGGCTTTCCAAGCGCAGACCGCCTCCCAGGTCCTGCGTTACGATGGATGCCCAGAGGAGACAAATCATGGGCATTTGGTTGGAATTGGGCCTATTTGGCATCGTTCTGGCATTCGCTTTTTGGCAAATGCACGATGTGCGCAAGGCACAAGCGGAAACCCGGCGGCAAAGGGAACGGGAAACGCAGGGCTGCCAGGACCCCGTGGATCCCCCGTAACTGCAAACAACCCACTGAGGTTCAGCCTTCCAAATGGGCAGCAAGCGGGATAGTATGTTATTGTCAACCTAAGTAGACACTTGTCCCTCTTCGGCAATCTGCAAGGACCAGACGATGACCAGGTACTTACCCCCCAACGACGCGCAACGGGTCGTTTTGCACAATGAAATTCACACAAGGCCATCGGCCACTTTCAAACTCCCTGCGCTGATTGTTTATGTGGCCGTATTGAATCAAGGCCTGGACCAAGCGGCTGAATGGGCCCATTTGCTAGAACTGCCTTCGTCGGTGGCGTTGAAACCCGAGATGCTGAGGGGCAACTTTCTGCAATTGCCTTGCGGTGATTACAAAGTGATCTGGGAAAGACACACCGAGTTCACCCGTTACACGATTGTTCAACCCCTGCCTGACCATGCCCGCTGGGGCAGTCAATTGCCTGAACTGTCTCCATACGTCGCCACCGGAACTGAGTGGTTGCGCAATATTCCAGGTCAAACCATCACGGCCATCCATTTGGCCATCCTCAATGAGGGCATGGATGATCCCGATGCTTTTTACAAAGCGCGTCAATGGCTGGGTGAAGGCACGGTGATTGGCTCCAAAATGGGTCGCACCTCTGAGAATCAATCGCACTCGCACCTGATGACCACCCTGCGCATCGGCGAAGACGGTTTTGAGCGCATGCTGATACTGGCCTCACCCAATACCTCAGAAAACCGGTCTGGCCGGATAGCACAGCGGCTGCTTGAGTTGGAAACCTACCGCATGATGTCCTTGCTGAGCCTGCCATTGGCCAAAAGCTTGGCTGCACAGCTGACCGAAAACGAATTGCAGTTGGTGGACATCAACGACCGCATAGAGCGAAAAATAGACAAGGACGAAGCGCTGCTCGACCGCTTGGCGGGCTTGGCCGCACAGTTGGAGAGCACCACCGCTGAGAACAGCTTTCGCTTCTCAGCGGCACGTGCCTACGATGCCATCGTGCAGCAACGCATTGCTGAAATGCGCGAGCAACCCTTGTCGGGGGTTCAAACCGTGGGCGAATTCATGCAACGGCGCTTGGCACCCGCCATGGCCACGGTGAAAGCCACCTCAGACCGTTTATCGGCCTTGTCGGAGCGGGTGGCCCGCGCCAGCCATTTGCTGCGCACCCGGGTAGACATAGCCACCGAAACCTACAACCAGCGATTATTGGAGCAACTCACCAAAGGGCAAGCCAACCAATTGAGGCTGCAAACCACCGTGGAAGGATTGTCGATTGCAGCCATCTCCTACTACGTGGTCAGCTTGACGCTATACATCGGCAAAGCTTTTGAAGCGTCGGGGGTGAAAATTTCAGCAGAAATTCTGGCTGGTTTCAGCACCCCATTGGTGTTGTTTGTCTGCTGGCGAATGGTGCAAAAAATCCACCGCAGTTTGTACAAGATCTAAACCATTCGAACGCTTACCCCATCAGCAGGTGATAAATGGAGATCAGTTCAGTCAAGAGCTACCTCATCGGTTTGCAAAATCAAATCATCACGGCCATCGCCCAAATAGATGGCGGCCGCTTTGTGTCCGATGCCTGGGAGAAACCCCAGGGCGAAAAACTGCAAGGTCATGGCGTTACCCAAATTTTGGAAAATGGTGCTGTGTTTGAACGCGCAGGTTGCGGCTTCTCGCATGTGAGTGGCCCTCAACTGCCGCCTTCAGCCACCCACGCCAGGCCAGAGCTGTCGGGCGCACCCTTTGAAGCCATGGGCGTGTCTTTGGTCTTTCACCCGCGCAATCCTTATGTGCCCACCGTTCACATGAATGTGCGCATGCTGTCGGCCCAAGCCCCACAAGGCCAAACCGTGGCTTGGTTTGGCGGCGGTATGGATTTGACCCCTTACTATGGTTTTGAAGAGGATGCAGTGCACTTTCATCAAACCTGTCGGGATGCCTTGGCGCCCTTTGGCAGCCACCTCTACCCCAGGTTCAAGACTTGGTGTGACGATTACTTTTGCCTTCGCCACCGCAATGAGCAGCGGGGTGTGGGTGGTATTTTTTTCGACGATTTTGCAGAATTTGATGACGCACACAATCTTGCCATGCTGCAAAGCGTGGGCAATGCACTGACCTTGGCATACCTGCCCATCGTGAAAAAGCGCATGCATACCGCTTATGGTGAGCGGGAACGCGCACACCAACTATATCGCCGTGGACGTTATGTCGAATTCAACCTGGTTTGGGACCGCGGCACCCACTTTGGCTTGCAGTCAGGCGGGCGAACCGAATCGATTTTGATGTCCATGCCGCCGCTGGTCAGCTGGTCTTATCAGCACGAGCCCCAGCCGGGCACACCCGAGCACGACTTGATGACAAATTTCATTGTGCGGCGCGATTGGTTATGAAGATTCTCAGCCACCAAGTCAAGCAATAGGTCAAGCTGGCATTTGAATTGGCATTGGCGTTTCCATGGTCCGATCCATGCTCGGTTTACAGCCAATTAACAGGTTCGATGTGCTTCAGGCCTTTTTGCGTTTTGACCCGCTTGAACCAGTGATCCATGGGATGCCCATATTTCTTTGCCATCGAAGGCAAACAAGACGCAGGTCTTTTGACTCTTTGCACCCAATTGACATCGATTTGGAAGCAAATATGGAAGATCGTAAACAAATGGCAAATGAAAGGGTATCAATCTGTTTTGATTCCTATGGCGTTATCAACCATCACACCGGTTGGCGCAAAAACAGTGAAAAGACCTTTGCCTTTAAGCGTGTCTACCAGACCTGCCGCTCCTAGCGCTGTTGCCAGAGTCTGGAACGTACCAGCGCCAACTGCTGTTTCTACGATGTCTTTGGCCTGTGCTGAAATTGTCATGCCAAGAGCCACGATGCTTGCAATCAAAATTTTCTTCATCGCGAATTCCATTCCAAAATTTGTCAAGCGTCAAAAATGTGGCAACAAGCAAAGTGGGCCACATTGATGAATACCTGAAGAAAAGGGTCATTGACCATCAGGCTTAGATCTTTGCATTAAGTCCAAATTTCAATACGGCTCCTCGCGTTGTCCTATCGCCGAATCGGGCCGTACATGCTTTGCCAAAACCAGTAATATGTAACTTTCTCAATCAATAACCTTCAAGGATCAGACCATGAAACTTCATTCCTTATTCTTCACAAGCGCTCTCTTAATTTTTTCCAGTCATGCAGCATTTGCACAGTCAGTCGATTTTCTTGAGCCCAAAAATGGTGCAACGGTCACCAGCCCATTTAAAGTGGTTTTTGGGGTAACAGGCATGACCGTCAAGCCTGCTGGTGATATGACCGCTAATTCGGGGCACCATCATTTGATCATCAATGGTGAGAGCATCCCAAATGGCATTACGGTTCCAGCGGATGCAACGCACATCCATTACGGCAAAGGCCAGACTGAAACTGAAGTAAGCCTTCCTCCCGGCAAATATAAGTTAACCATGCAATTTGCGAATTGGGCACACCAGTCATTTGGCCCCCAACTATCTAAATCGATTGATGTGGTCGTCAAATAAACTGATCCACCTAAGCTGGTAAAAAAATCCAAGGATGGTTTTGGGTGCCTTTTTGTGGCTCGGCGCAGATCCGAACTCATGCCCCAAGCACCAGCGCCCAGATTGTGGATGCCTCCTGCCCGTTCAGAGAAGCTCAAGTGTCCTGGCGCTGACCCGACCAACAACACAAGATGACAAACCTCACACCGCCCAAAGCTTTGACCACCGCTGACCGCGTTCGTGGGGCCTTGTGGGGCATGTTGGTGGGCGACGCCCTGGCCATGCCCGTGCATTGGTATTACCGTTTGTCTGATTTACAGCGCGACTTTGGTGAGGTGCGCGACTTTCAAGCGCCCAAAGCGCACCACCCAAGCTCCATCATGTCTTTGTCGAGCACAGCCCGCGCTGGCCGCGGCGCTCAGTCGGGAGATGTGGTGGGAGAGGTCATTCTCAAAGGCAAGAAACACCACTGGGGACCACCCAACCGCCACTACCACCAGGGCATGCAGGCCGGCGAGAACACTTTGAACGCCTTGTGTGCCCGGTTGGTTCTGCGGTCCATGACACGCCAAAAAATGCATGATACGGCCGACTTTTTATCGGCATATGTGGACTTCATGATCACGCCCGACAGCCACAACGACACCTACGCCGAGTCTTACCATCGCGACTTTTTTGCCAATTGGGCCCGTGGCGTACCCGCGCACGAGTGCGCGGGCGAGACTGGACACGACACGGCATCGGTGGGCGGTTTGGTGGGCTTGGCACCCGTGATCTTGGGCACCGCTGCACAGCAAGGCGCAGACGCTGCCGTCACCGCAGCTTTGACCCAATTGCGCCTGACCCATCTGTCTCACCCCTTGGAGGTGTTTGCAAGGGCCTATGCCCAGATACTGGCCGGCCTGGTGTTTTCGCCGCCCACCGACATGGTCGCCTGGTTGCAAAGCCACGCATCCCCATTGGGCAAAGGCTTGAGTGCCTTGTTGGCCAAGGCGCCCGGGAGCACCGTGAACGTCTCCCAAGTGATTGGAGGCATCTACAGCCCAGCGTGTTACATCGAAGACTCGTTCCCCTGCGTTTTGTATTTGGCCGCACGCTACCACCAGGACTTTGAGGCCGCGCTGATCGCCAACACCAACGCGGGCGGGGATAACTGCCACCGGGGCGCGGTGCTGGGGGCATTGATGGGCGCATGGCTGGGCTATGACGCCATTCCTTTGCGCTGGCGCCAAGGGCTTTGGGCAGGCGCAGTGGCTGGGTCAGAGATCGAGCAATTCATCAACACCTTTTTGCCCGCCCTTCAACACCACACGACACCATGAAAAAAAGCATTTACCTCTCACTGGCTTGGCTGGTTTTGACGGGCAGTGCCCATGCCATCACGATCAGCGTGCCCAAGGGCTTGATCGATATCGCTGTGGCCAAAAAGTTCCCCAAAGAAAAAGCCACCATCACCCTGGACAATCCCAGCTTGGCCTTGAGCAAGCAGCGTCAAAAAGTAGAACTGTGCGGTACTTGGACCAGCAAACTGCCCAAAGCCAATGGCGACTTTTGCATCAACACCCAACCGGTGTGGAACAAAGACAAGGGCGACATCGAGATTTCAAAAGTCCATGTATTGAAGCTCAGCACCGCTGACGGCAAAGAGCTGCCCGCCACGATCGCCAGCACACTCAACGCCACCGTGCTGACCTTGCTGGACGGCACATCGGTCTACCATGTGCCCGACATGATCGGCAAACGGCTCGACAGCATCGAAGTGCAAGACAGCGGCTTCAAACTGCATTTTTAAGCCCTGGCGGTGGGTTAGTTTTGGTTGGCAGAGCGCTTGATCGGGCCCGCGATAAAAGCTGATCCAGTGTCAGTGAGATTTTTAATCTAGCTGTATTGCATTGCAAACTCTATTGTTGCCACACATACAGCGGTGTTGGGGCCGATTAAATCAAACCCCAGTGCAAGGCCTTTACCGCCTTGGTCTAGGGTAGCCAACTGCCTGGGGCAGGTATCAGCCGACCTTTCGTTATTAGCGCTGACTTCAGAGATTTCGCCCTCTCAGTGACTTATTGATGTTCAATTTCCTTGAGCTTTTCGCCCCCAGCCACAGAGTATTTCATCGACACCTTGCGCGTCGCTTGAAACTGATCGATGGTTTCGCCTCGGAAAGCCGCGTAAACCTCAGGGTTAGACACCCCAAGTACCGCAGCCATCTTCTCCAAGACAAAGAAGATCACACCACGTCGGATCATTTCAATCCACTTGCGATTTCGAATCAGGTCTTTTTCCTCTTCAGTGAGTCCGTGATCAGTCGCTAGCGCTTCAAAGTCATTGACAAAGCGAGCACGGTGCGCTGGCTGAACCAGTGCATGGAGAAAGCGATTGATGCGTAAGTTGGCGTGGCTGCGTGAATGGGTAAAAGGATAGGTGCCCTGCAATGCAGCAGCGCCCCCAAGCTCAAAACCAATGTGTTCTTGGTGCGCCTTGACAGCAGCCGCATCAGGCTCACCGCCAAGATCATCAAAAACCAGCGTAGCGATATTGGTCATGGACGGTGCATAAGTTTGCTTATGCACCAACTGGACTTTATCCGAGAGTGCGCCCCGCATGATGAGCCACATGATGACTTCTGAGCCCTCCATGCCAGCCTTTTCAGCGTATTGCGCAATGCGCATATTGACAAGTCGCTCAGGTTGTTTTTCGAGAAGTTCCAAAAACTCCGCATCCCAAGCTTCATTGAGAAATCCAGCGCGTTCGCCATGCACCTGATGCGACAGGCCTCCCGTTGCCATGATGGCGACATTCAAATTCTCAGGATAACTTTCAATCGCACGCCGAAGTGCTTTTCCGAACTTCCACATGCGTTTGGCGCTGGGAATCGGTAATTGGAGTACACCCACTTGCAAAGGAACTACTTTCCCTGGCCAAGGACCATTGGCATCGCTCATCATTGACAAGGGCGACAGAAGACCGTGGTCAACCGGCTTGCCCTGAAAAAATGACATGTCAAACTCATCGGCGACAAGTGACATGCCGATATGTTGTGACAAGCCCAGGTGACCGGACGCAGGCGACACAGTCCTAGGCCCTCCCCCTTCATCGGCAGGCAAATACACATCATCAATGCCCAAAACATAGGCCGAGTAATGATCCAAAAAGAACGATGTGATGTGATCGTTGTAAATCATGAACAACACTTCGACTTTTTTCTCGTGCACCCAACTTCGAATGGCGTCAAAGCCTTCAAAGATAGGTTGCCAAGCAGGGTCGCTTTGCTTCCCAGTGTCCTTGGCAAAGCCAATGGTGGGTGAATGCGAGGCGCCAATACCGCCAACTATGCGAGCCATGATGATTCGTCTTTAGGATTAATCGAGTGCAGCTTTAGACTTTTGAATCACGCCTGCCAACTTCACAGATTCAGTTTGAATGTATTGCACAAACTGTTCACGTGTAGGGGAGAAAGGCTCATAACCGAATGACACAAACTTTTCACGCACATCAGGCTCAGCCAATGCCTTGGCAATGTCCGCGTTGATTTTGTCGGCAACAACTTTGGGCAATCCTTTTGGGGCCGCAATGGCCGTCCAGCCACTCACTTCAAAATCTTTGGGGCCACCCGCTTCTGCCACAGTAGGTACATCCTTGTAAGCAGCCAATCGACGAGGTGCTGCAATGGCCACAAATTTGAGTTTGCCCGCGCGGTACAAAGGACCTGCAGTTGCGCTGGTGCCCATTGCAAAAGCCAATTCGCCAGTTGCCACACCGGTGTAAAGCTGCGTTGTTTCCTTGTAGATCACGTGTTGCATTTCTGTTCCTGTGACAGTTTCAAACAATGCAGAACCTAAGTGAACAGGATTGCCAACAGACCATGAACCATAGTTGAGCTTGCCAGGATTGGCTTTTGCATCGGCCACTATGTCAGCCACGTTTTTATATTTGCTTTCTGTGGCTGTTGTGAAGAAGAAGTATGTTTTGAACAATGGCAACAGCACATCAAAATCTGATTTTGCGTCGTAGGGTAACTTCTTAAACAGGTGTGGATAGGCTGTTAAGTGCACGTTGTCCAATTGGATCAAGTCGGTGCCATCAGTGGCACCGCGCTTGAATGCATCAATGGCAATGAATCCGTTACCGCCTGGTCGGTTTTCTACAGTCACGGGCTGTCCCCAAGCTTTTGACAACTTATCGGCAACCAAACGAGCTACGCCTTCAGGACCACTGCCCACTGGGAAAGGCGTAATGATGCGAACGGGCTTGGTTGGAAATGTTTGGGCCTGAGCTGTCAAAGCCAGTCCCAAAGCGACAACAGTAAAAATGCGGCGAATCATGGTGTGTCCCCTGTGAATTGATCTAAGCAAAGATTGTGAAAAGACCATGCCAACTTGAATAGATGACAAAAATGAAATGGCGATATCATTTAGTTATCACAAAAACATGTTAATGCCATGAAAATATCTGCATTGAAAGCGCTGGTTGCGGCGATTGAAGAAGGCAGCTTGCGCGGCGCAGCCCGCAGAATAGGGACCTCCCAACCCGCACTCACAAAGCTTGTTCGCGAACTTGAAATTGAACTGGCGGCTCCCCTGCTAGAGCGTCATTCCAAAGGTGTCATCGCGACTGCGCAAGGGCAAGTCTTGTTTGAACATGCTCAAAAAGTTCTCGGCGAATTGACCACCGCCACAGACTTAATTCATCAGATGGACGGAAAAATGCAAGGGGCGTTAAACGTGGCGGCAGTGCCAGTCGCCATGATGCTGCTCATTCCAGAAACCTTGCGCACCTACAGTCGTGCTTTTCCAGACATTCGTCTGCGCGTCAGCGAGGAGATGTTTGTTGAACAAATGCAGAAACTTCGCAAAGTCGAGGTTGACATGGTGGTGGGTGGCATCCCAGACGGTCTGCCCCATGGCGAGTTCATCACTGAGTCTTTAATGTCCACAACCATGGTGGTGGTGGCCAGGAAGGGTAGTCGCCATGCACGCACTAAAAAACTGCATGAATTGGCGAACGAACCATGGATTTACACAGGGAATTCACAACAAACAGGTTACGCAACGCGTCTGTTTGAGTCGCATGGCATGCCACCGCCTCCAGCAGGCGCTGTGGTTAATTCAACACTCGCATTACTTGCTTTATTAGGCTCTGCAGATTTGTTGGGACTGATGCCTGAGCAAATCATTTCGCACCCGCTGGGTCAAAGTATTGTTCGCGTTCCCTTGCAAGAACCTGGTCTGCCTTTGACAGTCGGTGTGATGATTCGAAGCAGTTCTGTCGTATCGCCGGCCATCAGGCAATTCATTGCCCATCTGCATCGCGCAGCGCATCAACTCAATGGCAAATAATCCACTCATCTAAGACGGCAGTTTTCTTCCCAGCACGGGGTCGTACAGTG
>Ga0214917_10000051_pt1 | contig 129689 bp, 86 predicted proteins | sample LL_1208_BB_MetaG_FD_177983 | JGI IMG/M metagenome (GOLD analysis project Ga0214917, IMG submission 177983) | Freshwater microbial communities from Lake Lanier, Atlanta, Georgia, United States - LL_1208_BB | ecosystem: Environmental > Aquatic > Freshwater > Lake | place: USA: Georgia...
CCGCTGCTCGACGGCACGACGAACTGGCCGGCGGTGATGGATGCGCTCGCTGCCACCGGGTACACCGGCTACGTGACGTTCGAGTACTTCCATCCCTACGAGCACTACCCCGAGGCGCTCGTGTTTCAGACGAGCGACTCGCTCGACCGCATGCTCGGCCGCAAGACGTACGTGCCGGGCTGACGTGTGCGGCCCGAAGTGCCCCGTGCGCGGCGGCTGCGGGGAACGCTGCCCGTCATCATCACCTGTTCCGCCGGATCGAATCCCGTTCGAGCCGGTCGAGTTCCTGGATGGCCCGGCCCGCCTCCGAGTCCGGCGCGTGCTCGATCACGGTGATGCCCGGCTTTCCTGCGGCTGCGGGCTGCTTTGGCTTGTCGGCCTCGACGATGTCCTGCCGGGTCAGCAGTCCGCGACGGACGAGCTCGTCGACGATCGCCTCGAAACTCTCGCGATGCTCCGGCCGCACGCCGCGTGAACCCCACTCCTTGAGCCCCCAGACGAAGTCATGGCCACGGTTGTTTTTGACGGTGGGATCGGCACCACGTTTCAGAAGCTGCCAGGCGATGCCGTAATTCCGGGCCAGCATCGCGTCGAACAGCACATTTCTCCCGTCATTGCTTCGGTAGTCGATTGTGGCACCGGAATCCAACAGCGCATCGACAACGGAGGTCCTGCCGGCATTCGCTGCGAAGAAGATCATGGAGCGGCCATCCCTGGAAAAGGGCACATGATCCGGGGGGATTCCGCTTCGTATTGCAGCCCGAATGAAGTCATCACTGTCAGCAGCAAGCACCCTTTCAAGGACAGTGGCGTTGTACGACCGATCAGCGGTGATGCGAGGGTCTTTGTAGAGAGCGTCGAGGCGTGCTCCCTGTTCAAGGAGCGCCTCGAAGCCGCGCACATTGCGCCGCGACATGGCCCAGTCAAGCATGCGATAGCCGGCCGTACCACACGCGTTTACGTTAGCGCCGCGCTGAATGGCAACAGCAATATCCTCGCGGTTGTGTTTCTCAAGTGCGATCGCGAGCCGGCTGACGTCGGGATCAGTGCTGAACGAAATGGCAGTGATCTGGTCCTCCTGCTGTGAGCGAATGTCGTGCTTCAGTACGAAAAAGCCGATGAATGCCAGCAGGAGGATGCCGCTTGCATAGGCGATGTAGAGCAGTTTCATGAATATTGCCCTCGCATAATTATCGCGGCAGACTGTCGAGGCTGTGAGTCCACAGGGAGCGTGGCGGATGCACGATGACTTCGCCAGACGCTGTACGCAGGTCTTGCATCGAAGGCGGGTCCATTTGATCCAGAGCGTTCTGGATCGTGCGCAGTGCACTTAACGGATCGCCAAATGTTATGTGCGTTTCAATGGAGCCAGGCACGCCCTGACGGTACACATCGCTCACCGAAGACGGATTGAAAACGATAGCACGTGTGCCGATCGCATATGAAACCGCGACGGCCTGCGCGCCTCCTTTGGAGTGCCCCGTCGTAATGAGCGTGCTCCCGGCGGGTAGCGATTGACGAACGTCGCTCGACAGCGCGATCGACTGCTCAAATTGCGAGGCACGAAATCCAGCGACTTGTGCCACGTTTGCCGACCAATCAGGACTTTTTGCAGTGCCACGAAACGCCAGGATGTACACATCTTCTGAGAGTTGTGGATTCACATCAGATGCGCGACTCAGTGTGGCACTAAACCCCACCTTACCGTATCGACCCGTAACCCCTGTAGGATCATAGTCCGGCACAAAATCGCGGAGTAAACCGCCGTCATTGGTTGAATACGCGGCGTATGATGCCAGTTTCGCTGCGCGATCCATGGCGGTCCATCGCGGTGACTCGACGACCTGCTGCTGGGTCGCCCACACAACCGCAGGATCGTAGACGTCGCCCTGGATTGCCGACACCATCGTCACGGCGTTCTCGGGCAACTGCGGTTCCGGCACCGGCGGTACCGTCATGTCGACGGTCGACATCGTGTACATCGGTATCGCGATTTCGGTCGGTTGCGACGGCGTCACGCCACTCACGGTCAGCCTTGCCATGTCCAGCGGCATCCATTCGGCCGAAGACCCGTTCGCCGGAGCCGCCCGGTCCACGGGCGGATCCTCGGGGGACATGAGTTCGCCGGTCCAGCGTGCATCGGGCGACATGGTGGGCGAGCGTTCGTTTGAAGCCGTGACCTCAGGCGCGACGGTGTCGTCGAGTGGTGCGATAGCCGGCAGATCCATGGAGTCGGTTGGGGGCACGTGGGCATCCGCGTCCAACCGGGGAAGATTCCGATAGAAGAGCGACATTTCCCTCTTCATCTCGGCCGCACGGCTGGCCTCCTCCGCAGCCTGCAGCTCCGCCTCGGTGTCGGCTCCGGCCGACATCGCCGCCATCATCTCCCACGTTTGTGTCGTATCCGGGAAATCCGCCCGCACTGGCGGCGTGCCGCCGTCAGGATTCACGAGCGGCGCGTAGCCGGGGGCCATTTCCGTGTAGGCCTCAAGCGGACAGTCCGGCCCTGTGACCTGCGGCGCGTCGCCACAAGTCGGCATCAAAGGAGCTTCGACTGCCGGAGACATGTACTGTGCCGGCGCGATGTCAGCAGACGGCGTCCACATGTCGTCAGGAGGCATGCACGGTGCGAGTTCATCGAATGAATCCACGGCCATGAGTGCCCGTTGTTCGAGCCGTTCAGCCGTGAGACCGTACCGAGCGGTCGTTCGGCGATCGGGACGTCGTAGTGTGCGTCGCGGGCCGTTCAGGAAACCGCGTAGTGTGCGTCGTGACGGAAAGCCGGCCATCGTCTCCTCCTTGTCGTGTCGTGTGACATTTCCTCGCCCGGAAAGGGCCCCCGCTGACCGCCCTCCAGCGCCGTGGGGCGGAAGCAATGGTCTTACGGACCATGGCCCGGATGGTTCGCTCCTGAGGGCCGGCTATTCCCTCGTAAGTGGCTCGCTCGCCCGAGGGTCATGATCGGCCTGCGCAGCTTGCCAAATCGGTGCCCGACGCGCGTCAGAGCGGCTTCATTCCACGCTCGCGGCAGGCTGTCAGAACGACACGAACGCCCACCAGAGGGCGATGGCCAGACAGGCGACCGCCGTCACGATGACCCACACGGGCCGGTCGGCGCGGCGAAAATCCTCCTCCGCGATGTAACGGTCGCAGGAGGGGCACCACGGGGAGTCCTCGGGGAGCTCCCGGCGGCAGAAGGGGCAGGGCACCGTCGGCTCGTCACCGGAGTCGTCGTCGCCATCCCACTCGTTGTCCGCGTCGGCGAAGGCGTCGGACTCGTCGTCCCAGTCGTCATCGTCCTCGTCGTCGCGATCGCGGCTCATCGGGCCAGCCCCCTGCTCCCCTCGACGTGCGGCGGATCGTAGGGGCAGTGACGGCAGCCGCTGCCGCAGCACGCGCCGCGCCGCAGGTGGTAGGCCGCCGTGAACACCACGTTGCCGTTCTCGAGGTAGAAATCTGGCTGGCTCCGCGTGGTCACGGGCCCAGGCACGGCCTCGGCTGCGGGCGGCGTCGCCGGCTGCGCGGCCCGCGGCCGCTGTGGATGCGTCATCGGGCAGCCCCTCAGTTCGTGAACCGCACGATGATCGCAGCGCCGGTGAAGATGAACAGCCCCCCCACGACCACCGCCGGCTGCAACTGGCCGTGGAACGCGAGCGTCGAGAACGCCGCCACGAACAGCGGATAGGAGATCTCAAGGACGGCGGAGCGGCTGGCGCCGAGGAACTGGATCGACCCCAGGATCGACAGCGCGGCGGCGGTCGCCGTGGCGAGCGTGAGCGCGAGCAGCGGCAGGCTCGACCTGGCGGCGTCGACGGTCACGAGCGACCGCGGCGAGTGGCCCTGCAGCAGCAGCACGGCGGCCGCGACCGCCGCCCCACAGAGGCAGTGCAGAAAGTAGAGCTTGTAGACCGAGATGCTTTCGAGCATTCGCTCGTCGAGGCAGTAGGTGAGGCCCCAAAGAACGGCCGCCGCGACCGCCAGAGCGTATCCCTGATAGTGCATGTCGCGTTCCTCGTTGGGGCTCCTGGCCGGGCCGGCCATATCCTTCGCACGCTGCCGCCGGCCGTCATGTCCAGCGGTACGCCAGCCGGGAGGCCTCAGTGAAGAACCACCGCTCCGCCTCGGGGCCACGGGACCGCACGAAGGGCGCTACGATGCCGAAGACCTCGGCGTAGGTCGCGGCGAGGTCGGAGACGGGCCAGTTGCTGCCGTACATCAGCCGGCGCTCACCGAAGGTCTTCCATGACGCCTCCAGCCAGGGCAGGTAGAAGCGGGGATCCACGGGAGCCTTCGCGGCCTTCATCGACCGCCGCGCGGACTCCGCCATTCCCGAGACCTTCATGAAGACAGTGTCCCGTTCCCCGACCCTGGCGATGCCGTCGAGCCATTCGGCCGTCGGCCCCTCCGGCGTCATGCGGGTGTTGGCGACGTGGTCGATGACGATTCTCAAGGTCTGATGCCGGTCGGTGGCGGCCACGGCCGCGGCGAAGACGTCGCCGCCGTTGACATCCACCGACAGGCCGCGGTCGGCGAGCTGCGCGACGTGCTGGGAAAACACCGCGTCGCCCAGGCCCGCGAGGAGCTTGTCGCCGTTCACCCGCACGCCGCGAAACAGCCGGTGGGCGGCGAATCGGTCGATCAGCGTGGCGCAGGCCGCGTCGTCGAGCGGCAGATTGCCGACCACTCCGACGATGCCTGCATGTGCATCACCGCGGCCTGCATCGCGTCTGCTGGCCTCGTGGCGATCGGCGAGATCGAGCACCCACTGGTTGTCGTCGACCCACGGGCTCGCCTCGACCACGATCGCCGCGGCCGGGCCCAGCGGTGCGACGAGCTTCTCCCACTCCTCGGGGAAGACGGGCCGGTAGAGAACCGCGTCGTTCTTCGCAGGCCAGGGCACGCCCTCGGGCCGGGTGGGATCGTAGAAGTGCACGTGGCTGTCGACGAGTTTCGGCACCGCGGACCCCGCCGCGGCCGCCGGCTGCGCAGCCGGATCGGCGGCCGCTGCGATCGGCGACACGCCTCCCGAGACAGCCGCGCACGCGGCGGCTGAGGCCGCGCCGCCCAGAAACCGGCGTCGCGGCAGCATGCACGACAGCGAACGGTCTGCGTCATGCGTCATGAGGAACCCTCCCACGAAGTTCCATCCCAGGCGATCAGCCGCGAGGCGACGTCGGGCCAGGTCAGATCGGCGAGCTGCATTGGGGAGGTGGGCCGGCGGCCTCGCGAAGTGGGAGACGGACGCCGCCGCCATCCAGGCACATGCTGCGCATCGTACTCGACCCCGTCCACGACCGGGAAGCGTCGGTGCGCCGACCGGAGGCCGCTCGTGGACCGCGTCGGACGCACCCGTGGCCCGAACCAGGGTGAACCGTGTAGTCTCGACCCAATCGAACCGCGCTGATCGACCTGCTCATGTCCCGCCTCGTGGAGGTTGTTCCATGCCCGCTCCGGCCGTCCTCGCGATCGTCGCCCATCCGGATGACATCGAGTTCTACGCAGCGGGCACGCTGCTGCTCCTGCGCGCGGCCGGCTGGGACCTCCACTACCTCAACGTCTCCAACGGCGACTGCGGCAGCATGACCACCGGGCTCGAGGAGACGGGCAGGATCCGTGCCGCCGAGGGCCGCGCCGCGGCCGCGATCCTCGGCGCCACCTTCCACGAGAGCCTCGCATCCGACCTGCTCATCCTCTACGAGGAGCGGATCCTGCGCCGCGTCGCCGCGGTCGTGCGGAAGGTGCAGCCGCGGATCGTGCTCACGCACTCGCCCCAGGACTACATGGAGGATCACATGAACACCTCGCGGCTGGCGGTTACCGCCGCCTTCGCCAAGGGGGTTCCCAACTTCGTCACCGATCCGCCCGTCGCCGCGTGCCCCGGCGACGTCACGGTCTACCACGCCATGCCGCACGGCCTGTGCGACGGCCTGCGGCGGCCGATCGTGCCCGACCTCTTCGTCGACACGACGGGCGTGCAGGCGACCAAGCTGCGGGCGTTGGCCGCGCACGCGAGCCAGAAGGCGTGGCTCGACGCCACGCAGGGCATGGACAGCTACCTCGACGCCTGCGACGAGATGTCGCGGGCGGTGGGCAGATTGTCGGGGCGATTCCCGCACGCCGAGGGCTGGCGGAGGCACCTGCACCTGGGCTTCTCGGCCCACGACGACGACCCGCTCGCCGCCGCCCTGGCACCGGGGCTCGTCTGTCGGGTGGGAGACGGTGCCAGCACGTGAGCTGTCGCTCGGACGGTCCCGGGCCCGCCCTCCGACGGGGCGGGGCGTGATGCCGTCGCCCAAACCGGTCGTCACACGCTACGCTTCCAGGTCTGGGGCATGATTCCCGCGGCGGCACGCAGCGGCCATGCACCGTCTCACCGTGCTCACGTCATGCAGCCGTCGCCGCCGACCGATGAACGTCCCACGGCGCCGTCCGCCTCGGGGTCGTGCCCGCCGACGCGGCCGGCGGGTGGCGTCTGGTTCGCGCTGAGCATCTGCGGCCTGCTCGTCATGGCCGTCTCGACCCCGCTGATCGCGTGGTCGGCCTTCACGGTGCTCGAATCCCCCTCGCAGACCCCGATGGAATGGGTGGGGCCGCAGTTCCCGCAGCGGCGGGAGTACGACCATTTCAAGGAGATCTTCGGGAGCGGCGACGTGGTGATCGCCACCTGGGACGGCTGCACGCTGGGCAGCCCGGCGGTGGATCGCGTGGTGGCCGCCGCGACCGGCCCGGAAGCCCCCACCGACGCCCACGGCCAGAAGTGGTTCGACTCCGTCAGCGACGGGTCGAGCGTCGTCACGCGGCTCACGGCGGCACCGCTCGAGCTCGACCGCGACACCGCGATCGACAGGCTCGAGGGCGTGCTCGTCGGCCCGGACCGCCGCACGACGTGCGTCGTGTTCGCGATGACTCCCGCAGGGATCACCGACCGGCGGCGGGCGGTGCCATGGGTTCGCGCTCTCGTGCGGCAGACGGCGACCACCGACGACGCCGGCATCCACCTGGCCGGCCCGATCGTGGACCACGCCACCGTCGACGTGGCGAGCAAGGAGTCGCTGCAGCGGTTCGCACCCGCGGCGGCCGCGATCGTGCTCGTGCTCACCTGGTGGTCGCTGCGATCCTTCCGCTACGCGGTCATCGTGTTCGCGATCGCGCTGTGGTGCGTCGGCCTCTCCTTCACCACGCTCCACCTCTGGGGCGACAGGATGAACGCGGTGCTGATCGTGATGCCGGCGCTCGTGCTGGTGCTCGGCGTGTCCGGCGGCATCCACCTGGTCAACTACCTCGTGGAGGCGTTGAACGCGCGCGGACCGGATGGCGTGGCGGGCGTCGCGACGCGGGCGGTGCGGCTGGGATGGACGCCCTGCCTGTTGTCGGCGGGCACGACGGCCGTGGGGCTGGCGTCGCTGGTGGTCAGCGAACTCGAGCCGATCCGGACCTTCGGATTCCACGCGGCGATCGCGGTGATGGCGACGCTCCTGATCACGTTCGCGGTGCTGCCGGGCCTGTTCGAGCGGTTTCCCATCACGCCCCGGGCCATCGGCGACGTCGTCACGCTCACCCCGCCCTACTGGCGGTCGGTCGCGGGCGGCGTCGTCCGCTGGGCGACGCCGCTCGTGATCGGCTTCTTCGCCGCCATGGCCCTGGCCGCCGTGGGCGTTCCGCGGATCCGCACGTCGATCCGCATCGACACGATCTTCAGCCCCACGAGCCGGTTGATCCGCGATTACGCCGCGATCGAGCGGACGATCGGGCCGCTGGTGCCGATCGAGGTCGTGGTCGGCTTCGGCCCCGACTGCGAGCTGCGTCCCGACCGTCGGCTCGCGCTCGTGGAGCGGGTGGGCGAGCGGCTGCGTGAGACGACCGGCGCCGCCTCGGTGATGTCGGCGGCCTCGTTCGCCCCGCAGACCGAGGCCGGTGCCGTGTTCCGCAACCGCGTGCGGCAGGCCGCCACCTCCCGTCGGCTCGCGGCCGACCTGGCGGCGATCGACGACATCCGGTATGTGCGAAACGTCGACGGCGGGCAGCTCTGGAGGCTCACCGCGCGGATCTCCGCGCTCGACGACATCGACTACGGCAAGCTGCTCGGCCGTGTCGAGTCGGAGGTCGCCCCGGTGCTCGCCGAGGCCGGGGGAGAGGCGGCCGGCATTACGGCCGACTTCACCGGCGTGATGCCCGTGATCCACGGCGTGCAAAACACGCTGCTCAACGACCTGTTTTCGAGCTTCGTGTCGGCCTGCGTCATCATCACGCTGCTGATGATGGTGGTGCAGCGGGGGTTCGCCGCCGGCCTCGTGTCGATGGTGAGCAACGTGTTTCCGATGCTTTTGCTGTTCGGCTTCCTCGGCTGGGCCGGGCTGCCGCTCGACATCGGCAGCGTGATGACCGCGTCGATCGCGCTGGGCATGGCGATCGACGGCACGCTCCACTTCCTCACGTTCTACCGGCGGGCGGTGGACGCCGGTCAGGAGCCGCGGGTCGCGGTCGACGGCGCCTTCGAGCACTCCGCGGGGGCACTCGCGCAGAGTTCCGTGGTCTGCGCGCTCGGGATCCTGGTGTTCGGGCTGAGCACGTTCGCACCGACGAGCAGGTTCGCCGTGATGCTCGCACTGCTCGTGGCCGCCGCGCTCGCCGGAGACCTCGTGCTGCTCCCGGCGATGCTCGTGGGGCCGCTGGGCCGCTGCTTCCGCCCGGGCGACAAGGCCGCGCCGGCCGCCGAGGCCTGATGGAGCCGCCGGCGGGCGATCGATCGGCCGCCGTGGCCCCGGCTTTTGCGTCGGGCCTCGCGATGCCCTATCCTCTGGACGTTGTCGCAAGCACCATGTCGCGCGCAGGACGTCCTGCGGTGGCCGGCCCGGCGACGCCGGGATCGTGAGCCCCCCAGACGAAGGAAGCCGTGAGCGTGGACCGCATGGGAGTCGTGCTGTCGGATTTCAGGCCGGTCCATCTGACGGCGGCCGTCGGCCAGGAAAAGCTGCGGGAAATCGCCGTCCGGTTCGCCGAATTCGTGGCCCGGGCCGATGCCGCCCGTGACGGCAAAACGCTGCCGCCGGAGGCGGTCCGGGGCATCCGCGGGGCGTGGGAAAAATACTGCGTCTCCCCCAGGCACATCGAGAGCCGGCGGGTGTCCGTTCTGCCCGACGCGGAGGCGGCGAAGGAGCCGGAGGAGATCGACTTCGCGACGATTCCGTTTGCCCGCACGTTCCTGGGCCGGAAAGGCGGCGCGGAGATCGGCGAGCGATTGGCGATCTTCAGGGGCCACGCCCGGGACGCGCTCGGCAAGATGTATCCCGACGAAGCGGCCCCGCCCGACGAGTTGATCCACGTCTCCACCACCGGCTACCTGCTGCCCAGCCCCGTGCACGAACTGGTCTCGCAGAAGGGCTGGCCCGGCACCACGGTGAGCCACTGCTATCACCAGGGCTGCTACGGTGCCTTTCCGGCGGTGCGGATGGCCGCGGGAGCCCTGGCGGCGGCCCGCGACGGCGTGTCGAAGCCGCGCGAGCGGGTCGACATCGCGCACACGGAGATCTGCTCCATCCATGTGGCCCCCGAGTGCGTCGATGCCGAGCACATCATCTGCGACAGCCTCTTCGGCGACGGCTTCATCCGCTACTCGGCCTTCAGCGAGGCGGCGTTTCGCGGGCGGCAGGCACCCGGCCTCGAGGTGGTGCGCTATGCCGACACGACGATTCCGGCCTCGCTCGACACGATGACCTGGCGGCCGATCGCGAACCGGTTCGAAATGACGCTGTCCGCCGAGGTGCCGCGGCTGATCGCGGCCCACGTCGAGCCGTTCATCACCGACCTCCTCCGGGATGCCGGCCTCGACTCGAAGGAGGAAAGGTCGCGGATCATCTGGGTCATTCATCCGGGCGGACCGGCGATCGTCGAACTCGTGGGCGGATGCCTCGGACTTTCCAAGGCGCAGATCAGCGGCGGCAAGGAGGCGCTCCGCGACGGCGGCAACACGAGTTCCGCCACGGTGCCCAGGATCTGGAACCGCATCCTGCTCGACCCCGGTGTGGCCAAGGGCACGCCGGTCGTCAGTATGGCGTTCGGCCCCGGGCTCACGGCGACCGCGATGGTCGCACGGGTGGTCTGAAGCCGCGGGTCAGGGGGAGTGGACCGGCCGTTCGACGCGGGCCTGCGGCGGGTGTAGACTGTCGGCCTTTGCCTCGTCGACGAGCCGCGGCGGGCATGGACACGGCCCACGAAGACTGGAGACACACATGTCAGAGTCGGCAGCGCCCCCGTCCGCCAGCGTCGCGGCCCGTGTCGAGACGGTGATCCGCGATGTGCTGGGCCTGGAGATCGACACCGTTCCCGGCTCGAGCAAACTCCGGGAGGATCTGGGGGCCGATTCCGTGGACGCCGTCATGCTGGTGATGGCGCTCGAGCGGGAGTTCAAGGGCAAAATCTCGGACGAGGAGGCCGCCAAGCTCTCCACGGTCGACGAGGTGGTGGACTACGTCAGCCAGCGGATCGGGGAGCAGGGGCTCTCATGAGCCGTCGGCGGGTGGCGGTGACCGGCATCGGCATCGTGTCGCCCGTCGGCGCATCGACCGAGGAGTGCTGGGAGGCCTGCCTGGCGGGCCGGGCTGCCGTGGCGCCGATCCCCGAGGCGTGGCACCGGTGGAGCGGGCTGCAGTCGACCGTCTGGGCGCCCCTGCCGCCGATCGACTTCGAGGAGCAGGGCATCACCCCCCTCGAGGCGATGCGGCTTGACAGGTCGGCCATGCTCGCGATCGTCGCCGCCGGCCAGGCCCTGGCCGACGCCGGATGGCAGCCGACGCTGGCCGACGCCAAGCGTGGCATCTTCCGGCTCCCGGCCATCGACGAGACCCGTGCCGGGGTGTTCATGGGCACGGGCGTGGGCGGAATCACCACACTGATCGCGTCGCAGAACAGCCATCTGCTTTCGCCGCTCGTGCCGCTCGCGGGCCGGGCCGACGCGCCCGCCGAGGCGGCCGCCGCGCTCGACGCGCTGCTGGAGTCGCTCCCCAAGCGGTTCAACCCCTTTTCCGTCTCGATGATCATGCCCAACGCAATCTCCGCGTCGCTCGGCATCCGCTACTCGCTCCACGGGCCGAACTCCTCGTGCGCGGTGGCGTGCGCCGCCGGCACCGCGGCGATCGGCCATGCCTTCCGGTCGATCCGCGGCGGCGAGACGGACGTCGTGCTCTGCGGCGGAGCGGAGTTCGTGGGCGACCCGTTCGGCGGTGTTTACCGGGCGTTCGACACCGCCAGAACGCTGACCACCGGCGGTGACGAGCCGGCGTCCGCGAACCGTCCGTTCGACACCGCCCGCACGGGCTTCCTGCTCGCCGAGGGCGGGGCGGCGGTGCTCGTGTGCGAGGAGTGGGAGCATGCCCGCCGCCGCGGCGGCCGGATCCAGGCCGAGATCGTCGGCTACGGCGAGACGTTCGACGGCTACAGCATGATGATCGTCGAGCCGTCGGGAGAGCAGGTGGAGCGGGCCCTCGCGACGGCCCTCGCCGACGCCGGCATCGCCGCGTCGGACATCGACTACATCAATGCCCACGGCACGGGCACGCTGGTCAACGACGACGTCGAATCCGCCGTGCTCGAGCGGATGTTCGGCCCGCGGCCCCTGGTGAGCGCCACGAAGTCGCTCACCGGCCACTGCATCGGCGCGAGCGGAGCCATCGAGGCCGCCGTCACGGCGCTGTCGCTGCGCGACCAGAAGGTCCATGGCTGCGTCAATCTCGAGAATCCCGTCCGGCCGCTGAACTTCACCCGGCAGTCGGTCGACGCCCCTCTCTCCTGGGCCGTGTCGCAGTCGTCCGCCTTCGGCGGGCACAACGCGGCGCTCGTGCTCCGGCACGCCGGTTCGGCCTGATCGGCCGGCGGCGGGCGATCGACGAACCGGCGGGGTCATCGCGGACCGCCGTGCCCGGCACGCTCATGTCGGCCCGCGCTTTCAGGGGGCCGGCGCGGCGGCGAGTGGCCGACGGGCGGCCAGCGAGGCGGCCATCCGCTCGAGGGAGGCGACGATCTTCGTCTCGGCGTCGACCTCCAGGTAGCTCGACCGGGCCCGCCAGGTCTCGTAGCCCCCGAGCGGGTGGTCGGAGGCCTGCGGCAGGTAGCCGTTGTAGCCGTTGGCCAGCGAGACGGTGAAGTGCCGGCCGAACGGGCTCGTCCGCTTCAGCCGCAGGCCCGTCTCCACGAACACCTCGCAGGGAATCGCCGCGATCGACAGATCGCCCACGCGGAGGACCTGCAGCGTCACGGGCACGGCGTCGGGATACTCGGCGAGCTTGAGCGTCTCGCGGGCGTAGATCGCCTTCATGTCGGCCCACTGGCCGTCGGCGGTCTTCGGGATCGCTTCGAGCCACGCCCTCGCCTGCGCGATCTCCGCCGGCGTGCCCTTTCGCACGGCGAGCGTCAGCTGCTCGCTCTCCGAGTCGAGCGTGGCATCCGACCGCCACTCGATCGCCTGGAAGGCTTCCTCTGCGGCATCGGCGACGGCGTGGGCGACGACCCGGATGCGGTCGGCCGCGTCGACCGTGTGCGTCGGGGACAGGGCGTAGTTGACGTTGTTGATGTTGCCGCTCGTGCCGTTCGAGAGGATGGCGACGAACGGCGGCCGGCCGGCGGCGCGGCCCTCGCCGCCGGTGAGCCTCCGGCTCGTCTCCGCCGCGAAGCCGCCGAAGTAGTCGGCGCTGATCGGCTGCACTCCCCCCACGTAATGCAGGCTGTAGTTGGCGAGCAGCGCGATCGGCCGCCGGTCGGTCGCGCCGCGGACGGCGAGCACGGACACCTCCTGGTCGACGGGGCCTGCCGGCACCGACACCAACCGGCTTCCCGCGCCGGGGTTCATGCGGACCCGGTCCGTCGTGACGCCGAACGGGTTCTCGTAGGTCGCGGCCGGCTTCATGAACCAGCGTCGGTGGAAGACCTGGTCCGGGGCGCTGCTGGACGCCCAGCCGCACTCCGCGGGCTCCAGGTTGGCGACGGCCCGAACGATGCCGCGGGCGATCCGGGCCGCGACGGTGGCGACGTACTCGGCGTCGACCTCGCTCTGGAACACCGGCGTCAATGCGGCGGCGGAGTGGGTGTGGGTGGCGGAGATGAGCATCCGCTCCGGCGGGATTCCCGTCTCGACAGCGGCGAGCCGCTTCGCCTCGTCGACGACCTCGTGCGGGATCATGCAGGCGTCGACCACCGCGAGCACGATCTGCCGCGTGCCGTCGTCGACCGCGAGGCAGCGGGCGTGCATCGGATCCTTGATCTCGGTCGCCAGCACCTGCTTCATGCTGCCGTTGACAGGCACCGGAAACCGGGTGGGCGAGATGTCCTCGGCGTGCGCCCCGGCCCGCAGCCGCGGCATGCCGGCGGCGGCCACGGCACCGGTCGCGGGAGCCGCGACGGCCGCCTGTGCCGACGGAGTGGCGGCAGTCGCGCCGGCGGCGGCCGGGGAAGGGGACCGCGGCACGGGCCTGCCGCCGCGCAGGAACGCCACGAGATCGGCCAGGTCCGCCGGCGGCAGGACGCGGCCGAAGCCCTCGGGCATGAGCGACCGTCCCGACGCCCGCAGCGTTTCGATCTGCTGCCGCGGCACCGTCCGCCTTTCGCCCCCCGCTCGCACGATCACGATCGCATCCTGCCCCGACTCGGCGACGATCCCCTCGATCGCCTCGCCGTCCTCCGTGACGATCACGGTCGATTCCCATCGCGGCTCGACGGCGCGGTTCGGATCGACGATCGACACGACGATCTGCTCGATCGGCCGATCGGCCGCCTCGGCGAGCGCGGGCCCGACCTGCTGCCCGGCGACGGCTGCGGCGGACACCGGCGGCTGATGGCAGGCGGCGCAGTGCTTCACGAACAGCTCGCGGCCGCGGTCCACGCCGCCCCCCGCCCGCACCGCGGCGACGATGCCGCCGATCTCCTGTTCCGACAGGCCCGCCCCGCCGCCGGAACTCCAGATGCGGCCCGCCGCCTCGCGGACCGGCGCGTCGGGTGAACGGGCGAGTGCGGCACGCCGATCGAGCGGCACGACGGACGCCGACACTCTCCCGCTCTCGATGGCGGCCAGGAGCGCGGCGGCGGCCTCGCGCCGATCGGCCAGCGCGGTCACCGCCGCGGCCCGAACCCCCGGCTCGAGCCCCCCCCTCGCGACCGCCTCCACCACGTTCCCGATCGCCGGCGGGTCGCCGGCGCGGACGAGCGTCGCCACGGCCGCCGCCTGCAGATCGCCTCCGGCCCCGCTGCCGATGAGGCTCGCGAGGGCGGCTCGCGCCATCGAGGCCTGCCGCGGGTCCGCGGCCCGCGCCACGGAGCCGAGGAGTCGGATCGCCGCTCGCCGCGATGCCGCGGCCGCACCGCCGTCTCCGGCGACGGACTGCGCCTTCGCGAGCACCACTTCGATCGCCGCGACGGTGGCGGGGCCCGAGAGCCTCGCGAGCGGCAGCCGGGACGTGAGCCCCGACAGCACCGCGATGTCGAACCAGCCGCTCGGGCCGGCGGCAGCGCGGCTCGAGAGGCCCGTGAGCACGGCATCGGCGTCCGCCGTCGCCTCGGGCTTCTTCGCGTCGGCGGCGGCGGCGCCCGCCGCGGTGGCGGCGAGCCGTTCGACGAACTCGACCAGGGGCTCGTCGGCGGCGTTCGCCGCCGAGGCAGCGGCCACGGACTCGAGCAGCGGCGCGGCACGGCCGACCGCGCCGGAGAGAACGGCCCCGTCGATCCAGGGATCGTGCGGTGCCCGGCCGGCGGCGGCCGCGAGCGTCGCCGTGGCGGATGGCGCACGCGAGCCGGCGGCGGCCAGCGTGGCAGCCAGCCTCACGTGCGTGTCGTCATCGTCGCCGAGCCGGTCGGCGACCTCGGCCGCCAGGCTGTCGGCATCGACGAGCGGCGCCAGCCTGGCTGCCGTCTCGCGGACGCCGGCCGAATCGGCCCCGGCAGCCGCGCGGACATCGGCCGCGGTGATTCTGCCGAGCCCGTGGAGCGTCCAGAGCGCGTGCACGATGGCGATGGGCGGCGGTGCCGACGTCAGCAGCGTCCGCACCGCGGCCTCGGCGTCGGCGAAGCGGCCCTCCACGAGCAGCCGCTGCGCGGTGGTCCGTCGCCAGCCGTTCGGATCGGCGAGCAGCGCCGCCGCCGCGGCGGCGGTGGTCGGCACCACCCACGGACGGGCCGTCAGTCCCTCGCGCTGAATCCGCCAGATGCGGCCGGCCCGATCGCCCGCCCGCAGGTCGAGCGTCTCGGCGAGTCCCGGCGGCATGTACTGCGGATGCTCGATCGTGCGGCGGCACATGTCGACCACCCAGACCGCGCCGTCGGGCCCGGTGGCCGTGAATACCGGCCGAAACCACGGATCGCGCGAGGCGATGAACTCCGCGCCGTCGGCACCGACGTGGTCGCTCGAGAAGCTCCCGCCGGCCGGCCGCAGCCGCCGCCTCGTCACCAGGTGCGAGACCGGCTCGCAGATGAAGGCGTCGCCGACGGCGTCCGGGCCGAGCAGGTCGCCGCGAAAGATCGTCAGGCCGCAGGCCGACGTGTGCGTGCCGGTGTGCGAGGCGGCCGTCGCCTGGGTGTCGGCGATCGGGAAGACCCTGCTCGCGGCGCCGCTCGGGGCCGCATCCTCGTAGCCGCCGCCGAGATCGACGAACGTGTTGCGGCCGAGCGCCGCGGCGGGCAGCCGCACGGCGATCACCGGATTGCGGTTGCTCGTGGTGAAGCGGCGGCCGAGGTCGTCGAACGCGTTGCCGAACTGGCCGAATCCCGAGGCGGCCGAGATGCGGCCGGCGGCGAGGTCGATCCGGACGTCCCGGCGATCGATCGACACACCCTCGGCGGCCTGCTGTCCGGGCCGTGTCACCACGCCGCCGGAAAGGCCGCCGGTGATGGAGACGGAATTGTCGATGTCGATCTGCGGGCAGGCGGCCCGCAGCTGCGGGTTGCCGACCTTGAACCCGGTGGCCACCACCTCGCGGCGGTCGGCCCGGCCGTCACCGTCGTCGTCGACGAGCATGAGCACGTCGGGCGCCGCGGTCACCAGCAGGCCACCGCGGATCGCGAGCACTCCCTGCGCGAAAGGCACCGAGTCGGCGACCACGGTCGACCCCTCGTAGAACCCGTCGCCGTCGGCGTCGTCGAGCCGCACGACCCGCGAGAGGGCGGGGGAGCCGGCCGGGGGGCCCTGCGGATAGTCGCGGTATTCGACGACGTAGGGCCGGCCCCGCTCGTCGAACGTGATCGCCACCGGATCGACCACGGCGGGCTCGGCGGCGGCCAGCCGCAGGTCATAGCCCGGCGCAACGACGGTCGCGGCCTTCACCGCGGCCGGCGAGGAAGGGCTCGCCGCGGCCAGATCCTTCGTCATCGCGACGAGCGCGTCGAGCAGCGCCGCGGCCGCCGCGGGTTCGAGCTTGTTGGTGCCGAGCCAGGTCTCGTAGCCTCCGAGCCGATGGTGGCGGGCCGACGGCAGGTAGCCGAAGTACCCGTGGCCGAGCGAGACGAAGATCGTCGGCGACAGCGCCGAACGTTCCGCGAATTCCTGTCCGATCTCGCAAAACACCTCGCAGGGCATGGTCGCGACCACGCCGGGCCCGATCCGCAGCACCTGCAGCGGCAGCCTGGCGATCTTCGGGGCCGCGGCCAGATCGAGCGTGCGGCGGGCGTAGATCCTCGGCAGATCGACCTTTCCGCCGGCTGGCTCCGGCGTCTCGAGCGTTCTCGTGGCCCAGGCGAGCTGCTCCGGCGTCGGCACGCGGCGGTTCACGTCCAGCTCCCGGTAGCGGGCGTCGAGGCGGAACGAACGGGCGTGCACGACGCCCGGCACCGCCTCCGCGACCCGGCGGGCGACGTCGTGGGCCACGTGCCGCATCTGCTCGTAGGGCTCCTGCCGCGGCCGCGGGCTCCGAAAGTCGATGTTGTTGATGTCGCCGCTGGCGCCGTTGGCCATCAGCGCGACCATCGCGGGACCGTCGCCGGACGGAGCGAGGAGCCTGGCGACCTCGGCCGCGAAGAGGGCGAAGTAGTCGGCGGAGATGTCGCCGTCTCCCACACCGCCGACGTAATGCAGCCCGTAGGACGCGTAGAGGGCGATCGGCCGCCCTCCCGGCTCCCGCACCGAGAGGAACGACACGGTGGGGTTCGTCGGCCCGGCCGGATCGAGGAGGTCGGGGCTGCCCGCCGGCGGGTTCATCTTCACCTGGTCGATCTCGCCGAACGGATTGGGCGGCATCGTGCCCGGCTTCAGGAACCAGCGCCTGTTGAAGACATGGTCGGGCGCCGACGCCGTGCCGAAGCCGGCCTCCGCCGGCCGCAACGCGGCGACCGCGCGGCCCACGCCCTCGACGATCCGCTCCACCACCCTCTCCTGGTAGGGCTCGAGCATGCGGGGGCCGTCGGCGGGCGGCTCCGGCGGCCCGCCGATCGCGCTGGCGGCGGAGTGGGTATGGGTGGCCGAGATCAGCACCGCATCGGGCGGGATCGCGTACCGCTCGTGGATTCGCCGGCGGGCCTCGTCGCTGACCTGCCGGTGGATGCCGAGCAGATCGACCACCACGAGCGCGATCTTCTTCGCCCCGTCGTCGAGGACGAGGCAGCGGGCATGGAGCGGATCGTGCACCGCCTTCGACGGCGACGGCGCGAAGCCGCCGACGATCGCCGCGCCCACCTCGGGAGTGATCTCGGCGATGGCGGCGCCGGCCCGGAGCCCGGGCCCGTCCGCTCGGGCGGCGACTCCCGCCGCGGTCAGCGACAGCCCCCACCACACCGCCAGCCCGACCAGGAGCCTGCTCATGGCTTCACCTTATCGCACCCTGCACGGCATCGAACCGTCGACGATTCTAGCCTTCCGGCCCGGTTTTGCGCGATCCGGCGGCGGCGGCGGTGCCGCCACGGCTTCCACTTCGCGACCGCACCCTTTCGCTCCGGGACAGTCGCCCGGTTCTCCACTTGAGGAAGCATCCTCGACGGGCTAGCCTCACGCTCTCACAGTCAGTCCCACGAACGAGAACCGTCCATGGCGAGACCGCTGAGCAGGATCGCTCCCGACTGGTGGGACTACACGACGCTCGACGCGGAGCTCATCCGCGATGCGGCGGCGCTGGCGGTCGACGACCTCGTGCGGCTGTCGCGGCCCGGATTCCGCGTGGTGCTCTACGACACGCTGGAAGACTTCTACCTCGCCGAAGCCCTCGAATACGTCGCCGCCTGGCGGCAGGCCAGGGCCGATGATCCGGTCGGCATCTGCGGCCCGATCGGCCCGACGGAGCAGCTGCCGCTCGTGGCCCGGCTCGTGAACGAGCTCGGCCTCGACCTGCGGCACGCGCACTTCTGGGGCATGGACGAGTGGTACGAGAACGGCCGCGAGGTGCCGGTGAGCCATCCGCTCTCGTTCGAACGGGCCGACCGCGAACTCTGCTTCGACCGCATCCGGCCCGAGCTGCGGATGCCGGAGGCCAACCTGCACTTCCCGAAGGCGGACGTGTCCTCGTACGTGGCCAGCTGGGACACCGCCCGCTGCGCCGTCATGCAGGGCGGACAGGGGGACATCAAGCACTGGGCGTTCAACGATCCGCTGCGGCGGACCGGCCGGCATGCCGACGCGCCGCCCACGCCGGCCGAATATCGTGCACTCTCCACCCGCGTGGTGGACCTGCACCCGGTGACGCTCGCCCAGAACGCCCGCACCAGCGGTGGCGGCAACATCACGATGGTGCCGATGCAGGCGATCACGGTGGGCCCGGTGCAGACGTGGAAAGCCGAGAAGGTGTCGATCTGGCACGCCGGCACGCACGACAACCCGCTGGGCCAGCGGCTGACGCCGCTGATGATCTCGAAGCGGATCGTCGACACGGCCGTGCCAATGTCGCTCTTGGCCGACCATCCCCAGGTGCAGTTCAACTACTTCCGGGGCGGACTCGGCTCGTGTGCGGTCGAGATGCATTGACGCCCCGTCGGGGCCGATCGGACGAACGTGAAGCAGGGGAGGGCGACATGAAGGTCACGAGGCGGAGGGCGGTGAAGGGTGCACTCGCCGGTGCGGCGGCGGTGGCGTTTCCGGCCGTGGTGAGCGGCCGCAACCTCAACAGCCGCCTGCAGGTCGCCTGCGTCGGCGTGGACGGGATCGCCACGCTCGACATCGGTCGCGTCGCGTCGCACCCGGCGGTGAAGCTCGTGGGCTTCTGCGACGTCGACGCGAACCGCTTCGCCAAGGCGGACCAGAAGTTCCCCGGCGTGCGTCACTTCGCCGACTACCGGGAGATGTTCACCACGCTCGGCGATGGCTTCGACGCCGTCATCGTCGACACGCCCGACCACATGCATGCCCCGGTGGCGGTCGCCGCGATGCAGCGGACAAAGCACGTCTACTGCCAGAAGCCGATCTCCCACACCGTCTGGGAGGCGCGGCAGATGCGGCTCTGGGCGGAGAAGAGCGGCGTCGCCACCCAGATGGGCAACCAGATCCACTCGAGTGCCGAGTACCGGCTCGCCACCCGGCTCGTCAGGGACGGCGCGATCGGGAAGGTGAGGGAGGTCTTCTCGTGGGCCGCCGTCACGGGCAATCAGCGGACGCGGCTGTTCGCGCCGCCGAAGCCCGCGGCCGTGCCGGCCAACCTCGACTGGAATCTCTGGATCGGTGCGGCCCCGATGCGGGAGTACGCCCGCGCCTACCATCCGTTCACCTGGCGCGACTGGCAGGACTTCGGCGGCGGCGCGCTCGGAGACTTCGGCTGCCACATCCTCGACCCCGTCTCCACGGCGCTCGACCTGACGGCGCCGCTCTCCGTGCAGGCGAAGAACAGCGGCGTGAACGACCAGGTCTGGCCGACGCAGCAGGTGGTGACCTACGTCTATCCGGGCACGGCCTTCACGGCCGGCGACAGTGTGAAGGTGACCTGGATGGACGGCGGCCTGAAGCCGTCGCAGAAGCTCGCGCAGATGCCGGGCGACGTCGATCTGCCGGCGGCGGGCAGCGTGTTCATCGGCGAGCAGGGCTGCATGGTGCTGCAGCACGTGGGCATGCCGAAGCTCTACCCGGCCGCACAGTACGCCGGGTTCGCCATGCCGAGTGTCGAGGCCCGCGACCATTGGCACGACTGGATCGACGCCTGCCTCGCCGGCAGCCGGACGACCGACGGCTTCCACTATTCCGGCCCGCTCACGGAGGCGGTGCACCTGGGCAACATCGCCACACGGCTGGCACAGCCGCCCCTCGACCCGGTGACGGGCCAGCTCGACGAATCACCGCGGGTGCTCGAATGGGATGCGGCCGCCCTGCGGTTCAAGAACGCCCCCGAGGCCGACCGCCTGATCACGAAGGCGTATCGTGCCGGGTTCGAGGTACCCGGCGGCTGACGGCGAGCCGCGGTCGCGGCGGCCATGATCGATCCTGTTCGGCACACTCTTCCGGGACGAGGGGACACCATGCAGCACTACAACGTCGGCATCGTCGGGTACGGCTGGGCCGCCACGGCGCATATCGCCGCCATCAACGCCACGCGACAGGGCCGCGTCACGGCGGTCTGTTCGTCGCGGCCCCTCGACGCCGCCGAGGTCTCGGCCCGCTACGGCAGTCCCATCAAGGTCTACGCCAGGCTCGAGGACATGCTGGCCGACCGCGACGTCCAGGTGGTCGACGTGACGGGCCTGCCGAGCCTGCACGCCGGCCAGGCCGTCGCGGCCGCCAGGGCGGGCAAGCACATCATCCTCGAGAAGCCGATGGCCAACACGCCGGAGGAGGTGCGGGAGATCGTGGCTGCCGCCGCGAAGGCTGGCGTGCGGGGCTGCGTCTGCTTCGAGTGCCGGTTCTCGAACCAGTTCAAGGCCACGAAGGCCGTGCTCGAGGCCGGGCTCCTCGGGCGGATCCACTACGCCGAGGTCGACTACTACCACGGCATCGGACCCTGGTACGGCCAGTTCCGCTGGAACACCGCAAAGAAGGATGGCGGCAGCGCGCTCCTGACCGCCGGCTGCCACGCGCTCGACGCGCTGCTGGGACTCGTGGGAGAGAAGGTCGAGACCGTCTCCAGCCTCAGCACGAAGTCGTCGAGCGGGATCTTTGCTCCGTACGAGTACGACACGTCGAGCCTCACGATGGTGCGGTTCGCCGACGGAGCGATCGGCAAAACGGCGGCGATCGTCGACTGCCTGCAGCCGTACTACTTCCACATCCACCTGGTGGGCAGTGAGGGCAGCCTCCTCGACAATCGCTTCCATTCGGCGAGGCTCGCCACGGACAAGGGCCACTGGAGCACGCTGTCGATGAAGATGCTCGATTCCGGCGACGTGAGCGACCACCCCTACCAGGACCAGTTCCAGGCGTTCTTCGACTCGCTCGACCGCGGCGAGGACATGCCGCTGACCAGCTTCGCCGAGGCCGCCCGGACGTTCGACGTGATCTTCGCCTCCGACGCGAGCGCCCGGCAGGGCGGCCAGCCGGTGCGGTGCGGCTGAGCGGCTTCCACACGGGGCGACCATGCTGTTCCACCCGATCCGGCACCTGTCGACTCCGTGGGAAAGGCACGCGGGCAGCGTCGTGGTGCGTGCGATCGCGGTTGCGGCGCTCCTGTTCACGACACTGCGGCCGGCCTCGTCGCCGGCCCAGGACCAGCCACCGGCGGACGGGCCTGCCCAGGGGACGCTGGCGGCCGACCTCGGGCCGCTCTGGCAGTGCCTGTCGGGCGGGCGGCAGTCGTTTTCACTGGCGGGCAGGCTGACCGTCCGTCGCGGCGACCGGCCGATCGAGGCGGCCGTCCGGCTCGAGCGGTTCGACGCCGCCTGCTTCGACCTGAGCGTCGACCATCCCACGTACGCCGCCGTCCTGCGGCGACGCGCCGGGGCGACCGCTTTGGCGGTGCCTCGGCACCACATCGTCCACGTGGGCCGCGGCGACACCGACCCCGAGGACCACCTCGATCCCGCCGGGATCGGCGGCCGGATCGCGGCGGGCGGCACCGCGCTGGCCGTCGTGCCGCCGCTGCTTGCGCAGACAACGCCGACCAGCCTGGCGACCCTGGCCACCCGACTGCTCGGCCTCCAGCGCGACCCCGTCGCTGGCCGTTGGCGGCGGGGCGATGACTGGGTGGCGTTCGCGGACGGGGGCCGACGGATCACCGTCTGCGTCGGTGACGTCACGGTCGACGTGACGGTGGGAGACGCCGGCGGCTGTCCGGACGTGGACGACTTCCCCGGCTGCGAACCGCATGCCGTGCCGCGTGACGAGATCGAGCGGACCCTGTGCCGGGGGGCGCGGCGCGCCCTCGAGATTGTGCTGCCCGGACCGGAACTCACTGCTCCCGAGCGCCGGCCGCTGGCGGTGGCCAACGGCTCGCTCGAGTGGGTCGACGGCCTGCGGGTGGTGACGCTCCACGGCAGTCCCGCGGAGATCGGGCGTGCGCACGGCGAACTGCTCGGCGTGGAGGCGGGTCGCTGCGTCGATTCGGTGCTGCATGTCGTCGGCACCGTGGAGACGATCCGGGGCGGCGTCTGGTTTCGCGACCGGCTCGCCGACGCTGCCCGTCGGCTCGCCCCGCACATCCCCGCGCACCACGCCGCCGAGACGCGGGCGCTGGCGGCGGCGCTCGGGCTCGATCCCGACCTCGTCGCCAGCGTCAACGTCTTCCCGGAGCTGTTCCATTGCTCGGGCTTCGCGGTGTCCGGCTCCGCCACGGCAGACGGCACGCTCTACCACGGCCGCGTGCTCGACTACATGACCGAGATCGGCCTGCAGGATGCGGCCGCCGTCTTCGTGATCGCACCCCGCGGGCGGATCCCGTTCGTCACCGTCGGCTACGCCGGGTTCACCGGCTCGGTCACCGGGATGAACGCCCGGCGGATCTCGCTCGGCGAGATGGGGGGCAGGGGCGAGGGGCAGTGGGACGGCGTGCCGATGGCCACGCTCATGCGGCGCGGGCTCGAGGAGTGCTCCACGCTCGACGAGGTGGTCGATCTCTGGAGGCGAAGCCCGCGGACGTGCGAGTATTACTACGTGTTCGCCGACGGCAACTCTCGTCGGAGCGTGGGCGTCGCGGCGACTCCGGATCGGCTGGAACTGGTGGGCCCGGGCGAGCCGCACGAGCGGCTCGGCGAAGGGATCCCGGACGCGGTGCTGCTCTCGGCCGGCGAGCGGCTGGCCTGCCTCCGCCAGCGGGTCAGGGACGCCCACGGCAGGATCGACGAGGAGGCCGCCCTGCGGCTCATGGACCGTCCCGTCGCGATGCGGTCGAACCTGCACAACGTGCTCTTCGTGCCCGAGCGGCTCGTCCTGCACGTGGCCCATGCCTCCCGGCACAAGCCCGCCGCGGAGTGCGCTGCCGTCCGCCTCGACCTCGCGGCGCTGCTGCGGGACGTTCCCGGGGGAGCGGCGGGCGATGATCGAGAGGCCGACACGCCGCCCGCCGCGGGCACGGTGCTCCACGCCGTCGATTCGCTGGTGTGCGGCGACGATGAGCGGCAGGACGCCCGCGAATGCCTCGCCGGACTGCGCTGGGAGCCGGGGCCGTTCGACGTCACCGTGGTCGACGCGACGCCGGGTGCCGGCGACCTGCGGCTGCGGTTTCCGTCGCCCCGCGACGACGGTCCCGACTGCAACGACACCGTCTGGATGGAGTGGTACCAGGCCCGGAATGCCGACGGAATCGTCGTCCGCGGCCCGGGCTGTGTCGTCGTCCACGAGTCGGGCAGCGGCATGAACGTGGGGCGGCTCGTCGCCCGCGGCCTGTCGCTGCACGGCGTGCATGCGTTCATGGTGCACCTGCCGTTCTACGGCGCCCGCCGGCCGCGCGAGGGCGGGGCCGGTGCGGGGCCACTCGTGCCCGCGGTGCGGCAGGCCGTGGGCGACGTGCGTCGGGCCCGCGACGCCGCCGCGGCTGTGCCGCTCGTGGACGCCGCACGGATCTCGCTGCAGGGCACGAGCCTCGGCGGCTTCGTGGCGGCGACGGCCGCGGGGCTCGACACCGGCTTCGACAAGGTCTTCATCTTCCTCGCCGGCGGCGATCTCGTCGGCGTGCTCCAGAACGGGCGGAAGGATACCGAAAAGGTGCGGGCGAAGCTGGCCGCCTCCGGCATGACCGAGGAGCAGGTGCGGGAGTCGCTCCACGGCATCGAGCCGACCCGACTCGCCCACCGCTACCGGCCCGACCGGACCTGGCTCTACTCGGGAAAGTACGACGACGTCGTGCCCCCGGACCACAGCCTGCTGCTGGCGGAGGCGGCAGGCCTCGCGGCCGACCACCACGTGCGGATGGAGGCGAATCACTACACGGGCATCGTCTACCTGCCGATGATTCTCGCTGCCGTCGCACGCGAAATCCGGCACGACGGCGTTCCGGTTCGCTGAGTCCGCCGGGGGCACGTGCTCGCCGGAAAGCGCCCTGCAGTCATCTTGGCCCCGCGTCAGCCTCGGCCCGGCGGACGGCTGAACATGCGGCCGAGGTCGACCTTCTTCTCCTTGGCCCGCTTCGTCAGCGCGTCGATGTACTCGGAGGCTTGCTTCTGCTCCGCGGTCGGCGGGCGGGGCGTGGCCGGCTGTCGCGGGGCGGCGGCCGGCTTCGGAGCGGCCGCCGCGGCCTGCCGTGCCTGCTCCTCGCGCTGCTTTCGCCGTTGCTCCCGCTCGACGACTTCCGCCTCCGTGAAGGGCCGCATGCCGCCCTGATCGGTGACATCCATGATGCCCCGCACCAGCCTGATCCGGTCGAGATCCTCGTCGAGCAGCGCCGTCCGCTCGTCGGGCGGGGCCGCGGCGAATCGCTCGAGGCTCTCCATCCTCATGGCGTTGACCCGCTTGAAGAGCGCCTCCCGCACCCGGCGGATCTCGGCGGGCGGCAGCCGATCGATGCCGCGCATGATCTCCTCGAGCGCCCGCCGCCTCTCCGCCGAATCGGTTGTGGTCGCGAGCAGCCGCTCCTGCAGCGCGATCGTCCGGCCGGCGAGCCGGCCCGCGCGGCCCGACTCGTAGAGATACCAGCCGCCGGCCACGCAGGCCGCCAGCGCGATCGCGACGGCGGCCAGCAGCACGTTTCGTCGGGAGGCCTCCTCGTCGGACGCGGCGGCCCGTGCGGCCCGGTGCATCGAACCCTCCGTCGGTCTGCATCCTCGTGCGGCCTGCGGCGGACGCACCGTGCGTCCGCACGTCGCGCGGTGAAAGGTCCGGTCAGTAGTTCAGGTCGGTGCCGTCGCCCGGATCCGACGGATCGTCGCCGTCGCCGATCGCCGAGTACATCCGCAGGACGTCCCGCGACGTCGAATTGGAGAGGGCATCGACGTGGCCGTCGAGAAACACGAACTGCGTGATGCCGGTGTGCAACGAGCCGAACTTGCGGTTGTTGGTATCGGCAAGAGAGTCCGCGAGGCCGCGGTAGGTGTCGCGGAAGAGCGTGTGCGGCGTGTCCGCCGCGAAGAACGCGGTGTCTCCCTTGTTGTAGTCGTCCATCGACCCGGCCCCGGGGATCGTGGGCGGCAGATGGCGGTCCCCGACCGCGAACGTCTTGCTCAGCCCGTCGGTCACCTGCGCGGAGCGGACGTTCGAGAAGGTGTGGATCGGGCCGGCGAGCTTCGGATCGAGCGAGCCGTTGGCGGCGGTGGAGTAGTTGAAGTACGTGCCCGCGTTGGCGGCGTAGTCGCCGCCCGCGGCGACCCGCAGGGAGTCGGCCGGTGGCACGCTGTTGTTGTTGTCGAAGTTCCGGTCGGCCGCGGGGCCGCGGCGGCTGGGGCAGAAGTAGGTCGCGACCGGAGACCGCATGGCCCGGGAGTTGGCCGCGTCGGAGGCGGGCAACGACGGCTTCCAGGCGTCGTACGTGGCCTGCTCCTCCATGTGGGGCAGCAGGCGGAACGCCCAGGAATAGTCCGTGTTCTCGCGGGTCTTGCGTCCCGTGGGATAGACCTTCTTGGCGTCGTGCGCCGCGCCGATGGCCAGGCCGATCTGCTTGAGGTTGTTGCCGCACTGCATCCGGCGGCCGGCCTCGCGGGCCGCCTGGACGGCCGGAAGCAGCAGCCCGACGAGCACGCCGATGATCGCGATCACGACCAGGAGCTCGACGAGCGTGAACCCGCGGAGCGAAGCCGGCGTGGCCGATCGGGCCCGCGGCGCTGCAGTCAAGAAGACACCACGAGCACGACTGCGACGGGGGGCGTGCATCGTTTCCTCCGCCAGGAATGGAAGCGAGCCGCGGCCGGAAGGCCGCGAAGAAACCAGGCCCATACCATACCGTCGAGTGACGTCGGCTGCCACGCTCCGCACCCGAGAAGCCCGGTCCGCCCGGGAAACCCCGGTCGCGACGCCCCGGTCAGCCCCCGGCGGCGAGCTATACGTTTGCGACCCTTCGCCGACGACGAGCACGTGAGACTCTATCCACGGCCGTCAGTCCCCACAACACCCGTGAAGCCGGCGGCAAGGGGCGCTGCCTCCGACAGGTGTTCGCGCGGGGTGTCGTCTATACTCCGGCGCATGGGACGTGCCTCGTTCACATGCCCGCTGGCTGCAGGCTGCCTGAGCCTGTGTGTGCTCGTCGCGGGCGGGGTGCCGTCCGGGGCCGAGACGTTTCGCTGCGGCGACGTCGGGATCAGCGTGCCGGACGGTTTCACCGTCGAGCGGGCGGCGGGGCCGCCGCTCGTGGAGCGTCCCGTGACGCTGGCTTTCGACGAGGAGGGCTGTCTCTACGTCGCTGATTCCAGCGGCTCGAACGCCAAGCTCGTCGAACAGCAGGCCGACCCTCGGCACCGCATCGTCCGGCTCGAGGACCGCGACGGCGACGGCGTCTTCGACGCGCGGACGGTCTTCGCCGACCGGCTGATGATGCTGCAGGGAACGCTCTGGTATCGCGGCTCCCTCTACGCCGCCGCCGGACCGCAGATCTGGAGGCTCACCGACACCGACGGCGACGGCGTGGCCGACGACCGTTCCGTCTGGTTCGACGGGAAGACGCTCACGGGCTGCGGCAACGACATGCACGGGCCGTATCTGGGCCGTGACGGCTGGTTCTACTGGTGCAAGGGCGGGTTCGCGGAGCAGACCCACGATCTCCCCGGAAAGCCCGGCTGGAAGACACGGGCGTCGCACATCTTCCGGGCCCGGCCCGACCGGCCCGTGGCCGAGATCGAGGTCGTGATGACCGGCGGCATGGACAACCCCGTCGATGTCGCCTTCACGGCCGCCGGAGAGCGGCTCCTGTCGGCGACGTTCCTCGAGCATCCGGCCGGCGGGAAGCGGGACGGCGTGATCCACGCCCTCTACGGCGGCGTCTACGGCAAGGAGCACGGCGTCCTCGACGGTCATCCGCGGACCGGCGGGCTCTTGCCGCCGCTCGTGCAGCTCGGGCCTGCCGCCGCCTGCGGCCTGCATGTGCACTCGGGATACGGCCTCGGCGACGACTTCGCCGGCGACGCCTTTGCCTGCGGCTTCAACCTGCGGACGGTGTCGCGGCACCGGCTCACACCTCACGGGGCCACCTTCACCACCGTGGACGAGCCCTTCGTCACGGCTGACGCGGCCGACTTCCACCCCACCGACGTGCTCGAGGACGCCGACGGCTCGCTGCTCGTGGTCGACACGGGAGGCTGGTACAAGCTCTGCTGCCCGACCTCGCAACTCGAGAAGCCCGCGGTGCTCGGGGCGATCTACCGCGTCCGGCGGCTGACCGCGGCCCCCGCCCTCGACCCACGCGGCCGGCGGATCGACTGGCGGAACCTCGACGCCGCGGGGCTCACCGCGCTCGTCGGCGATCCACGGCCCGCGGTGGCCGGTCGTGCAATCGACGCCCTCCGCCGCGCCGGCCCGCCGGCCACCGCCGCCGTCGCGGCTCTCGCCGCCGCGTCGTCAACGCCCGTCGCCACGCGTCGCGACGCGGTCTGGACGCTTGCGGGCATCGACGGCGACGAGGCCCGCGCCGCCGTGCGTTGCGGGCTGACGGACACCTCGGCCGAGGTCCGGCAGGCCGCGGCCCACGTCGCCGGACTCACGCGGGATCCGCTCGCCGTGGACGCCTTGGACGCGATGCTCTCGGGACCTGACGCCGGCTGCAGCCGCGCCGCGGCCGAGGCGCTCGGCCGGATCGGCACCGCCGCCGCCGTCAGGGCGGTGCTCGCCGCCTGCACTCGTGCGGGAGACAGAGCCTCTGAGCATTCGCTCACCTACGCGCTGATCGAGAGCGGGCATCCGGAGCTGCTGGTGGCCGCGATCGACCACCCGGAGCCGAGGATCAGGCGGGCGGCGCTCGTCGCGCTCGATCAGGGCGGCGGCGAGCAGACGGTGTCGCTCCGCGATCGGGTGCTCGCCGCCTGCAGAGACGACGATCCCGGGCTGCGTGAGACAGGCTGGTGGCTCGCCGCCGGGCACCCGGACTGGGCGGAGGCACTCGCGGGACAGCTGCCTGCGGAGCTCCAGCGGGCTGTCGACCGTCCCGAGGAGTCGCCCCGAATCGTGGGGCTCGTGGGCAGGCTCACCGCCAATGAGGCGATCGCCACCGCGGTCGCCGCCGCCGCGGGGGCCGGCACCGGCTCGCAGGGGAAGCCGCTGGAGGTGATGCGGACCGCGCGGCTCGTCACAACGCCCGATGCCTGGGTGGACGCCCTCGTCGCCATCATCGACAGCGGATCGCCGGCTGCCTCTGCAGATGCGATCGAGACGCTCGCCCGGCTCGCGGTCTCACCCGAGCAGCGAACCCGGATACGGCCGCGACTGCTCGCGATCGCCGCCGCGCCGGGCCTGTCGCCGAAGCTCTGCACGCTGCTCGTGCAGGTGGCGGGCGGCACCGACCCCCTGCCCGCGCCCGTCGCCGAGCGGCTGCTCGCCATCCTCGTTTCCGCGGGGCCCTCCGGCGACGCCTCCCCGCTCGACCGCGCGGCCGCCGCCACGGCGCTCGCGGCGTCGCGACTCTCCGACGACCAGTTGGCCACGCTCGCCCCGGCGCTTGCGCGGCTGCCGGCCAACGATGTCGCGCAACTGCTACCCCTGTTCAAGACGAGGGGCGGCAGCCCGCTGGTCGCAGCCCTCGCGGCCGTGGCGGGGCACGGAGATCCGTCGTCCATCAGCCGCGACACCGTGGCCGCGGCGGTGGCCGCACTGCCCGCGGGCGACGAGCCGGGCGGCCGGCAGCTGCTCGAGCGGATCGACGCAGCGCGGGCCGGGCAGCGTGAGGCCTACGAAAAACTGGCCGCTGCCCTGCCGCCGGGCGACCCGGCCCGCGGGCATGGCGTGTTCGTCTCCGCCAAGGCGGCCTGCACGGGCTGCCACGCGATGGCCTACGTCGGCGGCCGAATCGGCCCCGACCTCTCGAAGATCGGAAAGATCCGCACGGAGCGGGACCTGCTCGAGGCGATCGTGCTGCCGAGCGCGAGCTTCGTCCGCAGCTACGAGCCCGTGACGGTGCTCACGGAAGACGGCCGGGCGTTCAGCGGCATCGTGCGGGAGGAGACGCCGGCGGAGGTCGTGATCCAGACGAACGTCACCACGAGCGAGCGGATCCCGCGGGAGGCGATCGAGTCGATCGAGCCCGGCACCGTCTCGCTGATGCCCAAGGGCTACGACACCATCCTCTCGCCGCAGGAGCTCGCCGACCTCGTCGCCTTCCTGGCGCGGGCGAAGTGACGCCGCAAGAGTCCGATCGCGAGAGACCGAGGAGGCTGCCGATGATCGACGCCGAGCGACCTGACGAGACCCTCACCCGGCGGGACGCCGTCGGCCGGCTGGCGGCGGCCGGGTCGGCCGCGGTGCTCGGCGGCGGCCGGGCAGCGACGGCGGCCACCGAGGTCGGCCCGATCCAGGCCGATAATGCCCGGCCAGGCACACGCGAGTGGATGATCACGAACGTCGCCATCGATCCGGCTACCAAATATCGCAGCCCGGCCATCGAGGGCTACTGTTCCCATGCGAGCGTGCGGGCAGGCGACACGCTGTCGATCCTCGTGAGCACGCGACCGGCCAGCCGGTTCACGATCGATATCTACCGCACCGGCTGGTACGGCGGCGACGGGGGCCGGCTGATGGCCCGGCTCGGCGAGTTTGTCGGCACCGCGGAGCCCGATCCGCCCGTGGCCGAGAAGCGGCTGCGACGGTGCACCTGGAAGGCGGCGACGGAGCTCACGATTCCCGCCGACTGGCCCAGCGGCGTCTATCTCGGCAAGCTCACGAGCCTGGCGGAGGGCCGGCAGAGCTACGTCATCTTCGTCGTCAGGGACGACCGGCGGGCCGATTTTTTGTTTCAGGTGAGCGACTTCACCTGGCAGGCCTACAACCGCTGGCCCGACCAGTTCGCGCTCTACGACGACGGCAAGAACCCGTGGTACTGGGGAGGCGGCGTGCAGGTGGGCTTCGACAGGCCCTACGGCAAATACTGCCAGATCATCGACCAGCCCCTGTCGGTGGGCTCGGGCGAGTGGTTCCTGTGGGAGTTTCCCCTGGCCTATTGGCTGGAATCCCAGGGCTACGACGTCTCCTACATCTCGAACCTCGACACGCACCGCGACCCGGCAGGCCTGCTTCGGGCCCGCGGCCTGTTGAGCGTGGGGCATGACGAATACTGGACGATCGAAATGTTCCGCAACGTGCAGGCCGCGATCGCGGCGGGCGTGAACGTGGCGTTCCTCTCGGGCAACGCGGTCTGCGGCCGGATCCTGCTCGACGAGCGGGAGCGGGCCTTCGAGCGGGTCGGCGTGTTCGGGCCACCGGGCGGCACGCGGGAATTCGCCTCGATGCAGTCGCTCGCGCACGAACGTCCCTACGCCAACGAGCTGATGGGGGCGCACTCGACCGGCCCGGTCACCGGCGGGGCAGACTGGATCTGCACGCGTCCCGACCACTGGGTGCATGCCGGCACCGGAATGCAGCAGGGAGACGCGATCCCCGGCCTGATCGGCTGGGAGTGGCACGGCGACCCGGCTGCGATTCCCTCGCTCGAGGTCGTGGCCACCGGGCCGACGCAGTCGGCTCCGGGCAAACCCAACGGCGGCGTCTACACGGCCACGTGCTACACCGGACCCAAGGGCAACTACGTCTTCAACGCCGCCACGTGCTGGTGGGCGGACGGACTGGCGGCGCCGCCGGGCTACGTGCGGCCGAGCGTCTACACGAGCCCCCGCGGGCCGGACGACCGGGTGCAGCGGATCACGCACAACCTGCTCCGCCGGGCCCTGCAGGGGTGAAGCGGGGGCGGTCGAGCTGGCACGGTGACCGCGGTCGCGACATGAACCGTTTCCACACCACTTCGGCACGCCGCGTCGCGGCCGGGACCCTGCTGGCGGCGGCAGCGGCGATCGCTTCCACCCAGGCACACGTGGCCACGGCGGCCGATGAGGCGGAGGTCGCCACCGCGGCGCGGAGGATCCTCGACGCCTACCATGCCGACGGCCCCCAGCCCGGCTCGCGTCGGCTCCACGTGATCTGCTGGCGGGTGAAGGATCGTGGCTTTCCCGCCGGCCACCGTGAGCGGCTCGACCGCATCATGACCCACATCGAGACGTTTTACGCGGGCGAGATGGAGCGGCTCGGGCTCGGCCATCGCTCGATCCGCCCGGTGCGGAACGCCCGCGGCCGGCTCGTGGTGCACGAGGTCGTAGGGCAGGGCGGATTCGCCGACTACGACAAGCCCGACGGCAGCAGGATCCGCGGGGAATGCCTGCCCGCGCTCAAGGCCGCAGGCGTCGACATCGAACGCGAAACCGTGATGATCTTCACGAACCTCGCCACCTGGGATCCGCAGGCACTCTCGTTCGTGCACAAGAGTCCCTACTACGCCGGCGGCGATCACAGGAGCGGCACGGCCTACCAGCTCGACTCGCCCGAGCTCGACGTCCGCAACCTGCCGCGGAAAAACCCGACCATCACCGACGGCGAGTACGGCCGCATCTCGCTGGGCAGGCACAATTCGATCTTCATCGGCGGCATGGCACACGAACTCGGCCATGCGCTCGGGCTGCCGCACTGCCGCGCCACGGAGGCCCAGGCGGCGACTCGCGGCACCGCGCTCATGGGCGCCGGCAACCTCACCTACGCCGAGGAGACCCGGGGCGAGGGGAAGGGATCGTTCCTCACGCTGGCCGACGGCCTGCGGCTCGCGTCGCACCCGCAGTTTTCCGGATCGGTGAAGGGGATGCACGACCCGGTGGCCGCCGCGTTGGCCGACCCCGTCGCCGCCACGGCCGCGGATGGCCGGTCGTTCACGGTGTCGGGCCGCGTCGCGGGCACGCCGCCGGTGTACGCGGTGGTCGGCTACCTCGATCCCGCAGGGGGCGGCGACTACGACGCGCGAACGGTGGCGGCGGCGCCGCAGCCCGACGGCGGCTTCACCCTCGCCTGCGACGCCCTCGTGCCAGGCAAGCCCGCCGCCCTGCGGATCGTCGCCTGCCACTCGAACGGCGGCACCACCGCCTGGAGCCACGCCTACACGGTGGCCGCCGACGGGACCGTCGACATCGAGGCCTTGCGGCTGGGGTGCGAGCTGGATGGTTTTGCAGCGGCGCTCGACCGCGGCGATCTGGCCCGCGCCGCGACACTCCGCGCCGGCCTGCCGGCCGGGAGCAGGGCGGAAGCACTGGCGGGCACGATCCTCGCGGCCCGGTCGGCCGACCGAAAGACGGTGCCGCCGGCCGACGCTGCCGCCGACGAAAAATCGCTGCCGCTCTCGGCCGCGACGCCGGCAGAGGCGCGGGTGGGCTGGCTGCAGCCGGCCTACGACCACCTGCCGCGGCGGGACCCGCTGCTCGTGTCGGCTGGACGGGTGTTCGATCGGGGCATCTACGCCCATGCCGCGTCGCTGCATCGCTACGACCTCGACGGCCGCTGGGATCGGCTCACCGGCTCCTGCGGCCTGCCCACGCAGCCGGGCGGGTCGGTGGTGTTCGTGATCCGCGCCGACGGCCGGGAGATCTTCCGGTCGAAGACGCTGGGGCCCGATCGACTGGAACCGTTCGACCTCGACGTCTCGGGCGTGCGGAGCCTCGCCCTCGAGACGGAGGATGGCGGCGACGGCAGGACGGCCGACTGGGGTGTCTGGTTCGAGCCGCGGATCACCCGTCCGTGATGGGGCGAGACGGCCGGCGGGAGACGTCGGCGCCTGCGACGTTCTTGTGATACGATCCCGGAATGCAGCGGTCTCCCGATGCTCCTTTCGTTTTCAGCGTCGCCGCGACGATCCACGTGCCGGCGGCTGCTCATCGATGGGGATGGCGGCTCGGCGTCATCGCCGTGGTCGCCTTGGGCCACGCAGCCATCGCTGTCGCCGCCGATCCGGGAACGGTGGCGCTCACGCCCGAGGCCCGTGGCAACCTCCAGCTCGAGGTGAAGCCCCTCCAGGCGGCGGAGTACTGGAAGGTCATCGAGATTCCCGGCGTCGTCGTGGACCGGCCGGGCGTCAGCGACCGCGGCGTCACCGCCCCGATCTCCGGCACGATCACGAAGGTGCACGCCTTCCCGGGCACCACCGTCGCCCCAGATGAGGCACTATTCACGATCCGGCTGGTGAGTGACCCGGTCCACAAGTCCCAGCTCGAGCTCTTCAAGGCGATGAAGGAGATCGAGATCGCCACCCGGCAGCTCAAGCGGCTCGAAGATCTCGCCCAGTCCGGGGCGCTCGCGCAGACCCGCATCTTCGAGATCGAGAACCAACTCGACCGGATGCAGGCGACGGTGGAGGCGTACCGCCAGGACCTGGTGGCTCGCGGCCTCTCCCAGCGGAGCATCGACGATGCCGCCGCCGGACAGTTCGTCACCGAGATCGTCGTCAAGGCGCCGGCGGAGATGGCAGTCGAGCGACCGACCAACAAGTCCGTGGCCACCGCGGCGCAGGCTGCGCTGCCCTTCGCCTTCGAGGTGCATTCGCTGGACGTGGAACTTGGTCAGCATGTCGAGGCCGGGATGGTGCTCATGCACCTCGCGGACCATCGGCGGCTGCTCGTGGAGGGCCGCGGCTTCAAGGACGACATGCCTCTGGTGCAAGAGGCCGCGCGACGCGGCCTGGGCGTGGAACTCGACGTCGACGAGGCCGATCGGGCGAGCTGGCCGGCGTTCCGCCAGCGGATTGCCATCGACCACATCTCGAACACGGTCGATCCGGTCACCCGCACGTTCGCGTTCTTCCTGCCGCTGGAGAACCAGTGGCAGACCTACGAGCACGCCGGTGAGACGCGGGTGCTGTGGCGGTTCCGGCCCGGTAGCCGGCTCCGGCTGCGGGTCGCCGTGGACCGCCTCGAGGACGTGTTCGTCCTGCCGCAAGCGGCCGTGGTGCGCGACGGCCCGCGGACCTACGTGTTTCGGCAGGCGAAGCAATACGCCTTTCGCACCGAGGCCATTCCCTTCCAGCGGGACGAGGTTCACGTCGTCCACGAGGATCGGCTTCACGTGGTGCTTGCCAACGACGGCAGCCTGGGAAACGGCACCCGCGTGGCGTGGAACGCGGCCGCGGCGATCGAGCGGATCCGGCGGGCGAATCGCGGAGAGTCCGGGCCGACCAACGTTCACGTTCACGCGGATGGCACCGTGCACGAAGTCGGCGGTCACCCGACCGACACGGGCGACGGGAAGTGACCGCTCATGATCGACGCCGTGATCGGCTTCTCGCTGCGAAACCGACCGGTCGTGCTGGTCGCGGCGTTCGCGCTGTTGTGCACCGGCGGCTACCTCGCGGCGACGCTGCCGATCGACCTGTTTCCCGACCTCGACCGGCCGCGGGTGGTCGTGATCACCGAGTGCCCTGGCCTCGCGACCGAGGAGGCCGAGACGCTCGTCACGCAGCCGATCGAGATCGCGCTGTTGGGGGCCGGCGGTGTGGTCGACGTGCGCAGCCAGACGACGGCCGGCCTGTCGGTGATCACGGTCGACTTCGGCTGGTCGAGCCAGATCCTCGCCGCCAGGCAGATCGTGCAGGAGCGGCTGGCCACGCTCACCGGGATGCTTCCCGACGGCATCCGCCCGCAGATGGCGCCCACGGCCTCGATCATGGGTCAGATCGTGATCGCCGGCATGCACGAACGGCCGGGCGCCCGCGGCGACGGCGACTCCTCCGACGCGACACTCGCCTCGTTGATGGAATTGCGGACGATCGCCGACTGGGTCGTCCGGCCACGGCTGCGCAAGATCCCCGGCGTTGCGGAGGTTTTCGTCCAGGGAGGCGAGCGGAAGCAATACCAGATCCTCGTCGAGCCGGCTGCGCTTGTCGAATACGCCGTGTCGCTCGAGGACGTCGAGGACGCCCTGGCCGCCAGCAACATCAACACCAGCGGCGGCTTCGCCACCCAGGGGGAGACGGAGCGGCCGATCCGGATCCTGGGCCGGCTCGGCCCCGATGCACCGCGGGTGATCGAAGATCTGAAGCGGGTGCCCGTGAAGGCCAGCGACGTGCGGCCGGTCCTGCTGGAGCAGGTGGCCCGCGTGGTGGAGGGCCCCCAGGCCAAGCGGGGCGACGGCGGCATCAACGGTCTCCCCGGCGTCGTGTTCACGATCGCCAAGCAGCCCCACGCCGACACCCGTGAGCTCACCGATCGCATCGAGGAGGCCTTCGCCGAGCTGCGGACCTCGCTGCCCGGATGGATCGTGCTCGAGCCGGGACTGTTCCGGCTGCGAGGCTTCATCGACCGCGGCATCCACAACGTCGCCGAATCGCTGCTGATCGGTGCGGCGCTGGTCGTCGTGGTGCTCTTCCTATTTTTGCTCGACCTGCGGACCACGTTCATCACCTTGCTGGCGATTCCGCTGTCACTCGTCATCACCGCTGTCGTGTTCCGGCTGAGCGGGCTCGTGTCGACGGTGGGCCTGTCCCTCAACGTGATGACACTCGGCGGCCTCGCCGTGGCGATGGGCGAGCTCGTGGACGACGCCATCGTCGACGTGGAGAACATCTTCCGCAGGCTTGCGGAAAACGGGGCCGCGGTCCGGCCGCGGCCGGTGCTGGCCGTGGTCTATGACGCGAGCCGCGAGATCCGCTCGGCGATCGTGTTCGGCACGGCGGTGGTCGTGCTCGTGTTCCTGCCGCTGTTTGCCTTGTCGGGCGTGGAGGGCCGGTTGTTCGCCCCGCTGGGCATCGCCTACATCGTGTCGATCCTCGCGTCGCTGCTGGTCTCCGTCACCGTGACGCCGGTGCTGGCGTCGTACCTTCTCCCCGCGTCGGGCACGGCCCACCGCCGCGGCGACAGCCCCCTGCTCGCGCTGCTCAAGCGGCTGGCCGCGCCGCTCGTCCGCCTGAGCATGGCGGCGCCGGGCCTGCTGCTCCTGCTATCGTGGGCCGCCGTCGCCTGGGCGGGCTGGGAGGTGGCCACGCTCGGTCGCAATTTCCTCCCGCAGTTCGACGAGGGGAGCATCCAGGTCAACGTCTCCCTGCCGCCGGGGTCGTCGCTGGCCGCCTCGAGCGCGGTCGCCCGCACGATCGACGCACAGCTTGCGTCGCTGCGTCGCTCCGCGACGAACCCCCGCGGCGAAATCCTCTCCTTCGTCCGGCGCACGGGCCGCGCCGAACTCGACGAGCACGCCATGCCGGTGAGTTCCAGCGAGTACATACTCGCGATGAGCCCGGAGGGTGATCGAGGCCGTGAGGCGGTTCTCGCCGACCTGCTGGCCATGCTCCGCCGTCAGGTGCCCGGGGTCGACATCGAGGTGGAGCAGCCGCTGGCGCATCTCATTAGCCACATGATCAGCGGCGTCTACGCGCAGATCGCCATCAAGGTGCACGGCGACGAACTCGACGGCCTGCTGACCATCGCCGACCGGATCAAGGAGGCTCTGGCCGGAGTGCCCGGGCTGACACCGCCCGTGGTCGAGCCCATCCGCGAGGCAGATGAGCTCCACATCCGCCTCAAGCCCGAGGAGCTCGCCCGGCACGGGCTCACCCGCGAGGCGGTCGCGGTCGAGATGCAGACCGCGCTGCAAGGCAGGGTGGTGTCGCAGGTGCTCGAGGGACAGCGGCGGTTCGACCTGCTTGTGCGTCTGGAGGACCGGGCGCGGAACGACTTCTCGAACCTGGCCCGGCTGCGGATCGAGCTTCCCGGCCGGCGCGGCCAGATCGAGCTCGCCGCGCTGGCCGAGGTGGGCGACGGTGTCGGACCGAGTTCCGTCAACCGCGAGGCCGCCCGACGGCGGATCGTGATCCGCTGCAACACCCAGGGACGCGATCTCGCCGGCGCCGTCGCCGACATCCGTCGGACGCTCGATGCCTCGATCAGCCTGCCCGCGGGGTATTTCCTTGAGTACGGGGGCCAGTTCGAAAGCCAGGCCCGCGCCACGGCGCTGCTGGGCGGACTCGCCGCGGTGTCGGTGGCGGGGATGTTTCTCGTCCTCCTGGCGCTGTTTCCCTCCACCCGCATGGTGCTGCAGATCCTCAACGCCCTGCCGACGGCTTTCGTCGGAGGCGTGGCGAGCCTGGTTCTCACCGGGCAGTCGCTCTCGGTGGCCAGCCTCGTGGGCTTCATCTCGCTTGGTGGCATCGCTGTCCGGAACGGCATCCTGCTGGTGACCCACTACGTGCACCTGATGCGGGAGGAGGGCATGCCGTTCTCGCAGGAGGTCGTCCTGCGGGGCAGCCTCGAAAGGCTGTCGCCGGTGCTCATGACCGCGCTCACGGCGGGCATCGGCCTCGTGCCGCTGGTGCTCGACGGCGCCAAGCCGGGGCGGGAGATTCTCTACCCCGTGGCGACGGTCATCCTCGGCGGGCTCGTGACCTCGACGTTCTGCGAGTTTCTCCTCCATCCGGGGCTTTTCTGGCGGTTCAGCGGCACGGACGCGAAAAGGCTGGCCGAGGTGGGGGCGGACTTTGACCAGCGTCACCGGGGCCATCGGGACGATAAACTCCTTTGAAGCCGCAGAACCGGGACTGCGGCGGCCCGCGGTGCCGCCGGGGCAGGAGCCGACCGCGTTCGAGTCCCGCGACGGTGCCAGTCATGCGACGTGGATCGATCCGATTCGCCGCGTTCGGAAAAGGGCTTCTGGCGGCGGCCCTGGCCATGGCGTCGCTGGCACACGGAGCCGCCGTCTCGCTCGCCCGCGACATCTCGTTCAACCGCGACGTGCTGCCGATCCTGGCGGCCAACTGCCTGTCGTGCCACGGCTTCGACCCGCATTCCCGCCAGGCGGGCCTGAGGCTCGACACGGCCGCGGGGGCGACCGCACGGCTCGACTCCGACCAGGCCGCCGTCGTGCCCGGCGACGCCGCCGCCAGCGAGCTCGTCCGTCGCATCGACTCGTCCGACCCCGACGAGCTGATGCCGCCCCCCGAGTCGGGCCGCACGCTCTCCGCCGCCGATCGAGAGACGCTGCGGGCCTGGATCGCCGCCGGCGGTCGGTACGAACGGCACTGGTCGTTTCTCGCGCCCGTGGCCGCGGAGCCGCCTGCGGATACGGGACAATCCCATCCGATCGACCGGTTCGTCGTCGCGAAGCTCGCTGGCACGTCGCTCTCGCCCGCGCCGCCGGCGCCGCCCGAGACGCTCCTCCGGCGGCTGCATCTCGACCTGACCGGACTGCCGCCGACCGTGGCGGAGATCGACGCGTTTCTGGCGGCGGCCACGTCCGATCCCGAGGCCGCCTACGCCGCTGCGGTCGAGCGGCTGCTCGCCAGTCCGCACTACGGCGAGCGGCAGGCGCGGTGGTGGCTCGACATGGCCCGCTACGCCGACAGCAACGGCTATTCGATCGACGCCCCGCGGGAGATCTGGCCGTACCGCGACTGGGTCATCGACGCCTTCAACCGCGACGTGCCGTTCGATCGGTTCACGATCGAGCAGCTGGCCGGCGACCTGCTGCCCGAGGCCACCGAGCAGCAGAAGATCGCCACCGGCTTCCACCGCAACACCCAGATCAACGAGGAAGGAGGCATCGACAAGGAGCAGTTCCGCATCGAGAGCGTCTTCGACCGCGTGGCCACCACGGGCGTGGTCTGGCTGGGGCTCTCCATCGGCTGCGCCCAGTGCCACGACCACAAGTTCGATCCCATCAGCCAGCGGGACTATTACCGGCTGTTCGCCTTCCTCAACAGCCAGGCCGAGCCGAAGCTCAAGGTGGCGGCCAAGGGCGTCGATCCTGCGTCGCTCGCGGAGGACCGCGATGCCGCCCGCACGGCCGTCCACACCTACGTCGGCTCACGTTCCAGCGAGCTGGCTGCCTGGGAGACGACGCTCACGGACGAACTCAGAAAGCCCTTCGGGAAGCCGACGCTGGCGGCGCTGGAGAAGCCGGCCGCGGAGCGGACGCCCGAGGATCGCCGGCTGCTCTACGCGGCCGGGCCGGGCACGGGCGACCCGGAGTTCCGCAGTCTCAACGAGCAATTCCTGCAGCTCGACGGCCAAGTCGCGAACGGTCCCACCACGCTCGTGCTCCAGGAGCTGCCCACGCCCCGCACGACGACCGTCCTCACGCAGGGCGACTTCACGCGGCCGGGCGACGAGGTGACGCCGGGCACGCCCGAGGTGCTGCCGCCGCTCGATCCGTCGGCCGCGGCCCCGAACCGGCTCGACCTGGCCCGGTGGCTCGTGAGCCCCGCCAATCCGCTCACCGCGCGGGTGCTCGTCAACCGGGTCTGGCAGCAGTATTTCGGCCGCGGCCTCGTGGAGACCGACAACGACTTCGGCCTGATGGGCGCGCCGCCGTCGCATCCCGAGCTGCTCGACTGGCTGGCCCTGGAGTTCATGCGCCGCGGCTGGAGCCTGAAGTCGCTGCAGCGGCTGATCGTGACATCCCGCACCTACCGGCAGAGCTCGGTCGAGACGCCCGAGCAGGCGGCCGCCGATCCGCACAACCTCCTGCTCGCCAGGCAGCGGCGGCTGCGGCTCGACGCCGAGATCGTCCGCGACGTCGCCCTCGTCGCCAGTGGAAAGTTCGCCGCCACGATCGGCGGCCCTCCCGTCTTCCCGCCGATTCCCGCCGGCGCCACCGCCGTGGGGCAGGTAAAGCGGGCCTGGAAGACGAGCACCGGTGACGATCGGCATCGCCGCGGCCTCTACACGTTCGTCTACCGCGCCTCGCCGCCGCCGGCCCTGTCGGTGTTCGACGCCCCCGACGGCTACAGTGCCTGCACGCGGCGCAACCGCAGCAACACGCCGCTGCAGGCGCTCACGCGGCTCAACGATCAGGCCTTCGTGGAGTTTGCCGACGCCCTCGCCGACATCATCGAGAGCGAGGGGCTCGAGCCGGCGTTCCGCCGCTGCACCGGCCGGCGGCCCGACGCGGCCGAGCGCGCGACGCTCTCGCGGCTCACGCCGCGCGAGCAGGCCCGCGTGCTCCTGAATCTCGACGAGACCGTGACGAGAGAATGACGATGCACGACCGCGACGACATCTCCGGCGAGATCCTCCGCGAGCGGACGCGGCGGCACTTCTTCGACCAGTGCGGCATTGGCGTGGGCGCGATGGCGCTCGAATCACTCCTCGCGGCGGACGGCGTCGGCCGGGCCGACACGTCGACGCCCGCGGCCGGCCCCCACTTCCCGCCGCGGGCCAAGCGGGTGATCTACCTGTTCATGGCCGGCGGGCCGTCGCAGCTCGACCTCTTCGACCACAAGCCGGAGCTTACGAAACGGAGCGGCGAGCCGATCCCGGCCAGCTTCGTGGAGGGGAAGCGGTTCGCCTTCATGGACTCGAGCCACCGCACCGACCTGCTCGGGACGAAGCGGTCGTTCGCACGGCACGGCGAGTGTGGGGCCTGGGTGAGCGACCTGCTGCCCCACGTCGGGGGCATCGTCGACAAGCTCTGCATGGTCAAGAGCTGCAACACCGACCTCTTCAACCACGCCCCGGCCAAGCTCTTCATGAACACCGGCACGGGCCAGTTCGGCCGGCCGAGCATGGGCGCCTGGGTCACCTACGGTCTGGGCAGCGAATCCTCCGACCTGCCGGGCTTCGTGGTGCTGCAGAGTGGCCCGCGCGGCCCGCGTGGGGGCGCGGTGCTCTGGGGCAGCGGCATCCTGCCGAGCAGCTATCAGGGCGTGCCGCTGCGGGGCACGGGGGAGCCGATCCTGAACCTCTCGACGCCGGCGGGCGTCGACGCGGCCAGCCAGCGGCGGGTGGTCGAGGCGGTCCGCGCGCTCAACCTGCGGCACCTCGCCGCCACGGGCGACGCCGAGATCGCCACGCGGGTGGCCGGCTACGAGATGGCCTACCGCATGCAGTCGAGCGCGCCGGAGCTGATGGACATCGCCGGCGAGACGCCCGAGACGCTCGCGCTCTACGGCATCGTCGACAGGGGCGAGGCGACCTACGCTCGCAACTGCCTGCTGGCGCGGCGGCTGGTGGAGCGGGGGGTGCGGTTCGTGCAGCTCTACCACACCAATTGGGACCACCACGGCGGGCCGACGGAAAACCTCGAGAAGCACCTGCCGGAGGTCTGCGGCCAGGTCGACCGGGCCACCGCGGCCCTGATCACCGACCTCGACCGCCGCGGCCTGCTCGACGACACGATCGTGGTGTGGGGGGGAGAGTTCGGCCGCACGCCGATGGGAGAGAAGCGGGAGAGCACCGGCCGCAACCACCACATCGACGCCTTCACGATGTGGTTTGCAGGTGGTGGCTACCGCCCTGGTCTGGTGTACGGCGCGACCGACGAGTTCGGGTTCGCGCCGGTGGAGCATCCCGTGCACGTCCGCGACCTGCACGCCACGCTGCTGCACCAGCTCGGCCTCGACCACATGCGGCTGGCCGTCCGCTTCCAGGGCCTCGACTACAAGCTCACGGGCGTGAAGCCGGCCCGCGTGGTGACCGACATCGTGGCATAGCAGGAACGCCGCCCGTGCGCCGGGCTCATCGCCCCCAGCCGTTGTCAGCCGACCGTAGCGGCTCTTGAAAGTGACGTTCTCATGGAACACACGGGGCTGCCCGTGCCCCGTCGCCGGACGTTCGCTTCGGCCCTCCAGGCCTCCGCTCTCTGCATGCCGGCTGCGCTCCGGCATCCATGCCTCCGCTTGCCGCCAAGCCCGGCTCTCAGGGCACGGGCAGCCCCTCGTCGATCGTTTCCGGACACGCATCGATGAGCGTGCCGGGGTCGAGGCGGCCGTGATCGCGGCACGACAAGACCGATGCCCCGCGTTCGGTGCCGCTGCCGGCCAAACTGAAACTCACGCCTTGCGATCCGCGTCGAGCAGGTCGACGGCCGCCCGGCGGATCGCCGGGTCGTGCTGCCGCTCGATAGGGTCGAGCAGCGGCAGCAGCGGCCCGGTGGCGGCGATCTCCGCCGCGCCGACCGCATTGTGCAGCACGCGGATCGGGCTGATGGCGTTGCGGAGCGTCTCCAGCGGCAGGAAGATCTCGCGGATCCGCTCGGCCTCCGCCCAGTCCCGCCGGTGGATCGCCGCCCGCAGCGCCTGCGAGAGCCGGGGCGCCACGCAGCCGCAGCCCGTCGTGAATCCACCCAGGCCGAAATCCCGCAGGTGGATGATCGCCGGCTGCTCGCCGATGCCGCTGATCACGAGGCTCGGGTCGACCAGGCCCACGAGCTCACGCAGGTAGGGGTCGGCGGCCGTGTCGGCCCGCACCGTCGCGTACTTGATGGCCGCGATCAGGCCGTCGGCGACGAGGGCCGCCACGTGCGGCGGGTCGATGTAGCCATCGTGCTTGACATAGAGCACGGCCGGCACGCCGGCGGCCTCCACGAACCGGCGGACGCCCGTGGCCACGCCGGCGCTCGTCGTGATTCCCTGGTGCGGCAGCACCATCACGGCTGGGAATGGGTGCCGACGGATCGCCTTTGCATGCTCGAGCATGAGGCCGTAGGTGGGGCCGGCGGCGGGCACCACCGTCGTCGTCGCGGCGGCCTCAGCGGCCAGCATCTCCAGGAGCGGCTCGTATTCGTCGAGCGGCAGGTGGTAGAGGTTGGCGTTGCCGCCGTAGAGCAGGAGCGAGACGCCGCCGGCCTCGAGGTGCCGGATGATCTTTCGATTCTCAGCGACCGCGATCCGGCCGTCGGCCGCTCTGGCCAGCGGCGGCACGGCCATGACCGACCGCTGGAAGTGCTCGGGCGCGAGGGGGGAACGGTTCATGGGCGGGGCTCCGGTCGGGGCAGGGGGCGGTATGCCGCTCAGTGGATCTCGGGCTCGTTTTCCGGCGGGCCGCGGTGCAGGAGGCGGAAGTCGCAGCCGAGGTTCGCCTGCGTCGTCTCGTCGAGGAAGAGCCGGGTGTAGCCGCGGGCGGCCCGCGGTGGCGGCGGCCGCCAGTCGGCCCGGCGGCGGGCGAGTTCCGCGTCGTCGACGAGCAGGTCGATGCGGCGGGCCTCGACGTCGAGGGCGATCTGGTCGCCGTCGCGGACGAGCGCCAAGGGCCCGCCCGCCACGGCCTCGGGCGCGACGTGGAGCACGCAGGTGCCGTAGCTCGTGCCGCTCATGCGGGCGTCGGAGATCCGCACCATGTCGCGGACGCCTTGTTCGAGGAGCCGCTTCGGGATCGGCAGCATGCCCCATTCGGGCATACCGGGTGCGCCGAGCGGCCCGGCGTTCCGCAGCACGAGCACGTCGTCGGCCGTGATGCCAAGCGCCGGGTCGTCGATCCGAGCTTTCAGATCACCGTAGCCGTCGAACACGAAGGCCCGGCCGGTGTGCGCGAGGAGCCGCGGGTCGGCGGCGGTCGGCTTGATGACGCAGCCGTCCGGCGCAAGGTTGCCCCGCAGCACGCAGGTGCCGCCCGCGGCGGCCAGCGGCCGGTCGAGCGGCAGAATCACGCGGTCGTCGATCACCTCGGCGCCGGCGATGTTCTCGCCGAGCGTGCGGCCGTTGACGGTCGGGCAGTCGACGGCCAGCAGGTGGCGGATCCGCTCGAGCAGTGCCGGGAGCCCGCCCGCGTCGTGAAAATCCTCCATGAGAAACTCGCCGGCGGGCCGCAGGTTCGCGAGCACCGGCACCCGCCGCGACAGCTCGTCGAACCGGTCGAGCGAGAGCGGCACGCCGGCACGGCCGGCGAGGGCGAGCAGATGGATGATCGCGTTCGTCGACCCGCACAGTGCCATGTCGGCGACGATGGCGTTGTCGAACGACCGCGGCGAGAGGATCGTCGAGGGCCGCAGGTCCTCCCAGGCCATGTCGACGATCCGTCGGCCGCACTCGGCGGCCATGCGGGAGTGGGCCGAGTGCACCGCGGGGATCGTGGATGCCCCCGGCAGCATCATGCCAAGCGCCTCGGTGACGGCCGCCATCGTGGAGGCGGTGCCCATCGTCATGCAGGTGCCTGGCGAGCGGGCGATGCCCTCCTCGAGCTGCCGGAAGACGCAGTCGTCGAGGCAGCCCGCCTGCCGCTGCGCCCAGAACTTCCACACGTCGGTGCCGCTGCCGAGCCGCTGGTCCCGATAGCGTCCCGCGAGCATCGGCCCGGCGGGCATGAAGATCGCCGGCAGGTCGGCGGTGATCGCCCCCATGAGCAGCCCGGGCACCGTCTTGTCGCAGCCCCCCATCAGCACCGCGGCGTCGACGGGATGGCACCGCAGCACCTCTTCCACCTCGAGGGCGAGCAGGTTGCGGTAGAGCATCGTCGTCGGCTTCATGAACATTTCCGAGAGGGCGAGCACCGGGATCTCTACCGGAAACCCGCCCGCCTGCCAGACGCCCCGCTTCACCTCCGCCACCCGCTGCGGGAAGTGGGTGTGGCACTGGCTCAGATCGCTCCAGGAATTGAGGATCGCGATGACGGGCCGGCCCTCGGCCTCCTCGGCGGAGTAGCCCATCTGCCGCAGCCGGCTGCGGTGGCCGAAACTCCGCAGGTCGTCGGGGGCGAACCAGCGCTGCGACCGGAGGTCGGCGGGCTGCCTGCGGTGCGGCGGCGGGGATGCGGCGGTCATGCGGGGCCCGGCTCGGCGTCGGCCGGAACATGGTCGGAGACAGCGTGGCGGTCGTAGGAAGCGTGGCGGGATTGTACGATCTGCCCGGGCGGCACGGAACAGGTTCCGGGGTGTCGCACGTGGCAGGCACGAGTCCGGGGGGGCGTCCGCACGGCCGGCGTGGGGGACGCCCGATCGCATGAGCCCACTGGCCATCCTCATCGTCGCGCTGGTCGTCGTGGTGGGCGGCGTGCTCGCCTTGCGGATGCCGGCGTTCCTCACGCTGATCATCGGCGCGTTCGTCGTCGCGGCGCTCACACCGACCGCGGCCCCTGCGTTGGCCACGGCCGGCCAGAGTCGCACCGCGACCACGCCCGCCGCCACGCCGCCCGAGCCGGTGACACCGGGCCGGCGGGTGGCGGAGGGTTTCGGCCGCACCGCGCTCGACATCGGCATCGTGATCGCGATGGCGTCGATCCTCGGCTGCTGCCTCACGGCCGCCGGGGGCGCCGAGAAGATCGTCACGTCGATCCAGGCGGCGCTCGGCACCGGCAGGACGCCGCTGGCACTGCTCCTGACGGGCTTCCTGCTCGGCATCCCGATGTTCGCCGAGACCGTGTTCTTCCTGCTCCTGCCGCTGGCCCGCGCGAGCTTCGACCGCACGGGCAAACACTACCTGCTCAACGTGCTCGCGATCATCGCCGGCGCGACGATGACGCACTCCCTCGTGCCGCCGACACCCGGGCCGCTCTTCGTGGCCGACGCCTTCGATATAGACATGACGACGATGATCGCCGGTGGCCTCGTGGTCGGCGGGATCGCCGCCGTCGCAGGGTATGCGTACGCCACCTGGGCCGACCGCACCTGGCCGCTCGAGCCGAAGGACGCGGCCCGGGACGACGCGAAGGACGAGGCACGGCCCGTGCGGTCGCTCTCCCTGCCGGCGGCGCTCGCGCCGATCCTGTTGCCCATGCTCCTGATCACGCTCGGCTCCATCGCCGAGGCGGCCCCGCAGATGCTTCCGGCGGGACTCGTGCCGGCGATCAGGGTCTGCGGCGAGAAGAACACGGCGATGGCGGTCTCCGCCCTGCTCGCGATCGGGGTGCTCTGCGCGACCGTGGCCGACATGGGCACGGTCCGCAGGACGATCACCGAGTCGATCACCGAGGCCGGCGAGATCATCCTCGTGATCGCCGCCGGCGGAGCCCTCGGCGGCGCCCTGCGGCAGGCGGGCATGGCCGAGCTCTCCCAAGGATTCGCCACCGGCACCGGCCTCGCCATCGTGCCGATCGCCTGGGCGATCACGGCCGTCATCCGGGTGGCACAGGGCTCGGCCACGGTGGCGATGATCACCGCGGCCGGCGTGCTCGCGCCGATCGTCACGGCCGGCGACATGGGCTTCCACCCCGTGTACGTGGCGCTGGCGATCGGCTGCGGCTCGAAGGCCGGCATGTGGATGAACGACAGCGGCTTCTGGGTGATCGCCCGCATGAGCGGCATGACGGAGCAGCAGACGCTCCGCACCGCGTCGACGATGGTGATGATCGAGGGCCTCGCCGGCCTCGCTGCCACGCTCGTCCTCGCCAGCGTCTGGCCGATGCGGGCCTGACCCCGCCGTCAGCCGCAGACGGCGTCGAGTCGGCCGGTGGAATCGCCGAAGCAATCGACCGGCGTGCCCATGATGTCGAGCATCGTGAGAAAGAGGTTCGTCATCGGCTGCTCGCCCGGCACGAGCACGTGGCGACCAGGCACGAGCCGCCCGCCGCCGCTGCCGGCCAGGATGACCGGCAGGTCGTTGTGGCGGTGCTTGTTGCCGTCGGAGAGGCCGCTCGTGTAGGCCACCATCGACGAGTCGAGCAGCGGCTTCCCGCCGGCGTCTTTCGCCGCCTTGAGGCGGCCGAGCAGGTAGGCGAACTGCTCCACGTAGAACCGGTCGATCCGGGCGATCTTGGCGATCTTCTCCGCGTCGTCCTGGTGGTGCGACAGCTCGTGATGGCCGTCCTTGACCTCGATCTCCGGGAACGTGCGGTTGCTGCCGTCGGAGGAAAGCACCAGCGTCGCGATCCGCGTCGAGTCGGTCTGGAAGGCGAGCACGAGCATGTCGGCCATGAGCCGGACGTGGTCCCGATGCAACGAAGGCGGCCGGTCGGGGAGTTCCATCTCCGGGGCATGGGGCACGCCGAACGACTCGAGCCGTTCGATCTGTCGCTCGATCTGCCGTACGCCGTCGATGTATTCGGCGAACTTGTGCCGGTCGTCGTGGCCGAGCCTGCCGGACAGCTGCCGGGCGTCCTCGGCGACGAAGTCGAGGATCGACCGCCGCTGGGTGAGGCGGGCGGTGAGGCTCCGGCCGCGGTCCTCAGCCGGGCCGGCTCCGAAGAGCCGCTCGAAGACGAGCCGCGGATTGGCCTCCGGCGTCGCGGGCTGCGTCTCGCTCCGCCACGACATGTTGAAGGAGTAGGCGCACGAGTAGCCCGAGTCGCACTCGCCGCTCCGCCGCACCGCGTCGCAGGTGAGCTCGAGCGACGGAAACCGGGTGAGGTGGCCGATCCGGTGCGCCGCCACCTGGTCGACGGAGACGCCGGCGCGGATGTCGGAGCCGGCCGTCTTCCGGGGCCGCACGCCGGTGAGGATCGTCGACATCGCGCGGGCATGGTCGCCGGCGCCGTCGGGGCCGGCGGTGCCGTTGCGGTGGGCGAGGCCCGATACGATCTGGAAGTCAGGTCGCAGGCTGGCGAGCGGCTCGAACGTCGCGCCGGCGGTGTAGTCGGCCCCCACCCCCTCGGGCTTCCAATCCTTGACGATCACGCCGTTGGGCACGTAGACGAAGGCCATCCGCACCGCGGAGGCGGGATCGGCGCCGGCCAGCGCCCGGGCGGCCAGCAGCGATTCGAACGCCGGCAGTGCGAGCGACACCCCCAAGCCGCGGACCGCGGCCGTGCCGAGGAAGCCGCGCCGGGAGACGCCCCGCATCACGGAATCGGTCGATCGCTGACGCCTTGGACGAGTCATGGGGCGACTCCGGGGACGGCGGCGGGGGGCGGGCTGCTGGTCGCGGGCGGGGTCGCTCGAGGAGCGGCTTGCGGGACTGCAGCCGTCGCCCGCATCATCGTGAAGGGCACGCTCGTCACGACCGCATGCAGGAGCGTCCGCATGCGGCCGTCCTTCTCCAACTCCCCCACGATTGTATCGACCGCCGGGGCGTCGAAATATTCGATCGTGCGGCCGAGGGAGTAGGTGAGGATTTTTTCGGTCAGGCAGCGGTGGTAGTCGCCGCGGCGGGGGCCGGCCAGCACCCGCGACAGCTCCGCCGCGTCGCCGAACCGCTCGCCGGTGATCAGCCGGCCGGACGTGTCGATCGGCTGCCCGTGGTCGTCGTCCCGCCAGTGGCCCAGGGCATTGTAGTGCTCCAGCGCCAGCCCCAGGGGGTCCATCCGGGCGTGGCACGACGCGCAGAGGGCGTCGCTGCGGTGCAGTTCCATCAGCTGCCGCATCGACGCAGCCGTGCCCTTCTCCTTGGCGGCCTTCTCCAGCGGCGGCACGTCGGCCGGCGCCGGCGGCGGCGGCGTGCCGAGCAGGTTGGCGAGCACGAAGAGCCCCCGCTTGACCGGCGACGTCCGCGACGGATTCGACGTCACGAGAAGGAAGCTCGCGTGGGTCAGCAGGCCGGCCCGCTGACTGTCGGAGGGAAGCGTCACGAGCTTCATCTTCCGGCCCTCGAGTCCGTCCAGTTTCGGCAGGCCGTAGTAGGCCGCCAACTCCTCGTTGAGGAACGTGGCCTCGCCCACCAGCAGGTCGGTGGCCGGCAGGTTCGCCTTCACGAGGTGGCCGAACTGCAGCTCCGTCTGCTCCCGCATCGCCCGGCGGACGCTGCCGGTGAAGAGCCGCGACTGTTCGCGATTCTTCCGGCCAAACACCGCCCCGGGATCGAACGGCAGCGTCTCGACGTCGCGGGTCTGCAGCCACTGCCCCACGAAGTTGCGGACGAGGGCCTCGCTCTTCTGGTCGTTGAGCATCCGGTCGACCTGCCTGGCGAGATCCTGTCGCAGTTCGCCCGCCTGACAGAGCTTCACGAGCTCGGCGTCGGGCAGCGAGCTCCAGAGGAAGTACGACAGCCGCGACGCCAGCGACCAATCGTCGAGCAAGGCGACGCCGTCGCGACCGGCCGCCGCCGCCGCCGGCGATTCCACCCGAAAGAGAAACCGCGGCGAGGCGAGAATCGCGGTCAGGCCCGCGGTGACCGCCGCGGCGGGCTCGGCCGTCTCCCCGCCTGCCGCCGTGGCGATGGCCACGATGCGGTCGAGCGTGGGCTCGTCGACCGGACGACGGAAGCCGCGATCCGCGAGGCTGCGGAGCGTCTGTCGCAGCCACGCCGGTCGGTCGGCCGCGTCGACGGGCGCGGGACCGGCGGAGAGCACCTTTCGCGACCTGTCCTTCTCCATGCCGCGGACCGCCTCGGCGGCGATCCACTCCGCCGCATCGACGTATTTCTCCATCAGCATCGGCGAGAGGGAAAGCACCTCGCCGATCGTGTCGAACCCGTGGCCGGTGTCGTCGGCGGGAAACGACTCGGCCGTGTCGAAGCGGACACCGAGCAGGTCGCGGACCGTGTTGGCGTACTCCTGCCGGTTGAGCCGGCGGACGGTGACGCTCCCGGGGTCGGGACGGTCCGCATCGATGCCGAGGATGCTCCGCTCCACCCACTGCAGTAGGTCGCGGCGGTCGGCGTCGGAGGGCTGGGGCTCGTCGGCCGGCGGCATGGTGCCGGCCCGCAGGTTCTTCCAGACGGCCAGCCACGCGGCATGGTCGCCACTGCCCGGGCCGCCTGGCGGTCGCGGGGCGTCTGCGGCGGCCGCACGGGCGAGTAGCTGGTCGATCGCCAGGCCGCCCTCCGCGGCACCGTCGGCGTGGCACTGGCCGCAGAACGTCCTCAGCCGCTCGACGGGACGACCGGCCTCACGCTCTGCAGCGAGAGCGGCAGAGCCGGCGGTGAGCGCCGCAATGAGCAGGACGGCGAGGCGGGGGGCGAGCGGATCCATCAGTCTCCATTGTGACATCCGCGTCGGGGAAACGCCACGCGGATCGGCGTCACTCCCCATGGGTGGGCGACCGGGGAACGAGGCCGCCCGCCACCGAGGTTTCACGCCGAGGCTCACGCGACTGGCACGTTGGGCCCCCGGACGGGCCGTCATCAGTGGGAGGTATTCTGGTTTCGGGGAGTCCTGGTCGCCGCAGCCGTGGTCGCACGCGACTCCGCCGACGTCTCACCGCACGGCACCACACGGGACGGCTTCATGGCCAGATCGCTAGAACGCCCCTGGTTCCTTCGGCCCTCCGAGTGGCGGCGGAGAGTGCATCACAAGCTCAGATGTGTGAACGAGCTCGGACTCGTCGGGGGCGTCACCCCGTGGATTCGAACGAGGCTCTCGCCCCGCGGGTCCACGCACTCCGTGAAGCCGCGACATGCGACGCACCCATTGGCCTACAGGGTCGGCTCCGCGGACTTGGACGTCTTTCGCCAGATATTCATCGATCGGGAATACTCGCCCCTGTGCGACATGCCCCAGGTCGGCGTCGTGATCGACTGCGGGGCGAACGTCGGCTACTCGTCGGCCTTCTTCCTGTCGCAGTTTCCCGCCTGCCGCGTCATCGCAATCGAGCCGGATGCGGGAAACTTCGCCATGCTCGAACGCAACATGCGACCGTATGGCACCCGCGTCGCCCTGTTGCGCGGTGGCGTCTGGTCGCACGACGTGCCCCTCACCATCTCACGAGAACGGTACCGCGACGGACGCGAGTGGACGGTGCAGGTGCGCCCGTGCGCTGCACATGAAGCGTTGGACTTTCGCGGGTTCGGCATCGCGGAACTATTCGTGCCCTTCGGCTTCGACCGCATATCGCTCTTGAAGATGGACATCGAAGGAGCCGAGACGATCGTGTTTCAGGGCGACGTCGACTGGCTTGATCGCGTCGACGCGATCGCGATCGAGCTGCACGATGACAGCACTTTTGGAAAGGCGAGCGATATTTTTCATTCCGCGATCCAAGGCTACGGCTTCGAGACGTCGCGCAGCGGCGAATTGACGATCTGCCGGCGCCGCTCGGGACCGCGGTGACAACGCGGCACGTCGTTGCGTCGCCGTGGCGTGCGCGGATCGGGTCGGCGTCGACCCGCATCGAGGCGGCATCACTCAGCGGGGACGCCGTCATCGCGAAGAGCCGAGAAGAATGCCCGCACCGCCGCCTCACCATACCGTCCGTCACGGACCGAGTGGACGATCGCCTTGCCCCGCCGGACGAGCTCCTCCGGCGACATGGGTAGGCCTTGCCAGTTGATCGCGAGCGGATCTCGCTCCGGCGTCGGATCGGAGAGACAGAAGCCGCAGGCATATGCGACCAGAGCGACCAGAGAATCCTCGCTCAGACCGCTGACGGCGAAAAGATTCGCGAACGCAGGCTCGAGGAACCCTCGCGCCTGCATTGCCTCCAGGGCGCGCGGATTGACGAAGTATGCACCGCCCGTGCACGTGGCGCCACGAACGTAACCGTGCTGCTCAGCATCGGCGACGATGCGATGGAGCGTCCTCATCCAGCGCACTCTGCGAAGAAGTCCCGAGAGAGCACGCGGGGAGGCTCGAAGCGCATCGGTCGCAACATCACGCCACTGCAGGCCACGACCATAGAACTCCGCGGAGAGCTGCCGGCCCTTGCTCGCCATCGCATGCGCCTTGTCGACACCGTTTCCCCAACGCATCAACGCGCCGACGACACCCACGTCAGGCCGGCCCTCCCAGAGTGCAATGGCCGCGTGGTGCGGCGCCGGCCCCGTCACGAGCGCATCCGCGTCCATCTTCAGAAGTGCATCGAACCGTACGTGATTCAGGAGCCAGCGCAGACCGGCCGCCTGCTTGGCGAACAGGCTGCCCCTCTGGGACACGGCCGACAAGCCCTCGCGGCAATCGGGTGCATCGAGGACCGTCACTCCGGAATCGGCCTGCTGAAGACCACGAAAGCGACCGTCGCGGGAATCGTCGATCACGACCACGTGTGACGCGGTCCGTCCGATGTAATGATGAACGCTCGAGACGGTGTCTTCGAGGAATCCGACGGCCGTGAGCGGCCCGGCGGGAATGAGGATCGCGCATTCCACGGCATGCTGGCGCGATTTCGGCTCGTACACCGCAGCCTCGAGCGAGATGTCGCCGGCATCATTCCGGCGGTCCATGGCGACCACCGCGGCAAGGAGGGTGCCAGCGCGAGAGAGACGGTTTTGATCCGAGTGTTGCATCCCGCCACGACAAATACCAGCTCGGCCCAGTCCGGGTCCGGGGTGCGACAGCCCCATTTCCGCCGGATCGACTCGGCATCCTGGGGCAAGTCAGCGCCGCAGGTCGATCACGCCGACGGCGAGCCGGCCGTCGGTGAAATAGGGATCGCCGCCGCCGTTGCGGCCCTCGCGCACCCGGTGGAAGCGATCGACGAAATAGAACCCGTCGAGCGTGCCGGCCCGGGCCGTGTCGGTGACGAGCTTGTTGCGCTCGCTGTCGATGTCGGGGCCGATCTTGTGCGTGATGCCGCCGGTCGTCCGGCTGATCTCGACCCGCTCGTCGTAGGTGGCGGCGCCGAGCCAGAGCGGCTCGCCGTTCCTGTCCATCTCCTCCGACCGCCAGAAGCGGACGTGATGCCGCTGCTTCGGGCTGTCGCCCACGGGCTGCTCGAACGCCACATCGTGCCTGCGGCCCCACAGATAGAGATCGCTCACCGGCGCGTGGTCATAGGGCTTCCGCAGGACGACGTCGGCCGCGATCCGCAGCGACGTCTCCAGCGTGATCGGGTCGGCCGCATACCAGCCCGCCGCCGCGAACATCCGGTGCAGTTCCTCGTCCGATCCGACGAACGCCACGTTGACGGCGTCCCCCTGCCGGCCCTGCGCCGTCGTCGTGTGCCGGGGCGAGCGGACGAGGGCGGGATGGCCCTCGATCGTGCCGGTCGGCTGTTGCGGCGCTGCTGCGGGCTCGCCTTTGGCCACTCCGCAGGCGGTCGCGATCGCGACGAGCAGGGCGACGATCGCACCTGGCTTCCGGCCAGCCGGCCGGCTCCGCGAGGGGCTCACTGCGACCCATGCGGCAGGCCGATCGTGATTCATGCCATGGTCCTCCGTGCCGGCACTTCCACCCACCGGGGCGCGTGACGATAGGTCATGCCGCCGCCGCGCCTCAAGGCCAATACGACGCCGGATTCACCGCGTTCTGGTCGATCGCGACGCGGCCGCGGCGGTCCCCGTGCGGCGGGGCGGACGCTCAGTGCCGGCCGCGGACGCCGTCGACGACCCGCTCGATGCCGAGCGGATTGCCAGCGCGGAGGGCAGGGGGCAGGAGCTGGTCAGGCACGTCCTGATAACAGACCGGCCGGATGAACCGCTCGAGCGCCGCCGAGCCGACGCTCGTGAACCGGGAATCGGAGGTCGCCGGCGCGGGACCGCCGTGCTGCATCGCGTGGCAGACCTCCACGCCCGTCGGGAAGCCGTTGACGATCAGCCGGCCCGCCTTCCGCGCGAGGATGTCGAGAAGGTCGCCCGCCGCGGCGAGATCCTCGGCCGTGCCGTGCACGGTCGCCGTCAGTTGGCCGTCGAGCCCGCCGGCGAGCGTCCGCAGATCGGCCGCCGTCGCCGCCGGCACGATGAGGCCGTAGGGCCCGAACACCTCCTCGCCGCACGCCTCGCTCCCGAGGAACGTGCGGGCATCGGTCTCGACCACGAGGGCCGCCGCGTGCGTCCACTGCGGATCGGTGGCCGCATTCGCCCGCGCCACGACCGTCGTGCCCGACAGCGCGAGCATCCGGTCGCGGCCCTGCTCGAACGCTCCGCGGATGTCGGCGTGGAGCATCGTGCCCGCCGGCGCCGCGGCGACCGCCTCGGCCACGTGCCCACGGAAGCGGGCGAGATCGGGCCCCTCCACCGCGAACACGAGTCCCGGCTTTGTGCAGAACTGCCCGACCCCGAGCGTCATCGACGCGACGAAGCCGTCGGCGACCTGCTTCGTGCGGGTCTCGAGCGCCCCCGGCAGGATGAACACGGGGTTCAGGCTGCTCATCTCGGCGAATACGGGAATCGGGTCGGGGCGGCCCGCCGCGGCGTCGCACAGGGCCCGGCCCGCCGCCCGCGAGCCCGTGAATCCCACGGCCCGGGTGGCCGGATGCTTCACGAGCGCCATGCCGATGACCGAGCCCTCGCCGTGCAGCATCGAGAAGATGCCCGCGGGCAGGCCGCACGTCGACACCGCCCGCGCGATGGCGCCGGCCACCAGTTCCGACGTGCCGGGATGTGCCCGGTGCGCCTTCACCACCACGGGGTTGCCGGTGCATAGGGCGCTGGCCGTGTCGCCCCCGGCCACGGAGAAGGCCAGCGGGAAATTGCTGCTGCCGAAGACCACGACCGGCCCCAGCGGCCGCTTCAGGCGCCGCAGGTCGGGCCGCGGCAGCGGCTGCCGGTCGGGCAGCGGGCGGTCGATCCGCGCGTCGACCCAGGAGCCGTCGCGGGCCATCTCCGCGAAGAGCCGCAGCTGGCCGACGGTGCGGCCCCGCTCGCCGGTGAGCCGTGCGGCCGGCAGGGCCGTCTCGAGCCCCGCCCGCTCGAGGAGAGCGTCGCCCAGCGAGAGAATCTCCTCGGCGATCGTCTCGAGCAGCCGTGCCCGGTCGGCGCCGCTGGTCGCCGCGAACGCCGGTGCCGCGGCCTCGGCTGCGCTCAGGCAGTCCTCGACGTCCGCCGGCGCCGCGAAAGCGAACCGGCCGGGCAGCTCACGGCCGTCGGCGGGTCCGATCGCGGCGAAGCTCCGGCCGCCGCCACCGCGGTGTGTTCCGGCGACGACGTTCATCCCGTGCAGCGAACTCATGGAGGCTCCCCAGGCAGAAAGGGTGGCGGGACGGTATCAGGACGAGCGACGCGGAGCGGGCGACTCGCTCAGACGACCGTGACGACGTTCTCCAGCCGGCCGATCCCGCTGATCTCGATGGCGATCGTGTCACCGGGCTGGAGTGTGAACGACTCGTCGGGGACGACACCGGTGCCGGTGAGCAGGATCGCGCCGTGCGGGAACGACTGCGACCGCCACAGGTGGCCCACGAGGTCGCCGAAGGTTCGCTTGATCTGATCGACGCCCGTCGCCCCGGCAAACACCTCGCGGCCCACGCGGGCGATCGCGATCGACACCCGCCAGCCGCGGATCGCCGTCTCGTCGGCGACGAGCGTGATCCAGGGCCCGAGGCTGCACGAGCAGTCGTAGATCTTCGCCTGCGGCAGGTAGAGCAGGTTCTCCCCCTCGATGTCCCGCGAGCTCATGTCGTTGCCGATCGTGCAGCCGACGAGCCGGCCGCGGGAGTTCGTGACCAGCGCCAGCTCCGGCTCGGGGACGCTCCAGCGGGCATCCGCCCGGATCCCGACCGCGTCGCCCGGGCCGACCGCCTTCTCGCCGACCGCCTTGAAGAAGATCTCCGGTCGCACGGCGTCGTAGACGCGGTCGTAGGCGGTGGCGCTGAAGTCGGACTCCTCCATCCGCGCCGTCTTGCTCCGCAGGTAGGTCACGCCGGCGGCCCACACCTCCTGCCGCTCGACCGGCGGCAGGAGCTGCACGTCGGCCAGGGGCAGGTCGCCCCGGGCTGCGGAGCGGGCGGCACGCACGGTCGCCGCGGGGTCGTCCGCGTCGAGCACTGCGGCCAACGAGCCGATGCCGGCGGTGCCGAGGTCGACGATCCGGTCGCCGGCGACGACGGTCCCGATCCGCGGCGGGCCGCCCGCCGACCGGCCACGAAACCGGCAGACTCGCTCGAAGCTGATGTCGCTCACCGCGTGGGCTCCCGTAAGGCTCCAGGCTTGACCGATCTCGCCGTGGCCCGCATAGTCCGCTCGAGCCGCGGCGCAGCCGTGGCGACCCGCATGCGGCAGGCCGACGCATGCCGGGCCGGCGTCGATCCGCGCCGCCCGGCGACGTTGCACCATATATAGGGCTCGGCCGTCGGGCTCACAAGCCGCAAGACCCGCACCACGGCCCGCAGGACGCTCCGCATGTCCGCTGCTTCGACCCGCGTCGCATCCGAGCTCTTCGGCCCCGATGACCCCGCCGTCTACGAGATTGCGACCGCCGCCGCGGGCCCGGCCGGAACGCTGCCGCTCACCGACGAGATGCTCCGGTCGCGGCCCAGCGGGGACCTCTTCGGCCTCTCGCAGAACGTGGGCATGGGCTGGGACCCCCGCGGCGCGGCCGACCGGCAGTTTCTCATCTTGAGCACCCAGGGGGGCGTGCGGGCGGCCGACGGGGCGGCGATCGCGTTGGGCTATCACACGGGCCACTGGGAGATCGGCCTGCTCGTGCAGGCGGCCGCCGACGAGCTGCGGCGGCTGGGCACGATTCCCTTCGCCGGCTTCTGCTCCGATCCGTGCGACGGCCGCACGCAGGGCACCACGGGCATGTTCGACAGCCTGCCCTACCGCAACGACGCCGCGATCGTGCTGCGGCGTCTGGCCCGGTCGCTGCCGCTGCGGCAGGGGGTGCTGGGGATCGCCACCTGCGACAAGGGGCTGCCCGCGATGTTGATGGCCGTCGCGGGGCTCGGCGACCTGCCGGGCGTGATCGTGCCGGGGGGAGTGACGCTGCCGCCGCGACAGGGGGAGGACGCGGGGAGCGTGCAGACGCTTGGCACCCGCTACGTCCACGGCCTCGTCACGCTCGAGGAGGCGGCCGACCTCGGCTGCCGCGCCTGCGCGTCGCCCGGCGGCGGCTGCCAGTTTCTCGGCACGGCCGCGACCGCGCAGGTGGTCGCCGAGGCGGTCGGCCTCACGCTCCCCCACGCGGCGCTCGCCCCCAGCGGCCAGCCGGTGTGGCGGGACATCGCGGTGCGGTCGGCCCGGGCGGTCGTGCGGCTGGCCGACGCGGGACGGACGACCCGTGACATCCTCACGCCCGCGAGCATCACCAACGCGATGGTCGTGCACGCCGCCTGCGGCGGGTCGACGAACCTGCTCTTGCATGTGCCGGCGATCGCGCACGCGGCCAGGCTCGAGCCGCCGTCCGTCGCCGACTGGATCGCGGTCAACCGGCGGGTGCCGCGGCTCGTGAGCGTGCTGCCCAACGGCCCGATCCACCATCCGACGGTGCGGGTGTTCCTCGCGGGAGGCGTGCCCGAGGTGATGCTGCACCTCGACAGGCTCGGCCTGCTCGATACGAGCGTCCGCACCGTCGCCGGCTGCACGCTCGCCGAGCAGCTCGGCTGGTGGGAGGCGAGCGACCGCCGCCGCCGCTTTCGCGAGCTGCTCCGTTCGCTCGACGGCGTCGATGCCGACGACGTGATCATGCCGCCACCACGGGCGGCCTCCCGCGGGCTGCGGGGCACGATGGCGTTCCCACGGGGCTCGATCGCTCCGGAAGGGTCGGTCGTGAAGGCGACGGCGATCGACCGGTCGTGCTTCGACGCGGAGGGCGTCTACCGGCACACCGGACCGGCCCGGGTGTTCACGAGCGAGCGGGCCGCCATGGCCGCGATCAAGCAGGGCCGCATCCAGCCGGGCGACGTGCTCGTGCTCGCCGGCATCGGCCCGATGGGCACCGGCATGGAGGAGACCTACCAGGTGACCAGCGCCCTCAAGCAGCTCCCGTTCGCCACACAGGTGGCGCTCGTCACCGACGCCCGCTTCTCGGGCGTGTCGACCGGCGCGTGCATCGGCCACGTCGGCCCCGAGGGCCTGGCCGGGGGCCCGATCGGCCGGCTCATCGACGGCGACCTGATCGGGATCGAGATCGACACGCGGGCGGCCACGGGCCGCGTCGACCTCGTCGGCGACGGCACGCGGTCGTTCACGCCGGCCGAGGCCGAGGCGGTGCTGGCAGAGCGACCAATGCGGGCCGACCTGGCCGCCGATCCGCACCTGCCCGACGACACCCGCCTCTGGGCAGCGCTGCAGCGGGCCAGCGGCGGCACATGGGCCGGGTGCGTCTACGACACCCGCCGGATCATCGAGATGCTCGACGGCCGGCGGACGCGCGAGCAGCCGCATTGACGCGACTCCGCGGCCAGACGACCATCACGTCATGGGGATCACGGCCGGTCAGCGTGGACAGAGGGCGGCGCCGCGGCGGTCGCCGCTGGCCGCCGTCGCGCTGCCCGAGCCGATCGTGAACAATCCGAGCATCACCTGGCCGGGCCAGGACGGCGGCTTCACGGGAGGGATCTGGCATCCGCACCTGCTGCGGTGCGATCCGTCGTCCGAGCGGATCGAGATCGACGCTCTCGTCACCCGCGGGCCGTGACGGCCGGCGGCACGCCGATCCGCGAGATCGTGGGCTGAACGCAGTCGACTTTCGCCGCACGCTCAGGGAAACGATCACGACGCGGCATTCCTGCCACTCCTGCGGGCGACGAGCCGCGGATCACCCGAACCAGCCGGCCCCGCACATGGCCGTCCTGATCAGCGTGGGTCTTCCTCCGGCGCCGGCCAGCGCAGGTGCCGATGCAGAAATGCAAACGTCTTTCGGCCGTTGATGCGATGCGGGCCGTCGAACCATTCGATCTCGGTCAGGTCGGGTCTCTTCAGCTTGGCTGCATACAGGAACTGCACCTTGGCGTACTCGTAGCCGACGGTCCAATCATCCGCGACGTCATCGAAATGACCGCGCTCCACCATGAATGGACGGGGCGCGATCAGGGCGGCCATCTCGGCATAATTGAACGTGCTTCCCAGATCGAATTCGAAGATCTCGTACTCGCGCTTGTCGGCATAGCTCCGCGGGTTGAGCGTCGAGGCGTTCTTGTCGACCCATTCGTTGAAATCGGCGGAGCAGATCGAAAGGCAATAGTCGGTGACGATCGCCGGCACGCGCATCGCCGTCTTGCCGCCGTACGACAGCCCGTAGAAACCGATCCGCTCCGGATCGACGAACGGCAGCGTCTGCAGCCAATCGACGATCTGCTGGTGTTGCGGCGTGATGATGGAAAAGAGCGTCTTGCCGATCGTGTTGGCCTTGCGCTGCAGGGTCCGGAAACGATCGCCGAAGATGTACGGATTCTGCGGCGCGAAGGTGACGAAGCCGCGTTCGGCGAGCCGCGCCGCGAAGGCCGCGTAATAGTGCGACCCCTGCTCGCCGACCGTATCCTGCGGCCTCCCCTCGAGGCCGTGCTGACAGACGACCACCGGACGGCGCTCGCCGGACTGCACGCCCTCGGGAATCAGCAGCAACCCATAGGCACACACGTCCGGAAACACGTCGAGCACGACGTCGTAGGCCGTCCACGCGTCCGTTTTCTTCCAGAGCCGCGTCCGCGGGCGTGGCGGCAGCATCGGCCGCTCGAAATGGCCGATGACCTCGTCGCGGAATTCGCAGCGCAGCACCGCCGCCGAGGCCTCGTACGCGGCCAGACTCGAGCAATCGAGCCGGCCGACCGTCCGCTCCCGTCGCACATAGTGGCTCTCCCGCAGCAACCTCTGGCTGTGGGCGTCCATCTCCGCGATCTGGCCGTGCATCCTCGCGGCCGGGTCGCGACGCGGTCCCGTCGAACGCGGCATCCCTGGGTCGTCGGCCAGCCCCCGCCCAGCGCCGGCCAGCCGGCGCAGAAACGACTGCAGGCATGGTTCGCTCGCCCCGTCCTGCTCGGCCGACGGCACGACACATTCCAGTCGCTCGGGGCACCCCAGCTCGCGGGCCAGCCGCTCGGCCTTCGCATATTCCGCCCGCACCCGCTCGACCGGCGGTGATACCAGTCGCCACGGCGCACCCTTCTCCCCGGACCATTGCCTTTCAGGGCCCCGCGTCGCATCGACGATGCAGCTTCTCGGGAGGATCATGCCGACCAATTCGGCGTCCCCGAACTCGTTGAGCACGCCGAACACGTTGCGGTCGATGGGCTGCTGCCACAGATCCTGTCGCGAGTCGAAGTATCCGCTGACCGCGACGACGTCGATCTCCTGGGCGATCGCGCCGGCGTACAGCGCCATCATCCCGCCTTCGCCCCAGCCGATCACGCCGATCCTCGGCGCCGACGGCCCTCCGCCGTGCAGCCATGTCACCGCGGCGAGGATCTTTTGCAGCTCGTAGCCGACCAATCCCCGCCCCAGCTCGAATGCGGGTCGATAGAGCCATTCCCGGTTGCTCAGCCCCGGCAGCTTCTCCCGCCGATCGACCAGCAGCGGCACCAAGACCCTGCAGCCACTCGCTGCCAGGCGACGGGCGTACTGCGCCGCCGGCGGAATGCCCTCCTCGAGCCCGGCCAGCTGCTCGGGCGTGACCTCGCAATCCGGGATGGCGATGACGTGTGCCGCCGGCGCGGCGGCGATCGGCTCGAGCAGCAGCCCGGCTCCGTGCACGTCACCGAAGGCATGCCACCGGACGGCGACGACCGTGTATCCGTCCGCCGTGCCGACCGTGGTGGTCTGTTCCACCGTCGCATCGAGTCGGGGTACGGGCCGATCGACGAGCGGATCCCGCACTCCCAGCATCCGTCGCAGCCGACCCCGGTGCCCCTCGATCGACGCCAGATAGGCGGGCTCCGAGCTGAAGTCGCGTCGCCACCTGGCGGCCCGCGCTTCCGCCGCCAGCCTCAGCTCCTCGAGCAGAAACCGATCGATTCCCGCGACCATGAGGGAGGCGATGTCGCCGTCGATCGTCAAGGGCTCTGTCCCGGCGAGGGCTCCGTCGGGATCCTGGGCGAACAGCGTCGTGCACGAGACGACGAGCGTCAGCAACGAGGTGCACAGGCCACGGAAGATCACGGCGGCCCGGGCATCCATGGATGCTCCTCAGGGGATAGGGGCGGCACCGGCCGCCGCCGCTCGGCCACTGTCAGGCCAGTTCCGGCATCGGATCGGTCTTCTCGAGCGGATACTGCGGCCGGCCGGCGTGGTCGGTGAGCGACGCAGCGGCCGGGTCGATGCCCAGGTGCCGGTAGAGCGCGGCGAGCACCTCCGAGAAGTGCACCGGCCGGTCGGTGATCGACGCCGCATGTCGATCGGTGGCGCCGATCACCTGGCCGGTGCGGAAGCCGCCGCCGGCGAGCAGGCCGCCCCCGACCTGCGGCCAGTGGTCGCGGCCCGCGTCCTTGTTGATCAGCGGGGTGCGGCCGAACTCGCCCCACGCCACCACCGCCACGTCCTTGTCGAGGCCGCGGTCGTGCAGGTCCTCGATCAGGGCGGAGAGCCCCTGGTCGAATTGCGGCAGGTGGGTGTTTTTCATCCCGTTGAAGGTGTCGCTGTGGAAGTCCCAGCGGCCGAAGTTGAGCGTGACCACCCGGCAGCCTGCCTCCACGAGCCGACGGGCCATGAGGAAGTGCTCGAGGTTCGTGGGCGCGCCGTCGCCGAACCGCTCCGGGCTGCCCTTGCCGTAGCGGTCGCGGACCCGCTGCGGCTCCCGGGAGATGTCGAGCGCCTCGGCCAGCCGGTTGCTCGTGAGGATGTCGAAGGCCGTCTGCGTGAGCGCGTCCATCCCCGCAACCGCGCGGCTGGCGTCGATGTCGCGTCGCAGCGAGTCGAGCCGCCGCAGCAGCTCGCGACGCTCTCCGAGCCGGCTGGCGGGCACGTCGGTGAGCGTCATGTCGCCCCTGCCGGGGCCGCTGGGGCGGAAGGCGGCGTGCGAGACGCCGAGGAACCCCGGCAGGCCGGGCGACCCGTAGGGCGGGTGGCCTGCGTCGGGCGAGAGGCCCACGAACGGCGGCACGGCCGGATCGGTCGGGCCGAGCAGCTTCGACGCCACCGACCCCATGCTGGGCCAGCCTCCCGGCGGCTGGTTCCTCACGGTGCGTCCCGTGTAGCAGATGAACGAATCGTGGTTGCCGTCGGGCGACCCGTGCACGCTCCGCAGCACGACGCACTTGTCCATGATCCGCGCCATCCGCGGCATGTGCTCGCAGATCTGCAGGCCCGGCACGTTCGTGGGGATCGGCCGGAACTCGCCGCGGATTTCCGCGGGCGCGTCCATCTTCATGTCGTACATGTCCTGGTGCGCGGGCGCACCGCACATGTAGATCATGATCACCGACGTGTGCGATGAGCGGACGCCGGCCGCCTGCTCGGCCCGGAGCAGCTGCGGCAGCGAGAGCCCGCCGACGGTCAGGCTGCCGACGCGGAGCAGGTCGCGGCGGGTGATGCCGTCGCAGGCTGGCCGACGGCCTGCCGGCGCGGGGGCGAGGATCGACAGCATGGTGCGACGGCTCCGATGGCGGTCGGCGGGGGCGGGCCGAACCCGTGCGGCCTGCCGCGGGACCGCGGCAGGCCGCATCCCGAAGCACCCGCAGAATACCTGCAACACCGATTGTACGGATATCGGTCGCCGCGAGACTCCGACGCCGCCGTCCTCGCCGCAAACCCCATCCCGGCAAGGCCTTGAGCACCGCGGGCAGCACAGGATCGCGGGCGGAGTGCCGGCCTCTGCTGCGTCCGGCATGGAGTATGTGCCGATGGAAAGGGTAGGCTTCTGGGGAGTGTTCCCGGGTTTCGGAGTCCAGTCCCGATGCTCACGTTCCACGGCCGGGGCCGGCCGATGTGCGACGGCGCCACGCGACGGCAGTTCCTCACGATCGGCGGCCTGACCTGCGGGGCCGGCGGCCTGTCGCTGGCGGGGCTGCTGCGGGCCGAGGAGTCGGCTGCCGGCGGGGCACCTGCGGCTGGCGGCAGCCGCGGCCACAAGGCGCTCATCAACGTCTTCCTGGCGGGCGGGCCGCCCCATCAGGACATGTGGGACCTGAAGCCCGACGCGCCCGCCGAGATCCGTGGCGAGTTCCAGCCGATCGCCACGAAGGTTCCCGGCATCCAGATCTGCGAGGTCTTTCCGAGGCTCGCGGCCCGCATGGACAAGCTGGCGATCATCCGGTCGGTCGTCGGCTGCGAGGGGGCCCACGCCGGATTCCAATGCATGACGGGCTGGCCGGAGAGCAGCCTCAAGTCGCTCGGCGGCCGGCCGTCGATCGGCGCGAGCATGGCCAAGCTGCGCGGACCGGTCGATCGGGCGGTGCCGCCGTTCGTGGGCCTCGCCGAACGGACGAAGCACGTGCCGTGGTCCGATTCGGGGACTGCCGGATTTCTGGGGCCGGCGTTCTCGCCGTTCAAGCCCGAGGGGCCCGATCTCGAGAACATGACGCTCCGGTCGATGCCCCTGGACAGGCTCGCCGACCGGCGGCGGTTGCTGGAGAGCGTCGATCGGCTCCGCCGCGACGTGGATGCATCGGGCGTGCTCGAGGGCATGGACGCGTTCAGCCAGCGGGCCTTCGACGTGCTCACCGGCAGCCGCCTGCTCGACGCGTTCGACCTCTCGAAGGAGGACCCCAAGGTCCGCGCCGCCTACGGTGACGGCAAGCCGTACAAGTTCCAGTACGACGGCGCGCCGACCTGCAACGAGCACCTGCTCGTGGCCCGCCGGCTCGTCGAGGCCGGCGTCCGGGTGGTGAGCCTCAGCTACGGCCGCTGGGACAGCCACGGCGACAACTTCGGCCTCGTGCGCGACCATGGCGCGAAGCTCGACCAATGCCTCAGCGGCCTCGTCGACGACCTCGAGTCACGCGGCATGCTCGACGACGTGACGATCGTGGTGTGGGGCGAGTTCGGACGCACGCCCAAGATCAACCCGCAGGCGGGCCGCGACCACTGGCCGCAGGTCAGCGCGGCCCTGCTCGCCGGCGGCGGCCTGCGGACGGGGCAGGTGATCGGCGCCACCAACCGGCTCGGGGAGCACGCCACCGACCGGCCGGTGCACATGCAGGAGATCACGGCCACGCTCTACCACGCCCTCGGGGTGAGGACGAGCGAAACGACGCTCGTCGACGCCACCGGACGACCGCAGTACCTCGTCGACAGGCCGCCCATCGGCGAACTCGTCTAGCTGTCCGTGGAAAAAGTCATCCATGCCCCTTCCGGTCGCGTGGCGACCGACAAAGGATGGTCCACGAAGTCGACCGCAGGAAACGCCGAGGGTTTCCTGGGTCGACTGCCGCCGCCTCCAGCGGCGGTCGACTGTATCCACGGGCTGCTAGCCCGCACCCGCAGCCCCGCCGCACCCGGCGTCCGAAGTGCCTGTCTTTCGGCGGCTCGGGTCGTTCCGGGCGGGATCAGCGGGCCGGCACCGCCTCCACGGCGTGGGCCAGCGTGCCGGCCGCGAGATCCCAGATCCGCAGCTTGCCGTCCTGGCTGCCGGCGATGACGAACGGCGCCGCGACGGTCGCCGCCTGCAGGAATGCCGCCGGGTCACGGAACTCACGGACGACGGCCCCGCTCGTGGCGTTGTAGAGCCGCAGCGCCGGGTCGCCCGACGCGGCGATCACCTCGTCACCCGCGCCGACGAACCTGACGGCCGTGACCTCCTTCTTGCCCACGGCGATCGACTTCTGCTGCTCGCCGCTGGCGACGTCCCAGACCTTCACGGCGTTGTCGGCACCGGCCGACGCCAGCTTCCGGCCGGCCGCCTGCCACGAGACGCCCAGCACGTGGCCGGTGTGCCCCTCGTACGACCGCACCGGCTTCCCGTCGGCCACGGCATGCACCTTCAGGAAGCGGTCGGCACCGCCGGATGCGAGCATGTCGCCGCGGCGGGAGAACTCCAGGGCCATGACCGTGTCGGAATGGGGCATGGCCAGCGGCCGCGCCAGCGTGCCGTCCGCCACCTTCCAGAGCTTGATCTCGCCCGAGCGGCTGGCCCGGCCGCCCCCCGAGGCGAGCAGGGCGCCGTCGGGGGAGAAGGCCAGGCTCGTCACGATCTCCACCGGCGGCCCCGTCGGATCGTCGTCGTTGGCCGGAGGCGTCAGTTCGCCGCCGATCGTCCGCTCCAGCGTCCACGGCTCGGCCACGTCCCAGATCGCCGCGGGAGCGGAGCCACCGGCAACGAGCAGCCTGCTGCCCGCCAGAAACGCGGCAGTGCCGCCCGGGCCAGCCGGCCTCGCCCCGTCCCAGGTGGCCCGCGGCAGCCCGTCGGCACCGCCCACCACGACCATGCGGCCGTCGGCCTCCAGACAGACCAACCGGACACCGTCGGCGGAGTAGGACGCCGCGACGAACGGCTTGTTCGAGGCCGTGTTCTCGGCGTCGGGCTTCTTCCGCGCCTCCGTCGCCGCGGCCAGCCGCGCCTCGGCGGCGGTCAGTTCCGCGGCGCGGGCCGGCACGTCGGCCGCCGTCCGCTTCCCCTGCTCCGTGGCGAACTCGACCGCCCGCCTCGCCACCGTGACCGCCTGGTCGGCCTGCTTCTTCGCCTCGAGCGCGGCGGTTTCGGCGGTCGTGGCGTCGGTGAGCTTCTTCGCCGCATCGGCGGCATCCTTTTTCGCCTTCTCCACCTGCTGCGCCGCCTGCGTCACGGCCTGATCGGCAGCCGCCTTCGCCGCCTTGGCGTCGGCCGCGGCGGCCTCGAGCCCTTTGAGTTGCTCGGCGGCCGCCGGATCGGCGGGCTTGGCCTTTAGCGCGGCGACCGCAGCCGCGACGCTCGTCTCGGTCGCCGCCGCCGCCATCGCCACCTTCGTCGCCGTCTCATGGACCTGCGTCGCCACCGGCACGCCCGCGGCGGCCTTCGTCGACGCGGACTCGGCCTCCTGCTTGGCCTTGGTGGCCGTGTCGGCCGCGGTGGCCTTTTCGGCGAGCTTCTTCTCCGTGGCGGCGACCTGCTCGGCGGCCTTCTTCGATTCCTCCGTCGCCGTCTGCACCGCCTTTTCGGCGGCCGTCACCTGCGTTTTGGCGAAGTCGACGTCCTGCTTGTCGACGGCGAGCGCGAGGTCGATGGCCGCCAGCCGATCGGCGATCCGGTGATCCCCCTTGGTCTCCACCACCCGCTTGCCGGACGACGTCTCCCAGAGCTTCACGCCGGGAACGGTGCCGACCGTCGCCAGCCGGCCGCCGTCGGGACTGACGGCCAGTGCCACGATCGGCGCCTCGTGCGCGAACTGCCTGACGACCGCCGCCGTGTCGGCGTTCCAGAGCCTCACGATGCCGTCGCCGCTGCCCGTGAAGATGTGCCCCGACATCGTCGGCAGCTCCGCGACGGCCACCGTCGGCTGCGCGATGCCGGTGAGTTCCTTCACCGGCTTGGGCAGCTGCGCCGGGTCGACCGGCTCCGCGGTGGGCTTGGGCAGCGGCAGCTGCCAGATTCGCACCACGTTGTCGGCTTCGGCCGTCGCCAGCCGGGTGCCGCCGGAGAGCAGCGTCACCGCCCGCAGTTCGCCCTGCCGCTGCAGCCGGCCGACGGCCGCCCCGTCGGCGACCTGCGTCGTGAGCACGTTCCCGTCGCGGCCGACCGAGTGCAGCGTGGCACCGTCCGCCGCGAACGCCATCCCGGTGACAGCCGCGGAGTGGGCAGGCACCGTGCGTACGACCTTGCCGGCGGCCACGTCCACCAGCGCGATCTTCCCATCGGCGAAACCGAGGGCCGCAACGCTCCCCCCCGGCGCGACGGCGAGGGCCGTGGCGTTGGCGGACTCGGCGATCTCCGCCAGCCGTGTCGGTGGTGACCGCTTCCAGATCTTGATCGTGCGGTAGGAGCCGGTGGCCAGCCGTTCGCCTCCGGGACCGAACGCCACCGACGCGACGGCGTCGCGATGCGACTGCTGGACATCGCCGGCCGCCGCGGCCGGATCGACGAGCGTCTGCAGGAGCCGGCCGGAGCGGGCATCGAACACGCCGACGCTGCTGCCGCGGGCCGCCGCCGCCCGGCGGCCGTCCTCGGTGACCGCCACGGCGACGACCGGCCCTGCGCCGCGGGGCAGCGGCCGCCAGGCGACCGGCGGCCGGACCACCGCGGGCCCGACGACCGCCCCCTCGGCGATCCACCGCTCGAGCAGCCCGAGCTGCTCCGGCCCGAGCGGCTTGGCCCCCACCTTGTTGTCGGGCGGCGGCATCGCGTCATCCTGGCGGTGCGTCGCCCGCAGGAAGACGACGCTCTCCGCCGGCTTGCCGGCCACGACGCCCGGCCCCGAGTCGCCGCCGGCGACGATCGACTTCACCGAATCGAGCATCAGGCCGCCCTCGCGGACCTTGGCGTTGTGGCAGGCGGTGCAGTTGGCGGCCAGGAAGGGCAGCACCTCCTCCTCGAACCGCACATTGTCGGCACGCTCCGGGGCCTTGACGGGCAGCGGGTCTGCCGCGACGACGGCGGGGAAGACAGCCAGCGCCAGGCAGGCCGCCGCGAACGACCGGCCACGGTCGAGCGTCGCGCTCGCGAGCCGCCGGCGGGAATGGGACGCGGTCGCAGGGCCGCAGGGGGCGGGGAATCGCTGGCTCATGGCTTCGGCTCCTCGGCGGGCTTCGGAACGGCGACAACGATCGTAATCGGGGGCAGGATGACGGGCACGTCGATGTCCTTGGGAGCGGCGGCCGTCGCCGCCTTCTTGGCGGCCTCCTCGCGGCTGGCCCGCTCCGCCTCGGCGGCCTGGGCCGCGGCCTCGGCCGCCTTGACCCCCTCGGCAGCCGACGCTTTCGCCTCCGCGGCCTGCGGATCGCCCTGCCGGGCCTCGGCGGCCGCCAGCGCCTGCTTTGCCGTCTCCACGCGGGCGGCCCGCTCCTTCGCGACCGCCGCGATCCGGTCGGCGTCGGCCCGGGCCCGTTCCGCGGCCTGCGGGTTGCGGGCGAAGGCCAGCTTCGCGACGCCCTTGAGCAGCACCGTGTAGGTGCCGGGCGGCAGCTTCGCGCCGGCGGTGATCTCGACCTTCCCTTCGGTCGCGTTCTCGTCAAGCTTCACTTCGGCGACCTTGAGCTCCCCCGGCAGGCCCGCGGCGGCGAGCGTCAGCGGCCCCTTGGCGCCCGGGCGGCGGACGACCGCCAGAGGCACCTCGACCCTGCCGTCCGGCGTGGTCTCCCACGGCCTGTCCTCCCGCGGCGTCACCGTCACCGGGGCGGCGTCGGCGGTCACGGCCAGCGGGATGTCGACCGACTCCCGCATCACCACCGGCGTGTTGGCGTCGTCGACGTTCCACGCCAGCGTTGCCACGCGGGCGATGTCGTCGACGTCGCGTTCGCCGGCCTTGCCGCGGCCGAGCACGCGGAAGGAGCCCGTGAACGGCTGGGTGGTGTCGGCAGCCGTGAGCACGATCGCGCCGCGATTCGCGCTGCCGGGGACGACCGTCGCCGATGCCGTCACGCCGGCGGGGAGGCCCTGAGGCTCGAGGACGACCTCGCCGGCGAAGCCGTCGAGCCGGACCACGAGCACGTCGACCGTCACGCGGCCACCCACCTGCAGCGTGGGCACGGCCCGGAAGATCTTCTTCGGGTCGAGCCGCTCGGGCTGGGCGAGCGGCACCAGCAGCCGGAAGCCGGCCGCGGGCCGGCGGGCCTCGAGCACCCAGGCCCGGTCGATGCCGGCCCGCGAATCGGCCGCCAGTTCCCGCACGAGAAGCCGGTAGGTGCCGTCGGCAGGAGGCTTGAACGTCACCGTCGGGTCGAACTCCGGCCTGTCGAGGATTCCCCCCTGGAACTCGGCGGGACCGTCGTCGGCGAACGCGACCTCCTTCGCGACGACCGTGCCGTCGGCCGCGGGCGTCACGCTCTCCAGGAGCAGCGAGGCGTCGGTCGGAAGCCCCAGCCGCCGCGAGTAGAGGTCGAACACCCACTCCTCGCCGGCCTTCGCCTCGAAGGACAGCCAATCGCGGTCGCCCCGCGGATGGAACCTTCCCGCCACGACGGCCGGCAGGGAAATCTGCTGCGGCTGCGCCGGATCGTCGTTGGGCTCCTGCTCGACGCTCACCGGCCCGCCGGCCGCGAGCACGGCGGCCGGCACGGGGGCCGGATCGAGCGGGCCGCCCGCCACGTCGACCAGTTCCGCCGAGATGTCCCGCGCGGCGAAGAGCCGCCACGTGAACCGGCCGCGGGCCGCCCCGACGGCCGCAGCGACGCCGGCGTCGAACGGCGCCTGCTCGAGCCCCTCGTCGCCGACGGGCGTGCCTCCCGGAAGGCCCCGGCCGATCGCCTCGAGCCGGGCCGTCCCGCCGGCCGCGGCAGCCGGCGGAAACACCGTCTCCACGACGGGGCCGGAGGAGAGCACGAGCCGGTAGGGCATCTCGTCGCCGCCCCCCATGTACATGTCGTGGATGCGGATGACGTGCCTGCCCGTGTCGCGGGCGACGATGTGGACGCAGGGGTCCTGGCCGTGCATCCGTCGCATCGTCGGGGCGATCCGTCCGTCGGGGGCGGCGACGGTCACCACCGGCGTGAGCCGCGAATCGAGCCGACGGGCCCAGACGTCGATCCGCATCCGCTGACCGGCCGCGAGCGGCACCGCATAGTGATCGGCGGCGTTGGCGGTCGCCACGCCCGACACCGTGGCGTCGATCGGCAGCTCGGCCGCGGTCGCCGGCGAGGCGATGCCCGTCTTCCGGGCGATCTCAGTCGTCGCCCCCACCATGAAGAGCCGCGGATTCGAGCAGCCGAACCGGCCGGTGGCGACGGCGTCGTACGGCCCGGGCGGCACGTCGGCCGCGATGTCGACCCGCATCCGCCCCGGCACCGGCCGCGGCTCGGGGTCGAACTCGGATGGCGACGACATCACCGGCCGCGCCACGATGCCCGGGTGCGAGAACCGCAGGCCGGCGAGGTCGTCGAGATCGACGCCGACGACGGCCACCTCGACAGCCGTGCCGCGCTGCCCGCCGGACGGAAGCAGGGCATTGAGCTGCGGCCGCGGGAACTCCGCCCGCGCCGCCGCGGCGGAGAGAGCAATGCCGAGCCACACTGCGGCGGCCTGCGGCCACCGGCCGAGGGCGGTCCCGTCACGGCGACGGATTCGCGGCCGGCAGCGGCGGCCCGGTCGCGTCGCGGCCACGGCGGCACGGCACCGGTGCTCGGCACGCGATGACCCGGCGCTGGCAGCGGTCTGATGCATGTTCGATCCGGTCGGAGAGGGGCGCGAGGACCGGGACAGGGGGCGGAGAGGCGTCGCGGCCGCGACGGGGCGGTCAGTGCGTGAACAGGAATTCCTTCGTGTTCAGCACCGACCAGATGACGTCCTCCCAGGCGGCGGGGAGGTTGGCCGCGTGCGCTGCGAGATAGGCCTCGATGTCGAGCGTCTCGGTCGCCGTCGGCGGCCGCGAAAACGCGACCATGTAAATCTCCTCGATCTTCGCCGCGTTGGGACGGGTGGTGTCGGCCGCCAGGCGGGCGGCGCGGCCGCCGCCGAGCTTGCCGAGGATGTCGGCGGAGTTGATGAGGTGGAGGCTCTGCGCCAGGTTGGCCTCGCTGCCCCGCTCGCACTCGCACGGGCTGTCGCCGTTGGGCCGCCCGAAGACGGTGAGGAAGTAGTTGTTGAAGTTCGGGTCGGGCAGTTGGACGGCCCGCGTGCCGGGGAGCACGCCGCCGAACTGCGTCGGCTTCTCGGTCAGATGGTCGATGGCGTCGAGCGCCACCTCGGCGGTGAGCCGTCGCGGAAAGAACCGCGAGTAGCTCTGCCGGTCCTCGGCGTTGGCGTCGTTCGGCTCGGACGAGAGCTGGTAGGTGGACGACCTGCAGATCATCCGGATCAGATCCTTCAGGTCGTAGCCGTGCTCCACGAAGTGCTGCGCCAGCGCGTCGAGCAGGGCGGGGTTCGTGGGCGGATTCGTCAGCCGCATGTCGTCCTCGGGCTCGACGAGTCCGCGGCCGAGAAAGTGCTTCCAGTAGCGGTTGACGAGCGACCGGGCAAAGAACGGGTTGTCGGCGGCCGTCATCCAATCTGCCAGGCGGCTGCGCGGGTCGACGTCGGGCGGCAGCGGCGACGGCGTGCCGCCGAGCACAGCCGCCTTGTGGACGCCCTTGGGCCCCGTGGCCTGCGGCTCGCCGCGGGTGTGGAAGATCCGATCCTCGCCCGGCTGGAGCCCGGTCTTCCTGCCGATCCGCGAAAAGAAGGCCGCCAGCTGGAAGTAGTCCTCGGTGCCCCACTTCTCGAACGGGTGGTGGTGGCAGCGGGCGCACTGGAGCCGCAGTCCGAGGAAGAGCTGCGAGGCATCCTCGACCTGCTGGTTCGTGTCGGCCACCTGCCGGTACCAGATCACCGCCGGATTGTCGCCGACCTCGCCGGTGGCCGTGACGATGTCGCGGACGAACTGCGAGTAGGGGACGTTCGCCGCCAGGTGTGCGCGGATCCACTCGTGGAAGGAGTAGCTGCCGTGCCGGTGCTGGGCGTCGTTGGTCCGCTTGTTCCTCAGGATGGCCGACCACTTGTTGGCGAAGTAGTCGGCGTAGTCGGGGCTGTCGAGCAGACGGTCGACGGCACGATCCCGCTTGGCAGGGTCCTCGTCGGCGAGAAACGAACGCGATTCCTCGAGCGTGGGAAGGCGGCCGGCGATGTCGACCGTCACGCGGCGGAGGAACGTGGCGTCGTCGCAGACGGGCGAAGGGGGCAGCCGCAGCGCCACCAGGCGATCGCGGACGTGCCTGTCGACGAACGTACGCACGAATGCCTCGGCGGGCGGAATGCCGCCGGCGTCGGACTCGAGCGGCAGCGTCGCGCGGAAGACCGCGACCTGGCTCTGGTAGCGGACCATCACGGCCGCGGTGCCGCTCCGCGGCGGGCCCTCGCCGCGGGCCGCCGCGGTCACGAGTCCCGCCGCATCGACGGCGGCGAGCTCCGGGGCGTTGACCTCGAACTGCGACAGCCGCGTGACGTCCTCGGCCGTACCGTCGGTGAGCACGGCCATCACCCGCAGCTGCTGCCGGTCGGCGGGGCGCATGACGCGATCGGACGGGAAGACCTCGATCCGGGCGACCCTGGCCGCCTGGGGATTGCCCGGTCTGGCCCCCTCGGCGATCCACCGCTGGATGACCTCGTACGAGGGCGATCCCTGCTCGATGAGCCGGCCGCCGCCGTGCGGCACGGCCGCGGCCGCCTTGAGGAGGAGCAGGCTCAGATCCGGCGCCACGACGGAGATCCGCCGGCCCCGTGCCTCCTGGACGAGATGCTCGTGGTCCTCTCCCGGCTCGAATCCCAGCAGCGAGAGGCGGAAGCCGTTCTGGCCGCCGCTCTTGCCGTGGCAGCCGCCCCCGTTGCAGCCGTGCTTCGTGAAGATCGGCACCACCTGCGTGTCGAAGTCGATCGGCGGATCGGCGCCGAAACGCTCGACGACCAGCGGCACGCTGGCCTCCGGCAGCCCCGCCGCCTCGACGACGATCCTGCCGGTGCCGTCGCCCAGGGGCGTCACAAACCCGCCCGCGGTCACCGCGGCGAGCGTGGGGGGTTCGACGCGGTACCGGGCAGCGCGGGTCGCGTCACTCGCCCGCTCCGCGGCGCCGGCGGCCGCAGGCTCGATCGCCGTGACGACGAGCTGGCGGCCGGCCCGGCTGCCGGCGAGCCGGAGGCCGGCCGGCTGGCCCGACGCAGGCTCCCCTGGCACTATCCCGATCGACACGTCGAGGCGGCCGCCTTCCGCAGCCGCCGCGGCCCGATGGAAGAGGGCGAACTGCAGTGCCGCGACCGCAAACCCGCAGGCGGCGGCCCTGACGAACAACGCTGCGGTCGCACGACAAGCGGCCATCGAGGCTCTCCTTGTGACTGACCCGGGGCGTGGCCGAGAGGGCCACGGCGAGGCGACGTCGGGAGGGACTGCCACCTGATGGACATGCCGGAGGCAGCAGCTGCCACCATTCTAGCACCGCAGCGAAACCGGCACCACGTGGCGCGGGCCGGCCCGGCGCTCGGGGCAATTCCACCCCGTCGGGCCGGCGGGGATTCCCGCAGCGGAGCCGCCCAAGGCCGAGGCCGCCGTCACGTCAGGCCCAGGGATCGCGCTGCTCGCGGGCCAGCATCCGGTTGGCCTCGTCGTGGCCCACGAAGGCCTCCCGCGCCGGATCCCAGGTGGCGACGACGCCGGGGCCCGTCGTCGGGAACAGGCGGATGAGCGCGTTGGCGGCATGGCAGAGCAGGGATGAAGCGTGGCCCACCTCGACCGGCGCCCGCGGTTCGGCACGGGTCTTCACGCACTCGACGAAGTTCGCCAGGTGCAGCGAGTGCGGGTCGCCCGTTCCCTTACCGGCCCGCGGCACGCCCTCGAGCAGCGTCGGATCGGACGCCGTGGTGCCCTTGTAGCCCGTCTGCATCCAGCCGTCGGTGCCCTCGAACCGCGTCTGCACCGACTCCGGGCCGGTCTCGCAGACGAGCTCGACGCCGCTGGCGTAGCGGCAGCGGAAACGGGTCTCAGTGGCGGTGTTGAACAGACTGCCCTCCGGCAGGAACTTCGCGTCGAGGCACTCGATCTCCACCGGGCCGCCCGTGTCGAGCCCCAGGCCCCAGTGGGCCATGTCGTTGCTGTGCGCGCCGAAGTTCGTGATCTGACCGCCGGAGTAGTCGTAGTTGAACCGAAACCGGTAGAGGCAGCGGTCCTCGTGGTAGGGCTGCTGCGGCGCGGGGCCGAGCCAGCCGCGATAGTCGAACGAGTCGGGAACCGGCATCGGCTGCCAGCCCGGCCCCGGCCCGACCTTGTTGTTGAAGCCGACCTTGGTGACCACCCGCTGAACCTTACCGATCCTGCCCGCCCTGACGGCCTCGCAGACGAAGCGGCTGATCGGGTTGGACCGCTCGTGGCTGCCGGTCTGCAGGATCCGCCTGGATCGCCGGACCGCGTCGATCATCGGCCGCCCTTCGGCGACGGAGAACGTGAGCGGCTTCTCGCAGTAGATGTCCTTGCCGGCGTCGGCCGCCATGATCGTCATCCGCGCGTGCCAATGGTCGGGCACGACGATCACGACCGCGTCGACGTCCTTGCGGTCGAGCAGCCGGCGAAAGTCGCTGAACGCCTCGCACGACCCGCGGCCGGTCTTGCTCGCCACGAGTTCGCGGGCCGGTTCCCGGCCGTAGAAGTGATCGGGCTCCTTGTACCCCTTGCTGCCGCGATTGACGTCGCAGACGGCGGCGACGTCGCCGAGGTCGGCGGCGAGAAACCTGCTCAGCAGCCCCATTCCCTGGTTGCCCGTGCCGATGAAGCCGACGGTCACCCGCTCGTTGGCACCGGCCACACCGACCGCCGACCGGAGCGAGGCGGCCGACATGGCGGCGGCGGTGGAGCCGGTCAGGGTGTGTGTCAGAAACGTCCTGCGGGTGACCATGGCACCTCCTGCACGCTGCACGGGCCTGCGTGGAACCGCTGACTGTATGCGACTGTATGGGACCGCTGCACCGGCCCCATCGTACCCCACGCCGTCCGCCGCGGTCACCGGGGCCGCCCGCCGCCTGATCCGGCCTCCCGGGCGTCACCGCGATCCTGTGGATGGCCGCGATCCTGCGGAATTGAGACCGCGGACTCGCGGTGCTAGCATCGCCGCACCACGGGAACTTCGGCACGCCGCGAACGCCCGTCGCGAGCCCCATGCACCGCGCCGCCCACGCCATCGTCAGCACGCTGCCCCTCGACGTCATCGGCGGGGGCGAGACCTTCACGCTCAACGCCCATCGCGCGGCGCTGCGCGAGCCCGGGGCCGCCGACCTCTGGTGTGCCGCGAGCCCGCACACGGAGACGGCGCCGCAGTCGGCGCGGCTCGCGCACCGCTACCGTCGGCTCGCCCAGGTCGACGGCGTCCGGTCTGTCGTGGAGGAAACCACGTTCGACGACCTGCTGCGCCGGCTGGCCCGGCACGACACCGTCGTGATCCACCAGCATCTGGCGAGCCTGGCGACGGTGGACATGCTCGCGGCGGCGACGCCGTGGCAACGGCTCGTGCTCACCAGCCTCGGCGCGGAGGGCCAGACAACGCTGTTTCGGCAGTCGTTCGAGCCGCACGTCGGCGTGTCCGTGGCGGAGATTTCCCGCTACGCGGCGGAGCGATCCCGTCGAGGCGGCATTCCGGCGACGGCCGTGTCCGCCGGCGTGTGGCGGTGCGACTTCCGTGATCCGTTCCCAAAGTCGACCACCGGGCCGCTGCGGACGGTGAGTGTCGGGCGGATCCTGCCCCACAAGTGCTTCGAAGTGGCGGTCGAGGCCGTCGGCCGGGATCACGAGCTGACGATCGTAGGCCCCGACAGCGGGGATGCCGACTACCAGCGGTTCCTCGCGGCCCGGGTGGCGGCCGCGGCGGGCAACGTGCGGTGCACGGGCTACGTGGACGACGCCACCCGCACCGCGCTCGTGGCCGCCGCGGACGTGCTGCTCGCGAACTCGAGCCACGTCACGTACGCCGGCGACACGCTCGACCAGGCCGAACTGTTCGGCCTCGTCGTCCTGGAGGCCGTGGCCGTCGGCACCCTGCCGATCACCTCCGACATCCCCTCGTTCCGCGAGATCATGGAGGACCTCGCGCTCGCCGACTGGATCTACCCGCAACGTGACGCCACGGCCCTGGCGGCCCTGCTCGCACGGGTCCGCGGCCTGCCTCCACAGGCCCTTCGCGACCGTGTCGACGCCGCCCGCGAGCGGGCCGAGCGGCTGTTCCTCTGGGACACCTACTGGCGGCGGCTCATGGAGGCGGCGGCGTCCCGGCCGACCGCCGACCGCATTCCCGTGTCATGACCGCCCTCGGCGACGGCACTCCGGCCATGAAAATCCTCTTCCTATCGAACGTGTTTCCGCCGCAGGTGCTGGGGGGCTACGAGCTCGGCTGCCTCTCCATCGCGGAGGCGTGCCGGAGGGCCGGCCACGACGTGACGGTGCTGACGTCATATCCGGCGGGCACGCTCGCGACGTGCGACGTCGCGCACCGGTTGCGGGTGCTGCGGCTCTTCGCGCCAGCGCACGATCTGATCGGTGAGGGATGGGCCCACAGGCACTCCGAGGCCAGGGTGGGCCTGGGCGGGATCGTGCCGGGCAACTGCCTCGCGCTCGACAACGTCATCCGCGCCGAGAAGCCCGACGCCCTGTGGTGCTTCAACCCGCTCGGCATCGGGCCGGTCGGCATCTTCGAGGTGGCGGCCCTGAGCGGCGTGCCCACCGTCGTGCACCTGATGGATCACCTCGATGCGATGGTCGGCATCTCTCAGAACGGGTTCCACGCGACCGGTCGCTGGGCGGAGGCCAAGCGCCGGCTCGCGGCCATCGGCTGCTCGCAGGCGACGCTGGAGAGCAATTCCACGATCGGCACGTATCGGACGACGGCCGTCATCCCCAACGGCATCCCCGTCGACGAGCTCGGGCACGAGCGACGGCGGTTTCGGCGGATCGAGGCGGGGGCCGCGGTGCGGCTCGTCTACTTCGGGCAGATCATTCCGGAGAAGGGGGTCAGCGGCCTCGTCCCCGCCGTGCGGCGTCTGCGGCGGCTGCTCGCGCGGCCCGTCGAACTCCACCTCGTGGGCCGCTGTCCCCGAGACTACGAATCCGCGCTGCGGGCGTGGATCCGCCGCGACGGCATCGAGGACGCCGTCATCTGGCACGGCCTGCTGGACCGTGCGGGCGTGGACCGCGTGCTCGCCGAGATGCACGTCGCGGTCCTGCCCCTGCGGAGCGACGAACCGTTCGGCTACGTGGGGCTCGAGGCGATCGCCCAGCGGCTCCCGCTCGTGGCGGCGGCGCGGGCGGGATTCACCGCGCTTGTGCCCCCGGGCTATCCCTTCCTGATCGACGACCCGGCGAGCGTCGACGAGATCGTCGCCGCGGTGGCGAGCGTCTGCCGCGACCAGGAGGCCTGCGAGCGGTGGGTCGACGCCGCCTGCGGCCGCGTGCTGGAGTGTGGCGATCTCGAAAGAGCCGTTCTTCCGCGGTACATCGCCTTCCTCGAGCAGGTCCGTGCCGAGGCCGCGACGGCTCCTGCGGCCCGCGGCGACATCGGCAGCCTGATCGCGTCGTGGCAGATGAGCAGGAACCTGTCTCGGCTCGTGCCCGAGGCAGCGGCCGCGCCGACGGTCGCGGAGCCGCGGCCCGCCGCGTGGCGGCCGTACGGCCGAAAGCTCCGCAGCATGCTCCGCGACGCGGTTCCCGAGAGCTGGCGGCTGCAGCTCCGGAAGATCACGAGCCGCGCCCGCGGCGGGCCCCGCCGGCCATGACCATCTGCCGCTGGCGCGGATCAATCCGGGGGACGCGGACCGAACGCGGCCTGTCGCGTCCCGCCGCTCCCGGAACGCCACGTGCGACCACAACGCCATGTGCGATCACAACGCCACTTGCGATCAGCAGCCATGGCGGACACCATTGAGGTCGTGTCGCTCGTTTCCGACCCGACGCCATCGGGCACGCACCACGGCCGGCATCGGCGCCGGCCAGTGGCCCGACCGATAAATCCGCGCACATGGCCATGCGAGCCATCACAGGGATGCGGCCTCGGAAGCCGACGCTGCTCATGGTGCTCGCGTCGTTGCTCGCCGCCCCCGGCTCCGCGGCCGATCCATCGCCGGCGGACGTTCGCCTCTCGTGGAGCACGCTCGCGCCGCTTCCCGACAGGCTGGGGGTGGCCGGTGCGTTCGCCGGCGTGACCGGATCGGCCGACGCCGAGCGCGACGGCGTGCTGGTGGTGGCCGGCGGGGCGAATTTCCCGGACCGACCGCCCTGGGACGGTGGCACGAAGGCCTGGCACGCCGCCGTGCACGTCCTGCCCGCGGCCGACGCCGCATGGCTGGCCGCCACCCCGTTGCCGCGGCCGCTCGGCTACGGCATCAGCGCGAGCCACGGCGGCCGCGTGTGGTGCGTCGGCGGGAGCGATGCGCGGGAGCACCTGCGATCGACCATGGCGCTCGAGTGGGACGCTGCCACGCAGCGGCTGCGGATCGAGACCGACGCCCTCCCGCCACTGCCCGAGCCGATGGCGCTCGGCGGCGGGGTGCTCGAGGGGAGCCGGCTCTGGGTGGCCGGCGGTGTCGCGTCGCCCGCCGCGACGGAGGCTCTCGGGATGTTCTGCTCGATCGACCTCGGGGCCACGCCCGAGCAGCGTCGCTGGCGGCAGCACCCCACCTGGCCCGGACCGAAACGGATCCTGCCGGTGCTGGGCACGCTCGCCGGCAAGGTCTATCTCGTCAGCGGCGCCGAGCTGGTGCCCGGTGAGCCTGCCGCGGCCGTGACGCGCCGGTTCCTCGCCGACGCCCACGAGTTCGACCCGCAGACCGACACATGGAGGACGATCGCTCCCTGCCCGGTGCCGCTCGTCGCCGCGGCGGGACCCGCGGTTCCGCTCGGCGGATCACGGCTGGCGTTTCTTCCCGGCGACGATGGCGCGCTCTTCTTCCGTCAGAAGGAGCTGGCCGGTGCCCATCCCGGCTTTCCCAGGACGATTCGCGGCTACGAGCCGGCGGTCGACGCCTGGCACACGCTCGGCGGCGTTCCGGATGCCGTGCGTCCGGCCGTGACCACGACCACGGTGGCCTGGCGCGGCGGCTGGGTGATCCCGTCGGGCGAGGTGCAGCCGGGCATTCGGTCGCCGCAGATCGTGCGGATAATGGCGGTCGCCGCCCGCTGACAGGCCGGCCTCCGTCCCGTCGCCGCGGCCGGTCCCCGGTCCGCTTCAGGAGCGGTCGAGTCGCCGACGATCGGCAACCCGATCGGCAACGTCGCGGTCGCCGGAGCCGAGATCGACGTGGCGGAACATCGGGTCTCGAACTCGGGCAACACCGACCCGAACATGGCCAACAAGATCACCCAGGCCTTGCACTGGGACGGCTACGGCACATCGCAGCAGCAACTCAACAACATTTCGGGCAACCTCGGCCTCGCCACCGGATTCCATCTTTACTCCGTGCTCTGGACGCCCGAGTCCTACACGTTCTTCGTCGACGGCAGCCAGACGTGGTCGAGCACCTCGGGCATTTCACAGCGGAGCGAATACCTGATCCTGTCCAGCGAGGTCAACAACAACAACAACTGGGCCGGCGTGATCCCGACGGGCGGGTACGGGAGCCTCGCGACGACGACGACCAACATGACCGTCGATTACGTGCGGATCTACGCCGTTCCGGAGCCTTCGTCGGCGGGCCTGCTGGCCACCGCCGCGGTCGCGCTCTTGCTCGCTCGCGCGCGGCGGCGAGCGGCGACGTGCCGAAGGGCCACGGGCCGCCGCCGTTGAGGTTCGCGGTCCCAAGCGACTACAGTGATGCGGGTGACCAGGTCCGGTCTCGACCCGTGTCTGGACGGCCTCCCGGCGGCACCCCCACTGGAGCGAGGACTCAGCATGCCCGCATCCCTGACCCGATTCGCGGTCGCCGCACTGGCTCTCGCGTGGGCCGGCCTCGCGGCCGCTCAACCGCCCGCGCCGAAACTGCCCGACACCATCCGCGCCGAAACCGACATCCGCTACGCCGCGACCGACAACCCGCGGCAGCGGCTCGACCTCTATCTGCCGAAGGATGCGGCCGCTGATGCGAAGCTGCCGCTGGTCGTCTACATCCACGGCGGCGGCTGGCAGGGGGGGGACAAGCGGGCCGGGCTCATGCTCCTGCCGCTCGTGCAGTCGGGCCAGTACGCCCTGGCGTCGGTCGGCTATCGGCTCACCGACGAGGCGATCTGGCCGGCGCAGATCCACGACTGCAAGGCGGCGATCCGCTGGCTGCGGGCCAACGCCGCGACATATGGCATCGACCCGACGCGGATCGGCGTCGCCGGATCGTCGGCCGGCGGGCACCTCGTCTGTCTGCTGGGCACGACCGGCGGCGTGACGGAGCTCGAGGGCACCCTCGGCGACCACGACGACGTGGACAGCCGCGTCGTCTGCGTCGTCAATCAGTTCGGCCCGACCGACTTCCTCGACATCGACGGCGCCAACGACGCCGCCAAGGGCATGGTGGCGAAGCTCCTCGGCGGCCGGCCCGCCGACGTGCCCGACGTCGCCCGGGCCGCCTCGCCGCTGGCCCACGTGACCAGGGACGACGCCCCGACGATCTGCATCCACGGCACCGCCGACCAGCTCGTGCCCTACAGCCAGTCGACGAAGCTCGACCGGGCCTACGAACTGGTGGGCGTCGAATGCCTCGTGCTGACGATCCCGGACGGCGGCCACGGCGGCTTCCGCAACCCGGAGGTCAACATCCGCACGATGCAATTCCTCGACAAGTACCTGCGCGGCAAGGACGCGACGATCTCCGAGGAGCCGATCCCCGCCGTGCCGGCGCAGTGATAGGGCCTCGCGGCGGCCGCAACGCAGCGCGACGGCCATCGGGCCACCACCGCGGCCCGCGCCGGCGGATTTCCATCGAGGTCGGGGATACTGGTGCCGTTGCCGACACGCTCCGCGGAGTCCGACCGTGCCACAGCGTTTCCCGCCTTGCGTCGCCAGCCGCCGGTCCGCCCTGCGGGCCGGCATCGGGGCGGTCGCGGCAGCGAGGCTGGTCCGCGCCGCCACTCCCGCGCGGCCGCGGCGAATTCTCCTGCGGTCGAGCTGGCAGACCGTCAACATCGGTGACATCGCCCACACGCCCGGGCTGCTCGCCACGCTCGAGCGGCACCTGCCAGACGTCGAGGTCACGCTCTGGCCGAGCAGCGTCGCGGATGGCGTCGACGAGATGCTCCGTCGGCGGTTTCCCCGGCTCACGATCGCGACCGGCCCGGCCGCGGTCGAGGCGGCGTTCGCCGAGTGCGACATGCTCCTCCACGGCTCCGGCTCTTCGCTCGTCGCGGAGAAGGACGTGGCCCGCTGGCACAACGCGACCGGCAAGCCGTTCGGCGTGTACGGCATCACGCTGCCACGGACGCCCTCGTCGGCGACCGTCGCCACGTCGCCCGTGGCGCTCTCCCGCACCATCGACCTGCTGGGCGCCGCGCGGTTCGTCTTCTTCCGCGACTCGGCGTCGCTGGCGCTCGCCCGCCAACTCGGCTGCCGCTGCCCCGTGATGGCGTTCGGGCCTGATGGAGCATTCGGCACCGATCTCCGCGACGACGACCGGGCCACGGCGTTTCTCGCCGCCCATGGCCTCGAGGAGGGCCGCTTCCTCTGCTGCATCCCGCGGCTGCGGTACACGCCCGATTGGTCGATGCCCGAGAAGAAGAAACGTTTCGATCCGATCAAGCATGCCCGCAACGAGGCGCTGCGGGAGCATGACCACGCGCCGCTGCGGGAGGCGGTCGTCGCGGTGGTGCGGGAGACGCGCCTGCAGGTGCTCGTCTGCCCGGAGGACCGAACGCAGATGGCCGTCGGCCGGGAGCGGATCGTGGAGCGGCTGCCGGACGACGTCCGCCCAAGGGTCGTCTGGCGGCAAGACTACTGGCTGCCCGACGAGGCGCTCTCGACCTACGTCCGCAGCGCCGGCCTCTTCGGCAACGAGATGCACTCGCCGATCATGTGCGTCGGCAACGGCGTGCCGGCGATTGTCTGCCGGTTCGCCGAGCAGACGAGCAAGGGCTTCATGTGGCGTGACATCGGCCTGGGCGACTGGCTCTTCGACCTCGACGACGTGGCCGATGTCCGCCGTGCTCCCGCCGCGGTGCTCGCCATGGCCCGGGATCACGAGGGATCGAAGGCGCGAGCCGCAGCCGCCCGGGCGCTCGTCGCGGAGAGGCAGCGGTCCGCGATGCAGCTGCTCGCGGCGACGCTCGCCGGCGGGTGACCCCCGCCCTATCAGTTCGATCCACGACCGACACGATCCGCCAGGAGGTGATGCCGATGAAACGGATGAAGAGGATGCGGCTCGCATCGTTTCTCGTGGTCACGGTGTCGGCCGCGTGGCCGCTCGCCGACGGTGCCCCCGCCGCCGACGCGGCCGAGCGCGACCGTCGGGTGGCGGCCGTCACCACGCTGCCCGGGCTCGTCGCCTTCTGGGACTTCGTCGGCCGGGAGCCTGGCGGGTCAGGGCGGTTCGTCGCCCACGTGCCCCCGGGCTCGGCGACCGACTACCCGCTCGACGCCGGCAACTACGTCAGGGATTTCTGGGGCGAGGGCAGGGGGGCGACCTATGCCGACTTCCCCGTGCTGGGCCGGGGCCCCTTCGGCGAGGCGATCCGGATCCGCAAGGAGGAGGATCCGACGTTCCGGCCATTCCTCTTCGTGCCCAGATCCCGGCTCCACGACACGCCGCTCGACATCAAGGGCGTTGGCCGCTCGGTGACGGTCGTCGTCTGGGCGATCCGCGAGAGCGGCAACCACGCCCTCGCCGGCATCTGGCACGAGGGGACGGATCTCAAGGAGAAGTCCACCGAGGGAGTCCGCCGCATCGAGCGGGGGCAGCGGCAGTACGCCCTCTTCGCCGGGCTCAACAAGGAGGGCTCCGCGTGCGGGCACGTCTCGGAAAACGGCGCGAGCTCGTTTCAAAACCGCTACGCGCTGCACAAATGCAACTCCGCCGCCGTCGCTGCCCCCGTGCCTGCCGACGCGGCCCCGGCGGAGCTCGACGCCGGCTGGCACTGCTTCGCGATGACGTTCGATCACGAGCACGACTCGCTCACGGGCTGGCTCGACGGCGCCGCCGGCGACCGCTGGCTCGACGATCCACAGAACGACCGGCTGCTTTCCTTCGCGGCCAACGCGTGGCTGCAGGGCCGCCTCCGGCGGCAGGCAGGCATCCAGCCGGGCGAAGATCCCTCCTTCCCCGCAGACCAGTGCTACGAGCCACCGGAGGAGACGCCGCTGGCGGTCGAGGTCGTCCGCGACGGCGCCGACGAGCGGGTGGAACGTCGGGAATATCCGTTCACGAAGGTCGACGTGACGCTGCGGCGCACGGAGGCGGGCCCGTGGTCCGAGGCCGGCCGCACGCTCGTGGCACTGCGGCTCAACCCGTGGTGGTATCCGCACGACATCTACCGGCCGGCCGATGCCGTCAGCGGCGGCCCCTTCACGATCGGCCGCGTGATCCACAGCGGCCGCGGCGTCGGCTTCACCGGCTGGATCGGCGGCGTGGCGGTCTTCGACCGGGCCCTCACCGCGGCCGAACTCGGAGCGCTCGCCGCGATCGGGCGGGCGGCCCCGATCACGGCCGTGCCAACGCGGTAGCAGGCCGGCCCGGTGGATCTCGGGAAAAGGCCATGCCTGACCGCCTGCCAGGGGCTGGCACATTGCCCGAAGATGCGGAGCGGTACACTGGAGGCCGCGGGGTTCCAGCCCCTCCGACGCAGCCATGGCGGAGCCTGAGAAAACGTGATGCGTGACCTGGCAGCGAGCCGGAAGGACCCACGTGGCCGGCAGCGGCGTCTGCCGCGGTATTGCCTGCTGGCCGCCTGCCTGGCGGCATCCGTCGCCCACGGCCAGACGGCGGCCGAGCCGAAGGTCGACTGGGACAAGGACTACGTCCTCGGCCCGCTGTCGCTCGAGCGGCAGCCCGGCGTTGAACGGGGCACGATCGAACAGCTGGTGCACAAGAGCACCGACGTCTTCCCGGGCACGATCCGCCGCGTCTGGGTCTACACGCCGGCGCGGAAGCAGCTCGAGACCGTCGGAGACGAGGGAGCCGCCGTGATGGTCTTCCAGGACGGCCACACCTACGTCGACGAGAAGGGGGGATTCCACGGGCCGATCGTGCTCGACAACCTCATCCACTCCGGGCAGATGCCGCCGACGGTCGCGATCTTCGTCGATCCCGGCCACAAGGGGGACGCGTTCGCCGACGAGCATCCGGGCTGGCAGCCCACGCCCTCCAATCGCAGCCTCGAGTACGACACGCTCTCGCCCGACTACGCCCGGTTCCTCGAGCGGGAGATCCTGCCGCTGGCGTCGCGGGCCGAGTCGGTCAAGGCGGCCGGCGTGCGGCTCACGACCGATCCGGAGCGGCGTGGCATCTGCGGCATCTCTTCGGGGGGCATCTGTGCCTTCACCGTCGCCTGGGAACGGCCCGACCTCTTCCGCAAGGTGGTCAGCCACGTCGGCAGCTTCACCGACATCCGCGGCGGCGACACGTATCCGAGCATCGTCCGCAGGTCGAAGGGGGCGCCGAAGCCGATCCGCGTGATCCTGCAGGATGGCGAGCACGACCTCGACAACCAGCACGGCAACTGGTGGCTCGCCAACCTCCAGATGGACAAGGCGCTCGCCTTCGCGGGCTACGACTGCAGGTTTCTCGGTGGCGTCGGCGGCCACAACCACAGGCACGGCGCCGCCGTGCTCCCCGAGATGCTCGCCTGGGTGTGGCGCGACTGGAAGGCCGCGCAGGCCGCGGCCCGCTGGCCCGGGAAGGTGTCGGCCCAGATCTGCGAGGAGGGCCTCAACGACACGGACGCCTGGCCGGCCGCGCCGCTCGCGGCCACGGAGGCGTTCCCCCTGCCTACGTTCGCCGTCGCCGACCTGCCGGCCACGTACGTTGACGACGGCGTGCGGGGCGAGCGGCCGAGCCCGTCGCTCCTGCGGCTCAAGGCCACCGTGCCGATGCCGGCCGGCGTCCACAGGTTCCTCATCAGGGCCCGCGCCGCGTCGCGGCTGAGGATCGGCGGCACGATCGTGGCCGACACGCCGTTCGTGAGGACCGCGGGCGACGGCTCGCAGCACGACACCGAACGGCTCGTCCCCTACGACCCCGGGGTCGGCTTCCGCTTCGCACCGGCTGGCGAATACGAGGCGATCGCGGAGCACGAGATCGCCGCGGCGGGGCCGGTCGAGGTCGTGTTCGAGGCATTCGTCGGCGGCCGTGCGGGCAGTTCGCCCCGGCGGGTGGAGCTCGGCGAGACGGTCGTGGCGGTGATGTGGGCCGGCACGGACGCGTGGACGCTGCTGGCGGCCGACGGGGCGGTCATCCCCTACACGGACGACGACTGGTCCCGATACCGGGCCGCCCGCGTCGCCGAACTGCGGCGGCTCGACGCCGCCGCGCGTGCGGCGAGGCGGGTCCTCGCCGACGCCACCTGGGACGCGCGGCACGACGCGGCCCGCCGTTGGGTCGACGCGGAGCCCGCGGTGCCGGTGCCGGCCGTGCGGGGCGACCACCGCGTGCAGCCGCCGATCGACGCCTTCGTGCTGGCCCGCTTCGCCGCCGCCCTCGACGCGACGGCCGCGACGGCCGACGGCAGGCTCGACTTCTTCCGCGACATCCAGCCGTTCCTCGAGAGCCGCTGCCTCGAATGCCATCGCGGCCCCCGCGCGAAGGGCGGCCTGCGGCTCGACGATCCCGCGACGGCCCGAGCCGGCGGCGACAGCGGCCCGGCGATCGTGCCCGGCGACGCCCGGGCCGGCGAGCTGCTCCGCCGGGTGCGGGCCGAGGACGTGGGCGAGCGGATGCCCCCGACCGGCGAGCGGCTGACGAAGCCGCAGGCGGATCTGCTCGAGCGGTGGATCGCCGAGGGGGCGGCCTGGCCAGACATCCGCGTCGGCCGCCGCGAGATCGCGCCGCCGGTCGACGACCTCGGCTTCATCCGCCGCGTGATGCTCGACACGGTGGGCGTGCCGCCCTCGGCCGCCGAGGCCCGCGAGTTCCTCGCCGACACGTCGCCCGACAAGCGGTCGCGGCTCATCGACCGGCTGCTCGCCGACGATCGCTGGGCCGATCACTGGATGCCCCTGTGGCAGGATCTGCTCGCCGAAAACCCGAACATCCTCAACCCCACGCTCAACAACACCGGGCCGTTCCGGCGGTGGCTGCACGACTGCCTGCTCGACGACCTGCCGCTCGACCGGATGGTGACGCAGCTCGTCCGCCAGCAGGGGAGCGTGATCGCCGGCGGGCCGGCCGGGTTCGGCATGGCGTCGCAGAACGACTCGCCCTACGCCACGAAGGGCACGATCCTGTCGGCCGCCTTCCTCGGCATCGACACGAAGTGCGCGCGCTGCCACGACTCCCCGGCGGGCTCGGCGAAGCAGGAGCAGCTCTTCCAGCTCGGCGCGATGCTCGCCGGCAGGCCGCTCGACGTGCCCACGACCAGCAGCGTCGACCCCGTGAAGCTGCACGCCGGCGGCCGCACGCCGCTCATCGAGGTCACCCTGAAGCCGGGCACGAGCGTGCCGCCACGCTGGCCCTTCGCATCGCCGGGTGGCGGCGAGCCGGCGGCGGAACGCTCGAGCGAGCGGCCCGCCGCCGTGAGCCTGCCGCCCTCCGACGACGACGTCGCCGACCAGTCTGCGGCGGACACAGCGGCCCCCACGGCAGTCCGGGCGCAGCCGGCGGAAAAGCCCGCGGGCACGACGGATGCAGCCACGCAGGCGGCGAACAGCGACGAGACACCTCCCGCCGGAAAGGCGAAGGAAGCGCCGGCGAAGCCGACCACGAAGGCCGAGCCGCCGATCGACATGGCCGCCCGCGATCGACTGGCGGTCATGCTCACCGCGCCGCAGAACGAGCGGTTCGCAGAGGTCGCGGCCAATCGGATCTGGGCCCGCTTCATGGGCCGCGGCATCGTCGAACCGCTCGACGACTGGGAGAAGGGCCGGCCGACGCACCCCGAACTGCTCAGGTGGCTGGGCCGTGAGTTCGTCCGCGGCGGCTATCGGGTCAAGTCGCTCGCCCGGCTGATCCTCAATTCCGCCGCCTACCAGCGGTCCGTCGATCCGGCGCTCACCCTGGCCGATCCGCTGTACGCGGCCGCGGAGCCCCGCCGGCTGTGGGCGGAGCAGGTGGTCGATTCACTGATCGCGGCCACCGGAAAGCCACTCCAACTGGAGCGGATCTGCCTCGATCTGAACGGCCGCCGCGAGGTCGCCAACGCGGTCGATCTCGGCACCGCCACGCGGGCCTGGATGCTGACGTCGCTGTCGAACGAACGGGATCGGCCGAGCCTCTCACTGCCCCGCCTGCAGGCGGTCGCCGACGTGCTCACGGCCTTCGGCTGGCGGGGGTCGCGGCAGGATCCCGCCTCCGTCCGCGACACGGCGGCGAACCCGCTGCAGCCGGCGATCCTCTCCAACGGCACGCTCACGACCTGGCTCGTGCGGCTCAGCGACGACCATCCGCTCACGGCCGTGGCGATCTCGGCCACGTCACCCGAGGCGGTCGTCGACGAAATCTTCATGCGACTGCTCACGCGGCGGCCGACGCCGGCCGAGCTCGAACTGCACGCCGGACACCTGCGGAGCGGATTCCAAAGTCGCGTCATCCGTGATGCGGCGCCACGGCCACGCGAGCACGCGCCGCCGCCGTTCGTCACCTGGACCAACCATCTCCAGCTCGAGGCCGGGTCGAAGAAAGAGGCGATGCTGGCGGCGGCGGCGGCGGGCGATGCCCCGACCCGGCGGCTCGACCCGGAATGGCGGCAGCGGTGCGAGGATCTGATCTGGACGCTCGTCAACGCCCCTGAAATGCTCTACAGGCCGTGAGGGTCACGATGGATCACGCTTCCTCCACACGCTCCCGACGACGGGGAGCGGCAGGTCTGGGCCGCCGCGATTTTCTCGGCGCGTCGGCCGCCGCCGTCGCCGGGACGCTCGCCCGCGGGGCGGAGCCGTCCGCTCCGCCATTGGGCAAGGCCGAGCACTGCATCATGATCTGGCTGGGCGGCGGGATGGCACAGGTCGACACGTTCGACCCGAAGCCCTTGGGCGACGCCAGATCGAAGCCGCCCAAGGGGGGCAGCTACTACCCCGCGATCGACACCGCCGTGCCGGGCGTGCAGGTCACCGAGCACCTCGCCCGCACCGCACGGCTCATGGAGCGGGTGACCGCGGTCCGCACGGTGAACCACCGTGTCGTCGACGAGCACGCCTTCGCCACGAACCTCGTCCACACCGGCCGCATGATCAGCGGCAGCACGATCTACCCGTCGATCGGCAGCATCGTCGCGCACCAGCGTGGCGCCGCCGACCCGGCCGTGCCCGCCTACATGCTCATCGGCTACCCGAACGTCAGCCGCGGCCCGGGGTTCTTGGGCGCGAAGGCGGGCTTCGTCTACCTCGTCGACACCAGGACCGGGCCGGCGGGTTTCACGAGGCCGGCCGACGTCGGCGATGATCGCGCCGCCACGCGACAGCGGCTGCTCGCGCCGCTGCAGCAGCGGTTTCCCGACGGCTCGTCGCCCGCGGAATATCTCGAGGCGCAGGCCGACGCGCTGCGGCTCGCCGGGCCGGGCTTCATGCGTCACTTCCGGCTCGACGACGAGCCGGGCAGCGTGCGGGACGAGTATGGCGGCGAGTTCGGCCAGCGCTGCCTGCTCGCGCGGCGGCTCGTGCAGTCGGGCGTGCGGTTCATCGAGGTCTCGCAGAACCTCAACTTCGTCAACGGCACCGGCTGGGACACGCACAACGACGGCCAACTCAACCAGCACGTGCTCATCCGCGAGCTCGATCAGGCGTTCTCGACGCTGATCACCGACCTCGACGAGAAGGGCCTGCTCGACCGCACGCTCATCGTGGTGGCCACGGAGTTCGGCCGGCCCGCCGCCTTCGACGGCGGCGGCGGCCGCGGCCACCAGGGCAGCACGTTCTCGCTCGTGCTCGCCGGGGGCGGCCTCGCCCATCGCGGCGCCTACGGCGTGACGGACGACGCCTGCAAGGCGCCCGTCGAGGCCGCCGTGAGCATCCCCGACTTCCACGCCACGATCCTCGCGGCCCTCGGCGTGCCGCCGCACGCCGAAATGCTCGACGGCGCCCGGCCCGTGCCGGTCACCGACGGCGGCGTGCCGATCGCCGCGCTCTTCGGCTGAGCCCCGTGTCGGCCCGGCCGGCTTCGCGGCGGCTGTGCAGGGCGGCCTCGCCTGCCATAATGCCCGGCACGCGGACGGGGGCAGGCTACCGGCAGCGCACGTCCGACCCGCACCGACCCCAGGGGAATGGCGACATGGCACCCGCACCTTCGACCGCCGGCATCCCGCGCCGAAAACTGCTCGCCACCGCGGCCCCGCTCGCGGCGATCGCGGCGGCCCTGCCGGCCACGGCCAGGGCCGCGGAGCAGGCCGGCGGCCAAGAGCCCGTGAAGCTCGGCATCATCGGCCTCGACACATCGCACGCACCGGCGTTCGCGAAGCTCTTCAACGCCGCAGACGACCCGCAGCACGTGCCGGGCTGCCGCGTCGTCGCGGCGCACCCGCACGGCAGCCGCAGGATCGAATCGAGCATGAAGCGGATTCCGGAATACACCGAGGCGGTCGGGAAGCACGGCGTGGAGATCGTCGACGGCATCGGCCCGCTCGTCGAGCGGGTCGACGCGGTGCTCCTCGAGACCAACGACGGCGGGCCGCACCTCGAGCAGGCCGCGGTGGTGCTGCGGGCCGGCAAGCCGCTGTTCATCGACAAGCCCGTGGCCGCCACGCTCGCCGACACCGTCGCGATCTACCGGCTGGCGGCGGAACGGAAGGTGCCGATCTTCAGTTCGTCGTCGCTGCGATTCGGGACGGGCACGCTCGCCGTGCGGAACGGCTCGATCGGCGAGGTGACCGGCTGCGACACGTTCTCCCCGTGCAGCCTCGAGCCGTCGCACGTCGACTTCTTCTGGTACGGCATCCACGGCTGCGAGTCGCTGTTCACCGTCATGGGGGCGGCGTGCGAGACCGTGTCACGGACGAGCACGCCCGACTTCGAGCATGCCGTCGGCGTCTGGAGCGGCGGCCGCGTCGGCACGTTCCGGGGCATCCGCCGCGGCTCGAGCGGCTACGGCGGCACCGCCTTCGGCACCAAGGGCACGGCGGCCGTGGGGATGTTCGACGGCTATCGGCCGCTGGGCGTGGCGATCGCCGAATTCATGCGGACACGGCAGCCGCCGGTGCCGTCGGAGGAGACGCTCGCGCTCTACGCCTTCATGGAGGCGGCCGACGAGAGCAAGCGGCGGGGTGGCGGCCCCGTGAAGATCGCCGACGTCATGGCCCGTGCCGAGTCCGCCGCGACCGAACGGCTGGCGAAGCTGCCGGGCTGATCGCAACGCCGGTGATACCGGCCGCCCTATCCGGCCCGCCCCCGCTGCGCCGCCCGCCGTCATTCCCGTCTTCCGTTCCCCACCACCCTCGAGCCCGACCGCCATGAAGATCTCCGTGCATTCCGGCCGCCCCGAGCTCGGCAGGGCCGCCGCCACCGAGGCCGCGGACCTGCTGCGGGCCGCCTGCCGCGAGCGGGGGGCCGCGGATCTCGTCATCGCCACCGGGGCCTCGCAGTTCGAGGTGCTCGGCACGCTCGCCGCCGAGACGGGCATTCCCTGGCAGGCGGTCACGATCTTCCACCTCGACGAATACGTCGGCCTGTCCGCCGACCACCCGGCGAGCTTCCGGCGCTACCTGCGCGAGCGGTTCGTCCAGCGGCTGCCCGCCCGCCCCGCCGCCTTCCACGAGATCGATGGCATGGCCGATCCGCGGACGGAGTGCCGGCGGCTCGCGGCGGTCGTGCCGGCGTCCGAGTTCGACCTGGCCCTGATCGGCATCGGCGAAAACGCCCACCTCGCGTTCAACGATCCGCCGGCCGACTTCGAGACGACCGAGCCCTATCTCGTGGTGGATCTCGACGAGGCCTGCCGCCGGCAGCAGGTGGGCGAGGGCTGGTTCCCCGACATGGCGAAGGTGCCGACGCAGGCGATCTCGATGTCGGTGCGGCGGATCCTCGCCGCCCGCACGCTGATCTGCTCGGTGCCCGACCGCGTCAAGGCCGAGGCGGTGCGGGCGAGCGTCGAGGGGCCGCTCACGCCGGCCGTCCCCGCGTCGATCCTGCGGCAGCACCCCGACTGCCGGCTGCACCTCGACGTGCAGTCGTCCGCACTGCTGCAGCCGTCGTCCGTCCGCTCCTCCCCTGCGTGAAGGCTCTCCCCGCTCTGGCGGCGATCTCGCGGCTCGGTGGCATCCCCGAAAAGAGGATGCGGACTATTCCGGCTTTTTCGCGATACCGAAGGCCGACGAGAACGGGCCCCAGGACTGCGAGCGCACGCCGTGCCTGTGACTTCCCTCGTACCGGGAAGGAGCGGCGATGCGGGTTACGATCACCTCACCCCTTTCGCCTGCCCGCAGCACACCCGCATGGACGGCCGCGACGTCGAATCGCGAATCGCCGGTGTATTGGTCAGTGCCCCACACCACACCCTTGTCAGATCCGGTGATCGTGATCGTCATCGACTCGCCGATGGCGAGCGAGGTGAGTGGGCGTGCCGACCCGGAGGAAGGCTGCCCGGCCGGCTCGGGTTCGGCGGCACCCGTCTTGCGCTGCACGACGAAACTCCGTGAAAAGCTGCCCCACGCCCCGCTCCTCACACCGTTGCGTTCCGATGCCGAATGCCGTTCGGGCGAGGCCACCACGGTGATCACGACGGTCCCTTCCTCGCCGTTTCGCAGGGCGCCCGCGTGCACTGCCGCGGTCGCCACGTCGGAGTCGGCGGTGTAGATGTCGGTGCCCCAGATGAAACCGTTTTGTCGCCCCGCGACCCTCATTTCCACGGTCTCGCCGATCGCCTTGCCGAACAACGTGCCCGGCCCCGCTCCGGGGGCGCGTCCGAGCGGGGCGGCCACTCCGACCGCTCCGGCCGGCTGCATGACGAAGGCGGCGGGATACGCCCCCCACGCCATGCTCTGGATCCGATGGCGATTGGCGGCGGCAAATGCCGCCGGCGGAGGGACGATCCACAGCTTGATCGTCCGCGTCTCGCCCACCTTCAGCAGTCCGGCATGGACGGCGGCCGCTCCCACGACCGAGTCGGTCGTGTAGAGAAAGTCGCCCCACACCGGTCCGGCCCCGGTCCCGGTGACCGGGATCGTCACCTGATCGCCGATCGCCAACCTGCGAATGTCGACGCCGGCGTTGTCACCGGCCTGCGAGCCGACCGCCTCCGCCACGAGGCGGCGACGGCTGTTCTGGAGCGCCTGGCGGATCTCGTCCGTCGATGCCTTCGCGATCATGGCATCAAGAAGCTCCAACGCCTCGACGTACTTTTTCTGCCGACTCTTCTGCGATACGACCTGCATGGAGTGGCGCAGCTCTGCTTCTTCCTCGCGTTGCTTCAGGTAGGCCTGCCGGTCCCATTCGCCGGCGGCGATGCGGGCCAACGGCTCGTCGATCCGCATCGGATGGCCGATCCACTCGATCTCACCGGTTGTGCCCACGATGAATGCCGTCGGGATGCCGTGCTGGTCGGCGGCCCGCATGTAGTCCTGTTTCACCGATCCGTCCGGATCGGTGGCGAGCCAATACTCAGCGGTGATCGTCGCGAATGTTTCATCGCCACTGTCACGTTTGAGGAACTCTTCCACCACGTCTCGGCTTTCGTCGCTCACGCTGATCACGAACACGTTCCCGGCGTGGCGTCGTTGCACTTCGCGCAGATGCGGAATGCTCGAGATACAAGGACCGCACCACGTGGCCCAGAACTCGAGCACGTAGACTTTTCCCGCTTCGAAAGACCCGATGGGCTGCCTGTCCCCCACCCAATGCTCGATGTCGATCGCCGGTGCCTTGGAGCCGATAGTCAGCGGCTCCGCCACCGCCCCGGTCGCCACGGCCCAGATGCTCACTACCGCGATGAATACGCTGCAGATTCGCGACATGACCTGCCTCCGAGTGAACGGTGAATCGAATGCCCCGCCCGCCAGCCCCCCCCTCACGAGAGGGCCCCTTTATCGGCTCCGGGCGTGGCGCCGGCAAGGGCAGGTCCACATTCGTCCCGCACAACGACGGGACCGCGATTGACGTCGGTTACGGCAGCGTCCCGCTGCGCACGTCCGTCATGCGACCGACACACCGCCACGGGCTATGATTCCCGACGACAGCGAAAGCCCCGTGCCTAGGCCATTCCTGGAGCCTCGAGCGTGCCGACCGGAGTCGTCCTCTCGCCGCGGTATCGGGACCACCTCACCGGCCCCGGCCATCCGGAGCGGCCCGACCGCGTCACCGCCGTCGAATCACGGCTCGCGACCGACGGGCTGCTCCCGCGGCTCGTGCGGCTCGAACCGCGTCCGGCCACGGAGGCCGAGGTGCTCCGCTGCCACTCGCCCGACTACCTCGCCGCCGTTCGCCGCGACGTGGCGGCCGGCGCGGAAGCCCTCTCCACGGGCGACACGCCGCTCTCGCCGGCGTCGCTCGACACGGCCCTGCTGTCTGCGGGCGGCCTGCTCGCCGCGGTCGACGCCGTGTGCACCGGTCGGGTCACCAACGCCTTCGCGGTGGTGCGTCCTCCGGGCCACCACGCGACGCCCGCGCGGGGGATGGGGTTCTGCCTGTTCAACAACGTCGCGATCGCGGCCCGGCACGCCCAGGCCGCGCACGCCGCCGCCCGCGTGCTCATCGCCGACTGGGACGTCCACCACGGCAACGGGACGCAGGACATCTTCTACGCCGACCCGTCGGTCTACTTCTTCGACACGCACCAGCATCCGCTCTATCCGGGGACGGGCGCCGCCACCGAGACGGGCAGCGGACCGGGGATGGGGTTCACCAGGAACTGCCCGTTTCCGGCCGGATCCGGCCGCGCGGAGATCGTGGCCGCCTTCGGGGAACTGCTGGTGCCCGCCGCCGACGCCTTTCGCCCCGACCTCGTGCTCGTGTCGGCGGGATTCGACTCGCGGATCGGCGATCCGCTCGGCGGCTTCCGGCTCACCGACGACGACTTCGCGGAGCTCACCGGCATCGTCCGCGACATCGCCGCGCGGCACTGCGCGGGCCGGCTCGTGTCGACGCTCGAGGGCGGCTACGCCCTGGAGGGCCTCGCCAGCGCCGCCGCATCCCACGTGCGGGCGCTGCTGGCCTGACGCCCGCGGCAGCGACCGCACCGCCGCGGGCCGGCAGCGGACCGCCGCCGCAGCTCCTGTGTGCGCGGCCGGCTCACCTGCTGGCCGGCAGCTCGTCGATGACGATGTCCTTGAACCGCACCTCGGACACGGCGTTGCCGTGGATCTGCAGGCCGATCACCCCGATGGCCGGCAGTCCCGCCTCCGGCTCCGTGTAGTCGACGGTCTGGACGCCGTTGAGCCACAGTTGGATCCTGGGACCTTCGGCCCGGATCCGGTAGTCGTTCCATTCCCCCGGACGCAGCGCCTGTGCGGCAACGTCCGGCGTCGGCTTGGCCAGCATCCGCTTCCGCCGCGACTCGTCGTAGAGTGCGCCGTCGTGCCCCGCGCCGAAGTCGGCCTGGTAGCCGATGACCTCGTGATCGTTCGGGATCCGCTCGCTGCGGAACTGGATCCCGGAGTTCACGAATCCCTCCGTGCCGGCGAGCCTGATCTTCAGCCGCAGGTCGAAATCGCCGAAGCGCTTCGTGGTGCAGAGGAAGTCGTTCTTCTCCTGCTTCCGGCCCGGCCTGCCCGCCACGATCTCGCCGTCTTCGATCCGCCAGACGCCCGCGGTGTCTCCCTCCCAGCCGGCGAACGTGCGGCCGTCGAAGAGCGGCGTCTCGGCACGGCACGTCGCGGCGAACACGCCGCCGATCACGATCGCCCACAGCGCCGCTCCGACACCCCCCCGCCGGGCCTGCCGTCGTCCGCTCATCGTCGAGTCTCCAGGTGCCGACGCGTCACCCCCGACACCCGGGGGTGGGCGGCGTTGTACGGCCGCCGGCGACGGCCTGTCAAACGCCACCCCGACGGCGCGGCGGCGAGATCGGCATTGCCATGATCCGGGCCGACGATGAAAATCCCGGCCTCGCGAGCGAAGTGGCCGATCGCCCTCACCTGCCCGACATCGCGCCGCCCCCCGGAGGCCGTCATGGACATCTGCAGCCACCGGCACCTGTGGGGGCCGAACGCCTGGACGACCGCGCCGGTGATCGACGCCGTCGTGCGGTGCGACGCATGTCCCGGCGCGGACGCACTCCGACGGGCCGTGGCGGCGATCGACGCCGCGCTGCCCGAGCGGGCGACGCTCTTCGGCCCGTTCCCGGACGCCGCCGCCGGCGACGCGCCGCCGCGGCTGCTGGCAGAGGTCGCGCTCGCCCTGCAGGCGGTCGCCCGGCCGCCCGCCGCCCGCTTCCGCAGAGTCCTGCCGACGGCCGGGCCGCGGCTGTTTCGCGTCGCCATCGAGGCGCACGACCCGACGCTCGCGGCGGAGTGCCTGCGCCGGGCCGCGGCCGTCGTCGCCGAGGCCGCACGTTCCGGTGCGGTCGACCTGGCGGAGCTCCGCGAGGATCTCGTCGACGTCGCCGACGACGCCTGCGTGGGGCCGAGCACGATGCTGATGGTGCACGCCGCGGAGGCCCGCGGAATCCCGTGGCGGCGGATCGGCGACCAGAGTCTCGTCCAGCTCGGGCACGGGGCGCGACAGCGCCGGATCTGGACCGCCGAAACCGACCGCACCCCCGCGATCGCCGAGTCGATCTCCCGCGACAAGCAGCTCACCAAGCGGCTGATCGCCGCCGCGGGCGTGCCGGTGCCGCGCGGCCGCGTGGTCGACACCGCCGCCGAGGCGTGGGAGGCGGCGGAACGGATCGGCGGGCCCTTCGTGCTCAAGCCGCTCGACGGCAACCACGGCCGCGGCGTCTTCCTGAACCTCACGACCCGCGAGGAGGTGGAGCAGGCCTACCCGTTCGCGGCCGACGAGGGACGCTCGAGCGACCTGGTCGTCGTCGAGGAATACGTGAAGGGCGTCGAGCACCGGCTGCTCGTCGTCGGCGGGAAGGTGCGGGCGTGCGCGCAGGGCGAGTACGTCTACGTCACGGGGGACGGCAGCACCACCGTCGCCGGGCTGATCGACAGCCAGATCAACAGCAACGATCCGCGGCGGGGCTCGTCCGACGCGATGCCCAACAAGACGGTGAAGGTCGACTCGGTCGTCCTCACCGAGCTGGCGCAGCAGGGGCTCGGCCCGGATGCGGTCCCCGACCGGGGCCGCCGGGTGCTCGTGAAGCGGTCGGGCACGCATGGCCCCGACGTGCTGGCGCGGGTGCACCCGGAGATCGCCGCGGCCGCCGTCCGCGCCGCCCGCGCCGTGGGACTCGACGTCGCCGGCATCGACCTTGTCGCGCAGGACATTTCGCAGCCGCTCCACGGGCAGGGGGCGAAGGTCTGCGAGGTGAACGCGGGCCCACAGCTCTTGATCCACTCGAACCCGTCGACCGGACCCGGCGTGCCCGTGGGAGAGGTCATCGTCGACGAGTTGTTCGCCAGCGGCCGCGACGGCCGGATCCCGATCGCCGTGCTCTGCGGACGGCACGCGGCCAGCGCGGCCGCCCTCCTCGAGCGGATCCTGCGGGCCGCCGGCCGCGTGCCGGGGCTCACGTCCGCCGCGGGACAGTGGGTGGCAGGCTGGCACTGCGACGGCGCGCCGCACGATTCGACCGAGGCGGCCCGCGATCTGCTCATGTCGCCCGAGATCGACGCCGCGGTGTTCGAGCTCGACTGGCGGTCGGTGGTGGCCGAGGGCATGCCGGCCGACCGCTGCGACCTGCTCGTGCTCCTCGACGACGAGCCGGTCACGGCCCCGTCCGATCCCGAGAGCGTCGACGGGGTCGACTCGCGGTCGGCCGCGGTGCGGGCGTTGCTCCGGTCGGTGGGAACATCGGGCACGGTCGTCGTGCCGGAGTCTTCAGGCGGCGTCGTGACGGCGGCGCTCGCGGCCGGAGTCCGCGTCGTCGTCGTGGAGACCGCGGACGACCCATCCGTGCACGGCGGCCGCCGCGAGGGCGTCCGCCGCGTCGGCATCGATGGCGGTCAGGTCGTCTGCACAGACGGCGGCGCGAGCCTGCCCGTGGCCGTCCTCGGCGCGGCACCCTTGGCGGCGCAGCACGACCGGCTCGGACTGCTGGCGGCCGTCGCGGGAGCGATCGCCATCGGCCTGCCGAACGACGCGATCCGCAGCGGCCTCGGCGAGCGATGATCGCGATGCTCCGGCCCTGGACCCCCGCCCGGACGACGCGGTCGCCCGGGGCCAGGCTCAGGTCGCCGCGGCCGCAGGCGGCTCCCACACCGGCTTCTGGGGGCGATAGGCCGGCTTGATGGAGACGTCCCTGAAGGGCTCGCGGTAGAGCACCGAGGTCGATGCCGACACCGGCGGCACGAGCCACATCCAGCGGCCGTAGGGCTCCCGGCCCGCCGACTGCTCGTTGCGGCAGAACTCCAGGAACTCGTGGCCCACCGCGTGGTGGTCGGCGATCCGCACGCCCGCCTTGTCGAACGACCGGAGCACCGCGTCGACGAGCAGCAGCAGCGCCTTGTCGCGCCACAGCGTGCGGTCGCTCGAGATGTCGAGCCCCATGCGCTCGGCGATCTCGGGGAGCAGGTTGTAGCGATCGGCGTCGGTGAAGTTGCGCGCGGCGATCTCGGCATCGAGGTACCAGCCGTTGAACGGGGCGAAGCGATGCATGATCCCGCCGGCGTCGAGCGCCATGTCGCTGACGGCGGGAACGGCGTACCACTTGAGCCCCCGGCCGGCGAGCCACGGGTGCTCCGGATGAGCGATCGGCACCTCGGGGCGGCAGTCGGGGGGCAGTTCGTAGAGCCGCGGCCCCGCCTCGGGAGTCTCGATCACCAGCGGCAGCAGGTCGAAGTCGGTGCCCGGCGGCTCCCAGCCGAGGGCCATGATCCGCCGCGTCAGCTCGTTCTGTGCCGGATCGCCCACCTGCCGGCCGGAGCGGAGCCGAAAGCCAGCGTAGCGGAGCAGCTGCGGATTCCAGATTCGCGGGCCGGGCCGGCCGGGAGCGGCGGGGGCGAAGACGGTGATCGCCGGACGGATGTCGCCGCCGTTGAACGCGAACCGCAGATGCTCGAAGAGCGCCTCGGCCATCGCGTCGGCCTCGACGAGGTGGCGGCAGTCGCGGAGGTGCAGCCCCTGCCAGTAGAGCCGGCCCACGCAGCGGCTCGCGTTCCGCCAGGCCACCCGCGCGGCGAATCCGAGTTCCTCGATCGTCATCCGCCACGTGCCCTCGGCGGCGAACGAGTCCCGCATCTCCGCGATCCGCGGCGCGGGATCGTCGTCGGGCCGCTGCTCGGCGAAGAACTGCCGCAGGAAGCGGTCGGCCTGCTCTGCGGCGGGCAGGGTCGTCGAGACCGGCACCTCGCCGCCCGCCGGACAGGCGGGCGTGAAAGCCCGCCGGCGCCACCCACCGGGTCGCCCCACGCTCCCCTCGCCCCGCAGCGGATGATCGAAGCTTTCGCGTGCGACGGTCACGCCGGAGAGGTCCGCGACGGCCGCGGCCATGCTGGCGTTGAAGCCCGCGGGACCGCAGAGGACGACCGTGCACGGCCCGTGCGCCGCGACCCGCTCCCGCAGCGCCGCGGCCGCCAGCCTGCCCCGCGTGCCGGTCTCCCAGAGCTCGAAGCCGATCCGGCCGGCGGCTGCGGCCGCCTCGAGCTCGTCGAGGTAGGCGGCCGTCTCGCGGGACCGCGCCACGTACACGACGCCCAGGCGGCGGCGATCCGCGATTCCGCGAACCGCCGCGATCGCGGGCGTGACACCGATGCCGGCGACGACGTAGACCAGCGGCCGCGGATCGGCCGGATCGGGACAGACGTCGCCCTGGGGCGGCAGCACGCGGACGACGGTGCCCTCGTCGGCAGCCGCGAGCCACCGCGAGAAGAGCCCCCCCTCCTCGAGCTTCACGCCCAGCTCGTAGCCGTCCGCGCCGGCCGCCGTGAGCGTGTAGGGGCGGCCCACCCAACGGCCGTCGATCAGTCCCTCGACGCCGACATGCTGGCCCACCCGCGCCGGCGGCAGCGGCGTGTCGTCGATCGGCGCGAGCCGAGCCCGCACCGCCCCGACGGCCAGCGGCGCGATGCTCACGCGGCACAACGCGAATCCCGCGTTGCCGAGAAGACCGGCGAGCCGCCCGCGGCAGCCGCCGCAGACCCCGCCCGCTCCCGTCAGTCGCGTGAGCTCATCGACCGTCGCCGCGGTGCGGGTCGCGGCCCGCACCGCGGCCGACGTCGCCTGCGTGCAACTGCAGACGATCTCGGCGGCCGAGGGCGCCCGCTCCACGGCCGCCTCCGCGAACCAGCCGCCGGTGGCGACGAAGGCCCGCCGCTGCCACTCCGCGACGACGCCGCCACGCAGGAGCAGCGCCATCAGCTCGGGAAGGTGCGGCCACGGCCCGTTGACCGACAGGCCGACGAGGCGGTCGGCCGCGCCGAGCATCAGCGTCGCCGAGCCGTCCGGCCCGCTGACGACGTCCCGCGGAGCGTCGATATCGGCCCGCACGGCCTCGGTCCGCTGCCCAGCCGGGAAGTGCCGCACGCGGACCCGGCCCGCGGCGGCGCCGGAATAGTCGGTGACGATGCACGACTCCTCGCCGACGTTGGCGAGGTAGCGGTAGGCGGTGCCGAGCGTCGGCAGGGCATGGGCGGATGCCAGGCCGCTGAGCATGGTGGCGAACGGCCCCGCACCCCGGCTCGACCCCTCCAGCACGGCCGCGTCGATCACGAGCACCTCCGCCGACGAGAGCGCCGCCGCCCGCAGCATCCGCGGCCGACAGGCCAGCGTGCCCCGCTCTCCCACGAGCAGCCCGGGGCCGATCGTCTCGCTCGGCTCCGGGCAGCCTGGCGGCCAGAGGCCGATCGTGCCCGACAGGACGAAGTAGGCGTGCGTCGACGGATCGCCGGGCTCGAAGAGCACCTCACCGGTCCGCAACTGGCGGGGCAGGGCGGGGCCGGCCGCAGCGGCACCCACAAGCTCGGCGGCGAGCGCCTTCCACTTGCGCCACGCGTTTTCCACCGACTGCCGCTGCATGGCGGTGCCGGCGGACGGATCGGCGGCGACGCTCGCACCGAACACCGCTCCCGGCAGCACCGCGACGGCCGCCGGCTCCAGCGCGATGACGGTCGCGGAGCGAAAGTGCCTGCCGCCGGACAACGCCTGCTCACCGAGAAGCGCCCCGGCCGACTCCACGCTGTCGACCAATTGCAGCCGCGCCGCCGCGCCGCGGACGTAGACGCCGAAGCGGCCGGAGAGGAGCACGTAGGCGTCGCCGGCCGCATCTCCCTCGGCCACGAGCACGTCCCCCTCGGCCACGTCGAGTCGGCCGACGGTGGCGGCGAGCGCGTCGACGTCGGCTGTCGGGCTCGATGCCAGCAGTTGCCGCAGCGCACTGCGGACGATGTCACGATCGGCTGGAGAGAGCATGGCGGGGAGGGATACGGCGGCGGTGCGAACACCGTTCGTGCGGACTGAGTCGGACGGATGGACGTCGACCCGCGACAGACCGCCGGACGGATGGTGGTGGCAAAAGTGTAGCGGACAGCGCGGGCCGATCGGCCGACCGCACCGCAGCATCGGCGTGCCGCTGCGGCCAGAACCGGCGGCCGACGAATGCTCCTGCGGATGCCGTCCCCGGCTGGGCCGAGCCACGGCCCCGGCGGTGGCGTGTTTTCGGACAAAACCGGCTGTCCAGGGCCGAATCAGGCGGCCCGACGGCGATGCCTTCCCCCGCCGGTTTCGTGAACTACAGTTGCGGCATCGCCGGGCGGCCGAGATGCCCCACCCCTGACTGGATTCCGGACCATGTTCGAGACCATCACCTTTTGGATCATCGTCGCCTGGTTCTTCGCCGGGCTCTGGATGATCCTGGGGTCGTTCGGCGGGCCCGCCACGGCCGCACGCGGCCGCCCGCCGGCGGCGGCAAACGGGTCCTCGGACGTCGCGTAGTCCCTCGGCTGCGCGGCGCATCCGCCGGCTGCGGCCCGCGACGGCTTTCGCCGTGCTTCGCCCGGCGGTGCTTGCAGCCCGTCGCGGCCCCCGCACGGTCGACGGCCGTCAGGCGATGAGCTCCCCGATCACCGTGCCGCCGAACTGGCTGAGCTGCTTGAAGCGGCCGGCGTGATAGTAGGTGAGCCGATTGTCGTCGAGCCCCAGCAGCCGCAGCAGCGTGACGTGGAAGTCACGGACGTGATGGACGCACTCCACGGCCTCCATGCCGAGCTCGTCGGTGGCGCCGATGGTGTGGCCGGCCTTGCAGCCGCCGCCCGCGAGCCAGATCGTCATCGCCTTGGGATTGTGGTCGCGGCCATAGGCCACGCCCTGCCGGACGCCGTTGTCCGGCGTCCGGCCGAACTCGCCGCACCAGACGACGAGCGTCGAGTCGAGCAGCCCGCGATCCTTGAGGTCGGCGATGAGCGCGGCGATCGGCTGGTCGACCCCGCGGACAAGGTTGCCGTGAGCCCGCTCGATGAAGTCATGGCTGTCCCAGGTGCCGTTGTAGAGCTGCACGAACCGCACGCCCTGCTCGACGAGCTTCCGGGCCAGCAGGCACTTGCGGCCGAAGGAATCGGTCGCGGGGCCGCCCACGCCGTAGGCGGCGAGCGTGCGGGCATCCTCGCCGGAGAGATCGAGTGCCCGCGGCACCTCCATCTGCATCCGGTAGGCCAGTTCGTAGCTCTCCATGCGGGCGAGCAGTTCGTCGTGGCCCGGATGGCCGGCGGCGTGCGCGGCGTTGAGGCTGCCCAGCAGGTCGAGGTTCCTGCGCTGGTGTTCGCGGGTCACGCCGGGCTGGGCGGCGAGGTCGAGGATCGGCGGCCCCTTCGGCCGCAACGGCGTTCCCTGGAACCGCGCCGGCAGGTAGCCATTCGACCAGTTGGCGGCGCCCCCCTGCGGAAAGCTCAGCTCAGGGAGGACGACGAATCCCGGCAGGTCGTCGTTGAGCGTGCCGAGGCCGTAATTCATCCAGGCGCCGACCGCCGGATCGCCACCGAAGCGGTTTCCGCAGTTCATCTGGTACATCGCCGTCGGATGGTTGACGCTGTCGACCTGGCAGCCGCGGAAGAAACAGAGTTCGTCGGCGACCTGCGCGAGGTGCGTCCAGTTCTCGGCCATGTCGGCCCCGCTCGTCCCGGCCTTCACGAATTGGAACGGGCTCTTGACGTAGTAGCGGCGACCGCTTTCCATCGCCGACTTCTGCTCACCTTCCCGGACGAACTCCTCGAGGTGCCGCCTGGCGAGCGTCGGCTTCGGGTCGAACGTGTCGATGTGGGACGGGCCGCCCTCCATCAGCAGGAAGATCACCTGCTTGGCTCTCGCGGGCAGGTCGACCCCGGGCCGTCGCGGTGACGTGGCTTCCTCCGCCGTCGCGCCGTCCCGCGCCAGGAGCGACGTCAGCGCCACGCTGCCGAGCCCCGCGCCGAGACCGTAGAGCGCCTCGCGGCGGCCGATGTCAGTAGACATACGCGAACTCGTTGGCGTTGAAGAGCACGAGGCAGACGTCGGCGAGCGCCCGCGTGCGGGCGTCGCAGTCGGCGGGCGATCGGTCCGGCACGAAGTCGGCGTGGGCGTGGAGCCGCTCCGTGAACGAGAAGGTCTCCCCGGTGTTCTCCTCGACGGCCTCACGCCGGATCTCGAGCGGCAGCGGCTCGCGGGGATACTCCGCCCCCGACTCGACGGCCTCCATTGCCCGCCAGTGGGCGAGGCAGGCATCCCGCTCCTCGGGCCTCGGCGGCCGGCCGAGCACGAGCGCGAAGCACCGGTCGATCGCCGCCGCATCGCCGGCGGCGGGCAGTTCGCCGAGGACGCGGTTGGCGAGCGCCACCGCCCGGCGGATGCCGGCTCGGCTGTTGAAGAGCGCGAAGACCTGCGGCGTGACGGTGCTGGCATCCCGACGCTCGCAGGAGAAGTCGGGCGTGGGCGCGTTGAAGATCTCGAGCGCCGGATCGGTGAGGCCGCGGAGCTTGAGCGCGTAGAGCGACCGACGATGCCGGTCCGCGGGGAGGGGGTTGGGGGTCCAGGCCGCCGCGAAGGTGCCCATCACCTGACGCGGCTGCAGCGCCGCCTCCGGGTGGATCTCGGGCCGCACCGGGATGCCCCCGACCGCCGGATTGAGCTCACCGGAGGCGACGAGCATGGCGTCGCGGAGTTCCTCCGCGGAGAGCCTGCGCGGCCGAAACACAGCGAGGCTCGTCCCCTGCGGATCGAGGCTGGCCAGTGCAGCCGCGTCGGGATGCCGCGTGCCGCGGCGGTATGCCGAGCTGGCGAGGATCCGGCGGTGCAGCGACTTCAGCGACCAGCCATCTTCGACGAAGGTCGCCGCCAGCCAATCGAGCAGTTCGGGGTGCGTGGGCCGTTTGCCGGTCCCGCCGAGGTTGTTGGGGTTGCCCGCCAGCGGCTCGCCGAAGTGCCACATCCAGACGCGGTTGACGATCACGCGGGGCGTGAGCGGGTTGTCGGCGCCCGCGACCCACGCGGCGAACGCGCGACGCCGGCCCTCGAGCCCGGTCGGGATCGCCATCGATCCGGCGTCAGCGACCGCCGACAGCACGCCCGGCTCGACCGGCGTCGTCGGCGAGAAGGGGTCGCCGCCGCCGAGCACGCATGTCTCTTCGAGGTCACCCCGGGTCATGCGATCGCCAGGCATCCGCAGCGGCTTGGAGACGGTCTTCATCTGCAGTTGGAGCGTGCGGCCGCTGTAGACGGCCAGCGCCACCGGCTGATACCGGTCGAACTCCCACACCAGCCGCTCGAGTCCCTTGCGAGCCACCCGCTCGAGGCCGATCTGCTCCGGGGCGAGCCCGGTGAACCGCGGCGGAAACTCCTCCTCCGGCACGCCCGCATCGAGCAGGATGTCCCTGGCTTTCGCGAACACTCCGCCGGTGCCGCGGTCCGCCTGCGCGGACGCGACCGCCTCCTTCCAGCGGGATGGATCGCGGCCCCGTTCGGCGAACCAGGCCTCGGCCGCCGTGAGCATCGCCGCGTCGAGGGTCGCGAGCGCGGCGACGTGGTCGGCCCGCGCCCGTTCGAGATAGGCGGCCTCCGCGAAGCCGGCGGTGTTTTCCTCCGGAAGAAACGCCGCCTCGCGCTCGGCCAGCTGCGTCGTCGCGAAGACGGCCTGGATCGCGTAGTAGTCGCGGGTGGGAACGGGGTCGAACTTGTGGTCGTGGCACCGTGCGCACTGCAGGGCGTGGCCCAGGAAGGTCTCGCCCACGCTGTTGGTGACGTCGTCGAGAAACCGCTGCCGCGCCACCTTCGCCACCTCCATGCCGGTGAGCTCCCACGGGCCCATCCGCAGGAATCCGGTGGCCACGATCCGCGCCGGATCCTCGGGGTCGATCTCGTCGCCGGCGATCTGGTCCCCGACGAACCGATCGAACGGCATGTCGTCGTTGAAGGCCCGCACGACCCAGTCGCGGTACCGCCAGGCGTTGCCCCGCTCGTAGTCGTTGGCGAAGCCGGAGGAATCGGCGTAGCGGACGACGTCGAGCCAGTGCTGGGCCATCCGCTCACCGTGGTGCGGGCTGGCCAACAGCCGCTCGATGACGGCGTGGAGGGCCTCGTCGTCGCTACGGCCGTCCTCCAGGAACGACGCCGTCTCTTCGGGCGTCGGCGGGAGTCCGATCAGGCCGAACGTCAGCCGCCGCAAGAGCGTCCGCCGGTCGACGGGCGACGCCACCGACAGGCCGGCGGGCATCCGCGCCGCGATGAAGGCGTCGATCGGCTGCGTGCCGGCCGGCGCAGCCGGCACCGCGGGCTTCACGATCCGGCGGTACGCCCAGAGGGACTCGGGCTTGTAGCGCCGGTTCGTCCAGGCATCCGAGAGGCCGCCCGACGTCCGCACCGTCACGCCATCCGCCGCGGACCAGGCATCCGCGTTGGCTGCGAGGATCGCCCCCCTTCGCTCCGCGGTCGGCCACGACGCCCCGGCGGCGATCCACGCACGAACCCAGCCGAGTTCCTCGACCGTGAGTCGCTCCGCCTCCTTCGGCGGCATCGGCGACCACTCGTCGTGCTCGCGGGCCGCTGCGAGAAACAGCGGGCTCTCGTCAGGCCGGCCCGGCACGACCGCCGGCAGACCGCTCTCACCGCCGGCCGCCACCGCCGCCGCGGTGGCCAGCGACAGCCCGCCCTCGATCGTTCCGGCGTCGGCCCCGTGGCAGGCCGCGCACTTCGTCGCCAGGAGCGGCTCGACTCGCCGCACGAACAGCGTCTCGGCGTCATCCGCCGCACGCACCTCGACAAACGTCCACACGGATGCTGCGATGCACCAGAGCAGCGCGGCGGCGAGCCGGAGGCCACACGGTCGCCGCATCGGGACGCACGAGCCGCGGCCACACATAAAACGCCTCGCCTGCCCCTCGTCCGCTCTCTCTGCCCACGGGCTGCAACCTTAAGAGTATACCCCCCTCGGTCACAGTGGGGGCAGGCGTGCAGTGGCCCCCCTTGCAGGCCCTCGGCGGCAGCGGCCCGGCAGCCTGGGAAGGCCGGGCAAGGGGGCTGTGCCGTCAGCCGCGGACCGCCACCGGGATCGTGCGGACGATCGGCGTTCATCGGCTTTTTATGGAACTGCTGCTGTCAAGGGCTTGACCGACGGGTAGAATCCGGCCCTGTCGTGGGGGGTGGTTCTTTCATGCACGGCATGGGCCGGCAGATCGCCGGACCAAGGAGGGAATGTTCCATGTCGATCACACGCAGCCACGGTTCTTCAGCCGCCGTCGGGAACGATGCCGCGGTCGACCCGCGGAAGGGCGGAGTTCGCGCGGATGACTTGTCCTCGGCCTCGCTCGCGGCGATCGCCGCGCTCCTGGCCGCGGACTGCGGCGTGGGCCAGCAGCTCATGCTGATCGCCGCCATCCGCCGCGACACGCGGATCGACCTTTCCGACGCGGAGATCAAGGACCTGATCTGCGAGGCGATCGAGGAGGGCTGGACGCCCGATGCGACGCTCGCGCGGCTCGTGGCGCTCGACGCCGGCTCCGACGGGATCCGCGGCGCCGACTGCTACCCGCGGTGACCGCGGTCGGTGTGGGCGTCGCCTACTCGTTGCCCGGCTCGAGCGGCGGAATTTCCCAGGTATCGACCTCCACGATCGCCACCACGTGGGCGGCGGCGATCGTGCATGATGCCCGATCCTGCCCCGACGATTTCAGCACGGGGAAATGCCCCCACGGGAATCCGTCCTTGCGGTGCGGGATGACCAGTTCCGCATCGATCCAGACAGCCCCGTCGGCAGCCCGCCGGACGGCCCTGACGGCGTCGATGATCAGCACGTGCCGCGTGACGAGCAGCACGCCGAACCGCGCCGGCTCCTGCAGGATCCGCTCGGCGAACCAGCCCGGCAGCAGGTCGTGCGCAGCGGACCGCGGGCCGCCCTCATGATCACCGTTGACGCTGTGCACGGCTGAAAACGCTCCGATGTGTCGCCAGAGTCCTCCACGGCATCCCGCTTTCGCACGCGGGGAGCCGACTTTTGTCGCCGGCAGCCGGCTGACACCGGCGCCGAACCGCACACCAACAGTGTAAACGCCCTCGACGACTTCGACAGAGCTCGCACTTCAACGGTCGATGAGAGTCCGTGCAGCAGTCAGCAGCATCCGCCACATGACCAGCCCCGCTGGAGCGTGTGGACGATCAATGGAGGTATTCGTCGATGCTGTCCTTGCGGTACAGGTCCCAGATCGGTCCGTCGCTGGCCTCGAGCCGCGCGGCGATCCTCCCCATCAGTTCGCGATCGTAAAGATCGTTGTGGTTGCGGGTTTCCATTGGCTCGTCAAGGGAGGAAGCCTCCGGAACCACGGCGCGCAGGGCCTTGCCCCGCGTGCGGATGATGTCCTCATAGCGAAGAATGCGATCCGGTGGCAGCAGGGTGACATACGTTCGACAGAACCACGACAGCAGGTGGATTTGGCGATCGATCCGATCGGGGATGGCCGCGAGCCGGCGGGCAAGGTCCAATTGCATCCGCTCGGCTTCCGCATTCCTGCCATTCCGCAGCGGGAAGCGGATGCTGCTCCAGGATGCCAGCACCGACACAGGGTGTCGCACGATCGCGTAACACGGATGCCGGCGCAGCAATTCGGGCAGAACAGCGGTGAACGGTGCGGTGTGCTTGATGCATAGCGGGAAATCGGGGGAGAGGTGTTTGGCGATGCGGATGGTGCCTCGTGTGACCCGCGGCCGCCGCAGCCCCCATGCAACGATGCGGGGCCCGCCGGGCAGCAGCCTTCCCAGAAGCCGGACGGCCGCCGCGTATCTCGGGTATCCGGCCACGGGGTTGTCCGGTACCGCGCCGTCGGCGTGTTGGGTAATCGCGGTGCCGGAGGTGAGACAACTCTCCCGGGTGTCTCGGAAGAACTGATCGATCCCGTCGCACACCGTGCGATGATCGCTAGGATCGCGGAGGTCATCCCACAGGAGAGGTTCGTGCAGGGCGACCGTGTTCGGCACCTTGTTGAGCAGGTGGCACGTGAGCGTAGTGCCGGACCTCGGAATTCCGGTCAGGACGATGTCGTGGTTCAAATTCCACCTCCTTGCGGCAGATTGCGCCATGCCAGGGCGCACGCGTAATCCAGTTGCATGCGAGGAAAAAAACGCGGATGCAGATACCGCAGAATCGCCTGGTCCGATCCGCAGCCCAGTGGGAAACGGGGCAAACGCTCTCGAACGGATCTTGCCCGGATTGCGTCGACCAGTTCCCGGTGAGACAGGTCGTCATCCGCTGCGTACTGGAGTCCGGCTGCCAACACTTCTCGGAGGATCTCCTTCCGTCCGACGAACACTCCAGAGTTCAAATAGCGTCGAGGGGTCTTCATCGCCTCCGCCACGCCATCCGTCCAAGCCTTTACCTCGGGCATGCATTCATAGACATAGGCCCCCTGCTCGCTGGAAAACAGCAAGTCGCACCGCAGTTGCTGAAGCAGATGGACGGCTATCGCAGGGTCGTTGCGGACGAACACGTCGTTGGCGTCGAGGTAGAGCACGTACTCGGTGCTGCACGCCCCGCTGTCCAGCCATTGGGCGATCCCCTTCAACTTGTCCGTGGTCAGGAACCGTTTGGCGGTCGGCATTCGCACCACGACGTAATTGTCGATGCCGACGTAGCGCAGACTCGTCTCCGTCAATGGCATTCCAGGGTAGTTGTGCACCAGCACGATGGAGACGTTCGATGGACATCTCAGTCGGCCACGCACCGGACCGCACATCTGTGGGAGCATCAGCGAGAGTGGCAACGTCAGAAACTGGGGGCTATGAACGAACGGCTGCCGACCGGCACGCACCTCCGCGAGCGAGCGGGGAATACTCAGGAAACGCCGCACCTTTGGAAGCAGCCTTCTCATCAGTCACCGGTTTTCTCGATTCCGGCTGCCATCTGCGGATCAAAGCGAGGGCAGACGAACGGGCCCACCAGTGTCTGCGAGACATCTCGATACCGCACGGGCCGAGTCGGTGACGTCATCGCGGACTCTCGCACGCAGGAAGGACTCATGCCTGGAAACCCCGGATCGCGTCCAGAATCTGCTCGAGGTCGGAGTCGGACAGCGATTGGTGCATGGGCAGCAGGAGCGTCTCCTCGGCGGCCTGTTCCGTGCAAGGCAGCGCCCGACCTGCGTGACCGTAGAACGCGACCCGATGCAGGGGGTGATAGCGGAAGGTCGTGTAAATTCCCCGGTCGCGCAGGTGGGCGGCCAGTCGATCGCGGCGGCCCTCCCCCGACACCTGGATCCAGTAGAAGTAATGGCTCCCGCGGCAATCGGCCGCCACGTCCGGAGGCGGAGTCAGCCACTCGACGTCCGAGAGGCCTTCGCGGTAGACGCGGTCGATCTCACGACGCCGCTCCACGAATCCCGCGAGTTTCCTGAGCTGCTCGAGGCCGATGGCTGAACAGATGTCGTTCGTCACGCTCCGGCGGCCGGCACAGGAGACGTCGAACTCCCACCAACGGGACGACACGGCATTGGAGAAGCCGCTCTCGCTGCCGAGTCCGAGGTAGAGCTCCTGTCCGGCCCGGCGAGCCATGTCCGGGTCGGCCATGTAGACCATCCCTCCGTCGCCGGTCACGAGGATCTTGGCCGGATCGAACGACCACACGCCGATGTCACCCAGGGTTCCGCACGCCCGCCCTCGGTAGCCCGAGGCCACGCTGCAGGCGCTGTCCTCCACGACCCGGATTCCCCGGGGACGCAGCAGTTCCAGGATCGGATCCATGTCGGCGGGCAGCCCACCGTAGTGGATGAGGATGACGGCCTTGGTCCGCGGCGTCAGCACCGCTTCGATCGACTCTGCCGTGGCGTTGAGCGTCCGTCGATCCACGTCGCAGAACACGGGCCTCGCCCCGCGTTCCACGGCTGCATTGGCCGAGGCGACGAAGCTGATCGACGGCATGACGATCTCGTCTCCCGGCCCTGCGCCGAGCAGCTTGAGCGAGAGAAACAGGCCCTCACTGCAGGAATTCGCGCTGCGGAGATGCTCGCGCGGCACGCTCAGATGCCCGGCGAAGGCCTCCTCGAATTCCGCCGTCAGCCGGCCCCTGCCCAGCCAGTTCGACTGGAAGACCCGACGCACAGCCTCGAGCTCTTCTGCTCCGAGTGCGGGCTGAAACACGTTGATCACAGGCCGTCCACCCCATGCTTGAGGACGACGGCAGGGACGCCCGCCACCAACACATGCGCCGGCACGTCCCTGTGAACGACCGCGCCCGCCGCAACCACCGCCCCCGCGCCGATGCCGAGTCGTTCGATCACCGTGGCTCCCATCCCTATGAAGCAGCCGCTCTCGATCCTGCACGCACCCCCGATGTTTGCGCCCGGGCCGACGGAGATGCACTCACCGGTGACAACGTCGTGACCGATCAGCGCCCCGCGATTGATCAGCGCATGGCCGCCGATGCGCGCATTGGCGGCGATCTGAACGCCCGACGAGACGATGCTGCCCTCGCCGACGACGCTGCGCCGCGACACCCGTGCGCTGGGGTGAATGACGGATGCGAATCGGAACCCCATGGCCTCGGCCTGCCGTATGAAGCCGATTCGCCTTGTGCTGCCGAACGCGCAGACGCACCAGTGCGTGGCGGCCATCCCCGCGACGTCGTCGACCCAGTGCACCGGGAGCCCGTCGATCGACTCTGCGCAGAGCGCCCGGTCGGTATTCTCGACGAATCCCGCCAATTGAAGCGACGGGATGTCGCTCACGAGATCCGCCACCTCCCGAGCGAAGCTGCGCGCGCCGAGGATGAGCAGCGGACGGGGCTCAGACGCTCCCATGGCGTTCATGCTCCTCCATCAGGCTACGATCCGCTCCGTCGACCGTTCCAACGTGGCGTGCTCCTTGACAAATCGCGCCGCCGTGTCCGTGATGATGCGTCGCTCGTCCTCCGCCTCGAGGTAGTGCCGGATGCCGGCCGCCATGTTCTCCGTGGAAACCATCACGAAGTGTGTGCCCGGCAGAAAAGGCTCCGGGCGATAGATCGGTTCCGACACCACCAGCGCCCCGTTGGCCATCCCCAGGCTCAGACGATAGCCGGAAAACTCGGACGGCGTCCGTGCGAGATTGACGAGGATTTTTGTCCGGTTCAGGAGCCGCGTGCGGGCCTCTCCCCAGAGCGACGGATCGCTCCAGCTCCCGGCCATCGTGAGGTTGATGCCTTGCTTCCTCAACGCCGCGAGCAGCCTGTTCCGGCGAGGCACATTGAGGATGCCCAAAAACAGCACGTCGATGTCACGGAGCATGCCCAGGTCCCGTCCCATCGACGTGCCGCAGCCGAGGGCCGCAAAGTCCCCTGCGATGCCGCGCTCGGCCAGGAACTCCTGCCGGCCCCGCGAGGACAGCACCAGCACGTCGGGGATGCCGGCCCGCTGGAGCGAGCGCAGGGTGCGGTAATTCGTGTAGACATCGGTGGCACGCGGATCTCGCAGCATGATTTTCGCCACCTCGCGCACGCTGAGCCAAGGTGCAGGCAGGCCCGCCGCCCGCGCGGGCGGGAGCGGCTCGGAGTGCCATATCAGGACGTACGGCCGACGATGGCGAGGCGTCGCCAGAAGCTTTCGCGTCACGTTGGGATACCACGCCGCGTTTCCGAAGATGACGAGCCACGCACCGGGCCGGGGGATCTGGTCGACCGCGTCATCCGAGACCAGGGTCACATCGCAGCCGCAGCGCACGAGCGACTCCTGGAACGGTATCTCGCTGCCGACGAGGGCGGCGAGCACGCGGTAGCAGAGGGTCACGGGCCTGCGGGTCATGGGTGCCGCGCTCCCCACCGGTCGGCAGCATTGCAACGGGTCGCTCGGCGGCGGCCGCACAGTCGCCGTGTGGCCGGCGGTCATTCTGCCCCGGCGAGCTGGTGTTCACGTGCAGCGTCGTGGCGTCGGCCGTAGCGGCCGAATCCGGCTTCGAGTTGCATGGATCGGCGGAACTCGCTCGACGGCATGATGGGCCGCTCGAGCATCTCGGCCATCTGATGGACGCGGCGGATGAGATCGAGGTTGCACGCCGCAAGACGATGGTGGCGGTCGAACCAGATGTTGTCTTCGAGCCCGACCCTCACGCCACCGCCGGTGGCCAGTGCCACCGTATTCATCGTCAACTGCGCATCGCCGATCCCGGCCAGACTCCACAGCGACTGCGGAGGAAGATCGCGAATCATCAGTCCCGCGGCGAGGATGTCAGCCTGCGCTCCGGCGACGTTCCCGAGAAGGATGTTGAAATAGTGCGGCGGTCGCAGGTGTCCTCTGTCAGCGAGGTACTTGGCATAATTGACCATGCCGAGGTCGAACACCTCGAGTTCCGGCAGGATGCCCCGCTCCTGCATCGCCGCGGCGAGACACTGGATCATCTCCGGGGCATTCACGCTCGCTGACCGCGAAAAATTCAGCGAACCGAGCGTGAGGCTCCCCATGTCGGGCTTGAGGTCTCCGTCGAGTGCAAGCGGCGCGGCCCGCTGCGCGAATTCCTGGAACGTGCGGCCACTGAGCGACACACAGACGACCAGGTCCTGGGCGAATGCGCGAATGCCCTCGATCAGGCGTGCATAGACGTCTGCCTTGTACGTGGGCTCGCCCGTCGCCTGATCCCTGGCGTGCAGATGGACGACCGTGATACCCATCTCGTACGCCGCATGGACGTCCTCGACGATCTCCCGGACGTCGATGGGCACATACGGCGTCATCCGTTTGGTCGGAATCATGCCGGTCGGTACGAAGTTGAGAACGGTATCCATGCGATCCACCCTGCGTCGCTGCTGCCAACGCTCCCAGCCGCTGGTTGCACGCTCTCCAGCGTACTTCGGGCCACGATATTTCAAGGCCGCCTGACCGAACTCCCGGCTGGCGGGTCGCGAGGCTCGGCGGGAGAGGGACACCCGCAGATGCCGCACCCGAGGCACTCCCGCCGGCGGAAAAACCGTGCCATCCGCAGCTTTTCCTCTGGCAACGTCGATCGGGCGGTGGTAGGATCGACTCCGGTACGAGGTGGTGAGAGCGTTTCGGCGACGACCTGTCGCCGCCGGAGCGTCCCAAATTTCAGCTTTCGGCATGCGGCCGAGTGTTCCTGGCACGTCGACCATTCGACTCCGGTGAACACCGTCTGTGACGCTGTCGCTTTTTTCGCTTGCCCCCTCCACCGGACCGTGCGGTGCCTCAGGCACCACGTCGTCCGCGTCCCCCGAACAGCCCGCCGCCGCATTCCGCGTCGTGCCGGCCAGCGGGCGGCCGGATCAGGGTCCGGTGCGAACCAGGGATTGCATCTCCGCGAACTCCGGCCGGGCTTCCGACCCGCCGGACGTCGTCACGCGTGGCCTGCGGGCCATGCCGACCGGCCCGCGGCGATGCAGCGGCGCGAACGATCCGTGGGATCGTTCCGTTCCTTCGTTCACCGCGGCCGTCGCGACCGGCGGCCGCCCTGCATCCTGACCGCCCACGTCCACACCGACGGATACATCCACGAGAGACACGATGACGACGATTCAGCATCCCACCTTCCAAAGCCTCGGCCTCACGACTCCGGTGCTCGACGCCCTCGCGACCGAGGGCTACTCGACCCCCACACCCATCCAGGCGAAGGCCGTGCCGCACGTCCTCGCCGGCCGTGATCTTTTCGGCTGTGCCCAGACCGGCACCGGCAAGACCGCCGCGTTCGCGCTGCCGCTCATCGAGCGGATGCTCGCGGACCCGCGGGAGCGCAGGCCGCACCGCTGCCGCGTGCTCGTGCTCGCCCCGACCCGCGAGCTGGCCAGCCAGATCCACGAGAGCTTCCGCGCGTACGGCCGCAACGCCCGGCTCACGGCCGCCGTGATCTACGGCGGGGTCAGCCAGCGGCCCCAGGAGATGGCGATGCGCCGCGGCGTCGACGTGCTCGTCGCCACGCCGGGCCGCCTGCTCGACCTCATCGACCAGAAGCTCGTCGATCTCTCCGGCGTGGAGTTCCTCGTGCTCGACGAGGCCGACCGCATGCTCGACATGGGCTTCATCCACGACGTCCGCCGGATCGTCAGGCTCGTGCCCAGGGAGCGACAGACGCTCTTCTTCTCGGCGACCCTGCCCGCCGAGGTGCGGCAGCTCGCGGAGTCGATGCTCCGCGACCCCCTCGAGGTCAAGACGGCGCCGCAGGCGACACCCGCCGAGACGGTCGAGCAGTCGGTCTTCTTCCTGGCGCAGCGGCAGAAGCGGCACCTGCTCGTGCATCTGCTCTCCACGGAGGGCATGTCGCGGGTGATCGTCTTCACGCGGACGAAGCACGGTGCCGACAAGCTGCAGCGCGACCTCGACAAGGCGGGCATCCGCGCCGCGGCCATCCACGGCAACAAGAGCCAGAACCAGCGGGAGAAGGCGCTCGCGGCGTTCAAGTCGCAGCACCCGCCGGTGCTCATCGCCACCGACATCGCCGCCCGCGGCATCGACGTCGACAACGTCTCGCACGTCGTCAACTTCGAGCTGCCGCACGAGCCCGAAACCTACGTGCATCGCATCGGCCGCACCGGCCGGGCGGGCATGACGGGCAAGGCGGTGTCGCTGTGCGACCACGAGGAGCGGCCGCGGCTGCAGGCGATCGAGCGGCTGCTCCGCAAGGCCGTGCCGGTTCGCACCGACCTGCCGGAACTGCCGGCCGTCGAAGCCGGTCATGCCCCCCGTTCCGGTCACGGTCGCGGCCAGGAGCCGCGACGGAGCGGGGCCGCCCACGGACGTGCGTCTCAGGCGGGCTCGTCTCGCGGGAGATCGTCCCGGGGTGGCGGCCGCAGGGGTGGCGGCGGCCGCGCGACGGGGGGGGGTGGCGAGCGGCCCCACGCCGGCCGGGATTCGGCGCGATCGCACGCATCGGTCGGGCCGACGGAGGGCAGGCCCGCGGCCGGGCCGGCCACGGCGACGCCCCCGGCGTCCCGGCCGCGCAAGAAGCACCGCAGGGCCCTGTGATCGGCCCCCGCGGCAGCCCCCGCATGCCACTTCGGCATCCACCTTTGCCATCAAATTGGTACGATTGATTCGTCGTAATGCATGACGCGCATGCGCACGCTGCCGGCACCGCGGGAGGAACGCATGTCACTTCGTCCGAGCAGTTCCGTCGTTCTCGGGTTCCTGCTGCTGGCCGCACTGCCGGCAGCGTCCGCACTGGGTGACGAGTGGCCGCAGTGGATGGGGCCGCGGCGCGACAACGTCTGGCGCGAGGACGGCCTCATCGAATCCTTCCCGGCCGGCGGCCCGCAGGTGCTCTGGCGGGCCCCGATCGCCGGCGGCTACGCCGGTCCGGCGGTGGCGGGCGGCCGCGTCTTCGTGACCGACTACGTCACCGACGCCGACGTGAAGGTGGCGAACTTCGAGCGGAAGACTTCCTCGGGCACCGAGCGGGTGCTCTGCCTCGACGCCGCCAGCGGCAGGCAGCTTTGGAAACACGAATACCCCGTCACCTACACGATCGCCTATCCGGCCGGGCCGCGGTGCACGCCCACCGTCGACGGCGACCGGGTCTACGCGCTCGGCGCCGAGGGCGATCTCCGCTGCCTCGCCACCGCCGACGGCAGGCTGCTCTGGAGCCGCGATTTCAAGGCCGACTACACGACGAAGGCGGCGCTGTGGGGCTGGGCGAGCCACCCGCTCGTCGACGGCGACCGGCTCGTCTGCGTGGTCGGCACCGACGTCGCCCATGCCGTCGCGTTCGACAAGCTCACGGGCAGGGAGATCTGGCGGGCCGGCAGGGCACCGGAGCAGGGATACTCGCCGCCGACGATCATCGAGGTCGCCGGGAAGCGGCAGCTGGTCTTCATGAAGCCCGACGGGATCTACGCCGTCGAGCCGGAGACGGGCCGCCTGCTCTGGGAATCCCCCTACAACGCCGACAACGGCTCGATCATCATGGCACCGGTGAAGGTCGGAGACTACCTCTACGTCGGCGGCTTCCAGGAGAAGAACCTGCTCCTGAAGCTCGCCGCCGATGGCACCGGGGTCGAGGTCGTCTGGCGCAACAAGCCGAAGCACGGCATCTCCGCCGTCAACGTGCAGCCGCTCGTCGCCGACGGCCACGTCTACGGATTCCACGAGAAGGGCGACCTGCGGGCGATCGCCATTCCCGGCGGCGACGTCGTGTGGAAGGGGGGCGGGCCGCTGGGAGACCGCCCGCAGGGCTCGGGCACCGCGTTCATCGTCAGGCAGGGAGACGGCGAAGGCGGTCGCTACTGGATGTTCGCGGAGACGGGTGATCTCGTGCTGGCGAAGCTCTCGCCGCAGGGATACACGGAGCTCGGCCGCACGCACCTGCTCGAGCCGACCAACACGGCCTTCGGCCGCAACGTCGTCTGGTGCGGCCCTGCCTATGCCGACCGTTCGATCTTCGTGCGGAACGACAAGGAAATCATCAGGGTGTCGCTGGCCAGATGATGCCAGCCGGGTGACGCCGGACAGCGGCCGCACGAGGAGCCTCCCATGCCGTCAGCAGCGAAGAGCGGTTCTGCGTCCGCCAGGCGGCACACCTGGATCGCGCGGGTCGACGACGCCGTGCTGTCGCTCCACCGCAACGGCTTCCTGCAGAGCCTGATCCTGCATGTGCTGCTGCTGCTCGTGCTCGCGCTGACCGTGATCGATCCCCAGGCGGCCGCACGCCCGGTGCGGCTCGCGGTCGACTTCGCGGCCGCCACCACCGACGCCGTGGACCTGCGCGAGGTCGCCCTCATGGATGCCCCCGCAGAGGAGCCCGACACGCTTGCCGCCGCGCCCGAGATCCCCGTGGAGGTGTGGCAGTCCGACGACACGCCCCAGCCGGCGGCCGACGCGGTCGACGTCGCGGCACTGGAGACGGCCGACCCGCTCGACGCGATCGACGCCAGCAGCCTGCTCGCCGAGGTGCCCGGCGCCGTCCGTCAGGCGAGCTTCACGGGCGGCCCCTCATCCGGCCGCGGCGCCGCGGGGCAGGGGGGTGGAATCGGCGGCGGTTTCGGGGGCGAGCTCGGCCGACGGCTCAAGGCCGCCGGCGCCCGCAGCGGCGACGTGCAGGTGTCGATCGCCTGGGACAACTTCAACGACATCGACGTGCACGTGATGGTTGAGGCGGTCGCACCGCGACGCGGCATCTCGATGATCAACTTCAGCAACCGCCGGGGCGGCTGCGGCGGCTGGCTGGACGTCGACCAGAACGTCGTGCCGATGACCCCGTCCGCCGTCGAGAACGTCTTCTGGGCCAGCAACGCGGCGCCGTACGGCCGCTACACGGTCTACGTCCACCACTTCCGCAATTGGGGCGGCGCCGACCCCACGCGGGTCCACGTGGCGATCCTCGTCGACGGCAGGCAGAGCCATGACGACGTGTCCGTTCACTCCGGCACCGGCCCGGTCGTCGTCGCGAGCTTCGTCCGCCGGCCCGGCGACGCGGCGGACGCGGCTGAAGGCTGGGCCGGTGACGGCAGCCTCGCTCCGTCGCCCTGACCCTCCGCCGATCGATCGCCCCACCGCGGCTCGACGGGGTCGGCCGCCCCCCAGTGTCGTGGAGACTGCCGATGACATCGCCACTCCTGCAGCCGTTCGCCCTGGGCGATCTGTCGCTGGCCAACCGCGTGGTGATGGCACCGCTGACGCGGTCGCGGGCCGGCGTCGCTCGGATCCCCAACGCGACGATGGCCGAGTACTACGCCCAGCGGAGCTCCGCCGGGCTGATCGTCTCCGAGGCGACGACGATCTCCGAGCAGGCCAACGGCTGGCTCGAGTCGCCCGGCATCTACACCGACGCGATGGTCGCCGGCTGGCGGCTCACGACCGAGGCGGTCCACGCCCGCGGCGGCCGGATCTTCCTGCAGCTGTGGCACATGGGCCGCGCGTCGCACTCGAGCTTCCATGGCGGCCAGCTGCCCGTGTCGGCGTCGGCCGTGGCGATCGCCGGCGACGGCCTCCCCACGCCCGTGGGCAGGCGGCCCTACGAGGTGCCGCGGCCGCTGGAGACGGGCGAGATCCTCGGCGTGGTCGCCGCCTACCGCCGCGCGGCGGCCCGGGCCCGGTCGGCCGGGTTCGACGGCGTCGAGATCCACGCGGCCAACGGCTACCTCATCGACCAGTTCCTGCAGTCGAAGACCAACCTCCGTACCGACCGCTACGGCGGCAGCGTCGACCGGCGGTGCCGGTTCCTGCTGGAGGTCGTCGAGGCGGTCACCGGCGAATGGCCGATCGGCCGCGTGGGTGTCCGCATCTCGCCCAACGGCGTCTTCAACGACATGGGCTCGCCCGACTTCCGGGAGCAGTTCACGACCGTGGCCCGGCTTCTCGACAGCTGCGGGCTGGCCTACCTGCACGTCGTCGACGGCCTGGCCTTCGGCTTCCACTCGCTGGGCGAGCCGATGACGCTCGCCGAGTTTCGCGGCGCGTTCCGCGGACCGCTCATCGGCAACTGTGGCTACACGCAGGAGACCGCCGACGCCGCGATCCGAGACGGCCGCGCCGACCTGGTCGCCTTCGGCCGGCCCTACATCAGCAACCCCGACCTCGTGGAGCGGTTCGCCCACGGCTGGCCGCTCGCCGAGCCCGCGCCGATGCCGACCTGGTACTCCCCGACCGGTGCGGCCGGCTACACCGACTTCCCCGCGTACCCGCAGGGGTGAGGCGACCGTGGAGCAGCGGCTTCGCACGGCATGAGTCCTCTCCCCCAACGGGCTCGGGACTGTCCACACCCTCTCGCCGGACGTTCGCCTCGGCCCTCCAGGCCTCGGCTCTCTGCATGTCCGCTTCGCTTCGCCATCCTGGCTTCGCTCGCTCCCATAGCCCGCTCGAGGGCATGGCCAGCCCCTCGCCGACGACCGATCCGGCCGGGCATCGGGTCCAGGGAAATCCGCTGCGAGAGAGAGTGTCGCACCCCGGCGGCAATCGCCCTGCCTCACCGAAAACTGCAGAAGCCCGATCCGCCTACCGGATGCAGTACACCGCCTGCGAGGACCGGATCAGCAGCGCGTCGTCGGTCACCGCCGGCGTGGCCCAGAAGACCTCGTCGGCGGCACCGACGGGCGATTCGGCCAGCACCTTGAATTCCGGCCCCGTCGCCACCACGACGACCTTGCCCTTCTCGTTGACGACGTAGATCCGGTCGCCCACCACGATCGGACAGCCCGCGGCCATCGTGCCGTCGGGCATCCGCTTGCGATACTTCTCGACGCCCGTCCGCTTGTCGTAGCAGACCGCCTTGTCGCCGAAGAAATAGAGCAGGTCGCCCACCACGACCGGCGACGGCATCCCGGCGCCGCTCTTGGTCTTCGACCAGGGCACGGCGGCCGTCGCCGTCCGTCCCTTCGGGAGCGTCAGGTCGCCGAGGTGCCCCCGCGCGATCGCGTAGATCGGCGCCTTGCTGCCCGGGCTCGACGTGCCGAAGTAGACGCCGTCGGCGTCGGCCACCACCGAGCAGGCGAACGACGTGTCGAGCCCACCGAGCCGCCATCGTTCCCTCCCGGTGTCGAGGGCGTAGGCGATCACCGAGCCCTGACCCGCCGTCACGACCTCGCCCGTGCCGTCGTTGGTCCAGACGACGGGCGTGCTCCACGACGTGCCCTTCTCGCGATCGGCCATCCAGAGATCGGCGCCGTCCGCGGCGGAGAGGCAATGGAGCCGGCCGATCTCCTCGTTGTAGAGCTGTAGCAAGAGCCGGTCGCCTGCCGGATCGCTGTGGAGCACGAGGGACGAGCCGGTGCCGAACTGGTTCTGGATCGGCTGTGCCCCGAAGTTCCGCCGCCACCGCTCGGTCCCCTCATGGTCGAGGGCGACGAGCGTGCCCGTGCCGCCGAAGAAGGCGAACACCGCGTCGGCCGACGCGCACGGCGTCTCGGTGGCATAGCTGTTGGAGGCGTGCTTGCCGAACTTCGGCACCGACTCCACGATCGTTCGCGACCAGACGATCGAGCCGTCGGCCGGATCGAGGCGGAGCACCCGCCACTGGATCGGGTTCTTCGGCGCGGAACCCATGCCCCAGGTGGAGAACGACATCACGCCCCCCATGCCGCTCGGTTTGTCGGCTCCCGCCCCCACCGCCGTCGTGAGGAAGATCCTTCCGCCGGCCACGACCGGCTGCGACCAGCCGGCCCCGGGAATCGCCGTCCGCCAGGCCAGCCGCGAGGCCCCGGACCACTCCGTCGGCACCTTCGCGAAATCGGCGCGGCCGAGGGCGGTGCCGCCGCGAAACTGCGACCAGTCTTCCGCCGCCGCCGACCAGCACGCGCAGGCGGCCAGCGTTGCGATCACGAGAGGCGCGCGAGGCCACCGGTACCGGCTGTCGAGCGACCGCATGGAACTCCCTTTCCGTGAGGCTTTCCGCGACGCTTTCCGTGACGCTTTCCGTGACGCGAGCCTGGTCGCGGATCGCGACCCCGTGGCATTGTAGCCCGCACGGCGACGAAGGAACGACGGCGATTCCCCGGCGGGATGCAGGCCCGGCGGTACACTCGCGGGGCACCGGGTCACGCATGTCAGCCCCACCGCCACGCCACTCGCTCCCCGCCGATCTGCCCGTCGCCGACGTCCTCGGCGACGTGGTGGCGGCGGCGCGGGGCGGGGCCGTCGTCGTCACCGCGCCTCCCGGCTCCGGCAAGACGATGCTCGTGCCGGCGGCCCTGCTCGACGACCTGCCGGCCCCGGCCCGCGTCGTGCTCCTGCAGCCGCGGCGGCTGGCGGCCCGGGCCGTGGCCCACCAGATCGCCAGGCTCCGCGGGGCGACGCTCGGCGGCGAGGTGGGCTACCAGGTGCGGTTCGACGCCAGGGTCGGCCGCGACACGCGGCTCGTGGTCGAGACCACCGGCATCATGCTGCGGCGGCTGCTCGACGACATCGCGATCGAGGGGATCGGCGCGGTCGTCCTCGACGAGTTCCACGAGCGGTCGCTGGAGATGGATCTCGTGCTCGGCCTCCTCGTCCGCGTGCGGCAGACGCTGCGGCCCGACCTGCGGATCGTCGTGATGAGCGCGACCCTGGCGGCCGAGCCGGTGGCCAGGCTGCTCGGCGGCGGCAGGGCCTGCCCGATCGTGTCGACGCAGGGCCGGCTCTTTGCCGTGGACGTCAGGCACTCGCCGCGCGGCGAGCGGCGCGACCTCGTCAGCCTGGTCGCGGCGGCGGTGCCCGAGGCGGTGCGTGCGACCGACGGCCACGTGCTCGTCTTCCTGCCCGGCGTGGGCGAGATCATGCGGTGCCACCAGGAGCTTGCACCGGCCGCCGAACGGCAGGGGCACGCGGTCCTGACGCTCTTCGGCGACCTGCCCGCCGAGCAGCAGGACCGCGTGCTGGCCGACGTCGGTCGCCGCAAGATCGTCCTCTCGACCAACGTCGCCGAGACGTCGCTGACGATCCCCGGCGTCACGGCCGTCGTCGATTCGGGGCTCATGCGGCAGCTGCGGGTGTCGCCGGCCACGGGACTGCCCCGGCTGGAGATCGTGCCGATCTCGCAGGCCTCGGCGGAGCAGCGGACGGGCCGCGCCGGCCGCACCGGCCCCGGCATCTGCTGGCGGCTGTGGGACGAGGCCTCGCACCATCACCGGCCCGCCGCCGACCCGCCCGAGGCCCTCCGGGGCGACCTGTCGGGCCCGCTGCTGCACCTGCTCGCCGCGGGCGAGCACCGCGAGTTTCCCTGGCTCGACCCGCCACCGGCGGAGAGCCTCGCCAACGCCCGCAGCCTGCTCGAGCAGCTCGGTGCGCTGGAGCGGGGCGACTCGCCGACCGACGACCGCGTCACGCCGCTCGGCAGGGAGCTCGCGCGGCTGCCGGCGCAGCCGAGGCTCGCGCGGCTGCTCCTCGCGGGCGCCCGGCACGGCGTGCTCCGCGAGACCTCCGTGGCCGCGGCACTCCTCTCGGAACGCGACCCGTTCCGGGCGGCCGCACACGGTCGCAGCGGACCCCGCGACCGCATCACGGTGCGGATCCGCTCCGACGTCGCCGACCGCGTCGCGGCGTTGCAGGCTTTTCGTGCCGGGCTGCCGCCGGGCCGGGCCGATCTGGAGCTGCACCCGGTCGGAGCCCAGAACGTGCTCCGCGCCGCCGAGCAGCTCTACGGGCTCGTCGACGTGCCGCTCGCCCCGCGGGCCGCCGATCCCGAGACGGCGCTGCGGCAGGCGCTCCTCGAGGCGTTTCCCGATCGAGTCGCGCGGCTGCGGCCTGGCTCGCAGGATCGGGGCACGATGGTCGGCGGCCGGGGCGTGCGGCTCGACGGCGGTTCCCGCGTGCGGCACGAGCCCTTCTTCCTGGCGATCGACATCAACGACGACGGCGGTGAGGCGAGCGTGCGGCAGGCATCCGCCGTCGAGCCGGAGTGGCTCACCGCGGGGGAGCTGGCCGCGACCAACCTGCGGCGGCACGAGGAGATGCTCTTCTCGCCGGCGCGGCGGCAGGTGGAGGCGAGGCTGCGGACCTGCTGGAACGATCTGGTCATCGACGAGACGCCGATCGCCATCCGCGACGCGGCCGCCGCGGCGGCGGTGCTCGCCCGCGAAGCGCTGCCGATCCTGCCGCGGCTCCTGCCCGCCGCCGACACCGCCGCCGGCAGCTTCCTGGCCCGGGCCCGCTGGCTCGCCGCCGCCATGCCCGACCTCGGCCTGCCCCCCCTCGGCGACGCGGATCTCGCCGCCGAGCTGCCCGCGATCTGCTCCGGCCTCCGCTCGCTCGACGAGATCGCCACGGCCGACTGGCTTGCAAAACTGCACGCCCGCGTGGGCCACGACCGGATCGCGGAGGTCGAGCGGCTGGCGCCCGCCCAGATCGAGCTGCCCACCGGCAAGCGGTACAGGCTGGCCTACGAACCGGGCGGTCCGCCCATCCTCGCCGTGCGGATCCAGGAGCTCTTCGGCGTTCGCGAGACCCCGCGGATCGCCGGGGGCCGCCTGCCCGTGCTGCTGCACCTGCTCGGCCCCAACCACCGGCCCCAGCAGGTGACGAGCGACCTCGCCAGCTTCTGGAAGACCACCTACGCCGATGTCCGCAAGGAGCTCCGCCGCCGGTATCCCAGGCACTCCTGGCCCGACGATCCGCTCGCGGCACTGCCGGCGAAGCCGAAGCGATAACGAATATCGAGTTGGCTCGCCCGCGCGCGGCGCATGTGATCGGATGATCTGCCGACTCCGTGAGGGGCCGCCCGTGCCCCGGGAGCCAGGCTCGGCGGCAAGCGAAGCCAGGATGGCGAACCGCAGCCGGCGTGCAGTGAGCGGAGGCCAGGATGGCCGGGGCGAACGTCCGGCGACGGGGTGCGGGCGGCCCCGAGCCGCTGCCGACACGCGCACTGCGACCGCCGGCAGGCCGGTTGTAGCGGGCGCGCCCAGGATGCGGCAAAGACTGCGGATATCGCCTGTAGCTCATGTGTGGCGCGGAATTTCGTCACTCAGAAATCCGGATCCACGGCGCCGATGACTGACAACGTCCGTCCGCACACCCGTGGGTGCAACGCCCGCGAGCGGCCGGATCTTTTCGTGCCTTCCCCTCGTGCTCTTTCCCCCTCCCTCCTGCAGGAGCATTTCCCAATGCGTCGCACCATGCTCATTCTCGCCGTCGTCACCAGCTTCTTCGTCGCCGCCTCCGCCTCGGCCGAGCAGATGCGGGCCAACAACGGGCAGGCCGCCGCGGCCCGCAAGGGTCCGGTCGCCAAGCTGATCGAGCTCGAGCGCCGCAAGAACGAGTGGCTCCGCCAGCAGCTCGGCCGGTAGCCGCCCCAGCGGGCGAAGGCGGTCCCGCGTTCGTCCGGTCAGTCGGGCCGGCCCACCGCCGCCACGACGGCCGCAGCGAGTGATTCAGGAGGAGAGGCCACATCGATCGTGATGGGCCTCTCCTCCGCCGTTGGACGCTCGAGCGCCGCGCACTGGCTCGCGAGCAGCGAGGCCGGCATGTAGTGCCCGGTGCGCCGCTCGAGACGCGCGCGGATCAGCGACTCGTCGCCGTCCAGGAAGACGAGCCGCACCCCGGGCCTGCCGGCGCCGAGCCGGTCGCGGTAGCTCCGCTTGAGCGCGGAGCAGGCGAGCACGAGGCCGCTGCCGTCGCGGAGCGACTCGCCGATCAGCGCGGCGAGACGGTCGAGCCACGGGCCGCGGGCTGCGTCGTCGAGCGGCTGACCGCTCCGCATCCGCTCCACGTTCTCGGGCGGGTGGAAGTGATCGGCATCGCGGAAGGGCACGCCCAGCCGCCCGGCCACCAATTCGCCGACGACCGTCTTGCCGCAGCCGCACACGCCCATGATCACGACGACGGGAAGCGGTGTTTCCGGGCTGGTTGCGGGCATGGATTGGATCGCACGGGGACGGAGGGAGATGATACCGCGACGGCCGCCCGCGCAGGCCGCCGATCCGCCACCATGAGAGGTTCGCCGCCACGATGACCCCCGAATCGCGAGCCTGGCTCGACGGCCTGCGGGCGTTCGCCGGCGACCCCGCCCCGCCTGCCGCCGACGATCCGGCCGCAGCGGCGAGCCACACCGCCGAGCGGGGCCTGCTCGCCACGGCCCTCGTCTCCTGGATCGACACGGCGCTGGCCGGCCTGCTCGGGGAGCGGGCCGCGGCCGGCGGCGATCCAGAGGCCGCCATCGTGCTGACGACGACGCCGGCGGGAATCGCCGCGGCCGCGGACGTGCTCGGCCGCGACGATCCGCTCACGCGCCAATGGCGTGAGCGATTCGCCTGCGTCAGTGAAAAGCATTACCGGCTGTGGTGCATCCGGCATCCCGACCCCGCATACCGGCTGCATCTCAACCACTGGAACTGGCTCAAGACCCGGGTGCCGCAGCAGCGGCAGCAGGCGTTCGCCCGGTTTCCGCTCGGGCCCGAAGAGCACTACTGGCTCCACCGCACCGGCACGGCAGGCGCCGGCCGCGAACGGCGGTTCTGTCACCTCTGGAAGTGGAACGGCCGCATGGCGACGCTCCTGAAGCCCAACATCGACGAGCCCGTTGCCGGGCTGTGAGCCCGACCGCCGGCGCGGGCCGGACTCGACAAGCCGGCTGGAGGCACCGGTGCGGGGATTGTCCGGCGTCACGGGCCCACGTGACGCCGCGCTCCTTGCCTCGGCCCATCTGCACCGTCTCCCCTCCCACAGGCGAGCCCACAGCGACCGCGTCAGGCAGGACGGAAATCGATCCGCTCCGGTAGACTGTCGCCCGCCGGACACGAACGCCGAAGCCTCGGCCCGCGGCACCCGCTGCCATGCTGCACGACCAGCTCCCTTTCGTGTTCGTGCTCGGGCTGGTGACGATCGGCGCGTGCCTCACCCTCCACTGCTCCTTCATGTTCATGGTGTTCATGGCGCTGCGGTCGCAGGTCGGCAGCTTCGAGCAGATGGCCGACGTGGTCTCCTTTTCCGGGACCACCTCCACCACGCCCGGGACCGGCACGCACGTGCTCCCGCCGCCCTCCTGCGTGCTCGCACGGCTGGAGGCCACCGACGGCATCCTCGCCGCGGGGCTCGATACGGCCCTGCTGTTCTCGATCCTGTCGAACCTCGCCCGGCGACGTTCAGACGACGAGGCTTTTTCCCGGTGACGCCCCGGCTCCTCCGCCCCGGCGTCCCGCCGGGCGGCGACGGAATTGCGATTTTGCCCGACGCTGTGTACTTTTCGGCCAGTTCTCATCCCCGGCTGGAGCATCGATGAAGCCCCGCATCCTTCTCACGACCACCTCCTTCCAGGACACCCCCGGCGGCCACCACACGGTGCTCGCCGACACCGGCTGGGAGGTCGTCACCGCTCGCGGCCCGCTCTCCGAGGCCGACACGCTCGCGGTCGTCGGCGACTGCGACGGCTTCATCTGCGGCGACGACGCGATCACCCGCAGGGTGCTGGAGAAGGCCAGGCCGCGGCTCAAGGTGCTCAGCAAGTACGGCATCGGCGTCGACAAGATCGACGTGAAGACCTGCACGGAGTTCGGCATCCCGCTCCTCTTCACCCCGGGCGTGAACCACACGACCGTGGCGGAGCACGCCTTCCTCCTCCTTCTCGCGCTCGAGAAGAACTTCCTGCCACAGGTCGACTCGACCCGCAGCGGCGGCTGGAAGCGGCAGACGGGACACGAACTGCTCGACAAGACGATCGGCATCGTCGGCATGGGGAGGATCGGCAAGGAGGTCGCGACGCGGGCCCGCGCCTTCGGCATGAACGTCGTCGGCTACGACCTGCACTGGGACGACGGCTTCTCCGCGGCGCACGGCGTCACGCGGGCGGCGACGCTCGACGACCTGTTCGCCGCGGCCGACTACGTGTCGCTGCACACGAATCTCACCCCCGAAACCCGCGACCTCGTGCGGGCCGAGTCGATCGCCCGCATGAAGCCCGGCGTGATCGTCGTCAACTGCGCCCGCGGCGAGATCGTCAGCACGGCCGACATGGCGGCGGCCCTCGCCTCGGGCCGGGTCCGCGGCTACGGCACCGACGTGCTCGACGAGGAGCCGCCGCGGCCCGACCATCCGCTCACGAAGCTGCCCAACTGCATCGTCACGCCCCACGTCGGCTCCCGCACGTTCGAAAGCGTCGAGCGGCAGGCGATGGCCGCGGTGACGAACCTCGTCCGGGCGATGCGCGGCGAGCAGCCGCTGGCGCAGGTCAATCCCGAGGTGCCCGTCACGAAGATCGTCTGACCGCCGGCCGGCCACGATGCCGCCGTCTCGCCCGCCTGCACGCGTTTCCCATCCCCGGAGGAGCCGATGCCCGAAACCTTCCACGTGGTCCCGGTCGCCGCCCACGAGACGATCGTGCGGACCGCCTACATCCACCGCGGCTTCGACGCCACCGAGGCCGATCAGGCCGCGAAGCTGGCCACCGCCGCCACGCGGCACGGCATCCGCACCCACAACGCCATCAAGGCCCTGCACCTCGACGAGCACTTCGGATCGAAGGCCGGCGGCTGCGTGCCGAAGGCCGCGATCCGCCGGCTGCCCGGCCGGTTCGACGCCGCCGAGGCCTGGGACGCGCAGAAGAAGCTCGGCCAGGCGGTGGCCTGGGAGGCGATCGACACCTGCATGCGGCTGGCCGACAGGCATGGCACCGGCACCGTCTCGGTCGACAACGCGTTTCACTACCTGTGGGGCGGCGGCTACGTGATGGAGGCGGCGAAGAAGGGCTACATCGCCTACACCAACTGCACGGCGTCGCTCGCCGAGGTGGTGCCCTTCAAGGGCGTGTTTCCCACGCTCGGCACCAACCCGCACTCCTGGGGCTTCCCCACCACCGCGGCGATCGGGTATCCGCTCGTGATCGACTGGGCGACCTCGGTGATCGCGATGGGCCGCGTGCAGCAGCTGAAGCGGGAAGGAAAACCGCTGCCTCCGAACGCCGCTGTCGACAAGGACGGCCGGCCGACGACCGATCCGGCCCAGGCGGTGTCGCTGCTGCCCTTCGGCGACCACAAGGGCTACGGCCTCTCGCTCATCAACGAGATCGTGGCGGGCTTCATCGGCGGCTCGCTGCCGACGATCCGCAGCCGCGCGGCGGTGCCCGGCGAAAAGCAGGGCTGCGCCTTCTTCTTCCAGGTGATCCATCCCGAGGCGCTGAGCGGCGGGGCCTTCGCCCACGGCCGGAGCCAGGTGGCCAACGTGCAGGCCGTGCTGGCCGATGTCCTCGGCCACGGCAACGAATCCTGCATGCTGCCCGGCCAGCTCGAGGCCGAGGCCGCCGCGCGGAGCGACAAGGCGGGCGGCCTGCTCTTCTCCACGGCCGAGGTCGAGGCGCTCAACGAAATCGCCCGCGAGGCCGGCGTGCAGCCGCTCGATCCGGTCCGCCTGCCCGTTGCCTGACGCCGGCCGCGACGATCGCCGCCCCTCCGCCAGCCGACTTCATTTCCGCCCCCCGTCACCATCACTTGCCGGAGCCATCATGTCGCTCAGCATCAAGCCGCAGGATTCGTGCACGTTCGACCTGGTTTCGCTGGGGGAGATCATGCTCCGGCTCGACCCGGGTGAGGGCCGGATCCGCACCGCCCGCCAGTTCGCGGCCTGGGAGGGGGGCGGCGAATACAACGTCGCCCGCGGCCTGCGGAAGTGCTTCGGGCTCAAGACGGCCGTGGTGTCGGCCTTCGTCGACAACGAGGTGGGCCACCTGATCGAGGACCTCATCATGCAGGGGGGCGTGAGCACCGACTTCCTGCTCTGGCGGCCCGACGACGGGATCGGTCGCTCCATCCGCAACGGCCTCAACTTCACCGAGCGGGGCTTCGGCATCCGCGGCGCGGTGGGGGTGCCCGACCGGGGCAACACGGCGGCCAGCCAGTTGAAGCCCGGCGACGTCGACTGGGACCGGCTCTTCGGCGAGCTGGGTTCCCGCTGGTTCCACACGGGCGGCATCTTCGCCGCCCTCTCGGAGTCGACCGCGGCCCTGACGATCGAGGCGGTGCAGGCTGCCAAGAAGCACGGCACGATCGTGTCGTACGACCTCAACTACCGGCCGAGCCTCTGGAAGAGCATCGGCGGGCAGGCGAAGGCCCGCCAGGTCAACCGCGAGATCGCGAAGCACGTCGACGTGATGATCGGCAACGAGGAGGACTTCACGGCGTCGCTGGGGTTCGAGGTGCAGGGGGTCGACCACGCCATCAGCACGATCGAGACCGACGCCTTCCGGAGGATGATCGAGACGGCCGTGAAGGAGTATCCCAACTTCAAGGTGGCGGCCACGACGCTCCGCCGCGTGATCACGGCGACCAAGAACGACTGGAGCGCGATCCTCTGGCACGACGGGAAGTTCTACGACAGCCGCGGGTATCCGGAGCTCGAGATCCTCGACCGCGTCGGCGGCGGCGACAGCTTCGCGAGCGGCCTGGTCTTCGGATTCCTGGAGTTCAACTGCCCGCAACAGGCGGTCGACTACGGCGCCGCCCACGGCGCACTGGCCTCCACGACCCCCGGCGACACCTCCATGGCCACCCGCGGCGAGGTGGAGAGGCAGATCAAGGGTGGCGGGGCACGTGTCGTCCGCTAGCACGGAGCGGCCAGAACGGCTGCGCGAGGCGTCGATCCTCAGCGACGCCGGCCGCGCGACACCCGCGAGGCAAAGCGAGCGGGCAGCTTTGACTCCGGTCTCCCGGCGGCACCGGGCTACCGCTGCGTACAGTACATGCAGCCCGGCTCGGGGGCGTACGTCCTCGGCCCACGAAACACGGAGCTCAGGGCACCGCCGGCCGCGAGCAGGACCATCAGGGCGAGTCCGGCGGCCACCCAGGTTGTCCAGGACTTCAGGGCCGTGCTCCGCGGGAGGGCGACGACGGACGCGTCGACGACCGGCGACCCGGGGCTCAGCGGCGAACCCAGAAAGGGCTGCTCGTTCGGCGAGGCGGCGAAGCCGCCGGCATCGGGCCGGGCCGCGGCGGGCCATGCGGCCTGCGGGGATGGCGACTCGACGCGTTCGCCGGGAGCGGCGATCCGTTCCTGCAGTTCGCCGTCGTGCCTCTGCGGCGCCGGCCGCTGCGGCCGCTGCAGCGCCGCATGCACCAGCGCACCGGCAGCAGCCTTGGCGTCGGCATAGTCTTCCTGCTGCTGCGGCGGCTCCGATGCCGGCGGTGGAGTGGGCTGCACGGCCGGCGATGCGGCAGCCGGCGGAGGCGACGACAACGCCGCGACAGCGGTGCGGGGCGAGGCATCGCCGGCATTCGCGGCGAGCCGCGGCAGTGGTGCCGCGGTGGGGTCGGTCCGCGGAGTGAGCCGCACCGGAACGGCGGCCGGGCTCGATGCCTCCGCCGACATCCTGGTACGCAGCAGTTGCCTGAGGCCATGCCGCCGCTCGCGGGTCAGCATCGCGACCCGGGGCCCGCGAAAAATGTCGGCGAGCAGGTTGTGGCACGACGCCACGTCGACGAGATGCGGCTCAGACTCGATGCACAGCTTCTCGAAAGCCGGCAGGTCTGCCGTGGCCAGCGTGTTGTCGAGGTATTCGGCGACGAGGTTCGGGTCGCCGTCGATCCCCGGCCGCTCGGTGCCCTCCGCGACCGCCCGGCGGATCCGCGCACACAGCCCCATGGCCAGCTCGCTGCCCGGCACCCGCTCGCCGATGAGTTCCTGCTTGTCGGGCGGCAGGACGCCGTCGATCCAGCCCAAGAGCGTCCGCAGCGTAAGTCTCATGGCACCGCTCTCGATGCGGAGGGAGGACGGTCGGTCGGCCGGCTATTTTTCCAGGTCGCGCTCGTTGAATACATACGGCTGCGAAAGTCCGCTCGCCGGCGACATCTGCCACCTGTAGGCCCGGCTTCCGGGCTTGGTGGGGTCGGTTTCCAGGAGCCGCGAGTCGGATGTGAGCATCTGGCAGTAGACCCAGGAATCGATCCGCTGGCTGATGAACCTCGCATGCCCATCGCAAAAGACAGCATTCACGCCTCGTCCTTGATGAGGGGAGGAGGGATACCGCAGCTGGAAGTCTGTCAGATCACCCAGCGGTGCCATTTCAGCAGTCACGTTGACGACACGGTACACCGTGGATGGTTCGGGACGTGCGCTCCCGGAAAGCACCGGCGGATGCAAGAAGACGTGGTTCCATGGAAGGCCGTTCGTTGGTGCCGACAGCAACATAGCCTTCGGTTCATCTCGCCAGGAGACGACGCCGGAAAAATTCTGACCGGATCTTTCGGACAGCAGCAGCGTCGATGCCGAGCCGTCGCCCGCCGTGACCTGGGCGAGCGATGATCTGATCGGGGAGTATCTGAGGCGGGCGATGTTGGCGTTTCCCACCGCATCGATGAAGACGCCGTCGCCGCGAAACTGGTCGCCGCTCGCCGACACGACCTCGGCACCCATGCCCGCGTTCACCGCGTAGCTCAGCGGCGCCGCCACGGCCATGTCCGGGCTCGCCGTCGGGCAGACGTACACCGGGATGGTCTTCGTGGTGACGTCGTCCTGGTCGGTCGGCGAGACGAAGGCCGTGTACAAATCCATCCGGGCAACGTCCGGCAGGATCGGCACCGTCCAGGAGACGCAGCTGCCGGTCTGCGTCGTGTAGGGATCGACCTTGTCCCGCCACCCGGGCAGCCGCAGCTTCTTCGTGTCGTGGCTCTGCAGGGCCTGGCCGACCTGCTTCATGTTGCTCTGGCATTGGGCGCGGCGGGAGACCTCCCGGGCGATCTGGATCGCCGGCATGAGCATCCCGGCCAATGTGGCGACGATTCCCACCACGACGAGCAGTTCCACGAGCGTGAACCCCGCGCGGGCCGACCCGCCGCCTCGGCATCGGCCGGTGGAGCTGGCGGGGCTCATGGGTCGTCTCTTTGGGGGGGGCCGGTACGGCTGTCGAGTCCGTACGACACATCCGGAGGAGGCCTGGAGGCAGGGGGGACGGAGAGCCACAGGATAGGTCGGCCAATGGCACTTCGGCAAGCGGCGGCACTGGCGGGGCGGATCACGGGGAGTGAACCCGTCCCAGCTCCCGGCCCGGCTTCCGTGCCGGCTTCCGTGCCAGGGCTCGTGAGAGCGT
>Ga0214917_10000052_pt1 | contig 129015 bp, 134 predicted proteins | sample LL_1208_BB_MetaG_FD_177983 | JGI IMG/M metagenome (GOLD analysis project Ga0214917, IMG submission 177983) | Freshwater microbial communities from Lake Lanier, Atlanta, Georgia, United States - LL_1208_BB | ecosystem: Environmental > Aquatic > Freshwater > Lake | place: USA: Georgia...
AGACACCGTTTTGCCCCCGATGTGACGCGCACCTTCCATGGACAAATCGTCGCTGAAGATTGCGCCTTGAAAGCCCAGTTGACGACGCAAGATGTCTTGCAACCAGCGGGCAGAAAAACCAGCGGGCAACATATCCACATCGGGGTAGATGACATGGGCCGGCATGATGCTGGTCAAACTCAGGGTCAACCATTCATAGGGCTTGGCATCATCGCCCATGATGGTTTGCAGGCTACGTTTATCGACAGGCACTTCAGTGTGTGAGTCTGCCCGCACAAATCCGTGACCGGGAAAATGTTTACCGCAATTGGACATACCTGATTGCAGCAAACCGTGCATGAGGTGTTGCGCCAATACCGTGACGATTTGCGGATCGCGGTGAAAAGCCCGGTCGCCAATCACGCCACTCTCACCATGGTCCAAATCGAGCACGGGCGTGAAGCTCAGGTCCACCCCACAGGCGCGCAACTCGGCGCCCAACACATGGCCGCAAGCGGTGGCGGCTTTGCACGCCTGCAAGGCCGCGCTGCCCGCTGGTGCGCCAGGGGGCACGTCTTGCATCCACAGCGCGCCCAGTTGGCGCATGGGTGGCAAATGGGTGAATCCACCAGTGCGAAACCGCTGCACGCGCCCGCCCTCGTGGTCGACACAAATCAAGGCATCGGGCCGCACGGCTTTGATGTCTTCGCACAGTGCGGTCAACTGCGCACGGTTGACCCAATTGCGGCCAAACAAAATCAACCCACCGGTGAGCGGATGGGCCAAGCGGCGCTTGTCCGTGGGGCTCAGTTGGGTGCCAGCAATGTCCAAAATCAGCGGGGCATGGGAGGTATTCAAGGCTCAGGCTTCCATTTGTTCGACAACCACAAAACTGACCGCGTAATCGGTCTCGTCACTGACGCTCACGCGGGCCACCAGTCGGCGTGCATTGCACCAGTCTTTCAACGCACCGTGCAGCACCACCTGGGGCTCGCCGCTGGGTAGTTTGGCAATTTCACACAAGCGCCAGGTCATGGGCATGCGCATGCCCAAACCGATGGCTTTGCTGAATGCCTCTTTGGCCGAAAAACGGGTGGCCAGGTAACGCACGCCGCGCTCTGGCCAGCGGGCACTGCGGTTGCGCCAGGTTTGCATCTCCGCATCGGCCAAAATTTTGGCGGCAAAACGCTCGCCATGTTTGTCCAATGATTGGCGAATGCGACGCACATCGCAAATATCGGTGCCAATGCCGTAAACCATGACAGGTGCTCTCAGCGCAAACAGGCCAAATAAGCTTCGATGGTGGCCCTATAACCCAGCTCCAAGGCGTCAGCGATCAGGGCATGGCCAATCGATACCTCTTGCACGCCCTGCACCGTTTGGACAAAGTCGCGCAAGTTGTACCGGTTCAAATCGTGTCCGGCATTGATACCCAAACCCAGGGTTTGGGCCGAGGCCGCCGCTTGGTCAAATTGCGCCAGCACCGCTGCCACTGATGGGCTGCCATGCGCTTGGGCATAGGGCTCGGTGTACAACTCCACCCGGTCAGCCCCTACCGCTTTTGCACCAGACATGGCAGCGGGATCGGCATCCATGAACAAACTCACCCGCGCGCCCGCGTCTTGCGCTGCGCGCACCAAGGGACGCAATCTATCGGCATCGGCGGGAAAGGACCAGCCATGGTCACTGGTGAACTGCCCCTCGCTGTCGGGCACAAAGGTGACTTGGTGCGGTCGCGCCTTGGGCAAAAAACCCATCAGGTTGTGAACAGGGTTGCCCTCGATGTTGAACTCTCGATCGGGCCAGTCGCGCATCAAATCGGCCAAGTCAGCCACATCGGCTGCACGGATGTGTCGTTCATCGGGTCGGGGATGAACGGTGATGCCATGGGCACCGGCTTGTAAACACAACTCAGCTGCGCGCACCACACTGGGAATGCCCAAATGCCGGCTGTTGCGCAACAAGGCAACTTTGTTGAGGTTGACGGACAGCGCGGTGTTCATGCTTGACAGGCTTCAATAGGCTTGCACATCGCGCATGACTTGGCGCGTGCGCAGGGTCTGGACACCGCAATGGTAGTGCAGCAGGTGACGCAGCTGGGTTTGCAGCGATTGCCGCTGGTGCGCAGGCCATTGTGAACATTCCCGCAACAAGGCAGGCAAGGGCCATTCGCTTGCCAAACTCTCGCTCAATGTCAACCACAAACCACCAGGCAATGCGCTGACCTCTTGGGGGCCTGCACTGCGCAAACCGCCTTCGGCCACCAAGCTGTAACAGGCCTCGGCACGAATCGGCGTCATCGTGAAGGTTTGCAGCCGCAAATCTGGCAACAAGCCCACATCGCGCAACAACAACAACTCAAAGGCGCGCAATGCCGCCGCCGTGGTGCTGGCTGGTGCCGTGGCCAGTATTTGCACCAACTGGGCATACAGGTCAAACAAACGCGGGTGTGCGTCGTCACGGGCGAGCAAACGCATGAGCAATTCATTGAGGTAAAAGCCCGAGAGCAAGGCATCGCCACTGGGCATGGGGTGGCCGCCCACCCATTCGGCCGACTTGAGGGTGCGCACCTCACCCGAACCGCCGAAGGCTATGGCCAAGCGCTGCAAGGGCAGCAATACCGGGCGAAAACCTGAGCTGGGTCGCTTCGCCCCTTTGGCGACCAAAGCCACCCGACCGTGGTTTCGGGTGAAAGTCTCCAAGATGAGACTGGTCTCGCTCCAGTCATAGCGGTGCAGCACAAAAGCGGGTTCATCGCTGGTGCGCGTTGCGCTGACCCTATTCGTAGCCAAAGCTGCGCACCCGCGCCTCGTCATCGGCCCATCCAGAGCGCACCTTGACCCACAACTCGATGAACACCTTGGCATCGAGCAAAGTTTCTAATTCGGTGCGCGCTTCGGTGCCCATGCGTTTGAGGCGCTCCCCGCCTTGGCCAATGACCATGGCTTTGTGCCCATCGCGCTCGACCACGATGGTGGCGCTGATGCGCACCATGCGTCCGCCTTTGTGGGCAGGCTCTTCCTCGAATTTATCGATCACCACCGTCGAGGTATAAGGCAATTCGTCACCGGTGAGGCGAAATAATTTTTCGCGCACGATTTCACTGGCCAGGAATTTTTCGCTGCGGTCGGTGAGTTCGTCGGCACCGTACCACCAGGCTTGTTCGGGCAAGTAGCGGCTGCAAATGTCCATCAAATGGGCCACATCCTTGGGGTTTTTGGCGCTCAAAGGAACGAATTCGGCAAATGGAAAGCGCGCTTGCATGGATTTGAGCCAAGGGGCGAGTTCACCACGCCGGTGCACCTTGTCAAGCTTATTGGCGATCAACAATACCCGGCTGTCAGGCCGCAACAAGGCCAACACCTTGGCATCGGTCAAAGCAAATTGACCGGCTTCCACCACAAACAACACCAGGTCCACATCGCCCACTGCACCCAAAACCGTTTTGTTGAGCGATCGGTTCAAGGCATTGTTGTGTCGGGTTTGAAAGCCAGGTGTGTCCACAAAAATGAACTGGGCCAAGCCCTCGCTGCGGATGCCAGTGATGCGGTGGCGGGTGGTTTGCGCTTTGCGCGACGTGATACTGATTTTTTGACCCACCAAGGCGTTGAGCAAGGTGGACTTGCCCACATTGGGCTTGCCCACAATCGCCACCAGGCCGCAGCGTTGGCCGGTTGAGCCCACGGGTGCAATGGACGCATGGTCGGCATCGCTCATGGGGGGCTTTCTTTGAAGGACTGCAAAACCATGGCTGCTGCCGCTTGCTCAGCGGCGCGGCGTGAACTACCCAGGCCTCTTTCATACCGGCCCAACTCAGGGATTTCACATTCGACTTCAAATATTTGCTGGTGCGCCGCTCCCGAGGTGCCCACCACCCGGTAAATGGGCAACTTGTACTTGCGACCTTGCAGCCACTCTTGCAATTCAGTCTTGGCATCTTTGGCCACCGTCTGCATGTGGGGATGCAGTTCGACGCTGTCAAACAAACGGTGCACCAAGCGATGGGCGGGCCCATGACCGGCATCCAGATAAATCGCGCCGATCAAGGCCTCCAGGGCATCGGCCAGGATCGAAGGCCTTTTGGTGCCGCCCGAGCGAAGTTCACCCTCGCCCAAGCGAATCAGGCCAGGCAAACCCAGTTGCAAGGCTTGTTCGTGCAGGCTTTCTTGCCGGACCAAATTGGAGCGCATGCGCGAGAGTTCACCCTCAGGCACCTGACTCATGCGCTGATACAACAAGTCAGCCACGGCCAGATTGAGCACCGAGTCGCCCAAAAATTCCAAGCGCTCGTTGTGCTCGGCGCTGTGGCTGCGGTGTGTCAAGGCCTGTTGCAACAAGGCCAGGTTGTTGAACGTGTGCTGCAAGCGCTGTTGCAGCGCCACCAAGTCTGAACGGGTGGCGGTCGGTTCAGACATGTTCAGTCGATGACCCCAATGCGTTTGAGATTGCTGAAGTTCATCCATACCATGACGGCCTTGCCCACAATATTGGCTTCTGGCACAAAACCCCAATAGCGAGAATCCAAGGAGTTATCGCGGTTGTCGCCCATCATGAAATAGTGCCCCTGTGGCACTTTGCACACCACGCCTTCGACACTGTATTGACACTGGTCCTTGAACCCAAAATCGTCGGTGCCCGCGATGAAAGCGGGGCGTTCGGCATTGTTGAGCAAGCGCACGGACTTGGTTGAGCTCATTTCGGTGGCGGTGGCCCCTACAGGAAAGGTCTCTTGAAACTGCTTGATGTAACTGAGGCTGTCTTCTTCAAAGAAGTCGGGCAGGCTGACCTTGTCAACAGCTTGGCCGTTGATGCGCAGTTGCTTGTTCAAATACGACACCTCATCCCCCGGTACACCAATCACCCGCTTGATGTAATCCAGCGAGGGCTTGGGCGGGTAGCGAAACACCATGACATCGCCGCGTCGCACCGGCTCACCCGCCGTCAATTTGGTGTTGATCACCGGCAAGCGCACGCCGTAGTGGAATTTGTTGACCAAAATCAGGTCACCCACCCACAAGGTTGGAATCATTGAGCCTGAAGGAATTTTGAAAGGCTCAAACAAAAAAGAGCGCAACACGAACACCACGGCGATAACTGGAAACAAGCCGGCGGTCCAATCCAGCCACCAAGGCTGCATGAGCAAACGCTCGCGCGTGGCGACCATGTCTGCATCGCCACCTTGGGCAATGCCCAAATTGGCTCGCTCTTGCTGGCGTTGCTGGGCTTGATGGACCCAGTCAGCGGCCATTGCATTGCGTTTGGGCAGGAAGTAAAACCGCTCGGCCAACCAATACAAGCCGGTGACCACTGTCGCGGTAAACAGGAGCAATGCAAAGTTGCCCTCGTAAAAGCCCAAAAACCAGGCTGCGGCATAGCTGACAAATGCGGCCAGCACAAATGCTGTGAAGGCGGCCATCAGTCTTCCACCTGCAAAATGGCCAAGAAAGCTTCTTGGGGGACTTCCACTGATCCGATTTGTTTCATGCGCTTCTTGCCCGCCTTTTGTTTTTCCAGGAGTTTGCGTTTGCGACTGATGTCACCACCGTAGCATTTTGCCAGCACATTTTTGCGCAGTGCCTTGATGGTTTCACGCGCAATGATGTTGGCACCAATGGCCGCTTGGATGGCCACATCAAACATCTGGCGGGAAATGATTTCGCGCATTTTGGACACCACCGCACGGCCTCGGTACTGTGACTGGCTGCGATGCACGATGATGGACAAGGCGTCGACTTTTTCACCGTTGAGCAAGATATCCACCTTGACCACATCAGCGGCACGGTACTCTTTGAATTCGTAATCCATGGACGCATAACCGCGTGAAACCGACTTCAGTTTGTCGAAAAAGTCCAGCACGATTTCGCCCAGAGGCAATTCGTAGGTCAGCATCACCTGCCGGCCGTGGTAAGCCATGTTGAGCTGCACCCCTCTTTTTTGGTTGGCCAAGGTCATGACCGCGCCCACATAATCTTGCGGCATGTACAAATGCACGGTGACGATGGGTTCGCGGATCTCCAGCAAGCGGCCCTGCTCGGGCATCTTGGAGGGGTTGTCCACCGACACCACCTCACCATCGGCGCGCACCACTTGGTAGACCACGCTTGGGGCGGTGGTGATCAGGTCTTGGTCGAATTCGCGCTCCAAGCGCTCTTGCACGATTTCCATGTGCAACAAGCCCAAGAATCCACAGCGAAAGCCAAAGCCCAGGGCTTGTGACACCTCGGGCTCGTAATGCAGGGAGGAGTCGTTGAGCTTGAGTTTTTCCAGGCTGTCGCGCAATGCATCGTACTGATTGGCCTCGGTCGGGTACAGGCCGGCAAATACCTGGGGCTTGATTTCTTTGAAACCCGGCAAAGCCTCGGTGGCGGTGTAAGCAGCGCCACCGGTGCCGGGTTTGATCAAGGTGATGGTGTCGCCCACCTTGGCCGCTTGCAGTTCCTTGATGCCCGCAATGATGTAGCCCACCTCGCCCGCCTCCAAGGATTCGCGCGGCTGGTTGGCCGGGGTGAACACCCCTAAATTGTCGGCGTTATAGGTGGTGCCGGTGGCCATCATTTTGATGCGTTCACCCCTGGCCAAACGGCCATCCACCACACGCACCAGCATCACCACACCCACGTAGGTATCAAACCAGCTGTCAACGATCATGGCTCGCAAAGGCCCGCTTGGGCTGCCCTTGGGCGATGGGATCTTGGCCACGATGGCTTCCAAAATTTCCTCAACCCCCATGCCCGTCTTGGCCGAGCAGGGTATGGCATCGGTGGCATCGATGCCAATCACGTCCTCGATCTCGGCTTTGGCATTGTCCGGGTCCGCCTGGGGCAAATCCATTTTGTTGAGCACGGGCAACACCTCTACACCCAACTCGGTGGCGGTGTAGCAATTGGCCACGGTTTGGGCCTCAACCCCTTGGCTGGCATCGACCACCAGCAATGCCCCCTCACAGGCCGACAAGGAGCGAGAAACCTCGTAAGAGAAGTCCACATGCCCAGGGGTGTCGATCAGGTTGAGGTTGTAAGTCTGGCCGTCTTTGGCTTTGTAATGCAGTGCGGCGGTCTGTGCCTTGATGGTTATCCCACGCTCTTTTTCAATGTCCATGGAGTCGAGCACCTGGGCTTGCATTTCCCGATCGCTCAGGCCACCACATCGTTGAATCAGCCGGTCTGCGAGGGTGGATTTGCCGTGATCGATGTGCGCGATGATCGAAAAATTTCTGATGTTCTTCATCAATGGATGCTATTAAGTGACTGAATACAAAGGCGCATAACCATAAAAAAGGGCGCGTCAAGTGCTGACGCGCCCTGAACCAACAATCTATGGCAACTGCGAAAGTTGGACCTTCATTGTATGGAAAATGCCCCTACCGCAAAGGCCCTCTGAGTGAGTCAGGTGCTCGTTGCAAGTCAACAACAGCCTATTTATACACAGCATATTAACAACCTGGATAGATTTACTCTGAACAACTTGTGGGCGGACTGTGGACTCCGTGTCAACATCTCGCATGGTGGATTTTAAACCCTGTGAGTGATTGATTTGATGTGATTTTGCAACCCAATAATCTGATCAAAAGACAAAAGTTTATCCGTGACGGGCTTTTTCATGGTCATTTTGATACAGAAAAAATTTCGCAGGCAAACCACAACCGGAGCGACAAAGCCCTGAAACAAAGTCGGGTTTGGACTTGGTCGCAGGCTCAGCGCTGGGGTCGGACCAGGGTGTATTGGGCCCAATCACCACGGCGCAACAAGATGGCCACCGGCTTGGTTTTGTCCAGACGAGAAAGCACTGCCTCAAACTCTTTGACGTTTTTTATCTCGGTGTTGGCCACTGCCAAAATGACATCGCCTTCGTTCAAACCAGCGCGGGCAGCAGGTTCGGTCACAGCCTCAACGCGCACGCCACCGCGCACCTTTAACTCTTGCCGCTGGGCTTCCGTGAGTTCGCTGACCGTCAAACCCAAGAACTGACCGGCATTGGATGCCTGGGGCTTCTCAGTGGGTGCAGGGGGTGTTTTTTGGGCCGTCTTTTCGGGCTCCACCTCGCCAACAACGACTTGCAACTCTTTGCTGCTTCCGCGGCGCCAAACGGTCAGGGTGGCCTTGCTGCCCGGCTTGATGCTGCCCACCAAGCGGGGCAGATCGGCTGACTTTTCAATCGGCTTGCCTTCAAAGCGGGTGATGATGTCCCCGGCTTCCACACCCGCTTTTTCGGCCGGTGAACCCGCTTCAACGCTGCGCACCAGGGCGCCTTGGGCTTTGGCCAGGCCAAGCGATTCAGCCACGTCCTTGCTGACTTGATCGATTTGCACGCCAATGCGACCACGCTGCACGCGTCCGATGGTGCGCAATTGCTCGCTCACCCGAATCGCCTCGTCAATGGGAATGGCAAAAGAAATACCCATGAACCCGCCTGAGCGGGAATAAATTTGGCTGTTGATGCCCACGACCTCGCCGCGCATGTTGATCAGGGGTCCGCCCGAATTGCCGGGGTTGATGGCCACATCGGTTTGGATGAAAGGGAGGTAGTCGCCGGTGTCACGTTGCTTGGCGCTGACAATGCCCGCTGTGACCGAATTGTCCAGGCCAAAGGGGGACCCAATGGCCATGACCCATTCGCCCACCTTCAAGCGGTTGACATCACCGATCTTGACCATTGGCAAGCCGGTGGTCTCCACCTTGACCACGGCCACATCGCTGCGCTTGTCCAGGCCAACGATACGGGCCTTGAACTCGCGCTTGTCGGGCAACGTGACCAGCACCTGATCGGCCCCATCGACCACATGCGCATTGGTCATGATGAAACCGTCCGCTGTGAGGATGAAACCAGAACCGACACCACGGGGCTGCTCTTCTTCTTGCGGTTGGGGACGGTTGGGCCGCTGTGGGCGTGGCGCGTTGGGTTGACCGGGAAAGGGTTGCCCAAAAAAGCGACGGAAGAGTTCTTGCATTTCTTCGTCGGTATTGCCGCCGGGTTGGCGACGGTTGGAGACTTTCTCCAGGGTGCGGATATTGACCACCGACGGGCCCACTTGCTCGACCAATTCGGTGAAATCGGGCAAGCCGCGCAGCGCCTGCGCTTGCAATGCAGGCAAGGGTGCCACCAGCAAACCGACCACACAGCAAATCTGCCAAAACCAGGGTCTGGCAATTTTTTTCAAATCAATCACGGAAATCCTCCAAAATTATTCAACTGCGGACGCTGTGCATGCACCGCACGCCGCAGATCGTCCCAAAGAGGCTCATCGGGCCCACGGGTCACCCAGATCCAGCGCGGCGCAGACACAGCCTCTGCAGATGGGGTGTCAAAGCGCAAAAGCAAGACCTGCTGTGCATCCCACACCGCCTTGACTTTTCCGCCACACACCTGACCCTTGGGGGTTTCCCAGTACCAACTTTTGCCGTCCCACACCAGCCAAGCAGGGGTGACTTGCACATCCAACACCGCCCAAACCATGAGGGCCAGCAAAAGCAAGGCCACCGCCCATTGAGCTTTGGGATGGTTTTGGCTGAGCGTCCAAGCCAACCATACAGCAACGGCTGACAAGGCAACCAAGGTATACAAAGCGCGCTGAAAAAAACAAGGCCCCAACGCATATGTCACCGGCGGGGCAGTTTTCATGGGCCAGTGCCAAGATTAAATGCGTTTGAAAATCAACGTGCCATTGGTTCCGCCAAATCCGAAGTTGTTTTTCATGGCCATTTGAATGGGCATGTCCCTGGCGGTATTGGCGCAGTAATCCAAGTCGCATTCAGGATCGGGGTTGAACAAGTTGATGGTTGGCGGGATTTTTTGATGGTGCAAAGCCAGCACAGTGAACACACTTTCAATCCCCCCCGCGCCGCCGAGCAAGTGACCGGTCATTGACTTGGTGGAACTGATGACCACTTTGCGCGCATGATCGCCCAAAGCCGCCTTCACCGCCTGGGTTTCGTTGATGTCGCCCAAGGGTGTGGAGGTTCCGTGGGCATTGAGGTATTGAATTTGATCGGGAGAAACCCCGGCATTGCGCATGGCGTTGAGCATGGCTCGGCGAGGTCCATCCATATTGGGTGCGGTCATGTGGCCCGCGTCTGCGCTCATGCCAAAGCCAGCGAGTTCGGCATAAATGCGGGCACCCCGGGCTTGAGCATGCTCGTAAGACTCGAGCACCAACACCCCGGCGCCCTCGCCCAGCACAAAACCATCACGATCCCGGTCCCAGGGCCTGGAAGCGGTTTGGGGGTCGTCGTTGCGGGTGGACAAAGCACGCATGGCGGCAAAACCGCCCACACCCAGTGGGGAGATGGTGGCCTCTGAGCCACCCGCGATCATGACATCGGCATCACCGTATTCGATCAGTCGGCCGGCTTGGCCTATGCTGTGCAAGCCAGTGGTGCAAGCCGTGACCACAGCCAAATTGGGGCCCTTGAAGCCACAGCGAATGGACACATGACCAGAGATCATGTTGATGATGGATGCAGGCACAAAAAACGGGGAAATGCGCCGGGCACCGCGGGCCACCAATTCGACATGGGTATCTTCGATCAATGGCAAACCACCAATGCCCGAACCAATCAAACAACCGATGCGGGTGGCCTCTTCTTCACCCAAAGCCTCTCCAATGGGCAGCCCCGCATCGGCCACCGCTTGCAATGCCGCAACGATGCCAAAGTGGATGAAGCTGTCCATTCCACGCGCTTCTTTGGGGCTGATGTATTGGGACAGGTCCAGGTCGCGAACTTCACCGGCGATCTTGCAAGCAAAGGTTTCGGTATTGAATTTGCCAATCGAGCCAATGCCCGAGCGACCGGCCAATAAGTGGTCCCAGGCCTGCGCAGGCGTATTGCCCACTGGGGACACACAACCCAGGCCAGTGACAACCACGCGACGTCGGCTCATGCCATGCGCTCCGATGGGTCAGGCTTTTTTGTGGGTCAACGCGTAATCAATAGCGTTTTGAACGGTGGTGATCTTCTCAGCGTCCTCATCAGGGATCTCGATGCCAAATTCGTCTTCCAAGGCCATCACCAATTCAACGGTGTCCAAAGAGTCGGCACCCAGGTCGGCCACAAAGGCTTTTTCGCTGGTGACTTGAGACTCTTCCACGCCAAGTTGTTCGGCAATGATTTTTTTGACGCGTGCTTCGATATCGCTCATGGTTCCCTCAGAGGGTTGTGAATAAGTCCGCGATTTTAGCCGTGCGGACACACCGGCGGTTTTACAGGGTTTGCCCTTTGTCAAGACATCCACATGCCGCCATTGACATGCAATTCTTGACCCGTGACATAACCCGCTTGGGGGCTGGCCAGGTACAGCACCGCATGGGCCACATCCTGGGGCTGTCCGAGTTGACCCAATGGAATTTGGGCCAATAAAGCCTGTTTTTGTTCGGTCGCCAAACCAGCGGTCATGTCGGTTTCGATGAAACCAGGTGCCACACAGTTGACAGTGATATGGCGCGAACCCAACTCGCGGGCCAATGCCCGGGTCAAGCCTGCCACCCCCGCTTTGGCGGCTGCGTAGTTGGCCTGACCAGGGTTGCCGGATGCACCCACCACGCTGGTGATGTTGATGATGCGGCCATAGCGCTGTTTCATCATGGGCCGAATCGCCGCGCGGGACAAACGGAAAACGGCGCTCAAGTTGGTGCCAAGCACGGCATCCCAATCTTCGTCCTTGAGTCGCATCGCCAACATATCGCGGGTGATACCGGCGTTGTTGACCAAGATCTGCAATCCACCCATGTCCTTGACCAAGCGATCAACCAGCGCATCGGTGGCAGAGCCATCGTTGACATCGACCACCTGCGCCAGGCATCCGGGGTAGGTCGACAAGGCCTGGGCAATGGTTTGGGCCCCCGCCTCGGTGGTGGCCGTCCCCACCACCCGCACCCCTTGCTCGGCCAGTGCCTTGGCGATGGCGGCGCCAATGCCGCGCGTGGCCCCGGTGACCAAGGCCACCTGAGCTTGCAAGCTGGTCTGGTTCATGCCAACACCTCCAAAGTGTGTTGCAAGCTGGCCGGGTCAAACACCCCAAGCGAGGCCACATCGGGGGCGATGCGACGGTTCATACCCGTCAATACCTTGCCGGGGCCGCACTCGACCACATGGGTGATGCCGCGCCGCTGCATGGATTGGATGACCTCGACCCAACGCACCGGGCCAAAAGCTTGCCGGTACAAGGCATCGCGGATTTCGCCCGCGCCGCTGGGGCTGGCCACATCAATGTTGTTGATCAACGGGATTTGCGGTGTTTGCAGCGTCAAACCCTCCAGGGCTTGGCGCAAACGCTCGGCCGCGGGTTTCATCAGGGCGCAGTGAAAGGGTGCCGAAACAGGCAACGGCAGGGTGCGCTTGGCCCCTGCGGCTTTAAGCATTTCGCAGGCTTTTTCCACCCCCGCTTTGCTGCCAGAAATCACCGTTTGGCCGGGGTCGTTGAAATTGGCCGCTTGCACCACCTCGTTGCTGGCAGCGCCAAAAGACGCCTGCGCTTGTTGGCACACCACATCGACCTGATCGGCATCCAAGCCAAGCACAGCGGCCATCGCACCAGCACCCACCGGGACGGCCTCTTGCATGGCCTGGGCACGCAAGCGCACCAGGGGCACGGCTTGTGCGAGCGTTAAAACCCCACTGGCCACCAAGGCCGAATACTCGCCCAGAGAGTGGCCTGCCACACATGAAGGTGATGCCCCACCACCTGCCAGCCAAGCCCGGTAAGCGGCCACGGCCGCTGCCAACATCACCGGCTGTGTGTTGGTGGTCAGGGCCAACTCTTCCGGAGGGCCTGCATGGATGAGTTGTGCCAAATCTTGGCCCAATGCATCGCTGGCTTCTTTCAATGTGGCGACCACTTCGGGGTTATCGCCCCAGGCATCGAGCATGCCCACCGACTGTGACCCTTGTCCCGGAAACACAAACGCAAAAGTTTTCATATCAATAGCGCAAAAGAACCGAACCCCAGGTAAAACCACCGCCCACGCCTTCGAGCATGACCAGTTGGCCGGGCATGATGTGGCCTGCGCGCACACCGGTGTCGAGGGCCAAGGGGATCGAGGCGGCCGAGGTGTTGCCGTGATCAGCCACCGTGAGCATGACTTTTTCCAAAGGCAGCTTGAGTTTTTTGGCCGTGCTTTGGATGATGCGGATGTTGGCTTGGTGCGGCACCAACCAATCGATGTCTGTCTCTGGTATGTGGGCTTTTTCCAGCACCGCCCTGGCCGTTCCCTCGAGCACGCCCACCGCCAGTCTGAAGACACCTTGGCCATCCATTTTCAGCACGGGGTCGCCCAATATTTGACCGTTTTGGACGTGCCCGGGCACGCACAACAGGCCTGTGTGCTTGCCATCGGCATGGATATCGGTGGCCAAAATACCAGCTTGTTCACTGGCTTCCAGCACCACCGCGCCCGCGCCATCGCCAAACAAGACACAGGTGGTGCGGTCTTGAAAGTCAAGCAAGCGGGAAAACACTTCAGCACCGACCACCAAGGCCCGGCTCACATTGCCCGCCCGGATCATGGCATCGGCAACGCTCAAGGCGTATATAAAACCCGCACAAACGGCTTGCACATCAAAGGCCGGCACACCCGCCATGCCCGCCGCATCGGCATCGAGTTGCGCAAGTTTGTGCTGCAAGATGCAAGCCGTCGATGGGAACACCATGTCGGGTGTGGAGGTGGCCACGATGACCAGATCAATGTCTTGCGGGCGTTTGCCGGCAGCTGCCAATGCGCGCTGACAGGCCTCAAAGGCCAAATCGCTGCTGTACACCCCGCTGTCTGCAAAGTGGCGTGCGCGAATTCCGGTGCGCTCGACGATCCATTCGTCAGAACTCTCCACACCGTGGAGTGCCAATTGCGCCACCAAGTCGGCATTGCTCAGGCGGCGCGGTGGCAGAAAACTGCCCGTGCCAATGATGCGTGCGTAGCGGGACATGGGGCAATGCTTCAGGCGAGGTCTTTGGATGGGGCAGATGCGCTGAGCAGGGGCGCGGCATGGGCTAGGCGCTCTTGGACCTGGCGGGTCAAATCATTCAGGGCCGCATCATACGCGCGGCGCAAGGCATTTTCGAACGCCAAAGCGTCCGCTGAGCCATGGCTTTTGAACACCAGCCCGCGCAGGCCCAGCAATGCAGCGCCGTTGTAGCGCCGATGGTCCATTTTGTGTTTGAATGCATTTAGGATTGGATAGGAGATGATGCCGGCAATTTTCGTAAAGATAGAAGCAGTAAATGACTCTCGCAAAAAACCACTCATCATCCCCGCCAAGCCCTCAATGGCTTTGAGCGCCACATTGCCGACAAATCCGTCGCAAACCACCAAGTCGGTGGTACCCAGGAAAATATCATTACCCTCGACATTGCCATAAAAGTTCAAATCACCCGATTTGGCGGCAGATCGCAGCAATTCGCCGGTTTTTTTGATATTTTCGCCGCCTTTAATGTCTTCTTCGCCAATATTGAGCAACCCCACCGAGGGCGAAGCCGTGCCTTGCATGACCGAAACCAGCGCCGATCCCATGACTGCAAACTGCAGCAGGTGGTCGGGGGTGCAGTCCACATTGGCCCCCATGTCCAACATGGTGGTGCCGCCACCGCGCGCGTTGGGAAACTGCCCAGCAATGGCAGGTCGATCGATACCATCCAGGGTTTTGAGCACATAGCGTGAGATGGCCATCAATGCACCCGTGTTACCGGCAGATACAGCCGCCTGGGCCCGACCCGATTTGACCAACTCCACACAGACCCGCATCGAAGAGTCTTTTTTGCGCCGCAATGCAAGTTCGACGGGGTCGTGCATTTCAACGACTTCCAAGGCAGGCACCACCTCGACCCTGGAATGCTGGAAATCCAATTGGTCGGGATGCCCCACCAGCAACAGTCGCGCCTGGGGTTGGTGCATCACAAAACGGCGACAAGCTTCCAAGGTGACCAACGGCCCATGATCACCGCCCATGCAATCCACAGCCAGGGTGATCATGGCATCAGGGTGGTGTAGGGGAGGCAAATGCGCAGGACCAAATACAAAAGCCCGTGCGCTGTGGGGTGAGCGACGGGCTTTGGCAGGTGGGGAAAATCAGGCTTCTGACTTGGCCTTGATCACCTGGCGACCACGGTAAAAACCATTGGGGCTGATGTGGTGGCGCAAATGGGTCTCGCCGGTGGTGGGTTCCACCGCCAAGCCAGGCACATTCAAGGCATTGTGCGAACGGTGCATACCGCGCTTGGAAGGTGATTTTTTGTTTTGCTGGACAGCCATGATCGGCTCCTGAAATCGGGTTTGTGAACGCAGTGTCGTTGCATCAGCAGGCCTTGGGGCGCTGGCGAGCACTTTAAATCAATCCAATATTGTAGCCGATCCAAAGTCCTGATGGTCAACGCTCATTGTTGGGTTCACCTGACTGGCGCCATTGGGCCAAAACCGCAAAAGGATGGGCTTGCCCAGCGGTTTGCCCATCAACGATTGTTTGCAAATACTCACTGTTGCAAATATCATGTTTGGGCAATAAAGGTATGGCCATCAACAACTCATCTTCGATCAGGCTCAAGCCATCCAACGGCGGGTTGAGCGGCAGCAAGTCTTCTTCACTGTCGACGTCCTCGGCCAAAGCAGTGGCTTCATCGGCCACAAAGCGAAAGTCGCGCACGATGTGCAAGGCTTGATCGACGGGATGAAGGCAGCGAACGCACTCCAGGGGTAACTGGGCATCCACCCGCAAAACCATCCAGGGCAGATCTTGGCCATCGGGTCCGGGTTTGAGCAAGCCTTGCAAATGCCAACTCACGGGATGCGCAGCGGGGGCGGCACACATGGACTGCAAACGAGGCATCTGTTCAAGCGTGGATTTGCCTTGCACTTCACCGCGCGAACGTGCCAGAACCCCAATATCGAGATTTTGGATGCGCTGGGAGGTTGACATGCCTGACAGTGTAAGAGAATCGACGAATGACCCCAGAAAGCCAACCCCAACCTTCATGGCAGGAAGGGCCTTTGATTTTGGCCTCCACTTCGGCGTATCGCCGGGAATTACTGGCCCGCTTGGGCCTGGCCTTTGAAGTCATGGCCCCCGGCGTGGATGAAACCCCCTTGCCCCATGAACGACCCGCCGATTTGGCGCTGCGCCTGGCTTTGGCCAAAGCACAGGCCGTGGCCAAAGCACACCCTGGGGCCGTGGTGATTGGCGCTGACCAGGTGGCCGACTTGGACGGTGAGCCTTTGGGAAAACCAGGTAACCATGAACGTGCCGTGGCGCAACTGCGCCAGCAAAGCGGTCGCTGGGTGGTGTTTCAAACCGCCGTCGCCGTGGTTTGCCTCAACCAGCCATATGCGCAAACCGCCTTGGCACAGGTAAAGGTCTTGTTTCGCTCGCTCAGCGAGGCGGACATTCAAGCCTATTTGCGCGCTGAGCCCGCTTACGACTGTGCCGGCAGTGCCAAAAGCGAGGGCCTTGGCATTGCGTTGCTCGAACGCATCGACAGCGATGACCCCACCAGCTTGATCGGCTTGCCGTTGATGCGCACCTGCTCCATGTTGCGGGAATTGGGACTGCGGGTGCCGGCATGAGCCCTGTTGGGCGTTTGTTTTTGGTCCCAGCGCCCTTGGACTTTGGCTGCGCCGACGCGACCATGCTGGCGGATGTAATGCCCCAGGCAACCTTGTTCGCCGCCGCGCGCATCCAGCATTGGGTGTGTGAAAACGCCAAAAGCGCGCGCGCTTGCCTCAAGCGCATCGATGCCATGACCCCCCTTTGTGTACCTCTGCAACAGATGCGCATCCAAGAGTTGCCGCACGTGGTGCATAAAAAAGGCGATCACCGGGGTGAATATGACGCCAGTTCCCTGCTGGCCCCGGCGCTGTCAGGCCTCGATATGGGCTTGCTCAGTGAGGCGGGCATGCCCGCCATTGCCGACCCAGGCAGTTCGCTGGTGCGGGCTGCCCACACATTGAATGTGGCGGTCGTCCCCCTGGTCGGGCCGGTGTCCTTGATGCTGGCCCTGGCGGCGAGTGGACTCAATGGCCAAAATTTTGTATTTGTGGGCTACCTGCCGCAAGATGCCAGCCTGCGCCAAACGCGTCTGCGTGAGCTCGAAGGCCAGGCCCACAGTCATGGGCAAACCCAACTTTTCATTGAAACCCCTTACCGCAACCCTGCTGTCTGGCAGGCCTTGATGACCCATCTCAAAGGGCATACACGGGTATGCATGGCCAGCGGTTTGACTTTGCCCAGCGCCCGCATTGAATGCCACACGGTTCAAACCTGGCGACAAAAAAACACCAACCCGCCCAAGGACGTACCAACGGTATTTGCCATCGGCGTATGAAGAAATTGAAGCGCTGGCCTCAGCGCACCGCTGGCAAACTGACGCGCATGACACGGCCCATGCCCTCGCCCACCGAAGCGCCGAAGCGCTTGGCCAAACGCTCAGCCACGTTGTCGTGCTGGGTGTAGTCCACCAAATCTTCGGCTTTGACGATGTCGCGGGCCACGTAGTCCAAACTGCCCAAGCCATCGGCCAAACCCAGCTCAACCGCTCGCTGGCCGTTCCAAAACAAACCACTGAACAACTCCGGGGTTTCCTTGAGGCGCTCACCTCGGCCTTGGCGCACCACGGCTATGAACTGCTGGTGTATTTGATCCAGCATGGCCTGCGCATGGGCGCGCTGGGTTTTGGTTTGAGCGCTGAATGGATCTAAAAACCCTTTGTTTTCACCCGCCGTCATCAGCCTGCGCTCGATGCCGAGTTTGTCCATCAATCCCGTGAATCCAAAACCGTCCATCAACACCCCAATGCTGCCCACAATGCTGGCCTTGTCGACATAAATTTGGTCGGCCGCCACCGCAATGTAGTAAGCCGCCGAGGCGCATGACTCTTCCACCACGGCATAAACCGGTTTGCCATGCTTTTTCTTCAAGCGCAAAATTTCATCATTGATGATGCCTGCTTGCACCGGACTGCCGCCAGGGGAGTTGATCAACAACACCACGGCTTGCGCACCCTCGTCTTCAAACGCCGAACGCAAAGAGGTGACCACTGCACTTGAACCGGCCAAGCCATCCGAATCGATCTCGCCCTTGATTTCAATCACAGCCGTGTGCGGAGAGCTGGTGTTGGTGCTGCTGCCACCGCGGTGCAAGACCACCCAGGACATGACCACAAAAAATACCAACCAGGCCAAACGCAAACCATTGCGCCAATGCCGGGCAAGGCGCCGCTCTTTCAGATAACCCAATGCCAGGCTTTCCAACACAGCGCGCTCCCATGCCGTGTGGGAGGGGCTGGGCGCACTGTTGGAGGAAGCATTGGGGTTGGGGTCGTCGCTCATGGGAATTAAAAAATCAAAGGCTGTAAATTGTGTTCAGTATGCCAGTGAACCACGCCATCCCTTTCCTGCGCGGCAATTTTCACCAGATTGCCCCGGCAAGGCCCGCTGTCACAGGCGCCGGTGCTGGGGTGATAAGTGGCCCCATGGGTGGCGCAAACCAGCCACTGTCCCTGGGCATCGAAAAACCGGTCGGGCTGGAAATCCATTTCCATGGCCACATGGCTACAGCGGTTCAAATAGGCTTGCACTTGACCTTGGAAGCGCACGGCAAATGCGCGGCAAGATTGTCCGTTGTAGACCACATCAAAAGGAACCGCCAGTTTGCCCTCCATCAAATCCTGGCTCTGGCACAAGGCCACCCATTCAGCCATGTTGTGTCAACCAATCATGGAGTTCGGCCACCGAATGCAACACCGCCAACGGCTGATAAGCAGCAAAGCCTGAAGATTCATGGGCCCCATAGCTCACCGCCAAGCTGGGGCAACCCGCATGGCGGGCCATGGCCAGGTCGTGGGTGGTGTCGCCGATCATCAAGGTGCGCTCGGGCGGCACGCCGAACTCGTGCATCAACTCGTGCAACATCAATGGGTCAGGCTTGCCTGCGGTTTCATCGGCGGTGCGCGAGCCGTCAAACAAGCCCTTGATCTCCACCGCTTGCAAAGCGTGGTTCAGGCCTTGGCGGCTTTTCCCTGTGGCCACGGCCAACCAGTGCTGGCGATCGCGCAGGCTGCGCAACAGGGGGACCACGCCCTCAAACAAGGTCAAGTCGTCTTGGTGGGTGCGGTAGTGGTGGCTGTATCTCTCATTGAGCAAGGGGTATTTGTCCACCGGCACATCGGGGGCCGCTTTGGCCAAAGCCGGCATCAAAGCCATGCCGATCACATAAGCCGCCTGCTGTGCGCTGGGCACCGTGCCACCGACATCGCGCACTGCGGCCTGTATGCAGCGCACGATCAAGGCGGTCGAGTCATACAGCGTGCCGTCCCAGTCAAAAGCGATCAGGTCAAACTGGCGGGGTCGGTGGTGCGACATGGTCAAGAAAACTTTGGAGTTCTGGGGGTAAAGGCGCGTTCAGGGCCACCAATTCACCGTTGGCCGGGTGTCTGAACTGTAACTTCCACGCATGCAAAAACATGCGCCGCAATCCGGCTTTTTGCAAAGATTTGTTCAATTCAAAGTCACCATATTTATCGTCACCCACAATGGGGTGGCCCAAGCTGGCCAAATGAACCCGAATTTGATGGGTGCGCCCAGTTTTGATGGTCACCTCCAGCAAGGTGAATTCGCCCACCAAACGCGCTACCTTGACCAAGGTGATGGCCCGCATGCCCTGGGGGTCGTCCGCTGCCACCACCCTCACCCGGCGCTCACCTTCGCTGCCATCGCTATGGGTCAACAGGTACTTTTGCAGGGGCAGGTCGATCACCTTTTGGCGTTGTGGCCAAATACCGCGCACCAAGGCCAGATATGTTTTGTCGGTGGAGCGCTCCCGAAACTGGGTTTGCAAATGCTTTAAAGCGCTGCGTTTTTTGGCCACCAGCAAAATGCCCGAGGTTTCCCGGTCCAAGCGATGCACCAACTCGAATTGACTGGCATGTGGCATGGATTGGCGGATTTGCTCGATCACGCCAAAGCTCACCCCACTGCCCCCATGCACCGCCACACCAGCGGGTTTGTCCACCGCGATCAAGTGGGCATCTTCCAGCATGAGCGCGAAATCGCGCACCGGAACCACCTGTTGGGCTTTTTCGTGCGCCCGCACCGACACCCTCACCGGTGGCAAGCGCACCGCATCGTTGGCCAGCAAGCGGGTGTCGGGCGCTGCCCGCCCTTTGTTGACCCTTACCTCTCCCGAACGGATGATGCGGTAAACATGGGTTTTGGGCACGCCTTTGAGGTGGCGGAGCAAAAAATTGTCCAGCCGTTGACCGGCAGAGTCCTCGTCCACCACCAGGGTTTGAACCTGGGGCGAGGCGGGCATGGCATCTGAGCCTATAATGTGGTTCACCAGCGGTTTGATCCAAGTGCTTGATTTCAGAGCAATTAGAGCATGTCCGATGACCGCTGTGAGGTCGATGCCCCGAGGGGCCCAGCCACAAACCCAGTAACCATGGAAACTGGATGGCACAGGCACCCCGAATCAGGGTCGACGAACTGAAAACCTCAACGGAATACCCCAAAGGGAGCGACAAAAAGACCGCTTCCTCGGATCACAGCGAGAAATCCTGCAATGGTGATGGTGATGATGTTGGCGCTGATGCATGTGTGCACCCAGGGACTTCGGTCCTTGGTGCATGGCTTGCTGACGGCCGCCTCAGCCATGTCCGTGCTTGATCGGCTGCAAGCCGGCTGCCCTAGCATGCAGTGGCCTTTGCAACCCGCCCCCATCCCCACGTCCTCTCACAATCCACCCGGCGGCTAAAGCCACCAGGGGTTGGAACCCAGAGCGGTCATTCCTCACGTTTTCAGGCGTCGGCTTTGGCATCGTTGGCCCCGTTGGGCCTGTGATGTTTTGAATGAATTGAGAACGCCATGAAACGCATGTTGATCAACGCCACCCAGGCCGAAGAGCGCCGTTTGGCCATCGTGGACGGCCAAAAGTTGCTGGACTACGAAATTGAAATCGAAGGGCGCGAACAGCGCAAAGGCAATATTTATGCCGCTGTCGTGACCCGGGTAGAACCATCGCTGGAAGCTTGTTTTGTCGATTACGGTGAAGACCGCCACGGTTTTTTACCCTTCAAAGAAATCTCCAAACAGTACTTTGCCCCGGGGGTTTCCCCCAGCCAAGCCCGCATCCAAGATGTCATCAAAGAGGGTCAGACCCTGCTGGTTCAGGTCGAAAAAGAGGAACGCGGCAACAAGGGTGCGGCACTGACCACTTTCATCAGCTTGGCCGGTCGCTATGTGGTGCTCATGCCCAACAACCCGCGCGGCGGTGGTGTCAGCCGGCGCATCGAGGGCGACGACCGCGCTGAACTCAAAGAGGCCTTGGACCAGTTGGAATACCCCAACGGCATGTCCATCATTGCCCGCACTGCCGGCATTGGCCGTGCCGCCTCGGAACTGCAATGGGACCTGAATTACCTGCTCAAACTGTGGTCGGCCATTGACGGCGCTGCCCAAGGCGGCAAAGGCGCGTTTCTGATTTACCAAGAGTCCAGCTTGGTCATTCGCGCCATCCGCGACTATTTCAACAATGACATTGGTGACATCCTGATCGATACCGACGATATTTACGAGCAGGCCCAGCAGTTCATCAGCCACGTCATGCCCGAGTACGCTGGGCGTGTCAAACGCTATCGCGACGATGCACCTTTGTTCAGCCGCTTCCAAATTGAACACCAAATCGAATCGGCCTATGCCCGCACCGTCAACCTGCCCTCGGGCGGCGCCATCGTGATCGACCACACCGAAGCCTTGGTGTCGGTGGATGTCAACTCGGCGCGCGCCATCAAAGGCGGCGACATCGAAGAAACCGCCACCCGCACCAACTTGGAGGCGGCTGACGAAGTGGCGCGCCAGATGCGCTTGCGCGATTTGGGTGGCCTGATCGTCATCGACTTCATCGACATGGAAGAGTCGCGCAACCGGCGAGAAGTGGAAAACCGCTTGCGCGACGCGCTGCGCCAAGACCGGGCCCGGGTGCAGTTTGGCACCATCAGCAAATTTGGTCTGATGGAGATGAGCCGTCAGCGCCTGCGCCCTGCCCTGAGCGAGGGCGCGTCCATCCCATGCCCGCGCTGCGGCGGCTCGGGCCATGTGCGCGACACCGAGAGCTCGGCGCTGCAAATTCTGCGCATCATCCAAGAAGAGTCGATGAAGGACAACACCGCCGCAGTGCATGCCCAAGTACCGGTGGAAGTGGCCTCTTTTTTGTTGAATGAAAAGCGCACGGAAATTGCCAAGATCGAAATCAAGCAGCGATTGAACGTGCTGTTGGTGCCCAACAAAACACTGGAAACCCCAAATTACCGGTTGGAGCGTCTCAAGCATGATGATCCGCGCTTGGACAACATCCAGGCCAGTTACAAAATGGCCGAGGACATCGAAGACCCCACCGCGGTCACCCGCCGTTCACAAGAACCCACCAACCAGCAAAGCCCCGTCATCAAAGGTGTGCTGCCCGATGCGCCCGCACCCGTTGCCCCCCCCAAGCCCGTGGCCGAGCCAACCACTGAGGTCAAACCGCCTTCTGCTGCAGCAGGCCAAGCACCCGCTGAAAAAGGCTTTTTCGGCTGGATCAAAGGCTTGTTTGGCGGTGGTTCCACGGCCACGCCCAGCACCGCTCAACCCGCTGCCTCACCCAGCGCTTCGCCCGATAAAAAAGAAGCCAACCGTGAAAGCCGCCAAAGCGATGGCCGACGTGGGGGTCGCCGCGGCGAGCGCAGTGACCGCGGCGATCGTGGCGAGCGCGAGGAGCGCGGCGACAAACCCGCCCGCGCAGAACGCCCGCCACGGGAAACCCGCTCCAGCGAGCGCGTCACTGAGCGCTCAGAGCGCAACCGTGGGCCACGTGCCGAACGCACGCCCCGCACTGAACGCGATAACGCAGCGGCAACACCCGAAGCGGTCAACCCCACCGCTGGCCCCAACGGCGAAGCCACCGCAGTACCCACCGATCGACCAGCCCGCGCTGAGCGCGAAGGGCGCCGCGAGCGTGGCGAGGGCCGGCGCGAGCGGGGTGAGCGCCGCCCGCGCCAAGGCGAATCCAACAACAGCGCCAACTCCGCGCAAGGCACTGACGGCTTGTCTGCCAACGAGGCATCGGGCTTGGCATCGCACAGCGCCTTGCAAGGCGAGCCCAGCGCTCTGTCCAACCAGCAAGGTGACACCAGCCCCAGCCAAGCGCCCGATGTGCAAGAGCGGCGCGAGCGCCGTTCACGCGACCGCTATGGCCGTGAACGCCATGAGCGCCAAGACCGTTCCAGCAGCCCAGAGGCCCCAACTCCCGCCGCCAGTGCCGAACCCGCATCGGGTGGCGCGCCGACCGTGGCACCTGCCAGCCGCAATGCCATGCCCAAGGTGGGCAGCTATGACTTGCCGTTGCAAGCCTTGAACGACCTGGCCCAGCATAGCGGATTGGAATGGGTGCATTCCAATGCCGATCGTGTGGCCCAGGTGCAAGCGGCCATTGCGGCCGAGCCGCGCCCCATTCATGTGCCGCGCGAGCGCCCCCCCGTGGTGGTGGTGAATGAAGGCCCGTTGATCATGGTCGAAACCCGCAAGGACTTGCGCCAGATGAGCATGCCGTTTGACCCTCCTGCCAGCGCAGCCTGAGTGAGACCCTGCCCTGCACAAAAAACGGTGCTCAGACGCCGTTTTTTGCCAGTCAGCAGGATTTGCTGAAACTGCGCCACATCAGCTTGCGGCGCTTTGCTTCCAAAATTTCAGCGCCGCTTCGGGGTCGGCTCTTTGCTCGGCCAAAGTGGCCAGCGCCGACAATGCCTTGCGTTTGAGGGCAGGTGAATCCAACTGGTTGGCAATCGGCGCCAACATTTGCTGGGCCTTTCCCCACAGGCCATGCTGCAAGCACACCATGCCCGCCAAATATTGAAATTCAAGGTGGCGTGGCATGGCAGCGCGCGCTTGTTCGACCCAGGTCAACCACTGGGTGTTGGGCGCCTGGCGTTGCAAGGCTTGCTCAATGACCTCGGTCACTGCGGTGCTCAAAGCCACCGGCCAAGGCTCCAAACTTTGCACCCAATTGCGCCACACCGGATGAATCCATGTCAAGGCCAAGCCGGGGTCACCTTGCACCGCCAGCAAGCGCTGTGCGGCATGCACCGCCAACTCTGGCATGCTTTGCTCACTGCGGTCCAAACCTTGCCAGACCTTGAGCAACTGGCCTTGGTCATGGCAGTCACCCACCACCGACTGCAACAAGCCGCGCACCAAACTGCGCGCTGGCTCTGCGGCAAACGCACCGTGCTTGGCCAACAAACGCGCAGTCTCCAAGGCCACCCGGTGGTCTTGTGACAAACGCGCGGCTTTGAGTTTCAGCCGCAAGGCCACGGTACGGCGCACACTGCCCAACGGCAACTTGGCCAACCACAACATCGCAGTGGTGGGTTCACGGTCCACCAAAGACCAGCGGGCTGCATTCAAGTACACCGCATCTTGGGCCACGGCTTGGGTGGTGCCTACGGCGGGCAACTCGGCCGCCGCCGCCAAAGCCAGTTGCGCATGCTGCTCGCGCAAGGCACGGTCTTGCAAGGCATGGGCACACTCGGCCACCACCAAATGGGCCAAGTGACGCACTTCCACCGCATGGGCCGCTGCTGTGTCACTGGGGTCTTGCAAACGGCTCAAGTTGTGCTCGTGCTCAATCGCAGCCAAGGCCAAACTGCGCGCGCGCAAGTAACGTCCAGCCATCCACTGATTTTGGGCCGACAGCAAAGCCGCGTGCATGGCGCGCTCCTGTTGCCGCAGGCGCCAGCGCCGGGCCTCGCGGGGCAATTCAAACAAGCCGCCCAAGGCCCGCCATGCCAGGTGCATGATCAGAAACAAAAAAGCTGTCAACAGCAAAAACAAATTGAGCGACACGTCCATGCGGTAGGGCGACCAAAAAAAAGTCACGCTGGCTTGATTGCCCCCCACCAACAAGGCCGCTCCCACGGCCAGCGTCAACAGTGCGACCAAGCCCAGGGCGTTTTTCATCTCAGCGACCTGCCGATGCCGTGGCCAAAGCGGCAAAACTCTCGTCCAGATGCGGTAATTCCACCTGCTTGAGTTGGGTCTCCACCTCTTGGAGCAAGACCATGAGCGCCTGGGACTTGCGGGTGTTGGCCTCAAAGTAGCGCACCAGATCGCGTCGCACAGCCAACACATCATTGCGCGAGGCTTCATATTGGCGAGCCAACAAGCCCAGCCGCGCATTGAGCAATCGCAGTTTGGTGTTTTCACGCACAAAAAACCCTTGCTCAGGGGACAACAAGCTGGCATCCGGTTGGTCGATGCGGCTGATGCGCACCAAGTCGGTCACTTGGCTGCCAATTTCCTTGAGCCAATGCTCCCACCAAGTCGAACTCATGGCGCGCGCCCAGCTGCTGATGGTCGGGGGTTCAGGCACTGGTGCGGATTTGCTGGGTCCCACCGCATTGGCCAAGGGCAGTTCGTCGATTTCACGCACCAGTTCATCGAATTTGATCAGCAATGCGGGGGTGTCGGTGACAACCACGGTCTGCACCCGCTCAAGGTCACGGGTCAGCGCGCGCAAGACCGGGGTCAGACGGGGTTGGGCCACCCGTGACAAGCGTTGCTGGGCCGTCTTCAAAGCTGCTACCAGGGGTTGCACACTGCCGGTCAATTGTGTTTGTTGCAAGGCCAAACGCAATGCCGACTCAATGTCGACCACCAGGTTTTCATCGCGCGAGCGCGACAGACTTTGCATCAGTTCTTCCAACTGGGTGCGCTGCAAAGCCACCTCGCTCCAGCGGGATTCGTTCAGGGCCAGCCGTGCTGCGGTATCGCGGGCCAGCTCTTGCGCTTGTTTGGCACTGGCGCGTGCCTCGACCGATAACGAACCGCTGTCTGCGCTTTGGCGGGCCAATGTCTCTTGGATGTTGGAGAGCTTCCACCACAACATGACCGAAAAAGCCAAGGCCACCCAACTGGAGATACCCAGGACCCACAACCAGGTCTTGCTGCCAGCCACAGGCGCAACAGGTGGTGTCTCGGTGGGGGGCACGGTGTCAGCGTGGGGTACAGCAGGCGCTGGCTCAGAATTCATGTTGGGATTCTATTGAGATCTGTCGCGCCGCCCAGCGCCGCCAAGACCGTTGGCAAATCTCCTTTGCACACCGACACATCGCCCCAACCGGCTGCGGCCAAGGCGGCGCCAATGCGCGGATGGGTGGCCAAGGCGCGGGAACGCGCCCAGTTTTGATGCGGCAACAACGGCTGCAAGTGGGCCACGGCTTGTGCGCTGCTGAACAGCCACACCGAGCCATCGGTGGCAGCCTGTTGTGCCCTGTCGATTTGCTCAGGGCTCCAAACCGGTGCGACCCGCTCATAGGCCACGGCGTAATCCACCCTCACCCCGGCATCGACCAAGCGTTGGGCCAACCAATCGCGACCCAGGCCCTGTGCCCCCCCATGGATGGACGAGTGAGCATCGGTACCTCGCACCAAGAGAACCGCTTTGTTGGGCCTTGTTGCAGGGCTGGTCACCTGGGACGAGACCACCGCCCACAAGGCCTCGGAATCGAACTGGGCGACATGGGCTGGCGGGGTGTCAATCGATGCGGCTGCGACACCTGAGGCCAGCAAAGTTGCACGGGTGCCAGGGCCAGTGGCCCAACAGCGACCGGGCCAGTTCATGCCAGCTGGCCGGAACGCAAAAAAAGCCCGCGTTGCCTGGCCACTGACAAACATGGCCGCCAAGTAGCGTGTCGCCTGTTGCCAAGCTTGGTGGAGTTGATCGGGATACGGGGTAGGCCCAAAGCTCAGCAATGGCAGGTGGACAAGCTCGTGACCGGCCAAAGCCAGCGCCTGCGCCCAAGCGCTGGCCTCAGCCGGGGCACGGGTGATCACCAGTTTCAAGCGCGGCTCTCAGCGTGCGCCACCTGCGCGCAAAGCCCGGGATACCTCCAAGCCCAAGGCCTCGGCTTGCGCCAACGAACCCACCACCCCATGCACTTGGGCAGTGACCAAGCGGGCATCGCCTTCGGGGTCACCCCAGGCAGCACGCAAATGCAATTGTTCCCCTTGCACCGTGGCATGAGCGGCCAAAGGCATGGAACAACTTCCCCCCATGGCCCGACTCACCGCCCGCTCGGCAGCCACGGCCAACCAACTGGTTTGGTGGGACAAATGCGCCAGCACCCGTTGAACATCGGGGCGGTCAGCGCGAATTTCGATGCCCAAAGCACCTTGCCCAGCCGCAGGCAGCATTTGAGCGGTATCGAAAATATGGCGGATTCGCGATGACAAGCCCAAGCGCTTGAGGCCGGCTGCGGCCAGCACAATGCCTGCATATTGACCTTCATCGAGCTTGCGCAAACGCGTGTCCAGGTTGCCTCGCAGCGGTTCAATGCGCAAGTCGGGGCGCAGTGCCCGCAGCAACACGGTGCGGCGCAAACTGGATGTGCCCACCACAGCGCTGGTGGGCAGGTCTTCCAAGCGGGCATATTGGGGCGACACCCAGGCATCGCGCGGGTCCTCACGTTCCATCACACAGGCCAGCGCAAAACCATTGGGCAAGTCCATCGGCACGTCTTTGAGGGAATGCACCGCCAGGTCGGCCCGACCCTCTTGCAAAGCGACTTCCAGTTCTTTGACAAACAAACCTTTGCCGCCGACTTTGCTCAGAGAACGGTCCAAAATTTGATCGCCCAGGGTGGTCATGCCCAACAATTTCACACTGTGTCCTTGCTGCTGCAGCAATGCCTGTACATGCTCGGCTTGCCACAAGGCCAGGCGGCTTTCGCGGGTGGCGATGGTCAGTTCTATGGCGCTCAAAACTTTACCTTGGGGTTGCAAGAATGGGTTCGATGGATGCTAGCACGGCCATTCGGCGCCCAGGCACAGACAGGCCACACCTAAAATGACCGCATGACGTCTTCCAATTCGCTCGACCGCAAACCTCAGGCTTGGTCCGCCCTTTTTTCCGAACCCATGAGCGAGTTGGTGCAGCGCTACACCGCCAGCGTCTTGTTTGACCAGCGTCTGTGGCGCGCCGACATACAAGGCAGCTTGGCCCATGCCGAGATGCTGCAAGCCCAAGGCATCATCAGCGCGCAAGACCTCGCCGACATCCAGCGCGGCTTGGCGCAAATCACGCAAGACATCGAGGGCGGTCAGTTTGAATGGAAGCTGGAACTCGAGGATGTGCACCTGAACATCGAAGCGCGGCTCACCCAACTGGTGGGCGATGCGGGCAAACGCCTGCACACCGGGCGCAGCCGCAATGACCAAGTCGCCACCGATGTGCGGCTGTGGTTGCGCGACGAGATCGATGCCATCCGCGAACTGCTCAAAGCCTTGCAACGCGCTTTGGTCGAGGTCGCCGCCCAGCACACCGAGACCGTGATGCCCGGCCTCACCCATTTGCAAGTGGCCCAACCCATCAGCTTCGCGCACCACCTGTTGGCGTATGTGGAAATGCTGTCGCGCGACGATGAACGCATGGGCGAGATCCGCACCCGCACCAACCGCTTGCCCTTGGGCTCAGCAGCGCTGGCCGGCACCACCTACCCACTGGACCGCGATCGTGTGGCACGTTCTTTGGGTATGGTCAACGCGCAAGGTGAGGCGCAGTTGTGTCAAAACAGCTTGGACGCGGTGAGCGACCGTGACTTCGCCATCGAGTTCACCGCCGCGGCTTCGCTGTGCATGGTGCACATCAGCCGCTTGTCGGAAGAACTCATCATTTGGATGAGCCAAAACTTTGCGTTCATTCAACTGGCCGACCGTTTCACCACCGGCTCGTCCATCATGCCGCAGAAGAAAAACCCCGATGTGCCCGAACTGGCGCGCGGCAAAACCGGCCGCGTGGTGGGCCACCTGATGGGCTTGATCACCTTGATGAAAGGCCAACCGCTGGCCTACAACAAAGACAACCAAGAAGACAAAGAGCCGCTGTTTGACACGGTGGACACTTTGAAAGACACCTTGCGCATCTTTGCCGAGATGATTGGCGGACAAACCAACCCCAGCACCGGCGCCAAAGAAGGCGGCCTCACCGTCAATGCCGTGCACATGGAAGCCGCCGCCCAAAAAGGCTTTGCCACCGCCACCGACTTGGCCGACTACCTGGTGAAAAAAGGCCTGCCTTTTCGCGATGCCCACGAAACCGTGGCGCATGCGGTCAAAACCGCTGCTGGCCTGGGCAGCGACCTCTCCGAATTGCCCTTGAATGTGCTGCAAAGCTTTCATGCGTGCATCGAGCAAGATGTGTATGGCTGTTTAAGCCTGCCAGGTTCCTTGAATGCCCGCAACACCCTGGGTGGCACCGCACCCGCGCAGGTGCAAGTGCAAATCGCCAGGCATCAGCAGCGACTGCAGTCAGCCGACAAGTCCTGAAGGACTGAATGGCCTTGACATCAGGGGCAACCCGGGGGCCCATGGGTGAACCCTGGTTTTAGAATGGTTTGGCATTCATCAGTCCGGTGAGGCAGGTCACCCTCAGAACCTGTGCCGTTCGCATCTCCACCCCGCACCCATCCATGCCATGCCCAAATTCACTTTGTTAGACCATGTCTACCGCCACGAAAAAGCGCAAGGGTCACACACGTTTTTGACCCAACCCACCGGCGGCGGCGCGGTGGTCAGCTATACCTGGGCCCAGACCATGGACCAGGCGCGGCGCATGGCCACGCATTTGCAAAGCCTGGGTTTGGAGCCAGGCACCAAGGTGGGCATTTTGTCCAAGAATTGCGCCCATTTTTTCATGGCCGAACTGGCCATTTGGATGGCGGGTTACACCACCGTGGCCATCTTTCCCACCGAAAACGCACAAACCGTTCGCTATGTGATGGAGCACAGCGAGTCGCGTGTTTTGTTCGTGGGCAAACTCGATACCTGGCCCGAGCAAGCCAGCGGCGTGCCTGAAGGTGTGCCATGCATCGCCATGCCCTTGTCACCACCCACCCCTTTCCGGCGCTGGGATGACATTGTGGCCAACACCTTGCCCATGCCGGGAGAACCCACCCGCTCGCCGCAGGATTTGGCCATGATCATGTACACCTCGGGTTCGACCGGCCAACCCAAAGGGGTGATGCACAACTTTGGCCGCATCTGCGATGTGGCCCAGGGGATTTTTGAATTCTTGGAGAACGACCAAGGCCCCGGCAAGCAGCACCGCATGTTGTCCTACTTGCCCTTGGCCCATGTGTTCGAACGTGCCTTTGTCGAAAGTGTGGCCCTCTATAGCGGGCACATACAGGTGTTTTTTGCCGAAGCGCTGGACACCTTTGTCACAGATTTGCAGCGTGCACGCCCAACGATTTTCATTTCGGTGCCACGCCTGTGGCTGAAGTTCCAGCAAGGCGTTTTTGCCAAACTGCCCAACCAAAAACTGAATTTTTTACTCCGCATACCGTTTTTGGGTCGCCTCATCCGGCGCAAGGTGCTGGCCGGCCTGGGCCTGGACCAGACCACTTTGGCCGGCAGCGGATCGGCCCCCCTGCCCGCCGAACTGGTGTATTGGTACCGCAACCTGGGCTTGCGCCTGGTCGAAGGCTATGCCATGACCGAGGACTTTGCCTACTCGCACACCGGCACCGACCAATTCAACGAACCTGGCTATGTAGGCATTGCTTACCCGGGTGTAGAAGTTCGGCTCAGCCCGGAGGGTGAAATCCTCATCAAGTCGCCGGGTCAAATGGTGGGTTACTACAAGCGACCCGACCTGGATGCCGAGTCGTTTACCGCCGACGGCTACTTTCGCACCGGCGATTTGGGCGAGCGCCGCTCCGATGGACAACTCAAAATCACGGGTCGCGTCAAGGAATTGTTCAAAACCTCCAAAGGCAAATATGTGGCGCCTGCGCCCATCGAAAACCGGCTCAATGCCCATCCAATGATCGAACTGTCCATGGTGTCGGGTAGCGCCCAATCGCAACCTTATGCCCTGGTGGTGCTGGCCGAACAACTGCGAGCAGAGATGCACAACCCAGAAATGCGCGATCAAGTCAACGCCGAACTCGGCGTGTTGCTCAAAGAGGTCAACCGCCAACTCGCCCCCCATGAACAACTCCACTGCCTGGTCATTGCCAGCAGCCCTTGGGGCATCGAGAACGGTTGCCTCACCCCCACCATGAAAATCAAACGCAGCCACATTGAGGACTTGGTGCGCGCCCAGGTCGACGGCTGGTATGCGAAAAACCAAGCCGTGATTTGGGCCTGAGCGCCCGAGAGGAAAACATGCCCGTGATCACCAACATCGAAGACCTGCGCGTTTTGGCCAAGAAACGTGTGCCGCGCATGTTTTACGACTACGCCGACTCTGGCAGTTGGACCGAGGGCACTTACCGCGCCAATGAAAACGATTTCCATGCCATCCAACTGCGACAGCGCGTGGCGGTCAACATGGAAAACCGCAGCACCGCCACCACCATGGTGGGGGTGCCCGCCCACATGCCGGTGAGCATTGCCCCGGTGGGCCTGACCGGCATGCAACACGCCGATGGCGAAATCCACGCAGCCCTTGCGGCCAAAAAATTTGGCATCCCCTTCACCTTGTCGACCATGAGCATTTGCTCCATCGAAGACATTGCCACCCATACCCAGGCACCGTTTTGGTTCCAGCTCTACATGATGCGCGACCGCGATGCCATGGCCCGCATGATCGAGCGCTGCAAAGTGGCCCAGTGCAGTGCCTTGGTCCTCACCCTGGACTTGCAAGTCATTGGCCAGCGCCACAAAGACATCAAAAACGGCCTGACCGCTCCGCCTCGGCCGACCCTGCGCAACATCCTCAATTTGGCCACCAAACCGCGCTGGTGCTTAGGGATGGCCGGCACCTCAAGGCGCAGCTTTGGCAACCTGATCGGCCATGTCAAAAACGTCAGCGACATGGGCTCGCTGGCCGCCTGGACCAACGAGCAATTTGACCCGCGCCTGAGTTGGCCCGACATCGAATGGGTGAAAAAGCAATGGGGCGGCAAACTCATCCTCAAAGGCATCATGGACGCAGAAGATGCGCGTTTGGCGGTGCAAAGTGGGGCCGATGCGATTGTGGTGAGCAACCATGGTGGGCGCCAACTTGACGGTGCGCCAAGCAGTATCCGGGCACTGCCGGGCATCGTGGCCGCAGTGGGTTCTGACATCGAGGTGTGGATGGACGGTGGCATTCGCAGCGGCCAAGACGTGCTCAAGGCCTGGGCCTTGGGCGCTCGTGGCACCATGATTGGTCGCGCCATGGTTTATGGCCTGGGTGCCTTGGGCGAAGCAGGCGTGACCAAGGCCTTGCAAATCATCCACAAGGAGTTGGATGTGACCATGGCCTTTTGCGGCCACACCGACATCCGCAACGTCAACCGCGACATTTTGATTCCCGGCACCTACCCCACTTGAGGGGCCGCCCAGGGCTTCAGCTGCTGGGTTTTTTCTCGCTCCACTGCACACCGCCAGTGGACCAGTCCGAAGGTTTGATGTCAAACAGCAGCACGTCCACGCTCTCGGGCGAGCCGCCCAAGGTTTTCACCGCCGCCTCGGTCAAGGCGGCAACCAAGTTGCGCTTTTGTTCGGGGGTGCGGCCTTCAAACAATTCAACACGGATGGTGGGCATGGAGACTCTCCTGTAGAAAAACAAAGGGATTCAACGGTCGCTGGCAATTCGCGCAACCAAGCAGGCCAATTGTGATGGCCTATGGATGTGGGCCCCTGTGCTCAGCCAATGTGGATGGCGCGAAAGTCGTTCACGTTGGTGCGGGTCGGGCCATCGCCCACTTGCTGGCCCAGGGCCTCAAAAAAACCATGGCCATTGTTGCGGTCCAACTCGGCCATGGGGTTCAATCCCAGCGCATGGGCCCGATCAAGGGTCTGCGGTGTCCAAAACGCGCCTGCGGTTTCCTCTTGCCCATCGATGCCATCGGTATCAGCGGCCAAGGCATGGATGCGCGCATGGCCTTGGGTGGCCACACCCAGCGACAACAAAAACTCCACATTGCGCCCGCCGCGCCCATCGCCTTTGACAGTGACCGTGGTCTCGCCGCCGCTGAGCAGCACACACGGCGTCTCAAAGGGTTGGCCGCGCTCGGCCACTTGCACCGCGATGGCGGCCATCACCTGGCCCACATCGCGCGCTTCACCCTCGATGGCATCGCTCAAAATGTGTGTCCGCAAGCCCGCTTGCGCGATCACCGCTGCCGCCGCTTCCAAAGCGATTTGTGGCGAGGCCACGATGTGCACCTGGTGGTGTTGCAAACGCGGGTCGTGGGGCTTGACCGATTCGCCCTGCCCTGACGTCAAGCAATCCAAAGCCGCCGCAGGCATGTCAATGCCATAGCGTTTCACAATGGCCAAGGCATCGGCACAGGTGCTGGGGTCGCCCACCGTGGGACCGGACGCAATGTCGATCGGTTTGTCGCCGGGCACGTCCGAAATCAACAAGCTGATCACCTGTGCGGGCGCACAAGCAGCGGCCAAGCGCCCGCCTTTGATGACCGACAAATGCCGGCGCACGGTGTTGATCTCGCCAATATTGGCCCCACAGCGCAGCAACTCGCGCGCAATCGCTTGCTTGTCGGCCAAGCTGATGCCGGGCATGGGCAATGGCAGCAGGGCCGAACCCCCGCCCGAAATCAAGCACAAGACCACATCATCGGCGCTCAGGCCTTGCACCATTTGCAGCATGCGCTGCGCGGCTTGCAGGCCCGCCTCATCGGGCACAGGGTGGGCGGCCTGCACGATTTCAATGTGCTCGCAATCGACCGCATGGCCATAACGGGTCACCACCAATCCGCTGACCGGGCATGGCGCGTGCAATTCGACGGCTCGGGCCATGGCGGCGCTGGCCTTGCCCGCACCCACCACGATCAAGCGCCCTTTGGGCGCAGCCGGGATGAAAGGCGGCACACACAGATGCGGTTGGGCCGATGCCACGGCCGCTTCAAAGGCTTGGCGCAGCAAATCCACCACCGCATCACTCATCTTGGGCTCCTAATGAAAGGGGCTTGATGATAGCGGTGGACCAGAAAAGAAGGCGATCACCCCCGGCACCACAAGTGGTGCGCCCTCAAACTTCGGACTGGTGTCGGGGATGATCTAAAAAAATTTCACACCCAGGAACTGGATAGATCGGCAGTGGGAGCGAGCGCTTGAGCGCCACAGGTGTAAACCCTTTGCGGGCTAGGGCCTAAAATGATTTGGCTTGTCGGGGCGCCCCAGGTTGTTGAACCAGGGCTGAGACCACTGTGGTGGAACCCGCTGAACCTGATCGGGATCATGCCCGCGTAGGAATCAAGTGCACAAACATCCGGGGTGTAGACACACCCAGGGCTCCTTGGCAGGCGTTCATCCACCCACCGGAGCCCTGCATGGCCAAGCCACAAAACCCCGTCGACACCCAAGACATCACCCGCCGCATCACCCGCACCCCTTTTCCGGGTTCGCGCAAGATTTACCTGGGTCAAACCAGTGGCCTGCGGGTGCCGTTTCGGGAAATCGCCTTGAGCGACACCTTGATCGAACAGGCCAACGCCCCAACCCGGCACGAACCCAACCCGCCACTGCGCTGTTACGACGCCAGTGGCCCCTACACCGACCCCGAAGCGCACATCGATGTGCGCGCCGGTCTGCCCGCCATGCGCGCTGGCTGGATTGACCAGCGCGCTGACACCGAAACACTGGCCAGCATCAGCAGCGAATACGGACAACAACGCCTGCACGACCCCTTGCTGCAAAGTCTGCGCATGAGCACACAACTCCCGGTGCGGCGGGCCAAGGCCGGACACAACGTCTCTCAAATGCATTACGCCCGGCAAGGCATCGTCACCCCCGAGATGGCCTTTGTGGCGGTGCGTGAAAACCTGGTGCGCGCCCAACTGGCCGAGCGCTTGGCCAGCGAGCGAGCTCCCCAACGCGGGCGCGCTTTTGGCGCGCAAATGAACCAAGAAATCACACCGGAATTTGTGCGCGACGAGGTGGCACGCGGGCGCGCGGTGATTCCTTGCAACATCAACCACCCCGAAACCGAGCCCATGGTGATTGGCCGCCATTTTTTGGTCAAGGTCAATGCCAATATTGGCAATTCTGCGGTGACCTCGGGCATCGAAGAAGAGGTCGATAAATTGGTGTGGTCCATCCGCTGGGGGGCTGACACGGTGATGGATTTGTCTACCGGCGACAACATCCATGAGACCCGTGAATGGTTGATCCGCAATTCGCCAGTGCCGATTGGCACGGTGCCGATTTACCAAGCTTTGGAGAAAGTCCATGGCCGCGCGCAAGACCTGAGTTGGCCCTTGTTTCGCGACACCTTGATCGAACAAGCCGAACAAGGTGTGGATTACTTCACCATCCACGCCGGTGTGCGCTTGGCCTACGTGCCCCTGACGGCCAACCGCCTGACCGGCATTGTGTCGCGCGGGGGCTCGATCATGGCCAAGTGGTGTTTGACCCACCACCGAGAAAACTTCTTATACGAGCATTTCGAAGACATCTGCGCCATCATGAAGGCCTATGACGTTTGCTTCTCCTTGGGCGATGGCCTGCGACCAGGCTCGATTGCCGATGCCAACGATGAGGCGCAAATGGCCGAATTGCACACCTTGGGCGAGTTGACCACCTTGGCCTGGCAGCATGATGTGCAAGTCATGGTCGAAGGCCCAGGACACGTGCCCATGCAACTGGTGAAAGAAAACGTCACCCAACAGCTCAAAGCCTGCCACGAGGCACCCTTCTACACCTTGGGGCCATTGGTCACCGATGTTTCCCCTGGCTATGACCACATTTCTTCGGCCATGGGTGCGGCCCAAATCGGCTGGTATGGCACCGCGATGCTGTGCTACGTCACCCCCAAAGAGCACCTGGGCCTGCCCAACCGCGACGATGTGAAACAAGGCCTGATCGCCTACAAAATCGCCGCCCACGCCGCCGACCTGGCCAAGGGCTTTGCCGGGGCACAGATGTGGGACAACGCCATCTCCAAAGCGCGGTTTGAATTTCGCTGGGAAGACCAATTTCGACTGGCCATTGACCCGGACACGGCCATGCAGTACCACGACGAAACCCTGCCCAAAGAAAACGCCAAGGTGGCGCACTTTTGCTCCATGTGCGGGCCGAAATTTTGCTCGATGAAAATTTCTCAAGAGGTGCGTGACTTTGCGCGTCTTGCACAGCCCTCAGCCGCCCACACCATTCCTTTGGCCCAGATTGAGCGATCTTTGCAAGAAAAATCCCAAGACTTTGTGGCCGCCGGCGGTGAAATTTACCGCTGACATCACCTGCACTCGCTGGGCTATCCTTGGGCTGTGAGCCAGCCACCCGAGTCCCTGCCCCGCCGCATTGCGCATTTGGACATGGATGCGTTTTACGCATCGGTGGAATTGTTGCGCTACCCCCAGCTCAAGGGCCTTCCCGTGGTCATTGGCGGGGGGCGGCGGCGCGAGGATCTCTTGATCGAGCGGCTGCGCACCGAGCGCCCTGAGCGCGAGTGGACGGCCAACGATCTGGCCGATATACCCGTGGCATTTTTCCCGCGCATCAGCGGCTATGTGGGGCGCGGGGTCATTACCACCGCCACCTATGCCGCACGCCAGTTTGGTGTGGGCTCGGCCATGGGCGTGATGAAGGCGGCCAAACTCTGCCCCGAAGCGATTTTGTTGCCCGTTGACTTTGAGCAATACCGCCACTATTCACGCCAGTTCAAATCCATCATCACCGACATTGCACCCCTGATGGAAGACCGGGGCGTGGACGAGGTGTACATCGACTTCACCCAGGTGCCTGGCGGTCAGCGCGATGGCGGTCGGGTGTTGGCGCGGCTGATCCAAAAAAGCATCTACCAAGCCACCGGCCTGACCTGTTCGATCGGCGTGGCACCCAACAAGCTGCTGGCCAAGATGGCCAGCGAATTGAACAAACCCAATGGCATTTCCATCTTGCATGCGCACGATGTGGCCAACCAGATTTGGCCGCTGCCCTGTCGCAAGATCAATGGCATTGGCCCCAAGGCCGAGGCCAAATTGCTCGCGCATGGCATTCGAACCATTGGCGAATTGGCCACCCGCGAGCGCGCTTGGTTGCAAGCCGAATTTGGCAAATCCTATGGCGCATGGCTGCACGACGCCGCCCGAGGCCAAGACGACCGGCCGGTGCAAACCGAGAGCGAGCCCGTTTCCATGAGCCGCGAGACCACGTTTGAGCGTGACTTGCACGCGGTGCACGACCGCGCGCAATTGGGTGCCATCTTCACCCGGCTGTGTGAACAAGTGGCGGCCGATTTACAGCGCAAAGGCTATGTGGGCAAAACCATTGGCATCAAACTGCGCTACGACAACTTCAAAAGCGTGACCCGCGACACCACCTTGGACCATTACACGGCCGATGCCCAAGCCATTCGGCAGCACGCTGGTTTGTGTCTCAAACGGGTGGCCTTGCACCAGCGCTTGCGTTTGCTGGGGGTGAGGGTGGGTTCGCTCATGCGAAAAGAATGGGCGCAGTCACGGGTTGACGCAGAGGTTTCATCCGGCGTGACCCGCAAAACCGACCAGGTTGATTTGTTTGAGGAAAGAAAGGCCACTGAGTGACCGTGACGCAAAGCCAGTTGCAATCCGCAATAAGGGTGGGCAATGCCCTGCAGCCTGGATGAAACGCTTATTGCAATTTGATCCCGGTATCTCGTATCAGCTTGCCAAACCGCTCATACTCTGAGCGATTCAATTCGCCAAACTGCATGGGTGTGATGGCACCGGGCTCACCGCCCAAGCCCTTGAGCCGAGCGTCGACTTCAGGCAATTTCAATATGCGCGCCAATTCTTGCTGTAATTTGCCCACCACCTCCGCAGGTGTACCAGCGGTGACAAACAGCCCATACCAGGTGCTCATGTCTGCGCCCCTGACGCCAGCCTCGGTCAGGGTCGGCACATCGGGCAGTTGCGGCGAGCGCATGGACGTGGTCACTGCCAACGGCTTGAACTTGCCCGATTTGATTTGAGCCATGGCGGAGGATGTGGTGTCAAACATCATTTGTATGCTTCCGCCAATGATGTCCAGGTGGGCTTGGCTGCTGCCCTTGTAGCTGATGTGTTCGCTCTTGGTTCCGGCGGCCAAATCAAAAGCCTCCCCCGCAATGTGTTGGGTGCTACCGACACCCGAAGAACCGTACTTGAAATCGCCCGGCTTGGCTTTCATGGCCTTGACCAAATCGGCCACATTGTTGACGGGTACCTGTGCACCCACCACCAGCACATTGGGCACGGTCACGATGAGCCCAATCGGGATCAAATCCTTGATGGGGTCAAAGCTGAGTTTCATCAAATGCGGGGCGATGGCTTGACCCGTATTCGTGGCCACCAGCAAGGTGTGGCCATCTGCCGCGGCCTTGGCCGTGAAATCCGCGGCAATGGTGTTGGATGCGCCGGGCTTGTTTTCCACCACCCAAGTTCCCTTGAGGCTTTCAGCAAACTTTTCGGCCAACATGCGGGCGATGATGTCGGTGCCCCCACCAGGGCCAGCGCCAACCATGATTCTCACGGTTTTGACGGGGTAAGCAGTTTGAGCCTGGACTGGAATGAGCCAAAGCATGAGGCTGATCCATAAACTGGTGAAAAAAGCAGTTCGGGAAAGTATGTGGCGCGTCATCAAGGGCTCCAGGTTCGGGGGGGTGCTGATGTCATCAATTTTTACTGTGAATTCGATTCTGGCCCAAGCGACAGGCGAGATCAAACGCATTGAACATGGCGCCTGGATGGGCCACTCCTTTGCCAGCAATGTCATACGCCGTGCCATGCGCGGGTGTGGTGATATGGATGGGCAGACCGCCATGCACGGTCACGCCGCGTTCAAAACCCAGGAGCTTCATGGCAATTTGCCCTTGATCGTGATACATGGTGACAACGCCGTCATAGCCATCGGCCTGTCGGAGGGCGCGAACGAAAGCGGTATCGGCAGGAAAAGGTCCATCAGCCAAGATTCCTCTTTGAGCGGCCCTGAGAACGCCGGGTTCAATCAAGCGCGCCTCCTCGTCACCATAATTGCCGTTGTCCCCATTGTGCGGATTGAGCCCGCAAACCGCGATGCGCGGACTGTTCAAGCCGCTGGCTTGCAAGGCCTGATGCAGCATTTCGATGGCTTGCGCCACATTATCCGGCGTGATCAACGCGCTGACCTGGCTCAAGGGCACGTGCGATGTCACCCTAGCGGTCCAAAGCTTGTCGAGCACATTGAGTTCACCGCAAACACCGCTGTGGTTTAATTTTTCGGCAAACCAGCGCAACTCGTCCTCTTGGTGCATCCCCCCTGCGCGCAATGCCCCTTTGTTCAGGGGAGCAAAACACAAGGCATCCACCTGGCCCGAGGCGGCCAACTGCACACCCTGCGCCAAACCCTCGAGCATGAACTGACCATTGTGGGCTTGCGCCTTGGCAGGCTCAAATGCACCCGCATGCAGACCAGCCCAGTCATGCCACTTCACTTCCATCGGGGTTGGGAAAGCCGACTTTTGCCCTATCAACAGGATGTTTGCACGCGAACACCTCTGTTCGTCGGCCAACAGTTTGGCGACCAACTCCGGGCCGATGCCAGCGGGATCACCTGTGAAAATTGCGATGTGGGGAATGGACATTCAAACTTTCATTGTTCTGTAATCTGTAATTACGAATCACAGTTTAGACCCATCATTAAAATCCCCTCCATCCGTTTTTACCCTTGGTTTTGCATGGCCACCACCTCCCCTATCCACCGAAAATCCTTGCACTCAGAGGTGACCGACCGCATTCGTCAAATGATCGTTGCATCGCATTTGAAACCAGGACAGCGGGTGCCTGAATTGGAGATCGGTCGTGATTTGGGGGTATCGCGCACCCCCATCAGAGAGGCCCTCAAAGTATTGGCCTCTGAAGGGTTGGTGGAGTTGTTGCCCTTGAGGGGGGCTGTGGTCAAGGCATTCAGCCCCAAAGATGCGGCCGACATGATGGACGTGATGGCTTTGCTGGAGATCTTTGCCGCAGAGAAAGCATGCCAAGCGGAGCAAAAAAAAATCGATCAAGTGCTTGTGCTACAGAATAAATTGAAAAATTTCCATGCCAAGGGCAAGCGCTTTGAATACTTTGAAATCAACCAACAAATTCACGATGCCATCGTGGCCATGGCCGACAACGAATGCCTGAGTTTGTTGCACAACGCACTGAGCAAGCGCATGCGCAGCTTGCGTTTCAGTGGAAATCACACGCCTGCCAATTGGCTCAACGCTCTGAATGAGCATGAAGAAATTGCCGCTGCCTTGGAACAAAGAGATGTCAAAAAAATCAAAAAAGCAATGGGCATTCACTTTGCGAACACGGTCAAGCGCATCGTGGTGTGAGCTCAGTGCGGCAAGTCAACCGTTCCAAACGGGTCACCAATGATGTGACTGGGTTTCTAAAACCGCTTGCCCACCGCAATCAACAACTCGTTGTAAGTGAAGTTGTGCGAGGCCTTGTCGCCTTGTGAGCTGGTCAGCACATCGGGCAAGGTCACATAACCCATTTTGAACAGGCTGCGAAAGAACCAGCTGTCCAAAAAGTCGGCTTCCCAGCCCACACCCCCCCCGGCGCTATAGCCGGCCAAGTGGAACTGGTCGTTGCGCGAGCGGCCCAGCATGTTCAAAGTGACATTGGTCTTGGGGTAGACGATGCCTGCCCCCACCAAAGCCACCCAACGCGATGCAAATGGCGCCTTCCACTGGGTCACTGGGAATTGTTTCTCATACTCCAGTGTGACCACATTGAGCCCGTCGGTGTGCTCAAAGTTCAGGTAATTGGTGGACAAGGTGCGGGTCGAACCCGACTGGGGGTCGTTGTTGATGCTGCCTGCAAAGGCCACCGTTTGATCGGGTGTCACCACGTATTTCATGTGGTCCAGGTTGATCGCCCACGCTGTATCGGGCGATACCTGATAGGCCACACGCAAATTGGTTTGCGGCAAGGTCATGTTGGCCGGGTTCAAAAAGGTGCCAAAAATGTTGTCGGTGGTGACATCGGCTTGCAGGTCATTGGCTTTCACGTTGCTGAGCGTGAAGTTGTGGTCTGGCCCCCAAAAATGGATGTCGCTGTTGGAGTAGGTGGATCGGTTCCAACCCCAATAGACCGACCATTTGCGCGCAACCGATGCCGCCGCTTGCAAAGGGCTGGCCGCTGCGGGTGGCAGGGGCACGGGCGCCGCCGCGCTGGCCTGGACCAGCAAAACGGTATCAGCCGTTTGCGCCCAGGCTGGTGACAAAAACGCGGCGATAGACACGGTAACGGCCCAACATGAGGCCGCCCAAATGGGTTGGAATGTCATGGCTTTGGTTCGTTCCGCCTCACAGGGTCAAGATGGTGCAACCTGTGGTTTTGCGCGCTTCCAAATCACGATGCGCTTGTTGCACCTGCTCCAGGGGGTAGCGCTGTTCGATGTGGATTTTGACTTTGCCGCTGGTGACGGCCTCAAACAAATCCTGGGACATGGCCATGGCACCTTCGTGGGTGGCGATGTGGGTGAAAAGGGTCTGACGGGTGACATACAAAGAGCCTTTGTTGCCCAAAATGCCAGGCGCAAAAGGTGGCACCGGGCCAGAGGCATTGCCAAAGCTGGCCATCAGGCCAAAGGGAGACAAGCATTCCAGCGACTTGTCCCAAGTGTCTTTGCCCACCGAGTCGTAGACCACCTTGACCCCTTTGCCAGCGGTGATGTCTTTGACCCGGGCGGCAAAGTCTTCTTTGCTGTAGTTAATGACATGGGCCGCCCCGTTGGCCTTGGCCAATTCACACTTGGCATCGCTGCCAGCGGTGCCTATCAGCTGATATCCCAAGGCTTTGGCCCATTGGCAAGCGATCGAACCCACGCCACCGGCGGCGGCATGGAACAGCACAAAGTCCCCGGCTTGCAAACCGCCTTGGGGCAAGGTGCGTTTGAGCAAAAACTGAGCCGTCATGCCCTTGAGCATCATGGCCGCACCGGTGTCAAAGTCGATCGCATCGGGCAACTTGCAAACCACTTTGGCGGGCATGACGCGCACTTCGCAATAACTGCCAGGGGGCTGGCTGGCATAGGCGGCACGGTCGCCTGCTTTGAGGTGGGTCACGCCTGGGCCGACGGCTTCCACCACGCCAGAGGCTTCCATGCCCAAGTTCAAAGGCATGGGCAAGGGGTACAAGCCAGTGCGCTGGTAGACATCGATGAAGTTCAAGCCCACTGCTTTGTGGCGAATGCGGATTTCACCAGGGCCAGGATCGCCCACGGTGACATCAACAATTTTCAGAACTTCGGGACCACCGTTTTGATCGATGCGAACGGCTTTGGACATGTGTGGGCTCCAGTGTGGTGATGGTTGTGCTTGTATTCAGACCCCCGGTTGGGGGAGGATCCATTTAACATTATCCCTTTTGCCGCAGGGCTGTGGCTGGGTGGGCTGGGACGAATGGGTTAGAGTGGCGCACCCATGACCATCACACACCCCTCCCGCCTGAGCCTGGGCACCGTTTTTTTGCTGACCATGCCGCCGCTGCTGTGGTCGGCCAATTCGGTGATTGGTCGCATGATCAACGACCAGGTGCCGCCGGTGACGCTCAACCTGCTGCGCTGGCTGGTAGCCCTGGTGCTGTTGCTGCCTTTGGCACATCGCATGTTGCGACCCGACAGCCTGTTGTGGGTCCATTGGCGGCGCTATTTGTTTTTGGGATTACTGGGGGTGGCGTGCTACAACACCTTTCAATACCTGGCCTTGCGCACCACTACCCCGATCAATGTGACGCTGGTGGCCTCGAGCTCTCCGGTGTTCATGTTGGCGCTGGGCAGCTTGTTGTACGGCCAGCAGGTGCGGCGCGATCAGCTCATTGGCGCGGCCATGTCCATCGTGGGCGTGGTCTTGGTGATGTGCCGCGGGGATTGGCGATTGCTGGCCCAGGTACAGTTTGTCGAGGGCGATGTGTTCGTGTTGATCGCCACCGCAGCCTGGGCTTGGTACAGCTGGCAAATTTCGCTGCCCGAACGCGATCCATCCGAAATACGCAACCACTGGGCCAACTTTTTGATGGCACAGGTGGTGATGGGTTTGGTTTGGTCGGGCTTGTTCAGTGCCGCTGAATGGACCCTGACCGACGCACACATTCACTGGAGTTGGCCGGTGGTGGCCGCCCTTTTGTACATCGGTATTGGACCGGCCATCCTGGCCTACCGCTGCTGGGGTTTGGGCGTGCAACGGGTGGGCCCCAACATCGCCGGATTTTTCAGCAACCTCACGCCTGTGTTTGCGGCCGTGCTCTCCAGCCTGTTGCTGGGCGAGCCCCCCCAGTGGTACCACCTGGCCGCATTTGTGCTGATCGTCGGCGGGATCGTGGTTTCGTCGCGGCAAAAAAAACCACCCGCCTGAATCCCCCCACCACGCCCAACACCTCACCAAGAGCGCCTGGCAACATGGTTCCTCAGCCCTGGGTGGCCCCCATCAGGTAATCGCGCTTGCCCACGGGCACGCCGTTCAAGCGCAACAGGTTGTAGGCGGTGGTGATGTGGAAATACATATTGGGCAAGATCCACAGGGTCACATAGTCTTGACCGCGCATGGTGTGGCTGCCCGTCTTGCCCACCGGAAAGGTGAAGGACTGGTCTTCGCGGCCGTCGATGGCGCTGGCCGGTACGGTGGCCAACCAGGCCAGGGTATTTTGGATGCGCGCTTGCAACGCTTCCAGGGTGGATTCGCTGTCGTCGTACTTGGGCGCTTCCATGCCGGCCACACGGGCCACGCCGTTTTTCACCACATCGCAGGCGATGAAGATTTGGTTTTTGAACGGCAGCATGTCAGGGGCCAGGCGCTCGGTGATGTGCACATTGCCATCGAAACCACGGGCCTGGGCATCGGCGCGTGCCTTGTCGAGCAAGTGGCTCAGGTGGCCCAGCATGGCGGTGCACACGGGCAAACAGGTTTGGGACAAAGTAATGGACATGGGTTCTCCTGTGAAAAATCAAAATGCGCCGGGGTATGCACCGCCGTCGATCAAAATGTTTTGGCCCGTGATGTAACTGGCTTGTTGGCTGCACAAAAAAGCGCAGGTTTCGCCAAACTCCTGGGCCGTGCCAAAGCGCTGGGCCGGAATGGCTTTGCGCCGTGCCTCGCTCACCTCTTCCACCGATTTCCCTGCTTTGGAGGCAATGGTTTGTTGGTTGCTGCGCAAGCGGTCGGTGTCAAACGCTCCGGGCAGCAAGTTGTTGAGGGTCACGTTGCGCCCCGCCAATTGGCTGCTGCGGGAAGTGCCAGCCACAAAGCCGGTCAGGCCACTGCGCGCGCCATTGGACAAGCCCAAGATATCAATGGGTGACTTGACCGCGCTGGAGGTGATGTTGACCACCCGGCCAAAGCCGCGCGCGGCCATGCCGTCGACAGTGGCGCGGATCAGCTCAATCGGGGTGAGCATATTGGCATCCACCGCTTTAATCCAGGCATCGCGGTCCCAGTCGCGAAAGTCGCCCGGTGGGGGGCCGCCAGCGTTGGTGATCACAATGTCAAAATTTTGGCCCGGACCGCCGGCCACATTCCAAATGGCATCGCGCCCAGCCGGGGTGGTGATGTCTTGCGCCACCGGCACAATTTGCGTGCCATGTCTGCGCAAGGCCTGGGCAGCCTCTTGCAAGGCATCGGCACCGCGCGCGACCATGACCACATTCACGCCTTCTTGGGCCAACGCTTGTGCACAGCCAAAACCCAATCCCTTGCTGGCACCACCGACCAAGGCCCATTTGCCTTTGATTCCAAAATCCATCATCTATCTCCGAGTTTGCTCACCATGTAAATACCGCCCAACACCAACAAGGTGCCCATGCCGGTCCAGGCATTGAACGGCTCATCCAACAACCACACGCCCAAGGCGATGGTGGCCATGGGCCCAATCATGCCAGCTTGCGAGGTCAAGGCCGCGCCAATGCGCTCAATGGCCATCATCACCAGCACCAAAGGCACCACGGTACACAAAGTGGCGTTGACCAAAGACAACCACAGCACCTCGGTGGGCACCCGCATGGCCGACAGGGGGCGCAGCCACAAAAACTGAACCCAACAACACACACTGGCCACGCCAGAGGCCAGCCCGACCAAACGCATGGCCCCGATGCGTTGCACCATTTGCCCACTCATGACCAGGTAAATGGCGTAACTGAGCGCGCTGGCCAGCACCAAGCTGCTGCCCCATACCGCGTCTTGACCGCCCAAGGTGAGCTCATGGCCAAACACCAGCACCACTCCGCTGTAGCTGACCGCCATGGCCAAGGCGCGCCAGCGGGTGATGCGGCGGCGGTAAAACACCCACCCCATGAGCAAGACCATGGTGGGGTTGAGGTACAGGATCAGCCGCTCCAAGCTGGCGCTGATGTATTGCAAGCCCAAAAAATCCAGGTAACTGGAAAAGTAATACCCGATGAAGCCCAATGCAAATATCGATCCCACATCTCGCCGCGTCAGCGGGTTGGCCCGCGCATGGTCCTGGCGCGAAGCCCACCAGGCCAGCAACACAAAAAATGGGAAAGCCATGACCATGCGGTACATGATGAGCGTGACCGCATCCACCCCATGCCGATAGGCCAATTTGACGATGATGGCTTTGCCACTGAATGCAATGGCCCCGATCAGCGCCAGCATCAAGCCGCTGGCGGTGGGCATCAAAACCCCGCGGCCAAACCGTCTCGGCGCGGATCACTGGCCACCATATAGCCCTCCACCTGGGGCTGACCAACGCGCCAAATGAATTGGCCGGCACCAAAGTCTTGGTAGCTATCGTTGATCACATCGATCTGATGACCCAGGTCTTTGAGGCCTTGAACGGTGTGCGGGTTCATGCTGGATTCGACATTGATCTCCAAGCCCTGATTGAAGCGCCAGCGCGGTGCATCACAAGCCGCTTGTGGGTTTTGTTGGTGATCGAGCATGCGCACCAAGGTTTGCAAATGACCCTGGGGTTGCATATTGCCACCCATGACCCCAAAGCTCATCACCGGTTGACCGCCTTGGCTCAGGAAAGCCGGGATGATGGTGTGGAAAGGCCGCTTGCCAGGCGCGACCAAATTGGCTTGATTGGGCGTGTCGGTCGACACGCTGAAGCCATGTCCACGATTTTGCAAACTGATGCCATAAGTCGGTTCAACACAACCCGAGCCAAAACCCATGTAATTGCTTTGGATGAAGCTGACCATCATGCCATTTTCATCGGCAGCAGTGAGGTAGACCGTGCCGCCCTTGACTGGATTGCCCGCGCCAAACGATTGCGCACGATGGAGGTCGATGAGTTTGGCCCGTTGGGCCAGATAGGCGCTGTCAAGCATTTGCTCGCTGCTGACCTCCATCGCCCCGCGCTCGGCCACAAAACGGTAGACATCGGCAAAAGCCAGTTTCATGGCTTCAATTTGCAGATGCTGCGAAGCCACGCCATCGACGGGCAAGCTGGCCAGGTCGAAATGATCCAAGATGCCCAAGGCCACTTGAGCGGCTATGCCCTGGCCATTGGGGGGAATTTCGTGCAAGGTGTGCTGGCGGTAATTTTTGGCCAGCGGCGTGACCCACTCGGGTTTGAATTGGGCGAAATCGCTCACCCGATGACTGCCACCGTTGTCATTGGAAAAACGCGCCAAGGCTTGGGCAATTTCGCCGCTGTAAAAGGCCTGCCCCTTGGATTGCGCGATCAATCGCAGGCCACGCGCAGCGGCCGGGAACTTGAACAACTCGCCCATCCGGGGTGCACGACCCCAGGGTAAAAAGCTTTGTGCAAAACCGGGCAAAGATTGCAATTCAGGCGTGGCCGCCGCCCATTTTTGCTGCACCACCACCGGCAATAAATAACCCCGCTCGGCGATCTCGATGGCCGGTTGCAGCAAGTCCTCAAAGGGCAACTTGCCAAAGCGCTCGCTCAATGCGACCCAGGCCGCTACCGCACCAGGAATGGTGACCGAATCCATGCCGCGTTGGGGTGGTGTGGTGACCGCAGAGCCGTATTTGGACTGAAAGTAAGCCGGTGTCCATGCCTGTGGTGCCTGTCCAGAGGCATTCAGTCCATGCAACTGCTGACCATCCCACAAAATACAAAACGCGTCTGACCCCAGGCCGTTGCTCACCGGCTCGGTGACGGTCAGCACAGCCGCTGCTGCAATCGACGCATCGACCGCATTACCGCCTTGCCACATCATGCGCAAACCCGCTTGCGCAGCCAAGGGATGGGAGGTTGACACCGCATTGCGCGCGAAAACGGGCAATCGGGTCGATGTATAGGGGTTTTGGTCGTGAAAGTTCATGCGCAAATCATAGCGAAGCCATTGCCCTGCCAATGGTTCAGGCAGAAGATACCGAGCAGAAAAAAACGGCACCCGAAGGTGCCGTGCCCAAGTTGTACCAGGCCCGCAAGCCCGGTGGCCTGGTTCACTCCTCGACAAAGGCCTCTTGGCGTTTGGCCTTGACCGATGGCAGCAACACAATGATGAGCAACACCAAAGCCGCAGCCAACAAAGAGCCCGACAAAGGGCGGGTGACAAACACCGACCAGTCGCCACGCGAGAGCAGCAATGCACGGCGCAGGTTTTCTTCCATCATGGGGCCCAGGATAAAGCCCAGCAGCAAAGGGGCTGGCTCGCAGCCAAGCTTCATGAAGATATAGCCAATCAAGCCGAACAAGGCCACCAACCATATGTCAAAGGTGTTGTTGTTGGTCGAGTACACCCCAATGGCGCAAAACAACACGATGGCTGGGAACAGCAAACGGTAAGGCACCGACAAGAGTTTGATCCACATGCCAATCAAGGGCAGGTTCAAGATCACCAGCATCAAATTGCCGATCCACATGGAGGCGATCAGTCCCCAAAACAACTCGGGGTTGCTGGTCATGACCTGCGGGCCAGGCTGAATATTGTGAATGGTCATGGCACCCACCATCAAGGCCATCACCGCATTGGGCGGAATGCCCAAGGTCAGCAAGGGGATGAAAGAGGTTTGCGCACCCGCATTGTTGGCCGACTCGGGGGAAGCCACGCCACGGATATTGCCCTGACCAAAAGGCACCTCACCAGGCTTGAGCGCGGTTTTCTTCTCAATGGTGTATGCGGCAAAAGCCGCGAGCAATGCGCCACCGCCAGGCAGCACGCCCAAGATGGAGCCCAAGGCCGTGCCACGCAAAATCGCAGGGATCATCAGCCTGATATCGGTCAACGTGGGTAACAGGCCCTGAACCTTGGCGGTGTAGACCTCGCGGTCTTCTTCGGGTTGCGACAGGTTGGAGATGATCTCGCCATAACCAAACACGCCCATGGCGATGACCACAAAGCCCACACCGTCGGTGAGTTCGGGGATTTCAAAGCTAAAGCGCGCCACACCCGAATTGACATCAGTGCCCACCAAACCCAGCAGCAAGCCCAGCACAATCATGGCAATGGCTTTGATCAGCGATCCCGACGCCAGCACCACCGCACCGATCAAACCCAACACCATCAAAGAGAAATATTCGGCGGGGCCGAATTTGAAGGCCAGCTCGGTCAATGGGGCGGCAAATGCGGCCAAGATCAAGGTGCCCACCGAACCGGCGAAGAACGAACCCAAGCCAGCAGCGGCCAAGGCCGGGCCTGCTCGGCCCTTTCGGGCCATTTGGTAGCCGTCGATCATGGTCACCACGGACGACGACTCGCCCGGCAAATTGACCAAAATGGCGGTGGTTGAACCACCGTATTGCGCGCCGTAGTAAATACCGGCCAACATGATCAGCGCAGACACCGGGGGCAGCGCATAAGTGGCGGGCAACAACATGGCAATGGTGGCCACAGGGCCAATGCCTGGAAGCACACCAATCAGTGTGCCCAAGATGCAACCGACCAGACAATACAGCAGATTGATGGGGGTGAATGCCACCCCAAAGCCAGTGGCCAGGTTTGAAATTAAATCCATGCTGTGTCTCTCCTTAACCGGTGATGAACGCTGGCCAAACCGGAATTTGCAGTTTGAGCAAGACAATAAAGGCCAAATAACTGCCCACACTGAGCACAACCGCCAGCAGCAATACATCGCGCCAATTGAACTCGCTGCCCGCCTTGCTGCAAATGATGGTCAAGGCAAAAATGGCGGCGATCAATCCCATGTAAGGCAAACCGATGCTGGGCAAGCCACCGAGCAACACGCCAAATGCCAGGTTGCCCCCCAAGATATAAATGATGGGTCGCCAGACAAATCCGCCGACCTTGTCGCCGTCGGCGGTTTCCACCACCAGCGCGGTAAAGCATATGACCGCCCCCATCGCTGCCAACAAAACGCCCAGCAGCAAAGGGAAATAACCTGGTCCCATGCGCGCACCGGTCCCGATGGAATATTTGGTAGCACCCCAAGCGAATGCAGCACCCAACACCAGAAACATGAGGCCTGAGAAAAAGTCTTTCTGACTTTTGATGTTCACGAATGATCTCCTCGTTGAAACAAAACCCGCCGATTGTGTGCAGGTTCTGGCGCTTAGTCCATGTGGGTTTCACCTATTTGGACACTTTTGTATGCAAACCATTTCCATTAAAGCCTTAATCAGGCCTTTTTCTGCGCCACGACCTGGCTTTGGCTCAGCCCACAGGCCTCAATCGCCGGCGCCAGCAGTCGCAGCCAGTTGGAAGCGGGCAATCCCCAGCGTTGTTCAATCATTTGCGCGCGCGACCACAAAACCCCCTTGTCTGGCAGCATCGGCGTGCGCTGAGCCAACACCACGGTGTTTCCCTCCCGGGTGGGCTTGAAAGCCCACACCGCTTGGGCACCAAACACCGCACTGATTTTTTCCACGCTGCGGGCATAACTGCTGCTGCGTCCAAACAAGTTCACAGACATGCAACCGTGGCAGCTGAGCAATTGGCGACAGTCGGCGTAGAACGATTCGCTGTCGAGCACCGGTGCGGCGGCCTCGTGGTCATACAAGTCCACTTGCAACACATCCATTTGCCCACGCCAGTGGGTGTGCGCGGCCACCTCCGCTGCGTCACCCAGCACCACTTGCAAACGATCGCTGTCGGGCGGCAGGTTGAACCACAAGCGGCAAGCCGCCACCACTTGCGGGTTGATTTCGATCACCGTGGTGTGCATGCCCAATTGACGGGCGCAAAATTTGGTCAAAGTGCCCGCTCCCAAACCCAGTTGCATGGCCTTGCGGTCAGCCACCGTTTCGGGAGGCACCCACAGCAACCAGGCCATCATGCGCTGCACGTAGTCCAGGTGGATGTCATCGGGACGGTCGCGCCACATCGAGCCTTGCACCCACTCCGTGCCCAAGTGCAAATAACGCACCGGGCCATGCTCGGAAAAATTGACCGTTGGCAAACCGGTGGCCGCGCTGCGTTTGACCCGAGCCATGTGCGCTGCCTCAGTCCTGCGCGGCTTCGATCACAAATCGCACCCTGGTTTGGCCTTGCCAGGCGTCGGTCTCGACGCGGTAGGCCAGCTTGGCGCGCGCTGGCAAGGGTTGGGTGCGACCAAACCACATTGCATCCACCAGATCGCCTTGGTGGCGCAAGCGCATGGACAAATGCTTCTCGCCCACCAAGCGCTGGCTGATCACGTCCATTTCTTCACAAAAAGTAGGGGCCGCAAAACCTTGGCCCCACACTTCGCTGTTGATTTGCTCGACCAACTCCACCCGCCGAAATTGCGGCTGCAATGGGCCATCGGTATCGAGCCGCCGCTGCAAGGTGGCCTCGTCCAGCCATTCCCGGGCCACTTGCTGCAAAGCCGATTCAAAAATGTCGATGTGATCGGCGCAGATGGTGCATCCAGCGGCCATCGCATGGCCGCCAAAACGCAGCAACACACCGGGGTGGCGTTTGGCAATCAGGTCCAGTGCATCGCGCAAATGAAAGCCTGGCAATGAGCGGCCTGAGCCCTTGAGCTCATCACCCTGGCCTTCGGCCTGACTGGCGGCGAACACAAACGTGGGGCGATGCCATTGATCCTTGATGCGGGCGGCGACAATGCCCACCACGCCCTCGTGAAAGTCGGGATCGAACAAGCACAAGGCACTGGGCGGCTCGTCAAAGCCGTCGAGCATGGATTGGGCCAACGACAAGGCTTGCTCGCGCATGCCCCCTTCGATGTCGCGCCGTTCACGGTTGATCCGGTCCAAGGCCTGGGCACATTGGGTGGCTTGGTCCACATCATCGGTGCCCAGGCATTCAATCCCCAAACGCATATCGGCCAAACGGCCAGCCGCATTGATGCGCGGACCCAAGGCAAACCCAAAGTCTTGGGCGCTGGCGCGCTCAGGTTGGCGGCCAGCGGTCACAAACAAAGCGGCCATGCCTGCAGGCATTTGCCCTTTACGGATGCGCTTCAAGCCCTGGGTCACCAAGCGGCGGTTGTTGGCATCCAAGCGCACCACATCGGCCACCGTGCCCAAAGCCACCAAAGGCAACAACTTGTCCAGACGCGGTTGCGCGGGTGCCCCTGGCGCGTCCCAGCGGCCGCGGCGGCGTTGCTCGGCACGCAGGGCCAGCAGCACATAAAAGATCACGCCCACGCCAGCCAGGTTTTTGCTGGCAAATTTGCAACCGGGCTGGTTCGGGTTGACGATCACATGGGCATCAGGGAGTGCGGGCCCCGGCAAATGGTGGTCGGTGACCAAGACCCGCAAGCCCAACTCGCGGGCACGCGCCACACCTTGTACGCTGGCAATGCCGTTGTCCACAGTGATCAGCACCGCTGCGCCCTGGGCCTTGACCCGCTCTGAGATGGGCGGGGTCAGGCCATAACCGTCTACCACCCGATCGGGCACCACAAAGTCCACCCTCTGTGCACCCAGCATGCGCAGGCCACGCAAGGCCACTGCACAGGCCGTGGCCCCGTCGCAGTCGTAATCGGCCACGATGCACAAGGCGTCTTGTCGCTCTATGGCGTCGGCCAACAGCAGCGCTGCCTCAACCGCACCCTTGAGGTCTTGCAAGGGCAACAGGTGGGCCAAATCGGGGTCGAGTTCTTGCGGCCCGGTGACACCACGGGCCGCGTACAAACGTGCCAGCAAGGGGTGTATGCCGGCTTGCTCCAAGGCCCACAGGCTGCGGGGGGGCACATCGCGTTGGGTGAGTTTCATGATGCCAACAAGGCTTGGGTCAGCGCCGGTGCGCTCCATGCGCGCCAGCGCGATCGCCAATTGCTGGGCTGGCATTGGACCACACAGGTGCGTTGGACCCCACACAAGACCACCGATGTGTCCGTGTCCAGCGTAGCCAATATTTGGGCATCCACCGCATGCCAAGCTTCGATCCATGCGGCCACGTGGCGCATTTGAGCGGCTTGGTGCAAAGCCTGGACTGCCGGGTGCAACCAAGCCGGTGTGGGCCCATCATGGCTGGGCAAGGGGTTGACAGCGGCCCAGTCGCCAGTGCCGCTGATCCAAAAAGAATTGATGGGTTTGTGGCGCGTGGCATTGCACGGGTGGGTGTAGAACAGCATTTGCATTTCGTTTTGCAAACGGCGAAGGTGCTGTGCAGCAGCTGTGGGCGGGTTCTGGCCCGCACCCACCCACCAATCGGACACCGGTTGGCCGAGCGCGCGCTCCACGCTGGCGCTGGGCAGGTGGCGAAACAAGGCCGATGCAGCAAGCCATTGACCCGGGGCCATGGGGTGCAATTGGATGCCGTCTTGGGTGCAATAAACCTGCATGGCTAGGCGCAAAGCTTCGCTTTCCGCCTCGGTCACCCCTAGCGCAGCGGGTGGCTCCAAGCTGACTTGGCCTTGCACCACATGCCAGTGGCACAAGGTCAACACCGCCCAGGCTTGCTCGCCATCCGGGTCCAAGCCCCGTTGACGCGCATGCCAAGCCGCCCAAGGCAACTGGCCGTCGCGGGCGCTCCAACCCCAGGCCTGGGCCTGCGCCCATTCATGGGTGGCATTGAAGCGCGGCACCGGGCCATCTGTCCTGCGCTGCAAGCGGGCGCTGGCCAGCCAACGGGTCAGATGGGGCAGGCGCAACTGTGGCAGGGCTTGGACAAAGACGCTGTCTTCGGGATCAACCAAGGCGCTGGGAATGACGGTGACGTTGGGCTGGGGCACAGGGCGCATTGTGCAAGATGACACAATCGGTCTCCATGTCGCGCGCCGCTCCTTCTTTCATCCCCTACGAGCTGGTGCTGGGCTGGCGCTACACCCGTGCCGGTCGCGCCACCCGGCGCAACGGTTTTATTTCATTCATCTCGGGCGTTTCCATGCTGGGCATCTCTTTGGGAGTGGCAGCGCTGATCATTGTTTTGAGCGTGATGAACGGGTTTCAAAAAGAAGTGCGCGATCGCATGCTCGGCGTGGTCTCACACATCGAGGTCTATGTCCCTGACGGTGGCGCTTTGCCCGATGCAGCCCAAACCATGGCACGCGCCATGCAGCACCCCGATGTGGTGGCAGCAGCGCCCTTTGTGGCCGCCCAGGCCTTGATCGCGCGTGGCGAGGACATGAAAGGCGTGCTGGTGCGCGGCATCGACCCCGAGCGCGATGGCCAGGTCACCGACCTTAGCCTGCAACTGAGCCCGGCGGTGCGCGCACAACTGCAGGCCGGCCGCTTTGGCCTGGTGCTGGGCAGCGAACTGGCGCGCAGCCTGGGCGTGCGCATGGGGGATAGGGTGACGGTGATTGCACCGGGCGGGCAAATCACCCCGGCGGGCGTGCTGCCCCGCCTCAAACAAATGGAAGTCGTGGGTGTGTTTGACTCCGGTCACTATGAATACGACGCCAACATGGCCTTGCTGCACTTGGCCGATGCGCAAACCTTGTTTCGGCTGGAAGGACACAGCGGCGTGCGCTTGAAACTGCGCGACTTGCACCGCGCGCGCCAAGTCGCCGACGAACTCATGCCCATGCTCCCCGGCCTGTGGGTGCGCGACTGGACCCGCCAAAACCGCACCTGGTTTGCCGCGGTGCAGGTGGAAAAGCGCATGATGTTCATCATCCTGACACTGATCGTGGCGGTGGCCGCTTTCAATTTGGTCAGCACCTTGGTGATGTTGGTCACCGACAAGCGCGCCGACATCGCCATCTTGCGCACCTTGGGGGCCAGCCCGGGCAGCATCATGTCCATCTTCATGGTGCAAGGTGCCCTCGTCGGGGTGGTTGGCACCTTGCTGGGCTTGGCCCTGGGTCTGGGTGTGGCCTTGAACATCGACGTGATCGTGCCGGCCATCGAAAACGCATTGGGTGCGAGCTTTTTGCCGCGCGACATCTACCTCATCAGCCGCATGCCCAGCGACCCGCAAAGCGCCGACATTTGGCCGATTGCGCTGATCTCGCTGGGGCTGTCGTTTGTGGCCACCGTCTATCCGAGTTGGCGCGCCAGCCGCATCCAACCTGCTGAGGCTTTGCGCTATGAATGAGGCCAAACCCACGCCGCCCGTGATCCAGGCCGAGGGCCTGGGCAAGCGCTTTCTCCAAGGTCCCTTGGACGTGACCGTGCTGCGCGATGTCAGCCTGCAAGTGCTCGCTGGTGACACGCTGGCCATCGTGGGCGCTTCGGGTTCGGGCAAAAGCACCTTGTTGCATTTGCTCGGCGGTTTGGACACGCCCAGCCAGGGCAGCGTGCAATGGATGGGCCAGGCCCTGACAAACATGGACGCCGCAGCCATCGGTCGCATGCGCAATGCGCACCTGGGCTTTGTGTATCAGTTTCACCACCTGCTGCCCGAGTTCAGCGCGCTGGACAACGTGGCCATGCCGCTGTGGATTCGGCGCATGGACCGCGCCATGGCCGCTCAACAAGCCCATCAATGGCTGGCACAGGTCGGCTTGTCTGAGCGGGCCCAACACCGGCCCAGTGAGTTGTCCGGGGGAGAACGCCAGCGCGTGGCCCTGGCGCGCGCCTTGGTCACCCGACCAGCTTGTATCTTGGCCGATGAGCCCACGGGCAATTTGGACCAGCACACGGCCGATGCGGTTTTTGATTTGCTGCTGGATTTGGCCCGCACCCAAGGCAGCGCGGTGGTGGTGGTGACCCATGACCACCGCTTGGCCCTGCGCTGTGGCAAGCAACTGGCCTTGGCATCAGGTCAATTGGGCTTTGCCTGAGCAGGGCGCTTTAGCGAAAGGCGGCCCCAAAAAAAGCCCGCGGTACGGTTTGACCACCCCAGTACAACTGGGCCTCAATGTGCCCCTTGCCTGACCACAGTTGCACATAGCCAATGGAGCGTCCGTCAACCGACAGCTCCAAGCGTTCGGCGACCCGTTTGGTGCTGCCTTGCAAGGCCTCCGCCGGGGATGAATGGGCATTGAGACTGCCGCCCTTGGCCTCGATGATTTGCATGTCAAACCGGTTGCCCGGCGAAAAAATGATTTCAACAGCGGTTTGGTTGTTGCCTTCGTGGAGCAACAACTTTCGAACGTCTTGGCCCCACAAAGGGCCAGCGACCGCCACCCAAATGGCCGTCAGCAAATGGCAAAAAAGTTGGCTGGGCGAAAAATTTTTCAAAAACATAAATCATCATACTTTGTATATGCTTGCTGAACATGACGCTTTTCATCGACACCCATTGCCACTTGGATGCGCCTGAATTTGCCAGCGATTTGGCCAACGTTCGGGCGCGGGCCCGTCAAGCAGGGGTGGGCCTGTGTGTTTGGCCCGCAGTGCACACCGCCAACTTTGAGGACGTGCGCCAGCGGGCTGTGGCCCAAGGCGATGCTTATGCACTGGGCATCCACCCATTGTTCACCCCCCAAGCCAGTGACCAAGACCTGCACGCCCTGGACCAAGCCCTGACAGCCGCCGCTGGCGATCCGCATTTGGTGGCGGTGGGGGAGATTGGTTTGGATGGCTGGGTGGCTGGCTTGGACATGGCCAGGCAAACCCACTTTTACCGCGCCCAACTGGCCCTGGCCCAGCGCCACCGATTGCCGGTATTGCTGCACGTGCGCCGCTCGGCCGATGGCTTGCTCCAGGGTTTGCGCCAATGTGCGGTGGTGGGCGGTTTGGCCCATGCCTTCAACGGCAGTCGGCAGCAAGCCGATCAATTTTTGAACTTGGGCTTCAAGCTGGGCTTTGGCGGGGCCATGACCTTTGAGCGCGCCTTGCAACTGCGGCGGCTGGCCCGCGGTTTGCCCGCTGATGCCTTGGTGCTGGAGACCGATGCCCCTGACATCCCCCCGCGCTGGCTCTACCGCACCCAAGCCGAGCGCGCCTTGGGCGTGGCCATGGGCCGCAATGAGCCCGCCGAGTTGATACGCATTGCCCAATGTCTGGCCGATTTGCGCGGCCAAAGCCTGGCCAGCCTGGCGCACATCACCACCGCCAATGCCATGCAAGCCTTGCCCAAATTGGTGGCGCTTTGCTCGGCCGCAGCACGACGGACCACACCAGCCTAAAATCTAGTGGTGACCATGCTCAACGCCGACCTGCACTGCCACTCTGTGATATCAGATGGCACCCTCACGCCCGAAGCCTTGGCCCCGCGCGCAGCCGCCAATGGGGTGAAACTGTGGTCTTTGACCGATCACGACGAAATCGCCGGTCAAGCCCGCGCTGTGCAAGCAGCCCATGCTGCGGGCATGCAATACCTCACGGGCACCGAAATATCGGTTTCTTTTGCCGGCCAAACCGTGCACATTGTGGGTTTGGGTTTTGATGCCCAAGACCCGCGCATGGCCCAAGGCCTGCTCAAAACCCGTGGCGGACGCGGTCAACGCGCCCAGGAAATGGCCGACCAACTCGCTGCCGTGGGCATCCCCGGTTGTTATGAAGGGGCATTGCGCTTCGTGGGTAACCCCGAGTTGATTTCGCGCACCCACTTTGCCCGCCATTTGGTAGAGTCCGGAGTTTGTGCCGACACCCATGAGGTGTTTCGCCACTACCTCAGCGAAGGCAAGCCCGGCTTTGTACCGCACCGCTGGGCCAGCTTGCGCGAAGCCGTGCAATGGATCACCGAATGCAGCGGCGTGGCCGTGATCGCCCACCCTGCACGCTATAAATTCACCGCCAATGAAGAGTACGCTTTGTTCTCTGAGTTCAAAGCCCATGGTGGCTTGGGTGTGGAGGTGATCACAGGTAGCCACACGCCGCAAGAGGCCGTGGTCTATGCCCAGGTCGCGCAAGAGTTCGGGCTGGCTGCATCCAGGGGCAGTGACTTTCACAGTCCGCATGAAAGCCGCATTGACTTGGGCTTGTTGCCTGACCTGCCCAAAGGACTGACCCCGATTTGGGAGTTGATCGAGCACCGCATCCAATGAGGTGTGAGCCGCACCACCCATGAGCCAAGACCGCACCTGGGCCGGCATTGGCTACTTGATTTTGTCCATGGTGTGTTTTGCCATCTTGGACGCGGTCATCAAACACCTGGTCAATTTATTGCCCATGATCATGGTGCTGTGGTTTCGCTACGTGGTGCAAGCCTTCTCCACCAGTTTGACCTTGTGGCCGCGCCAAGGTCGCAGCTTGCTGCGCACGGAGTTGCCCAAACTGCAAATCTTGCGCGGCCTGTTGTTGATGATGTGCAGCGTGCTGGGCTTTTTGAGCTTGCAGCACATGCCTTTGGCCGAATTTGCCGCCATCGCCTTGCTCACCCCTCTGGCCTTGACGGTGCTGTCGCGCGTTTTGTACAAAGAGCGCATTTCAGCGCTGCGCTGGGTGCTCATTTTGGGCGGGTTTGCAGGGGCCATGATGATTGTTCGCCCCGGCGGCCACCTGACCGGAGCGGTGGCCATGTTGCCACTGGTGATGGTGATGTTCTACACCGCGTTTCAATTGCTCACCAGCCACATGGCCCGCACCGAAAGCCCCATGACCATGCATTTTTACACCGGATGGGTGGGCACTCTTGCGGTTTCTGGCCTGGTTTACTGGCACTGGAGCACCGACATCAGCCCGACCAACTGGGCCTTGCTGGTGCTGTGCGGTTTGCTCGGGTCGTTGGCGCACTATTTGTTCATCCTGGCTTTTGCACGCGTGACACCGGTGCGCTTATCGCCTTTTTTATACCTGCAAGTCGTGTTCTCCACCCTGGCCGGTTGGGTGGCGTTTTCTTTTGTGCCAGCGGGTTGGGGCTTGGCGGGCATGCTGCTCATCATGGTGTGTGGCGCTGGCGCGGGTTGGCTCAATGCGCGCGAAAAATCACCCCCCGTGCTGGCAACACTTTGATTCGCCTGTCACCGCTTTGAGCGCTTGCCATGGCCCAGTTTCTCCAATTTCACCCCCAAAACCCGCAAGCGCGCCTGATCCAAATCGCGGTCAAACTGCTGGCTGGTGGAGGCGTGATGGCCGTGCCCACCGACTCCAGCTATGCCTTGGTTTGCCATCTCGACGACAAGGCGGCGATCAACAACATGCGCCGTATCCGGGGTGTGGATGAACGCCATCACCTGACCTTGCTGTGCCGCGACCTGTCGGACCTGTCGAGTTATGCCAAGGTAGACAACCGCCAATTTCGCTTGCTCAAGTCGGCCACCCCCGGCCCGTTCACCTTCATCTTGGAGGCGACCAAAGAAGTGCCGCGCCGCGTCAGCCACCCGCAGCGCAAAACCATCGGTTTGCGCGTGCCCGATCACCCCACATTGCAAGCCTTGTTGCAAGCCCATGGCCGGCCGTTGTTGGCCACCACACTGATCCCGCCTGGCGAGGCATGGCCCCTCAACGACGCTGAGGACATCCGAGAAAAGTATCAAAAAGTATTATGCGCCGTGCTCGATGCCGGTGCCTGCCGTTTAGAGCCCACCACGGTGGTGGATTTGACACCTATGGACCTCGGCGGCGAACCCATATTGGTGCGAAAGGGTAGGGGCGAGGTGAAATTGTTGAATCTTTGATTCATTTCGGATTAAAACATCTGGTTTCATTGCACAATGGCGGTGTGGATTTACACGAATCAATTCAGACACTTTTGATCTACGCCCTGCCTGTGTTGTTTGCCATCACCTTGCATGAAGCGGCCCATGGCTATGTCGCCCGCCTGCTGGGCGATGACACCGCATGGCTGATGGGGCGCGTGACCCTCAACCCCATGGCTCATATCGATCCGGTGGGCACCATTTTGCTGCCCGTGCTGATGTACCTGTCCACCGCCATGACCCCCATGGGCCCATTGCTTTTTGGCTTTGCCAAGCCGGTGCCGGTGCGTTTTGGCCAATTGCGCCATCCCAAACGCGACATGGTTTGGGTGGCCCTGGCCGGTCCCGGCATCAATTTTTTGCAAGCCCTGCTGTGGTGGACTGTGCTTTACCTGTTGCTGTTTGTTGGCATCCAAGAGCGATTTTTCCTGGAGGTGTGCAAAGCCGGCATCCTGACCAATGTGGTGATGTTTGTCTTCAACCTGTTTCCCATGCCCCCGCTGGATGGCGGGCGCATCGCAGTGGGCTTGCTGCCGATGAAGCAAGCCCAAATGTTCTCGCGCTTAGAGCCTTGGGGTTTCTACATCGTGATGGCCCTGGTTTTGTTCGGTGTCATCAACGGCATATGGATGCAACCTTTCATGCGCTTGACCCTGGACACCTTGCGCTGGTTGATGACCCCTGTCGAATGGTTGTTGGGATGAGCATGTCCAAAGAACGCGTACTGTCTGGCATGCGCCCCACAGGCGCATTGCATTTGGGTCACTACCACGGGGCTTTGAAAAACTGGGTGCGCCTGCAGTCTGAGATGGAGTGTTTTTACTTTGTCGCCGACTGGCATGCATTGACCACCCATTACGAAGATGCCAGTGTCATCGAACAACATGTCTACGAAATGGTGATCGACTGGCTCGCAGCCGGCCTGGACCCGGCGCAATGCACCATCTTTTTGCAAAGCCGCTTGCCCGAGCACGCCGAGTTGTTCACTTTGTTGGCCATGGGCACGCCCATCGGCTGGTTGGAGCGCGTGCCCACCTACAAAGACCAGCAAGAAAAACTCAACGACAAAGACCTGAGCACCTATGGTTTTTTGGGTTACCCCTTGCTGCAAGCGGCCGACATTCTGATCTACAAAGCCAACTATGTGCCTGTGGGCGAAGACCAGGCCAGCCATGTGGAGCTCACCCGAGAGGCGGCACGCCGCTTCAACCATCTGTATGGGCGCGAGCGCGATGCCCAACAGCGCATTGCCGCCAGCCTGGCCAAATTGCCACGCGACAGCGCCAAGCGGTTGGAGAAGTCGCGCAAACAATACCAAGAAACGGGCGATGCCAAGGCTTTGGAAGGGGCCCTGGCCTACATGGCCCAAGCGCCCGAACTCGATCCCGATGACCGCGAGCGCTTGTCGGGCCACTTCAAAGGGACGGGCCGCACGGTGCTGATCGAGCCCCAGGTGCTGCTCACCCCCACCAGCCGCTTGCCCGGCCTGGACGGGGCCAAGATGAGCAAAAGCTACAACAACGCCATTGCCCTGCGCGAAGATGCCGACAGTGTGGCGCAAAAGGTCAAGCGCATGCCCACCGACCCGGCGCGGATCAAGCGCACCGATGTGGGCGACCCCTTGAAGTGCCCCGTGTGGCAGTTCCACCAGGTCTACAGCGACGAACCCACCCGCGCCTGGGTCACCCAAGGCTGCACAACTGCAGGCATCGGTTGCCTGGCATGCAAGCAACCCGTCATTGACGGCATTTTGGCCGAGCAACAACCCATGCGCGAGCGTGCTCAGGCATATTTAGATCACCCCCAACTTGTTCGTGACATCGTTGACGCTGGCACCCAACGTGCCCGCACCGCTGCACAGCAAACCATGCGCGAAGTGCGCGAGGCCATTGGCCTGAACTACTGACCTGGAGAAAAACCATGAGCTTATTTGTGATTGACGATCACCCCTTGGTGCGCCAAGCCATTGGCATGCTGCTGCGCAGATTGCGCCCCAATTCGGTGGTGGTGGAACTCGAAAAGTTCAGCGAGATGCCTGCGGCCATCATCAAGCATGGAGCGCCCGAATTGTTTGTGCTCGATTTGTTGTTGCCTGGTGTCAAGGGCACCAGCGCTGTGCATGACACCAAGGCCATGTACCCTGAGATTCCCTTGGTGGTGTTGTCGGCCATGCCCGCCGGAGAAGCCGAGGAGACCTGCATCGAAGCCGGTGCCGACCTCTACATTGAAAAGTCTTCGCCCCCTAATGACATCATGGCCGCCATCCAAGGCTTGCTGGCTGCCGATGCCAATTTCGAAGAAATGGCGCCCTCCGACACCAAATTGTCCAAGCGCCAAAAGCAATTGATCGTGATGCTCGACCGCGGCCTGTCCAACCGCGACATTGCCGCCGAACTGAGCATCAGCGAGCACACGGTCAAAGTGCACCTGTGGCGCTTGTTCCGCCGTTTGGGGGTCAAAAGCCGCACCCAAACCCTGCACTTTGCCCGCACCCACGGCCTGCTGTCGGGCTGACCAGGGCTGGGCGGGATGGTCCCAAGGCTGCCCCGGCAGCCTTTTTTCATGGCATGGGGCCGCTGATGACCAAGCTGAGTTGGCTGGCCTGGTTGGGCATGGGCCCCAGGCTGATCCCCCACTCGCCCGGTTGGGCCATGGCTTGTCCGGTTTTGGAAATGCGCGCTTTGAGCACCACCTCGCTGGCGCTGGACAACTTGGATTGCGGGCCCATGGCCTGGCTGTCATCCAGCACAAAATCAAACGGCAATGCACCCACCGTGGTGCGCACGATGGCCAAAGGCATGCGCCCGCCCACTGGCGTGGCATAAATGAACACCGTGTCCGCAGGGTTGGCTTGGCCCATCAAAGCTGGGGCCAGGCTCACCCGCCCACTGATGCGGGCCGACGCAGTGGGAGATGCAACAGCGTTTGAGGCGCTGGCCAATTGGCTGGGTGCTTGCTGGCGCGCAGCGGGAGAGGGAGACGGACTGCGACCAGGGCCAAGCTTATCCCGGGCCTGCGCCAAGGCACTGTCCAAGGCATTGAGGTCGGGCGACTGGGGGGGCAGGCTGGCCCGCACCCGCTCCCAATACTGCACGGCTTGGGCAAAGCGGCCCTCTGAATAGGAGGCACTGCCCGCCAGCAGCAACGCATTGTTTTGATTGGGATTGGCTTGCAAGATGCGTTGCAGCACGGCCCAGGGTTCACCGCTGAAGTCACCGCCTTGGATTTGCGCCACCACCTCGGCACGCTCGACCGCGATGTCATCGTCGTTGTTCAAAGCCAGCGCCTTGGAAAAAGACTTCTCGGCCGCCTGGAAGTTGTCCTGGCTGCGTTGCAAGCGCGCCAACATCAACCATGCATCGAGATTACCGGGTTCGTCTTGCAAACGACGCTCCAATTGGCTCGCCATTTGCGCCAATTTTTCGGGGGTGACACGGCCCTCCGGCCCGTCGTCGGGGGCCATGCCCGCCAAGGCCTGAGAATCCAAACCCATCGGCGTCCCCCAACTGCCATACAACAACACGGCGCACAGCGGCACGAGCAGGCACAGTGCGATCACGGTTTTGCGCGGTTTGCCCTCGGCCAGTGTCTCTGTGGCCGCTGGCGGGTCGGGCAAATCGTCACGCAGCCGCCGCTTGAGTTCCTCCATCGCCTGCTCATATTCGGCTTGGCCCATGTGGCCCAAGTCCAGTTCACGGGCCAAGTCGGCGCTTTGCTCGCGGTACACCTTGGCATTGGCTTGCTCCTGGGCGTCGGATGCCACCGGCACTGGGTTGCGCCACAAAGCCCAGACCAACACCGCCAGCACCGCCACCACCAGCAACAAGGTGAGGACCACAAAGGTCAGGGCAGCGTTCACATCAGTCCTTTAACCATCGGTCGACCCGCGCGCGCTCGGCCTCACTCAAATCCGGTCCGGCTTCGAGCGGCGCTCGGGGTTGGCGCAAATACCACCCAAGGCCGGCGAATGCCCCGATCAACAAGGCAAACGGACCAAACCACAGCAACCAGGTTAATGGTTTGAACTCGGGCCGGTAGAGCACAAAGTCGCCATAACGCGCGACCAAAAAATCTTTCACCGCCTGATCCGACTTGCCCTCGCGCAACAAGCTGCGCACCTCACGGCGCAAATCCTCGGCCAACTCGGCCCGCGATGAAGCCAGGGACTCGTTTTGACACACCAGGCAGCGCAACTCCTCTGACAACTTGAGCAACCGCGCCTCGAGTTCGGGCTCCTCGCTCAAGGGTGCAGCCTGCGGACCCCATGCCGGGGCGGTCGCTGCCGCCGCAGTTGGGTTAGCGATCACCTGGGCCCGTGCCGGCCGTGGCCAACAAAACCCGAAAGACAACAGCAGACCGGCGGCACACAGCCACACCGGCCAAAGCCAGCGGGGCGCCTCAGTTTGCATGGGGGACATCACGATGCGTTGAGTTTTTGCACCAAGGGCAAAACCTTGCTGGCCAAAATATCGGGGGTGACCTCGCCCACGGCCTTGTAACGTATCACGCCCAGCTGGTCGATCACGTAGGTCTCGGGCACGCCATAGACGCCGTACAAAATGCCCACGCGGCCATCGATGTCCATCACCGACAACTCATAGGGATTGCCGTAGCGCGACAACCACACCTGGCTGCGCTCGCGGGCAAATTGCAGTTTGGCCGACGCATCCATGTTTTGCGCCTGGGCATCTTGCGGCTGAATTTCTTTGTAACTCATGCCCACGATGGGCACTTGGTGGCGCTGGGCAAAATCCACCAGCAGCGGATGCTCTTGCCGGCAAGCCACGCACCAGGTGGCCCAGACATTGAGCAACCACACCCGGCCTTTCATGTCGGCCGGGCTGAATGGGCCAGTTGCCGGATTGAGGGTGGGCAAGCTGAAGGCTGGTGCCGGTTTATCGATCAGGGGGGAAGGGATTTCGCGCGGGTCGCGTTGCAAGCCGATGGCCAAAAAAACCACCAAGGCCAAAAACAAAAACAAGGGGATGAGAAACCTTTTCATGCGCCCCCCTGCGGCGACGCGCCTGCGGGCATCGCTGGCGCGCGCGCACTGGCCGCTCGATAGCGCCGATCCACAGTCGCCAACACCCCGCCCAACACCATCAACAACACCCCCGCCCATATCCAGGGCACAAAGGGCTTGTAATAAACCCGCATGCTCCACTGCGGGATCGGCCCATCGAGCGGGTCTCCCAAAGACACGTACAGGTCACGCATCCAACCCGAATCGATCGCCGCCTCGGTCATGGGCATGGCGGTGGAGAAATAGCGCCGTTTCTCGGGATAAAGGCGTTCGATGGGTTGGCCATTTTTCAGCACCTCCACATCAGCGCGCACCGCGCGGTAATTGGGGCCTTTGACCTCTTGCATGCCTTGCAAGCGAAAGGCATAGGGCTCGATCGTGACCACATCACCCACGCCCATGCGCACATCGCGTTCGACCTCAAACGACTTCACGCCGGTGATGCCGGCCACCACCACCGCCAGACCCATATGGGCGCACTGCATGCCCCAATAGGCCGTGCCAATGTGGCCAGGTTGTTGCCAGCGCAGCCACATGTGTTGCAGGGAACCGAGCACCACCCACGCGGACAAGCCAAAACCCAAAGCCGCGCCGATAGACCACTCACCGACCACCGCGGGTGCGGCCAGGCCCACCGCCAAAGCAGCCAAGGCCACCCAGCGCAACCGCAGCAGCAATTCACCCCAATGCGACTCGCGCCAGCGCACCACAGTGCCGGGCACCATGATCACCAACAAAGGCACCATCAATGGCACGAACACCGCATTGAAATACGGGGGGCCGACCGATAATTTGCCCAGGTTGAGGGCATCGATCACCAGCGGATATAAGGTGCCCAGCAGCACCGCTGCACAGGCCACCACCAACAACACGCTGTTGGCCAGCAGCAAGGTTTCACGCGACAGCGGGCTCACCGCTTGCCCCATGCGCACCTTAGGCATGCGCCAGGCATAAAGCGTGAGGGAAAAACCCACCACCAGCGCCAAGAACATCAAAATAAACACGCCGCGTTTGGGGTCTGAGGCAAACGCATGGACCGAGGTCAGCACGCCCGAACGAACCAAAAACGTGCCCAACAAAGACAGCGAAAACGCGCTGATCGACAACAACACCGTCCACGCCTTGAAGTTGCCCCGCTTGTCGCTGGCCATCAGCGAATGGATCAGGGCCGTGCCCACCAGCCAGGGCATGAGCGATGCGTTTTCCACCGGATCCCAAAACCACCAACCGCCCCAGCCCAACTCGTAATAGGCCCACCAAGATCCCAGGCCAATGCCAAAGGTCATGAACAACCAGGCCACCACCGTCCATGGCCTGGACCAGCGCGCCCAAGCCGCGTCCAAGCGCCCCGCCATCAAAGCGGCGATGGCAAATGCAAAGGCCACAGAAAAACCAACATACCCCATGTAGAGCATGGGCGGGTGGATCACCAAGCCGGGGTCTTGCAACAAGGGGTTGAGGTCGCGCCCATCGGCCGCCGCAGGCAACAGCCGCTCAAACGGATTGGACAAAGACAAAATAAAGGTCAAAAAACCCACCGACAGCACACCGAGCACACCCACCACCCGCGCCACCATGGCCTGCGGCAGGCTGACAGAAAACGCCGCCACCGCAGCGGTCCACAAGGCCAGCATCAACACCCACAGCAGCAATGAGCCTTCGTGCCCACCCCAGACCGCAGCCACCCGGTACACCGTGGGCAACAAAGTATTGGAATGCTGGGCCACATACAGGACCGAAAAGTCGTTGAGGACAAAACACCCGGTCAAGGCGGCAAAAGACAAGGCTACCAAGGCAAACTGGGTCAAGGCCACGGGCCGCGCCAAGCCCTGCCATGCCAGCTGACCGCGCCAAGCACCGAGCAGCGGCAATGTGGCTTGCACCAATGCCACCAACAACGCCAAGATGAGGGCAAAGTGGCCGATTTCAGCGAGCATTTCAAAGGCCTTTCAAGGTTTGAGCGATTGCGCCGTTTGACCCGCCGTGGCCTTGTCCAAGGCATGCTGGGCTTCGGGCGGCATGTAGTTTTCGTCGTGTTTGGCCAGCACCTCTGAGGCGGTGAAAACGCCATCGGGCCCCAAGCGGCCTTGGGCCACCACGCCCTTGCCCTCTTTGAACAAGTCGGGCAACAAACCGCTGTAGACCACGGCGATGTCGCGCGCGGTGTCGGTCACCATAAACTGCACTTGCATGTCTTGGCGCTGCAAGCTGCCCGTTTTGACCAAACCGCCGATGCGAAACACGCGCCCCTGCGGAGCCTCGCCCTGGGCCACTTGGGTGGGCGTGAAGAAAAACACCAAATTGCTTTGGAAAGCATTGAGCACAAAGCCAGCGGCAGCGGCCAATACCAGCACCCCGAGCGCCACCCACATGAAACGGCGTTGGCGCGCGCTCATGTGCCCTCCCCCTCCAAGGCAGCGGCTTGGGCGGCCAACTCGGCGCGCAAATCGCGCAAGGTGTTGGTCCGCTCACGGCGCGCCCACCACACCTCCAGTGCCAGCGAAGCCATGCACATGCCCACACTGCCCCACACATACATGGCGTATCCACCCATGTGCCAAAAAGCCGACCAACTCTCCCACCTCATGCCGGCACCCCCGGTTGGCATTCGGGCAATTGGGCCACCCAGTCGGCGTGGCGCTCGCGCTGCAAAATCAGGCTGCGCGAGCGGTACAGCACCATGGCCAGCGCATACACCCAACAGGCCAGGGCCATGAGCAGCATGCCCCACAACATGGTTTGGGCCATGCTCGGGGCCCGGTTGAGCGACACCGATGCACCTTGGTGCAAGGTGTTCCACCACTTCACTGAAAAATAAATGATGGGCACGTTGAGCGCGCCCACTATCGCCACCAAAGCCCCCGCACGGTCGGCCCGGCGCGGGTCTTCGATGGCCGAGGTCAGGGCGATGAAGCCAATGTAGAGAAAAAACAAAATCAACTCAGAGGTCAGGCGCGCGTCCCACACCCACCAGGCACCCCACATGGGCTTGCCCCACAAAGCGCCCGTCCACAACGACAAAAAAGCAAACAAGGCGCCGGTCGGGGCCAGGGCCTGGCTGAGCATACCGGCCATGCGGGCGCGAAACACCAAGCACACTACGCCCCAAAACGCCATCGCCAAGTAAATGATCATCGACATCCACGAGACCGGGACATGCCAAAAAATGATGCGGTAGCCCTCGCCCTGCTGGGCATCGGTGGGCGCGACCATGAAGCCCACCCACATGCCGGCCACAGCCAAGGCCAGGGCCAGGAACGCCAATGGTTTCCAACACACGCCGGCCAAACCATAAAAGGTCTGCGGCGCAGCGAAATGGGTCCAGGGAATGCGGCGCATTGCGGGGTGCCTATTCCAGGGCAATGCGCAAAGCCTGGGCACAGGCCCAGGGACTGAACAAACCCGACAGCAGCAGCAAAGCCATCAATATCGACAAGTGCGCCCCACTGCCCAAACCCGCGGCCAAGGCCTCAACCGCACCCGCACCAAACACCAGCACCGGCACAAAAAGGGGCAGCACCAACAAGGCGAGCAAGACACCGCCGCCGCGCAAACCCAGGGTCAGGGCTGCGCCAATGGCTCCAAGACAAGACAACACGGGGGTACCGATCAAAAGGGACAGGGCCAACACGCCCAGGGCATCGCCAGACAGGTCAAACAAGACCCCCAGCAAGGGCGCCAATAATACCAATGGCAGTCCGCACAAGACCCAGTGGGCGGCGATTTTCGCCACAACCAGCAAGGTCAATGGCGTGCCCGACAACAGCATTTGCTCCAAGGTGCCGTCGCGGTGATCGGCCTCGAACAATCGGTTCAAGGCCAGCAGACTGGCCAGCAGCGCGCCCACCCACAGCACACCGGGTGCGAGCATGCGCAAAGTGGGCCGCTCAGGCCCAATGGCCAGCGGAAACAATGCGGCCACGACCACAAAGAAAAACACCACGGTCAACACCTCGCTGGGGCGGCGCAAGGCCAACAGCATGTCGCGGCGCCACAAAGACCACAGCGCCCTCATGGCGCACCCAATCGCAGACTTCGGTGTTCGCCGCCGCGCCACGACAGCGCTTGGTGGCTGGTGAACACCAGCATTCCCCCTTGACCGACGTGGTCTTGCATTAAACCCAGGAGCAACTCGCAAGCGGCTGCATCCAAGGCCACGAAAGGCTCGTCGAGCAGCCACAGGTGCGCCGGGCTCAGGCTCAAGCGGGCCAGCGCAACGCGGCGCTTTTGCCCTTGCGAGAGCACCTGCAAGGGCATGTGCTCGCGCCCCCGCAAACCCATTTGGCGCAAAGCCTTGGTGACCGCATCGGGCGACCAGGCTTGGCCCGTCATGGCAGCGGCAAATTGCAGGTTTTCGAGCGCACTCAACCCTTCTTTGAGGGCCAAGGCATGCCCCAGGTAAAGCATGTCTTGCTGATAGGTTTCGCGCACCTGGGCCATTGGTCTGCCGCCCCACAAAATATCACCCCTGGCAGGCTCGCTCAAACCGGCCAGCAAACGCAGCAAGCTGGTTTTGCCACTGCCGTTGTCGCCTTGCAGGTGCAGGCTTTGACCGGGCAGCACCGATACATCCAGCGCAGCAAACAAGGTTTTGCCACCGCGGATGCAACTCAAGTCGCGGGCTCGCAAGCCCAAGGTCAGGTGGGAGGCCATCACATGTAAGTGCCGCACAAAGTGAGCACCTCACCACCGCTGCCCATTTTGAAACGCGCCAAGCCCGCGCTGCGCTCGGTGTTGACACCGCCCAGGTCCAGGCGGCGCACGCCGCGCTCGCGCAACACCTGCATGGCTTGCCACAGCAATAGGTTGTGGGCATTGAGCTCACGCCCCGCATCGCTGGACCACCCCACCTGATAGGTGGCGGCTTGGCCATGGATCAAAAACATCATCGCCGCCGCCCGCTCACCGGCAGCGTCGGCGCGCAATATCAAAACCGTTTTCGACACATGCTTGCGCGCATGGATGTATTGGTTGATCCAATCCAAGGGCAAACCGGCAAAACCCCGGGTCAAACGCTGATTCAACTCTTCTTGCATCAACCAAGCGTATTGCGCAGGGTTGGCCCCCACCCGATGCACCTGCAAATCGCTCGCCTCGGCCGCGACCAAGCGGTTGCGCCAGCGTCCGTCCATGGCGGCCCGCAGTTGTTCATTGCCGTGGGTGAGGTCGAGCATCACCGTCGATTCGCCGGTCATTACCCGGGTCATGCCGCGCCAGCGCAAACCGTCCGCAGCGGGGGTTTCGTCGGGGGAAAACAAAGCCAAGCGTGGTTGCCACAAGGGGAGTTGGCGCTTCAAGGCCACCAAAACCTGGGCTTTCTCGCGGCGTTGCAGGGGCACCAACCAAATCGGGCCGTGGGCACACAAGGCCACTGTGGCGATCAAGCCCACCCGGCGCGCGCTGAACTGAGCCAGGGCAATGGTCTGGCCATCGCGCTGCACCCGCGCGCGCAAACAGGGCACACCCAGGGCCATCATGGTCTCGCCATAGGCCCAATCTTGTTGCAATGCGCCAGCCACTTGGCCATGGGCCTGGTCCCAGGCTTGGGCATCATGGCCGTCCCACAAGACCTTCATGCTTTTAGAATATTTCCACCATGAACCGATTCACCCGCTGGCTGCGCCGTCCTCCTGTGCAAACTGTGATGGGACAGCGCCTGCCCGAACCGCGCTTGACCTGGGGCGCTGCGGCCATGGCTTTGATTTACTTGGGCTTGCCGGTACTGGCGGTGGGCATGGTGATCGATGCGCTGATCCAACTCACCACCGGCCGGTGCACCGGCGTTTGGTGCTGGTTCGGCTGAAACCCAGCGCCCGAACCCACCACCACACCCCTGCCAGGCCCATATGCGGGCCTGGCAACGCTGGAACCGGGGCTGGGGCGGGTGAGAGCGGTTTAGGCATGGCATACAGGGTTTTGATCTTACCGCCGCCTGGACGTGGTCAATAATCAGCCCATTGATTCAACCCAGGAGAACCCCCATGACACATCAACGCCGCTTTGGCAATTGGCTGATGGCCGCTTGTCTGAGCCTGGGAACAGCCCTGGCCCAGTCACCGGCCTTTCCCAGTCGCGCCCTCAGCCTGGTGGTGCCCAATCCGCCTGGTGGCTTGGTCGACACCTCGGCGCGTCTGGTGGCCGACCCCCTGGCCCGTGTGTTGGGCCAATCGGTGGTGGTGGACAACAAACCCGGGGCCAGCGGCAACCTGGCTTATCAAACCGTGGCCCGTTCGGCCAAAGACGGCCACACCTTGCTGGTGTCTTATTCGGGCTATCACGTGGCCAACCACATCTTGATGGACAAAGTGGGCTGGGAGTTGCGCGAACTCACCCCGGTGGGCCTGATCACCGTGGCCACCAATGTGATCGCGGTGCACCCCTCTATCCCGGTGAACAACCTGAAAGAGTTCATTGCCTACCTCAAAGCCAACCCGGGCAAGGTCAATTACGCCTCACAAGGCAACGGCTCGGTGTCGCACATCGGCACCGAAATTTTCAAACAACAAACCCAAACCGACATGGTGCATGTGCCCTACAAAGGCTCGGGCCAGGCCATCCAAGATGTGTTGTCCGGGCAGGTCCAGGTGTTCATCACCACACCGCCATCGGTCATGGGCCATGTGTTGGCCGGCAAGCTCAAAGCCTTGGCGGTGACGGGCAAGATTCGCCACCCCCAACTGCCCCAGGTCCCCACCATTGCCGAGGCCGGCTTGCCCAGTTTTTCGCTGGAATCGTGGGTGGCCTTGTATGTGGCCAATGGCACACCAGCGGCTGTGGTGCAAAAGCTCGCTGCCGACGTGAAACGCAGCATGGAGATGCCTGAGACGCGCCAGCGTGCGGAACAAGCCGGCATCGAGGTGCGTTACCTCAGCCCGGGCGACACCACGAAGTTGCTCGATGCCGACATCGCCAGTTGGTCGGTGGCGATCAAGCAAGCCAATATCAAGCTCGACTGATGGCCACACTACCCCTTACCTTGCCCGCTCTCACCCCCACCGTGCGCCGCTGGCGTTTTGCCACGGCCACCCTCATCTGCGCCATGGGTTTGACCGTTGGTTGGGCGCAAAGCGGCGACTACCCGAACAAGACGGTGAAAATCATCGCGCCTGTGGCCCCTGGGGGTGGCGTGGACCTGATCGCACGCACAGTGGCCGAGCGTTTGACCAAGGCCATGGGCCAATCCTTTGTGGTTGACAACCAAAGCGGTGGCGGTGGTGCCATTGCGTCAGCCAACGTGGCCCGCGCCGCAGCCGATGGCTACACCCTGTTATTGGCCTATGTGGGCACCCATGGCACCAACCCTGCGGTACGCAAACTGCCCTATGACGCGGTGAAAGACTTCAGCCCGATCGCCATGGTGGGTGGCACGCCCAATGTGCTGGTGGTCTACCCGGGCGTGCCGGTCAACGACCTCAAGGCTTTTGTGGCCCATGCCCAAAAAAACCCGACGGGTTTGAGCTACGGCTCGGCCGGTCAAGGCACGCTGACCCATTTGGCGATGGAGCAGTTCAAACTGCAAGCGCAGTTCTTCAGTGTGCACGCGCCTTACCGCGGCATCGGACCGGCCTTCACCGATTTGATGGGTGGCCAAACCCAGGCCTTGTTCCCGGGCTTGGCCGCGGCCTTGCCCCACATCAAATCGGGCAAAGTGCGACCGCTGGCGGTGACGGGCCTCAAGCGCCACCCCCTGATCCCCGATGTGCCCACTTTTGCCGAACTCGGCTATGTCGGGTTTGACGGTGTGCAGTGGTATGGCATCGTCGGACCGGCCAAGCTGCCCGAAAAAATCATTGCCCGCTTGAACGAAGAAATCAACAAGGCGATCAACAACCCCGAACTCAAAGAACGCTTATCGGCCGAAGCCATCCAACCCATGCCCATGGGCAGCGATGCCTTTGGCCAATACATCCGACAAGACATTGCCCGCTGGACCCAAGTGGCCAGAGAGCGACGCATCGAAGTCGATTGAGTGGCTTGCCGATGGCTGCCCCCCACCCCTTGTTTTTTTTCCACCCCATAAGGATTTTGTGATGGCCCGCAACACCCAGGTCAGCGCCGACCACCACGCCCCAGCCGTGACCGATATCTTGGCCCGCCATGTGGCCAACCACCCCTCGCGCGGTTGGAGCGATGCGGTCGAACACGAAGCCCTGCGCACCTGGCTCAATTGGGTGGGTTGCGCCATTGGCGCAGCCCAACACGAGAGCGTGCAATCGGCGCTGGCCGCAATGCAAGCTTTTGATCCGGCCCCGCAGGCCAGTTTGCTCGGGCGCAGCGAACGGGTTGACATGGGCGCGGCCGCCTTGATCAATGGGATTTCCTCGCACACCTTTGACTTTGACGACACCCACCTCAAAACCATCATCCATCCGGCCGGACCGGTGGCCTCGGCTTTGCTTGCCCTGGCCGAGCACCGGCATTTTTCGGGCCGCCAGATCATCGACGCATTGGTGCTGGGCATTGACGTGTCGTGCCGCATTGGCAACTGCATGTACCCCGACCACTACGACCGGGGCTGGCACATCACCGGTTCGACCGGCAGCGTGGGCGCGGCCGCCGCTTGTGCGCGCTTGCTGGGCCTGAATGTGCAACAAACCGCCATGGCCATGGGCATTGCCGCGTCCCAACCCATTGGCATGCGCGAGCAGTTTGGCACCATGACCAAACCCTTTCACCCCGGCGGCAGTGCACGTGCGGGTTTGACCAGCGCTTTGTTGGCCCAAAACGGCTTCACCGCCAGCGCCAAAGCGCTGGAAGCACCGCGCGGATTCATCCAAACCGTGTCCACCAAACACGACTGGAACGAGATCACCCATGAATTGGGCGAGCGCTTTGAAATCTCCTTCAACACCTACAAACCCTTTGCCTGCGGCATCGTGGTGCATCCCAGCATCGATGCCTGCGTTCAATTGCGCGACAAAGGCATCACGCCCGATCAAGTCGAACGCATCGACCTCCAGGTGCACCCGCTGGTGTTGGAGTTGACCGGCAAAAAAACCCCCGCCGACGGCCTGCAAGCCAAGTTCAGCGTCTATCACGGCTGTGCCGCGGGCCTGATGGTCGGGCGCGCGGGCGAAGAAGAATACGAAGATGCATTTGTCACCCGCGCCGACACCGTGGCCTTGCGCGCCAAGGTCCATGCGGTGGTGGACGACCGCATGGACGAAGCATCGGCCGATGTCACCGCCCTCCTCAAAGATGGGCGACAAGTGCATGTGTTTGTCGAACACGCCATTGGCTCGGTGCAAAACCCCATGAGCGATGCCCAACTCGAAGCCAAGTTCCACCGCCTGGCCGACGGTGTGATTGGCGCCCAACGGGCCGAGGCCGCCATCGCCGCTTGCTGGGCCACAGGTCAGGCCAGCGGCGTGCAAACCTTGTTGCAAGCTGCTTGCCCACGCTGAGCGGCAGTTGCCCCAATCCCCGTTTTCTTTCAACCCTTTTGACACCAGGAGTGCCGCATGAACACAACCCACGATCCCGCCTTGATAGATGATTTGGTGGTGGCCAACCACATCTTGGTCAACCAAGGGGTACTCGATGGCTTTGGCCACATCAGTGTGCGCGATCCAGCCCATCTGCAGCGGTTTTTCATTGCCCGCAGCATGGCACCCGCCCTGGTGCAAGCCGACGACATCTTGGTGTGTGACCTTGACAGCAATGTGATCGACGAGCGCGGCCGCAAGACCTACTTGGAGCGCTTCATCCATGGCGAAATCTACAAACTGCGCCCCGATGTGAATGCGGTCATCCACAGCCATTCGCCCTCGGTCATTCCATTTGGTGTGACAGGCGCTCGCTTGCGACCGATTTGCCACATGAGCGGCTTTTTGGCTGCGACCACACCGGTTTACGAAATCCGCCACAACGCGGGCGAAAACTCCGACCTTTTGGTGCGCAACCATGCCTTGGGCAAAGCCTTGGCCGAGGTGCTGGGCGATCACCCCGTGGCCTTGATGCGCGGCCATGGCAGCGTGGCCGTGGGCAGTTCGATACAGCAGGTGGTGTACCGCGCCATCTACACCGAAAACAATGCCCGCTTGCAAGCCATGTCCATGCCATTGGGCGAGATTACTTACCTCACCGATGGCGAAGCCCGTGCCACCGCCGAGATGGGCGACCAGCACCTGGACCGCCCCTGGCAGATGTGGAAACGCGACGCCCAACAAGGGCGCTGAACGCCCCGCGCCCGCATGCACATCCCCACCCCCACGCCTTGGCGAGAACTCAGCCAAGCCCAACTCGATTGGGCTTATGACCAATCCCAGCACGCCCCCAACCTCAACCAAGTGCTGCAAGCCTGTGCCACGCACAGCCAACAAGTACAGGCGGGCTTGCAAGCCAGGGGTTTGTACCAACGCCATGCCTATGGCGATCACCCCGACGAAGGCTTGGATTGGTACCGCAGCCCGCAGGCCATTGGCGTGCTGGTGTTTTTTGTGCACGGTGGCGCTTGGCGGCGCGGTCGCGCCCAAGACTACGCCTTGGGCGCAGACTGGCTGACACAGGCGGGTTGCCATGTGGTGGTGCCCGACTTTTCGGCCGTCACCGACCGCGCAGGCCAACTCGGCGTGCTGGCCGATCAATTGCAACGCGCCTTGGCCTGGGTGGTGCAGCACGCCCCGGCCACGGGAATAGATGCCCAACGCCTGATCTTGGTCGGTCATTCCTCGGGGGCGCACTTGGCGGCTTGCCTGGCCACCACCGAAGCGGCCCAGCGGCCAGCAGGCCTGCGCGTGCGCGGCTTGCTCAGTTGCAGCGGCATGTACGACTTGGAGGCGGTGAGCCACAGCGCGCGCAGCAGCTATGTGCAATTCAACCCAGCACTGGTGCAAGCGCTCAGCCCGCAACGCCACCTCGCGCGCATCGCCCATCCGGTGCGTTTGCTCATTGGCCAAAACGAGTCGCCCGAGTTCATCCGCCAAGGGGTGGACTTCCATGCCGTGCTACAAGCCCAAGCCATGGACTGCACATTACACATGGGCGCGGGCTTGAACCATTTGGAAATCCTGCAATCGCTGGCCACGCCCGAGGGTTTTTTCGCCCAACACCTGCGCGCGCTGATCACGCTGGCCTAGGCTGCTCCCGCATTGACAAGCCAGCGCGGACCCGCTTACGATGCGTCGTATGCATTTGCAAGTATTTAATGCCGCCGACTGGGTCCAGCCGCACCGGGTGCACCGCGGCATCTACACCGACCCGGCCATTTTTGCGCTGGAGCAGCAGCGCATATTTGAGCGCGCCTGGATCTATATCGGGCATGAGAGCGAACTGCCCGAACCTGGCGACCACATCTTGGCCCACATGGGCACGCAAGAAATTGTGCTGGTGCGCCAAGGCGACGGCAACTTGGCCGCGTTTGAAAACCGCTGCAGCCACCGAGGTGCCCGCCTGGTGATGCAAGACAAGGGTCAGGCGCGCCAATTCACTTGTGCCTACCATGCATGGTCGTTTCATTGGGATGGTCGGCTGCAAGCCCTGCCCTTGCCACAAGGATATGGCAGCGATGCTGCGCCCCCCTCGCGCGACCTGGTGCGCATCCGTCAGGTGCAAAGTTACCGTGGTTTTGTATTCGCCACGCACAGCGCAGATGCCCAACCCCTGAACGATTTTCTGGGCGGCCTGGCCAGTGCGCTCGACAACATGGTCGACCGATCCCCCAGCGGGCAATTGGTGCAGGCGGGGGGCAAGTTGCGAATGCTCTACCACGGCAACTGGAAGTTGTTCATGGAAAACGCCGTCGATCTGGTGCACCCGATGTTTGTGCACGGTGGCGCGGTGATGGTGGCGCGCCAACACCCGCAGTGGGGCGAACACGCTGGCACCACGGGGCAAACCACCCAAATGCTGCTCGCCAATGGCTTGAAACTCAGCGAATGGGATGGGGTGGATTTGCATGCCCACGATGGCGGCCATGTCTACATGGGCGGCTTTTACCGCCAAGGCGTGATTGCACCCAAGCGCCAAGACCCGGTGTTCACCGCCTACCAAAGCGCCCTGGAAGCGCGCCACGGCGGCGAAAAAACCCAGGCGGTGTTGGCGGTGGAACGGTTCAACAACCTGATATGGCCCAATCTGTCGGTCAACGCGCGCTTTCAAACCGTGCGCATGGTGCAACCGCTGGCGGTGGACAAAACCATGGTCACCAGCTACTGCTTTGCCATGACCGGCGCGCCGCCTGAAATGCACACGCTGAGCCTGCGCTTTTTGAACACCGCCAGCTCGCCAGCTTCGCTGGTGGCCAGCGATGACCTGGAGATTTTTGAACGCTGTCAGCAAGGCCTGAGCGAAGGCCTCAACGATTGGATCGATACCGCGCGCGGCCTGGGCCACGACCAAGCCCAAAGCCCCACCCATTGGCGCGCCAACGGCACCAGCGAGTTGCCCATTCGCCACCAATTGCAGGCCTGGCTGCATTGGATGGGCCACGCCCCCTGAGACCGCGCATGCACACCCACAACGACTGGAACCCGCCCGACTGGTACCGCTTTGTGCTGGACGAGGCCGCCTTGCTCGATGCGCGTGGGTTTGAGGACTGGGTGGCGTTGTTTGCCGCCGACGGCCGCTATTGGATGCCCGCCAGCGTTGATGCGGCGCCGGCATCCAACGCCTTGTCCTTGTTTGACGAAACCCCCGAAATTTTGATGCTGCGCGCGCAGCGGCTGCTGCATCCGCTGACCCATGTGCAAGTGCCTGCTTCGCGCACCCACCACCATGTGAGTGGCCTGCGCTTGCTCGCTGAGGCACCCGAGATGCTGTGCGTGGGCTCGATGCAGTGGATCGTCGAGCAACGCGCTGGGGTGCAACGCCATTTCAGCGCCCGGGTGCAACACCATTTGCGCCCCACACCCCAGGGCTTGCAGATGGTGCTCAAGCGGGTGGACTTGATCGATGCAGACAGCGCACACCGCGCCATGCCCTTTCCCCTGTGACGGCGCACGCCAGACCTAGAGCACAGCATGAGCGACTCCCCCTCCAGCGACCACCCGGCAAAGCCCACCGACTGGGTCGGGCAAGGCCTGCCGCGCCAAGGGGCGCGCCGCTTGGTGGCGGGCCGGGGGCGCTACACCGACGATGTGCGCCTGCCGGGTTTGTTGCATGCGGCTTTTTTGCGCAGCCCTTGGGCCCATGCGCGTTGGTCGCCGCCCAACTTGGATGCAGCCCGCGCCCTGCCCGGCGTGCGTGGGGTGTGGCTGGCCAGCGATTTGGCGGCGGTTTGCCAACCTTGGACCACCGCCTTGGCCACCCTGCCCCAACACCGCAGCGCCCCCCAAGGGCCGCTGGCCGATGGCCAAAGCCATTGGCAAGGCCAACCGGTGGTGATGGTGGTGGCCACCAGCCGCGCCATCGCCGAAGATGCCCTGGCCTTGATCGAGATCGACTGGCAGGAATGCCCGCCCGTGGTCGATGCCAGCGCGGCCTTGCAATCCGACAGCCACCTGATCCACCCGGGCTTGGGCAGCAACCTGGCCCTGGCGCACCAAACCGGCACCGACACTTTTGCCGCCGTGGCCGCCAAAGCGCATTGCGTGGTCGAGCGTGAACTGGTGTATGCGCGCCACACCGGCGTGCCACTGGAGGGGCGCGCCATCGTGGCCGAATTCGACCCCTCGACGCGCCAGCTTACTGTGCACCAATCGACCCAAGTGCCGCAGCAAATGCGCGCTGTGATGGCCCAAATTTTTGCGCTGCGCGAAACCGATGTGCGGGTCATCACGCCCGATGTGGGCGGTGCATTTGGTGTCAAGTTGCATGTGTACGACGACGAAATGGCTGCAGTGGCCGCCGCCATCTTGTTGGGTCAACCGGTGAAATTCGTCAGCGACCGCTTTGAAGCCTTTAACAGCGATGTGCATGCCCGCTCGCACCGGGTGCATGCCCGGCTCGCGCTCGATGCCCAGGGCACGGTGCTGGGTTTTGCGGTGGACGACCTGATGGACATTGGGGCTTTCTCCATGTTCCCGCGCACCAGCGTGCTCGAAGGCATGCAAGCGGTCTCGCTGGTGGGTGCGCCCTACGCCGGCCCGGTGCTGCAAACCCAATTGCGCGTGGCCTACCAGAACAAAGCCCCAGTGGGGGCCTACCGAGGGGTGGGCCAACCGGTGGCCTGCGCCATCACCGAGCAATTGATGGACGCGGCGGCCCACAGCCTGGGGCTGGACCCGGCCGAGTTGCGCCGGCGCAATTTCCGCGTCAGCGCCAAGCATGGGGCCATCGCTGCCAATGGCATGGACTTGGGTGGCTTGTCCCACCATGCTTGTTTGGACCGCTTGCTCGCGCTGATGGACTACCCGCAATTGAGGGCCCAACAGCAAAGCTCGCGCGCCCGAGGTCGCCACTTGGGCATTGGCCTGGCTGCCTTTGTGGAATTGACCGCCCCTGGCCCCGCGTTTTATGGCGCAGCGGGTGCGCCCATCACCGCCCAGGACGGCTGCGTGCTGCGCCTGGAGCCCGATGGGGGGGTGACCTGCTTGATCAGCAGCACCGATCAAGGCCAGGGCATCGACACCGTGTTGCAACAACTCATCGCCCAAAGCCTGGGGCTGGAGATGGCCGCCATCCGCATCGTGCGTGGCGACACCCACAGCGTGCCCGCCGGTGGTGGTACCTGGGCCTCGCGCGGCATGGTGGTGGGTGGCGAGGCCGCTTTGTTGGCGGCCCGGCAATTGCACCAACAACTGGCCACGCTGGCCGCTGCGGTGCTGGGCGTGCCCGCCACACAGCTGCAATGGCGCAACCGCGAGTTTGGCCATCCCAGCGGGCAAGTGAGCTGGCAGCGCCTGGCCCAGATGCTGCACTTTCGCATGCACGAACTGCCTGCGGGTTTTCATGCCCAGTCCATGGCCAGCGCCAGCGCCGTGCCGCGCCAGCCCTTCATGGCCTCCAATGGCATTCAAGCCAGTTGGCTCGAAGTCGATGTCGACACCGGCTTCGTGCGCCTGCTCAAGCACTGGGTGGTGGAAGACTGTGGTCGTGTGCTCAACCCCCTGCTGGCCGATGAGCAACTGCGCGGCGGCGTGGTGCAAGGCCTGGGCGCGGCCTTGTTTGAAGAATGCCGCTATGACGAGCAAGGCCAGCACCTGAGCTCCACCCTGGCCGACTACCTGGTCCCAATGGCCTGCGAAATGCCCGACATCGTGATTGCCCATGTCCACACACCCGTCAACCACACCTTGCTCGGTGCCAAAGGCATTGGCGAAGCGGGCACGATTGGTGCAGGTGCGGCCGTGGCCAACGCGGTGCACGATGCCCTCTCACCTTGGGGCGTGCACATCGCCAGCCAGCCCTACACGCCGGAGAAAATCCTGCATGCCCTGGGGCGCACTGGGGTTGGCAGATGAAGATCACCGGCATCCAAGAGGCCAGCTTGCCGATTGGCTCAGCCATGCGCAACGCATCGATCGCCTTTGACCAAATGACCGCATCGGCCGTGGCCATCCGGACGGATCAAACGCGTGACGGTCGGCCCCTGGTGGGCTTGGCGTTGGACTCGATCGGCCGCTATGCCAAAGGCGGCCTGTTGCGCGAGCGTTTCATCCCGCGCCTGTTGGCCGCGCCTGCGCGCGATTTGCTCGATGAAGCAGGCTTGATCGACCCGATGCGCTGCGTGGCCATCCTGATGCGCGGCGAAAAGCAAGGCGGCCATGGTGAGCGCAGCGGCGCGGTCGGTTTGCTCGACGCGGCTCTGTGGGATTTGCGCGCCAAACAAATGGGCTTGCCCCTGTGGCAATGCCTGGGCCCCAGCCCCGGCGGGGCAGCGCCCAGCGCACACATCGCCACCTATGCCTCTTGCGGTCATTTCACCGACAACCCCGACCCGCAAGCCCTGCGCGACGAAGTGGCCCAGTGCCTGGCGCTGGGCTATACCAGCGTCAAAATCAAGCTCAGCGGGCGCCAAGCCGCCTTGGACGCGCAACGCCTCCGAAGTGCCTTGGACGCGGGCCTGAATCCAGGGCAGTTGGCGGTCGACCTCAATGGCCAGTGGGACAAGCATTGCACCGATGCGCTGGCAGTCTTGGCCGAATACCCGCTGGCCTGGGTGGAAGAGCCCGCCGCCCCTTTGGACTACGCCGCCTTGACCGCGTTTTGCCAAATTCACCCAGGGCCAGTGGCCACCGGAGAAAACCTGTTCTCCGCCGACGATGCCACCAACTTGTTGCGCTACGGCGGCCTGCGCCCCGCGCTCGACCGTTTGCAAATGGACATCTCCTTGTCCTACGGGGTGGACGAGTACCACCGCATGATCGAACACGCCCTCGCCCTGGGTTGGACGCGCCAAGCCTTTTGGCCCCATGCCGGCCATTTGTTCGCCGCCCATGTGGTGGCCGCATGGGGACTGGGCAGCCATGAGTCGGCCCCCGATGCCAGCCGTTTGTACGGTGGCTTTTGGGACGGTGTGCCGGTGATCCAAGGCCACATCACACTGCCACGCTATCCTGGTGTGGGGTTTGAACACAAAGCCAATTTGATGGCGGTTTTGCAACCGCTGTGCTGATGCCCCCAGCCCATACCCCAACCCCAGGCCACACTTTTTTAGGAGAAAAACCCCATGCCCACCGCCAAACTGCGCCACATCGCCGTGTCTGTGCCCGACTTGGAAGCGTCCGCCGCTTTTTACGAGCAAGCCTTTGGCCTCAAGCGGGTCAACTTTGTGGTCACCCCCTATGGCGACGGTCTGTCGCTCAGCGACGGGGTGATCAACCTGACTTTGTTGAAATTTCACACCGACGATGCGGCCGGCGACGAGCGCGGCAAAGATTTTGTCGGCATTCACCACATGGGCTTCATCGTCGACGACTTGGAGGCCATGAGCGCCCAAATCGAAGCCCATGGCGGCAAATTCCACCGCGAACTCAAGGGCGGCAATGGGGTGGACTTTGAACGCAAATTCCGCGACCCCAACGGCATCGTGTTGGACATTTCTCACCGGGGCTGGATTGGCATTGAGCCAACCGCGCCCTGAGTGGCACCTGCCTGCAGCGCCCCCATGAAACCGGCCGCCTTTCAATATCTGTGCCCGCGCACCCTGGACGAGGCCTTGCAGGCCTTGGCCCTGCATGGCGAGCAGGCCAGCGTGCTCGCCGGTGGGCAAAGCCTGATGCCCATGCTGTCGTTTCGCTTGCTCGAGCCCCAATGGGTGATCGACATCAACCGCCTCCCGGGTCTGGACCACATCGTGCACGCTGCCAACCATGTGCGCTTGGGTGCTCTGGTGCGCCACGCCCAGTTGCTGGAAAGTGCTGTGGTGGCCACCCACCTGCCCTTGCTGGCCCAGGCCATGCCCCACATTGCCCATGCGGCCATCCGCGAGCGCGGCACCTTGGGCGGCAGCCTGTGCCTGGCCGACCCGGCCGCTGAATTGCCTGCCTGCATGCTGGCCTTGGATGCACGCTTCGCGTTACGCTCGCCACATGATCAGCGCGAGGTGGCTGCGGCCGATTTTTTCCAAGGCCTGTACCAAACCGCTCTGGCCCCAGGGGAACTGCTGTGCGAGGTGATCATCCCAGTGCCAGCAGCAGGCAGCGCCATGGTGTTTGAAGAATTGAGCCGCCGCCACGGTGACTACGCCATGGCCGGATTGGCCGCCTGGTCGCACCCGGCCAGCCAACGCAGCCGCTTGGTTTTCCTGGGCTGTGGCGACCGACCCACCCGCGCCCCCCGAGCCGAGGCTTTGCTCAACGCCCGCACAGCCACACCCCCTTTTGCCCAACTGCGCGCCGCCATCGATGCCGATCTGCAACCCGAGGCCGACCTGCAAGCCCAAGCCGACACCAAACGCCACATGGCCACGGTGTTGTTGCAACGCGCCTGGCCCCACCTGTGATAACCCATACCATGACCCAGCCCCATTGGTTCCCCTTGTCTTTGCGTGTCAACGGCCTTGCGGTCCAAGCCCTGGTGGAGCCCCGCCAACACCTGGCCGATTTTTTGCGTGATCAACTCGGTCTGACCGGCACCCATTTGGGCTGCGAGTATGGGGTGTGCGGTGCCTGCACCGTGCGGGTCAATGGCCGCATCGTGCGCGCCTGCCTGATGCTGGCCGCTCAAGCCCAAAACTGCGAGGTGCAAACCATTGAGGGCTTGGATGCCCAGGGGAATTTCCAAGACCTGCAACAAGCCTTTGTGCAGCGCAATGCGCTGCAATGTGGCTTTTGCACCCCTGGCATGGTGATGTGCGCCAGCGCCTTGCTCGAACAAGGGGGCTGCCCCAGCCGCACCGAAATCCGTGCCCACATCAGCGGCAACTATTGCCGCTGCACCGGTTACGAGGCGATTGTGGATGCCATCGAGTTGACGGCGCAGTCCAGGGCAGGCATCGCCAAGGCATAAAGCACTGGTGCAAATGCGGCAAGCCGAACTGGCAGCCTGGAATGCCTTGACCGGCTATGGCGCTTGCAATTGCGCCAACATGTGGTTCATCAGTTCGAGCAAGCTGTTTTTTTGCGCCTTGGTCAAACCCGCCAGCGATTGTTCGCGCACTCCGATGGCCATGGGCAAGATGCGACGGTACTTGGCCTCACCCGCGGCTGTGGTGTAGACGCGCACCGTGCGCGCGTCTTGCGTGTCCACCTCGCGGCGCACATAACCCTCGTTTTCCATGCGGGTGAGCAAGCGGCTCAAACTCGAATGCGGCACCACTGCATAAGTCGACAAATCGGTGATCGAACTGCCGTTTTGCTGAGCCAGCACCGCCAATATGCGCCAGTGCTGAAAGCTGACCTTGAGCGTTCGCAACTGCAATTCGAGTTGCCGGTTCATCAAGCCGGTGACCCGGTTCATGAGGTAGGGCACCGACGCGTCGAGCTGGTAGCCTATCCAAGGCTTGGATGGATCAGGTTTCATGGCTGAATGCGCACCGAATAAGCTGTGGAGGGTGCACTGATCTTAGTCTTTGAATGCGAAAAATTGGCCACTTGCTGCGGCAGGGCACCTCATGTTTACCCTGATCATCACCACACCAGCAGCACCGACATGGTCAACAAAAACGCGAACAAAAAGCGTCGAAATGCGGGTTCACTGATGCGCTGCCCCAAAAACTGCCCCATGTACAGACCCGCGGCCATGGGCAACAAGGCCGCCAAGGACAAACCAACTTGGCCCCATCCCATGCGATCGTAAAAAAACATCGCCGCATACAAAGGCAAGGAGCCAAACAAATAAATGATGCTGATGCCGCCAATGAATTGCGCGCGGTCCAAGCGCAAGGCCATCAGATAGGTGATGATGATCGGACCGGTGAGCGAAGACACCGCACCCAGCATGCCCGATAAAAAACCAACCAAGGCACTGGCCCAACGCTCGCGCCGTGCAGACACTTCAAACTGCGGCTTGAAGGCCATGAGCAACACGGCCAGCACCAACACGGCCGCGAGCATGCGGTTGAGGTGGCGCGCATCGAGCTCCAGCGTCATGCGCACGGTCAAAAAGGTGGCTCCCATTTGCGCCAACGACAAGGGCCAAAACCGGCGCAGGTTGTGCCGCCATTGGCCCACGTTCCAGGCTTGCCACAGGTTGGAGCCCATCACCGGCACTGCCACCAAGGCCATGGCTTGAGGGGCGGGCATCACCAAAGACATCATGGGCACCGCCAGCATGGGCAAACCCACCCCAATTGCGCCTTTGACCACACCACCAATCACAAAGGCGGCGAGGCCCACGGCCAACATGCTCGCCAAATGCGGCGTATCCCAAAACGGCGTCCATACCGACAAAGCGAGTTGACGCGCGCATGCCAACGAAAAATCTGAACGCCAGCACATGAGCAGCAGCAGCCTGGCGTCAGGGGCTTATTCTTTTTGAATACCCGCCAGGGCCACAGCCTTGCCCAAGCGCTCCACCTCTTCCAGCACGGCGCGGTGGCACTCCGCGGCATTGCCACCAATCGCCTCAATGCCTGCATTGCTCAAGGTTTGAACCACCTCCGGCATTTTGGCAATGGCGGCCATTTCGCTGCTGATGCGCTCCACCGCAGACGCTGGTGTGCCGCTGGCGGCGAACAAGGCCACGATGGGGGCAAAGTCAAAACCGGGAATGGTCTCGGCAATGGCCGGAACATTAGGCTCTTGGCTGGAACGCTTGGCCGCGTTGTTGCCGAGCAATCTCACTTGTCCGCTTTTGACAAAGCCCAACAGCGAGGGCAATGCCGAGAACAACATGTCCACCTGACCGCCCACCAAGGCGGGCACCGACTGACCCGTGCCCTTGAAGGGAATGTGGGTGATGTCCAAGCCCAAAGAGGCTTTGAACGACTCCATGGTCAGGTGATGCGTGCTCCCAATCCCCGAAGACCCATACGTCATGCCGCCGGGCTTGGCCTTGGCCAGGGCCACCAACTCGCGCAGGTTGTTGGCGGGGATTTTGGGATGCACCGCCAAATAAAGGGGCGCACGTGCGGCCAAGGACACTGCCACAAAATCGCGCTTGTAGTCGTAGCTGATCGACTTGCTGATCAAGGGGTTGATGGAGAAGGTCGATCCATCGGTGACCATGAAGGTGTAGCCATCTTTGGGGGCCAAGGCCATGGCCTGGGCCGCCACCATGCCGTTGGCCCCGGGCTTGTTGTCCACCGTGACCGGCTGCCCCAAGCGTTCACTCAGCCGCTGGGCATAAATGCGCGCCACGGTGTCGGGCAAGCCACCGGCGGCATGGGTGATGACAAAGCGAATTGGCTTGCTGGGATAGGCCTGGGCCCACAGCGCCGGTGAGGCAGCGGCCAGGGCTGCGGCAGTGAACAAAAATGGTCTGCGTTGCATGTTCAATTGGAATGGATGGGGTGGTTGAGGGACAGGGGCATCACGGCGTCACGGCTTCCTGCGCCGCGCCCACCGGTTGGGCTGGGTAAGCGCGCCAGTCGGTGGTTTTGGGAATCACCCCTTGGAACGAGCACACCGACTCGGGGATGTGCAAATCGCCCACGCCAATGGCGGGCCCGCCATTGGCAAAAGTGCGAACCGCATCGAGCATTTGGCGGCGAAAAGCCACGATGGCCATGTCGCTGGCCCCCAGGCGATCATGCTCTCTGTCGACAATCGGGCCCATGCCCACCCACATCGCCATGTCTTGGTTGGGAATGCCGGGTATGCCGGTGAAATTACCGGCCTTCATGGCCGCGCGGTCTTGCTTGAAATGGTTGCCCAAATGGCGCACCGGGTGATAGGCCGCATCCAGGTCCACCCCGACTTCGGTGTGCAAAAACTTGCGCCATGCGGCGGTGCTGGGTGTGGTTTGTGGGTCGCCCCACGCGATGAAGTGAAAGGCCGTGTGGTGGTCATCGATGGGGGTATTGATATTGGCCACGTTGTACACATCATTGGGCGGGATCAAAGCCGACGAGGGTGCGACAAACACGGTGGTGCGCACGTACTCATGGGTGGCGGCGTTTTGAATCGGTCGGCGCAAAGCCGCATAACGGAAGCCATAGCCATTGACCTCGACCTGCATGCGCGGTGCTTTGTCGGTGGAGGGGCGCAACCATTGTTCGCTGTTAGCCTTGGCCCCGTCCACCCGCGCCGGCACCATGTCAGAGGAATGCAGGCTAGAGCTGTGTGCCGAGTCGATCTGCCCTTCCAGAATTTGCGCCCAATTGGCCGGAATGATGATTTTGGCCACCGACACCTGCACATCATCTGTGGGCGCCCAACGCGGTGGCACAAAGGGCGTAAAGGTCTCGCTCGGTCCCATGTAAGCCCACACCATGCCCGCCCACTCCTGGGTCGGATAGGCTTTGTGCTTGACTTTGCTGGCCAAACCACTGCCCGCTGGCTCAGAACTCATGTCCACCACTTGGCCGCTGACATCCATCTTCCATCCGTGGTAGAGACAGCGCAAGCCACGGTGCTCATTGCGGCCATAGACCAAGGATGCGCGCCGGTGCGGACACATCTCATCGAGCACGCCGACCTGGCCGTCGGTGTCGCGAAACACCACCAGGTTCTCACCGAGCACCCGGGCGCGCACCGGGGCCCCATCGGGCTCGGGCACCTCTTCGGCCAAGCACACCAATTGCCAGTGGCGGCGCATCAATTGGCCCATGGGGGCATCGCCCTCCACACGGCACAACAACATATTTTCTGCGTGGGTCAGCATGCGCTTTGTTTCTCCTGAGGTTATGGCAGGCCGTACAGGTCGATGGTTAAATACTTAGCGATCTAAGATTATGATCACAGTTTACACCTTCTCCAGCCTGTGGGCTTTGGTACTAACCATGTCATCTTTTTCTTTGGCAACAGCCGCACTCAACACTTTGCAGGTGCGGCGCAAACAGCGCATCGCGCGCGACATCGTGCGCTTTGAATTGATCGATCCATCGGGGGCCGAACTGCCCGTCTGGACAGCCGGTGCGCACATCCGCTTGGTCACCCCGGGTGGGCACACGCGAAGTTACTCGCTGTGCGGCCCGGTGCAAGCGCGCGACCACTGGGCCATCGCCGTCAAGCGCGATGCCCAAGGGCGGGGTGGCTCCGTCAGTTTGATCGATGGCGTGCACGAAGGCGACAACTTGGCCATCAGCGGTGGGGACAACCTGTTTCCCCTGGAGGCACAAGCCCAGCAACACATCTTGATCGCGGGCGGCATTGGCATCACGCCAATTTATGCCATGGCGCAAACCTTGGCCCTGATGCCCAACACCTCATTTCAAATGTACGTGTGCAGCCGAGACGCTGAAGCCACGGCTTTTCTGTCCGAATTACAACAAGCACCTTGGCACGACCGTGTGCAGATTCACCACGATGGCGGCGACCCCAGCCAGTCGCTGGACCTGTGGCCGGTGCTGGAGACACCCAGCGCAGCCCATGTGTATTGCTGCGGGCCCCATGGTTTGATGGACAGCGTGCACGACATGAGTGGGCATTGGCCTGCGCACCAAATTCATTTCGAAAGCTTTGGCGCAACCAATCATGGCTGGGCCGACAACCAGAGCTTTGATGTGGTGTTGCCATTGAGCGGTTTGCGCTTGACCGTACCGCCCGAGCGCAGCATCTTGGAATGCTTGCGCAGCGCGGGTGTGGCGGTGCCCAGCTCGTGCGAAAGCGGCACCTGCGGGTCGTGCAAAGTGGGGTTGCTCAGCGGCGAGGTGGAACACCGTGACATGGTCTTACTGCCCGAAGAGCGTGCGGCCCACATCATGGTGTGCGTGTCGCGCTCGCACAGCGGTGGCCCATTGGAGTTGGCGCTGTGAACCGCATCTTGCGCGTGGGCGTGGCCGGTTTGGGCCGCGCATTCACCTTGATGATGCCCACCTTTGTGCAAGACCCTCGGGTGCAATTGGTCGCTGCCTGCGACCCCATGGTCCAGGCCTGCGCGCAATTTGAACGCGACTTTCATGCCCCCAGCGTGGCATCGGTCCAAGTGCTTTGTCAGCGGCCCGATGTAGATTGGGTGTATGTGGCCACGCCGCACCAATTCCATGCCGAGCATGTGGTGCTGGCGGCCCAACACGGCAAGCATGTGCTGGTGGAAAAACCCATGGCCATCAGCTTGGAAGAATGCGATCGCATGGTGCAAGCCTGTGAACAAGCCCGGACGGCCTTGATCGTCGGCCCCAGCCACAGCTTCAATGCGCCGGTGCTGCGCGCACGCCAACTCATTGCCAGCGGACGCTATGGGCGGGTACGCATGATCCATGCCTTGCAATACACCGATTTTTTGTACCGCCCACGCCGCCCAGAAGAGTTGCTCACCCACGCTGGTGGTGGGGTCATCCACAGCCAAGCAGCGCACCAGGTGGACATGGTGCGCTTGCTCGGCGGTGGCCTGGTGCGCAGCGTCACGGCCCACAGCGGCAATTGGGACAGCGCAAGACCCACCGAAGGCGCTTACAGCGCTTTGCTGGCCTTTGAGGGCGGGGCCTTTGCCAGCATGACTTACAGCGGCTACGGCCACTTTGACAGCGATGCCTGGATGGATGGCATCAATGAAATGGGCTTTGCCAAACCCAGCGGCGTCCATGGTGCAGCTCGCCTGCGACTGCAGAGCATGGCCGATGCCGCCCAAGAAGCCCACCTCAAAGCCGAGCGCAACTACGGCGGCGCATTGTGGAGCCCACCAGGCAGCGATAACGCCCCCAGCGCCCATCCGCACTTCGGGCCGGTGATCGTTGGCTGTGAACACGCCGATCTGCGTTTGACACCCCAGGGTGTGGCCATCGATGCAGACACCAGCCAAAGCTTTGAAGCCGTGCCGCTGACCCAGGTACCGAGGCAAGAAGTCATCGATGAAATGTGGGCGGCCCAGTCGGGTCAAGCCACCTTGCACAACGGCCATTGGTCGCGCGCCAGCACCGCAGTGAGCTTGGGCATATTGGCCTCGGCCCAAACGGGACAAAGCATCAGACCGCCCCACCAGGTGGCACCAGTGGCATGAAAAAAGACACCCAACAACTGTTGCGCCACTGGCAAGAGGCGGTGCCCAATGACCGCTTGGCGCACCTGGTGCGCGACACCGCACGCGCTTACACCCGGGCCCTGCAGGCCCGATTGGCACAGCACCAAGTGCCTTTTGGGCATTGGGCGTTTTTGCGCATCTTGTGGCACGCCGATGGCTTGACCCAACGTGAACTCAGTGCGCGCGCCGGTGTGATGGAGCCCACCACCTTTGCGGCCATGAAGGCGATGGAGGCCCTGGGCTACATCGAGCGCCGCCAGTCGCCCGAGAACAAAAAAAACATGTACATCTATTTGACCGCTGCGGGCCGGGCCTTGCAGAAAAAACTGGTGCCCTTGGCGGAACAAACCAACCAAATCAGCACCCAAGGCTTGAGTGCCGCGCAGGTGCAAAGCACCCGTGAGGTGTTGCTCAAATTACTGGAAAACCTGGCCGCCGACGAACGCCAATGGAGCGACCCACTTTGCACCCATTTCAAGCCACCAGGGCCACCGATTTGACTTGAAGGTAAACCGGCTGACCGACATGCAATCCCAGCGTTGCCCAAGCCCTTTGGGTGATGCGCGACAACACCACCGAGGGTCCCACCCGCAATCGAACCAAAACCTGCGACGGATGTTCATCGCTGGCCACGGCCTCGATCACGGCGGATAGCAAATTTTGTATGCTGGTGTGCTGCGGGGCCACGGTGGCGATGCTGACATCCTTGGCCAACAAGCGCATGCGCACCGCCTGACCCAGGGCCAAGCCGCTGTCACGCATCCAGAGTTCGCCACCTTCAAAAGCAACGCGACACAAATGCCAATCGCTGTGTCGCTCCACCAAGCGGCCATGCAACAAGGCCCCCAAGTCCTGGCCTGCCACCAGCGGTGGATGGATGTTGGCAAACACCTCGGTGACGGCACCTTGCGCCTTGACCTGCCCCTGTTCGAGCACCCACATGTGCGCGCCCAAGCGGGCCGCCTCATCGGCTGCATGGGTCACATACAGCATGGGCAGGTGCAATTCGTCGCGCATCTTTTCCAACCAGGGCAAGATCTCTTGGCGACGCGCCGCATCCAAGGAGGCCATGGGCTCATCGAGCAACAGCAAACGCGGTTGGCTGGCCAAGGCTCGGGCCAAGGCCACGCGCTGGCGCTCGCCCCCCGACAAAGCGCCTGGGGAGCGCGCCAACAAATGACCAATGCCCAACAACTCAATCGCCTGCGCCAAACTGTGCACCTGAGGCCGGGCGCTGGCGCGCTGCAAGCCATAGGCGAGGTTTTGCTGTACCGTTAAATGGGGCAACAGGCTGGACTCTTGGAACACATAGCCCAGGGCCCTTTGCCAGGTGGGCACAAACAATGCTTGTTGATCGTCTTGCCACAGCACGCCGCCGATTTCAATGCGCGCTCGCTGGGGCCGCTCCAAACCTGCCACGCAGCGCAACAAGCTGGTTTTGCCAGAACCAGATGCGCCCAGTATCACGGTGATGCCTTGCTCGGGCCATTGCACATCCAACTGCAAAGCAAACTGATTGCGCTGAAATTGCAGTTGGACGCGGTTCATGCACCCGCACCCACACCCGGCCAGCGCCGTTTCACCGCCGCCAAACCGTACAGCACGGCAAATGAAAACACCAACATACCGGCCGCCAGCGCATGGGCCTGGGCATATTCCATCGCCTCGACATGGCCATATATCTCGGTGGACAGCACACGCGTTTGGCCCGGCACATTGCCGCCGATCATCAAAATCACGCCAAACTCACCAACGGTGTGGGCAAAGGTCAAAATCGCCGCGGTGATCAAGCCCGAACGGGCCAAGGGCAGTGCCACCGAGAAAAAGGCATCCAGTGGCCGCGCGCCCAATGTGGCCGCAACCTCCATCGGTCGCCGACCCATGACCTCAAACGCATGTTGCAAGGGCTGTACCGCAAAAGGCAGGGAATAAACCATGGAGCCCAATACCAGGCCCTTGAAGGTGAACGACAACAAGCCCCAACCCATGGCCTGTGTCCACTGCCCCAACCAGCCCTGCGGTCCCATCGCCACCAACAGGTAAAAACCCAGCACCGTAGGTGGCAGCACCAAGGGCAAAGTGACAAAGGCCAAGATCGGCGCACGCCAGCGCGATGTGGTTTGCGACAACCACCAAGCCAGCGGCGTGGCCAGACACAGCAGCAACACCGTGGTCACGCTCGCCAACTGAAGCGTCAAGACCAGCGCTGACCAAGCCGCTGCCGCATCGTTCAACCATGGGATCATGGGAGCGGCTCCAACCCATAGCCCGCGTTGCGGATGATGTCACGCGCAGCAGGCGACTTCAAAAAAGCCATCAAGGCCAGTGCGGCGGCATTGTCTTTGCCTTTGTGAAGCAGCACCGCGTTTTGCAAAATCGGACTGTGCCAACTGCTGGGAACCAGCCAGATGGAACCAGTGGCTTTGCCCGTTGCCGACGCCACTTGTGACAATGCCAAAAAACCCAGGTCCGCATTGCCCGAAGCCACAAATTGATGGGCTTGGTTGACGTTTTCGCCTTGCACCCATTTGTGTTGCAAATCGCTGGTCAGTCCCATGCGCTCCACCACTTGCATGGCGGCCGCGCCATAAGGGGCCAATTTGGGGTTGGCGCGCGCAATGCGCTGGAAGCGGCCTTGTCGCAACACCTCGCCTTGCGGGTCAATCAACTCAGGCTTGGGGCTCCACAACACCAACTGACCAGTGGCATAGGTGAAATTGGTGCCAGCCACTCCCAAGCCCGCTTGCACCAACTGCGCGGGGATGGCCGCATCGGCCGATAACAACACATGAAATGGCGCGCCATTTTGAATTTGGGCCGACAACTGGCCGCTGGCACCTATCGACACCTGTATCTGGTGCCCGCTGCTTTTGGCAAAAGCCTGGGCAATTTGCTGCATGGGTTGCATGAAATTGGCGGCCACGGCGACCAACACCTCAGCGGCGCTGGCCCAGCCACAACCCAAGGCCAGCCACGCCACGATGGCTGGGCTTATGAGCAGTTTGGAGGCGAAGGATTTCATTGTGGGACTTAGTGTATCCAGCGCAGTCCTGAAGGGGATACAGTCTGAAGTTGCACCATACAAGCCCCCACCATGTTTCAAAAAATCATTGAAATCACACTGCCCATTTTTTTGATTGCCTGGCTGGGTTTTGCCTACAGCCGCAAATTCAAGCCAGACTTGGGTGGCGCAAACAAACTGATCGTTGATCTCGCATTGCCCATTTTGATTTTCAGCTCACTGGCTTCGAAAAGTTTTGATCCACAGTCCGCCGCAATCTTCACTCTCGCTTCGATTGCGCTGATCATCTTGAGCGGATTACTCGCTTGGCCGCTGGCCCGTTACGCGGGCGCTTCGGTGAAGGCGTTTGTCCCATGCGTCATGTTCACCAATGTTGGTCCCATCGGGATTCCACTCATCGCACTGGCTTATGGGCCAGAGAGCTTGCCGCTGTCCATTGTTTTGTTGGTCATCTCGAATATTTTGCATTTCACACTGGGCGCCATTGTCATGAGCGGCCGGGTGGAATGGCGCATGGTCTACGCCAATCCGCTCATTTGGGCCACGCTGCTGGGCTTATGGGTCTCGCACTTGCAATGGGCTGTTCCATCGCCAGTGCAAACGGCATTGACCATGGTTGGCAATGTATTGGTTCCCATGATGTTGTTGTCGCTGGGTTCCCGATTGGCCAGCAGCCAGTTGCATGATGTGCGGGTGGGTGTGATCGCGTCGATTTTGACCCTGGTCATTCGGCTGGCTGCGGTTTTTCTGATCTTGCAACTGCTGCCATTCAACCCCATTGAACGCGGGGCGATGATTTTGTTTGCTTGCTTACCCCCCGCTGTGTTTAACTTTTTATTGGCCGATAAATTCCATGTGCAACCAGAAAAAGTAGCCTCCACCGTGGTGCTGGGCCATGTGTTCAGCATGATCTTTTTGCCATTGGGCATCTGGCTTGCTTTCCTGCAATAGATAGACAATGAACATCAAATCGTGAAAGGGATTTCAAGATGTACAAATTGGTGGCGTTTGATGCCTACGGGACCTTGTTCGATGTGTACTCCATGGGGCAACTGGCTGACAAATTGTTTCCTGGACAAGGAACGGCCTTGGCCATCATGTGGCGCGATCGACAAATTGACTACACACGCCTGGTCACCATGAGTGACCCCAACCCTGCTGGCAGTCAACACTATCTGCCCTTTTGGGAGCTCACCATCCGTTCGTTGCGCTATGTGTGCAAGCGTTTGGGAATCGCTTTGTCCAGTGCCCAAGAAACGCAGCTCATGAATCAATATGCCCAATTGGCCGCCTTTGATGACAGTTTGCCCGTGCTCGCCCGGTTGAAAGAACTAGGCATGTCCACGGCCATACTCTCCAACGGCAGCCGAGACATGCTGCGCACGGTGGTGCAAAGCAACGGCTTGGCCCCCTACCTGGATCAGGTGGTCACGGTCGAAGAGGTAAAGCTTTTCAAAACCGCGCCCCAAAGCTACCACTTGTTGCTAGACGCCTTTCGCGTTGAAAAGAAAGATGTTCTTTTTGTTTCAAGCAATGCCTGGGACGCCGTGGGCGCATCCTGGTTTGGATACGATGTCTTTTGGGTCAATCGGGCAGGCTGGCCTTTTGAAGAAATCGGCAATCAGCCCAAATTTCAAGCCGATAATCTCACCAAGTTGCTCGATATCCTCTGACCCAATGGCCTCATCACTTTCACCCCATCAGACAACACTAGGCCGCCTGGCCGGGCACTCCATTGCATGGGTTCTTGGCGGTCTGCTCGTGACCGTCAGTGCCCAGGCACAAATACTGGACGCGATCACAGGCCATGCCAACGACATCAAGGCACGGTTTGCAAAGAACACGTTCATCAATGGTGTGACACTGAAACAAGGGGATATAGACACGACCGCCAAAGGGCAAGATCCCATTCACAACTCATCGGGAACTTGGTCGCTTATTCGCGTTGGCAAAGATCTTTATTTGCAATCGGCCGCCAATTTCAAATCCAGCCCGGGGCCCGATTACCACGTCTACATCAGCAAATCGGCAGCCATCAAAGACAACCCCGAATTTGATGCCCAACAAATCGAAGTGAGCAGACTTTTAAAGCCCAACGGCGCTGCATATTACAAACTCACAACCACCGATGCCGATGAAGTCAAGAGCGTTTTGATTTGGTGCAAACAATTCAAAGAATACATTGGGTCTGCTGACCTGATTGAATCAAAGTAGGCAGCAAGGCGCTCCCGGGCGTCAAGACCCTGAAGCTTCAAACGGCGTGAAGATAACGCAAGACCCGGCAACAGCCGCCCGGCGCTGCTCTTCTGGTCGCATGTCATTCAGGGCACAGCGGCTGTCGTCATCGTCCTGTGCTGGACTTTGCTGTTGGGGTTCACGAAGCTCGATATATGAAACACCATATCAGATGGGAGGAACTCAGTACGAAAACGAGATGGAGCGCCAGCCTTGAAAATCAGCACGTCGCTCCCGCTCCCGAAAAAACAACAACCGCTTACGCGGGCGTGGGATGCTTGGCGGGGCGGAAGGGATTGTTTAACTAACTCGCTCAGTTTTCAGCCCCGCTGTTTTTGGTGGCGTCGAGGATTCGAACTACCGGTCAATACGCCTTCTTGCTGCGCGTAGCGCCACACGCTACAATCGGCATATGATCCGAAGCTTCAGGCACAAAGGCGTTGAGCGCTTCTTCAAATCCGGCTCACGCGCCGGGATTCAAGCGGCTCATGTCCCGCGCTTGGCTCGTCAACTGTCTGCGCTGAACGCGGCCACAAGACCAGAGGACATGAACCGACCAGGATGGGACTGGCACGCCCTCAAGGGCGGCCTCTCCGGCCACTGGTCAATCAGCGTGAACGGCAACTGGCGTCTGACTTTTACGTTTGTAAACGGCGATGCCATCCTGGTGGACTACCAGGATTACCACTGAGGTGACCATGAGTTCAATGTACAACCCCCCACACCCCGGCCTCACTTTGAGGGACGACATCCTGCCTGCCTTGAATCTACAGGTTGGCGAAGCGGCTGCCCAGTTGGGCGTAGACCGCACCACTTTGTCTAAGATGCTCAATGGACGAGCGGCGATCAGCCCCGCGATGGCGCTAAGGCTCGAGCGTTGGTTGGGGCGCGACTATGGCGGAGCGGCTGAAGTGTGGCTGGCTCAGCAGGCTGCCTACGATCTCTGGCAAGCGCGGGAGGCTGTGAAGGCCAACAAGTTGCTATCAGGCATCAAGGCACTGAAATTTCAAGCAACTTAAGCAGACCAACGAATGGTCCTCTATAAAAGTAGTGAGTGCCCATGGCCCATTAATGGGTAGAGCCTTTGATGACTGGCGGGGCAGAAGCGATTGTATAAATAACTTGCTCAGGTCCGAAAGCATCGTTTTTTGCTGGGTCACCAGCCTTGAGTCTTTTTTGATGCAAAGACAATTGAAGCCGAATCTGATTCATGGTTAAAATCATATGTCAGCTATCCGTCCGCCTATTTATTTATTATGATTCTCCAAATCATTTGAATTTCTATTGGCAGCATCCCTGTCCAAATTTAAATTAATGTTTTCAGGAATTTTTCTTCTTCTATAATCAACCAACAGCTGGTGTATGATTTTTCTGAATTTTGATATGCCAAAATTTATGCAATAAAGCATTATTATTGTTACAAGCGTAACTACCAGTTTTTGATTGACTGACAATGAGTTAAACCATTGAGCTATTTGTTTAAAAATCGTCACTATTGCTGTAAAGAATACTTCCAAATACTCATCAACTTGTTTGGTATTTTTCAAAGACTCAAACCAATTTACAAATTTTTCCATTGCTGACCTCCTATACAAACCTTAAAAAATAACGAGTAACCCAAAATTAATGTTACTTATATATCGCTACTAGATTGACCTCCGCCGCACGCAAATAGTGGAGGGAATGCTAAGCAACATAAAAATAGTTTTTAGCACATTGCTAATCATATGGCTCTTAAACTTTACTTCATTTCCGCTTTTTGTTGCCTTGTACCCATAGTAATTACACCTGATGCATCTTTAGAGTAAACATTATTTATGCATGAAAATTGCGAATTTTGTTTATGAAGTGAGCTCCTTCCTGAAATTCCATCGTTTTTAATTGATTGGATTCGAAACTCAATAGGTTGAATTTCTAGGCAATCAGATATCACTCCTGTAAAGTGCAAGGTGTGTGTTATGACATTTTTTATTTTTGCATCCTTAGGAATTGTAAATCCTGCTATTTCAATGTACTCACCGCTTTCATCCTGATAAGAAGCTAACATTTTTTCTTTGGCTCTAAAGTCCATCTTAAGCCTTAGTGGTTTAGAGATATTGCCTTTAATGAATGTTGACATGTTATGGCCTAGCCTCATTTCGCATTCCCTCTTGTCATCTTCGCTTTTGCTATAAGTAATTTTTGCAGGGCAAATTTGTTTATCAATGCGACTAATTGGCGTTGTTATAGGAAGAATCGCACCCCACATGTAGACGTTTAACTTTCCTGAATATGTTCCATTTTTTTCATCGACATTGACAATTTTTAAGGCTATTGAACCATTGGTTCCATCTTTGTCATAGTAGAAATCATTGTGGATTGAGTAGCGTACGTTGTTCTTTACCGCTGTCTTAAGGTCGACTTCTAATTCAACTACGCCTAATTGTTTGCTGAAATCCGTTTGTCCAGTTGCTAAGATTCCTGGGATAATATCTTTTGATGATGCTATGCCTGATATTGTATTAATAGGAGAATCATTATTCCTCTTTAAATAAATCTGAATTTTGGTTTTTAATGCCTCTAGCGAGCCAACTCTTTCCATAAAATATGTGCTTAGGATAAGCAAAATTGAGAGTGTCAGAATTAATAATTTTCGATTTCTTGCTCTCTTTTTTTGAGTCAAGCTGTCAATTTGGCTTTGCATGTCAGCCATGAATTTAGCTACTGTAGGCGAGGCAGTCTTTTGGCTAGTATTTTTATTGTACTTATCACGCCAATAGTCTCTATCCATCATACCCATTGCAATTCTCCTAAAAGAATATATGAATTTAATAAAATTTATATTTACATGGAAATCTACTTGCAACTCCTATTTTCGTATCAGCATTCCATTCTTAACATTATTGCAAGCCAACGCATGAGGAGTATTGATAAATATTTATTATTGTAGAAGATATTCCGTGGACTACAAGTCTCAATTTGCCCATCCTTGATGGGTGTCAGGGCAACCACTACTTAAATATCAACAAACCCTCGCTGTAAGGGTCAAAACCTTACGTACAGGTCTTGGCATGTCGCAAGAGGTCATGGTTTTAGAGGCAGGGATAGACCGCACCTATGCAAGCCAGATAGAGCGAGGCATTAGCAACCCCTCACTTAGAGTTATTTGTGCTGTCGCAGAAATACTTGGTGTTGAGCCTGCTGATTTACTTTCGCAGCAGGACAAATCCTAAATTTTTTTGGTGGCGGGCGGGATGTGGACTACCCGCAATTCAAACCTCGCTACCCAACTGCTTGGTCAAAAGCAGGGGAGTAAACGAGAAAGTTATCTGATTACTCTACCCATTTGGGGTGCATAAACAGGGTAAGCAAGTCGCATTTGCGGTAACGAATGCGGTAACAAACCACATATCCCCTTGTTAAACCCAATAAACGCTTGACATTTGGCGGAGAGAGAGGGATTCGAACCCTCGATACGGCAAAAACCGTATACCGGATTTCGAGTCCGGCGCATTCGACCACTCTGCCATCTCTCCGGTTGTCGAGACGCAAATTCTATCAGCGCCCTTGCCTCTCAAACTCTGCCTCAGTGCGTGATTCAAGGCCTGAGGGGTGCGGCCGGTGAGGCTGGCGTGGTTCCAACGGGCCCGCTGGGACGCGGTGCGGGGGGGGTGTTGGCGCTGCGCGGGGTGATGGTCATCACCAAATTGGAGCCAGCGAGCACGCTGCCCTCAGACACTTCGATGGTGGCACTGCGGTCGGGTTTGGTGAAAACCAACAAACTGGTTTTTCCTCGGCTGGCCGATATCAAGCTCCAACCATTGCGTTGGTACTGGTCCAAAAAAAAGTTGTAAGCAGCGCTGGGTTCCTTGCCCACGTCCAAGGCCAAACGGCCGACCCAGTTATCGCCCGCACCCAAAATGAGCGACTGCTCATGGATGACCCGACTGCCCGGGGGCAGTTGGGTTTGCCCGATCAATTCTTGGATGGGCAATGGTGCTGGCGCACCATCGGCACCCATGGGTGTGGTGGTGCAAGCGGCCAGCCAGCACAAGGCGAGTGCAGAAAGAGTTGCAGTGAATTTCATGGATGGGCTTTCAGTGGGCAAGGGTTTTCAGGCCCCCGAGATAGGGTTGTAAGACTTCAGGAACGCGCACAGAGCCATCGGCTTGTTGGTAGTTCTCGAGCACGGCGACCAAGGCCCGGCCCACGGCCAAGCCCGAGCCATTGAGGGTGTGCACCCATTCGTTTTTGCCTTGCGCATTTTTGAAACGTGCTTGCATGCGGCGGGCTTGAAAGGCTTCGCAGTTGCTCACCGAGCTGATTTCACGGTAGGTGTTTTGGGCGGGCAACCACACCTCGAGGTCGTGCGTGCGCACTGCACCAAAACCCATGTCGCCGGTGCACAGCAGCATGACGCGGTAGGGCAAGCCCAGCTTTTGCAAAATGACCTCGGCATGGGTGGTCATGTCTTCAAGCGCTTGCTCGCTGTGATCGGGATGGACGATTTGCACCATTTCCACCTTGTCAAACTGGTGCTGGCGAATCATGCCGCGGGTGTCGCGGCCGTGGCTGCCCGCTTCTGAGCGAAAACAAGGGGTGTGGGCGGTGAGTTTGATCGGCAGGTCGGTCTCGGCCAAGATTTCATCGCGCACGAAATTGGTCAGCGGTACTTCACTGGTGGGAATCAAATACAAGGCGTTTGGGTCGTCACCGGCTTGCCCGCCTTTTTGGGCGGCGAACAAATCGGCTTCGAACTTGGGCAACTGGCCGGTGCCGCGCAAGCTCTCGGCATTGACGATATAGGGCGTGTAGCACTCGGTGTAGCCGTTCTCTTGGGTTTGTACATCCAACATGAACTGGGCCAGCGCGCGGTGCAAGCGGGCGATGGGGCCTTTGAGCACACTGAAGCGCGAACCAGCCAGCTTGGTGCCGGTTTCGAAATCCAGCCCCAAAGCTTCGCCTATGTCCACATGGTCTTTGGCTGCAAAACCCAGGGGGGCGGGCTCACCACCCAGGCCTGGAATGGGGCTCCAGCGGCGCAATTCGACATTGTCTTGCGCATCAGCGCCCACGGGCACGCTGGGATGCGGCAAATTGGGCAGGGCTTGCAACAAAGCTTGCATATCGGTTTGCAAGCGCTCCAGACGCTGGGCCGAGCGTTCCAGATCGTCCTTGATGCTGGCCACCTCGGCCATGATGTCATCTGTGCTCTCACCAGCGGATTTGCGCAGACCAATTTGCTTGGACAAGCTGTTGCGCCGCGCTTGCAATTCTTCGGTGTGGGTTTGCAAAGTTTTGCGCTCGCCCTCCATGGCCAGAAAGGCATCCACATCCAAAAAGTTTTGCGGTGACTTGCGGGTGTTGAGTCGCTCCAAGACCTGGGGCAGATCGCGTCGGAGCCAATTGATGTCGAGCATGTTGGGCGATTGTAGGGAGTTGGGTTTGCCAGTGCCAATGCTTTAAGCGTCGGGTTTGAGACCTTTGGGCAGAGGAAATTTGATGGTTTCTTGGATGCCCTCCAAGGTGCGCACCGACACCGCGCCCATGGCGCGCAAGCGGGTAATGACTTGTTGCACCAAGATGTCGGGGGCCGAGGCACCTGCGGTCAAGCCAATGCGCTGCTTGCCTTCAAACCACTGCGCTTGAAGTTCATCGGCATGGTCAACCATGTAACTGGGGGTGCCGTATTTTTGCGAAACATCGCGCAATCGGTTGCTGTTGGAGCTGCTGGGGCTGCCCACCACGATGACGATGTCCACCTGTGGGCTGAGCAACTTGACCGCGTCTTGGCGGTTTTGCGTGGCATAGCAAATGTCTTGCTGCTTGGGCGGTCGGATTTGCGGGAAACGTTTTTTCACCGCGGCCATGATCTCGGCGGCGTCGTCCACGCTCAAAGTGGTTTGGGTCACCACGGCCAAGCGCTCGGTTTGGTCGGGCTGAACTTTGGCCACATCGGCCGCGTCTTCCACCAAGTGAATGCCCTTGGACAACTGACCCATGGTGCCTTCCACTTCCGGGTGGCCTTTGTGGCCGATCATGATGAACTCATAGCCTTCTTTGTGCAGCTTGGCCACTTCCACATGCACTTTGGTCACCAGCGGGCAGGTCGCATCAAACACCTGAAAGCCGCGCCGCTGGGCTTCGTGTTCCACCGCCTTGGGAACGCCATGGGCACTGAAGACCAAGGTGGCGCCGGGTGGCACGTCGTTCAAGTCTTCTATGAAGATCGCACCGCGCTGACGCAGATCATTGACCACATGGGTGTTGTGCACGATTTCGTGGCGCACATAAATGGGCGCGCCAAATTTGTTGAGCGCGTGCTCAACGATGTCAATGGCGCGGTCCACACCCGCGCAAAACCCGCGCGGTTCGGCCAACACAATTTCGGCTTGTCCAGAGTTGTTCATAAAACACCGATCAATTGCACTTCAAATTGCACCGATTGACCAGCCAATGGGTGGTTGAAATCAAACAACACGGCAGTTTCGCCCAGTTGGCACACCGCCCCTGCGTAACTGCCGGCCCCATCGGGCGCGGGAAAGGCCACCACGTCGCCCAAGGCGTAGGTCTCTTGCGGGTCACCCATTTGGTGCAGCAAATCCAAGCTCACCCACTGCAACATGTCGGGGTTGCGCGGCCCAAAAGCGGCGCCAGCGGGCAACTCAAAGGTGGTGCGGTCACCCTCGGCCAGGCCGATCAAATGCTGCTCCAGTGCGGGGGACAGTTCGCCCGAACCCAGCGACAAGGTGGCTGGTTTATCGGCAAAGGTGTTGATGACATCGCCTTGCGGCCCTGTGAGCCGGTAATGCAAGGTCAAAAAAGCACCGGGCGTGACGCGCACAGCCGGTTCAGATGGGGTTGGGGTCATAAAGCCTCGTGTTTGTGCGCGCCATTGTAGAAATCCCTGATCAAGGGGAGTCAACCTTTGGTGCGCCAATGGCATTAGAACAAAATTCCACACACCCCAGGCCCATGCGCGACTTACCCACCGATGTGCGCCCGCGCGAAAAACTGCTGGCACGCGGCCCTGCTGCGTTGAGCGACAGCGAGTTGCTGGCATTGCTGCTGCGCACCGGAACCCCAGGTCGCAATGTGTTGCAAATGGCCAGTGAATTGCTAGACCAGTTTGGCGGCATCTCTGGTCTGCTGCGGGCACAGGCCAAAGACCTGCAGGCTTTCAAAGGTTTGGGCGGCACGGCCAAGCGGGCCGAGTTGTTGGCGGTGTTGGAGTTGTCACGCCGCGCCATGGCCGAGCAACTCACCCATCGCCCGGTGTTTGACTCGCCCGAGCGCGTCAAGCAATACCTGCAAATGCATTTGGCCCTGAAAGACACCGAGGTGTTTGCCGTTTTGTTGCTCAATGCCCAACACCATTTATTGCATTACCGCCCCATGTTTGAAGGCACACTGGGCCAAACCAGTGTGTACCCCCGCGAAGTGGTCAAACTCGCGCTTGACACCGGAGCCAGCGCGGTGGTGCTGGCCCATAACCACCCCAGCGGCCATGTGCAGCCCTCCAGCGCAGACCAGGTCTTGACGCAAAGCCTGAAGTCGGCCCTGGCCTTGGTGGACGTGCGGGTGCTCGACCACATCATCGTGGCCCCGGGCAAAGCCTTTTCCATGGCTGAAAACCAGATGCTGTGACCGGCAAAATCCACAGCGCTATGGCGCTGGCTATGATGCCCACTCGCGGCGCAGGCGTCGTGCCGCTCCCCCAACCCGATGCTGGCCCCACCACCGATGAAATCGCGCTCGTTAAAAGATCTGGATGCGCTGCGCCAACAATTGGCCCAGCAACAAGCGCAAGAAGCCTTGGCCGCCCTGGCCAAGGCACAGGCTGAGCGCCAGGCCCAGGCCGAGCAGCAGCTGTTTGCGCGCGCTGTGGGTCGGGTCCAACCCCACAAGCCCAAAGCGCGGGTCGCGCTGAAAACCCCCGCCCCTGGCCCCCGGCCATTGCAGCTGCAACTGGACCAACAAGCGGTGTTGCGCGAGAGCTTGAGCGATGAGATTGACATCAGCAACCTGATCGATACCGACGACCAACTCAGTTACCTGCGCGAGGGCATGGGCCGCGACGTGATTCGCAAATTGCGCCAGGGCGAATGGGCCTTGCAAGGTGAAATCGACTTGCACGGCTTGCGCAGTGACCAGGCGCGCGAAGCCCTGGGCAGCTTTATCCGGCAATCACACCGCCTGGGCTGGCGCTGCGTTCGGGTGGTGCACGGCAAGGGCTTGGGCTCGCCCGGCAAAACGCCGGTGCTGAAACACAAAGTACTGCGCTGGCTGGTGCAAAAAAACGAAGTGCTGGCCTTTGTCCAAGCCACCCCATCTGAGGGGGGTGCGGGCGCTTTGCGGGTGCTGCTCGCACCCAGCCCCGGCCCTGCAGCGCTCAACCGCTGAGCTTGCGCACCCAGTGCGATGGCCCACCCAGCCAATTGCAGCCGGTATGGGGGCTTTGCCACCCCGCGCTGATATGCGCTCGTACCGCTTGCGATATGGTTGTCCTTGTCTGGATCAACCTGGCGTCAATGGGTGGCGGCGCGCAAAGTTTGCACCACCGGCCGGTGCAGTATCTCGCGCAAACCCCACCAACCACAAGCCAGCGCCAGCGCAGCGCCAGCCAAGGTGCCCACCAAGGGCACCCACAGTGGCGGCGCCCATGCAAACTCAAAGACAAAATGCGCCAGCCCCCACCCCACGGCCAAGGCCACCCCCGAGGCCAGCGCTCCGGCCAAAGCGCCCACACCGACCAATTCGGCCGCTTGCATGCGCGCCAGCAATTGATTGGAGGCACCCAGCGCGCGCAACACCGCGTAATCGCGGGCACGCTCCTCGCGGGTGGCGGTGACGGCGGCGAACATCACCGCCAAGCCAGCGGCGAGGGTGAACACAAATAAAAACTCCACGGCTTGCACCACTTGGCCCAGCACCTTTTGAACTTGGCTCAAGCTGGCCCCCAAGTCCACATTGGTGATGTTGGGAAATCGCGCCACCAAGGCGTTGTCAAAACCGCGCAGCGCCGGGGCGCGAAATGCAGCGATGTAGGTCATGGGCACATCGGGCATTTGGGCCAAAGGAAACATGACAAAGAAGTTGGCCCGCATCGATGTCCAGTCAACCCGCCGGATGGAGGTCACCCGCGCTTGTTGGCTGATTCCAGCCATTTCAAAGCGCAACAGGTCGCCCATTTTCAAGCCCAGGGTGTTGGCCAGGCCTTCTTCCAAACTCAAGGCTTGGGGCTCGTTGGGTACCCAGGTTCCCGCCACGATGCTGTTGTGGGCCGGAGCCGCCACACTGTGGGACACATTGAATTCGCGGTCCACCAAACGCTTGGCGCGGTCGTCGCTGTAATTTTGGGCCGAAACAGCCTGACCGTTGACAGCCACCAAACGGGCACGGATCATGGGATACCAGTCGTAGCGCTGCACATCGGCTTTTTGCAAATGGTCTTGAAATGCCTGTGCTTGATCGGGTTGCACATTCAGCACAAAGCGATTGGGCGCATCCGTGGGCGAAGCATTGCGCCAACTGGCCACCAAGTCGGTGCGCAACAACACCAGCAGCACCAAGGCCAACAAGCCCACCGACAAGGCACTGACCTGCACCATGGCAAACACAGGACGGGCCGAAATTTGGCGCGTGGCCAAGCTCAACCATTGCGGGGCCCGACGCTCGTCCACCCACCAGCGCAAGGCCCGCACCGCCAGGCCCGACAAAGCGGCAAAAAACACCACGGCCAGCGCAAAGCCGCCGACCACCCACAAACCCAGCTTCAAGTCGCGGCTGACCGACAGCAACAGCACCGCAAAACCCATCAAGCCCAGGCCCATGACCAACAGCGAAGCCACCTGCGGTTTGCCCACATCGCGGCGGATCACGCGCAAAGGCGGCACGCGGGCGAGTTGCAGCACCGGGGGCAGGCCAAAAGCCACCAGCAAGGTCAATCCCGTGCCCAAACCATAGGCCAGGGGCCGCCAACCAGCGGCAGGCAAGTCCGATTCGATCAGACCGCCCAGCAATCCCACAAACACCTGGTGCAAACCAAAACCCAATGCGGCCCCAAGCAAACTCGCCGCCAACCCCAGCACACCAAACTCCATGGCATACACCGCCGCCATTTCACGCTGGCTTTGCCCCAACACCCGTTGAATGGCGCAATCGTCCAAATGGCGCGCTGCAAATCCGCGCGCGGCCAATGCCACGGCAACCGCACTGAGCAAGGCCGCCAGCAAGGCCACCAGATTGAGGAATTTTTCAGCCCGATCCAAGGTCTGGCGCATCTCGGGTCGGCCCGCTTCCATCGTCTCCAGCCGCAAGCCACGCAGTTCCTGGTGATCCAACTCGGCCTGGGCCCATTGCAAATAGGTTTGCACTGCGTCTTCTGGCCCAGCCACCGCAAAACGCCAAACAACGCGGCTGGCTGGTTGCACCAAGCCGGTGGCATCGAGATCGGCCATGTTGATCAATAAGCGCGGGGCAAAGTTCATGAAACCCGCGCCACGGTCGGGCTCGACCGTGAGCACTTGCGACAAGCGCACGGCATGCTGCCCCAGCCAGAGGCTGTCGCCCGGTTGCAACTCCAAAGCTTCCAACAAACCCGGCTCGGCCCAGGCTTGACCTGGCGCTGGAATGGTCCGCACCACCACCGAAGGGCCGTCGTACGCGGTTTGGTTGTTGGGCGCGGCCACCGTGCCGTTGGCATGGAGCGGTACGGGCAGGCCCGCCCCAGCGAGTTCGCCCGCGCTGGCATGCAACACCTGCAAGGCGCCGCGCAGGGGGTAGCCGGGCTCAACCGCCTTGAGGGCAATCAAGCGGCTGGCGCCCCCGCGCTCCTGGCCGGCGCGTGCCATGGTGGGAAAGCTCAGGGTCGTGGCATGTTTCAAACCCAAGGCCTTGGCTTGTTGCACAAATCGCTTTGGCGTGGCTTGGTCGCTGACCACCACCACATCGCCGCCCAGCAATTGGCGCGCATCACGCGCCATGCCCGCTTGCATGCGGTCGGCCAAAAAAGCCACCGAACTGAGGGCGGCCACGCCCAAGGCCACCGCCACCATGGGCAAGCGCAATTCACCGGCGCGGGCATCGCGCCACAGGTTGCGCCAGGCCATCAGCCACCAGCGCATCATGGGGCCACCTTTTGGACAGGGGTTTGCGCCAACTCCACTTGCCACGCCAGCACCTGGGGGGCGGTATAGCAAAGAAAGCGCTTGTGGGTGGCACGGCCCACCGTGCACAGGCCCAAACGCTGGGCCATTTCAAAACCCATCTGGGTGATGCCGCTGCGCGAGACCACCACCGGTACGCGCATTTGCGCGGCTTTGAGCACCATTTCGCTGGTCAGTCGGCCAGTGGTGTAGAAAGCCCAGGGCGCTATGGCAGGGGCCAAGGCTGGTTCCATGCCTTGCATCCACATCCATCCGGCAATCGTGTCGATGGCGTTGTGGCGACCCACGTCTTCCACAAACAAACGCATGTTGCCATCTTGGAACAAGGCACAGGCATGCACCGAGCCTGCGGATTTGTAGGTGCTTTCTTGCAAGCGAATGGCATCGACCATGGCATACAAACGCGCTTGGCTCAGTTGCGCTGGGGGCAGGTGCAGCCCTTCCAGGTCGGTGAGCAAGTCGCCAAACATGCTGCCTTGGCCGCAACCCGTGGTGACCACCCGTTGAGCGGTTTTGGCGCTCAAGTCAACGATGCCGCGGTGGGTTTTGACTGCGGCCACACCCGCCCCGCCTTCACCGGCATCCCAGTCAACGGTGATCGACTCCACCGCAGCCACATCCTCGACCAAACGCTGATTGCGCAAATAGCCCAGCACCAACCACTCAGGGTGGGCCCCCAAGGTCATGAGGGTGACCAGTTCGCGCTTGTCCACATAAACGGTCAAGGCGCGCTCGGCCGGGATGGCCAATGTTTCGGTTTGGCCGTGTTCATTGATGGCTTGTACGGCACAGGTCAATGGGGCACGGGCTTGGGTCAGTCGGGGCAACATGGGTCGATAGCCTAACCGAGTTGGCCACAGCCTCGCTTGCGCATGGGCTTTGGGCAAGGCCAAACCCAAGTCCGACCATGGGGGTGCAAAGGCCCGACAATCAGCGCATGGACAAATTGCGCATTGACAAATGGTTGTGGGCGGCCCGTTTTTACAAAACACGTTCTCTGGCCTGTGACGAAATTGACAAAGGCAGGGTGGCCCTCAATGGGCAAACCGCCAAGCCCGCACGCGAGGTCAAACCCGGTGACACGGTCCAAATGCGCCAAGGCCCGCAAGTGCGCACTGTGGTGGTGTTGGGCTTGAGCGCTCAGCGCGGACCCGCACCGGTGGCCCAACAGCTGTACCAAGAAACCACAGAAAGCATAGAAAACCGCCAGCAATTGGCCTTGCAGCAACGCTATGCCCGCGAACCTGCCTTAAGCCTGGCACAAGGCCGCCCGACCAAACGCGATCGACGCGAGCTCGAACAAGCCCGCCATGGTTGGGATGCGCGCTGGAGCGCCAGCCTGGACCCTTGAGACCGGGCTACAAAATGGACACCAACACGCTGCAAGGCGCCTCTTCAATCAGCGCCGGTGAGATGGAGCCACTCCACCAGCGTTGCACCCAACTGCTTTTGTGCTGGTGGCCCACGACGATCAGGTCTGCATTGATGCGCTTGGCACATGCACAGATTTCATGCACCGGGTCGCCCAGCAGCAGTTCGCCTGTGGCCGAAAAACCTTTATCGGCCAATAGGGCCAAGCCCTGGTCCAGCACCTGCTCAAAGCCTTTGCGGTGCGCCGCCTCCTGATCCGAGGAAAACACAATGCCCTCGGCCACCACGGTGTTGAGGGCCATGGGCATGACTGCCACCAAATGCAAATCAGCCCGGCCCCATAGGGCGAGCTCACTCGACGCCAACAACGCCTTTTGTCCGGCATCCGAACCGTTGTAGGCCAACAATAGTTTTTTGTACATGTCAGGGCCTCCTGATGGGGTTGAAAGGTCAATCGCGATGACTGTAAAAAAGCCTTTGCCGATGCGCAAGCATGGGGCTAAAAAGCAATCGGCGGGAATGGGGTTTTCACCTCCATGACAACCCTGTGATATCGCAAATCACTTGACACCGACAATCGATTCATCGGGGTGACACACTGGCCAGTGTTGCTGTTATTTTTCAAAATCGAGGACCATCATGACCATGCCATCTCGCCGCACTTTTTTAAAAACGGCCACCCTGGCCGCCAGCACAGTGGCCGCACCCGGTTGGGCGCAGTCGGGCTATCCCAATCGACCCATCAAACTCATCTGCCCTTGGCCAGCGGGCGGCTCCAGCGACCAGGTGATGCGCGCCCTGGCCGATGCCACGGGCCGTGTGCTGGGCGGCACGATGGTGGTGGAGAACAAACCCGGCGCGAGCGGCATGCTCGGCCCCAATGAATTGGTGTCGGCCAAGCCCGATGGATACACCTTGTCCCAGCTCACCATTGGCGTAATGCGCTTGCCGCACATGCAAAAAACGCTGTTCAACCCGCTGGTGGACTTCACCTACATCGCCTGTTTGACCGGCTATACCTTTGGCCTGGCGGTGCGCGCAGACAGCCCCTTCAAGGGCATCAAAGATTTGGTGACCTATGCCAAAACCCACCCTGGCAAGTTCGCCTATGGCTCTACCGGGACCGGCACCACCCCGCATCTGGCGGTCGAGGAGTTCGCACTCAAGGCGGGTATTGAATTGCAGCACGTGCCGTTCAAAGGCAGCAGCGACGGATTACAGGCTTTGCTGGGCGGTCACATCAATGCCCACAGCGATGCCACGGGTTGGGCACCCCACGTCGATGCCGGCACCATGCGCCTGCTGGCCACCTATGGCAGTCGACGAACCAAGCGCTGGTCACAAGTGCCTACCTTGCAAGAGTTGGGTTTTGAAACCGTGTCCGACTCGCCGTTTGGCATTGGCGCACCCCGCGGCATGGACCCGGCCCTGACCAAACTTTTGGACGAGTCTTTTAAAAAGGCGCTGGATGACCCACAGGTCGTGGCCAGTTTTGAAAAGTACGACCAACCCACGGTGTACATGGGCTCAGAGGAATACACCCGTTTTGCCCAGCAAACCTTTGTGAAGGAAAAACGCCTGATCGACCGATTGGGCTTGGGAAAGGCCAGTTAATCGCAAAATTATCATTATTTTGATTTAAACAACACATTCACCCCTGTTTTGTTGACAAACAAGGTCTTCCAGTTAACATCCCACCTCCTGGCTGAGGAACTGATTGCAAGTGCTTGATTTCCAATAACTTGCGCCGCCTCTGATGGGCTACAAAATGAGGGTTGACCAACATGGCATACAAGATTTTGGTGACCAGCCAAAAAGGTGGGGTGGGTAAAAGCACTGTTTCTGCGAACTTGGCTGCTTTTTTCCGCCGCCGCATGGCCCTGGAGACCACGCTGATCGACTGGGACTCGCATGGCTCCTCGAGCACCTGGTTGAAGCAAGCACCGCAGTTGGGGGTGGTGGTCTTGCACGAACATTTGCCTTTGGACAAAGGCGGCAACCGGCCGATTTTGGAAGCCCGATTGCACTTGCGCCGCGCGGCCAGTTGCAGCGAGATTGTGGTGTGCGACCTGACTTGGAGCGATGCCATCGCCGCCGAGTTGATGTTTGAGTTTGACCTGGTCATCGTGCCCACGTCGGTATCGGAAATCGAAATGGCCACCACCGCCGGTTTTTTGTCCCGCCACCGTTGGGTGTTTGATTCGGCCACCTTGCGCTCGCCCACCTTGCTCTTGTGCCCCACGCGGGTGACGGTGGAGCAGTTGGAGAAGGATGTATTTTCCATGCAGCGCTTCCCGGTCAGTTTCATGCTGGCCCCGCCCGTGTTGGAGTCGCAAACCGCGCGCGACCTGTTCCAGCGTGGCTACTTGATGGATGCACGCAACGATTGCGGTCAGTCCTTTTTGGAATTTGCCCGTGCCGTTTGCGAGGCACGTGACATCAGCATGCGTGAAAAGGAGTCACAACCCAAGCGCCATGCCGTCGGCCCTGTTTTGGGTCGGCGCAACAGTTCAGCCCCGGGGACGGGATCTGGCATTTTGGGGCAAGCCTCGGCCAGCCCGCAACACTCGGTATTGGGCCAACATCGGCAGCGCAAAGTTTTGGAAAAAGAACCCGCTTCGTTGGCCGCACGCAGCATGACGGCCTTGGGCATTCCACAATTTTTACGGCGCATGGCGCGCAGCAGCGTGGACTCCAAGTTGTGAACACCACGCACATGAAGCCCAGCCGATTCATCCCCCGCAAGGGACTCAAGCAATACATCCCTGATCAAGGTTGGGTCGCGCCGGAGCCCCACGCGGACCCCGATGGCTTGCTCGACCCTGATGCAAGCAGCTTGGACAGCGGCTCCGAGCGCGACAGCGCAGCGGATTTGCACGCAATACCCATGCCCCAGCGCGGGGCCCAATTGGGCGAAGGCCTGCGCGATCCCTTGCTGGGCGAGTTGCTGGAGCAATTGCACACCCCGCCGGCCGATGATTTGACACAACACTGGTCGCGCATTGCGGCCCAAGTCTCAGAACTCAACACCGGCATGCGTGAGCAAAAACGCCTGCGCGCCGAATTGACGGACATCGAGTCGCGCTTGCTGACTTTGCGCAGCACCATCTTGACCGATCTGCAAGCGGTCCAACGCATTGCCGATAACCAGCTCGTGCAAGCCCGTTTGCGCAGCGAGGTTTCCACTTTGGCGCAAAATCGCTTGGTCACTCGCTTGAAAAATCACACAGAATAGCCCCCTCTTATTGATCGGAAACAGACATGATTGATCGCCTGAATCAAATTTTCCCGGTCCGATACACCTTCTTTTTCATCTCCCTGGCGGGCCTGAGCTTATCGGTTCTGATGGCCCTGGCCGGGGTGAACAGTCTGTTGGGTCTGCTGGTGTTTGGTGGACTTACCGCAGTGGGTGTGCGTGACTTGCAACAACGACACCACTCGATTTTGCGCAACTACCCCATCATTGGTCACATGCGTTTCATGCTGGAATACATCCGACCTGAAATTCGCCAGTATTTTTTGGAAAGCGAGACCGACGCGGCACCCTTTTCACGCGCGCAACGTTCATTGGTCTATGCGCGGGCCAAAGGGGAGCCAGACAAACGACCATTTGGCACCCAACTCAATGTGCTCGCTTTGGGCTATGAGTGGTTGACCCACTCGATGGCCCCCAGCACCATAGAGAGCCACGACTTTCGGGTCAAGGTGGGTGGCGATCAATGCAGCCAGCCTTACGACATCAGCCTGTTCAACGTGTCTGCCATGAGCTTTGGGGCTTTGAGTGCCAACGCCATCAAATCCCTGAACCAAGGTGCCAAGTTGGGAGGCTTTGCCCACGATACCGGCGAGGGCTCAATATCTGTCCACCACCGAGCACACGGTGGTGATTTGATCTGGGAGATTGGCTCTGGCTATTTTGGGTGCCGCGATGCCCAAGGCCACTTTGACCCTCAAAAATTTGCCGCCCAAGCGCGCGACCCCCAGGTCAAAATGATCGAAATCAAACTCAGTCAAGGTGCCAAACCCGGGCATGGCGGCGTTTTGCCCGGTTCCAAGGTCACCCCTGAAATCGCCCAAGCCCGTGGCATTCCCGAAGGCGTGGACTGCATCTCACCAGCGGCTCATACCCGCTTTTCCACCCCGCTGGAATTGGTCGCCTTCATACAAGAGTTGCGCACCCTCTCTGAGGGCAAACCGGTGGGCATGAAGCTGTGCATTGGCCATCCTTGGGAATGGTTTGGCATCGTGCACGCCATGTTGGAAACAGGCATTCAGCCAGATTTCATTGTGGTCGATGGCGCAGAGGGTGGCACCGGGGCTGCGCCATTGGAATTTTCTGATCACATGGGAACCCCCTTGCAAGAGGGCTTGCGCTTGGTGCACAACACCTTGGTGGGCGTGGGCCTGCGCGAACAAATTCGCCTGGGTGCCAGCGGAAAAATCATCAGCTCTTTTGATGTGGCCCGCACCTTGGCCTTGGGTGCCGATTGGTGCAACAGCGCACGCGGCTTCATGTTTGCTCTGGGGTGCATACAGGCCCAAACTTGCCACACTGGCAACTGCCCCACTGGCGTGACCACCCAAGACCCCAAGCGACAAATTGCATTGGTGGTCTCCGACAAAGCCCAGCGGGTGAAACAGTTTCACCACCACACTTTGGAAGCCCTGAAGGAATTGTTGGAGGCCGCAGGTTTGCACCACCCCAATGAGGTGACCTTGCGTCACATCATGCGCCGCATCAGCGAGACCGAATCCCGCCCCTTGTCTGATTTGTACACATGCATCGCGCCTGGTGCATTGCTGGCCGATACCAGCACATTGCCGTGGCCATTTCACACATATCCCGAGGCCAGCGCAGCGAAATTTGCTTGACCTTTGAGCATCCCAATCAGTCGGCCACGCGCGGATACTGCAAGGGCCGATCTTTCGGCGGGGTTTGGGGAACGGCCGGCACCACAGGCTTTGGCTCGGGGGCTACCACCACGGGTGCGGGGGCCACAGGAGTCGGCTTGGGCTCAGGTTGAGGCTCAGGCTTGGCCACTGGCTTGGGTGCGGGTTTGGGCGCTGGAGCCGGTTTGGGCTCGGCCACCGCAGGTTTGGGGGCAGGTGGTTTTTCGCGCAACTTGGCAGTGAGATTGTCAACCTCTTTCTTCAGCCTTTGGTTTTCGCCAGACAAGGCCAGCTTTTCGGCCGACAACGCCTGTTTATCGGCCATCAAGGCTTGTTGGCTCGGCCCGATGCTGGGCACGGGTTTGTCCACCAAAGTTTGCAGTTTGGTCTCCAAACTTTGCAGTTTTTTCTCCAGCGCCGCCATCTTGGCATCGTTGGCTTTGGCGTTTTGATCGGTCACCGACTGGGGCAAGGACAGCACGGCCTTGCTCATGTCTTCGAGCTGAGCCGATATTTTGCTCTGGCTCTCGGTGAATTCAGCCTGCTTGTCTTGCAACTCTTGCTGGCGCTTGGTCGAGTCGACCGAGTAGCTGATGGCCGCATCGAGTTCGATCACCCGCTTGGCGGCCGCTGTGGTGATGGTGTCGAGCTGGCGAATGTTTTGCTGCATGCGGGTTGAAATGGCGAAAAAGGTGCCCACAGCGATGGCCACAAACACCATGAATACGCTCATGATGACGCGCGAGTGCAACACGCTGCGTTTGTAGTTTTCGGTGATGGTGTCGCTGACAGCGCGCAATTGGTGGCCGATGCTGGCGGCCACCGATGCAGACCGGGTGGAAACCTCCGCCGAGTTCAACACCACATTGGTGATGTCTTCGAGTTGGCGTGCCACTTCATCGGCATCCAGGGGCTGGCCAGACAACTCGGCCAAAGCTTCAGATGCAGCCTGTACCTCAGCTGCTACGTCGTCGAGGTGACTGGCGTGACCGGGCTCGGAAGCAGCCGCGGCCGCATCCGGGTCGTGCAGTGTGGGTTCAATGTCTGAGCCCGTTTTCTCGTCCGACATGTGTGGTTCCGTTTTTACTGTTCGAGTTTGTCGAGGTTTTCATGGATCGAGGCGACTTGCGCCTTGATCTGGGCCACGCGGCCGCGAAACCCTTCACGCCATAGATCGGCCTGAAGCTTGACGGCTTGAGGCGGCGGTCGGTTTTCGGTATTCATCTTGACCGGCGTCAGGGCCGGCGAATCCTCTATGTGAGTGTGCGCCAACGCCGATATTTCTTCAGTTTCGGCCTGAAGTTCACCCCCCGAATCCTGGTCGTGAGGGCCGAACTCGGGCGTGCGCAAAGCTTCGGTGTCGGTGTGGATTTGCTGCACATGGGTGCCCCGCAAAGCGTCGGGCACTGGTTCGCGGTGATCCTGCCCCGCCAGCTTGGACAGCTTTTGGTTGGGCGACTGATCTGACCCATCGGCAGGCAATGCCACACGGTGGTCGCCAGTGCCTTCGGCAGGGAGTGTCTCGCGGTGCACGCCGGAACCGCTGGACTGTACGGAGGGAGAGTCGCCCGAAAGCGGCTGAGACTTTGGAGTGGGCGTGCTGCGGGGCACGGCGGATGGTTCTGATGGCATCTTTTTGGGAGAGTAGTTTGCGGACTCTGGGTTGGGGGAATTTTGCGGGGCTACCTCTGCTGGGGTGATGATCGGCTGATCTTGCGGCGCCGCAGCCTGGCTGGGCAGGTTGATGCGTCGCTCCGACACAGCCTCGTCCGGTAGGAGGGCACGGTTGTCGCCCAACGCATCCGTCGGTGGCAGGGGTACCACGTTATCGGCCAAACCACCTTCATCCAAGTGGGCCACGTTGGCTTGGGCTGGATCGGTCGCTGGCAAAGACACACGGTTTTCATCGCCATGCGCCGCATCTATTTTGACTTTGTGGTCTGACACTTTTTCCGCATCGATCCGAGGACCCGTGCCAGCGGCTGGCGCGACCGTGCGCACAGGCGCTGCTTGGCGGTGCGCACCCGCATCAGTGGTGGCGCCAGGCCCAGGGGCATCCATTTCAGGTTGCAAACCAGTGGCCTGATCGGTTTGAATTTGACGGCTGACAAGTTCACCCTCATCGGCATTCACGCTGATGCGGCGGGTCGAGTCGGCCTTGAACTTGCCAGAGCGCGATCGCGAACTGCCTGCATTGCCCGAGCCTTCAGACACGCTGACCTGGTGGGGGGGTTTATCGCCGAAAATTTCTTGACTCATGAACGGCTTCCTGTCGAAGGGATCAAAGGGCGGCGTATTGTTGTTTGACCGACTGAGCGGTTCGCAACCAAGATTTGGCAAAAGCAGCCTCTGATTTCATGGCGGCCTCTGCCAAAGCCCGATTTTCGTAGGGTCCGGTGACAATGACAAAGTATTTCACGCCATTTTTTTTGATGGCGGCCAACAAAATCGCGTTGGCCAACACAGGCGAGCGCTTTTGCGCCGCCAAAGCTTCGTCCAAGGACTCAAATGCCGCATGTTGCAATACGTAGCTTTTCTCGGGCAACTGGCGGGCCCAGTTGGCCCCGTCTTGCGCAGCGCCCGTGGTCAGCGCAGCAGCCTGATCAGTGCCAACGGGGTTGCGCGCCTGCGCTTTGGATGAGGCAAGTGCCGCTTCGGATTGGGCCAGTTCAGCGGGAGGCGGGTTGATCGGTTTTTCTGCGGCCACGGCGGAAGCCTTGGCCGCCGCAGACTCCACTGGGGCCGCTGCTTTGCCGTCGATCAACTCTTCCTTTTCACCCAAAGATTCGGTCGGGTTGATGGCCGAAGCAGGCACCGAGGTGGCCATGCCCACACTGGCCACAACCGGGCTGGCAGGGCTGGCAGGGCTGCTGGGGGCAGCCTCCAAATGAAGGTAACGCTTGAGGTTGGCATACTCTTGCACCAGCAAATCGCTGTACATGTAGCCAAACACCAGGGTGCTCAGCAACAGCACGGCCAACACCACCAGCAAACCCTTGCGGGGGGGCTTGGCCTCAGGTTCCCATGGATCCATGGGGGCCTCGCCTGCCGACAATTCTTTGGCAGACAAGTGGTCCAGGTCGACTGGTTCCGGCGGATGGGCTTGCGCCGCTGCAGCAGGGCGCGCTGGCGGGTCTGGGCTGGGCGCTGGGGCAAGCGGTACAGGTGCCACCAAGGGCTCACGGGGGATGCGCTGGGTCCAGCCGCGAGCCTCGGGGGTTTCGGCTTTGATCTGACCCGGCTCGGGCTCGACCTCCCAGGTCAGCAGGTTCTTGCCAAAGGTTTGCAGCTTGCTGGAGTACGGGGCAGAGGCATTGACCATCAACACCACATTGATGTTGCTGGCAGGAAACCCGTTGACCAAACGCGCCAGCAATTGCAATTCAAATTCTTGCATGGCCAGGATGTCGCGAAAAATCAAATACCGCTTGGGCGCGCTTTTGACTTGTTTGTCGCGCGCCTGGGAGACGGTGAGCTCTGACAAAATGCCATTGAACATTTCAACCAGTTTGATCGAGTCGGCCGAAAAACAAAACTCGACCATGCGCTCACCACGGTCACGCAAATCCTCGTGGATCTGGTTGGCGTAAAAGTCCAAAGTAAGGTCGCTGTCACTGAGCACTGCCAGGTTCAATCGCCCTTCCATCATGGACTTGAGCAAGATCTCATAACGCATCTTGTCGCCCGGACTTTGGTACACAGTGCTCATTTGGTCATCCATCCCATCAAGCTGGCAACCCATTGCTGTCAAAACGCATATTCTCCGGCACAACCGGTACGGGCTTGAGCAGACCCTCGCCAGCGGCGTATGACTGGTTCAGACTGAACACATAAGCAATCACTTGGGCCACAGCATGGTACAAGCCCTCGGGTATGGGCTCATCCACCTGGGTGGTGAAATACAGGGCACGGGCCAACTCGGGTGCCGGAAATAATTCCACTGCATGGGCTTGGGCCTCCTCGCGGATGCGCCGGGCGAGTTCATCGCTGCCCTTGGCCAACAAGATCGGTGCACCATCGCCGTTCGGGTCGTAGGACAAGGCCACCGCAAAATGCTGCGGGTTGGTGATGACCACGTCGGCATCTTTCACCTTGGCCAACATGCGGTTGTTGGCCATCTCACGTTGGCGCTGTTTGATTTTTTGCTTTACCTCGGGCCGACCCTCCGAGTCTTTCATTTCATCGCGCACTTCCTGGCGCGACATTTTGAGTTTCTGGTGAACCTGGTACTGCTGGATGGGCACATCTGCCAAGGCAATCAGCAACAAACCCATGCTCAACCAAAAGCAAGCATCCACGATCAACTTGCCAGCGATCGCCATGGCTTGGTTCAAATCCAAGTTGGCCAGGGCGAGCAACTCTTCCATGTGGTTACTGACTTGCAACAGCAAAATGCCCCCGACCACCACGAACTTGGCAATTGACTTGGCCAATTCGATCAGCGACTTGACACCAAATATGCGACTCAGGCCATTGAGCGGATTAAGTTTGCTGAATTTGGGCGCCACCATGCCCATGGAAAACACCAAACCGCCCGACATCACGGTCGAAGCAATGGCAATGAAATACATCAGCAACATCAGCGGCAAGATCAGCAAAAACGCATCAACCACCGACTGCGCAAACAAACCGGGCAGCAATTCGGCCTTGTCAATGATTTTGCGATCGAACTCCAGTTGCGACACAAACAACTGGCTCATGCCATTGAACAACCACCCGCCCATGAGGGTGAAAAAGCCCACGGCACCGATGGACATTGCTGCGACGGGTAATTCGATCGAACGCGCCAATTGCCCCTCAGATCGGGCTTTTTCCAAGCGTCGACTGGTGGGTTCTTCGGTTTTTTCTGCGCTGTCGTCAGCCATACATCACCCTAAAAACAATGCGCGCATCTGCGCATAGGTTTGTACCCACAACCAGTTCATCCGGCCAACGGTGCTAGGCAGGGCTAACCACAAAATGACAAAACCCGCCATCAACATGGCCGAGAAACCCACCGAAAAAATATTCAAGCTGGGTGCAGCGCGGGTCACAAAACCCAGACCCACGTTGACAAACAACAAGGTCATCAACACGGGCAAGGCAATCAACACCGAGGCCAGAAACATCATCGCACTCCACGCCAGCATCTTGCCGAAGACATCTTGCGACATCAGGTTTTTACCAATCGGGAACTGGGTGAACGAGTCCAACAAAATGCCAAACATGATCAGGTGGCCGCCCAAGGCCAAAAAAACCAAGGTTCCCAAGACGTTGAACAAGCCGGAAATCACCGGCACATTGCCCACGTTGGGGTCGATCAAGGTGGCCATGGTCAGGCCCATCGAACCAGAGACGACTTGCCCGGCAACCACCACGCCTGCGGTGGCGATTTGCATGATCATGCCCATCGCAAAACCAATGAACACCTGATTGAACACCTCGGCCAAACCAGGACCGGTGAGAGGGTCAATCACAGGGATGTCGATTTGCATCGAAATGAAAAAAGAAAGCGCCAGCGACAACACCATGCGGATGCGCAAATTGACCGCACGGATGGAAAAAATAGAAGCAAACGCCAGAAAAGCAGTTATGCGCAACATTGGCCAGATCAAAGCATAGAACTTGTCCAGCAGGTTGAGCATCTCCAGGTTCATCGCAGCATTCAACCAAACAAGGTGGGAATGCGGCCAAACAACACCCGGGTGTAATCCACCATGGTGTTGATCATCCAGCCACCGGTCAACGCCAGGGTGACACCCAAGGCCACCAGTTTCGGAATGAAACTTAGCGTCTGCTCGTTGATCGATGTGGCTGCTTGAAACACGCCCACCGTCAAGCCCACGATCAAGCCAATCCCCAGTATGGGCGCTGAAATCAGCATCGTCATCCACAGGGCCTGTCGCCCCAAATCCACAACCAGTGCAGTGTCCAACATGGAATATTCCTTATTTGAAAACGAAACTCGAGGCCAAGGAACCCATCAACAAGGTCCAACCGTCGACCAACACAAACAGCATGAGCTTGAAAGGCATGGAGATGATCATGGGCGAGAGCATCATCATGCCCATGGACATCAAAACGCTGGCCACAATCAAGTCGATCACCACAAACGGTATGTAAATCATGAAGCCGATGGTGAAGGCGCTTTTCAATTCAGAGGTGATGAAAGCCGGCATCAGGGTGGTGAAAGGCACATCTGCGGCGCTGGCCACATCTTTTTTCTGAGCGATTTGCATGAACATCGTGATGTCATCCTCACGCGTTTGGTGCATCATGAAATCGCGCACCGGTGCTTCGGCCAAAGCCAGGGCCTTTTCGAACGGCATGCTGGCATTCATATAGGGCAACAAGGCGTTTTGGTAAATGTTTTCAAACACGGGCGACATGATGAACAGCGTCAAAAACAGCGACAAGCCCACCAGCACCATGTTGGGCGGGGTTTGTCCGGTGCCCAAGGCTTGACGCAACAAGGACAACACGATGATGATGCGCACAAAAGAGGTCATCATCAGCAACATCGACGGCAGCAGCGTCAATGTGGTCATCAAGGCCAGCAGTTGCAGCGTCAAGCTGTACTGTTGAGCGCCTTTGGCGCTGCTGACATTGATCATGGGAATGCCTTGGGCCTGCGCCCAAGGGGCCAGCAATAACAAGCCGGCCAGCAACAAAATGGAAATCAGGGTGTGTCGGCGCATGCTGCTCTCACAGGTTGGACTGCATCACCGAGCGAAAGTCTTTCGCCGCTGATGCGGGGTTGGCAGCGATGCTGGCGTTGTCTGACTGCGGCTGCCAAGCATGCAAGGTGCTGATGTCTTGGGCATTGACGCTGAGCAATACCATTTGATTGTCTACTTGCACCAACATCAGTTTGTGCTTCAGACTCAAGGGCATGGTTTCAACCAGCTTGATTTTTCGGCCCTCAGATTTGGGGGCGAAAGCGTTTTTGCGTCGCACCAGCAACCACAAAACCCCGCCCAAAGTGACGAGCACCACCACGGCACTGAAGGCATATTGAAACCAATCGGTGGCTTGCATGTGAATGTGTCCAGAAAAAAGGTTTTTCGATGAATACCAAATGATTCAACTCGCATGCCAATTTTTTGACACGACGGGTCCAGCGTTATGATCTAAGCATGATCCGTTCCAGACACTTTTTCGCATTGGTTTGCTGGCTCATAAGCGTGAATGCCTTCGCCGTCAACTGGACCTCGGCCGGGCTGCACGATTTGGGCATTTACTACTACGACGCCTCCTCCATTGAGCACCAAGGTGATAGACAGCGCGCCTGGACCATGCTTGATTACCGCGATCCGCAAAAGAACAAGCAAGGACAAAGCTTCAAATCCACCCGCGCACAAATGGAATTTGATTGCAAAGACAAACGGGTGCGCGCCTTGACCGTGTCGTTTCACAGCGGCCCCAGACTAACGGGTGAGGTGTTGGTCAGCGAAGGCGTGTTTCAAGATTGGATGAGCGTGCCACCGGGGACACCCATGACCCACATCATGAAGGCGGTGTGTGCCCACTGAGCCGCGAACGGCCTGGTGGAATTGGCTGAGTGAGGCCTGGCATGCCGGCGGCACGGGCGGCCTGAACTGGCACCTGCATGCCCACCAATCACGCCAGCGCTGGCAACCCACCGTTGATGCCCTGGCCAATTTTCTGAGCCCAGTGAACCCCCAACGCCCGCATTTGTTGCTGATCGGTGCCAGTGCCGGATGGATGATGCCCGGCCCCTGGCTGCAACGCTTTGCACGCATCGATGCGTACGACATCGACCCACTGGCAGGCCTGTGGTTTCGCGCCCGCCACGGCCCACATTTGCGCCAGCACGGCGTTGAGCTTCACTACCACCGGCAAGATGCCATGGCCAATTTGTCAGTTTTATTGGCCCAACACCCGCAAGCCTGCATCTGGTTTGACAATCTGCTTGGGCAATTGCGCTACCGCATTGGCGACACCGAAGCCGCGCAAGCGCGCTTGCGCCAATTGCACCACGACCTGCGTGGCCACCCCTGGGGCAGTGTGCACGACGCTTACTCTGGCCAAGTGCGGCCCAACCCGCCCCCTATTACTTCTGCGCTCACGCTGCCGTTTGTGCGCACCTCAGCGGGTGTGCAACACCAGCAATGCGCTTACGCGCAAGGCGCATGGGCCCAGCACCTGTTGGCGGCCATCGGCGCTGAGGGTGAGTGGCTGGACCACCTCACCGCCGACGTGCTGCCTGAGAACACCCCGGGTCAGATGATTCCCTGGGCCTTCAAGCCGCACCATTGGCACTGGCTGCAAGCAGGGTGGGTCAGGAACGAAGGTTGAACAGCGTCAGCCCCAATGCGTCCATTTGTTTTTGATCCAGCACCCGGTTGTGCTTGCGCACCGCATCCAAGTCGCGTTCAACCAAAGACTGCATGCGCATCAGGTGTTGTTCGGCCTTGCGCAGTTTGTCTTTGATCTGTTGCTGGTCGTGAAACGCGACTTGCAAATCTTTGTCCACCCGCTGCACCAGCTCTTGCAGTTGCGTCATGTAGTGGCGATAGCTGTTGGTCTCCACCATGGTGTGCAATTTTTCCTGGGCTTGGGCAGCTCGGCGTTTGTAATCCTCATACAGGTTTTGCATGCGGGTTCGGCTGACTTGCAAATGCTCAATGCGCTTGCGCGAGGCCACCAACTCCACCCAAATGGCGTTGACGGCATCTTCAGCTTTTTGGGCCAACAAGGGCCAGGCGGGGCGCGCTTTCATGAGTCGAGTAAGGCGCGCAATTCTGCGCGCGTGCTTTCATAGTCTTGGTCAATGTGCATGTCTTGCTGCAAAAATGCCACCATGCGGTCATGCAGGCGAATGGCGTCGTCCAGCTCGGGGTTGGTGCCACGCTCGTAGGCACCCACCTGGATCAAGTCCAGGTTTTGTTGGTACAGCGTCCACATGCGCCGAAACCGGTTGGCTTGTTTCAAATCGTTGGACTCCAGCAGACTTTGCATGATGCGAGAGATGGAACCAGTCAGGTCGATCGCTGGGTAATGCGCGGCATCGGCCAGTTTACGCGACAGCATGACCTGGCCATCCAGCGATGCCCGGGCAATGTCCACAATCGGGTCTGAGGCATCATCGCCTTCGGCCAGAACGGTGTAGATGGCAGTGATGGAGCCCACACCATGGCGGCCCACGCCCGCGCGCTCGATCAAATTGGGCAATAAAGCAAACACCGAAGGCGGATAACCTTTGGCAGTGGGGGGCTCACCAATGGCCAAACCAATTTCCCGCTGGGCATGGGCCACCCGCGTCAAGCTATCGACCAACATCAACACATTGAGGCCTTGGTCGCGAAAATATTCGGCTATCACATGGGTCATGTGGGTGGCTTTGAGTCGCATCACCGGTGACACATTGGCGGGAGATGCCACCACCACCGATTTGGCCAAGCCATCTTTGCCCAGCGATTCACTGATGAAAGCCTGCACCTCGCGGCCACGCTCGCCAATCAAGCCAATCACCACCACATCGGCCTTGGTAAAGCGGGTCAACATGCCCAGCAAAACACTTTTGCCAACGCCAGAGCCCGCCACCAAACCAATGCGCTGGCCGCGCCCCATGGTGAGCACCCCATTGATGGCCTTCACGCCCACATCCAGCACTTTGTCGATCGGTCCACGCTCCATGGGATTGAGCGGGCGGCCCAACAAACTCAAGGTGTCGTGGCAATCGGGGGCTGGCAGACCATCGAGCGGTTCGCCGCGGCCATCGATCACCCGACCCAATAGTGCAGCACCGAGCTTGACATTGGACGAGTGACTGAGCACCCGCACCACATCGCCAGGGCCCACACCAGTGGGTTCGTTGAAGGGCATCAAAAACAAGGTTTTGTCGTTAAAGCCGACCACCTCGGCCTCGACCCGATGGCCATGGCGACCGATCACTTCGCAGCAAGCCCCCAAGGGGGCCATGATGCCGCGGGTCTCCAACGTCAACCCCACCAAGCGCACCAAAGTGCCACTGCGTTCAGGCTCAGGGGCGCGCAATTGACCGATGCAACGGGTGACCTCGGTGTCAAAGTCCACGATGCGGGCCATCATTTCACCTGAATCATGCTGCGAATGACCGATGCCACCCGGCTATGCTCTTGGTCCACAATCATTCGCACCACCATCAACTGGTCTTCATAACTGTTGGCGTTTTGCAGCAACTCTGGCGGGATGGTGGGTTTCTTCTGCTTGTTCTCGAGCTTGACCCGTTCACGCATCTGCTCCAGGGTTTCGCCCTCGCGCTCTTCTTCATCCTCGACAACCAAAACATCATCGGCCAGCTGCTCGGATCCATCTGTCACCGATGCCGCTGCATCAGCACCTGTTTGAGCGTCCGCCACAGCGGTCACCTCGCCATCCGCTGGAGCCATGGTCACGCTGTCACCGGCATCGGTTTGCGCTTCCTCGCTGGGTTTGTCAGCGGCTTGTTGGGCAGCGAGCTCGTCGGCCTGGGCTTTCTCGAGCTCGGCTTGTTGGCGCTGCGCCATTTCTGCCTCTGTGGGAATGGGCAAACCTGGGTTTTGCGCCATGAAAACCGCCAACTGCGGGTTGTTGTAGTAATTGTTGGCATTGTTGTTGCCATAAGCCTGAAAGGCAGAGGTGATGGCCATTTGCGCCGCCTCTTCAATCTCGGCTTGGTCAAATTCTTTGCGGCTGAAAGTCATCAGCATGGGGCGAACCACCCACACAATGAAAGCCATGCACATCAGCGCACGCAACAACACATTGACGAAATCAACCATGTTCAGCATCCCCGATGTTGCGGGCCTCCACCACCTGACGCGGGTCCACCAACTGGCGTGGATCGGCATCGGTCACTTCGGTGTCGCGCTGCGCCAAAGGTTGGTTGAAGAAGGAAGACTGCTCTCGCCATACCTCCGGTTGGCCCAACAAAGTGTGGGCCAGTGTTTGCAAGCGGGTTTGCACCAAATCTTCGACCTGGGTGTCATTGGCCAACACCCGCACACTGCCTGGCTTGAGTTGTGGCAGCGCTTGCAGATGGATGTTTTTCATCAACTCTGCGGCTTTTTCCTCCAAGCGTGCTTTGTCCTGGGGGTTGAGCTCTATCGTGACCAAACCTTGGCCGTGCAAATCCAATTCATCCAAACAGCGTTGCACCAAACGCTCGATGGCATTGCCTGACACGGTCAACTCGGCCAACACCAATTGCTCGGCCAAATGCAACGCCAGTCGTTTGAGGGGTTCGTAAAAACTATCGGGTTTTTCCACCAAGGCTTGCAAGCGCAGGGTCACCTCTTTGAGCAAAGCCAGCTCAGGGTCCAACTGGGCTTGCATTTGTTCGCGCAAGGCCTGCATGAGGGGCTCTTGTGCCTGCTCAGCTTGTTGCAAACCGATTGCAATGCCACGTTCTTGTCCGGTCAGCTCGCCGTGGGCCCGCCCATGGGCTTCGCCCTCGGCCCATCCTTGGGCATGCCCTTCAAGGCGGCCTTGCGCCAGACCTTCTTGAAACGCTTGCTCGCGCAAATGCGCCATGGCTTGGGGGTCCACATGAACTGCTTGTGCGGCGTCTGGGGTTTCTTGCGTTGTGCCAGCTGCAGCGCTGGCGTCCAAGCTGTCGGCTGGCACATCGGCCACTGACTCAGCATGGCCTGAATCGGGTTGGGCCTCGCCCGATATCGTCTGATCATCCTTTGCGCCAGCGGCTTGTGTGGGTGAAGTGGCGTCATGGGCATCCGCCTGAGCGGATGCGGCTGAGGTGTCCAAGGCCGGTATGGACGCTTGGTCTGCCCCTTTGACCACAATCCCCGGTTGAAGTTCAAATCGGGTCAATTCAAAACCCTCCGAATCATCAAACACCCGGGCCGATGGCTTGTCTTCGTTTTGTCGCAACACCACCCGCTCAAATCCGACTTTGGGCACAGATGCCCAATCGGCCGACAAAAAGTCTGTGCTTTGCGCCGCTGGATTGAACATCGGGTCACCCTGCCAAGTCTGGGTGGACACCATAGGGTCGGGCTTAAACAAAATCCGCACCTCCCAGTATCAACTCACCCGAATCGGAGAGCTTGCGCGCCTGACGCATGATTTTCTTTTGCGACTCCTCCACATCGGACAAACGCACCGGGCCTTTGGCCTCCATGTCGTCCTTGAACATGCCTCTGGCACGCTCGGACATGTTGTCGAAAAAACGGTTGGCCACTTCCTCGCTGGCCCCTTTGAGGGCGGTCATGAGCAAATCGGGCTCGACGGCACGCATCAGCACCTGAATACCTTTGTTGTCCACAGTGGCCAGGTTTTCAAAGGTGAACATCTGGTCTTGGATCTTGAGCATCAGGTCAGGGTCAATGTCGCCCAAACCTTGCATGATGGAAGACTCGAGTTCGGTCTTGGTCAAATTCATGATCTTGGCCGCAGCTGTAACGCCACCAAAGCTCGATGACTGCTGTGATGCACTCTTGGAAAATTGCATCTTCATGATGGATTCCAGTTCGGCCATGGCCGCTGGCTGCACTGTGTCGAGGGTGGCCACGCGCTGAATCACTTCGGGGCGAATCTCAGCCGGTAAAAAGATCAATACCTCAGCGGCCACCACACCGTCGAGCAAAGACAAAATAATGGCAATCACCTGGGGGTGTTCGGTGCGAATCATATCGGCAATGCCACGCGCGTCCATCCAACTCAAAATATCCAGGCCTTTGGTACCTTGCCCCGGCATGATGCGGTTGAGCACCGAATTGGCTTTGTCGTCGCCCAAGGCTCGGCGCATGACTTTTTCCACATAGTCTGAATTGCCCAAACTCAAGCTGGTTTGGTTTTTCAGCATTTCGACAAACTCATCCAGCACCACATTCACCGCTTCTTGCGACAAATCAGCGGCAGCCACCATGGCTGCGCCCAGGGCCTGTACTTCTTTGGGACTCAGGTATTTGATGATGTTGGCAGCTTGATCCTCACCGAGCAACAACATCAACACCGCGGCTCTCTGGGTGCTGGTCATGGCCTCCATCTCGGCACGCAACTTGGGCGTCCAGTTGGCTTTGTCCAAGGGATTTTTTTCGTCAGCCATGGTGCATTCCTGCTTATCTCTTTATCGGATCACGATTGAATCATGTTTTTGAGCACGCCAGCCACGCGGGTGGAATCGTCCGAGACAATCATGCGGATCAAGGCCACTTTGTCGTCGTAGGTATTGGCGGTGTTGAGCATATCGGCAGAAATGGTGGGCTTTTTGGGCTTGAGGCTGGACATGCGGGCCTTGATCTCTTCCAGGCTCTCGCCCTCTTGGATCTCTACCTCTGGTGCCGGCTCTTCCATGGTCTCCACCTTGGCACTGAGCTCGGCCACCTTTTCTTCGGCAGCGGCCAAAGCGTCGGCCTGCTCCTTGGCCTTGGCCTCGGCTTCGGCCTCCGCAGCCGCTTTTTCCTGCACCACTTTGGCAGCCGCTTCGGCCACCGCCATGGCGATGCGTTCGGCTTTGATTCGCTCACCCGCAGCAGCCTCCCGGGCAGCGGCATCGGCAGCGGCGGCGGCAATCGCGGCAGGATCAAAGTCCGGGGTGGTGAGTTTGCGCACCATGGGGCGCACCACCAGGAACAAGAACAGCAGGAATAACAAAGCAATCACAGCGCTGTTGGCCATGCCCGCCAAAGACTCATCTTTGTACCAAGGCACGGCATCAGGATCGACCGGTGTTTCAAACCGGGTGGCAACCACGGTGACCACATCGCCACGGTCTTCTTTGAAGCCCACTGCACCACGCACCAATTGGTTCAAACGCTCCAATTCTTCTTGGGTATAGGGAATGGTGGTGGGTGTACCGCCTTCTGGGGTTTTTTCAACCTTCATGCCGGCGGGGATGGGGCGCTCGTTGATCAACACACCGACGCCAATGCGTTGAATGGTGCCCATGGCGGTCTTGGTGTGGCGAACCGAACGATCCAATTCATAGTTTTTGGTGCTGCGGGCAGTGACTTGCACGCCCTTTTCGGTTTGACCCTTGGTCGGGTCGGTGTTGGTGTCGCCAGAAGCGGCCGGGTTGACATTGGGCACCGGCGGCGTGTTGCTCAACGAGCCTGGAATGCCAATGGCATCGCGGAAGGTATTGCGGTCTTCGACGTACAACTCAGAACGGGTCTTAGAGCCCTCTTTGCGCTGGTCAAAGTCTTCGGTGGTGATTTCGTTTTGGTTGAAGTCCAGGGTCATGCTCACTTGAGCGCTGACATTGGCCTCACCCACAATGGGTGCCAGCAACTGAACCAATCGGGTGCGGTAGAGGTCTTCCATTTGCTGCTTTTGCTGCAACTGGGCAGAGGTCAACCCCAGGGGCTGCTCGACCAACATCTCATTCATCAAGGTGCCAAAGTTGTCCACCACTGACACGTTTTCAGGGGCCAAATACGGCACGCTGGCCGAAACCAGCTGAATGATGGCGGTCACATTGGCCGCAGACACGGCACGGCCAGGCGCGCGGGTGATGACCACCGAGGCTTTGGTGGGCACACGGTCGCGCACAAACACGCTTTGTTTGGGAGAGGCCAAATGCACCCGGGCACTTTTGATGCCAGCAATTTGCGAAATGCTGCGTGCGAGCTCCTGCTCCATCGCGTTGTTGTAGCGCACCTGCTCCATGAACTGGCTGGTGGTCATGGCGGGCATGTCTTTGAGGCCTTCAATGCCTTGCTGGTCATTGCGGGGCAGACCTTTGGAGGCAATCAGCATTTTGGCTTCATGGAAACGGGCCACCGGCACCGTGATTTGTCCGGTGTTGACATCGATCTCGGGCTTGAAGTCAGCGGTTTTCAAGGCCTCCAAGGCCACTTGCTTATCGGCCTCCGACAGCATCATGGTCAAGGGGCGGTAGGGTGGGGCCTTCATGGACAGGGAGGCCAAACCAAAAGCGGCCACCACCAACAAAATCACCACCAAAGGCAGCACCTTGCGCACGGTGGGTTGGCGCATCATGTCGCGCACCATGCCCATGGGGTCGGTCAAAGCAGTGCTGGCCGCGCTGCGCGTGATGTCACTGCTGCGCAAAGGGGTCAGGCCAGATTCATTGCTGCGTGTCGGTGCGCTGGCCTCATTGCCCGCTGCGGCCGGCGGGGTGCCTGGCGCGGTGAGTGCGTTGTTCATTGCTGCTGTTGCCATGGGATTCTCTTAAGTTCAGACCGGCATGTTGAGGATTTCTTCATATGCTTTGACCACTTTGTTGCGCACTTGCAAGGTGGCCTCAAAGGCGAGCGATGACTTTTGCATGCCCAGCACCACATCGGTCAACGGGACATCGTCGCCGCGCTGATAGGCCTCTTGCAAACGGGTCGACTGCACCTGGGCATCGTTGACCTTTTCAATCAGGTTCTTCACCGATTCGGTGAAACTGGGCACCCCTTTGGGCGCGACCGTGTCCTCAGATTTCTTGGCTTGACCACTGGCTTGCGCCTGGTAGGCGCGAATGGTCTCCAGCATCGACTGGATATTGGAGGCAGATGTGCGATCAATCATGGTTCACTCCTCAATCGGCAAAAGCCAAATGCATGCCACGCTCACGCAACTGCGCCAGCTTGTAGCGCAAGGTGCGCGGGCTGATGCCCAATTTGCGGGCGGCCTCCACACGGCTTTCAGTGGTTTGGATGGCTGACAAAATCATCTGGTGTTCGCTGACCTTGACCGCGTGTTGCAGGTCCAAGCCGTCCAAGGGCAATTGGATGTTGTCGGGTGCGCTGATACGGTTCGCAGCGCTATGGGCCAGCGGCGGGACTGGCTGACTGGGCATGGCCCAGGTGGGATTGGCTGTGGTTTGTGACGCAGTCGCACCTGACATCATGGCGCTGGTCACATCGGCCACGGCGTGGGCGGCCGCGCTCTGGAATGCACCAAAGGCTGGGGCCAGCGTGGCTTCGGGTGTGGGGCTGGGCGGCGCGAACAAGGGTGTAGACATGTCCAGGGCCGCCAGCGCGCAAGGCTCTTGCACCGCGGGCATCGACAAAGCTTGGTCAGCTGCCGAGGCTTCATCAAACATCAAATGCATGGGTGTGATGGTGCGGCCGGTGCACAAGACCACCGCACGCTGCACCACGTTTTCCAGCTCGCGCACATTGCCCGGCCATGGGTATTGCAGCAACAGGTTTTGCGCCTCGGGGTGCACCGACAAAGGCACACCGCCTTTGGCGTGGCGGGCCAGAGACTGCGCCACCAAGGGCAGGATGTCGCCAGGGCGCTCGCGCAAAGGTTGAATGCGCAGCCTGAAGGTGCTGATGCGAAAGTACAGGTCTTCGCGAAACTCGCGCGCATCGATGGCGGCACGCAGGTCTTTGTTGGTGGCGGCGATCAGACGCACATCCAGGTCAATCGTGGCTTCACCCCCCAAGCGGTTGAGTTTTTTCTCTTGCAACACGCGCAATAACTTGGCTTGCAGGTGGATGGGCATTTCGCCAATTTCGTCCAAAAACACAGTGCCACCGTGGGCTTGTTCAAACAGGCCCTTGTGTTCTTTGTGCGCTCCGGTGAAGGCGCCTTTGTCGTGGCCAAACAGCATGTCTTCGATCAAATGCTCGGGCAGGGCGGCACAGTTGAGGGCCACAAACGGACCTTTGGCGCGCGGGGAGGCTTCATGCAGCACGCGGGCCAATACCTCTTTACCGGCACCAGTGGGGCCCACCAACAAGGCGGTCACTTCGGTTTGGGCCACACGTTGGGCCAAGGCCAACAGCTGTTGGCTGACCGGGTCGACAAACACAAAACTGCGCGGGGCAAGGGCGGTCACTTGCAAGGCCGTGACGGCTTCGGCCCACAAGCGGGTGTTCCATTCGTCGGCGGGCAAGACATGCAAGGCCCCCAAGCGCATGGCATCCACGGCCACTTCCATGCGCCGACGCTCCACCCGGCAAATCACAGGCATGCGGTGACCCAATTGGCCAATCAGGGTTTGCACTTCTCCCAACAATTCGGCGTTGTCGCCCAATCGGATGATCAGCACATGGGCCCGTCGCAATGCGACATGCAAGTCACCCAGGGTGGAAACGGTTTGCAAGCTGATACCGGCGGCATCGAGCTGAGCGCGATCGGCGTCGGCCAGTGGACTGAAGGGGTCCAACCAGACGGCTTGAATGGCGTTGACAGAAGAATTCACTTTGAACAGCCAGTTGTAAAGGTATGACTGTTATGCAAAGGGTGTGCCAGCCCCTATTTCAATCCTTTTAATTTCACTTGATTCAACAAATGAAATCTAATGTGTTGATATTTGACGTCCGAGACGAAAACCCGACATTGCGGGAGTGTCGACAAAGCCCTCAGGCTTCCCACATCTGTGTGGATGCGGGTTTGCGCCGAGTCAGCGCCGGGATGACAGAGGTTTTGACCTCGGGAGTGACCGCGGCCGCTTTAGGGCTGGGGCGGTTGTGTTTTTCGGTGAATCCCAGGCACGCGGTGCCATCGGTGCGCAACACCTCCATGGCCGGCAAGACACGGCTTTTAAAGCCCATCAAACGGCAGGCGTAGGGTTTGGTGGGGTCCCAACTCACCGCGAAGTAATGACACTTCCAGCAATTGGGGCCGCTCACATACACACCCTCACCCATTTCAGGGGTCTTGTCTGGCACGGCTTTTCCTCCAAGCATGGTTGCTTTACCTGTCAGAGGATAAGGCTTAACCCTGTAACAGTTTCAGAACCGATTGTTGACTGGTGTTGGCTTGCGCCAGCACGGCGGTGGCAGCTTGTTGCATGATTTGCGTCTTGGCCAGTTCGGTACTGGCCGAGGCGTAATCGGCATCTTCAATCTGGCTGCGTGATCCAGACAAGTTCATGGACACATTGGTCAGGTTATTGACCACGTGGTCCAGGCGGTTCATCACCGCACCCATGGTGGCACGGGTTTGGTTGACCTTGTCCATGGCGACATCGAGCTTTTTGAGCACGTCTTGCGCCGCATCGATGGAGCTGATGAAGGTGCGGGTCAAGGGCTTGCCCATCAAGCTAGGGCCACCTTGAACCGGGTCGGGAATTCGCGCCCCTGGGGCCATGGGATCCATGTCCGCATCCCAGGTGATCTCACCGGTGATGGGGCCACCCTTGCCAAAGTCGGCCAGGTCGATGGTGATCTTTTGTCCCTCGTTGGCACCAATCTGGAAGGCCAAGCGACCGGTGCGCGGGGGCGACATTTTGCTGGTGGCTTGGTCAACCTCGCCACCGAATGTGCCTTGCGAGAAACCCAGGTTGACAAAGTCGCCGTCACTGGTGAAGCCGTTGTCACCTGGCTCCACTTTGATCGCCTTGGTGGATTCCAGCGCAATGGAAGCGTAAGCGGT